>OJJJ01000001.1_pt1 | contig 600012 bp, 528 predicted proteins | sample 1596311 | NCBI WGS metagenome assembly OJJJ01 (sample SAMEA4350140, study PRJEB24818) | metagenome | biome: human; feature: gut; material: faeces | place: Denmark | collected 2013-09
GCTCATCACATCCTGGGGCTGAAGTAGGTCCCAAGGGTATGGCTGTTCGCCATTTAAAGTGGTACGCGAGCTGGGTTTAGAACGTCGTGAGACAGTTCGGTCCCTATCTGCCGTGGGCGCTGGAGAATTGAGGGGGGCTGCTCCTAGTACGAGAGGACCGGAGTGGACGCATCACTGGTGTTCGGGTTGTCATGCCAATGGCATTGCCCGGTAGCTAAATGCGGAAAAGATAAGTGCTGAAAGCATCTAAGCACGAAACTTGCCCCGAGATGAGTTCTCCCTGACTCCTTGAGAGTCCTGAAGGAACGTTGAAGACGACGACGTTGATAGGTCGGGTGTGTAAGCGTAGCGATACGTTGAGCTAACCGATACTAATGAACCGTGAGGCTTAACCTTACAACGCCGAAGCTGTTTTGGCGAAGAGACGAATGTTCAGCTTGATTACAGATTCATCATCACGCAGGAATGCGGGGTGAAACAGAATTTGCCTGGCGGCGATAGCGCGGTGGTCCCACCTGACCCCATGCCGAACTCAGAAGTGAAACGCCGTAGCGCCGATGGTAGTGTGGGGTCTCCCCATGTGAGAGTAGGGAACTGCCAGGCATCAAATTAGAAGTATGGCACTGACCTTTGAGGCAGTTCACTACTCGAAAGAGAGTAGGACAAAAGTGAACGCTTTTGAACGTTGCGAAGCAACGGCCCGAAGGGTGAATCACAGAGTGATTCATAAACTGCCAGGTATCAAATTACGCAGTAAACTGATGTAAAAATCAGTAGTTGTAGAAAAATTCGGTGGAGCGGTAGTTCAGTCGGTTAGAATACCTGCCTGTCACGCAGGGGGTCGCGGGTTCGAGTCCCGTCCGTTCCGCCACTTATTAAAAGCCCTGAGCATTTGCTCAGGGCTTTTTCTTTTTCTGTCGTACTATTGTTGCTGTTTCAGCAAAAATCCTCTGCATTTATCGATCTTTTTCCCCTCTATCGCCTCAGTCATAATCATTCTCAATGAGTTAACACTAAGTAAAAAAAGAGGAATTTTATGGCAATCCCTGCATTTGGTCTTGGAACCTTCCGCCTGAAAGATGACGTTGTCATCGCATCAGTGAAAACGGCGCTGGAACTGGGCTACCGTACGATAGATACCGCCCAGATCTATGATAATGAAGCGGCCGTTGGCCAGGCTATCGCCGAAAGCGGCGTGGCGCGTGATGAGCTGTTTATCACCACCAAAATATGGATTGAAAACCTGAGCCCGGAAAAGCTTATCGCCAGTCTTGAAGAGAGCCTGCAGAAGCTGCGTACAGATTATGTCGATCTGACGCTGATCCACTGGCCGTCGCCGAACGATACCGTTGCCGTCGAAGCATTTATGCCGGCGCTGCTGGAAGCGAAAAAGCAGGGGCTGACCCGCCAGATTGGTATCTCTAACTTCACCATCCCGCTAATGGAACGTGCGATTGCCGCCGTCGGTGCAGAAAATATCGCGACCAATCAGATTGAGCTCTCTCCGTACCTGCAAAACCGTAAAGTGGTGGAGTGGGCTGCGGAACACGGTATCCATATCACCTCTTACATGACGCTGGCTTATGGTAAGGCGCTGCAAGATGAAGTGATTGCGGGCATTGCGGCGAAACACAATGCGACGCCGGCACAGGTGATTCTGGCCTGGGCTTTGGGGGAAGGCTACGCGGTGATTCCTTCTTCAACGAAGCGTGAAAACCTGGCGAGCAACCTGAAAGCTCAGGATCTTCAGCTGGATGAGGAGGATCGCAAAGCGATCGCCGCGCTGGATTGCAACGATCGTCTGGTGAGCCCGGAAGGCCTGGCGCCTGAGTGGGATTGATCGTCTGAATCAGTACAGTGCCTGGCCGAGTGCGCGAAAAGAGCGGTCGGGAACGCGCGTATCACAGCTCCTGCGGGAGCTGTTTTACGTGCTCGCTAAGAAAGTCGATAAATGCCCGGATGCGCGTGCTAACGGCTCTGTCACTGTAGTAAACCGCGCTGAACGGCATTTCAACCGGCAGGCGTTTCTCGGCCAGCAGTTCAACAAACTCCCCGCGCACAATTTCCTGGTTGACCATATAATCGGACAGACAGGCAATACCATTCCCCGCCAGACATAGCTGCTTAAGGGTTTCCCCGCTGTTCGACGAGATCTCACAATTCACTTCCAGCAGTTGGCCATCGCAGCAGGAGACAGGCCAGGTATTCAACGAGACCGGTTCGGTAAAGCCCAGGCACAGGTGATCTTTCAGGTCAGCGACATTTTTCGGCGTACCGTGGCGAGCCAGATAGTCCGGGGAGGCGATAATTTTGCGGTAGCTGTTAAAAAGCGGCCGGGCGCGAAGGCTGGAATCTGTTAACGTGCCGGCGCGGATCGCGACGTCGACCTTACGCTCAATCAGATTGATAAAAGTTTCTGATGACACTAGCGACAGGGTCATTTCCGGATAACGCTCGCGGAAAGGTTTCACCAGCGGCATCAGGAAATGCAACATCACCGGCGTAGCGGCATCAACGCGTAGCAATCCCCTCGGCGTCGTCCGGGTCTCCAGAAGCTCATTCTCCGCCGCTGCCATCTCCTGCAGAACAATCTGCATGCGACGAAAATAGCGCTCTCCCTCTTCAGTCAGGTTGAGCTGACGGGTTGTGCGGTTCAGCAGGCTAACGCCAAGCTTTGATTCCAGCTTCTTTACCGCCCGACTGACGGCGGAGTTAGCCTGCCCCAGCTGTTCGGCCGCCCGGCTAAAGCTCCCGCTTTCAACGACGGCGATAAAGATGGCTATCTCTTCTGAAGTGGCTCTCATTATTGCACCTGTAGCAAAATTCTATTGAGACTTTGATAGTTTTTGTTATTTAAACACCGCTTCATACTACGTGTCATCTTAATCCTGATGATATGGAGTAAATTATGCCACTGGCGCTACTTGCCTTAACAATCGGTGCCTTTGCTATTGGTACCACGGAATTTGTGATTGTGGGGCTGGTCCCCACGATTGCGGAACAACTGGCGATCTCGTTGCCTTCTGCCGGCCTGTTGGTTTCTATCTACGCACTGGGGGTCGCTATCGGGGCGCCGGTGCTGACCGCATTAACCGGACGTATGCCGCGTAAACAGCTGCTTCTGGCGCTGATGGTGCTCTTTACCGCCGGTAACCTGCTGGCCTGGCAGGCTCCTGGCTATGCGACGCTGGTCTTTGCACGTCTGCTGACTGGCCTGGCACACGGTGTGTTTTTCTCAATTGGCTCAACTATCGCGACGAGCCTGGTACCGAAAGAGAAAGCCGCTTCGGCCATCGCCATTATGTTTGGTGGCTTAACGGTCGCCCTGGTGACCGGTGTGCCGATCGGGACCTTTATCGGTCAGCATTTTGGCTGGCGAGAAACCTTTCTCGCCGTCTCCATTCTCGGCGTCATTGCACTGGTGAGCAGTCTGATTTTGGTACCGAACAACATCCCAGGCCGCGCCAGCGCAAGCCTGCGCGATCAGATAAAAGTCCTCACCCATCCGCGCCTGTTGATGATTTATGCCATCACCGCATTGGGATATGGCGGGGTCTTCACCGCGTTTACTTTCCTGGCCCCCATGATGCAGGAGCTGGCCGGATTTAGTCCATCAACGGTGAGCTGGATTCTGTTGGGCTATGGTATCTCGGTGGCCATTGGCAACGTCTGGGGCGGAAAACTGGCCGATAAGCATGGGGCCGTTGCGGCACTGAAATTTATCTTTGCCGCCCTGGTCGTCCTGCTGCTGGTGTTCCAGTTTACCGCCAGTATCCAGTATGCTGCGCTGGCAACGGTGCTGGTGATGGGGATTTTTGCCTTCGGTAACGTGCCGGGGCTGCAGGTTTACGTAGTGCAAAAAGCCGAGCAGTATACGCCGGGTGCGGTTGACGTGGCCTCCGGCCTGAATATCGCCGCATTCAACGTTGGCATAGCGTTAGGTTCCGTTATCGGTGGGCAAACGGTGGAGCGCTATGGTTTGGCCGAGACGCCGTGGATAGGGGCCATCATTGTCTTCGCCGCGCTGCTGCTGGTAGTGCGCAGTGGGCGTCTTGATAAGTACCGACCGGCAAAGACGGTGAACGTCGAAGGATAAAGGTTTCTCGCGAATTGCATTGAAAGTACCCGTGAAAGTCCCTATAACAGAAGAACCAGCCGCAGTCAGGCTGGTTTCCTGTTATCGAGGTTTGATGCCCAAATTGCGAAAGAACACTTATGCTATGCGCTACGTTGCCGGACAGCCCGCGGAGAGAATTTTGCCTCCGGGGTCATTCGCAAGCGTGGGCCAGGCATTTCCTGCCGGCGTGCCATTAAGCACAGATGAAAAGATCCGCGTCCTGGTGTGGAATATCTTTAAGCAGCAGCGCGCTGAGTGGAAGTCCGTTCTCAAGAACTTCGGTAAAGATGCCCATCTTGTGCTGTTACAGGAAGCACAAACGACCCCTGAAATGGTGCGATTTGCGACGACGAACTACCTGGCCGCCGATCAGGTTCCGGCTCTGGTGTTGCCGCAGCACCCCTCTGGTGTCATGACGCTGGCTTCGGCGCATCCGGTGTACTGCTGCCCGCTGCGCGAGCGTGAGCCGATTCTGCGGCTGGCAAAGTCTGCGTTAGTGACCGTGTATCCGCTGCCGGATACGCGTTTACTGATGGTTGTGAATATTCACGCAGTAAATTTCAGCCTCGGCGTCGATGTCTACAGCAAGCAGCTGCTGCCGATTGGCGATCAAATTGCCCATCACAGTGGACCGGTGATTATGGCCGGTGACTTCAATGCCTGGAGCCGTTCACGAATGAATGCGCTCTATCACTTTGCGCGAGAAATGTCGCTGCGCGAAGTCCGCTTCCCTGACGATCAGCGCCGCCGCGCGTTTGGTCGCCCGCTTGATTTTGTCTTCTATCGTGGGTTAAGCGTACACGATGCTTCCGTGCTGGTGACGCGCGCCTCTGACCACAACCCGCTACTAGTCGAATTCAGTCCCGGCAAGCCTGATTAATTAAGGTATGTCAGGCCTGCCATCGGGCAGGTCTGCGCTCAGCACGATGCTGCCCTTAATTACTCACACAACCGAAGGACAACACAATGACAACACGCTCTCACCATGACAATGTCGAAAAGCAGTTCGGCTCACAGGCTAGCGCCTACCTGACCAGCGCCGTGCACGCTTCCGGGCGCGATCTGCAGCGCCTGGCTGAACGGCTGGCCGATTTCCCACAGGCAACGTTGCTGGATATGGGATGCGGGGCAGGGCACGCCAGCTTTACCGCAGCGGGGCAGGTGGCGCAGGTCACGGCTTATGATTTATCGAGCCAGATGCTGGAGGTGGTTGCTGAAGCCGCAAAAGATAAAGGTTTCACCAATATTGCTACCCAACAGGGGTATGCTGAAACGCTGCCGTTTGCCGATGCCAGCTTTGATGTGGTGATAAGCCGCTATTCTGCCCATCACTGGCATGATGTTGGCCAGGCGCTGCGTGAGGTTAAGCGCGTCCTGAAGCCGGGCGGCGTGATGATTATTATGGATGTGATGTCGCCCGGGCATCCCGTACGCGATATCTGGCTGCAAACCGTTGAAGCGCTGCGTGATACGTCCCATGTGCGTAACTACTCGAGCGGAGAATGGCTGGCGTTAGCGAATGAGGCCGGGCTGGCCGTCAATCAGCTGTTGACCGATCGCTTGCCGCTGGAATTTGCCTCCTGGGTCGCCCGGATGCGCACGCCAGCGCCGCTGGTGGAGGCCATCCGTTTATATCAGGAGAGCGCATCCGCAGAGGTCAAAGCCTATTTCGCTTTGCAGCAGGACGGCTCATTTACCAGCGATACGATTATGTTTGAAGCGCATAAAGCGCTTTAAAACAAAAAACGCGTTAAAACAAAAAGGCACCGGATTCCGGTGCCTTTTCTATTAAGTCGATATATCAGGAATCTGGCCTGTCGCTGTTCTTCACGTACAGCGTCAGCTGGTCGCCAGGCTTCAGATCACCCGTGCCGCTATTCCAGCGCATCACATCACGTGTATTCACGCCGTGACGTTTCGCGATGCTCGACAACGAATCGCCTTTACGCACGCGATAGGTGATGCTATCGCTGTTGTTGGCAAGACGCTGCGCGCTGCTACCGGCGCCAATCACCAGGTTTTGGCCCACTTTCAACCCAGACCCGCGCAGGTTATTCCACTGCTGCAGATCTTTCGTCGATACGCCAAGACGCGAAGCAATCCCGGAAACCGTATCACCCGAACGCACCTTGTAGCTACGGCTGGTCAACGGCGTGTTGTCCGCCAGCAGCGTAGGTTGCACGGCGGCAATGTCGCCAGAGGCCAGTGATTCACGCAGCTGAGCGGCGTGCTTTTGTGGCACCATAACGTACTTTGGCCCGCTGGCACCGAGGGTTGATCCCTTGACGCCGGCGTTGAAGGTTTTCAGCTTGCCGACGGGTATACCTGCCATATCTGCAAGCTGGCTAATCTCAACCGGACTGTCGAGGCGAACACGCGCCAGCGCACGGCTTTCGTCTGCCGTCGGCAGCTTCACGCCATAACGTTTGCTGTTTTTGAGAATATCACTCAACGCCAGCATTTTAGGCACATACACCTTGGTTTCCCGCGGTAATGGAAGTGACCAGAAATCGGTGGGTTTACCACGCGAACGGTTCGCTTTCATTGCCTTCAGCACCCGACCTTCGCCGCTGTTGTACGCTGCGACAGTTAACAACCAGTCGCCGTCGAACATCTTGTTCAGACGCTGCATCATATCCAGCGCCGCCGTTGTAGAGGCGACGACGTCACGACGCGCATCGTAGCTGCGGGTCTGTTTCAAACCATAATTGCGCCCGGTGCTCGGAATGATCTGCCAGATGCCTGCGGCATTGGCGCCAGACGTTGCGTGCGGGTCAAAAGCGCTCTCCACTATGGGTAGTAATACCAGTTCCATTGGCATGTTACGTTTCTTAACTTGCCCGGCTATCCAGTACATATACGGCTCTGCCCGTAAAGTTACATCGTGGAGATAGCTCTTATTACTTAAATACTTCTGTTTTTGTTCGCGAATCCGGGGATTTTCCGGTATTCCCATCTTTAGCTCGTCGCCTATGGAAGTCCACAGATCCTGGTCTTGCGCGTAGAAGGTTCCATCATCTAACCAGCGCGCTTGACTTGTGAACTTACCTGCTTCCCCTTGACCAGCTGCAGAAAGGCTCTGTGCGTGCTGTTGGACGTTGCCATCGTTTTTCGACGACTGGCACCCCACCAGCAGGACAGAGGCGAGTAAAATCGCTCGTGCCTTCATGTGTGTGTCAATAGTTGCTTAAAAGACGAGCAAGAATAACGGTGAAGGCGGCGAATGACAAGAATTAAATATCAGAAGTCATCTTTCTTTGACCTTAACCAGGCAAATCTCTGCGCAGAGTGTTGCAAATTTGTTTCTTTGGATATTTCTTTAATTAAATCATTGTCATCCGTGCGTAAAAAAATATTTATACGTCGCTCATTTTTCAGAGTTACGGGGAGTGTTTTTTGTTTTTTTGCACGTAACTCATTAACTTTATGGTAGTAATCATTTATATCCCTGTCATGAGGCAGGATACTCAATGCAAACTTCATATTTGCTAAAGTATACTCATGTGCACAACAAATCAGAGTATCCTCAGGAAGCGCGTTTATTTTCCTAAATGATTGATACATCTGATCCGCCGTTCCTTCGAAAAGTCTTCCGCAGCCGCCGGAAAACATTGTATCGCCACAGAAAAGATAAGGTTCGCTGTAGAAACAGATGTGTCCTAAAGTGTGACCGGGCGTGGAAAAAATAGAAAATTCGTGACCCAAAATCATCACCCGATCGCCATCGGCCACCAGGTGAGTGGTGCCTTTATCCTGGGTTTCTGCCGGTCCGTAAACCACAAGATCCGGGAACTTTTCACGCAGTTGTTTTACGCCGCCAACATGATCGTGGTGGTGGTGGGTCAGCAAAATGGCTTCGGGTTGCCAGTGATTGGTCTCGATGGCGGCCAGTACCGGCGCCGCTTCGCCGGGATCGACGATAAGACAGCGACCGTTCTCCTCACTAAGAACCCAGATGTAGTTGTCCTGAAATGCGGGAATGCTGATAAGATTCATTAATTACCTCTCAAAGCGTAGCGGAAGGTTGCGATGAAGCCGGCAAGGATACCTCAGACAATCACAGCGCCCGAGCACTGGTCCAGTATGCCCTGGGGCGAATACTATCGCGAATCGCTGGAACGGCAGATGAAACCGTGGCTGGCTAAATTATATGGCTTTCATTTGCTTAAGATTGGCAATCTGAGCGCGGAAATCAATACGGAAGCCTGTGCTATCTCTCATCAGGTGAATGTATCTTTGCAGGGCAACCCGATTCAGGTGAAAGCCGATCCGCTGCATCTTCCTTTTGCGGAAAAATCGGTTGATGCCTGCCTGCTGGCGCATACTTTGCCGTGGTGCAGCGATCCGCATCGTTTGCTACGTGAGGCCGACCGGGTATTGATTGATGACGGCTGGATGATTTTGACCGGCTTTAACCCCGTCAGTCTGATGGGGCTGCGTAAGCTGGTGCCGGTATTACGTAAGACGACCCCCTACAACAGCCGGATGTTTACGTTGACGCGCCAGCTGGACTGGCTGGCGTTATTGAATTTTGAGGTGCTGCATTATGGCCGCTATCAGGTACTGCCCTGGTCCAGGCATGGCGGCAAACTCCTCAGCGCGCACCTGCCGGCTCTGGGCTGCCTGCAGCTGATTGTTGCCCGAAAACGGACGGTTCCGCTGACGCTAAACCCGATGAAATCAGGAAAAGCAAAAACGCAGCTGCGTCAGACGGTTGGCGCCACGCGGCAGTGGCGCAACGGGCAGAGTTAGCTTTCTGGCTGGTAGCCGGTGTCGCTCTGCGTCGGGCTGGAGGCGGCAGCGCGTGCCAGCTCATCACAGCGTTCATTTTCCGGGTGACCGGCGTGGCCTTTGACCCATTCCCATTTGATTTGATGCTGACCGAGCGCGGCATCCAGGCGCTGCCAGAGATCGACATTTTTAACCGGTTTTTTGTCAGCGGTTTTCCAGCCGCGTTTTTTCCAGTTATGGATCCACTGGGTGATCCCCTGACGCACGTACTGGCTGTCGGTGCTGAGGATCACTTCGCACTGCTCTTTCAGCGCTTCGAGAGCGACGATTGCCGCCATCATCTCCATCCGGTTGTTGGTGGTGAGGTGATAGCCCTGACTAAAGATTTTTTCTTTTCCGCGATAGCGTAAAATTGCCCCATAACCACCGGGCCCAGGATTTCCCAGGCATGAACCATCGGTGAAAATTTCTACCTGTTTAAGCATCTCTGGTAGACTTCCTGTAATTGAAATCGATAGATAAACGGCAAGTCTGACATAAATGACTGATATGAGCACTGCAATTACACGACAGATTGTTCTCGATACTGAAACCACCGGTATGAATCAGATCGGTGCGCACTACGAAGGACATAAGATCATTGAGATCGGTGCGGTAGAGGTGATCAACCGCCGCCTCACCGGGAACAACTTCCATGTTTATCTGAAACCGGACCGGCTGGTGGACCCGGAAGCGTTCGGCGTTCACGGGATCGCCGATGAATTCCTGATGGATAAACCGGTGTTTGCGGATGTGGCCGACGAGTTTATAGACTATATCCGCGGCGCGGAGCTGGTCATCCATAATGCCTCGTTTGATATCGGCTTTATGGATTATGAATTCAGCAAGTTGAATCGCGGCATTGCGAAAACGAATACTTTCTGCAAAGTCACCGATAGCCTCGCGCTGGCGCGGAAAATGTTCCCCGGTAAGCGTAATAGCCTGGATGCGCTGTGCTCACGTTATGAAATAGACAACAGTAAGCGTACGCTGCACGGGGCATTACTCGATGCCCAGATTCTGGCCGATGTCTATCTGATGATGACCGGTGGTCAGACGACGATGGCATTTTCAATGGAAGGTGAGGGGCAGCAGCAGGCCGGAGAAATGGGAATACAGCGGGTTGTTCGCGCCGCCAGCAAGTTACGCGTGGTTTATGCGACTGATGACGAGATCGTGAGCCATGAATCCCGACTCGATCTGGTGCAAAAGAAAGGCGGAAGCTGCCTGTGGCGCGCCTGAGCCACTGAGATATGCTGTAAAAATCATCTGACGGGTGATTTTTACAGCAAACGATTCAAAACTGAAGAAAAAGCGTTGACGGCGTTACGGGGAATCCGTAATATTCGCCTCGTTCCCAAGGGAACAGTAAGTGGAGCGGTAGTTCAGTCGGTTAGAATACCTGCCTGTCACGCAGGGGGTCGCGGGTTCGAGTCCCGTCCGTTCCGCCACTATTCAGAAAGCCTGAATCAGCAATGATTCAGGCTTTCGTCGTTTCGGCGCTCGTAAAAACAAACTCACCGAGTTCATTTCATATATTTCAATTGCTTGCGAATATGATGTTGCATAACGGCCAGCATGCAGGCACCGGACAGACCGATCATCAGCGCCCCGTTGACCGCCTCCAGCGGGCCGAGCAGCTTCCATCTGGCGCTCATCACAACATCGCCATACCCCAATGTCGCGAAGTTAACCCCGGAGTGATACACCGCATCCAGCAGCGTCGGAAACTCGCCCAGCCAGACAAACAGCACTCCCCAGAGCAAAATCTGCAGCAAATTACCCATTAAAATGATGATGATGGTGCCAAACAGCGCCAGTACGCCGGCAAGTAGCCCCTCTTTGCTGTGGAAACGCTTGAGATAAAAGCGAATGCACCAAATGGACACCAGAGATTGCAGCAGCATATTACACAGGATAACGGGCATGCCCGTAATCAGCGGAAGCAACATGTTAATCTCCTGAGTGAAGTTCTGTTGAGGATGAGTCAAGGGGGCGCCAGCGCTCGAGAAGGGCGATGCAGGCCCAGCCATAGAGCGCGATGATGAGATATAACGTGCAGCGCATTGCGGCGGCTGTCCAGACATCTTTTGCGGAATCGCTGTCCTGAATCGCCGGCCCGAACAGAATGAGGGCGGTTATCCAGACATTGCTCCAGAAAGAGGGCGGAAACCGTCCCGCCACCAGGCGAACCAGTCGCCGGGCCACCCACAGACTGGCCAGACTCAGCCAGAGAACCAGCATTAGCAGCGACGGCCAGAGGCTAAGACCGAACCACAGCCCCAGCGCCAACAGCGCGCCCAGTAGCGTCGATAGCACCAGTTCTTTCCCCGACGTTTTCGTGGTGAGCGTCGTCGCCTGCTGCGCCAGCGTGACGGTTTTCATCACCGCCGGGATGTAGAACGTCGGGTGGCTCAGCGCCAGAAGCCAGACGGGGAGCACAATGATCACCGCCCGTAGCGCTCTGAGATGGGGAGCGCTGACCGCCGGCGACTCCCTGGGCGGGGGCGCCTGGCCCGGCGATGGCGGGAATAACGCCACCGCCAGCCCGTTGACCAGCGTACCGGTAATAAAACCGATCCCCAGCATTTGCGCCAGTCCCATCGCCAGCGCCTGCTCAATCAGCCCCGCAATGGGAATCACCGCTATCGCCACCACCAGCAGCATCGACAGCGTGGTCTTCCCGTAAAGGCCCATTAACATCAGCTGATACAGCAACAGCGCCGTGAGCAGCACGCCTGGTAGGGCGTAATAGGTCAGTAATGGCACCATCAGAATGCCAGCCGTCATGGTGACTATCAGGAGAGAACCCATCACGAGACCTTTTTTCAGCGCTAAAGGTTTCCCCTGGCACAGCACAATCCAGGCCATGATGCATCCGAGGTGCGGCATCGGCAGCGCGCTGGCGTAGCAGACCAGCGCAGCCAGTCCGCTACCACAGCTTATTCTCAGTACGGCGCGGTCCACGTTATGCATCGCGCAGGTCTCCTAATAGAGCCAGGAGAACAGGCTCATGACTCGGATATACAGGTAGCCCGCAACGTTCAGCAGGCTACTGCCGCTGGTATAAACCAGCACATCCGCCTGCCCGCCAACCCGCAGGCTGGTGGGCGGCGGGGCATCATCTCTTGCAAAGGCGATTTTAACCGGGAAGCGCTGGGCCTGACGGAGCCAGTCACGATTGTTATCCACGGTAGGGAGGCCGCCGGCCGGCGGGGGTTGCGATGCGTTGATACCATAGCCGATGCTGAGTACCTGGCCGCTAAAAATGTGTCCCGGCATGCTGTCGAGAAGAATTGCCACCTTATTACCCGGCCGGATACGACCGAGGTTATTTTCGGTCATGTCTGCGTTGATCCAGACATCGTTCAGGGCAATCAATGTCATCACCGGGGCGCCCGCGCCAACAAACTGGCCAACTTCGGTGCGTAAATCGGTAATCAGCCCGCGGCTGCCGGCAATCACGGTGCTTTTACTGCGGTCCAGTTCGGCTTTGCGCACCGCGGCCCGGGCGCTTAACAGCTGAGAATTATTGTCGCCGGCTGCACCGGCGGCTTCGATGGCACGACGCACGTCGGCGGCGGCGGCGGCCATCTGACTACGGGCGGTTTCCCGGGTGGCCTGGGCAATCTCCAGACGCCGGACGGAAATAGTACCGGGATCTTCACGATAGAGCCGCTCCTGGCGCTCGGCATCTTTCGCGGCATTTTGGTAAGCGGTGGCGGCGGCCTGCAGGCCAGCCTTTGCCGCCACCACGCTTTCACCGTTGGCCTTCACGGCGCTGAGCACCGTGGCATAATCCGAACGTGCGCGCGCCAGGGCGATATCATAAGGTTCCGGGTCCAGCTCAAACAGCGGTTCGCCCATAGCGACACGCTGATTGTCACGAACATATACCTTCTTTATTTGTCCGGTTACTTCCGCTGCGACCGGAATGACGAAGGCTTGCACCCTGGCCTGCGAGGTATAGGGCGTCACTCTGTCCGTGACTAAATACAAGCAGATCAGCAGTACAATCAGCACCACCAGGCCGATGGCCGTACGACGGCTGGCTTGTCCTGGTGAAGGGGAGGAGGCATTCATGGCGAAGGTCCTTCTGAAGGGGATGTGGCGGAAGGAAGCGGGGTATTCAGCAGCGGCAGCCAGTTATCACGCTGGCGTAGGTGCGATTCCGTCGCAGCATCGACCAGCGGGCGTGTTCGGCCACTTTCCCAGCCGCCGCCCAGCGCTTTATAAAGCGCGATCAGATCGCGCATCGCCGCACCGCGGCTGCTGACCAACCGTTCTTGTTGGTTGAACAGCGCCCGCTGTGAGTCAAGGACGCGCTGAAAGTCAGCCATTCCCTCACGATACTGTGTGTTGGCTATTTCGAGGGAGCGGCTGGCGGCTTTACCCGTTTGGGTCAGCAACACAATTTCATCTTTATCATTGGCGTAGGCGATGGCCGCATCGTCGACTTCACGCGCGGCCTGAAAGACGGTATCGCGATAGTGTTCGTGAAGCTGGAGAAAACGGGCATCCTGAACCAGAACCTGATTCCCGAGCCGCCCCTGATCCAGCAGATTCCAGCTAAACGTCGGGCCCGCCGCCCAGCTGAGCGTGCCATTACTCTCGCTCCTGCCGCTTATTCCGACGCTGCCGATCAGTGAGATGGACGGGTAGAGCTCGCTCTCCGCCACGCCGATAAGCGCCGACTGTGCGGCCATCTGTCGTTCAGCAGCCCTGACGTCGGGCCGCCGGCGCAGAAGGTTGGCCGGAAGTTCAGACACTAACGAGAGTTCGCCTGACGGGATATCGCCGGTCTGGCTCGCCATTTCCGGCAGGGGGCCGGGTTTGCGTGCCAGCAGCGCGCTCAGGGCATTCTGGCTCTGTGCGAGGCTGGTTTCCAGTTGGGGGATCGTCGAAAGCGTGGAGAGGTACTGGGTTTTTGCCTGCTGAACGTCCAGCTCTGCGCTGTTGCCGCTGAGGAATAACCGCTCGGTGATCTGCAGGCTACGTTGCTGAATCTTCGCATTGCCGCGGGTAATTTGCAGGCGGGCTTCCAGCATGCGGATATTGACGTACCACTGCGCCACCTGGGCTGCCATCAGCACCTGAATATCATCGTACTGCGCTAGCGTGGCGAAATAGCTGGCATCGGCGGATTCGACGCCGCGCTGAAACTTACCCCAGAAATCGATCTCCCATCCCAGATTGACCCCGGCGCTGTAGCGGGTCCCTGAGCTATAGTTTCCCGAACGTTGCTGGCCGGTGCGCAGCAGATCGCCGCTGCCGATCGTCGCCTGCGGTCCCAGTAAACTCTCGGCGATCCCCAGCTGCGCCCGGGATTCCAGCAGACGCAAACCGGCGATTTTGACATCCGGATTTTTTCGCAGCGCTTCGTTAATCAGCGCCGTTAAGGTCGGATCGTTGAGCTGCGTCCACCACCGCGCGTAATCGGCAGGCGTCGACCGGGAAGCCATCCGCTGCGTAGCCGGTTGCCAGTGGCTTAGCTCCGGCGTTTTCGGCGGATGATAGTCTGGCCCCAGCGTCGTGCATGCGGTGAGAACAAGGCCGGCGCCAGCGGTGAACAGGAGACGCCAGGCACGGCGCTCATTGAGCATCTTTGTCGTCCGGAACGACGGGAGTCTGGCTATCGCCGACCTGCCCATCGTTGACCCACGACATGAAGATACGATAGCCGATAGAGAGTAGGGTCGCGCCGATAAACATACCGAGAATACCGCTGGCCGCCATGCCGCCTAATGCACCAAGCAGTACCACAGGCATAGGCGCATCGACACCGCGCCCGAGCATTAGCGGTTTGAGCACGTTGTCAGCCATACCGGCCACAATCAGCAAGATCGTATAGACGATATTCATAGCCGTTCCGTGATCGCCGAGGCTCCACATCAACGCAATCGCCGGTGCGGTCACCAGAATCACCGGAATCTGCGCGATCCCGAGGATCAGCGCCAGAATAAAGAAGATCCCCACGGCCGGAATACCTGCCACGATCATAATGACGCCCACCAGCAGCGCCTGAATAAGCGCGACGCCGATAACGCCCTGCGCCACCGCACGGATCGTGCTGGTGCACAGTTTCACCAAAGATTGTCCTTTGTTCTCATCCGTCAGGCGGATGGCAATGCGCCGGGCGCTGTCTGCCCCGGCGGCGCCCCAGGTCATGATAATCCCCGCCACGATGAAGGAGAGGATAAAACCAAGCAATCCACCGCCCATACTGGCAAGAATGCCGAGGGTAGCTTTCGCGATGTCTCCTATCTGAGTGCGATAGTTGCTAATCAGCCCCGGTAAATCGTTGGACGCTTTTAACCACAGGACGCTAATTTTTTCTCCGACGATGGGAATGGTGGCGATATGTGCTGATGGCGGCGGAATGACGAAAGCACGACCGCTGAGCTTATCAATCATCACGCTGACGCTTTCGCCGAGAGAGCTAATCATCAGCACCGTGGGGACCACGATCAGCACAATGCCGAGCAGGACTATCAGGGTTGAGGACCAGCCCTGTTTTCCTCCCAGCCTGGTCGCAAAATACTGATGGAGAGGGTAGAGGGTGACGGCCAGGATAACGGCCCACAGCATCATATTAAGAAACGGAGAAAACACGGTATAGCAGAAAGAGGCTAATGCCAGGATAAGTCCAAAGCGAATGAACATATCCAGAAAACGGGCAACCAGTCTTTTTTCAACAACAAGCAGATTATTATTTTCCATGATGGTTTGTTCTCGCTGAGAATGCGCGCACAACCGTACCGGTCGGGTAATAAAACCGGACCAGGACCGAGATGGAATCGTTTTAAAAAAGCTGAAAGTTATTTGAAAATGAAGCTCGTTCTTGTTGAATTTTATCCACTTAATGAGTGTAGAACAGAAATAATCCCGCCGGAAAAATATTATTTCTCCCGCTTATTCTGCGGGCTGGTGGGGGAAAAAGAGGCGGCGGCGAGGTATAAAACGGGGTCCCCTCGGTTAACGAGGGGAGAGAAGACGATCAGTTCAGGGTGAACGGATCGGCATCCTGCCAGGCCGGAAACTTCTCACGATACTCTTTGAGCGCCGTCATCGACAGCTCTGCATCCAGACGCGTTGCCTGATGGGGTTCTGCCGTTGCCAGAATTTCTCCCTGCGGGCTGATAATGCGGCTATCGCCGCGGTAATGATGGCCGTTGCCATCGGTGCCGACGCGGTTACAGCCGGCAACATAGGCCAGATTCTCGATGGCGCGAGCCACCAGCAGGGACTGCCAGTGAAGTGAGCGTGGGGCAGGCCAGTTGGCCACATAGAGCGCTAAATCGTAGTCGTTATGGTTACGTGACCACACCGGGAAGCGCAGGTCATAACACACCAGCGGCAGAATTCGCCAGCCGCGCCACTCAAAAACAACCCGTTCGTTACCCGCCTCATAATGATGATGTTCTTCGGCCATGCGGAACAGATGGCGCTTGTCATAGAAGTGGGTTGTGCCATCGGGCTCGACCAGCAAGAAGCGGTTAACCGGCCCGCGATCGGTTTGCAGCGCCGCGCTGCCGGCAATCAGGGCATTTGTTTGCACCGCTTTACTCTGCATCCAGTCAATGACGTTTTCGGCTGACATCGACTGCTTTGCGGCCTCCATAGCGAATCCGGTCGTGAACATTTCCGGCAAGACTATGACGTCACGTCCGGTAATGCCTTCCAGTTGACGATCGAAGTGACGCAGGTTGGCGGGACCATCCATCCACACCAGGGGTTGTTGCAACAACGTAATTTTCAAACCAGGCACAGTGTTGAACTCCATCATCATGAGAGCATCAGGGTAATTTTAACACCATATCAGTCTCTCGCTGCTGAGCGGAATATGTTGTTAAAAAAATGATAACGCAGACAGCTGAATGTCGGTCGCCGGGTAAAAAAGAAAGGCGGGGAAATTCCCCGCCCTGGTCGTGATGTGGTAACTGTTATTGTTTTATGCGGCTTCAACCTTGCGGACTTTCTCCGGGAGCTTTACCGGTTTGGTCGCCAGCTCATCGGCTGCGAAATCGTCAACGTTAATGCTGCGCAGACGGCTGGTTTCCGCACGGGTCAGAATATCGGCTTCATCCTGATTGATTAAACCTTTTGCCAGCGCGTTGCGGGCCAGTTCATCCAGACGGGTAAACGGCAGGTTTTTACCCAGCTCTTTGCAGATACGCTGATGAATCGGATCGGCGGCCATGACATCGAGCAGGGCCTCTTCCAGCAGACCGACCGGGTTATGTTCACTCGGGGTCAGATACTGGCCGCGACCGATACGTGAACGCGTCGCGCTCGGAACCTGCAGGATTTTTGCCACCTTATGATCCAGCTTATCGGACGGCGCGTTGTAGTGACGGCCGGTCGGGAAGATAGCAATGCGCAGGGCGCCCGCGACAAAACGGTTCGGGAAGTTCTTCAGCAGATCGTCAATCGCCTGTTCTGCCTGATACAGCGCATCCTGGACGCCCCAATGGACCAGCGGGAGGTCGGCTTCATTGCGCCCTTCATCGTCATAGCGTTTCAGCACCGCAGAGGCGAGATAGAGCTGGCTCAGGACATCGCCGAGACGCGCGGAGATGCGCTCGCGACGTTTCAGGCTGCCGCCCAGCACCGCCATGGAGACGTCGGACAGCAGCGCCAGGTTCGCGCTCAGACGGTTCATGTGCTGGTAGTAGCGACGAGTGCCATCACGGGTCGGCGTGCTGCTTGTCAGCCCGCGGGTCAGGCCCAGCCAGAAGCTGCGGACTTTGTTACTGCCGACGTGACCAATGTGTTTAAACAGCAGTTTGTCGAAAGCGTTAACATCGTTGCTTTGCGCGGCGGCCATTTCATCCAGTACGTACGGATGGCAGCGAATCGCCCCTTGACCAAAGATCATCATGCTGCGGGTCAGGATATTGGCCCCTTCGACGGTGATAGCGATTGGTGCCCCTTGATAGGCGCGGGCGAGGAAGTTACCTTCGCCCAGCATGATGCCTTTCCCGCCGGTGATATCCATGGCGTCAATGATTGAGCGCTGGCCGCGATGGGTGCAGTGGTACTTGACGATAGCCGACAGCACCGCCGGTTTCTCTCCCAGCATGATGCCGTAGGTAATCAGCGAAGCGGCGGCATCCATCACGTATGCGTTACCGGCAATACGCGCCAGAGGCTCTTCGATGCCTTCCATTTTACCGATGGAGATTTTGAACTGGCGACGAATATGGGCATAGGCGCCGGTCGCCATCGCCACGGATTTCAGTCCGCCGGTGGCATTAGACGGCAGGGTGATGCCGCGTCCTACGGACAGGCATTCCACCAGCATCCGCCAGCCCTGGCCGGCCATCGACGGGCCGCCGATGATGTAATCGATCGGCACGAAAATATCTTTCCCCTGGGTCGGACCATTCTGGAACGGCACGTTCAGCGGGAAGTGGCGACGGCCAATTTCGACGCCCGGGGTGCTGGTCGGGATCAGCGCACAGGTGATGCCCAGATCTTCTTCGCCGCCCAGCAGACGGTCGGGATCGGAGAGTTTAAAAGCCAGGCCCAATACGGTCGCGATAGGGGCGAGGGTGATATAACGCTTATTCCAGGTCAGGCGCATGCCCAGTACCTGCTCGCCTTGCCATTCGCCCATGCAGACGACGCCGCTGTCCGGGATGGCGCCGGCGTCAGAGCCCGCTTCCGGACTGGTCAGCGCAAAGCACGGAATTTCCTGACCACGCGCCAGGCGCGGCAGATAGTGGTTTTTCTGCTCTTCAGTACCGTAATGTTGCAGCAGTTCGCCCGGGCCTAAGGAGTTCGGCACGCCGACGGTAATCGCCAGGATACCGGAAACGCCGGAGAGCTTTTGCAGCACCCGTGACTGAGCGTAAGCGGAGAACTCCAGGCCGCCGTACTCTTTCTTAATGATCATCGCAAAGAAACGATGCTCTTTCAGGTAGGCCCACAGCGCCGGCGGCAGATCGGCCATTTCATGGGTGATTTCAAAATCGTTCGCCATGCGACAGGCTTCTTCTACCGGCCCGTCGATGAACGCCTGTTCTTCGGCGGTCAGGCGCGGCTGCGGATAGTTGTGCAGTTTCTGCCAGTCTGGCGTCCCGCGAAACAGGTCGCCTTCCCACCAGGTCGTGCCCGCATCGATGGCCTCTTTTTCGGTACGCGACATCGGCGGCATCACCTTACGGAATGCGCGGAATGCCGGTGCCGAGAAAATTGACTTGCGCATCGGCGCAAAGTTGAACGGCAGCAGAATAATCGCCAGCGGCAGCAGCAGCCAGATATTCCACAGCCCGGCAACGCTGAGCGCCGCGGTCCAGGCGAGCAAAATCACGCTGCTCAGCAGGAGATTAATTCGGTGATAGAAGAGCGCACCGAGTAAAACAACGGTTGCAACAATACTCAAAATCATCATAGAGAAATGCTCCCTGTCTTGTAGGAGGTCTGACCACTTGTGATGATATGGTTGTAGTGGATGTTATTGGCTTTAGCAATGTGTTTACAAAATAATTACAACCTTGCTCACATTGTTGTACGTAAATGCGGCACGTAAAATCAAAACCAAGGCGGATAACGTCGGCTGCTTCTTCTCGCTTCGGCGCCTATCCGGTACACTGCCAGGGTTATTCCAACCATACTGAAGGATTATCCTCATGTACCAGGATCTTATTCGTAACGAACTGAACGAAGCGGCGGAAACGCTGGCTAACTTTCTGCAGGACGAAGCCAATATTCACGCGATTCAGCGTGCCGCGGTGCTGCTGGCTGATAGCTTTAAGGCCGGTGGTAAAGTCCTCTCCTGCGGTAACGGCGGTTCCCACTGCGATGCGATGCACTTTGCAGAAGAACTGACCGGGCGCTATCGTGAAAATCGCCCCGGCTATCCGGCGATTGCGATTTCAGACGTCAGCCACCTGTCCTGCGTCAGTAACGATTTTGGCTATGAGTACGTCTTCTCCCGCTACGTCGAGTCCGTGGGTCGCGCTGGCGATGTGCTGCTGGGTATCTCCACCTCCGGCAACTCCGGCAACGTGATTAAGGCGATTGAGGCTGCCCGCGCGCAGGGGATGAAGGTCATCACGCTGACCGGCAAAGATGGCGGTAAAATGGCCGGTTCCGCCGATGTTGAAATTCGCGTGCCGCATTTTGGTTATGCCGATCGTATTCAGGAAATTCACATTAAAGTGATTCATATTCTGATTATGCTGATCGAAAAAGAGATGGTTAAGGCCTGATGACATGGTGTCGGGCGGCACTGTGTTTGCCCGACCTGCGGGCTGAGTTGTCGGCCGGGTAAGCTGCGCGCCACCCGGCACTGCCTGAAAGTGCGAAGAGGTGATGTATGTGCGAATTGCTCGGGATGAGCGCGAATGTGCCAACAGATATTTGTTTTAGCTTTACCGGGCTGGTTCAGCGCGGTGGAGGCACCGGCCCGCATAAAGATGGCTGGGGTATTACCTTTTATGAAGGTAAAGGCTGTCGCACATTTAAAGATCCGCAGCCCAGCTTCCAGTCGCCGATTGCGAAACTGGTACAGGACTATCCCATCAAATCGTGCTCGGTCATCGCCCATATTCGCCAGGCTAACCGCGGTATCGTTGCGCTGGAAAACACCCATCCCTTTACCCGCGAGCTGTGGGGACGCAACTGGACCTATGCTCATAACGGCCAGTTAGAGGGCTATGAGTCCCTGGATACCGGAAATCTCCAGCCGATCGGCGAGACCGACAGCGAAAAAGCCTTCTGCTGGCTGCTGCACTGCCTGACCGAGCGCTATTCGGGGACGCCGGACGATATGGTTGAAGTGTTCAGCTTTATCGCCACCCTCGCGGGCTCGCTACGGGAAAAAGGCGTCTTTAATATGCTGTTGTCGGACGGGCGTTACGTGATGGCGTTTTGCTCGACGAATCTGCACTGGATTACGCGGCGGGCGCCGTTTGGCGTGGCAACGTTACTGGATCAGGACGTAGAAATCGATTTTCAACGGGAGACCACACCTAACGATGTGGTCACCGTTATCGCCACTCAGCCGCTGACCGGCAACGAGACCTGGCATAAAATCATGCCAGGCGAGTGGGCGTTATTTTGCCTCGGGGACCGTGTAGTTTGAAGCCAGCTGCGGCTGGATAACTTCATGACTGAGCGGCTTGCTGACGATATAGCGGCCATCGGCCACTGAGATAACCGGCGGCTTATGGGTTTGCTGGAAATAGTCGTAGCCTGGCTTCAGCTGTTTCCAGAAATCCGCATAGTAGGAGTATTTGTGGCGTTCCATATTGGCATTGGTCATGCGGAAAGGATAAATGCTGACCTGCACGCTGGACTGGCCGAACACGAGCGCGCCGGTCACAAACTGGAAAATCTCATCAATGCCGGTATCGGTCATCGCGTAGCAGCCGATGGATACGCAGGCACCGTGAATCATCAGGTATTTACCTTCATAACCATGGGCGCGATCGTAGGCGTTCGGGAAGCCGATATTAATGGCTTTATAGAAACGGCTGTCAGGCTTGAGCTGATTGCGCGTCACGCTATAAAACCCTTCCGGACTTTTGAAGTCGCCCTGACGCTGCTTCGGCCCCAGACCGCCGGAATAGTTACAGATCCGGTAGCTGTCGAGTAGCTGGTAGGTTTCGCCCATTTTGACGTAGAGATCGAGCGTACGCTCTTCTTTGAAGATCTCAATGTAAACCGGGGAACCCATTAATTGTTGCTTGTATTCTTTGCTAACCGGCGTCGTCGAGCCGCTATTGCTGAGTAACCCAGCAAATGAAACGCACGGCAACAGAAGCATCGCAATAAATAATGCGATTTTGCGCATACTGCTTGTTCCTTGATAAATCAAAAACCACATTGCCAGGACGGCAAGAGATACCCGAAATCAGACTTTTCTGGATTTAGAGCGCTCACATTAGCATCACGGCATTTTTTCGCAAGCGCGGCCTTACCGCGTTTACAATTTAGTTGTCCTTTATAGCGAATCTGACGTCAAAGCGCAGTCAGAACTTTGCGCAATAGATCTCATTTTATAGGTAGTTAATCGTGGTTTATCTACTGACGCCGCTCACGAAATGTTACACTTGCGCCGCTTAACGATCAGGGTAAGAAAGGATGCTTCTCTCCCGTCTTGTGAACCGCCAGGACTCAGCTTTTCCTTTTCTCTGATTTCCCATCAATGTTGCTGGCCTCGGTCTGATATCGAGGTTTAAGTTACGGATACCTGCTAACGATATGATTAAAATCACGAAAGGGCTGAATCTGCCCATAGCTGGCATGCCATCACAGCAGAAAACTTCTCAGGTTGCCGTCAAACGCGTCGCGCTGCTGGGCGAGGAGTACGTCGGTATGCGCCCCTCAATGGCGGTGCGCGAAGGTGACCGGGTACAAAAAGGGCAGATCCTCTTCGAAGACAAAAAGAACCCCGGCGTCTGCTTTACCGCACCTGCGGCTGGGGTGATTGGCGCCATCCATCGCGGCGAACGTCGGGTTCTGCAATCCATTGTTATCGATGTCGACGGCGATGAGGCCGTCTCCTTCCCCCGCTATGCACCGGGCGACCTGGCTGGATTGGCGCGGGAAACTGTGCAGCAGCAGCTGCTGACTTCCGGCCAATGGACGGCATTCCGCACTCGTCCGTTTAGTAAAACGCCGGTGCCGGGGAGCGTACCGGCGGCGATTTTCGTGACCGCTATTGATACCAACCCGCTGGCGGCAGATCCGCAACCGATTATTCTGGCCCACCGCGAGGCCTTCGATGCGGGACTCACCGTGCTCACCAGCCTGACGGATGGCAAAGTACATGTCTGCCAGGCCAGCGGCGGCAAGCTCGGTGGCCACCCCGCAGGGCAGGTGACCTTTAACCAGTTCGCCGGGCCGCATCCGGCCGGGCTGGCAGGCACCCATATCCATTTCCTTGAGCCCGTCAGCCTGAATAAACAGGTCTGGCACCTTAACTATCAAGATGTTATCGCCATCGGCCGGCTGTTTCTCGACGGGGAACTTTACAGCAAACGCGTGATTGCGCTCGGGGGCCCGCAGGTCAAAGAGCCGCGGCTGATCGAAACCTGCTGCGGCGCCAGTCTTGATGAACTGCTGGCCGGTGAGCTGCTGGAGGGGGAAAACCGGGTCATTTCCGGCTCGGTGCTGAGCGGTACCCACGCCCAGGGGCCGTATGCGTTCCTTGGTCGCTATCACCTGCAGGTGAGCGTCGTGAAGGAAGGGCGTGAGAAGGAGCTGTTTGGTTGGGTGATGCCGGGCAAAGACAAATTTTCGATTACCCGCACCACGCTCGGACATTTTCTCAAACACAAACTGTTCAGTTTCTCAACGGATACCAACGGCGGCGAGCGTGCGATGGTTCCCATCGGCAACTACGAGCGCGTGATGCCGCTGGATATTCTGCCGACGCATCTGCTGCGGGATTTGCTGGCGGGAGACACCGACAGCGCGCAGGCGCTGGGCTGCCTGGAGCTGGATGAAGAAGATTTAGCGCTCTGCACCTACGTCTGCCCGGCAAAATATGAATACGGCCCGCTGCTGCGTGACGTCTTAACCCGCATTGAGCAGGAAGGATAAGTGATGGGTTTGAAAAATCTGCTGGAAAAAATTGAGCCGCACTTCACCCACGGCGGCAAACTGGAAAAGTACTACCCGTTGTATGAGGCGGCGGCGACTATTTTCTATACCCCGGGTCAGGTGACGAAAGGGGCCTCTCACGTCCGTGATGCCATCGACCTCAAGCGGATGATGATCCTGGTGTGGCTGGCGGTGTTCCCGGCGATGTTCTGGGGCATGTACAACGTCGGGCTGCAAACTATCCCGGCGCTACACAAACTCTACGGCGCGGAGCAGCTGCAGCAGGTGATCGCCAGCCACTGGCACTATAGCGTGGCGCAGTGGCTGGGGGTGAACTTTGGCCCGGATGCGGGCTGGCTGAGCATGATGGGGCTGGGCGCAGTGTTCTTCCTGCCCATTTATCTCACCGTGTTTATCGTCGGCGGCTTTTGGGAAGTGCTGTTCGCCATCGTGCGCAAACACGAAATCAACGAAGGCTTCTTTGTTACCTCCATTCTGTTCGCGCTGATTGTGCCGCCGACGCTGCCGTTATGGCAGGCGGCGCTGGGCATCAGTTTTGGCGTGGTGATTGGCAAAGAGATCTTCGGCGGCACCGGGCGTAACTTCCTCAACCCGGCGCTGGCCGGGCGTGCATTCCTGTTCTTCGCCTATCCGGCGCAAATTTCCGGCGATCTGGTGTGGACGGCGGCGGACGGTTTCTCCGGCGCAACGCCGCTTTCTCAGTGGGCGAGCCGCGGCGGTGAAGCGCTGGTGAATGTCACCAGCGGCCAGCCGGTCAGCTGGATGGATGCCTTCCTCGGCAATATTCCCGGCTCTATCGGCGAGGTCTCGACGCTGATGATTCTGCTTGGCGGCGCCATCATCATTTTCGGTCGCGTCGCCTCCTGGCGCATTGTCGCCGGGGTGATGATTGGCATGATTGCCACGGCAACGCTGTTTAACTTTATTGGCTCTGATACCAACCCGATGTTTGCCATGCCGTGGTACTGGCATCTGGTGCTCGGCGGTTTTGCCTTTGGCATGATGTTTATGGCGACCGACCCGGTGTCGGCGTCGTTCACCGACAAAGGAAAGTGGGCATACGGTGCGCTGATTGGCGCGATGTGCGTGCTGATCCGCGTGGTGAACCCGGCCTATCCGGAAGGGATGATGCTGGCCATTCTGTTTGCCAACCTCTTTGCGCCACTGTTCGATTACCTGGTGGTGCAGGCCAATATCAAGCGGAGGAAGTCGCGTGGCTGAGAAAAAAAGTAACGATAGCATCGGCAAAACGCTGCTGGTGGTGCTGGTGCTTTGCCTGGTCTGCTCGGTCATTGTTGCCGGTTCTGCGGTGGGGCTGAAGCCGCGCCAGCAGGAGCAAAAAGCGCTCGATAAACAGCGTAACATTCTCTCCGTTGCCGGGCTGATGCAGCCGGACATGAAGCAGGAGGAGATTGCCTCGGTGTTTGCCGAGCGCATCAGCCCGCGGCTGCTGGATTTGAAAAGCGGCGAACTGCTGGAAAAAGATCCGGACTCCTTTAATCAGGGGCTGGCGCTGAAAGATCCTGAGCAAAGTACCGTGCTGGAGGCCAGCCAGGATCCGGCGGGCATCAAGCGTCGTACTAACGTGGTGGAAATCTACCTCGTGAAAGACGAGCAGAAAAAGGTTCAGGAAGTGGTGCTGCCGATTTACGGCAACGGCCTGTGGTCGATGATGTACGCCTTTGTGGCGCTTGATACCGATGGCCGTACCGTGAAAGGCATCACCTATTACGATCAGGGCGAAACGCCGGGCCTTGGCGGCGAAGTGGAAAACCCCGCCTGGCGTAAACAGTTCATCGGCAAAAAAGTGCTCGACGACAGCGGCATGCCGGCGCTGAAAGTGGTGAAAGGCGGTGCGCGTCAGGGTGATGACTACGCGGTTGACGGCCTTTCCGGCGCAACGCTCACGTCCAACGGCGTGCAGCACAGTTTTGATTTCTGGATGGGGGAGCAGGGCTTTGGTCCGTTCCTCAAGCAGATTCGTGAAGGAGGCCTGAACAATGGCTGAGCTCGATGAGATGAAAGAAGTAAAACGGGTGCTGGTCGGGCCGTTGATTAGCAACAACCCTATTGCCCTGCAGGTGCTGGGGGTCTGTTCGGCGCTGGCGGTGACCACCAAGCTGGAAACCGCATTCGTCATGACTATCGCGGTAACGCTGGTGACGGCGTTTTCCAGCATGTTTATCTCGATGATCCGCCACCATATTCCCAACAGCGTGCGCATTATCGTGCAGATGGCGATCATCGCCTCGCTGGTGATCGTCGTCGATCAGCTGCTGCGCGCCTACGCCTACGAAGTCTCCAAACAGCTGTCGGTGTTCGTCGGGCTTATCATCACCAACTGTATCGTGATGGGGCGCGCGGAAGCGTATGCCATGAAGTCGCCGCCGCTGGCGAGCTTTATGGACGGTATCGGTAACGGTCTGGGCTACGGCGCCATTCTGATGATTGTCGGTTTCCTGCGCGAGCTTATCGGCAGCGGCAAACTGTTTGGCGTCACCGTGCTGCAAACCGTGCAGAACGGCGGCTGGTATCAGCCGAACGGCCTGTTCCTGCTCGCGCCGAGCGCGTTTTTCATCATCGGTCTGCTGATCTGGGCGCTGCGCAGCTGGAAGCCGGAACAGCAGGAGAAGGAGTAACCGAGTATGGCTCATTACCTCAGTCTTTTTGTCCGCGCGGTGTTTGTTGAAAACATGGCGCTGGCCTTCTTTCTCGGCATGTGTACGTTTCTTGCGGTGTCGAAGAAAGTCTCCACGGCGTTTGGTCTTGGCGTAGCGGTGACGGTGGTGCTCGGCATTTCCGTGCCGGTGAACAACCTGATTTACAACCTCGTACTGCGCGACGGTGCGCTGGTGGACGGGGTGGATTTGAGCTTCCTCAACTTCATCACCTTTATCGGGGTGATCGCCGCGCTGGTGCAGATTCTGGAGATGATCCTCGATAAGTATTTCCCGTCGCTGTACAACGCACTGGGGATCTTCCTGCCGCTTATTGCCGTGAACTGCGCCATTTTTGGCGGCGTCTCCTTTATGGTGCAGCGCGACTATAACTTCCCGGAATCCATCGTGTATGGCTTCGGCTCCGGTATCGGCTGGATGCTGGCGATTGTGGCGATGGCGGGCATCCGCGAAAAAATGAAATACGCAAATGTGCCCGCGGGTCTGCGCGGGTTAGGGATCACCTTTATTACCACAGGTCTGATGGCGCTGGGCTTTATGTCATTCTCCGGTGTGCAGCTATAAGGGCGGAAAGTATGGAAATTATTCTTGGCGTCGTGATGTTCACGCTGATCGTGCTGGTGCTGTCGGGGCTGATCCTGGCGGCGCGCTCGAAGCTGGTCAACGCCGGTGATGTGGTTATTGAAATCAATAATGAAGCGGATAAACAGATTCGCACGCCGGCGGGCGATAAGCTGCTGAATACGCTGTCCAGCAACGGGATCTTTATCTCTTCTGCCTGCGGCGGCGGCGGTTCCTGCGGCCAGTGCCGGGTGACGGTGAAGGAGGGGGGCGGTGATATCCTGCCTACCGAACTTTCCCATATCAGCAAACGCGAGGCGAAAGAGGGCTGCCGTCTGGCCTGTCAGGTCGCCGTGAAACAAAACATGAAGATCGCGCTGCCGGAAGAGATTTTTGGCGTCAAAAAATGGGAGTGTGAAGTTATCTCCAATGATAACAAAGCGACTTTCATTAAAGAGCTGAAGCTGGCCATCCCGGAAGGCGAAAGCGTGCCGTTCCGCGCGGGCGGCTATATTCAGATTGAATGTCCGTCGCATAAAGTGGCGTATGCCGATTTTGACGTGCCGGACGAGTACCGCGCGGACTGGGATAAATTTAATCTGTTCCGCTATGTTTCCGAGGTTAAAGAGCCGACGCTGCGCGCCTATTCGATGGCGAACTATCCGGATGAGAAGGGCATCATTATGCTCAACGTGCGTATTGCGACGCCACCGCCGAAAGTGCCGGATGCGCCGCCGGGGATCATGTCTTCGTATATCTGGTCGCTGAAAGCCGGTGATAAGGTGACGATTTCCGGGCCGTTCGGCGAGTTCTTCGCGAAAGAGACGGACGCCGAGATGGTCTTTATCGGCGGTGGCGCTGGTATGGCGCCCATGCGTTCGCATATTTTCGACCAGCTTAAACGGTTGCACAGCAAGCGCAAAATCAGCTTCTGGTACGGCGCCCGTTCGCTGCGTGAAATGTTCTATGACGATGAGTTTGAACAGCTGGCACGTGAAAATCCGAACTTTACCTTCCACGTGGCGCTTTCCGATCCGCAGCCGGAAGATAACTGGAACGGCCACACCGGCTTTATTCACAATGTGCTGTATGAAAACTACCTGCGCGATCATCCGGCGCCGGAGGACTGCGAGTTTTATATGTGTGGGCCGCCGGTGATGAATGCCGCAGTGATCAAGATGCTAAAAGATCTTGGTGTTGAGGATGACAACATCATGTTGGATGACTTTGGAGGTTAATGATGTTGACGGTGTTTGTGGCAACCTTCGTCATTTTCGCGCTGGTTATTCTGGGGATGTCCTTAGGATATCTGATAAAGCGCAAAAGTCTCCAGGGCAGCTGCGGCGGTATCTCATCGCTGGGGCTTGAGAAGGTCTGCGACTGCCCGGAGCCGTGCGATGCACGTAAAAAGCGCATGGCTCGTGAAGCACAGCGCCAGCAAAATCGGATCCTCTGATCTCTCCGTAGGCCCGGCAAGCTTGCGCCGCCGGGCATTATTGCCTGATGGCGCAAGCTTATCAGCCCTACAAACCCCGCTTCTCATTCCTTGTATTATTACTGTATACTTAACCAGTAATCGTTGAGGGCTGAGTATGCGCAAAATTATCCATGTCGATATGGACTGCTTTTTTGCCGCCGTGGAAATGCGGGATAATCCAGCCCTGCGTGATATCCCCATTGCCATCGGCGGTAGCCGGGTACAGCGGGGGGTGATCAGCACGGCCAACTATCCGGCGCGCAAATTTGGCGTACGCAGCGCGATGCCGACCGCGATGGCCCTCAAGCTTTGCCCGCATTTAACCCTGCTACCCGGCCGCTTTGATGCCTACAAAGAGGCCTCGTCCCATATCCGGGAAATCTTCTCACGCTACACGTCGTTAATTGAACCGCTGTCTCTGGATGAGGCGTATCTCGACGTCAGCGATAGCGTTCACTGCCAGGGCTCTGCGACGCTGATCGCGGAAGAGATTCGCCAGACCATTTTTCACGAGCTTCAACTGACCGCCTCTGCCGGTATCGCGCCGGTAAAATTTCTGGCGAAAATTGCTTCCGATATGAATAAACCCAACGGTCAGTTTGTGATTGCGCCGCATCAGGTCGCGGAGTTTGTCCGAACGCTGCCGCTGGCGAAGATCCCCGGCGTGGGGAAAGTCTCAGCCGCAAAGCTGGAAAGCATGGGGCTGCGTACCTGCGAAGATGTGCAGAAAAGCGACCTGGCGATGTTGCTCCGCCGTTTTGGTAAGTTTGGTCGGATCCTGTGGGAGCGTAGCCAGGGAATCGATGAGCGGGAGATCAACAACACCCGACAGCGTAAATCGGTTGGCGTTGAGCGTACGCTGGTGGAGGATATCCACGAGTGGTCTGCCTGTGAGAGCATCATTGAGCACCTCTATCCAGAGCTGGAGCGGCGGGTGCTGAAGGTCAAACCGGACCTTCTGATTGCCCGTCAGGGGGTAAAGCTGAAATTCAATGATTTTCAGCTGACCACTCAGGAACATGTCTGGCCGCGCCTGAATAAAGAGGATTTGCTCTCCACCGCCTACAAAGCCTGGCACGAACGGCGGGGCGGTCGCGGAGTGCGGCTGGTCGGGTTGCATGTGACGCTGCTCGATCCTCAACTGGAGCGGCAGCTGGTGCTGGGGTTATAACGATGCTGAAGATCAGACCTTATCGCGACGATGATTTTACTGCGCTGTGCGCCATTTTTCTGCGCGCGGTACAAGAGACCGCCAGCCATGATTATTCACCCCGCCAGATAGCCGCCTGGGCGCAGATAGACGAGACCCGCTGGCGGCACAAAATGAGGGAGTCTCTGGTATGGGTCGCGGCGATGGACCAGCGTCCTGTGGGGTTTATCACCGCCGTGGACCGCTATATCGATCTCCTGTTTGTAGCGCCGGAGTATGGCCGCCGGGGTATTGCCAGCGCGCTACTCCAGGAACTGTTTACGCAGATACCGCATGGCTCCCTGACGGTCGATGCGAGCATTACGGCAAAACCGTGTTTTGAACGGCATGGTTTCAGGGTCGTGGAAGAACAGCAGGTGGCGGTGCGCGGCGAGACGTTTATTAATTACCGTATGGAGAAGGTGAGACGGCCCGGATAAGGCGCCACGCGCCGCTATCCGGACCGTTTATTGCCGTAACTTACTTCGCAGGAATCGCTTTCAGCAGTTCCGTCAGCAGCGTCCAGTATTGACCAACGCTTTCGATATGCACCTGCTCATCCGGAGAGTGCGGGCCGGTAATGGTTGGCCCGATGGAGACCATATCCATGTTCGGGTACGGTTTCTTGAACAGACCGCATTCCAGGCCGGCGTGGATAATCTGGATGTTCGGCGTCTTGTTGAACAGACGCTGATAGGTTTCACGCACCAGATGCATCACCGGTGAGTTCGCGTCCGGCTGCCAGCCAGGGTATGCGCCTTTGGCTTCGGTTTTCGCGCCCGCCAGTTTACCCAGTGAATCCAGCATGCTGACGACGTAATCTTTGCCGCTGTCGATCAGCGAACGAATCAGGCAGTGGATCTCAACATTATCATCGGTCATGGTCACGACGCCGACGTTCAGAGAGGTCTCGACAACGCCTTTTGCCACGTCAGAGTTACGAATAACACCGTTTGGCGTGGCGTTGAGCAGACGCACAAAGCCGTCACGGGATTGCACGGTCAGGGCCGCTTTGTCGTTGACGACAGAGTCCAGCAGCAGCACCAGATTTTTCTCTTTTGCCGCCAGTTCGTTTTTCAGGATGTCCTGATAGGTGGCGACCAGCGCTTTCAGCGCATCGACCTTATCGGCCGCGACCGCGACGGTAGCGAAAGCTTCACGCGGAATGGCGTTACGCAGGGTGCCGCCGTTGAAATCGACCAGACGCAGGTCCAGCTCTTGCGCGTGACCGGCGAGGAAACGGGCCAGCAGCTTGTTGGCGTTCCCCAGACCGACGTGAATTTCGCCGCCGGAGTGACCGCCTTTCAGCCCTTTTAAGGTCAGCTTAAAGCTCTGGAAACCTGCCGGCACCGCTTCGCGGGTTAAGGTCAGGTTGGAGGTAAAGTCGATACCGCCGGCGCAACCCATATAGATTTCGCCCTCTTCTTCAGAGTCGGTATTGATCAGGATATCGGCCTGCAGCCAGTTAGCCTGAAGACCAAACGCGCCGTCCATGCCGGCTTCTTCGGTCATGGTCAGCAGCACTTCCAGCGGGCCATGTACGACGCTGTCATCAGCCAGCACTGCCAGCGCAGAAGCCATACCGATGCCGTTATCCGCGCCCAGGGTGGTGCCGCGCGCTTTGACCCACTCGCCATCGATATATGGCTGAATCGGATCTTTAGTGAAGTCATGAACGGTGTCGTTGTTTTTCTGCGGCACCATATCGAGGTGCGCCTGCAGAACAACCGGTTTACGGTTTTCCATACCGGCCGTGGCGGCCTTACGAATCAGAATGTTGCCAACCTGATCGCGTTCTGCGTGTAAGCCTTTTTCTTTTGCCCAGCCCATGATGTGTTCAGCGAGTTGTTCTTCGTGATAGGACGGATGGGGAATGGAGCAGATTTTGGCAAAAATATCCCATAGCGGCTGCGGGGATAATTGAGACAATTCAGACACGATGAGTCTCCTTACGATCGCCTGCAAAAGTCTTTTGCAGGTCGAGGGTTAGCAATAAAAAATACAACAGGCGCAGGCTTGCGCGGTGGGGTTGAGAATACCACTTTCCACGCCGACTGGTAGTGTAAACAACGCAAAAAGCGCTGGGATGGCCGCTTAACACTGGTTTTTAGTGCGTCAGATCTCTATAATCTCGCGCAACCATTTTCCCCCTCGAACATCATTTAAGCCGTATAACACAGGCTGGGACACTTCACATGAGCGAAAAATACGTCGTCACCTGGGACATGTTGCAGATTCACGCCCGCAAACTGGCCAATCGTCTGATGCCTTCTGAACAATGGAAAGGCATTATTGCCGTAAGCCGCGGTGGTCTGGTACCGGGTGCATTACTGGCGCGTGAACTGGGTATTCGTCATGTTGATACCGTTTGCATTTCCAGCTACGACCACGATAACCAGCGTGAGCTGACCGTCCTGAAACGCGCTGAAGGTGATGGTGAAGGTTTCATCGTGATCGATGACCTGGTCGATACCGGCGGTACCGCCGTCGCTATTCGCGAAATGTACCCAAAAGCACACTTCGTTACCATTTTTGCTAAACCGGCTGGTCGTCCGCTGGTTGATGATTATGTTGTTGATATCCCGCAGGATACCTGGATTGAACAACCGTGGGACATGGGCGTGGTGTTCGTACCGCCGATCTCAGGTCGTTAATTTACAAGGTGAGTGCTATTTACCACGCCCGGTTATGCCGGGCGTGGTTTTTTTTGCCCGTATGCAGGTTACAATAGCCCGGAGTGGCAACACGATGGAGGCTGCACATGTCACAAGCTAACCTTAGCGAAACACTGTTTAAACCTCGATTCAAACATCCAGAAACGTCTACGCTGGTGCGCCGGTTTGCGTCGGGTTCGCAACAGCCGATCCACTCTGCGCTCGACGGGAGCAATGTCGATCACTGGTATCGCTTGATTAACCGTCTGATGTGGATCTGGCGCGGCGTGGCGCCACAGGAGATCCTGGATGTGCAGGCGCGCATTGTGATGAGCGATGCTGAGCGTACGGATCCGGAGCTTTATGACACCGTGGTGGGCTATCGCGGCGGCAACTGGATTTTCGAATGGGCCAAACAGGCGATGATCTGGCAGCAAAAGGCCGGGCAGGAAGCCGATCCGCTGAGCAGCGGGCGCCACTGGCTGCATGCATCCAATCTCTATAGCATTGCCGCCTACCCACATATTAAAGGTGATGAGCTGGCGGAGCAGGCGCAGGCGCTGGCTAATCGGGCCTATGAAGAGGCGGCTCTTCGCCTGCCGGGCGAGCTGCGCGAGCTGGAGTTTCCTGTGCCCGGCGGCGCGCCGGTGACCGGCTTTTTACATATGCCGAAAAGCGAAGGTCCGTTCCCGGTGGTCCTGATGTGCGGCGGTCTGGATGCGCTGCAGACGGACTACTACAGCCTGTATGAGAACTATTTTGCGCCGCTGGGGATTGCCATGCTGACGCTGGATATGCCTTCGATAGGCTTCTCGTCAAAATGGAAGCTAACCCAGGATACCAGCCTGCTGCATCAGCATGCGTTGCGGCACCTGACGAATGTGCCGTGGGTCGATCATACCCGGGTTGCAGCGTTCGGTTTCCGTTTTGGGGCGAATGTCGCCGTCCGTCTGGGTTATCTGGAGCCGCAGCGCTTAAAAGCCGTGGCCTGCCTCGGCCCGGTGGTGCATAACCTGCTGGTGGATCCGCTGCACCAGGGCCGGGTTCCGGAAATGTATCTCGACGTTCTGGCATCGCGGCTGGGCATGCACGATGCATCTGATGAAGCATTGCGCATAGAGCTGAACCGCTACTCATTAAAAACCCAGGGGCTTCTGGGCCGTCGCTGTCCGACGCCGATGCTTTCTGGCTTCTGGAAAAACGATCCGTTCAGCCCGGAAGAGGAATCGCGCTTAATTACGTCGTCATCCGCCGATGGTAAGCTGCTGGAGATTCCATTTAAGCCCGTTTATCACAATTTCGATCGCGCATTGCGCCAGATTGCCCGCTGGATCAATCAGAGATTTAGTTAATATATTGCTAAATTTTATTGATTTGGTAAAACAGTTGCATCACTAAAGGAGATCGCAATGACGTTACCGAGTGGACACCTCAAGAGTAAGCTGATTAAGAAATTCACGGCTCTTGGCCCTTATATTCGTGAAGAACAGTGTGAAGACAACCGCTTCTTTTTCGATTGCCTGGCAGTTTGCGTCAATGTAAAACCCGCCCCGGAAAAACGAGAGTTCTGGGGATGGTGGATGGAGATGGAAGCGCAGGCATCACGCTTCACTTACAGCTATCAGTTTGGCCTGTTCGATAAAGAAGGGAGCTGGCGGCCGGTGGCTATTGACGATCCGGAAGTCAGCGAGAAACTTGAGAAAACGCTGCGTGATTTCCACGATCGGGCTAACGCATTGCTGGCGACATTCAGCCTGAAGCTGGAACCCGCCGATGACTTTAGCGAGCCGCTCAGACTGCGCGCCTGATATCTCGCCGATTATCTGGTTATATCGAAAAAAATCCACGCCCGAGCGCGTGGATTTTTTTATTCCTTTACCCGCCCTCAAACTGCCAGATTTTCATTAATCACTGGTGTCGTTGAGTGATGTCGGACTTATTTCCATAACCCTGTTTATAGGATTTTTCTTAGAAGCGCGCCGTACCGAGGAAATGTGTCCCGAGAGAATGCCTGAACAGGCTATCCGTGTTACCGTCACCACATGGCCCTGTAAAATAAAGATATTTATGAAGATTGTATTACTAATGAGTCTGTTAAGCCTGTTTCTTTCTCCGGCATTTGCCGGGACTGCAGTGAAATTGTCCTGCTCGTTACGCAAAAGCGTGACGATCTCAAAATTCCATTACCAGCTGTCGACAATGAAATGGGGCGATCACTTCCAGGTTGCTGCCGGAATAAGACAGGCTCAAACCAAAAGCAATGTCCCGTTTCGCGTGACGCGTTTTCAAAATGGCGACGATCTGGTCTTTTTCCCCGACAGCCAGGACTATTATTTCTTCTATTCCGGGATGGCGACACCTGACCGCTGCATTGTACAGGAGACGTATTCCTATCCGGTTGTTGAGCTACCGCGCTACAAGAAAAGCGAGTAGCCGGCGGCGCAAACAGAGCCCGAAGGGTTACCCCATCGGGACTCCGCTGCCTGGAACGGACGTGAATTAAAGGCCAATACACATGTATTTGATTTCTAAATAGTCTTCAATGCCATACTTCGAGCCTTCGCGGCCCAGACCGGAAGCCTTCACGCCACCAAACGGGGCGACTTCGTTGGAAATCAGCCCGGTATTGATGCCCACAATCCCATACTCCAGCGCTTCGCCGACGCGGAAAACGCGGCTCAAATCACGGGCATAGAAGTAGGCGGCGAGGCCAAATTCAGTATCGTTGGCCTGGCGGATGACATCCGCTTCATCTGTGAAGCGGAACAGAGGAGCCAACGGGCCGAACGTCTCTTCTTTCGCCACTTTTGCACCGTCGGGAACATCGACCAGAATAGTCGGCTGAAAGAAGTTGCCGCCGAGGGCATCCACTTTCCCGCCGGTGATGACCCGGGCGCCTTTCCCGACGGCATCGGCAATATGTTCCTGCACTTTGGCAATGGCTTTCTCATCAATCAACGGTCCGGTTGTGACCCCCGCCTGAAGGCCGTCGCCGAGGTGCAGCTGCTCCACCGCCTGCTGCAGTTTTTCGGCAAAACGTGCATACACCCCGTCCTGCACGTACAGGCGATTGGCGCAGACGCAGGTCTGCCCGGCGTTACGAAACTTCGACGCCATGGCGCCTTCTACCGCTTTATCCAGATCGGCATCGTCAAACACGATAAACGGCGCGTTACCGCCCAGTTCGAGCGAAACTTTTTTGATGTCCTGGGCACACTGCGCCATCAGCTGGCGGCCGATTTCCGTGGAGCCGGTAAACGACAGCTTACGCACCAGCGGGTTGCCGGTCAGTTCATTACCTACCGCGCTGGCGGAGCCGGTCACCACGTTAAATACGCCGTCAGGGATCCCGGCGCGTCTGGCCAGTTCGGCCAGCGCCAGCGCGGAAAAAGGGGTCTGGCTGGCGGGTTTGAGTACCATTGTGCAGCCGGCGGCTAACGCCGGGCCGGCTTTACGGGTGATCATCGCCGCTGGAAAATTCCACGGCGTGATCGCGGCGGTAACGCCAATCGGCTGTTTAATCACGAACAGGCGCTTATCGGCCTGATGACCGGGAATGGTATCGCCATAAATGCGTTTTCCCTCTTCGGCAAACCATTCGATAAATGAAGCGGCGTAGCCAATCTCGCCTTTTGCTTCTGCCAGTGGTTTGCCCTGCTCCAGGGTCATCAGCCGGGCCAGATCGTCCTGGTTTGCCATCATCAGATCGAACCAGCGGCGCAGGATCGCGGCGCGCTCTTTTGCCGTTAGCTGTCGCCAGGCGGGAAGGGCGCGATGGGCGGCCTGGATCGCATCGCGCGTCTCTTCTGCGCCCATTTTAGGGACTGAGCCCAGCACCTCTCCGTTCGCCGGGTTGGTCACCGTAATGACATCGCTGCTGAGGGCATCACGCCACTCACCATTGATAAATGCCTGCTGGCGGAACAAGGTTAGGTCATTCAGTTGCATGGTTATTTCCTGTCTCAGAAGGTTAACGGTTGAACGGCGTACTCCAGCGTAGCGGAGAATCAAAAGCGGCGTTTGCGATAGCCTTCACGTTTACCAACGTCTCTCGGCGCGAACCCGCGTCATGCCCGGTAAAGACTTTTCCGGCCCTCTTCTTTTACGCCAGCCAGGTACGCCTGTGTTTGTTTAGTGTAGTCGCCAGAGTCAGATGACAGCAGCGACTAAACAGTGACTAAACAGCGATGACGACGTTTTCACGATGTAAAACCAGCGTCTGAATTCGCGACGCCTGCCACAAAATTCACACATCATGCGCGATGACGGGGGGAAGCAACTTGCTTTTATCTGGCGAGGCGAATACGGTCTGTAACGTTACACTAAAACGTTACAGTAGAAATTTACCCTCCGGTTATGAGTGAAGTCCCTGGCGATTTAGCGAGGCCCGAAGGTGCTACAGACACCTCAACGGTACGTGAAAGGATAACGATGATGAAAATGACACAGTTTTGTTCGGCCAGACGTTTTTTAGCTTTTGCTTGTTTGAGCTCGGCCCTGATAGCGGGAAGTGCGGTGAGCGCCTTAGCCCATGCGGCGCTCAACTTCCGCGTTTATTCTTCTCTCCCCGCGGACGACTCCTCGGCGCACTACATCTGGTTCAGCCGTTTTCAGGAAAACATTAACAACAATGCGAAATTGAAAGGGCAAATTAAGCTCAACTATTTTGCCAATGGCATGTTGGGCAAAGAGGCCGATGCGACGCAGCAGGTTCGCATTGGCGCAATTAATATGATGATCTCCGGTACATCCATTTGGGCCACGCTGGTACCTGAAATGGGCGTCCTGGATCTGGGTTATTTATTTAAAGATTACAGTCAGGTAGGGAAAGCGCTGGACGGCAGCGCCGGGGAAAAACTCTCCGCCTTAATGATGGATAAAGCCAACGTGATGGTGCTCGGCTACGGCTTTAACCTCGGCGCGCGTAATATTTATACCAAAAAGGTGATTGAAAAGCCGGAGGATTTAAAGAACCTGAAAATTCGCGTGCTGCCGGTGCCTAATTTCATTGCCACGTTAAACCATATGGGGGCGGTGGCGATCCCGATGCCGGGCGGTGAAGTCTATTCCAGCCTGCAAATGGGCGTTATTGACGGCGTAGAGCACGATGCCCCGACGATTTATGCGAGCAAATATTATGAAATCATCAAAAACGGCACCCTGACTCGCCACAGCTACAACCCGCTGATGATTGCGATGAATAAAAAGAGTTTCGAACAAATCCCGCCGGAGCTGCGTGCGGACGTGCTGGCGGCGGCGAAAGAGGCGACGGACTATGAACGCATGCAAGCGGGTAAAAAAGAACAGGAAGCAATAAAGAACCTTGAAGCAAAAGGGGTGACGTTCCGCGAAACCGATCGCCAGTTCTTCTATCAGCAGGTGCAGCCCGTTTGGCAGTCGTTCCTCAAGCAATATCCGGATATGAAGCCCATCGTTGATGAAATTACCGCGGCGGCAAAAGACCCGTCATGATCGGCGCCGCTTAACCCGCCCGTGCCACGGCGGGGTTAAGCGGTGAGATTGGCAATCTTGTGGAGAAGATTCAACATGGCTGATATCTCTATTAAAGCAAAGGACGGGTGCGTTGCCCTTGCGCTATTGGGCAAACTGAGCCGCTTTTTAACCACCTTAACCGCCTGGGCCGGAGCGCTGGTGCTGTTTATCAACGTGCTGGTGGTGTTTGCATCCGTCATCTGGCGCTATGCGCTGCACTCGCCCATTCATTGGGCCGAAGAGGTGGCTCGCGCGCTGATGATTGCGCTGGTGTTTTTCGGCGTGGCCACCTCGACGGCGAAAGGGGGTCATATTGGCGTCGATCTGTTCCTGCGTTTCCTGCCTGAACGGGTTCGACCCTATGTCGTTCATGCCAGCCGCTGGATCCTGTTTCTGGTCTCGGTTGGGCTCGTCGTTTCCAGCTACGACCTGGTGCAGGCCGCGCAATTGCAAACCACGGAGACCGGTTTACCGCAGACAATCTACGTCATTCCGGTGCTGATTGGTTCGCTGGTTATGATGGTGGCGGCGCTGGAGCTGGCCTTGCGAGAACGTGTTCGGGTTGTGCTGTTCAGCGGCCTTGGCATTGTGGTTCTGGCCGCCATTGGCTATATGAAACTTTCGCTCATGGCCGATCCCGCCAGCGCTGCTGCCGGGCTAATGCTGATCTGCTTTGTGCTCGGTATTCTCGCCGGCGTACCGATTGCGTTTACCCTTGGTCTGTCGGCGATGGTGTTCTTTATCTGCGATCCGTCATTACCGTTTGTCTTTTTCTCCCAGCAGGTCGCGGCGGGGGTAGATCACTTCGTGCTGTTGGCTATTCCGTTCTTCCTGCTTGCCGGTGCCGCCATGGAGATCAACGGGATGTCAACGCGGCTCGTTGAACTTATCGTGCGTGGCATGGGGCGCTTTCGCGGCGGCCTCAATATGACTACCGTACTGTCGATGGCCTTTTTCTCCGGGATATCTGGCTCCAAACTGGCAGATGTTGCGGCGGTTGGCGGCGTGCTGATGCCGGCGGTGCGTCGGGCTAAACAGGATGGCGAAGAGGCCGCCGGGGTGTTTGCCGCCTCGGCCGTGATGGCCGAAACAATCCCACCTTGCGTGAATCTGATTGTTATGGGTTTTGTCGCGAACATCTCGATTGGCGCGCTGTTTATTGCAGGCCTGGTGCCCGCTGTCTGCCTGCTGGTACTGCTGATGATTGCCGCCAACCGGTTTGGCGGCAAAATCAACGTTAGCGAAGCGTATCCGGTATTACGGCCGCGCACGCAGCTCTACCTTGGTGCCGCCGTTGGGCTGGTGATGATCTTTATGATTGGCCGCGGCGTCATGATGGGGATCGCCACCTCGACAGAAATCTCCGCTTTTGCAGTGATTTACGCCATCGTCGTCGGTCGCCTTGCATTTCGTGAACTGACGTTCAAAGCGACGGTAAAAATGTTTATCGATATCGCCGCCATGTCCGGAGTGCTGCTGTTTATCGTCGCCTGCGCCACCAGCCTTTCTTATGCGCTGACGATACAGATGATCCCGCAGCAAATAGCGGAATTACTGGTCAGCATTGGGGTTGAGCAGGGAGCCTGGCTGTTTCTGCTATTAACCATCGTTATTCTGGTTATTTTTGGCGCCGTTCTGGAAGGGGCTCCGGCGCTGATTATCTTTGCGCCGATTCTGGTACCGATCGCCGTTCAGCTCGGTTTCAGCCCGCTGCATTTCGGCATCATTATGATTATGGCAATGGGTTTTGGTCTCTTTTCACCGCCTATCGGACTCGGTCTTTATACCACTTGTGCCATTTGCGGCGTGGAGATGAAACACGTTATTCGGCCCATGGCAAAATATCTGGCGGTAGTCTTCGTCGGGATTATTATCGTGGCTATGGTCCCACCATTAACAACATGGTTGCCGGGGCTCGCTGGTTATTAATTTTGAATCCAGTCGTCAACCGCATTCCGTTATTTAAACACGGTTAAAAGAGGCGTCCTGTCAATATCGGCAGGGCGCAAGGTCAACAGGTATCGCTCAGGTTCTGATATTTAACACGCCTGCAGGTGGGGATAACAACGTCCTGAATCTCTCGCTGATAAATATTATGCGCCGATGGCGGATTTATTCTGAAACAGGAGTATGCAATGGGGTCATTAACGGGAAAGAAAGTTTTTATTACTGGCGCTGAGCAAGGTATTGGTAAAGAGACTGCGAGAAAATTAATTGAGGCCGGATGTGATATCTATATTCACTATTTCAGCGGTGAAGAAGGCCCCAGAGAATTAATCGCGATTGCCCAACAGCGGGGAGCCAAGGCCGCCTGCGGCTATGCGGATTTGACCAACGAGGCGGATGCGGCGCGCTGCGTTGCCGAGGGGGCAGCGTTCTTAGGTGGCATCGATATTCTGGTGAATAACGTCGGGGGAATTATTGCCCGCAAATGGCTCGGTGAAATTGACCCGCAGTTCTGGCGTACCGTCATTGATGTCAATATGACGACCATGCTCAATGTGACTCAATCGGCGCTGCCGTTGTTAAAAGAGGCGACTGACGGCGCGAGTATCGTCAATCTCGCCTCGTTAGCCGGACGCTCCGGCGGGCACTCCGGATCGCTGGTCTATTCGATGACTAAAGGCGCGGTGCTGACGTGGACCCGCTCCCTTGCCGCAGAGCTTGGCGAGTTTGGTATTCGGGTGAATGCGGTGGCGCCAGGGCTGATTCTGGGGACACGTTTTCATAACCAGCATACCACTCAGGCCTCGGCCGATCGGACTATCGAAGATATTCCGCTGGGAAGAGCCGGTACGCCTGAAGATATCGCACGCGCGATCTGCTTCCTTGCCTCGGAATACGATGGCTTTATCTCCGGGGCGACTCTGGATATTAACGGCGGTATTTATCGGGCATAAATCTCAGGGCGGGTTATATCCCGCCCATATTAAGAGAACGTAGTCATGATCAAAACAGAAATTATTCATCCGGATTTGCTCCAGGCGTTGGCCCAGTGTGGCCATAAAGCCAATATTCTTATCGCCGATGCTAATTATTCATTTTTAACCAACTCATCTCCGCGGGCGCGGATTATTTATCTCAATTTTTCCCCGGGTTTAATTAGCAGCGTGGTCATCCTGCAAAAAATGCTCGGCTACATCAATATTGAAAAAGCGGTGCTGATGTCCTGCCCGGATGATTTTGATAATACGATTGCGCGTGAATATCGCACTCTGCTTGCTGAGTCGACCGCAGTGGAATATGTGACCCGGGAGGCCTTTTACGCGCTGGCGAAATCGTCGGATACCCTGCTGGTTGTCGCCTCTGGCGAGACCCGCCGCTTTGCCAATATTCTGCTCACCGTCGGCCCGACGCTACTGTGACGCGGGAGAAGGGCAACGTGTTCTTCTCCCGTCACAGGCACAAACACTGCGGCGCGAGAGTCAGACCTCGGGCGCATCGCGTACCGACTGACGGCACACCAGGGAAGGCGTAAACAGAAACTCCTGCGGCGGGAGGGAGGGGTTGTCCGTCCGCTCAATCAGGCGTTGTACCATGACCTCCGCCATATCACTCAGCGGAGGCATCACCGAACTTAATCTGGGATAAACCAGCCCGGAGAGCGGGATGTTATCGATGCCGATGATGGAGATCTCTCCCGGCACGCTAATCCCGGCTTCGTGCAGGCCGGCCATCAGCCCAATGCCGAGCGCGTCATTAATTGCCACAATACCGTCAGGACGGCGCGACTGGCGGCAGATTTTTTGCGCCAGCGATCGGCCCAGTTCGGTCATTTCCGCATCACCGTACGCCGCTTGCGTCTTCTCCTCGACAATCATGCCCTCACGAAATAGCCCGTGGCGTTGCACCGCGCTGAGAAAGCCTTCGATTTTATGGGCGCGGCTCGGGATCATACCGGCGACGGTGGCGAAGGTCAGGTGTCGGCACCCGCGCGCAATCAGATGCTCTGTGGCTAAACGTCCGGCTTCGACGTTATCCATGGATACGCTGTCGAGCGCCAGACCGCCGGAACCGGCGCTGGCCGGCATACGACTGTCGTAGTTGACCATGATCATGCCCTGAGAGGCGGCACGCACAAAATGCGGTTTTTCAATATCACCGGCGGCGACAATAATGCCGCGCACGCCGTGGGCAAACATATCTTCCAGAAAGGCTTCTTCTTCTTCAATCTGACGGTAGGTGTTACCAATCAGCACGCGATAAAAGCGCTTTTTTGCCGCCAGATCCACTTCACGGACCAGCGAGGCGAAGCTGGGGTTGACGATGGACGGAACCAGCAGGCCGATCATTTTGGCCTGGCCCGTTTTCAGCTGCTGGGCGACGCGATTAGGAAAGTAATTGAGCGTTTGCATGCTTTGCTGGATACGCGCCAGCGTCTCTTCGCGCATCTGGTCGGTACGGCCATTGAGCACGTTGGATACGGTGCTGACGGACACGCCAGCATGCTTTGCGACATCGCGAATGTTTGCCATACATCTCCTTTGCAGCGGTGGGCGAGGCGCGGACGAGAGCGATTCTCCGCGCCGCTTTATACGGGGTCGACAAGCCTGATCCTGCATCGTTTTCTGATGAGGATCATCAACAATAACGGTTTAGTGTAACGTTACAGCTGGTGCTGTCAATGCGCTTGCAAACGGCAAGTGATGTCAGCCACGCGACTGCGCCCCAGGCTGCGGGAAACCGCAGGCCCTTTATTTAACCCGGTCCGACACACCGTCGGGGATGTTTCCCGTCGGCATAGCCATCCATGCAGACAGTGAGGAGGTGCGAAAGGAGACAAACGAGAACGGGTGGCGTCTCGTGGTCATCGTGAGGCCTCCCGACCTGCGATGGTAAACTAATGACCCGTTGATATTAAAAGATTTATTGCTGGCGATAATGCGTTACGCTGTGCACGGCAGCGCGTTAAGCGCGACGTTAACTGCCGCTAACAATCGCGCTTCTGAGACACCGTCGCGCGCCTGAACGGAAAGACCATGCAAAAAGACGGCGAAATAGTCTCCCAGACTGTCGGCATCGGTTGTATCCGGTAGCTCGCCGTTATCCGCCGCCTGTCTCAGTCGGTCGATGATCTGTTGCGTGCGTTGCAGGCGATGTTCGGCCAGCCAGGTTTTGATCTCATCATTTTCCGCGCTGACACTCGCGGCAGAGGCGACGACCATACATCCTCGCGGTAATTCCGCCTGGCTGTACAGGCGCACGGCGTCGACAAGCATCTTTTTGATCGCCTCCTGCACGTTGTTCTCAGCGGCGAAGGCCCGATCTGCAAACCCGCCTTCCTGGCTTTCATAATGGGCGATGGCCTGTCGGAACAACTGTTCTTTTGAACCGAACGCTTTGTAAATGCGCGCGGAAGCGATGCCAAGTTCTGCCACTAAATCCGACATTGACGTACCTTCATATCCCTGTCGCCAGAAGAGATTGCGCGCCTTCAAAAGCGCATATTCGCGATCAAATTCGCGCGGTCTGCCTGCCATTGTGCTGCTCCATTTTGCCTGCCGTTCAGTCACACAGGATCGCTTAATCCTGCGCTATTACCAAAGAATTTATAAATTTTTCTTGTGGTTCTCCGATTTTACTCCTATTGTTTGTCAATCGACAAACAATAGGGGTTTACGATGAAAACCATCAAAGGCCCAAGCCTGCATCTCGCCCAATTCAGTGATGGGATAGCCCCGTTCAACAGCTTGCCTGCGATTGCCCGATGGGCGTCGGAAACCGGCTTCAAAGCATTGCAAATTCCGGCATGGGATCGGCGTCTGTTTGATGTAGCCACCGCGGCGGAGAGCCAGACCTACTGCGATGACCTCACCGGAATGCTGGCGGAACATGGCCTGGTCGTCAGTGAACTGACCAGCCATATTTTCGGCCAGCTGATGGCGGTACATCCGGCTTACGACGCCATGTGCGACAGTTTTGCACCGTCGGCACTGCATGGTGATCCGCAGGCGCGCGGTGAATGGGCGCGGCAGCAGCTGCTGTTGGCCGTCAAAGCCTCAGCACGGCTTGGTCTCAGCGAGCTGGGCACGTTCTCCGGCTCGCTGGCCTGGCCCTATCTGTTTCCGTTCCCGCAGCGTCCGGCAGGGTTAATCGAAGCGGCTTTCGACGAGTTGGCCAGACGTTGGCTGCCGGTACTCAATGCCTGCGATGAGCAGGGCATTAACCTGTGTTATGAAATCCACCCGTGCGAAGATCTGCATGATGGGGTGACGTTCGAAATGTTTCATCAGCGGGTAGGGGAACACCCTCGCTGTCAGGTACTTTTCGATCCCAGCCACATGGTGCTTCAGCAGCTTAACTATCTGGAGTTTATTGATATTTATAAAGATGTTATTGGCATGTTTCACGCCAAGGATGCCGAGTTTAATCCCACCGGTCGCCAGGGCATCTATGGTGGCTATCAATCGTGGATTGACCGTGCAGGCCGTTTTCGCTCGTTGGGGGATGGTCAGGTTGATTTTAATGGCATCTTCTCGAAGCTGGCACAATATGACTATTCCGGCTGGGCTACCCTGGAGTGGGAATGTTGCCTGAAACACCCGCAGGACGGCGCCCGGGAAGGTGCTGCTTTCATCCGCGACCACATCATTAACGTCACTGATAAAGTGTTCGACGATTTCGCCGGCGCACAGGTTAATCCTCATCAGATCAATACATTACTCGGCATTCGCTAAGCCGTAATATCACAGGGAGTCCCCCATGAAACAGCCATATGACGAGATCCTGGAACAGGATCCCGGGACGCAACACGTCTATACGAAGGTAAACGGACAACGCATCCACTGCGTTGTCGCAGGGAAAGGGCAGCCAGTCCTGCTGATCCCCGGATGGCCGCAGACCTGGTATACCTGGCGCCATGTTATGCGTGCGCTGGCCGCGGCTGGTTTTCAGGCGATAGCCGTAGACCCGCCCGGCATCGGCGATTCGGACAAACCGCGCGACGGTTACGACACCGGAAGTATCGCCGTGATGTTGCATACGATGATGACGCAACTGGGACATTCGCGTTACTGTCTGGTGGGGCACGATGTCGGCATGTGGATTGGCTACGCTATGGCGAGCGATTTTCCGCAGGCCGTCGAGCGCCTGGTGCTGACAGAAGCGGTGATCCCTGGTCTTGCTCCGCCACCGCCGATTTTTGTCGCGCCGGAGGAGAACATTTTTCTGTGGCACTTCATGTTCAATCAGTTGACTGATTTACCTGAAACCTTGACCTACGGGCGTGAATCACAGTATCTCACCTATATTTTCAACCGCTGGTCCCATCGCCGCGATCGGGTCGCCGCAGAGGTTTACATTGCCGCTTATTCGACTCCGGGTGGATTGCGAGCGGGCTTTGAGTACTATCGGGCGATCCCGGAAACCATTCGACAGAATCAATTACGCGCGCAAACGCCATTAACCATGCCGGTACTAACAATCGGTGCGGAGCACGCGACGGGCGATGCGCCGCTGGCCACCTTACGAGGCAACGCGCATGATTTGCGCGGCGAGACGGTGGTCGACTGCGGACATTTTATTACCGAAGAGTGCCATGAGGTTTTTATCGCGCTGATTGTGCCATTTCTGTCAGAGGGGACCTGTTATGCCGCTTGATAAGCGTATTGCCGAGTTTTTGGCCTCTTTGGCGGGAACACCGGCGCCCGTGTCGCTGACCGATATGAGAATGGCGACAGAAACGGGTTTGCGCCAGCTGCAGGGCAAAGGGGAAATGAGCGGAGGTATTAAGGACTATGTCGTTGTCGCTGATGACGGCCATCGCATTACGCTTCGCGCCTATAAGCCCGTAGCGGCAAATGACGGGAGCGCCCGGCCAGCAATGCTGTTTGCCCACGGCGGCGGTTGGTGCCTGGGATCTCTGGCGCTGTACGATCAACCTTGCCAGGCATTGGCTAACGCGACGGGCCGGATAATTCTGTCGGTTGATTACCGGCTGGCGCCAGAATATCCGTTTCCTCGCCCCCTGGAAGATGTCTATCAGGCACTATGCTGGGTTTACGAGCAGGCGCATCGTCTGGGTATAGATGCCCGTCGGTTAGCGGTGGGCGGCGATAGCGCTGGAGGAAATATGGCTGCGGCTACGGCATTGTTGGCTCGGGACCGCGGGGGGCCTCATATCGAGCATCAGCTGTTGTTGTATCCAGTGTTAAGTCGCGATATGGCGACGGAGAGCTACCGGGAGTTTGCCGAAGGCTACTTTTTAACGCGAGATGCGATGGCGTTTTGCTGGGACAACTATCTTGGCCTGCGTCGTCATCCCTACGCCGAACCGCTGCATGCCGCTTCACTCAGCGGCTTACCTCCGGCCACCATTTTGAGCTGCGAATATGATCCGTTACGCGATGAGGCTGAGGATTATGGGCAACGGCTTCAGAAAGCTGGCGTTAAGGTGCGCAGCGAGCGATTGCAGGGGATGGTCCATGCCTGTATCCATATGTCAGGTCTGACCCCGGCGACAGGCCAGCTATTCGAGCTCGCCCGCGGTTAACGGAAGGCGTGCAGCCAAAAAAGCACATTGCAACGGCGCGGCCGGTGGTTTACAGCCGCGATAATCATCCGCTCAGGCATTTTTGCCCTCCCGATTTTCAGCTCGCATTAGCTGTAATCAGTGCCGGTTCAACCCCACAATGCCTGCAAATGGACCGGCATTTTCCGCCCCGACATGCATCGCAATTTTACTTAACATGTTGAGCCGCACTGACGGTTTAATCTCAGCGACTGGCTGCGCCTGCATACGGGAAAATAGCGTTGGAAATGTCTCTATGATGGCGGAGGCATCTGGTGCCGATGTAAGCATCCCTGCTCCCTCTGATAAATAGCAGTGTCTGTGATGCATCATTGAACGTTACTGAAAGCGTGGATAGAATTAAGAAAACTCTTATAAATGGAATGGCGTTTATGGTTAAGAAAATCTCATGGCTGGGCTTGTCGGTACTTCTTCTGTCACAGGTTGCTATTGCAGAAAATTCAAGTAACTGGATTTCGGTTGCATCTAATGACACCACTGAGTATTCAGCTAAAAAGGGTACTTTCAAAAACATCAAAGGCGAGTCATCTATCCTTATGATGTTCGATAACAAAAGCGATAAGACAATCAAATACTACAAAGTCAGCATCAAAAATGCGGATTGTGACAATGGCTTCGGAAAGCTGAGTTTCTTCGGTATGGATGGGAGATTAGATTTTCAGGGCGATTACGTAGCCGATGGTAACAGCGTTGGTGCTGGCATGGGGGATTTTATCTGTGGCGTGAGAATTGCGGCCGCAAACGCACAAAATAGCTAATATATCAGGGGCGTTGGTTATCATCGCCTCTCTGTTAACTCCTCCTCTGACTTCCTCCTCTGCTGATTCATTTAGGTATACCTCAGGAAGCACTGTAAGGGGCATCGGAGCTGAATGCGTAACTTTTAAGCGTTTATTGGGCAATTTTGAGACATTGGAAGTCATCAGCTTCGAGTTGAGCTTGCACCTGTTCGAGCGGTACAACGACAGGCCGTTACAGTTAACATCCCAATTGCCATATCAACCATAACGGCAGCTATGAGGGATGATTTACCGATTCTTATAGATGAATTAAAGGCAGGCCTTTAAGTTTAACATATTGATTTATAAGGATCTTTAAGTGATGGTGCCGATAATAGGAGTCGAACCTACGACCTTCGCATTACGAATGCGCTGCTCTACCAACTGAGCTATATCGGCCCTGAAGAGGACGCGTCCACGAACGTGAATCACGGGGTAAAAGGTTAAAACTAAGTGGAGGGGGCGTCAATGCCCTCTTGTATCGAATGGCTATTTTTCCAGCATCTGCACGGTATTACACATCAAATTGTCCACTTCTACGACGATCATTGACCTGAATTGCTCAGGGGATGGGCGCGAGCTGCTCTTTAGCGACACGTTTCAAAACGCCATTACTGCAGCCTACCAGAGCTGTAAAAATGCTAACTGTATGCAACTAAAGGCAACTGGCTAACCTTAGTAGTTGTCAGCTTTCCCCTGAATGATAAAATCAGTGGTGGTTAATAATAGGGTGATGCAGTGAAAAAAATACTTTCTAATCCCGCGTTGAAATATGTAATGGTGGGGTTATTGAACACAGCAATAACTGCGGTGGTGATATTTTTATTAATGTCTGCCGGGGTTGGGATATATCTATCAAATGCCATGGGGTATGTGGTAGGTATTCTGTTTAGTTTTGTCGTTAATTCGTTATTTACGTTTTCAAAAGCGCTGAGCGGCAAACGGTTTATAAAGTTTTTGGCATCTTGTGCAATATGCTGGGTAGCAAATATTATAACAGTTAAAATATTTTTATTAATATTCCCTGATTTGACTTATATATCTCAGTTATGTGGCATGATTGTTTATACAATTGCTGGTTTTTTAATTAATAAACTCTGGGTGATGAAATAATGAAACAGCCAAAGTTGGCTATTGTTGTGCCATGTTACAACGAGGAAGAAGTATTCAGTCACTGCTTATCTGAATTACAAGCGGTTCTGGCGGAATTAGTCACAGCAACACTGATTTCCGCTGATAGCTATATTTTATTCGTTGATGATGGCAGCCGTGACTCAACGTGGCAGTTGATTGCTCAGGCATCGATGGATTACTCAACGGTTAAAGGAGTTAAGCTTTCAAGAAATCGTGGTCATCAGGTAGCCCTGGTTGCGGGTCTTGAGGCCGCCGAATCGGATATTACCGTGAGCATTGATGCAGATCTTCAGGATGATACATCTGTTATTGCGTTAATGGTTAAAGAGTACCTCAATGGTAATGAGATTGTATATGGTGTACGTAATGATCGGGCATCTGACTCGCCATTTAAAAGAAAAACCGCGGGTCTCTTTTATAGTTGTATGAAGTGGATGGGCGTTCAGCAGGTTCCACAGCATGCCGATTTTCGATTGTTGAGCGATCGCGCAAAAAAGGCGCTGCTGAGCTTTAAAGAGCAAAATTTATATTTACGTGGATTAGTACCACTGATTGGTTACCGTTCCACCCAGGTCGCCTATTCGAGAACAGTACGTCTGGCCGGTGAGTCGAAGTATCCATTAAAAAAAATGCTTGCCCTGGCAATTGAAGGCATCACTTCTCTGACCATTACCCCATTAAGGATTATCGCAATCTCAGGGTTTGCGATCAGTATTCTTTCGGTGTTTGCAGCAATTTATGCGCTGTTTGAGAAATTCTCAGGAAATACCGTTGAAGGGTGGGCTTCAGTCATGATCGCTATTTTCTTCCTCGGCGGGGTACAGATGCTATCGTTAGGCATCATTGGTGAGTATGTAGGTAAGATATATATGGAGGCTAAAGCTCGGCCTAAATATTTTATCGAAAAAACAACGCAGCAGAAGGTTGATGATGAATAACGAAAAAATAAGCAGAGGAATATTGTATGTGGCATTCATCGCCATACTATCAGTACTTTGTTATTCCTTTGTGGCAAGTGAAAATCAGGCTTATACATGGGATTCCAGATTTTACTGGGTGGTATGGAATGAGTATACTGACTTACTGCAAGGCTCATTTAGTCAATGGCTTGCTAGTATAAAATCTTCAGTCTATTCAGCTGATTATAATCCTTTGCCAGTCATTGCACTGATCCCGTTTAACTATCTGCCGATAGGAAACCGGGAAGCTTATATATTGGGTGTGTATATTCTTTATCTGTTGCCATTTGCTTATATTGCAATGCGCTTGTTTGCGACTGCTGCAGGTGTGGACAAAAAATACCAGCCGTATATCTTTGTTTTTCTGGCAAGTTTTATTCCTTTTATCACGCCAACATTGCGCGGCTATCCTGATATTATAGGAATGATTCCATTATCGCTGTGCTGCTTGATTCTGTTTAAAGTTAATATATTAAATTATCGAGGGTTCCGCTTTGTATTACTTGCAATCGCAATGGGAGTATTACTATGGTTGCCATTTGCATTCCGGCGGTGGTATGCCTATAGCGTAGTTTCATTGTTTGTAACGTTACCTTTCTTAAATACTTTTTTGTTTGGTGAAACGGCTAGGTTTAGTAAGGAAAGAATATTAAAATACTTTATTTTCTTTACTATTTCTGGGCTGGTAGTTATTTTCTTAGTCTGTGTTTTTCAGTTTGAACTGGCGGAGAGAATACTGACGACCAACTATTCTGATATTTATTCCGCATACAAAGCAACAGAGCAGGCAACGTTCTTTATAACCCTGAATTATGCTGGTTTATATTTGGTGCCATTAATTTTAGTGGGTGGGTTATATATTGTTTTTGGAACCAGTTTTCGGCTTAAAATTCTTTGTGCTTTTGCCTTAGCTAATTTTATCATCACCTATATTATATTTACCCGAACACAGACGCCAGGGATGCAGCATGGAATGCCATTCTGTTTTTGGTTGGCAATACTCGTGCTTTCGGCTTTGAAACTATTCTTTGATAGGTTAAGTAAGGGGCTGGCGATAGCGCTTACGATCGCATTCTCATTATTTACGGTTGCAGTCTTTATTAGCACGTATTCAAAACCATTCGGTAAACCGGAATTAGTTAGCCGCTATCTGCCAGGCAAAGAGTATCCTCTCAGATTAGAAAACTTTGACCATTATCATGAGCTGATTGCCTTTATGAGTGCGCGTCTTGAACCAGATGATAAGGTGGCTGTTTTTGCATCCAGCGGTTCACTTAATAATGATCTGTTTTCAGCCATATCACCGGCATCATTTGTCAGCCATATCGCCAATGTCTCGCAGGTAGATTTGCGTGATAAACTGGCGACTGAAGCCTTTAGTTCTCGTTATGCTATTGTGACCGACCCTGCTCAAACGCACCTTGGGATTCATGGACAACAGGTTATATATCTGCCAAATAATCTTATCCTGGAAGGTAAGGGCATTGGTGCCGCTTATAAAAGAGTGAGTCAGCCATTTATACTCAGCGGCGGTGTTCAGGCATACGTCTATGAAAAAATCAGGCCGTATACAATCAATGAATACCGAAGCATGATTGATGAATTTTCCCGTTCCTACCCCTCATGGAAAGCGGAGTATGAAAACAATCTTACGGAGAGTTATCTCAGCGCGGCGATAGAGAAGGGCGACACCTGGGGTCAGTTTAGTATGTATCGTGAAGGCCGAATCTACGCCCACCCTGGTGCGACAACGCCGACTGTTGTCAGGATGTTCGTCGGGGAATATGACACCTTACGTATTACGTCAGTCAATAAAAACTGCGGGAAAACTGACGGGGTGAAAGTGATTATCAAAGATGCGACGCATCGTGTAGAAAAGCATATTGCCACAGCGGAGAGCGTGGTTTTCGATATGCGTGATTTCCACAACAAAGATATTACCTTGATTATTGATAATAATGGCTCTTCTGCCTGTGATAGCCTGGATATTAACCAGTAAATAAAAATGGGGGCAATCGCCCCCATATCACTGCCGTTGCCGATTTGACTTAAGCACGAATCGTATCGTCGCCGAAACCAATCCACTTGTAGGTCGTTAACGCTTCCAGGCCCATCGGGCCGCGCGCGTGCAGCTTCTGGGTGCTGACCGCCACTTCTGCGCCGAGGCCAAACTGGCCGCCGTCGGTAAAGCGGGTAGAGGCGTTAATGTATACCGCAGAGGAATCCACTTCGTTGATAAAGCGGTTGGCATTGCTCAGCGTGCGGGTCAGGATGGCGTCAGAGTGCTGGGTACCGTGCTCGCGGATATGGGCGATGGCCTCGTCGAGGCCGGCGACCACTTTGACATTCAGATCCAGCGACAGATACTCATCGTTGTACTGCTCCGCCTTCACCGGCTCGACGTTTGCCGGGCCGTTTTGCAATACCGGCAGGGTGGTGGCGTCAGCATGCAGCGTCACGCCGCTTTCCGCCATCTGTTTACTCAGCGCTGGCAGGAAACGGTCGGCGATATGCTGATTGACCAACAAGGTTTCTACCGAGTTACAGGCGCTTGGGCGCTGAACCTTGGCATTGACGATAATCTTCAGCGCTTCAGCTATGTCGGCCGAATCATCAATATAGATATGACACACGCCAATCCCGCCGGTGATCACCGGAATCGTGGACTGTTCGCGGCACAACTTGTGCAGACCGGCACCACCGCGTGGGATCAGCATATCGATGTACTTATCCATCTTCAGCATCTCGCCAACCAGCGCGCGATCCGGGTTCTCAATCGCCTGGACCGTCGCGGCCGGCAGCCCGCACTCCTCCAGCGCCCGCTGAATCACTTTCACCGTGGCGGCATTGGTGCGCCAGGTCTCTTTCCCACCGCGCAGAATCGCGGCATTGCCGGTTTTCAGGCACAGGGAAGCCACATCGACGGTGACGTTAGGACGGGCTTCATAAATCACCCCCACCACGCCCAGCGGCACGCGGCGGCGTTCGATGCGCAGACCGCTATCAAGCAGACCGCCGTCGATCACCTGGCCGACCGGATCGGCCAGGTTGCACACCTGGCGAACATCGTTCGCAATGCCGCTTAAACGCGCCGGGTTAAGCGCCAGGCGGTCGAGCAGCGCGTCGCTTAAGCCATTGGCGCGCGCTTCCGTCAGGTCTTCGGCGTTCGCACGCAGAATCTCTTCACTCTGCGCTTCGAGATAATCGGCGATCTTTTCCAGTACCTGATTTTTTTCACGGCTGGAGAGTTGCGCGAGTTTGTACGAGGCCGCCTTGGCAGCAATGCCCATTTGTTCCAGCATTTTCAGCTCCTTAACGGATAATCATATCGTCACGATGCACGGCAACCGGGCCGTATTCGTAGCCCAGAATGGCATCAATCTGCTGCGAGTGCTGGCCGGCAATCAGGCGCAGCGCGTCGCTGTTATAGCGGCTGACGCCGTGGGCAATATCGCGACCTTCGCTATTGCGGATGCGGATAACTTCACCGCGGGAAAAGTTACCCGTGACGGTTTTGATGCCTTTTGGCAGCAGGGAGCTGCCGCGTTCCAGAATCGCCTGGGTGGCGCCGGCATCAACGCTAATTTCACCCGCCGGCGGGGCTCCGAAGATCCAGCGTTTGCGGTTCTCCAGCGGCGATTCCTGCGCGTGGAAGCGGGTACCGACCGACACGCTCTCCATCACATCGGCAATCACCCCAGGACGGTTGCCGGCGGCAATAATGGTGTCGATACCTGCACGGCAGGCGACATCGGCGGCCTGCAGCTTGGTTCCCATACCGCCGGTGCCGAGGCCGGAAACGCTATCGCCGGCGATGGCGCGCAGGGCGTCATCAATGCCGTAGACATCTTTGATCAGTTCCGCCTGCGGGTTATTGCGCGGGTCGGCGGTGAACAGACCCGGCTGGTCGGTCAGCAGCAGCAGCTTATCGGCGCCGGCAAGGATTGCCGCCAGCGCGGAGAGATTGTCGTTATCGCCGACTTTAATCTCGGCGGTCGCCACGGCGTCATTTTCGTTAATGACCGGCACGATGTTGTTATCAAGCAGCGCGCGCAGGGTATCGCGGGCATTGAGGAAGCGCTCGCGATCTTCCATATCCGCACGGGTCAGCAGCATCTGGCCAACGTGAATACCATAAATGGAAAACAGCTGTTCCCACAGCTGGATCAGACGACTCTGTCCTACCGCAGCCAGAAGCTGTTTCGACGCAATGGTCGCGGGCAGTTCCGGGTAGCCGAGGTGCTCACGCCCGGCGGCAATCGCCCCGGAGGTCACAATGACAATACGGTGGCCCATCGCGTGCAGCTGTGCGCACTGACGCACTAATTCGACGATATGGGCGCGGTTCAGGCGACGGGATCCGCCCGTTAAAACACTGGTGCCCAGTTTTACCACCAGCGTCTGGCTATCACTCATGATTCTCTGCCGTTCAAAAGGAATATCGATATCGAGCTGATGTTGTAACAGGACTCAGGCCGCTTGCCAACACCTGGCGTATTGGACGAGCCACTTTATTGCGCGAGATCGGGCATTGTGGAGTAACACGATGACAAATTTATGACGGAAACATCTAAACACTCTTTTTTATAAAAAGTTCCACATTGTCATAAATTTTTAATATCGGAGCGTTAAAAAACCTCCTGTTTTTCACGGGGCCTTCGCCCGGAATTGATTAGCGCGTATAAATAAATCACCAGGACTGAATAATGAAAAAGAGCTCACTGGCATTAATGATGATGGGTCTTGTCGCTTCTTCAGCTACACAGGCAGCAGAAGTTTATAATAAAGACGGCAACAAACTGGACGTCTACGGCAAAGTCAAAGCGATGCACTACATCAGCGACTATGACAGTAAAGATGGCGACCAGACCTATGTCCGTTTCGGTATCAAAGGCGAGACGCAGATTAATGACCAGCTGACCGGCTACGGTCGTTGGGAATCTGAATTCTCCGGCAACAAAACGGAAAGCGACTCCACCCAGAAAACCCGTCTGGCGTTTGCCGGCCTGAAATTGAAAAACTACGGTTCTTTCGATTACGGTCGTAACCTCGGCGCCCTGTATGACGTTGAAGCCTGGACCGATATGTTCCCGGAATTCGGCGGTGACTCTTCCGCTCAGACCGACAACTTCATGACCAAGCGTGCCAGCGGTCTGGCAACCTACCGCAATACCGATTTCTTCGGCGTGGTGGATGGCCTGGATATGACTCTGCAATATCAGGGTAAAAACGAAGGCCGCGAAGCGAAAAAACAGAACGGCGACGGCTTCGGGACCTCGTTAAGCTATGACTTCGGCGGCAGCGATTTTGCCATCAGCGCGGCCTATACCAGCTCTGACCGTACCAATGACCAGAACCTGCTGGCGCGCGGCGCGGGTAAAAAAGCGGAAGCCTGGGCGACCGGTCTGAAATATGACGCCAACAATATTTACCTGGCCACTATGTATTCTGAAACCCGCAAAATGACGCCAATCAGCGGTGGTTTTGCCAATAAAACGCAGAACTTTGAAGCCGTTGCTCAGTACCAGTTCGACTTCGGTCTGCGTCCGTCTCTGGGTTATGTGCTGTCAAAAGGCAAAGATATTGAAGGCGTTGGTAACGAGGACCTGGTGAACTATATCGACGTGGGTCTGACTTATTACTTCAACAAAAACATGAACGCCTTCGTTGATTATAAAATCAACCAGCTGAACAGCGATAATAAACTCGCTATCAACAATGACGACATCGTCGCACTGGGTATGACTTACCAGTTCTAATCCGCGACCGCCGAAGGAGACTCCCGAGGCGGTTGGCTGGCGGAACAAAAAACCGCAGCGTTATTGCTGTAATGCTGGTCACTTAAAGGTGACCAGCATTTTTTTTGCTTTATCGCAGGCCAGGGCGAGCCGGTAAACGGTGGTTTGTGCGAACGTTTGTTGTTGCCAGAACGGTGGCATGTTCCGTTCACGGTGAATCCGCCCCTTTTCTCATACCCGCTGTGGGGAACGGCATTGCGCTGAAAATGGGCGCTGCGCGCTGTCCTCCCGTGGCCGTCACGTTGCGATATCCTTGCAGAAGGTTTTTCAGCGGCGGAATGGTCAGCATGGAATAACAGGACATGCCGCAGGGGGCCGTTCACCTGCAGCGCAGGAAAAAGCAGCGTGCGGAAACTCACGTGAACGGAATATTCCACAGAACACACGAGCCAGAAACTCCTGCAGATATGTTGAAAACCTGACAGCGCCGCATAAGAATCGGTCATCTCGGTGAGATGACCGATTCTTACACCTCTGCCAAATCGGTCTGCCGACCCTTAAACGATCGGCATTACAGCGTTATTGCTGCGGTTTTTTATTGAAATGGGTTAATGATTTTTAGCCAGGTGCTGATGGTCGCTATTCATGGTGATCTGCGCGTTATACTCTTTCGGCAGGCGACGCGCCTGGTAGAAGACCGAGTTCCAGTAAGGGTTGTCCAGCGAGGAGCGCATAACGCCCTGGCTGCTGGAGGCGTGCAGGAAGTTGTGCTCGGTGTCATAGAAACCGACGTGCATCCCGCCACGAATGCGGAAGAACACCAGATCCCCCGGACGGAGCTGCTGCTTGCTGACGCGGACGCCCATATGCAGGAGATCGCCCGTTGTTACGCGATCCATGGGCAAATTGAAGCGGTCCTTGAGCGTTCGCCAGACGAAGCCGGAACAGTCGACGCCGCTTTGCTCGGTACCGCCCCATTCATAGGGGGTGCCGTGCCAGGTGTGCATTTGATCGTGAAGGGCGGCAACCACCGGAATCAGATCGTCAGATCCGCTATCGATCGGGGCATATTGGTGTTTGGCGGCGGTTTTTGGCGGATGTTTAGATGAAGATGAGCATCCTGCCAGAATCAAAAAAGGCACCAATAATAAAGCGTGAGCAAGTTTAGGCGTCATATCGTTATTTTTCGTGAGGGGAATGGGCCGTGGGTATTTATAGCGTATCCGCTATATTGTCAGAATGGTTCGCTGAAAAATTTACGAAACCTTACGTAGAGTAAACTTGTTACTTCACGTTTTTCATTGCTCCAGTTAAATATAAGAGAAAAAGCTGTGGTGTCGCTTGTTAATAAATTATTTCACCATGAAACACTATTTCGCGATCGCCTATAAGACGCATCTGATGTTAATGACTCTTTTCTCTTTGCCGAAGGTGAAAGATCCTCATCATCCGGCCATTGCACGCTGGGGGCGGTGTCCAGTACTTTGTCCGCTCCAGGTCCCTGTGAGGCAAGCTTATGCATCTCGATTTCCGCCAGCTGCGCAATTTTGTCGCGTTGGTTGAATACGGTAGTTTTCACCGCGCCGCCGAGGCGGTATGCCTGTCGCAATCGGCCTTCAGCCGCAGTATTCAGTCGCTGGAGCAGAGCGTCGGCCATCCTTTATTCGACCGGCAGAATAAGCTGCCGACGCTGACGCGACACGGGCAAAAGCTGCTGCCCTACGCCCGCCGTTTCCAGGAGTTAAACATTGAATTGAGCAGCCTGCTGGGGGAAACGGACGATAGTGAAAATGGCGAAGTGGCGTTCGGTTGTGGCCCGGCGCCCGCGGCGCGCCTGATCCCGGCGGCCATCGGAGAGTTTCATCGCCGTCTCCCGCAGGCGAGGGTGCGCTTTCAGGTCGATAACTGGTTTGCCCTGCATCACGCGCTGACGACCCAGCAGTTTCCCTTTGTGGTGGCCGACAGCTGGCATGCGGAGCTGGATCCGCAGCTGCGGGTACAGCCGCTCAACCCGCAGCGCTGTTTTTTCATCTGTCATGCCGACCATCCCCTGGCTCAGATCGGCCCGGTAGCCATTGAGGAGATGCTGCGCTATCCCTTCGCCGCGCCGTATCTGCCTCCTGGGGTGCGAAAAGTGCTGGCGACTCTCAGCCAGCGGCAGGATTTCACCCCGGCGATTCAATGCGATCACGTCTACGCCTTGCTGTCGACGCTAGCGCACACTCAGGCGATAAGTTTTGCCAGCGAAGACGGCTTCGCCCTGTGTCAGCACAGCCATCGCCTGGTGAAGCTGGAGCTCAGCAACCTTCCGGAAGAGTGGCGGCTGATGCAGACCCGCTTCGCGGTGATCTCCCCGGTTCATGCCGCGCTTTCGCCGCTGGTCGCCAGGTTTATCGATATTATCCTGCATACCGACCGCCAGCATCAGATCCAGCTGCTGGCGCAGGAAGAGGAGGCTTAGCCGGCGTTCGCCGCCTGGCCCTGGCTATCATACTGCGGCCAGTGGTTTTCCAGCTGCAGGGTCTTTAGCGCCTGTTCGACAAACTGCCCGTCTGCCCACTGCGTTACCGCAAAGGCGTTGCGAATGAGGCGACCCGTTTTGGCCTGCTCGACGCTGCTGCTGAAGCTATCGGCCAGGAAGGGGTCGATGCGCGGCGAAGTGCTGAAGTTGAGATCCTGCGGCTGCAGATCCTCAAGGAACAGCGCCTGTGGAATTTGGCTCTGCTGCGCCATCTCTGCCGACCAGGTCTCGCGATTCGCCGGGTTGCTGATTTCCGCCGCGTTTTTCACCAGCACGTCAATAATTTGCTGGGTGGCCTGCGGCCAGGCCTGAATAAAGTCCTGAGTTCCGAGAAAAGCCGCCTGGGTCGTATTTTGCCGGCCTGAATCACCGCTTTTTACCACCACGTCAATCTTATCGCCGCGCAGCGCGAGCAGCGAGACGCCGCCCCACACCGCATCCACGCGACCGGCGGCCAACGCGGCTTTCCCGGCGCTCCAGTCGAGATTAATGACCTGCATATTGCGTTCGCTAAGCCCGACGGTTTGCAAGGCGCGATCGAAGGCCAGCTGGTCTGCGGTACCGCGATAGACCGCCACGCGTTTCCCTTTCAGGTCTGCCAGCTGTTTAATTCCCGATGCTCTGGTGGCCGCGAGGTAGGATTCCGACCCGCGGCTGCCCAGCAGCAGGCGGGTTGGCAGACCGTTGGCTTTGCCGATAATCGCCGCCAGATCGCCGAGATAGACAAAATCGAGCTGCCGGTTGGCCAGCGCTTCATTCACCGCCGGGCCGGCGCCCTTAAAGAATTGCCACTGCACCTCCACACCCTGCGGTTTAAACACCGTCTCCAGCTGATGACGGATAAAGGCCATCCCGACCGGCCCTTCAATAAACGGTTTGCTGCCGGCGCTTTGATCCGGCACGCCAATGCGAATGGTGCGCAGGCTCTCGGCCTGCGCGCTGGCAATCAGCGTAACTACGGCAACCAGCGCCAGCGCCGTACGGGTAAAAATAGCTTTCATCATTGGTGGTGACTCCCTGAGTTTTTTCTCACCCTAAAGAGGCTCACCGCGTCCTGTTAAATGCTTTTATTCGCAGAGCAAAGGCAAAAATAAGCTAAATCAGAGCCCGCCTGTCCGCCAGGCTGAGATGCATTTGTTGCATCGGGATTATTCACCAAACGCAATGACGCCAGACGGCGAGGACGGTTTTATAGGGTGATGATTTCACTCAAAACGGACCGCTATGTCGCAGATGATCTTGAAAAGACGCAGGCTCTCCTGGCCTGCTATCAGGCTAAACGGCTGGCCCTTGCTGCTGCCGGCGCTGATCGTGCTGCTGTGGCACATCGCCGCCGTAGAGCGCTGGATGCCGGAGCAGATCCTGCCCGCCCCGGCGGTCGTCGCCGATACCGCGCTGTCGCTCCTCAGCGGCGATTTGCTGGCGCAATGGGGGTTTAGCCTCCAGCACCTGGCCGTCGGGCTGCTGCTGGGGGTAGCGGCGGGTACCCTCCTGGGGGCGTTGTTTGGTCTCGTACCGGCCGCGGCTCAGCGGGTAGAACCGCTATTTTATGCCCTGGCGCAGATCCCCACCCTCGGCTGGATCCCGCTGTTTATGGTGCTGTTTGGCATCGATAACGGCCTGAAGCTGGCGGTTATCGTCAAAACCACTCTTGTCCCGATGACTATCCACACGCAACTGGCGGTGACCAGCGTCTCGCCAGCGCTGGGGGAAGCGGCGCAGGTGATGAATTTTTCCCGCTGGCAGAGGCTGCGTTGGCTGGTGATTCCCGCGAGCCTGCCGGGCTGGTTTACCGGCCTGCGGCTGGCGCTATCCCAGGCCTGGGTGTCGTTGATTGTTGTCGAGCTGCTGGCCTCGTCGGAAGGGATCGGCTACCTGATGGTCTGGGGCCGCCAGCTGTTTCAGCTGGATATTGTCTTCGTCACCATCGCGGTGGTGGGGTTGAGCGGGTTGTTGATGGAGTGGGCGGCCAACCGGGTCTATGCCCGGCTGGTCTTCTGGCCGCAGGCCGCTACCGGACGGCTGGCCTGGAAGCCGCAGGCCAGCTGGCATGCATTCCAGCTGCCGCTGATCCTGCTGGTGCTGTGGCAGCTGGCCAGCCATCGCGGCTGGATCGACAGCACATTATTCTCTTCGCCGCTGGCGGTGGCGCAGCGCTTTATGGCCGGAGCGGTCAGCGGGGAACTGCCCGTTGCGATGCTGGCCAGTCTGGGACGGGCCTTTGCCGGCGGCGCGCTGGGGATCGCGATTGGGCTGCTGTGCGGATTGCTGCTTGCCCTGCGCCCGCGCGCCGGGCAGATATTGACCCCGACGCTGAATGTCCTGCGCCATATCGCGCTCTTTGCCTGGCTGCCGCTGCTGACCGCGTGGGTCGGCAACGATAACGGCGGAAAAATCGTGTTTATCGCCCTGGCTTCTTTCTTCCCGATGTTTTTCAGCACCTTGCAGGCCGTCAGCCAGCGCGATCCGCAGCTTGATGAAGTGGCAAAGGTGCTGCGCTTTGCCCCGCTGACCCGTCTGCGGGCGCTGATTTTACCGGGGGCGGCGCCGGGCATATTTGCCGGTCTGCGCCTGGCGTTGATTTATGCATGGCTGGGCAACATCGGCGCGGAATATTTCATGTCCTCCGGGACCGGTATCGGCAGTCTGATGATCAACGCCCAGCAGCTGCTGGATATGCCGACCATTCTCTGCGGCATGGTGCTGATTGGTATCACCGGCGCGGCGCTGGATAAAGCCGGACGTTTACTGGAATCTCGCGCCACCCGCTGGCGCCAACAGGAGCAACTATGACCGCCTCGACCCTGGTCTCTTTTCGCCACGTGCGTAAATCCTGGCAACAGGTGACGGCACTCCAGAACTTCAGCCTCGATATCGCCGCCGGCGAACTGGTGGTGCTGGTTGGCAGCAGCGGCTGCGGCAAATCTACGCTGCTACGGATGTTGATTGGCCTTGAGCCGGTGACGCAGGGGGAGATCCGCATCAACGGCGAGCCGGTACGCGGCGTGGGCAAAGAGCGCGGTATCGTCTTTCAGGAGCCACGGCTGTTTCCGTGGCTGACGGTGATCGACAACGTGATGCTGGGCCTCGCGGATGAAAAGCTGAGTCGTGGGGTGAAGCGCCAGCGCGCGCTGGCGATGCTGGAGCGCGTACAGCTGCAGGAATTCGCCCATGCGCTGCCATCCCGGCTTTCCGGCGGGATGGCCCAGCGGGTGGCGATTGCCCGCGGGCTGATCGCCAGTCCGCAAATTCTGATGCTTGATGAGCCCTTCGGCGCGCTGGATGCCCTGACGCGCCATACCCTGCAGCAGGAGCTGCTGCATATTCATCGCAGCGCGGGGACCACCACGCTACTGGTGACCCACGATGTGGAAGAGGCGGTGGCGCTGGCCGACCGGGTCGTGGTGCTCTCTCCCCGTCCGGGTCGGATTCGTGAGGTGGTGACGCTGGCGCTACCGCATCCGCGACAGCGCGATGATGAGTCGTTCTCCGCCGCCTGCCGCCAGATTCGTAACTTGATTACTTGTGCCTGATTTGACTATTTAAGGAGTGACAACATGGGACATCCTTCCGTCTACCCGACCGGCGCCACGCTTTACGATCCGCAGCGCGCATGGAGCGGCTATACCGTTTTTCAGGCCACCGAACGCGGGGCGATTCTGGTCGATATGAATGGCAACGTGGTCCGTGAATGGCCCGAGCTGCACGGCTTTCCGAATAAGATCCTGCCCGGCGGGACGATTCTGGGCCACAGCGGCGAACGCGATCCCCGTTACGGTATGCAGGATATGCTCGACCTGATTCAGGTGGACTGGGAAGGCAATATCACCTGGAAATTTGACCGCTATGAGCAGGTGAGCGACCCGGGTCAGACACCGCGCTGGATGGCGCGCGCGCACCATGATTATCAGCGCGCCGGGAATCCGGTGGGCTATTACGCTCCGGGGCTGGAGCCGCAGGTTGACGGCGGCAACACCTTGATTCTGGCCCACACCAACCTGGTGAATGAAGAGATTTCCGACAAGCTGCTGCTCGATGACACCATCATTGAGGTCGACTGGCAGGGCAATGTGGTGTGGGAATGGCGCTGCAGCGATCATTTCCACGAGCTGGGTTTTGACGACGCGGCGCGTGCGGCGCTGCGTAATAACCCCAATATGCGCGCCAGCGGCGGCGGGATGGGGGACTGGATGCACATCAACTCCATGTCGGCGCTGGGACCGAACAAATGGTATGACGCCGGCGACGCGCGTTTCCATCCTGACAACATTATCTGGGACGCGCGCGAATCCAACATTATCGCCATTATCGATAAACAGAGCGGCAAGATCGTCTGGCAGCTCGGCCCGGACTACAGCAAACCGGAGCTGAAGCACATCGGCTGGATTATCGGCCAGCACCATGCGCATATGATCCCCCAGGGACTACCGGGGGCGGGCAATATTCTGATCTTCGATAACGGCGGCTGGGCCGGGTACGGCGCCCCCAATCCGGCGTCGGCGGACGGGGTGAAAAATGCCTGGCGCGACTATTCGCGGATCCTTGAGATCAACCCGGTGACGCTCGATATCGAATGGCGCTACTCGCCGTATGAGGCGGATCTCCCGCAGCCAACCGACTCGTATCGGTTCTATAGCCCGTATATCAGCAATATGCAGCGCCTGGAAAACGGCAATACCCTCATCAACGAAGGTTCCAACGGCCGCATTTTTGAAGTGACCCGCGACCATGAAATTGTCTGGGAATATATTTCGCCATTCTGGGGCAAGACGTTGAATAACAATATGGTTTACCGCGCCTACCGTATTCCGTATGCCTGGATCCCGCAGCTGGCGCAACCGTCCGAAGTCCCGATTGCGGCGGTTGACGTGCGGACTTTACGCCAGCCCGGTGCAGCGGCGGCAGGTCCGGCGCAGAGCGTGGTGCGCGTCGCCGGCGTGCAGCCCTACAGTAAAAGCGCCGATGCGCTGTGTGTGGCGACCGATAACGATACCCTGCGTCGCAGCCCGAAACTGTTCCGCGTCGCGGAGAGCCGGTTCACACCGCTGAGCGCGGAAAGCGAGCTACATAGTGCGTCTGCGCTGCTGTTGTTCGTCGGCGCCGAACGCTGCGTCCACTGCCGTAAGCTGTGGCAGCTGCTGGGTCATGCGAACCTCGCAAGCCACCTGGCGGCGCTGGAGACACGCTATCTGGATGCCGATCGCCATCAGGAACTGGCGACAGCGCTGGGGGTTCGTGGTTTACCTGCGCTGCTGATGGTGAAATCGGGTCAACCGACGGCGCGGGCCCCGGCGGATCTCTCCGTGGCGAGCCTGCTGGACTGGCTGCAGAGCGCGGTGCGGTAACGCCGACTGGAAAGGGCGGCGGCGTCAGACCTGGCCGCCGTTCATCTGGCGGACAAACGCGGTGGGCGCCTGGCCAATCGTTTTACGAAACATGCTGGTAAAGGCCGCCGGGTGTTCATATCCCAGGCTGAGCGCCACGTCGGTGATCGTTCTGCCTTCTCGCAGCGCCGTCAGGGCGTACATCAGGCAGGCCTGCTGGCGCCAGTCGCGAAATGCCATGCCGGTCTGCTGGCGAAACAGGCGATGAAAAGTCCGGGCGCTTTTATTCAGCCTGACGGCCCACTGTTCCGGGGTACTGTGAATATCCGGCTGGCGCAGAAAATCGCTGCACAGCGCAACCAGCGGCGCGCTCTGCGGCAGGGGGGTAAACATCGGCAGCGGAGTGGCGGCCTTCAACTCATGCAAAACCAGTTCGATTAACGCGCCATCGTGTCCGTCTTCGTGGTAAAGCAGCGGTAGCTGGCAGGCGCTCAGCAGCAGCTGATGCAACAGGGGAGAGACCTGCAGCACCTCGCAGCGTTCTCCGGCACGCGGCGCCGCATCCGGTTCGATGTACAGGCTGTGGGTGCTGACTCCCGGCATCAGCACCCGGTGCGGGCGGGTAGCCGGGATCCACACGCCGCTGTAGGGCGGAACCAGCCACTGCCCGTCATCCGTTTCCACCTTCATCATCCCGTTCATGGCATAGAGAAACTGCGCCCGGCGATGGCTGTGGCGCGCCAGCTGCGTATTGGCCGGGTAATCGCTGCCCAGCGCCAGCACCCGGCGCGGGAGGTCATCGACATCGTTCACCGCAATATTGCGCATGACGCATCCTTCTGGCTGAAAATCGTAAGATGATGGCTTTTAATCGTAAGTCAGCCATGTCGTTATTCTATATCGTGATGACTCTGAATGGAGGAGAATCGAATGATGTGCTGGCTTTTTATCTGCGGTGTAGCGTGTGGCGTCACGACCTGGCTGTTTGGTTTTGGCGGCGGTTTTGTCACCGTGCCGCTGATCTCTCTTCTGGTGACCGCGACGTGGGGCGCGCAGAGCGATGTCGGCGGGCAGGCGATGCATATTGCGGTGGCCACCTCTGCGCTGGTGATGCTCTGCGCGGCGCTGCTGGCAACCTGGCGTCATCTTCGCAGTGGAACGCTGTGCTGGCGTCCTCTGCGGATGATGTTCATGGGTATTGCCCTCGGGGGGATCGCCGGGGCGTTGCTGGCGCTCTCGGCGAACGGGCGGTGGATTCGCTGGCTGTTCGTCAGCTATCTGCTGGTGACCATTCTCGACTGCTATTTTCGTCCGGGTTTTATGGCCCCTGGCGTCCGACGTTCTGCGCCGGTTGCCGCGCGCGAGCTGACGACGGGAGGCGTAATTGGCCTGATCGCATCGTTTCTTGGCGTCGGTGGCAGCGTCATGACCGTTCCGTTGATGCGTCGTCGTGGCGCGACGATGCCGGAAGCGGCGGCAACGGCCAATGTGCTGACGCTGCCGCTGTCGGCGAGCGCTACCGCCACGTGGGTGGCGATGACCGGCGTATCGCCCACAGGGCTGCCGGCAGGATTTTTGGGGCATATCTGGCTGTCGGCCGCGGCATTGCTGGTCGCCGGCAGCTGGCTGGGACTGCGGTTAGCCGCCCGTTGGCTGACACGTCTGCCGGATCGCTGGCACGCGCGGATTTACCCGCTGTTGCTGATAGCGGTACTGCTGGTGATGAGCCTTCAGGGATAGTCGTAGGGCGACATTAATGTCGTCATGGTTCGCGGCATATCGCCACCGATCCGCTAATCTGACCCGTTTTTCCTCTCTTTTTGCTACCCTTTGTCCGGTGCGCAGGCGAGTCATTCTCCTGTCATCTTCGTTAAGCATGCTCTGGCGAGCCAATTTTGCTGATTAGGGAAAATGAACAATGTCCAAAAATCTGACGATTTTCGATCTGGATAATACCTTGATTAAGGGCGACAGCAGCACGGTATGGAGCCGGTTCCTGGTGCGGGAAGGGTGGGTGAGCGATCCGGCGTATCTGGCGCGGGAGGCGATGCTGATGGACGATTACGATCGCGGTGAAATGAATATCGCCGACTACGTCGCCTTAATCCAGGCGCCGCTCATTGGCGTGCCGAAGGCGGAGGTCGATGCGCTGGTGGCTCGCTGCGTGCAGCAGGATATTATGCCGCGCGTCTATCCGCAGGCGTGGGATCTGCTGCAAACCCTGCGTGCGCAGGGCGAACAGATGCTGGTGATTTCGGCCTCGGTTAGCCTGTTGGTGCAGGCGGTGGCCTCGGCGTTGGGGATTGAGCAGGCGTTAGGTATCGACGTGGAGATGGCCGACGGCGGCTATAGCGGAGTGATTGCCGGTACGCCAAGCTACCAGCAGGGAAAAGTGGTGCGGCTGGCGGCATGGCAGAAAACCTGGCCGCACGAGAGCGGCGAGGTGACCTTCTATACCGATTCGATCAATGACCTGCCGCTGTGTCTGCATGCAGACCATGTCCGACTGGTTAACCCGTGTCCGCAGCTGACGGCGGTGAATGCCAGCTACAACTGGCCGGTGCTGGCGTGGAGCCTTTGAGCCCGATTTTTACCGGGCCCCCGGCATCATCCCTGCCGGCTCTGCTGCCCCGGTAGCCGGGGAGGCAGGTTACTCCGCTTTGAACAAGGGCACCACGTTGCCGCCAATATAGCGGCGGCGTAGCCACGCCGAGAGCGTGTCCATCGCCATGACCACGACGACCAGCAGCAGGGTGATAAACATCACCACGTCCCAGTTCCACAGCCGCATGTTTTCCGCATAAATCAGGCCGATACCGCCGGCGCCGACGAAGCCTAACACCGCGGCGGAGCGGGTATTCGACTCAATCTGATACAGGCTCAGCGCCAGAAATGTCGGGAAAGACTGGGTAAAAATGCCAAAGCGATGCTTCTGCAAGCCGTTTGCGCCCACGGCGGTTAGTCCGCGCCCCGGTGAGCGGTCAACCGCCTCATGTCCTTCCGCATACAGCCGCCCGAGCAGTCCGGTATCCTGCATAATAATTGCCAGCACCCCGGCCAGCGGCCCAAGGCCCACGGCGCGGACAAAAATCAGCCCCCAGATAGCCATATCAATACCGCGCAGCACGTCAAACAGGCGGCGCATCAGCAGGGCGATAAATCCGGGAATCAACCCGCGCATAATGTTACGTGCCGCGAGGAAAGAGAGCAGCAGCGCAATCACCGTTGCGGTCAGGGTCCCGACGAAGACAATCGCCAGAGTGATGCCGATTTGCGTGAAGTAGTAGGCAAACGGCCAGTTGAAAAAGTCGTGCCAGACAAACATCCGCAGCAGATAGCGGCTAATTTGCTGCAGACCGGTGGTGAGCTGCTCGCCGCTGATGCCAAACTGGGTAAAAAACCAGACGTAGTAAAGTAAGCTTGCCAGCGTCAGCAGAGCGACGAAACGCAAATAGCGCCCCTGGGCTTGATACAGTTGACGATGCTGCCGACGGCTGGCGGCGACATCCGGTTGGCTTTGCCATTGACTCATTTTTTGCCCTCAAGAACCCACTGCCGCAGGCGGCCGGACAGCATATCCAGCAGCGACACCACGATGATGATCAGCAGCAGCGTGATGCTGACCTGATCGTAACGATCCAGCTTGATGTTGGTCATCAGCTCCTGACCGATCCCGCCGGCGCCCACCAGCCCAAGAATGGTTGACGAGCGAAAGTTAATCTCCAGACGCATAAAGCCGTAGGAGAGAAAAATCGGTTTGACCTGCGGCCACAGCGCGAAGCGAATGCGCTGGATCGGTGAAGCCCCGCAGGCCATCAGGCCGCGTACCGGTTTGTCCTGTGCGCTTTCCACCGCTTCGTAAAACAGCTTGGTCAGGCTGCCGATGGTGTGCAGCATCAGGGCCAGAAATCCGGGAATGGCGCCGATGCCGAAGGCCATCACGAAAATCACCGCCCACGCCAGCTCCGGCATGGTGCGTAAAAATGCCACCACAACGCGGATAGCAAAACGCAGCGGCGGCGGTGACCAGGCGTTATTGGCGGCGAGGAACGCCAGCAGAGTGGCAATGACCACCGCAATCAGAGTGGAAGCCAGCGCCAGCTGTAATGTTTCCCAGATCAGCGGTAGCTGAATCGGCAGACGATAGCCCCAGTAGGCCAGCGAGCCTTTGGTGTGGACATCGGCGAACAGAGCGCTGACGTGCAGCGTCGGCAGCGTCTCAAACATGTAATCGAGAAAATTCGGCAGCGAGCGCCAGATGGTGAAGAGATTAAATTCAGCGGCGCTGCCGGCGGCGAAATAAAGCACCAGCAGGAGCAGCGACCAGCTAAAGGTATCGCGCTTTTGTCGCGCGCGTACCTGCTGGTAATAACGTTCAAATTCGGTATTCGGTATATTCATACGTCGATGGGTCTTCAGTATGCCGCCGCCTCACGCGGGCCTACGCGGAGGCGGCGTTGGGGCGGGATTAACGGGCGCTTACCAGCTCGCGTTTCATATCGATAATCTGCTGGAAGTCAGCCACGCTACCCGGGCCGATATGCTGAGTACCGCCCATGGCTTTCACAAAGCAGGCGTGGTCCTCGGTATCCAGCTTTTTGATCGCGCTGATGACTTTGGCTTTAAAGTCAGCCGGCAGCGCGTTGCTGACCAGGATCGGTCCGTTGGGGATCAGCGGCGATTGCCAGATGATACGGATCTGCTTCATCAGATCCGGGTGATCCATACGAATCAGGCGGTTGAAGGCACCGACGCTATAGCCGCTGTTGTAGTCGCCGACCATCGACGTCCAGGTGACCGCACCCGCGAACTGGCCGTTCAGCACGCCCAGGATGTCCTGCTCGTGGCCGCCGGAGAAGGTTACGCTGGAGAAGAAGTTGTTGTATTTGTTATCCGAAGTACCGCCGAATTTCTGTTTGAAGGCGTGGTTCGGGATCAAATAGCCGGAAGTGGAGTCCGGATCGGCGAAGCCGAAGGCTTTGCCTTTCAGATCGTCTAACGATTTATACGGGCTGTCGGCTTTGACAACGACCACCGAGTGGTAGCCGCGGGACTGATCTTTATCATCCACGGCGATACCGACAATATCCACCGCTTTCGGGTTATTGATATAAACCGAGGCGTAAGAGGAAGGCGACATACTGAGCACCACGTCGACTTTACCGCCCAGCAGACCCTGAATAACGCCGGAATAATCAGAGGAGTTGCGTAATTTGGTATCGACGTTCAGCTCTTTGTCGAGAAACTGTTTTACACACTGGTTATCACCAATTTGCTGGGTGGCGTTCTGGCCCCCCAGGATCCCCAGGTTTAACTCTTTCGGCTGCTCCGCAGCACCTGCCTGCCATGCCATCATCATTCCCGCGACCGCGGCGGATATACGAACTGCACCAGTGATGTATTGTTTCATTATCTTGTCCGTGTGAGTGGAAATTAATGCAATTGGCTAATTTCATCCCCGTACAGCTGATGCAGAATATCCTGAGTCAGCAGTAAGGGATGGTCGTCAAAAATAATGTTGCCCTTCGCTACGCCAATAACCCGCGTGCAATACTCTTTCACCAGTTCCACCGAGTGCAGGTTCACCATCACGCTGATGCCCTGTTCGCTGATTTCGCGCAGTACGTTCATGATGCGCTGTGTGTTTTTCGGATCGAGAGAGGCAACCGGCTCATCGGCCAGCAAAATACCGGGGTTCTGCATTAGCGCGCGACAAATCGCCACGCGCTGCATCTGCCCGCCGGAGAGGTTTTCCGCCCGTTGCAGCGCATGCGGCAGCATGTTCATCCATTCGAGCAGGGAGATGGCCCGCGCCCGGTCGGCATCAGGGAAGATTTTAAACAGGGATTTCAGCGTTGAAGTCTGGCTCAGCCGACCCAGCAGCACGTTGGTTAACACGTCAAGACGCGGCACCAGGCAGAAGTCCTGGAAAATCATGCCGCACTCGCTGCGCCAGGCGTTCAGCGCGCGGCCTTTTAGCTTCGCCACATCGTGCGGCATGCCCACTTCCGGGTAGCTGAGGATTTCACCGCCGGTGGCGCTGTGGGTGCCGTTCAGCACATGCAGCAGGGTCGACTTACCGGCGCCAGAGCGGCCGATCACGCCCACCAGTTCGCCGGCATGCAGATCAAAACTGATGTTATCGAGTACGGGTTGCTGCGCGCTGTAAGACTTATTCAGGTTGCGCACGCTTAAGACTTTCCGCTGCCGGGCGGTATTCGGCTGACCAAAATGCGGATAATCGGTGTCGGTTACCGCGGCAAGAGAACTATTCATAAGAGCGTCCAGATTCATCATTAAACTGGGCACTATTAATGGCGTTTTATGTGATCGTTATATGACGGTAAGACGAAAAAAAAGTGAACGGTGCGGTTATTGCGCGAGCGATGTTGCGCTATCTGCCCGGGAGAGAAGCCAGACCGGCGGCGCACGAATGCGCCGCCGTGTCTTATCCGCGGGCGTAACGCCTGTCGCCGTTGCGCCGGATATAACGACGGTTAGCCAGCAGGCTCAGGCCGCAGCACAGCAGGTAATAGACCGCACCGGTGAAGACAAAAATCGCCAGCGGGTAGATCTGCACCCGGTTATTGACCTGGCCGGCAACGGTGGTGAGTTCCGGCACGTTAACAATAAACGCCAGCGACGTATCTTTCAGCAGGTTGATAAAAATCCCCACCAGTGAAGGCTGAACATTGCGCAGCGCCTGCGGCAGCAGGATTAAACGCAGCGCTTGTCCGGCAGAAAATCCCTGGGTTCGTGCCGCTTCAAACTGTCCGGCGGACAATGACTGCAGCCCCGCCAGCACCGAATGCATCACCGAGGCGGCGGTAAACCACGCCAGCGCCAGGGTGACCGTTACCGCCCCCGGCAGGTCGCTCCCGGTCAGCATCGGCAGCAGATACCAGAGCCAAAAAATGACGAAAATAAGCGGAATGCCGCGAATCAGCTCGGCCCACAGGAACAGCAGTCGGCGCACCAGCCCGCCATAGCGCCAGGCGGCGCCTGCCAGCAGAATGCCGAGAGGAAGCGCCAGCGCCGCGGCGCCGATCGCCATCATCAGCGTCAGCGCCACGCCGCCGGGAATGCCGTCCGCCAGCCGTCCCCACAGCAGGTAATCGAGGTTATCGGCGATGACCGCCAGATTAGCGTTCATGCTGTGCGCTCCTGTGCTGCGTGGCGCCCGGACCCAGACGCGCCAGCGCCATCCCCATCACCACCCCAAGCACCAGATACAGCGCTGTGCCGACGGCGAAGGCCTCCAGCGCATGGGCGTTATAGCTTTCGATTTGCCGCACCTGATAGGTCAGTTCGGCAAAGCCGATGCCGCTGGCCAGCGACGAGAGCTTCATCAGGTTCAGATACTGGCCGATAATCGGTTGCCAGGCGTTCGCCAGCCCCTGCGGCAGCAGAATATGACGCAGTTCGCCCCACGGTGTAAAACCTTGCGCAAGAGCGGCTTCCCGCTGACCGTGGCTGACGGCACGCAGCCCGGAAGCGATCTCTTCCACCAGAAATGCCGAGGTGAATACTCCCAGCCCCCACATCGAGCAGAGAAACTCCGGGGTCAGCCACCAGACGTTACCCGGCAGAATGGACCAGGCGTGGTCGGCATTGATGAAATCCCGCGCCGTCAGCGGCAGCAGGTTCCAGGCAGCGAAATACCAGAACAGCAGCTGTACCAGCAGCGGCGTATTGCGAAACAGCGAGACCCAGCAGGCTACCAGGCCGCGTCCGGCGCGGCCGCCGCCTAAGCGCAGCGCCAGCAGCAGTACCGCCAGGACGGTAGCCAGGATCATCCCGGCGAGGCTGACCCACACGGTGGTCAGAAAGCCGGAGATGATCCACTGCAGCGGCTGCCCGCTCAGCACGCCGTGCCAGTCGAGAACCGGGTTCACTCGAGACTCTCCTGGTGCAGCGGATTGAGCACCTTTTGCAGAAAACGCCGCGTGCGGGCGTGCTGTGGCCGGGCGAAAAAGTCCGCCGGCGGCGCCACTTCGAGAATATCGCCGCCGTCGATAAACACCACCCGGTCGGCAATTTCGCGAGCAAACTGCATCTCATGCGTCACGACCACCATGGTAATGCCGCTGTGCGCCAGCTTCTTCATGACCAGCAACACTTCGCCGATCATTTCCGGATCGAGCGCCGAGGTGGGCTCATCGAAAAGAATAATTTGCGGCGACGAGGCGAGGGCGCGGGCAATGGCCACGCGCTGCTGCTGGCCGCCGGAGAGCTGGGCCGGCATCTGGCGGGCTTTATCCTCCAGCCCGACCTGTTGCAGCAGCGCCAGCGCGCGTTCGCGCGCGGCGGCTTTTTCCCAGCCGTGCACGCGCTCCAGCGCCAGGGTGATATTTTCCTGCGCCGTCAGATGGGCATAGAGGTTGAACTGCTGGAAAACAAAGCCCACGCGGCTGCGTAGCTGACGCAGCGCGCTGTCCGTGAGGTGGCGAGTGGGTTTGCCGTCGATCAGAATCTCGCCTCCGCTGAGGGATTCGAGCTGATTGATCAGACGGATCAACGTTGATTTTCCCGATCCTGATGGCCCGAGGATCGCGACTACTTCCCCGGGTTCTACCTGCAGATTGATGCCGTTGAGTACCTGATGGTCGCCGTAGCGTTTTGCCGCCTGGCGAAATTCAATACTGGCGCGCTGCAAATGCGAAAAATCCGCGGACGAAGCCGCGGAGCGTGAAAACAGACCCGATAACATATTATTTAGCTTCTATGGTAAACGCACGCGGCTGTGGAGTTTTGGTGGCAGGGCCAAACCAGACATCATAGATTTTGGCGGCCTGGCCCGATTTTTCCAGATTGACCAGCTCGTCGTTGACCGCTTTCAGCAGCGCCGGTTCGCCTTTCTTGACGCCAACGCCGATCTCCTCTTTGCTCAGCAAATCGGGGATGATTTTAAAGTTAGCTTTGTCCGGCGCCTCTGCCAGCAGGCCAGCGAGAATTGTGCTGTCCTGGGTGATGGCCTGGACGTTGCCGTTACGCAGGGCGGTCAGCGCCAGCGGAATATCGTCATAGGAGAGCACGCGAGACTGCGGGAAACGCTGATGCAGCGCCTGTTCGCCGGTGGTGCCTTTAACCGCGCCGATCCGTGCTTTGCTATAGCTGTCGAGCCGATCGGCAGATTTGACCGGCACGAGGAACTGCTGGCCGGTAACAAAATACGGGGTCGAAAAATCAATGACCTGCGCACGTTCCGGCGTGATGGTAATGTCGGCGACGATCAGGTCGGCCTTCCCGGATTGCAGCAGCGGGATCCGGTTGGCCGGGTTGGTGGCGACCAGCTCCAGTTTTACCCCAAGCGATTTTGCCAACGCCTGGGCGAAATCGACGTCATAGCCCACCAGCTGGTGAGTTTTGGGGTCGACCGAGCCAAACGGCGGGTTGGCGTCGAAGGTGGCGACTTTCACCACGCCGGCGGCTTTAATATCCGCCAGCTGGTCTGCCTGAACCTGTGCGGTCAGCGCCAGAACACCCAGCGCCAGCGCGATTTTCGTTTTTGCAATGCGCATGATTATTTCCCCTGAATCCCTGTTTTTGTTTTGTGCTTATCACGCTCCCACAAACCGACCGTCTCCGGCAAAGAAGAAAAAGTTCTTATCTATAGCAAAAAAGAACTTAGAGAGCGCATGGGTATTTACCGACGTGACCGGCGGGATGATATGCGTCTTCCGGGATTGAAAACCCGGAATTGATATTTCCAGGCTCGGGTCATCTGTGGTTGAAATACGGTCAGGCAAATCGCTTCCCGACGGAGGAAAAATGAAAGTAGCTCTATGGCAACGATTAACGCGCTGGCTGGCTTTTTTATCTAACGGTGAAGCCGGGCAGCAGGATACCCAACGAATGATGGAGGCAATATTGCCGGTCGCCAGCCTTTACGGCGTGGATATCGGCAATGTTGAAACACGGTGGTTCCGTCATGATAAGACATACTGAGCGACGCTGGACGCGTGAAGCCTACTGGAACGAGGTGTGCTTTGTGTAGCGCGAGGCTGCTGGAGGTTGCGGCGAGCGGGATGCCATGCCGCAGCCTCCAGCGGCTTTAAATCTGTGCCATCCCCAGCGGCCTTACCTTGCCATGCAGCGCCGGGTTATCGCTCTCATCCTTAAGACGCACGCCGGTCAAACGACGTAAAAAAGCCTGCTCCAGCAGCCACGCCAGCTTAAAGGCGGCGGCATCATAGCTCAGCCCCTCCGGGCGAATATTCGAAATACAGTTACGCTCCGACTCCAGCCGTTGACGATGCGGTTGCCAGGTGAGATAGACGCCAAGGCTATCCGGCGAAGAGAGCCCCGGCCGCTCGCCGATTAATATCGCCACCGCCCTGGCCTTCAGCGTTTCGCCAATATCATCCCCCAGCGCCACCCGGGACTGATGAGCAAGCACGACCGGCGCAAGGCTTATGCCCAGCGTGTGTAGATAGGGCAGCAGCGCGCGGATCAGCGGCAGAGCCTGACGATGCACGGCATACGAGGAGAGCCCGTCGCCAATTACCAGCAGCAGATCCGCCGGGCGCACGCCGCTGGCGGCGAGATCGGCGCGGCTGGCCTCATCCAGTCGGCGCCCGAGATCCGGACGGTTAAGGTAAATATGCCGATCGCCGGCGGCGCTGCGTACCGTGAGCGAGGAGAGCCCCATTTCCGCCAGCCCCGGTGCCAGCTGTTCGCTGTCAAACGGCCGGTGAATAGCGTCCCGGGCTCTGGCATGAACCAGACCAAAATTGAGCACTTCGCGCGTGGGCAGGCTGGCGCCGCTGCGCCCCAGCGCAATGCGCGCATCGGTAAATTCACGCAGCGGGTTCCAGGCGTCGGGGGGATTCATACCGGTTCTCCTTGCGGCAGGACGGACAGCAGCGGATGGCGGGCATCGGTCAGACGCAGGGTGCCATCCGGGTCGATAATGCGCATTTTCGTCAGCCAGGCGGCAAACTCCGGGGCGTGTTTCAGGCCGAGTAAGCGACGGGCGTACAGCGCATCGTGAAAGGAGGTGCTCTGATAGTTGAGCATAATATCGTCCGCGCCCGGCACACCGATTAAGAACGTCAGCCCGGCGGTACACAGCAGGGTCAGCAGAGTATCCATATCATCCTGATCCGCTTCGGCGTGGTTGGTATAGCAGACGTCGCAGCCGATCGGCAGCCCCATCAGCTTGCCGCAGAAGTGATCCTCCAGACCGGCGCGGATGATCTGCTTACCGTCGTAGAGATATTCCGGGCCGATAAAACCGACCACCGTATTGACCAGCAGCGGATCAAAATGGCGGGCAACGGCATAGGCGCGCGCTTCGCAGGTCTGCTGATCGACGCCGTGATGCGCATTGGCGGAGAGGGCGCTTCCCTGGCCGGTTTCGAAATACATCACGTTGTTGCCGAGGGTGCCGCGATTCAGGCTTAGCGCCGCCTCACGCGCCTCCTGCAGTAAGGCCAGATTAATACCAAAACCGCTGTTGGCCGCCTCGGTTCCCGCCACCGACTGGAACACCAGATCGACCGGCGCGCCGCGCTCAATCAGCTGCAGGGTGTTGGTGACGTGGGTCAGAATGCAGGACTGAGTGGGGATGGCGAAGCGCTGAATAATATCGTCGAGCATCTGGTTGAGCTGCGCCAGCACCGGCAGGCTGTCGCTTGCCGGGTTAATGCCGATCACCGCATCGCCCGCGCCGTACAGCAGGCCGTCAAGCATGCTGGCGGCAATGCCCTTCATGTCATCCGTCGGGTGATTGGGCTGCAGGCGGACGCTAAGATGACCCGGCAGCCCGATCGTATTGCGAAAACGGGTAATGACCTGGCACTTGCTGGCGGCGAGGATCAGATCCTGATTGCGCATCAGTTTGCTGACTGCCGCCGCCATTTCCGGCGTTATCGCCCGCGCGACCCGTTGCAGGGTGGCGGTATCGGTCGCGTCATCCAGCAACCAGTCGCGAAAATCCCCGACCGTCAGGTGGCGAATAGCGGCGAATCCACCGCTATCGTGGGTGTCGATAATCAGCCGGGTGACCTCATCCTGTTCATATGGGATCGGGGGATTGGCCAGAATCTCGGTCAGCGGGACCTCCGCCAGCGCGATTTTTGCCGCCATTCGCTCTTCGGCGCTTTCGGCGATCACGCCCGCCAGCGCATCGCCGGAGCGCGCCGGAGAGGCCTTCGCCATTAACGTCTTCAGACTATCAAAGCGCCAGACCTGGCCCGATAGCGTTGTTTTATACATGCCGCCTCCTCAGGAGACAATGCGCAGCTGTGGATCCGCCGGCGCACGCTCGCGGGAGGACGCGGTTTTGCGAAACCACAGATAGCCTCCCAGCATCATCGCCGAGAAAATCAGCGCCAGCAGCGGGTTATACCAGACCATCGCCACCAGACAGAGTACCGCCATCGCCAGGGCGAACGCCGGTGCCCACGGGTAGAGCGGCGCGCGGAACGGACGAATCAAATTTGGCTCGCTGCGGCGCAGCTTAAACAGCGCCGCCATCGAGGTGATATACATAACAATAGCGCCAAATACCGACATGGTGACGATACAGGCGGTCAGAGGCATCCCGCTGATGGTAATCAGCGAGTCGGAGAAAATCGCGGCCACGCCAACCACGCCGCCGGCGAGGATTGCCAGATGCGGCGTGCGGGTTCGACGGTTGAGAGTGGCAAGACCGGCAGGGAGATAGCCCGCCCGCGCCAGCGAGTAGATCTGCCGGGAATAGCCCATGATGATGCCGTGAAACGAAGCCACCAGACCGAACAGACCCAGCCACACCAGCATATGCAGCCAGCCGCTGCTGGTGCCGACCACCATTTTCATCGCCTGCGGCAGCGGGTCGTTGATGTTGGCCAGGGTGCGCCAGTCGCCAACGCCGCCGGCAAACACCATCACGCCAAGGGCCAGCACGGTGAGGGTCAGGATCCCGCCGCCCAGCGCGCGTGGGATGGTACGCTGCGGATCTTTTGCCTCTTCGGCCGCCATCGATGCGCCTTCAATGGCCAGAAAGAACCAGATAGCAAAGGGAATCGCGGCAAACATTCCCGGCAGCGCCAGGCCGCTGAAACTCTCTGCGCCTGCCCAGCCGTTGGCGGTAAAGTGGCTCCATGAGAAGCCCGGCGCCACCACGCCCATAAACACCAGCAGTTCGAAAATCGCCAGCAGGGTGACGATCAGCTCAAAGGTGGCGGCAATACCGACGCCGAGAATATTGAGGGTCATAAAGACCACGTAGGCGCCGCAGGCGACCCATTTAGGGTCCAGCGCCGGGAACTGGACGTTAAGATAGGCGCCGATCGCCATGGCAATCGCCGGCGGGGCAAAGACAAACTCAATCAGGGTGGCGAAACCGGCAATAAAACCGCCGGTCGGGCCGAATGCGCGGTAGGCGTAAGCGAAGGGGCCGCCCGCGTGCGGAATGGCGGTGGTCAGCTCGGTAAAGCTAAAGATAAAGGCGCAGTACATGGCGGCAATCGCCAGCGCCACAATCATAAAACCCAAGGTCCCGGCCTGCGACCAGCCGTAGCTCCAGCCAAAATATTCGCCTGAGATGACCAGCCCGACGGCGATCCCCCATAAACGGAAACTGCCGAGCGTTCTTTTTAATGTCGTGGTGTGCCCTGTCATATTCGCTGCCTCGCCAGATGAAGATGAGCAGGACGCTGCAAAGAGGATGCCAGAACAGGGCTGGCGTCTGCGCTTCACCCGGCGGCACAAGATGAACAAAAATGGGGCAAAAGACGGGGCAATCGCGCGACGGGATGGTGCAGCACGCTTTGCATTTTAGCCATCGTCAGGGTATAACAGACCCTCTTTGGATGTTTAGATGTCCATACGTTTAGAAGGTAATATGCAAACAACACAACAAGAAGGTGGGCAGTTAAAGCGCACCATGAAGACGCGTCATCTGATTATGCTGTCGCTGGGTGGCGTCATTGGCACAGGGTTATTCTTTAATACCGGGTATATCATCTCTACGACCGGCGCGGCGGGTACGCTGCTGGCCTATCTGATCGGCGCGCTGGTGGTCTGGCTGGTGATGCAGTGTCTGGGCGAGCTGTCGGTGGCGATGCCGGAAACCGGTGCTTTTCACGTCTATGCCGCACGCTATCTCGGTCCGGCGACCGGTTATACCGTGGCGTGGCTCTACTGGCTGACCTGGACGGTGGCGCTGGGCTCAAGTTTCACCGCAGCCGGGTTTTGCATGCAGTACTGGTTTCCGCAGGTGCCGGTGTGGATCTGGTGCGTCCTGTTTTGCGCGCTGATCTTTGGCCTTAACGTCATCTCCACACGCTTCTTCGCCGAAGGTGAATTCTGGTTTTCGCTGGTGAAAGTCGTCACCATCATTGCCTTTATTATTCTTGGCGGCGCCGCCATTTTTGGCTTTATTCCTATGCAGGATGGTTCACCGGCGCCGGGTCTGCACAACATCACCGCCGAAGGCTGGTTCCCCCACGGTGGATTGCCGATTCTGATGACCATGGTGGCAGTGAATTTCGCCTTCTCCGGTACTGAGCTTATCGGGATTGCCGCCGGCGAGACGCAAAACCCGCATCAGGTCATCCCGGTCGCTATCCGCACGACCATCGCGCGGCTGATTATCTTTTTTATCGGCACCGTTTTTGTGCTGGCGGCGCTGATCCCGATGCAGCAGGCGGGGGTGGAAAAAAGCCCGTTTGTGCTGGTGTTCGAGAAGGTGGGTATCCCCTATGCGGCGGACATTTTTAACTTTGTGATCCTCACGGCCATTCTCTCGGCGGCCAACTCCGGGCTGTATGCTTCCGGGCGGATGCTGTGGTCGCTGGCGAATGAAAAGACGCTGCCGGCCTGTTTTGCCAAAGTCAACAAGAACGGCGTGCCGCTGATCGCCCTGTCGGTCAGTATGCTGGGCGGCGTACTGGCGCTGTTTTCCAGCGTGGTGGCGCCGGATACGGTCTTTGTTGCGCTGTCGGCTATCTCCGGCTTTGCGGTGGTGGCGGTCTGGCTAAGCATCTGCGCATCGCACTTTATGTTCCGTCGCCGCCACCTCCAGCAGGGGAAAGCGCTGAGCGAACTGCACTATCGTGCCCCGTGGTACCCGCTGGTGCCGGTGCTGGGCTTTATTTTGTGTCTGGTGGCCTGCATTGGTCTCGCCTTTGACCCCAGCCAGAGAATTGCGCTGTGGTGCGGGATTCCGTTCGTCGCCCTGTGTTATGGTGCGTACTACCTGACTCGTTCACGGGCATTGACCCAGGAGCCTCAACATGTCGCAGAATAATCCGTTAACCGCCATCCTGGACGCACAGCCCTTTATTTTGCTGGACGGCGCGATGGCGACGGAGCTGGAAGCGCGCGGCTGCAATCTTGCCGACAGCCTGTGGTCGGCGAAAGTGCTGGTCGACAACCCGGAACTTATCCGCGAAGTCCATCTGGATTACTTTCGCGCCGGTGCGCAGGTGGCGATTACCTCCAGCTATCAGGCTACTCCGGCGGGGTTTGCCGCCCGCGGGCTGGATGAAGCGCAGTCGAAGGCGCTGATCGGTAAAAGCGTTGAACTGGCGCGCAAGGCACGGGAAGCGTATCTGGCGGAGAACCCGCAGGCGGGCACGCTGCTGGTTGCCGGTTCAGTCGGGCCGTACGGCGCGTTCCTGGCGGACGGTTCGGAGTATCGTGGCGATTATGTCCGTAGCCACGAAGAGTTTCAGGCGTTCCACCGTCCGCGGGTGGAAGCGCTGCTCGACGCCGGGGCCGATCTGCTGGCCTGTGAAACCATGCCCGGCTTTGCCGAGATTAAGGCGCTGGCTGAGCTGTTGAGTACCTATCCTCGTGCGCGGGCGTGGTTCTCGTTTACCCTGCGTGATGCGCAGCATCTCAGCGACGGGACGCCGCTGCGGGAAGTGATTTCCATACTGGCAAACTACCCGCAGATTGTGGCGCTGGGCATTAACTGTATTGCGCTGGAAGAGACCACCGCGGCGCTGGAGCATCTGCATAGCCTGACGGCGCTGCCGCTGGTGGTCTACCCCAACTCCGGCGAGCATTATGACCCGGTGAGCAAAACCTGGCATCACCACGGCGAAGCGTGTGAAACGCTGGCGGGATATTTACCTCGATGGCTGGCCGCAGGGGCGAAGCTGATTGGCGGCTGTTGCCGGACGACGCCGAAGGATATTGCTGAGCTGAACGCGCAGCGCTGAGTGGGCGCCGGGTGGCGCTGCGCTTACCCGGCCTACAAGGTATCCGAACTCCCATGCGCAGATGGCGCTGCGCTTACCCGGTCTACAAGGTATCCGAACTCCCATGCGCAGGTGGCGCTTTGCTTACCCGACCGGCAAGGTATCCGAACCGTAGGCCGGGTAAGGCGTAAGCCGCCACCCGGCATCCGTCACGCCGCATCGGCCAGCACAAACATCCGGTCCGGGTGGATTTCGAGGTCATCCGGTTGCAGGACCCCATGCGCAGGCGGCGCTTTGCTTACCCGACCGGCAAGGTATCCAAACCGTAAGCCGCCACCCGGCATCCGTTACGCCGCATCGGCCAGCACAAACATCCCGTACGGGTGGATTTCGAGGTCATCCGGTTGCAGGACCCCATGCGCAGATGGCGCTGCGCTTACCCGACCGGCAAGGTATCCGAACCGTAGGCCGGGTAAGGCGTAAGCCGCCACCCGGCATCCGTCACGCCGCATCGGCCAGCACAAACATCCCGTACGGGTGGATTTCGAGGTAATACTGCTCCCCGACATCCGGCTGCAGCCGCGTCGCGTTCACCTGCAGCAAAATTTCCTGCCCGTGCCACTCCACCGTCACCTCATACTGCGGTCCCATATAGGCCACGTGGCGGATGGTGCAGCGCTGGCTCTCCTCGCCGCGATCGCTCAGGGTAATCGCCTCCGGACGTACGCCGACGCTGCCTTCGCCCTGGGCGGCAAAATGCAGCGGTCTCGGCAGCCGATAGCCATAAATATCGACAAAATCCTCGCTGAAGGCGGCCGGGAACAGGTTGGCGTCGCCCATAAAGCTCGCCATAAAGCGCGACGCGGGCTGGCGGTAAAGATCCTGCGGCGAGCCGATCTGCATGATATGACCTTTATTCATCACCAGCACGGTATCGGAAACCGCAAAGGCTTCGCTCTGATCGTGGGTTACGTACAGCGAGGTGATATCAAACTGTTTTTGCAGTTCGCGGATCTTATCGCGCATGCTGCGCCTGAGGTTGGCGTCGAGGTTACTCAACGGCTCATCAAATAGCAGCACCTTCGGCTTGAGGATCAGGGCGCGCGCCAGCGCCACGCGCTGCTGCTGACCGCCGGAGATCTGATCGACATAGCGGTCTTCGAATCCTTCCAGATCCACCATCGCCAGCGCCTCTTTCACCCGCGCTTTCACGTCGCTGCGCGACACGCCAAGCATCTTCAGACCGTAGCCGACGTTATCCCCCAGCGACATGTGCGGGAACAGGGCATAAGACTGAAACACCATGCAGATGTCGCGTTGCTGAATCGAGCGATGGGTAACGTCCTCACCATCAATGAAAATCTGTCCTTCGCTCGGTTTTTCCAGCCCGGCCACCAGGCGCAGAATAGTCGTCTTACCGCAGCCGGAAGGGCCGAGCAGCGTCACCATTTGCCCCTGCGGAATGGTGAGATTGATAGTGTCGATAACCATGTTGCTGCCGAATCGCTTGGTGACGTTGCGCAGCTCAACAAAATTTTTCTGACTCATAGTGCGCTCCATTACGCCTGGTTTTTGGCTTTTGAACGGGAGATACGCGCTTCCCCGATCAGCCAGTCAAAGATGAAAATAATCGCCAGCATCACCACGATCAGAATCGAACCGTAGGCGATCGCCACGCCGTATTCGCCGTCTTCCACGCGGTTCAGAATGTAGGCCGTCGCCACGCGGGTATCCGGCGTCACGAGGAACACAATGGCGCTGACGGTAGTAATGGCGCGCACAAAGCTGTAGATCAGCGCCGACAAAATAGCCGGGCGCAGCAGCGGCAGCAGAATGTGCGTAATGGTGCGCAGGCTTCCGGCGCGTAGGCTGAGCGAGGCTTCATCCAGCGATTTATCGATCTGGCCTAAGCCGGCAATGCCCGCCCGAATGCCCACCGGCACGTTACGCATCACCATTGAGATAATCACAATCGCCGCCGTTCCGGTGAGGTACACCGGCGCGCTGTTAAAGGCGAGAATATAGGAGACGCCCGCCACGGTGCCCGGTACCGCGAAGCACAGCATGGTGGTGAACTCGATGGTCTTTTTGCCCTTAAACTGCTGGCGCACCACGACCCAGGCGATCAACAGGCCGAAGGCGGCGGTGATCGGCGCGGCGATCCCGGCGTAGAGCAGGGTGTCGAGTAGCGAAGGCCACGCCCCGTCGCTCATGCCCTGACCGAACAACTTGATAAAATTATCCAGCGTCAGGGTGTAGTCCACGCCCCAGTTGACGGTGAAGCTGCCGTAGAAAATGCTGCCGTAGAGCAGGGCGTTGAAGGCTACCCACACCGCCAGAATGGCGATCACGCTCCACACCAGGGTCACCGGCAGCGGCTGCACGTCGCCGCGATAGGACTTACCGGAGACCGTGACGTAGGAGCGCTTGCCGATCCACATATACTGAATACAGAACACCAGCAGGGAGAACAGCAGCAGGAACGCGCCCAGCGTGCTAGCCGCCTGATAATCGAGCTGTGAACCGGTGATGTAGAAGTAGATCTGCGTTGCCAGCACGTCGAAGTTGCCGCCGAGCACCAGCGGGTTGCTGAAGTCGGCCAGCGACTGGACGATGACGATCAAAAACGCATTCGCCAGCGCCGGTTTCAGCAGCGGGACGAAGACGCCGTTAAAGGTCTGCCAGCGGCTGGCGCGCAGGGTGTACGACGCCTCCTCCAGCGACGGATGGATAGTCTTAATCGCGCCGTCGAGGATCATAAACGCCATTGGGGTGAAGGCCAGCACCTGCGCTAACCAGATACCGGTAAACCCGTACAGCCAGTTGGTGTTGGTTAAGCCGAACCACTCCACCATAAACTCGGTGACATAGCCGGAACGGCCCATCATCAGGGTTACGCCGAGGCCGACGACGAACGGCGGGGTGACGATGGGCAGAATCGAGAAGATGCGGCCAATAACGGCGCTGCGTCTGGCGATGCGGGTGGTGTAAATCGCCAGTACCAGCCCGAAGAAGGTGCAGCCGATGCCTACCGCAATCGACAGGGCGATGGAGTTGAGGATCACCTGGACAATATGCGCCTGCGACAGCACGGCCATAAACGCCAGCGGCGCGAACTCGCCGGCGTCGTTGGTGAACATCGGGATAAAAATGGCGATGCTCGGCCAGACGATAAAGACGCCAATTAACGCGACGATGGTGACCAGCGAACCAATCACAAAGCGGTCGCCGCCCAGCCATTCAAGGCGGGTGAGCGCCAGTGTCATGATAGCGCCCAGCGCGACAAACAGCACGATGGTGGCGTAGCCTAACCCACGACCTTCAACGGTGGCGCTGATGACGATAAACGCCATACATAACAGCGCCCAGCCCGCGTCGAGGTAGTGGCGGCCGCGCTGCTCCCGCGCCGCTTCCTGCCATGGACGAATCAGCAGCAGGCTCGGCAACAGATACCACAGCCAGCTGATATTGAACTGTGACCAGCCGTAGGCCGCGACGATTTCATCGCGCGTGGACTCCAGCAGACCGTAATCCAGGCTCCAGCTTGGCAGCAGGGCGAACGCCAGCCAGCCAAACAAAACCCAAAGGAATATCGCATCCCGTTTTTTCACGGGATGGAGTGCAAGTGTGTGTGACATAGCGGTTCCGGTGTTGAGGAAGGTATTGGCCGGGCAGGGCGAAGCCGCCGCCCGGCATTAACCGCAAGAGTGGGCTTATTTACCCATCTTCACTTCGCTGACCCATTTATTGATCAGCGCTTTACGCACGTCGGTTGAGCCGTATTTATCCATGTCGTAGTTGATAAGCTTCAGGTCGTCGAGCTTCAGCGAGTTCGGCGAGGTTTCGGCGGTGGTGTTGGTCAGGATCTGATAAGACTTGCCTTTTTTCCACGCCAGCTCCTGGGCATCTTTCGACAATACCCAGTCGACAAACAGCCTGGCGTTGTCGAGGTTGCGCGCGCCCTTCAGAATACTGACGCCGCCAATTTCATAGCCGGTGCCTTCGCAGGGAGAGATCAGCTCCAGCGGTGCGCCCTGTTCTTTTTCCAGCGAGTAGTCGTGCAGGAAGCCGATGCCGATGGCCGTTTCACCACGGGCGGCGTTACGCGCCGGGGCGATACCGGATTTGGTGTACTGAGAGACGTTGGCGTTGAGCTGTTTCAGGTAATCAAAGGCCTGATCTTCTCCCCACAGCTGGGCGAAGGTCGCCAGCGCGGTATAGGCGGTGCCGGAGCTTTGCGGGTCGGCGATCTGGATTTCGCCTTTGTATTCCGCTTTGGTCAGATCCTTCCAGCATTTTGGCACCGGCAGATTTTTCTCTTTCAGGCGCTGGGTATTCACGCCGAAGCCGAGGATGCCGACGTACACCGCCGAAGAGTAGTTGCCTTTCAGCTTCGCCGGATCGCGGAACTGCTCCATCACCTGCGTAAGATTCGGCGACTGATAGGGTTGCAGCAGACCCATTTCACCGGCCTGGGACTGCGGATCGAGGGTGCCGCCGTACCAGACATCGGCCTGCGGGTTTTTCTTCTCGGCATCGACCTTCGCCAGCGTGCTACCGGAACCGTTGCGGATAAACGAGGTTTTCACATCATATTTGTCGCCGAAGGCTTTAGTTTCGGCTTCACACATTTCGTTGGTGGCGCTGCAGTAGACCACCAGTCGACCTTTGGCGTGCGCCGCGCCGCTTAGCGTCGCCAGCGCAATGCCGGAAGCAATCAGGGTAGTGACCAGCGTTTTTTTCATTATTTTATCCTTTGAGCAGCAGAGGTAGTAATGCTCGCCATCAGCAGCGGCATCAGCAATAAACCCATCAGTACCGCGGCGACCGAGAGCAAACTGAACATGCCCGGCCAGCCGTAGCGTTCAATGACCAGCGACAGAGGCCAGCCCGCCAGCGCTGCCCCCAGATAGGCGAACAGGCCGAGAAAACCCGTAATCGAACCCGCCGCCGCTTTGTGTCCGCACTCCACCGCCGCGAGGCCAATCAACATTTGCGGGCCAAAGACGAAAAAGCCCACCGTAAAGAAACAGACCGCCAGCAGCGCGTAGTGATGCACCGGGGCCAGCCAGAGGGCGGCGACGGAGACCATCAGCCCCAGCGTGAAAAGCAAAATCATCGGCGCCCGCTGGCCGCTGAACAGCAGATCCGAGCCCCAACCGGCGAACAGTGCGCCAAGCAGCCCGCCCGCTTCAAACAACATGACCGTGGCATTGGCGCTGAGCAAATTGACGCCGTGGCTCTCCGTCAGCCAGATGTTGCCCCAGTCGTTGAGCGCAATGCGGATCAGGTAGACCAGCACGTAAGAGACGCCCAGCAGCCAGATCATGGAGTTCTTCAGCATCGTGGTCCGCAACATCTGCCATAGCCCCATCGGCGGGCTTTGCTGCTCCTGCCGCAGTTCCAGCGGATCCTGGCGCCAGGCGCCCACTGACGGCAGTCCCTCTTCCTGAGGCGTCCCTTTTAGCTGCAGCGTTAACCCGATCCCCAATGCCATGCTGATAATCCCCGGTGTCAGCATCGCCGCCTGCCAGCCCCACCAGTGGGCGGCAAAGGCGCTAATCAGGGGGATAATCGCCCCACCGATATTGATCGACATATTCCAGCACCCCCACCAGAAACCGCGTTCGTTGCGCGAATACCAGTGGGTCAGCAGGCGGGCGCAGGGGGGCCATCCCCAGCCCTGGAAAAATCCGTTCAGCGACCAGACCGCCAGCAGCAGCGTCAGCGACTCGCCAAAGGCGAACACCACGTTCAGCAGGCCGGTAGCGAACAGGCCAACGCCCATAAACCAGCGCTGCCCGTGGCTGTCGTGCCACAGCCCGGCGGTAAACTTCGACACGCCGTAGGCCAGATAAAACAGCGACCCCAGCAGGCCGATATCGCCTTTATCCAGCCCCAGATCCGTTTGCAGCGCCGGCAGTACGTAGTTGACGCTTTTACGCGTCAGGTAAAACGCGGCATAGCCGATCACCATGTACATCAGCAGCTGTGGACGCAGCGTCCGGTAATGTTGATTGATGTCGGTTGCTGAGCGTGCGTGCATAGCCGTCTCCGTTTTGCTGACTATAAGAAAGTGAATTCGAAAGGGGATGAGAGAAAGTCCGCAGTGGCTAAGACTTTTTCCTGGTTAGCAGGCTGTTTGTTGCAAAGTTGTGGGCAGGTTAACAATTACCCGCGTCCCGCGCTGCGATTCCAGCGTCAGCTCGCCGCCCAGGGCGCTGACCCGCTCGCGCATGCCCTGGATACCGAATCCGGCAATTTTGTCTGGGCTGATACCGACGCCGTTATCCTTCACTTCGAGGCGCAGCCGCGTCCCCTGCTGAAACAGGGCAATGGCGACCTCGCTGGCGTCGGCGTGTTTACAGACGTTATTGAGCAACTCCTGCAGCAACCGATAGAGGGTGAAACGCACCGTTTCGCTCTCCGGGGTGGCGGTAAGCTGGTAGTCAAAATGGCAGCGGATACCGCGCTCGGCAAAGGCAAACTCATTGAGCAGATGGTGCAGCGCCTCTTTAAACGACAGTTCGTCGAGCGCCGGGGGACGCAGCTGGCGCAGCAGCTGGCGGGTGGAGTGGTGAATACGCCGGGCGAGCTCGTTAATCTGGCTGGCGGCGGCCTGGCTCTGCGCCGGATCGCGCGCCCGTTTTACCAGCTGCGACTGGATCTGAATGGCGGTGATGTTCTGGCCTATTTCGTCATGCAGTTCGCGCGCCAGGCTTTTGCGGGTGTCCTCTTCGGTGTGGATCAGCTTTTCGGTCAGCGCCCGTCGCGCCGCCAGCTCCGTTTCCAGCCGCTGGCGGTAGTGGTGCAGGTTTTGCGCCAGATGCTGCTGACGGCTGATGGCAATGCCCAGCCCGATGCCGAGCAGCGCCTGAGTCGCCAGAAAAATTTCCAGCTCCACCAGATTACTGAATCCGACGCCAACCTGGCGGGCGATAGTGATCATCATGCTGCCCAGCAGGCCAGAGAGGACGCCGCCCTGCCAGCCGAACTTCCACGCCATCACCACGTTTGGCAAAAACACCACAATTAACAGCAGGCGCTCGATTTCCGGCGACAGCACCATCTGGGTGCCGATGCCGATGATAAAGAACAGACTGCACCAGATGATTAACGAAGTACGCAACGGCGGGTTGTTGGTATCCAGCCCCAGCAGGTGGTAGCGGTGTTGCTGGCGCAGGAATTCAAAAATCAGATAGACAAACGGCGTCAGCAGCACGCCGCCGGTAAACGAGGCCAGACCGAGCATCATCGCCGGGCTTTTGACAAACGACGAGAGCAGGGCGGTGTTGAGTAATGCGCTGGCGGTCACCGTGGCCAGCAGCAGCGTCAGCCGCTGCCAGTAGAGAGGAAAACGATGCCAGAACTGTTGAGCGAGAGCGGCAGGGAGCAGGCTAATCAACGGCGCGGCCAGCAGAATATAACCGTTCAGCAGCTGTTCGCTGCGCAGCCAGAGCAGCATCAGCAGAGGGGGGATCACTAGCGCGGGCCAGTAGCGGCGCGAAAGCAGGATCAGCAGTGCCAGATAGACGCCGTGCGGCAGGAACAGCGCCGCCTGCTGGCCGTTATGGGTCAGATAAAACCCGAGCGTCCACAGCATCAGCCAGCCGGTTCCCCAGGCCAGCACAATGAACAGCGAAATGACCCCGTGGCGAAGGCTGCGCGACATTAATGCCCTGCCAGCAGCTGGTGGTCGAGCGCGAAGTGCACCAGTTCGATGGTGCTTTGGCAGTGCAATTTGCCCAGCACGTTGGCGCGATGGACATGCACCGTTTTGTGGCTGAGATCGAGCTTGAAGGCAATTTCTTTTACGCTATCGCCTTTGACCAGTAAATCAAACACTTCACGTTCACGCGGGGTGAGTCCCTCCAGCACCCTCGCCGGTTGTTCACCGCCGCGCAGCGCCCGCAGCGCATCGGCGCACAGGTAGTGTCCGCCCATGCCGACAGAACGGACCGCCTGCACTAACTCTTCCGGGCCGCAACGCTTGGTCAGATAGCCGCTGGCGCCCGCATCGAGTGCGCTCTGTACAAAAGTCGGGGTGTCATAAATGCTGAGAATAATGGCGCGAAACTGCGGTTTTTGCGCGCGCAGGCGCTTGAGCAGACTCAGACCGTTTTCATCCGGCATGGCGATATCCATGACCGCCACGTTGACGTCGTCGCGTAATAACGCCGGCCAGGCTTCCGCCGCGCTGCTGAACTGGCCAACGATGTCGAGATCCTCTTCGAGACTGAGTAGCTGCGCAAAACCGGAGCGCACCACCACATGGTCATCGACCAGCACAACACGAATCATATTCATACTCTCATAGCGAATCATGGTTGTATGATGCCTGCCGCCGCTGCGCTGGCAATCTCCGGGGTGCGGATATGTAACGAATGTAACGAAATCTTAATACACGTCATCCTTCAAGCTGCCGCTTTGTGGGCTGTAGATTACTCGGCCCGCCCCTTACGAGGCCGCTGCGAGCAGCGTTCAAATCCGCTCCCGCAGATTTGTCAGAAACCCCGGTCACATCGTTATCTATGCTCCAGGGATTGTATGAGAGGCATCCCAGCTTCTCTTCGGGGGCAGCCTGCGGCTGTACAAATTCGTTCCCGACGGATTTGTCGTTCCCTTGCCGCCTCGACGCATCTTGAATGGTTTTGTGTATAAGCATTGCCGCTTTTTTTCTAAAAACACTTTGTTCTTAGCAAGAATTTTTAATTACTTCATCAAATGCATCGCGGCGGAAATACTGCACCCATAACAACTATGGGAAGCAGACACTATGGCACTATCATCGCGTATTACACTCATTGCCGCACTGGCACTGGCCGCATTCCAGGCGCAGGCGGTCAACGTCACCGTCGCGTATCAGACTTCCGCTGAGCCGGCGAAAGTCGCCCAGGCGGATAACACCTTTGCCAAAGCGAGCGGCGCAACCGTTGACTGGCGCAAATTCGATAGTGGCTCGAGCATCGTGCGGGCGCTGGCATCCGGCGATGTGCAAATCGGCAACCTCGGTTCCAGCCCGCTGGCGGTCGCCGCCACGCAACAGGTGCCGATTGAAGTGTTCCTGCTGGCGTCAAAGCTCGGAAACTCTGAAGCGCTGGTGGTGAAAAAGAGCATCAGCAAACCGCAAGACCTGATCGGTAAACGCATTGCGGTACCGTTTATCTCCACAACCCATTACAGCCTGCTGTCGGCGCTCAAACACTGGGGCATTAAGCCGGGCCAGGTGCAGATTATCAACCTGCAGCCGCCGGCGATTATTGCCGCCTGGCAGCGCGGAGACATTGACGGCGCCTATGTCTGGGCCCCGGCGGTGAACGAACTGGAAAAAGAGGGCAAAGTGCTGACCGATTCATCCCAGGTGGGAGAGTGGGGCGCGCCGACGCTGGATGTCTGGGTGGTACGCAAAGATTTTGCCGAGAAACACCCTGAGATTGTGAAAGCTTTTGCGAAAAGCGCGATCGATGCCCAGCAACCGTACATTGCCAATCCGGATGCGTGGCTGAAGCAGCCGGATAATATCAGCAAGCTGTCGCGCCTGAGCGGCGTGCCGGATGCCGATGTGCCGGGGCTGGTAAAAGGCAATACCTATCTCACCGCCGCGCAGCAGGCCCAGGAGCTGAATGGTCCGGTGAATCAAGCGATCGTCGACACCGCGAAGTTCCTCAAAGAGCAGGGCAAAGTCCCGACGGCCGGCACCGACTACAGCCAGTACGTCACCGACCGTTTTGTGAAGTAAAGGAGGCCACGATGCTGCAAATCTCGCATCTTTCCGCCGACTACGGCGGTAAACCGGCGCTGGCGGATATCAACCTGACGCTGGACAGCGGCGAATTGCTGGTGGTCCTCGGACCCTCCGGCTGCGGTAAAACCACGCTGCTGAACCTGATTGCCGGATTCGTGCCTTATCAGCACGGCAGCATCACCCTCGAAGGCCAGCGGGTAGAAGGGCCGGGCGCCGAGCGCGGCGTGGTGTTTCAGCATGAAGGGTTGCTGCCCTGGCGCAACGTACAGGATAACGTCGCGCTGGGACTCCAGCTGGCGGGCGTGGACAAAGCTGCTCGCCGGGAAACCGCGGTGCGGATGCTGAAGAAAGTGGGCCTCGAAGGAGCGGAAAAGCGCTTTATCTGGCAGCTCTCCGGCGGCCAGCGCCAGCGGGTCGGCATTGCCAGAGCGCTGGCGGCAAACCCGCAGCTGCTGTTGCTGGATGAGCCGTTTGGCGCGCTGGATGCCTTCACCCGCGAGCAGATGCAAACCCTGCTGCTTAGCCTGTGGCACGAGACCGGCAAACAGGTACTGCTGATTACGCATGACATTGAAGAGGCTGTATTTATGGCCACCGAACTGGTGCTGCTGTCGCCGGGGCCGGGCCGGGTGCTGGAGCGGCTGCCGCTGAATTTTGGTCGCCGCTTTATCGCCGGCGAATCCTGCCGCAGCATTAAATCTGACCCGCAGTTTATCGCACAGCGTGAATATGTCCTGAGCCGGGTATTTGAACAACGGGAGGCCTTCTCATGAGCGTGGTGATTAATGACAAACCCCAGCCGCGGACGCTGAAGTGGCGCTGGCCGCTCTCCCGCCAGCTGACGCTGAGTTTCGCCGCGCTGGCGGTGCTGCTGGCGATCTGGTGGGGCGTGACCGCCCTGCAGCTGATTAGCCCGCTGTTTCTTCCGCCGCCGCAGCAGGTATTACAGAAACTGATCGTCATTGCCGGCCCGCAGGGCTTTATGGATGCCACGCTCTGGCAACATCTGGCGGCGAGCCTGACACGGATCGCGGTCGCCCTGGTTGCGGCGACGATCCTTGGCGTGCCGGTCGGGATCGCCATGGGCCTGAGCCCGACGATCCGCGGGATTCTCGATCCGCTGATCGAACTGTATCGACCGGTGCCGCCGCTGGCCTGGCTGCCGCTGGTGATCATTTGGTTCGGCATTGGCGAAACGCCAAAAATATTACTGATTTATCTCGCGATTTTTGCGCCAGTGGTGATGTCGACGTTGGCGGGGGTGAAAAGCGCCCAGCAGGTACGGATTCGCGCCGCGCAATCTTTAGGCGCCAGCCGGGCGCAGGTGCTGTGGCTGGTGATTTTGCCCGGCGCATTACCGGAAATTCTCACCGGCCTGCGTATCGGGCTCGGGGTGGGCTGGTCAACGCTGGTGGCCGCCGAACTGATTGCCGCCACCCGCGGATTAGGTTTTATGGTGCAGTCCGCCGGTGAGTTTCTCGCCACCGATGTGGTGCTGGCCGGGATCGCGGTGATTGCGATCATCGCCTTTTTACTGGAACTGGGGCTGCGCGCGTTGCAGCGTCGCCTGACGCCCTGGCATGGAGAAGTACAATGAGCGAACGTTTAAGCATTACCCCGCTGGGGCCATATATTGGCGCGCAGGTTTCCGGCGTCGACATTACCCGCCCGCTGAGCGACAACCAGTTTGAGCAGCTGTATCACGCGGTATTGCGCCATCAGGTCGTGTTCCTTCGCGAGCAGAACATTACGCCCGAGCAGCAGCGGGATCTCGCCCTGCGCTTTGGCGACCTGCATATTCATCCGGTTTATCCCCATGCGCCGGGCGTTGATGAGATTATCGTTCTCGATACCCACGACGATAATCCGCCGGATAACGATAACTGGCACACCGATGTCACCTTTATTGCGACGCCGCCCGCCGGGGCGATCCTGGCGGCAAAAGAGCTGCCTTCAACCGGCGGCGATACTCTGTGGACCAGCGGCGTTGCGGCGTATGAGGCGCTCTCTGAGCCTGTGCGCCAGCTGCTAAGCGGCCTGCGGGCGGAGCATGATTTTCGTAAATCGTTCCAGGAGTATAAATACCGCAAAACCGAAGAGGAGCATCGGCGCTGGCTGGAGGCGGTTGCGAAAAACCCGCCGCTGCTGCACCCGGTGGTGCGCACCCACCCGGTGACCGGCAAACAGGCGCTGTTTGTCAATGAGGGGTTCACCACCCGCATTGTCGACGTGACGGAAAGAGAGAGCGAGGCGCTGCTCGGCTTCCTGTTCGCCCACGTCACAAAGCCGGAGTTTCAGGTACGCTGGCGCTGGCAGCCGAACGACGTGGCGATTTGGGATAACCGCGTCACCCAGCACTACGCCAACGCCGATTACCTGCCGCAGCGGCGCATTATGCACCGGGCGACGATTCTCGGGGATAAGCCCTATTACCGGGCGGGGTAATTTCTGTCACCCGGCTAAGGCGCAACGCGCCGCAGGCCGGGAGATAACGCGCGATAAATGCGCGCCGATTTAGTGCTGATAGCGCGCCTCCGGGAAGAGGTCTTTATGCCGATTTTTGCCCGTCTAAATGCACCCCAATATAGCGCTGATAGCGGTTGGCCTTCAGATAGGTCAAATCTACCAGCACCAGACCATCCACGCAGTTGTTGAAATCCGGGTCGCTGCCGAAATCGATAAACTGCACGCCGCCAGGCTCGCAGACTTCCGAATACTGCTTATACAGCGGCGGGATCGCGCAGCCGAGGTTGCCGAGCAGGGATTTCAACCGCGCCAGGTCGTCGTTGTAATCTTCCCCGCCAAACTGCGCCAGCACATCCGGTAGGGAGGCAGGATAAGGGCGACGGGATTCCGCCAGCGGATGCGTCGCCGGGAACCACAGACGGTAGAATGCCACCAGCAGATCGCGAGCCGCGGGCGGCAGGCCGCCGGAAATGGAGACCGGGCCGAACAGATAGCGATAGTGCGGGTAGCGCGCCAGCCAGGCTCCGATGCCGCACCACAGATAATCCAGCCCGCGACGCCCCCAGTAGCGCGGCTGAATAAAGCTCCGACCCAGTTCAATCCCGTGGGTGAGGATATCCTCCATCCGCGCGTCGTAGTGAAACAGGCTGTAGCTATAGATCCCTTCCAGGCCGCGTTTTTCCAGCTGCATGGCGGTAGGCATAAAGCGATAGGCGCCGACGATTTCCAGGTCCTCTTCGTCCCACAGAATCAGGTGCAGGTAATCGTCATCATAGCTGTCAACGTCGCGGCGTTTGCCGCTGCCTTCGCCCACCGCGCGAAAGGCAATCTCGCGCAGGCGGCCCAGCTCGCGCAGCAGCGGCGCATCTTCCTTACCGTCGCGCTGCCACAGATAGATGATTTTGCCATCTGCCGTGCGCCCGAGGCACTCCGCCTGGCTGAGCTCGCGCTTAAGCAGGGCGCGATCCTCGGGACGGGCAATGGCGCTTTCTGTTTTAAATACCCCCGGCATCCCTTTGCCCAGCCGCTCAACGTGGCGATAGAAGCGATCCGCCAGTTCGCGCGGAGGCGTTTGCGCGCTGTACCACGAGGACCAGGCAATCTGTTGACCGATAGCGATCGGCAGGCTGCTGTTACGCCGGCGGAACATTTGCTGCATGAGTAGCAGCAGCGGCAGATTGTCGGAGAGCAGAGTGCTGGCGTAAAACAGCGCGCTGTTGTGCGCCCGGATCCATACCGGCAGCAGCGGGGCGCGGTACCTGGTCGCCAGTTTGATAAAGCCAGAGTGCCATTTTTTATCGCGGATCCCCCGGCGCGTCGGGCGTGAGACTTCTCCCGCAGGGAAAAAGATCAGCACGCCGCCGTTCTGCAGCTGGTTATCCATCTGTTGCAGCGCAGTTTTGGCGGTACGGCCGTTGATATTGTCAACGGGAATAAACAGCGAGCTCAGCGGTTCAAGATGGGTTAACAGGCGGTTAGTCACGACTTTGACATCGCGGCGCACGCGGGAAACGGCATAAAGTAACGCCAGGCCGTCAAGCGTGCCGGTGGGGTGGTTAGCGACGATCACCAGCGGACCGTGTTCAGGGATTTGTTCCAGATCGTGTGCCGGGATGGCGCAGCGGATATTGAGATGTTCGAGCACCTGTTCGACCGTATCAAGCCCTTTCAGGTGGCGATGGCGAGCGGCAAATTGTTGAAACTCTTCCTCATGGAGTAATTTTCTGAGTAGTTTTTTTTGCCAGGGGGCAGGCCTCGCCTGAGGCCACAGGTCGTCGAGTACATTGTCGAGACTAAACATAGCGCTTCCTCCTCCGTCCTGCCCAGACAGTAGAAGGTGCAGATGTCGCTCAGATTACAGTTGAGTGAAGATTTGGGACTGGCGCGAGTTCATTCCCCCGGGTTGTGGCTGGCGCCTGAACGGGGCTACCGGAGCAGGCCGTAGCCCCGGTAAGCGTAGGGCTACCGGGGGAATGACGGGAAATTAACGCAGGATTTTCTTTTCAGCCAGATCGAGGGCGAAGTAGCTGAAGATCAGATCGGCACCGGCGCGCTTAATGGCACCGAGGCTTTCCAGCACCACTTTTTCTTCGTCGATAGCGCCGGCCTGAGCGGCAAATTTGATCATCGCGTATTCGCCGCTCACCTGATAGGCGCCGAGGGGCAGATCGCTGCGTTCGCGGATATCGCGCAGAATATCAAGATAGGCGCCGGCCGGTTTGACCATCAGGCAATCTGCGCCCTGGGCTTCATCCAGCAGGGATTCGCGAATAGCTTCACGGCGGTTCATCGGGCTCATCTGGTAGGTTTTACGATCGCCTTTCAGCGCGGTACCGGCCGCTTCGCGGAACGGGCCATAGAATGAAGAGGCAAACTTGGTGGAGTAGGACATGATGGCCGTACGGGTAAAACCGGCGGCGTCCAGCGCCTGGCGAATCGCCTGCACCTGACCATCCATTGCCGCGGAGGGCGCGATAAAATCGGCGCCTGCCGCAGCGGCAACCACCGCCTGTTTGCCAAGGTTCACCAGGGTAGCGTCGTTGTCGACGCCGTGGTCGCACAATACGCCGCAGTGGCCGTGTGAAGTGTATTCACAGAAGCAGGTATCGGACATAACAATCATCTCCGGTACTGCGTCCTTACTGATACGTGACATACGCGCCACCAGGCCGTTCTCATTCCAGGCATCGCTACCGGTCGCGTCGGTATGGTGCGAAATACCGAAGGTCATCACCGAGCGGATACCGGCGTTGGCGATACGCTCGATTTCCCGCGCCAGGTATTTTTCCGGAATACGCATCACGCCAGGCATGGCTTCGATGGCTTTGTAATCGTCGATTTCTTCTTCAACAAAGATCGGCAACACCAGGTCATTCAAACTCAGTGTTGTCTCTTCAAACATGGCGCGCAGCGCAGCGGATTGACGCAAACGGCGGGGGCGAGTGATTAAATCTGTCATGGTTTGCCTGATTTTGTGAAATGAAAGAGCACAGTATACCTGAGTTTGTGTACGGGTGTTTTACGAAAGTGGCTCAAAACGGCCCATGCAGGGAATGGCGATAATGAGAGTGTAAATCTCATCGGTGTGATGAGTTAAACATATTTGCAGATAATATTTTTATTTTTGTACATGTTAAATATTGATGGTTTTATTGGCTCCTGAAATGGATTTAATCTGATTTTTTATTTATTCATTGGTTTTTTGTTTTCAGGTATAAATATTTATTTGCTGTATGGTGTGTGTTTTCTTTAGGTAATTGGATGAAATTGTTTACTTTGTTTTTAAACTTCCGGCTTGAGTTATAAAATCATTGTCCGGTTTCGGACTTTGGATGAAAAATAATTGAACCTTTCTCGGGTGATACCGCATAATCGTTGTCGCGAAGCATAATAATATTCTTCTATGCATTAATAATTGATGGATCAACGATATTACGTCCCCGAGGAGGGATGACAAATGCACCCTTGGAAAAAGAAATTTGTAGTTTCACAATTAGCATTAGCCTGCACTTTGGCAGTCACCTCTCAGGCAAGTGCTTCTACTGATATTTCTGGAACCACCTACACAACATTTAATCATTATAATGACTCAGCCTATGCTGACGATGTTTACTATAATGGTTATGTCGGTTGGAATAATTACGCGACTGATAGTATTTATAACGGTGATATTTATCCGGTAATTAATAAAGCTGTCGTCAATGGCGTGATCTCTACTTACTATCTTGATGATGGGATTTCGACCAACGCCAACAGTAATAGTCTGACCATTAAAAACAGCACAATTCATGGGATGATCACCTCTGAGTGCATGACTACCGATTGTGTAGATCGTGATGCTACAGGTTATGTTTATGACCGTCTGGCTCTGACCGTTGATAGCTCAACCATTGATGATAACTATGAACATTATACCTATAACGGTACGCATGCTGATGGCACCGTAGATAGCCATATTGTTGACATTTACGATCTCGGGACGGCGATTACGCTGGATCAAGAGGTGGATCTGGTTATCAAAAATAACTCCCATGTCGCGGGTATCGCCCTGACTCAGGGTTATGAGTGGAGAGATATTGACGATAATACTGTCAGCACTGGCGTCGACAGCAGCGAAGTGTTTCATAACACAATCAATGTTACGGACTCTACCGTGACGTCAGGGTCATGGTCAGATGAAGGCACCTCCGGTTGGTTCGGCAGCAACAATAATGCCAGCGATTATACCGGTACTGGCGTTAATAGTGATGATGTTGCGATCTCCGCTATCGCGAATCCGAATGCGGATAACGCGATGCAGACGACCGTTAACCTCACTAATTCTACCCTCATGGGCGATATCCTGTTTTCCAGCAATTTTGACAACAATTTCTTCCCGAATGGCGCAGACAGCTATCGTGATACCAATTCCGCGGTAGACACTAATGGCTGGGATGGTACCGACCGTATGGATGTCACGTTGAATAACGGCAGTAAGTGGGTTGGAGCAGCGATGTCCATGCATCAGGTGGATTCTGATGGCGATGGCGTTTACGACGACTTTGCCGTGGGCACTGAAGCAACGGCTACGCTGCTTGATATTGCCGCAAATAGCCTCTGGCCTTGGTCGACTTATGGTATCAATAACGGCGACACGGCCTATGATGAAAACGGTCATGTTATCGGCAACGAAGTCTACCAGAGCGGTCTGTTCAATGTGACGCTGAACGGCGGCTCGCGCTGGGATACAAGCAAAACCTCTCTGATTGATACCTTGAGCATCAACAGTGGTTCAGTCGTGAGCGTCGCGGATTCCACCCTGGTTTCTGACACTATCTCCCTGACCGGCGGTTCTGCTCTTAATATCAATGAAGATGGTCATGTGGCGACCCACGCGCTGACTATTGATAACAGTAACGTAACGATTGCCGATGATGTCTCCGCTGGCTGGGGCGTGGATGATGCCGCACTGTATGCCAACACCATCAATATCACTAACAATGGTATGTTGGATGTGGGCAACAGTACGACGTATGCGCTGCAGGCTGACAGGCTGAATCTGACCAGCGTGACCGATTCACACGGCAATGTGCATTCTGGTGTGTTGAATGTTCACAGCAATAACTTTGTGCTAAACGCCGATCTTGCGAACGATCGTACTCATGACACCACGAAGTCTAATTACGGTTACGGCACAATCGCGATGAACTCTGATGGTCATCTGACGGTGAATGGCAATGGTGACGCCGACACCTCTTTCGACCAGTCCGAAGTGGATAACGTAGGCGACGCCGTGGCGGCTACGTCCGGCAACTACAAAGTTCGTATTGATAATGCGGATGGTAAGGGGTCAGTTGCTGCTTACAAAGGCAAAGAGCTGGTTTATGTTAACGATAAGCACAGCACGGCTACCTTTTCTGCGGCTAACAAAGCCGATCTCGGTGCTTACACTTACCAGGCTAAGCAGGAAGGCAACACCGTTGTTCTGGAGCAGAGCAGGCTGACCGACTATGCGAATATGGCACTGAGCATCCCGTCTGCCAACAGCAATATCTGGAACCTGCAGCAGGATACCGTGGCGACTCGTCAGACCCAATCGCGTCATGGTCTGGCCGATAACGGTGGGGCCTGGGGAAGCTACTTCGGTGGTAGTTTCAACGGCGACAACAGCACCATCGGCTACGATCAGAACGTTAACGGCGTCATGGTCGGTCTGGATAGCAAAATTGATGGTAACTATGCCCAGTGGATCGTCGGGGCGGCCGCAGGCTTTGCGAAAGGCGAGCTCAACGATCGTACCGGTAAGGTCGAGCAGGACAGCCAGACGGCTTACCTCTACACTTCTGCTCGCTTTGCAAACAACGTCTTTATTGATGGTTCTCTGAACTACTCTCATTTCAACAATGACCTGTCTGCCAGTATGAGCAACGGTCAGTATGTTGATGGTAGCACCTCTTCTGATGCCTGGGGCTTCGGTCTGAAGCTGGGGTACGATGCGAAACTGGGTGATGCCGGGTATGTGACGCCGTACGGCAGCATATCGGGTCTGTTCCAGTCTGGTGACGACTATCGCCTGAGCAATGGCATGAAAGTTGGCGACCAGTCTTACGATAGCCTGCGTTACGAACTGGGTATTGATGTCGGTTATACCTTCGCTTACAGCGATGACCAGGCGCTGACACCTTACTTCAAGCTGGCCTACGTTTATGACGACGCGGATAACCACACCAGAGTCAACGGTGATTCTATCAACAACGGTACCGAAGGTTCTGCGGTACGTGCTGGGCTGGGTACGCAGTTTAGCTTTACCCGTAATTTCAGCGCCTACACGGGTGTGAATTACCTCGGCGGCGGCGATGTTGATCAAGACTGGGCCGCTAACGTGGGCGTTAAATACACCTGGTAAGATGATTTGCAGTGAAAAAAACATTGTAGATATTTAATCAAAGGCTATGCCCGTCAAGGATTTGACGGGCATTATTGTCAGGAACGTATCAATGTTATCGCTGAGTAAACCGCTTGCTGCATTTGGTCAGCTAGATCAGTACTTGTCCAAATATGGCACTCACTTCGAGTTTTACCGTGAAAAAAAGCCTGTATTTGTTAATGATATACATTGCGGTGAAACGATTGTCATTCTGGAAGGTGTAATTTCTCTGCGTAGAAATGAAAATATACTCATTGGTATTGCCCAGGCCCCTTTTATTATAGGGTTGGCTGATGGCATGATGAAAAATGAGTCACGATATCAATTAGTAACTGAGGGAAAATGTAAGGGTTACCATCTTCCTTCTTCACAAGCGCTTAAAATAGTTGAACAGAATAATTTGTGGCGTAACGCATTCTGCTGGTTGGTATGGCATAGTCGTATTATGGAACAACGCGATTTACAATTGATTGGTCATAACTCTTATGAACAAATTCGGGCGACGCTACTGTCGATGATTGACTGGGATGAACAATTGCGTTTTCGTATTGGAGTGATGAATTATATTCATCAAAAAACGCGTATTTCACGTTCTGTGGTTGCCGAAGTTCTTGCCGCCCTGCGAAAGGGCGGATATATCGAGATGAATAAAGGCAAACTGGTAAGCATCAACCATTTGCCTTCTGACTATTAATACGGTCGCGAAAAAAATCAGGACTCCGGGATCGGCGCCGGCTGTCCGCCGCTGAGTTCGCTGACCAGATCGTTAATACCGTTGCTCATATTGCTAAAGCGGGTCAGCGATGAGCGGGTGACCACCACAAAGGCACCGATATTTGCCTGCGGGTTCATGGCCATATAGGTAATGAATCCACCGCCGCCGCCGGTTTTTTGAATAATCCCCGGATGGCCATCTTTCGGTTTCATATAGACCCAGCCAAGACCCAGAGCGTCCGCTTTGCCCGGCACATCCATACCGATAACCCGTGTTAGCTGGCTACGTTGATAAATCAACGTCTGCATACGGTCAGCCTGCTGCCCGCGGGTATAGAAATCGGAGGAAAGGAACTGCTGCATCCAGCGCATCATATCGCCCGGCGTCGAGTAGACGCCGCCGCTGCCGATTGCCGCCAGCGTATTGTTGCACGGGCTGGCGCCTTTCTCGGCGACCATCAGGCGGCGGCACTGATCCGGTGAAGGGGTAAAGGTGGTGTCTTTCATACCCAGCGGCCGGGTGATTTGCTCTTCAAATAGCTGCGGATAGGGTTTTCCCGCTGCCGTAGAAAGGGCGTCTGCCAGCAGATCGAACGCGAGGTTGGAGTAAGCGGCCTGCGATCCCGGGGCCGCTTTCAGCGATGCTGTCGACAGCCACGACCAGCGATCCTGGCGCGTTGGCCAGACGAAGACCGGACGATGCGCCGCACCACCGGGCTGTTCGCGCGGCAGCGCGCTGGTGTGGGTCGCCAGGTTGACCAACGTAATCGGCGTGCCCTGATACGTCGGTACCCGGGCACCCGGCGGCGCGTATTTACTGAGCGGGTCGTTGAGCTTGACGACGCCCTGATCGAGCATTTTTACCAGCATCTCGCTGGTCATCAGTTTACTCAGCGAAGCAATGCGGATAACCGAATCCAGCTGCGGATGCTCATTGTTGCCCGGACGCGTTTCGCCAAAGCTACGAAACACGCGCTGGTTGCCATCAATAACAACCAGCGCCATGCCAGTGGCACCGCTACCGTAATAGATATGGTTGGCGTAACGATCGACCACATTGGCGGCAAATTCCGGGTCAACGATCGGTTGAGCTGCCTGGACCGATGTCCATGACGCCGCACACAGCGCAGCAAAAATAAGCAGACTACGTTTCAACTGGGGTATCCATAATGATAAGAAGAGATATAGGGCATATTTATACTACGAAGCGCGGCTGAACGAAGTGGAATAACGACAATATTTAGCAGAAAAACGTAACCGTGCGTAAAAAGGACTTTTTTATGCTTTCGGATATCCGCTTTCTCCGGTGGGCGCGTATGATGAGCGTTTGATGTATCGGGTGACGAGAGAGAAACATGGCGGCTCAACGAGTGGTGATGGTAGTAGATATGCAAAATGGCGTCTTTGCGACGCCGCGTATTGAGCGCGAACGCTGCGTCGCGCATATTAACCGTCTGATTCGCGCCGCGGATCGCGTGATTTTTATTCAGCATGCCGAGGACGGCGGTCTGGAAGAGGGGAGTGCAGGCTTTGCGCTGCTGGCGGATCTGGAACCCCCCGCAGACGCCCTCTATGTCACCAAAACCGCCTGCGATGCGTTCTATAAAACGCGTCTTGAGCAGGTACTGAGCGAGCATCAAATCCACCAGTTCGTGATTTGCGGCTGCGCGACCGATTACTGTGTCGATACCACCATCAAAAACGGCGCCAGCCGCGGCTATGCCATCACCGTGGCTGAGGATGCGCACACCACGGCGAACCGTCCGGCTGCGCAGGCCGTAACGCTGATTGACCACTACAACGACGTCTGGCGTACGCTAACCGTACCCGGCAATCCCGTACGCGTGAAATCCGTAGAAACAATTCTGGCCGAATGGCAGACGAACTAAGCTGCTGATATTTGGTCTCATCATCCGACCGCCCTCCCCAGGCTGCTACAGTGATGCGGCGGGCGTTTTCGTGGTACACAGCATAGCCAGAACGATAAAGAAGTTAGCAGGAGTAGATGATGTTTAAATCTTTTTTCCCCAAACCGGGGCCGTTTTTTCTTTCTGCCTTTGTCTGGTCGCTGCTTGCAGTGATCTTTTGGCAGGCGGGCGGTGGCGACTGGCTGCTGCGTTTGACCGGGGCATCACAAAATGTTGCCATCAGCGCTGCGCGATTCTGGTCGCTGAACTATCTGGTATTTTATGCCTACTACGTTTTCTGCGTGGGCATTTTTGCGCTGTTTTGGTTTACCTACAGCCCACACCGCTGGCAATACTGGTCGATTCTCGGCACCTCTTTGATCATCTTTGTAACCTGGTTTCTGGTGGAAGTTGGGGTCGCGATCAACGCCTGGTATGCGCCGTTCTACGATCTGATCCAGACCGCGCTGGCCACGCCGCATAAAGTCAGTATTAACCAGTTCTATCAGGAAATTGGCGTGTTCCTCGGCATTGCGGTGATCGCGGTGATAATTGGCGTGATGAACAACTTTTTCGTCAGCCACTACGTTTTCCGCTGGCGTACGGCGATGAACGAACACTATATGGCCCACTGGCATCACCTGCGCCACATCGAAGGTGCCGCTCAGCGTGTGCAGGAAGATACCATGCGCTTTGCCTCTACCCTTGAGGATATGGGCGTGAGCTTTATCAACGCCGTGATGACGCTGATTGCCTTCCTGCCGGTGCTGGTCACGCTGTCTGAACACGTGCCGGATCTGCCGATTGTAGGTCACCTGCCGTATGGCCTGGTGATTGCAGCGGTGGTGTGGTCACTGATGGGGACCGGCCTGCTGGCGGTCGTGGGGATCAAACTGCCGGGGCTGGAATTTAAAAACCAGCGCGTGGAAGCGGCGTATCGTAAAGAGCTGGTGTATGGCGAAGATGATGAATCCCGCGCCACGCCGCCGACGGTGCGCGAGCTGTTTAGCGCCGTTCGTCGCAACTATTTCCGCCTCTATTTCCACTACATGTATTTCAACATCGCCCGCATTCTTTATCTGCAGGTGGATAACGTTTTCGGTTTGTTCCTGCTGTTTCCGTCGATCGTTGCCGGTACGATTACGCTGGGCCTGATGACGCAGATTACCAACGTGTTCGGCCAGGTACGCGGCTCGTTCCAGTACCTGATTAGCTCGTGGACGACGCTGGTGGAACTGATGTCCATCTACAAACGTCTGCGTAGTTTTGAACGCGAACTGGATGGTAAAGAGCTGCAGCCTGTTACCCAGACGCTAAACTGATTACCGATCCCCACCCATAGCAGAGGCAGATTGAAGGATGATGCAAAGACAAGGAAAGTGCAGGGCAGCCGCGGTACCACGTCGAGTTTCCTGCGCCCTGACGCTGTTGGCTGGGGTTGTTCTGAGCGCCTGTACCAGCAACACGGCGCCGGTACTGAAAGAGGGCGAAAAGCCCGTTGACGTTGCCGCGGTGGTGCGGCAAAAAATGCCCGCCAGCGTGAAGGACAGGGATGAATGGGCGCAGGCGATTGCCAAAACCTTCGAAAGTCAGAAGCTGGCACCGACGGAAGAGAACGTCTGTTCGGTGCTGGCCGTCGCGCAGCAGGAGTCCAACTATCAATCCGATCCGGTGGTGCCGGGGCTGAGCAAAATCGCCTGGCAAGAGATAGACCGCCGGGCCGAGAAGATGCATATCCCGGTTTTCCTTGTGCACACGGCGCTGAAAATTCCGTCACCCAACGGCAAAAGCTACAGCGAGCGGCTGGATAACGTGAAAACGGAAAAGCAGCTTAGCGCCGTGTTTGACGATTTTATCGGCATGGTGCCTATGGGGCAGAAGTTATTCGGTTCACTTAACCCGGTGCATACCGGTGGACCAATGCAGGTGAGCATTGCGTTTGCCGAACAGCATACCGATGGCTACCCGTGGAAAATCAACGGCACCGTGCGCCAGGAAGTGTTCAGCCTGCGCGGCGGCCTGTGGTTTGGTACCCGGCACCTGCTCAACTATCCGGCGAACTACAGCGTGCCGCTGTACCGTTTTGCAGATTTTAACGCGGGCTGGTACGCCAGCCGCAATGCTGCGTTTCAGAATGCCGTCAGTAAAGCGAGCGGCGTGAAGCTGGCGCTGGACGGTGATTTAATTCGTTATGATAGCGATGATGCAGGGACGACGGAGCTGGCGGTACGCCGTTTAGCCGGGCAGCTGGCGATGAGCGATGATGACATCCACCGGCAGTTGAAAAAAGGCGACAGCCTGGCGTTTGAAAAAACCGAACTGTACCAACAGGTTTTCCGTCTGGCGGATAAGAAAGCAGGCAAAGCGCTGCCGCGGGAGATACTGCCGGGGATTCAGCTTGAGAGCCCTAAAATTACGCGCAATCTGACCACGGCCTGGTTTGCGAAACGCGTTGATGAGAGGCGGGCCAGCTGTATGGCGCGTCGCTAGCGATTATCGCTCCAGCGCAGGATAAGCCCCAGTACTCCGATCAACAGGCCGCCGAACAGGAAGGGGATCAGACCAAACAGGGTCCCCACCGCCAGCCCAATCTTAATTCGGGGCGAGCTGTTGTCCTGGATTTGCATCAGGTGCTCGAAAACGCCGGGGGCATGTACCAGCATACTTAACATCTGCGCGCCGGCCCAGAAACAGAACAGCACAAACAGGGCATAGGCAATATTGCTGCGGGTGATGGCACTTCTTTTTTTAGCGGCAATAAGTGATTTTGAAAAGGCGAACTCAGCCATCTTACCCTCCGAACTTGACTGACCTGCTGGTGTGCATCGCGGCATAACGATTATTCTGGCAGCGGGAAGGGGTTCTCAGTATCAGATTGCTGGTAATTTACGACCAGGAATATTCCTGTTTTCTACCCGGGAGCGGGTGGGCGGATCATTTTGCGGAACTTAGAGCGATATCCCAATGTGTGATAATTCTCCCCGGGGCTACAGACCGCGGATTCCGGCTGTGCGAAGATGCTTTTTTTGTTGTCGGAGGGGCCATGAAACTCACTGAAAAAATTCGCCGTGACTGGCATTACTACGCGTTTGCGCTGGGATTAATTTTTATTCTGAACGGCGTGGTGGGGCTGCTGGGCTTTGAAACGCAAGGCTGGCAATCCTATGCCGTCGGGCTGGTAACCTGGGTGATTAGCTTCTGGATTGCAGGAAAGATTATCCGCCGCCGCCAGACCGGGGTGGAAGAAGCCTAGGCCGGACGCGTTCTCCGTAGCGGAAAGGTGGCCGGGATTGCGGCGCTGCGTCCCAGATAGCCCGGGTAAGGCGCCACGCGCCGTCACCCGGGAAAAGACAATCAGTTCATGGATGTCTTCAGCGCGCGGTCTGCCGCATGGCGTTCCAGCGCCAGTTCAATCAGGCGGCTGATCAGGCTGGTGTAGTCCAGGCCGCTGGCCTGCCACAGCTTCGGATACATACTGATGTTGGTAAAACCTGGCAGCGTATTGATTTCGTTGATGATAACTTCGTTCTCTTCCGTCAGGAAAACATCAACGCGGGCCATGCCGCTGCAGCCCAGCGTCTGGTAGGCCTGAATGGCAATATCGCGAATTTTATCGTTGATATCGCTGGCAATGGCCGCAGGAACCACCACTTTTGCCCCCTGATCGTCGATGTACTTGGTATCGTAGGCGTAGAACTCGCTGTTGAGGACGATTTCGCCGCAGGTACTGGCCTGAGGATGATCGTTCCCCAGCACCGCACACTCAATTTCCCGTCCTTTAATTCCTTGTTCCACCACCACTTTATGGTCGAATTCAAAGGCCAACGCGACCGCCTGCTGGTACTGCTCTTCGCTGTTGACTTTGCTGACGCCTACCGAAGAACCCTGGTTGGCCGGTTTGACGAACAGCGGCAGGCCGAGTTTGTCTTGCACCTGCGTAAAGCTGAACTGCTGGCGATTGGCGCGGGTCAGGGTGATGAACGGGGCAATCGCCAGTCCGGCATCACGCAGCAGGCGCTTGGTGACGTCTTTGTCCATACAGGCGGCGGACCCGAGGACGTCGGAACCGACGAAGGGCAGGTTAGCCATGCGCAGCATGCCCTGCAGCGATCCGTCTTCCCCGAGGGTACCGTGAACAATCGGGAAAATCACATCGATGGCGGCCAGCGGTTGGCCGCTGTCGGCGTTGATCAGCTGCTGCGCGTCACGGCCAGGAATTTGCGCCAGGGTGACGTCGGAAGGACGCAGGGCGATACGGGCAGGATCCTGCGGGTTTAACAGATAGTTACCGGCATCGTTGATATGCCAGAGTCCCTGTTTATCAATGCCGAGCAGAACGACATCAAAGCGTGTTTTATCAATTGCTTCAACGATATTTTTCGCCGATTGCAGCGACACTTCATGTTCTGCCGACTTACCGCCAAAAACGATCCCAACCCTCATCTTAGCCATTTCAACTTCCATCCTGATGACAACAAAGCACATAACATAGCATGTGCAATGCGCGCATGGCTGCCAGAATGTTGCTCCTGGAAAGCGGCAGGCTAAAAGCTGTTCGATTGCCGTCCAGCGCACCCTGCAGGTCAGCAGAACGCGCTGAAGGGGCGGCGGTTGGTCCTGATAATGTTCGACAAAAAATTTAATCGAGCGATAAAACACTAAACTCAGGCTCAGCGCATCTCTGGTAATACGTCGATGAGTGGAAATTGCTAAGCTAGGTAATAATTCACAAAAAATTAATGAATACGTGTAGTTATGGAATCCTGGAAGGTCAATCTCATCTCCGTCTGGTTTGGTTGCTTTTTCACCGGCCTGGCGATCAGTCAAATTCTGCCTTTTTTGCCGCTTTATGTTTCTCAGCTCGGCGTGACGTCTCACGAGGCGTTATCGATGTGGTCGGGGCTGACGTTCAGCGTCACCTTCCTTGTATCGGCTATTGTCTCACCCATGTGGGGCAGTCTGGCCGATCGTAAAGGGCGTAAGCTGATGCTGCTGCGCGCCTCGCTGGGTATGGCGATTGCCATTCTGCTTCAGGCCTTCGCCACCAACGTCTGGCAGCTGTTTATCCTGCGTGCGGTAATGGGGTTGACCTCAGGCTATATTCCGAACGCGATGGCGCTGGTGGCCTCTCAGGTACCGCGGGAACGCAGCGGCTGGGCGCTCAGTACGCTATCGACGGCGCAAATCAGCGGCGTTATCGGCGGGCCGCTACTGGGCGGTTTCCTGGCCGACCATGTTGGGCTGCGGGCGGTCTTTTTTATCACCGCGATTCTGCTGACGGTCAGTTTTCTCGTCACGCTATTTCTGATTAAAGAGGGCGTCCGGCCGCAGACCAGCAAGGCCGATCGCTTAAGCGGCAGGGAAGTGCTGGCGTCGCTACCTTATCCTGGGCTGGTGATTAGCCTGTTTTTCACAACCCTGGTCATTCAACTGTGCAATGGCTCTATCGGCCCCATACTGGCGTTGTTTATCAAGTCAATGGCGCCGGACAGCAACAATATCGCCTTTCTCGCCGGGATGATTGCCGCGGTACCCGGAGTTTCCGCGCTGATCTCCGCGCCGCGTTTAGGCAAACTTGGCGATCGCATCGGAACCTCGCGCATCCTGCTGGCCACTTTGTGCTGCGCGGTGGTGATGTTTTTCGCCATGTCGTTCGTCACCACCCCGCTGCAGCTGGGCGTCTTGCGTTTCCTGCTGGGCTTTGCCGATGGCGCAATGTTGCCGGCGGTGCAGACTTTGCTGCTCAAATACAGCAGTGATAAGGTGACCGGGCGTATTTTCGGTTATAACCAGTCGTTTATGTACCTGGGAAATGTGGTCGGGCCGCTGATTGGCGCTTCGGTATCGGCAATGGCCGGTTTTCGCTGGGTCTTTATCGCAACCGCAGTTATCGTGCTGATTAACCTTTGGCAGCTGGCCGTGATGCTGCAACGCAGTCGCCGTACCGCCGCCTAGCGCCTTTCTCGCGGCATTTACGCCCGGGCGTAAATGCCGCGTTCAGATGTCCATCTTCTGCCTGTCTTCTGTAAATGTAGCACTGATCACAAATTGATCATTTCTCTTCTTTTCCCTCTTTAAAATACAACTGTTACGCGTATACAGTTACGCATAACAGTTCATGGAAAAGAGTTTTTATGAGAAATTTATTCGATTTATCCGGCAAGCGCGCGCTGATCACCGGCTCCGCCAGAGGTATTGGCTATCTGCTGGCGGAAGGTCTGGCGGAGTATGGGGCCGAGATTATTATCAATGACCGCACGCAGCAGAAAGCAGACGCCGCGGCGCAGGCGCTGCGTGAGCAGGGCTATCGTGCGACGGGCGTGGCTTTCGATGTTACCCGCAGCGTCGAGGTTGAACAGGCCATTGCGCGGATTGAGGCGCAGATCGGGGCGATTGATATTTTGATTAACAACGCCGGGATCCAGCGTCGTTATCCCTTCACCGAATTTCCTGAGGATGAATGGGACCAGGTGATTGAGGTTAACCAGAAAGGGGTTTTCCTTGTTTCTCAGCAGGTGGCTAAATATATGATGATGCGCCGCTCAGGGAAAATAATTAATATTTGTTCAATGCAGAGTGAATTAGGTCGTAAGACTATTACACCGTATGCCGCATCGAAAGGGGCGGTCAAAATGCTGACGCGTGGAATGTGTGTGGAGCTGGCCGAATATAATATTCAGGTTAATGGTATTGCTCCGGGTTATTTTGCCACAGAAATGACCGCAGCATTAGTTAACGATCGGGATTTTTCTACCTGGCTGTATCAAAGAACCCCAGCTGCGCGCTGGGGAAAACCGGAAGAATTAATTGGCGCCGCGGTCTATCTGGCCTCCCCGGCGGCTAATTTTGTGAATGGACATCTGTTGTTTGTTGATGGCGGGATGCTTGCCGCCGTTTGAGTCCTGCATCGCCTTTTAGCGGCCGCACGTCGGCCGCCAAAAAGCTGATGAATATATAAAATAATGACCCCCCGTTTGATTATGCACTTTATCTGAGGATGGCATATGCAAATGCTCGCGAAATTACCAGCGCGTCGCTGGTGGTATTTAATGCCGGTAATTTTTATTACCTATAGTCTGGCGTATCTCGATCGTGCGAATTATGGTTTTGCCGCCGCTGCCGGTATTGAAAGTGATTTAGGTATTACCAAAGGAACGGCATCACTGATTGGCGCTTTGTTCTTCCTGGGCTATTTCTTTTTCCAGGTTCCCGGTGCGATGTACGCCGTAAAACGCAGCGTACGAAAAATGATTTTCTTCAGCCTGGTATTATGGGGCTTTTGCGCGGCGGCCACCGGGTTTGTCAGCAATATTCCGATGTTAATGGTTATTCGCTTTACGCTCGGGATCGTCGAGGCGGCGGTGATGCCGGCGATGCTGATTTATATCAGCAACTGGTTTACCAAAACCGAGCGTTCACGCGCCAATACCTTCCTGATTCTTGGCAACCCGGTGACGGTATTGTGGATGTCGATTGTCTCCGGCTACCTGATTCAGTCCTGGGGCTGGCGGGAAATGTTTATTATCGAAGGCATTCCGGCGGTGCTATGGGCTATCTGCTGGTGGATTCTGGTGCGGGATAAACCGTCGGAAGTCTCCTGGCTGAATGCGCAGGAGAAGCAGGTTCTGCAACAGGCGATGGATAGCGAACAGAGCCATATCAAACCGGTGCGCAACTATGGCGAGGCGCTGCGTTCACGAAACGTAATCATGCTGTGCGCCGTCCATGCGCTGTGGAGTATCGGGGTTTATGGCTTCATGATGTGGATGCCGTCAATTCTGAAAAATGCCGCGCAGATGGATATCGTTGCCGTCGGTTGGCTGGCGGCGGTTCCCTATCTGGCGGCGATTTGTCTGATGCTGACGGTCTCCTGGCTGTCGGATAAATTCCAGAATCGTAAACTGTTCATCTGGCCGCTGTTGCTGATTGCCGCCGTGGCGTTTTTCGGTTCCTGGATGATCGGCAATCAGTCTTTCTGGTTCTCCTACGGGCTGCTGGTTATCGCCGCCGCCTGTATGTATGCGCCGTATGGTCCCTTTTTCGCGCTGATCCCGGAGCTGCTGCCGCGCAACGTGTCGGGGGTGTCGATGGGATTAATTAATAGCTTCGGCGCGCTCGGTGCGTTCCTTGGCGCCTGGCTGGTGGGATATTTGAATGGCATCATGGGCGGGCCTGGCGCGTCGTACACCTTTATGGCCATTGCGCTGCTGGCATCGGTGGTGCTGATGTACAACGTGCGGGCCAACGACGATCGAACGGCTGCGCTGATGACGACAAAAAAGCTTGCGGGTTAACAGAATCGAAGCTGCTGTGGTAAGGTTCTCTGCGAGCATATGAGTCGTTTGTCGCAGAGAACCCGATGAAAAACAACCGGATGACATTACAGGATATCGCGAACCTGGCCGGGCTTAATAAAATGACGGTCAGCCGTTATTTACGAGACCCGGGCCAGGTATCGCAGCGTAGCCGTGAATTGATCGCTAAGGTCATGGAAGAGAACAACTATATTCCTAACCGGGCGCCGGAGATTCTGCTCAATGCCCGCAGTAAAACCATCGGCGTGCTGATTCCCTCCTTTCGTAATCAGATATTCGCCGATGTGCTCGCCGGTATTGAATCCGTCACTTCTGCCCACCAGTATCAGACCCTGATTGCCAATTACGGCTACGATCCGCAGCGTGAAGAGCGCGAAGTGCTCAATTTACTCTCCTACAATATCGATGGGCTGATTCTCACCGGCAAGCAGCACACTGACCGCATGATCCAGTATGTCCGCGCCAGCGGTATCCCGGTCGCGGAGCTGATGGACATCGGCGGGCAGCCGCTCGATATCCAGGTGGGATTTGATAACGAGAAAGCCGGCTGGGATATGGCTCATGCGTTTCTCGAAAGCGGCAAACGAAAAATCGCCTTTTTTGGTTCGATGGACGATCCCCGCGATGTGAGTCGTTTCCGCGGGACTGAACAGGCGGTGGCGGCCTGTGGCCTGCAGGCGTATCACATCACGCCGCGTACCATCTCCTCGGTGGCGCTGGGCCGGCAGATGTTCCTGCAAATGCAGCAGTCGCACCCGGATATCGACGCGATTTTTTGTACCAATGACGATCTGGCGGTCGGCGTGCTGCTGGAGTGTCAGGCGCAGGGCATTGCGGTGCCGCAGGAGATAGCGATTGCCGGCTTCCACGGGCTGGAAATTGGTCGCGCGCGGCTGCAAAAAATCGCCAGCGTCATTACTCCTCGTTATGACATCGGTAAAACGGCGAGTGAAATCCTGATTGCCCGTCTGGCGGGGAAAGACGCGCCAGATAGCGTGAATTTGGCCTATCAGATATATTATGGCGATACGTTATAATTATTATCGGAATAGCAATATTCTTTTTTATTATTATCTATTGAATTTAGTTATGAAAGGTATTGTTCTTGCCTTGAGTTTATTCCTGGTGGCGATCGTCGAATGAGCAAAACGTTTCGCTTATTATATTGAGAGATAAACAACCATTTTTAAAAAATAATACTGGTATCCGATGGCGAATGTATGACATAACTAGCAAATAATGGAACCCGCATAAGGATACAGTGCTGTGAAGAATCTGATTGCTGAACTACTGGTAAACCTGGCGCAAAAGGAGGAAGAAGCGAAGGAACTGACGGTGCAGGTTGAGGCGCTGGAAGTTGTCGTGACGGCGCTGCTTCGCCATATGGCGCAGGATGCGCAGCAGGCACTAATTAACGATATTGAGCACGCTATTGAGCAGGCGAGCCCCGGTCCGCTGGTGGACGATCGCGATGCTCAGCTGCTGCAGCAATATATAAAAAAGCTGTTACGGCATCCGCGTAGTTAGTTCTTTTGACAGGACATGGATGCTGTCATTTTACTGTCATCTCGCTTTTATAAAGTCTCCCTCGTTTTGTTTTTTAAGTATTTTTACATGGAGACGACAAAAGTGAAATTAAACGCCCTCTTTATTGCCCTGTTACCTCTGCTGGGCTCCCCGGTTATTCATGCAGAAACCACGGCTGCCCCGGTTCTGGAAAATCGTGCCGCTCAGGGCGATATCACCACGCCCGGCGGCGCGCGCCGCTTAAGCGGCGATCAAACTGCCGCGCTGCAGGCTTCGTTAATCAACAAACCCGCAAAAAATATTATTTTGCTGATTGGCGACGGGATGGGCGACTCTGAAATTACGGCGGCGCGCAATTATGCCGAAGGCGCCGGCGGTTTCTTTAAGGGCATTGATGCGCTGCCGCTGACCGGTCAGTACACACATTATTCTCTGGATAAGAAAACCGGCAAACCGGATTACGTCACCGATTCCGCCGCGTCCGCGACCGCCTGGACCACCGGCGTAAAAAGCTATAACGGCGCGCTGGGGGTTGATATCCATGAAAAAGATCATCAGACCATCCTCGAACTGGCGAAAGCCGCAGGGTTTGCCACCGGCAATGTCTCCACGGCAGAGCTGCAGGATGCCACGCCAGCGGCGCTGGTCGCACACGTGACTTCGCGTAAATGCTATGGCCCGAGCGTCACCAGCGAAAAATGTCCCGGCAACGCGCTGGAAAAGGGCGGTAAAGGCTCAATTACCGAGCAGCTGCTGAATGCCCGCGCGGACGTGACCTTAGGCGGCGGGGCCAAAACTTTCGCCGAAACCGCGACGGCCGGTGAATGGCAGGGCAAAACGCTGCATGAGCAGGCCATTGCCCGTGGCTACCAGATTGTCACCGATGCCAGCTCGCTGGCCGCGGTCAGCGAAGCCAACCAGGGCAAACCGCTGCTGGGTCTTTTCGCCGACGGCAACATGCCGGTGCGCTGGGAAGGGCCGAAAGCCTCTTACCACGGAAATATTGATAAGCCGGCGATAACCTGCACCCCGAACGGCAAACGTGACGCTTCCGTTCCGACGCTGGCGCAGATGACCGAGAAAGCGATCGGTCTTCTGAGCAGCAACGAGAAAGGATTCTTCCTGCAGGTTGAGGGCGCCTCCATTGATAAACAGGATCATGCGGCGAACCCGTGCGGTCAGATTGGCGAAACCGTCGACCTTGATGAAGCGGTACAAAAAGCGCTGGAGTTTGCCAAAAAAGAGGGTAACACGCTGGTCGTTGTCACCGCTGACCACGCGCACGCCAGCCAGATTATTCCGGCCGATTCCAAAGCTCCGGGCCTGACTCAGGCGCTGACGACCAAAGACGGCTCGGTGATGGTCATTAGCTACGGCAACTCGGAAGAGGAGTCGATGGAACATACCGGCACGCAGCTGCGCATTGCCGCCTACGGTCCGCATGCCGCAAACGTGGTGGGCTTAACCGATCAGACCGATCTGTTCTACACCATGAAAGCCGCGCTGGGCCTGAAATAAGCCGCTGCCGATGGTGAATTGTGGCCATCGGCTGGTTTTTTTCCCATCAGCGACCAGACTTACAGAGATTGACTGACAAAAGGATGGTGTGATGAAAATAACATTGTTGGTAACTCTGCTTTTTGGTCTTATCTTTGTGACGGCGGTGAATGCCGCGGAAAAAACGCCCACGCCCCAGCAGCAAAAAATGACGACCTGCAACAAAGAGGCCTCGTCGAAATCGCTGAAAGGGGATGAGCGTAAAGCATTTATGAGTCAGTGCCTCAAGAAAGATGCGCCGGCGTCGGAAAGTAAAGGGCTGACGCCTCAGCAGCAAAAAATGCGCGAGTGCAACGGTCAGGCGACCCAGCAGTCTCTGAAAGGGGACGATCGTAATAAGTTTATGAGTGCCTGCCTGAAGAAACAGGGATAAGCGGGCGCGGGTCGAAGCTGATGGGGTAAAAACGGGTGAGGAGACTCCTCACCCGATATCGACACGAGGCGGGGATCAGGAGCGGCTAAGCTTCTCTGATTTTTCCATGCATTTGACCATGGCCTCGATGACCGCAGAGCGGAATCCTTTCTCTTCCAGTACCCGCACAGCTTCGATGGTAGTCCCGCCTGGCGAGCAGACCATATCTTTCAGCGTCCCCGGATGTTCTCCGCTTTCGAGCACCATTTTGGCCGAGCCCATGACCGCCTGAGCGGCAAATTTGTAGGCCTGAGCGCGCGGCATACCGCCGAGAACGGCAGCATCTGCCATCGCTTCAATAAACATGAAGACATAGGCCGGCGCGGAACCGCTCACGCCCACCACCGGGTGGATCATCGGCTCAGCGATAATTTCAGCCTGACCGAAGCAGCGGAAAATCGTCAGCGCTTCGGCGACCTCTTCGCTGGTCACCAGCGCGTTAGGTGTCACTGAGGTCATCCCGGCGTTAACCAGCGATGGGGTGTTCGGCATCGCGCGTATGATCTTGCGATCGTGGCCCAGCGCCCGTGCCAGCTGATCGAGCGTGACGCCAGCGGCAATTGAGATAACCAGCGAGTCTTTATTCAGGCTGGAGGCGACTTCACTGAGCACTTTAATCATGATCCCCGGCTTGACCGCGCCGAAGATGATATCGGCGACCTGAGCGACTTCCTGTGCGCTCTGCGCGGCATTGATGCCGTACTGGTCGTGCAGGGCCGCCACTTTGTCCGGCGACGGGGTGTAGACCCAAATTTGCCCAGGCTGCACCTGTCCGCTGGCGATCAGACCGCCCAGAATGGCCTTACCCATATTGCCGCAGCCGATAAAGCCAATTTTCTTCTCCATCACCGTTCCCCTTTGCTTATTTTGTCGTGAGTTCTCTAGCTTATCACTCCAGCGCTTCCCCGGGGGACAAAAGCAGGTGACAATGATGCCTCCCTTTTTCGTCGACAGGAGCCGGAATGGCTATTTGGGTTGATGCGGACGCGTGTCCGAACGTCATTAAAGAGATTTTATTCCGCGCCGCCGAGCGTACACAGACCTCGCTGACGCTGGTTGCCAACCAGCCGCTGCGGGTGCCGCCGTCGCGGGTGATCCGCACGCTGCGCGTGCCGCAGGGATTTGATGTGGCCGACAACGAAATCGTCCGCCTGTGTGAACCGGGCGACCTGGTGATTACCGCCGATATTCCGCTGGCGGCGGAAGTGCTGGCCAAGGGCGGCGCAGCCTTAAATCCGCGCGGTGAGCGCTACAGCGATGCGACTATTCGCGAACGTCTGACGATGCGTGATTTTATGGAAACGATGCGGGCCAGCGGCGTACAAACCGGCGGCCCGGATAGTTTGTCGCAGCGCGATCGGCAACAATTCGCCGCCGCGCTGGAGAAGTGGCTGTCAGAGACAAAACGCCCGCAGGGTTAAACCCAGCTGTCGTCATCGCCGCCGAAATCGTCGTCGTTACCCATCCCGGCGTCGAAGTCAGAGTTCCAGGTGTTGTTATCCGCGAGGAACTGATTATCGTCCTGACGGAACGGATCCTCCGCGCCGGACAGTTCCTGCGTCTGGTTGAGGTCGGGCTGCGGTTTTTCTTCAATAATATTGACGATCTCCTGCGGATGCGAGCCGCTGAACATATTGGTCAACATATTGCCCAGCACCACGCCGCCTGCCACACCTGCCGCCGTTTGCAGCGCACCGGCCATAAAGCCGCCGCCGCTGCGCGCCGCCTGCGGCGCATAGTTTTGCTGCGGCATTTGCGGCGCATACTGCGGCTGTGCGCTGGCCTGAGGGCGACCATATTGTTCTGCCCCGGGAATGGGGTCGGAGCCGCGGCTCTGACCGCCGCCAAACAGCCCGGAGAGGAACCCGCCGCTGCTCGGTTTTGCCGCCTGTAGCTGCGTCACCTGGCTTTCCAGCGCCTGGATACGATCGTTGAGCTGCTTGATGGCGGCTTCCTGGATCAGTATCGTTTGCGCCATGTAATAGGGCGCGGCGGGCTGCTCTTTGATGTGTTGCGCAATCCGCTCCTCGGCGCTGGCATCGCGCGAAGCGCTCTGCGTTCCGGCCTCTTTCAGGCGGGAAAACAGTCCATCAATAAGGCGTTGTTCTTCAGATTGCATGGTACTTTCCTCTGTCATACTGGTCGTTTAGCGTCAGAGTGCGACCGAACATGCCATGTTGTAAATATGTTGATGCGTAAAGCTATGCATAAATGTGTTACCGTTTACGCCAGCCAGCGGCTGAAAAATAATCTTTTTGAATAAGTAAATCTGGAATCACACTTAATGCAATGATAGGTTTACGCGATAAATCCTTTTGTTGCCTGTGATGAGCAGGTTTTGCTAGAGCAATGTAACGTTTGTTTTACGCTTATTGCCGGCGATTTTGCCGGTACCATTGCTGACTATTCGTATTCATTTTCCCGCGATATGCGGAACCAGGGGGTCTTCGGTAATGACATTGCCAATCTTTCTCATCGGGCCACGCGGCTGTGGTAAAACGACAATCGGCCATGCGCTGGCGCGGGCGCGTCATTACCAGTTCACCGATACCGATCATGCGCTGCAGGAGCGCGAGCAGCGTACGGTCGCGACTATTGTTGAGCAGGAGGGCTGGGCGCGTTTTCGTGAGCTGGAGTCAGAGGCGCTGAAAGCGGCCGCGCGACCGGAGACGGTGGTGGCGACCGGCGGCGGCATTATTCTGGCTGAAGCTAACCGCCAGTTCATGCGCGAAAACGGCGTGGTGATTTACCTGCAGGTGCCGGTTTCGGCGCTGATCGAACGCCTTGAAGCCTATCCGAAAACCGAGCAGCGCCCGACGCTGACCGGCAAACCGGTGCGCGATGAAGTCGGCGAAGTGCTGGCGCAGCGGGAAGCGCTGTATCGCGCAACCGCGCATCATATTATTGATGCCACCGCGACGCCGGATGACGTCGTCGGACACATTCTGGCGACCTTACAGAATGTCTTCGCGCCGCAAGAGGCTCAATGCGTCGAGGCCGCAAGAGAGTAACGGGACGCCGGCCGCGCTGTGAGTTAAGACTTTACTGACGGTAAACGACGCAGGGGCCCCTATACTTAATAGCTCTGATGGCCGAAGAAGGAAGAGCTATGCCAACCCAACCTCCATATCCGAGAGAAGCGCGTATTGTTGCCGTTGCGAAAGGTCCCGCAGGCCAGGGGGAGACCTGGTATCAGCTGCGTGCCGATTTCCCGACTCCCGATTCACTGATCAGCGAACACCCCACGGAACAGGAAGCGCTGGACGCGAAACAGCGCTACGAAGACCCGGATAAATCATAATCTCGCCCGCCCGGTATTCTCTTTGCTCAGAGCAATTCCGGGCCTCCATCACATTTTTAATTCATCAGCGCTGCTGATGATTCCCTAAGGTACGGATTTTTCAGGCATGCGCCTGAGGCCACATCAATCTTTACATTCAACGGCGGCGGTAAGCTGCTACGCTTCTGGACGGTTGATTTTTAGTCAACGGGGGGGCGAAGTGGTGTGCAGTAAGCCTGTGCTGAAGCAGTGGTAGTGAAAAGGTACGTGATATGAGTACAACGATGGCTATTTTAACCGTTGGCGTGGTACCGGTGGCTGAAGTTTTGCCGCTTTTAACCGAACATATCAGGGAAGAGCAGATCACTCATATTAGCCTGTTAGGCAAAATGACGCGTGAAGATGTTATGGAAGATTATGCCCTTGATTCCGGCGATGAACGCCTGCTGACGTTATTGAATGATAACCAGCCGGCCGAGGTTTCGCGCCAGAAGGTCGAGCGTGATTTAAAGCATATTATCGCGATGCTCGACAGGCAAGAATATGATGTCATTCTGTTTTTGAGTTCCGAAATGCTCAGCGGCCTCACGGCGCGCAATGCCATTTTACTGGAGCCGCAGCGGATTATTCCGCCGCTGGTGGCATCGATTGTTGACGGGCATCAGGTCGGGGTTATCGTTCCCGTTGAGGAGGTGCTGCCCATGCAGCAGCAAAAGTGGCTTTCGTTAGAAAACGCGCCTTACTACGCGTTGGCCAACCCGATCAGCGGCAGCGATAGTGATTTATTGAGCGCCGGACGGGCGCTGCTGGAGCAGGGCGCCGACGTGCTGGTGCTGGACTGCCTGGGTTACCACCAGCATCATCGCGACGTATTGCAAAAAGCGCTGGATGTGCCGGTTCTGCTGTCAAATGTGCTGGTTTCCCGGCTGGCTGCAGAACTATTAGTTTAACATGGTCCGATAGATTAATTTTACGTGACAGGGGCAAGGAGCGCCCCCTATATTGAGGCTTCAACAAAAGATCATAAGGGCTTGTTTATGCTTCAAAGCAATGAATACTTCGACGGAAAAGTGAAATCGATTGGCTTCACCAGCAGCAGCACCGGCCGCGCGAGCGTCGGGGTGATGGCAGAAGGGGAATATACCTTTGGTACCGCGCAGCCGGAAGAGATGACGGTGGTGAGCGGTGCGCTGAATGTGCTGCTGCCGGGGGAAACCGAGTGGAAAGTGTATGCCGCCGGTGAAGTGTTCAATGTACCAGGCAACAGCGAGTTTCATCTGCAGGTGGCTGAGCCAACCTCTTATCTGTGCCGCTATCTGTGATGCCTCGCCTTCCTGCCGCGGCAGGAAGGCATGTTGCCCGCTTTGTCGAGCGCATCCGGCGCTGATTAGCGCTGTGCTTCTCCGCCGAGAGCTTCCACCAGATTCTGAATCAATGCCGCCAGTTCGCCGGTCATCAGAATAAAGTCGGCGTCAAAACGCTGAGCGAAATCTTCCCGGTCAATATCTTCATTCTGGTCACGCAGTTCGTCGCAGAACTTCAGACGTTTGATTGAACCATCATCGCACATCAGGAACTGAATACGCTGCTGCCAGTCGAGCGCCAGTTTGGTCACGACTTTCCCGGCTTCAATATGCACGGCGATTTCATCGCTGACCAGATCCTGTTTCTTCGCCCGAATGACGCCGCCGTCTTCCAGCATGGCTTTCAGTTCGGCTTCATCCAGCAGCTGGAAACCCTGAGCGACGCTCCCGGAGCGGACCCATTCGGTCAAGGTCAGCTCGATCGGATTTTCCAGCGCCAGCGGAACGACCGGCAGAGAACCTAAGGTTTTACGCAGCAGCGCCAGCGTATCTTCCGCTTTCTTGGCGCTGGCGCAGTCGACCATGATCAGCCCGTTGACGGTATCGATCCACATCATTGTCTGGCTGAAACGGCTGAAGGCGCGCGGCAGCAGCGAGTGCAGCACTTCGTCTTTCAGCGAATCTTTCTCGGTTTTTTTCAGCTTACGGCCCTGATCGGCTTCCAGCTTGAGGATCTTTGCTTCCAGCGCCTGTTTGATCACCGGTGACGGCAGGATCTTCTCTTCTTTACGTGCGCAGATCACGATCTGACCATTTGCGGTATGCGTCAGCGCATCGCTGTGCGAACCCATCGGCGATACCCAACCGGTCTTCGCCATATCCTGGCTACCACAAGGGGTAAATGTCAGCCCGGCCAGCTGTTTTTCCATCTCCTCGGCACGCAATGAAATCTCGCGGCTGAGACGGTAAACCATTAAATTTTTGAACCACAGCATGATAATTTCCACGGCGTTGTCGTTAAATCCAGCGGGCATGATAGCGAATTGTCGCTATGCTTGCATTGTTAATCGGGGAGAGGAGCTTACAGTGCGTATTGGTATTGATCTGGGCGGCACAAAAACAGAAGTCATTGCTCTGAGTGACCAGGGAGAGCAGTTATTCCGCCACCGTTTGCCGACTCCACGCGAGGATTATCGGCAAACAATAGAGAATATCGCGACGCTGGTCGGGATGGCGGAGGACGCGACCGGGCAGCGCGGCAGCGTTGGCGTCGGGATCCCGGGGTCGATTTCGCCCTATACCGGGGTAGTGAAGAATGCCAACTCCACCTGGCTCAACGGTCAGCCGTTTGATAACGATCTGAGCCAGCGCTTAAACCGCGAAGTACGCCTGGCGAATGATGCCAACTGTCTGGCGGTTTCCGAAGCGGTAGACGGCGCCGCCGCCGGGGCGCAGACCGTGTTTGCGGTGATCATCGGTACCGGATGCGGGGCCGGCGTGGCGATACAGGGCCGTTCCCATATTGGCGGTAACGGCACCGCCGGGGAGTGGGGTCACAACCCGCTACCGTGGATGGATGATGATGAACTGCGCTATCGCGCTGAAGTGCCGTGCTATTGCGGTAAGCAGGGATGTATTGAAACCTTTATCTCCGGGACCGGTTTTGCCACGGACTACCAGCGTTTGAGCGGCCAGTCGCTCACGGGCAACGCGATTATGCAGCGGGTTAGCGAGCAGGATCCGCTGGCCGAGCAGGCGCTGAAGCGTTACGAGATGCGTCTGGCGAAGTCGCTGGCCCACGTGGTCAATATCCTCGATCCGGATGTGATTGTCCTCGGCGGTGGGATGAGCAACGTTGAACGCCTCTACCAGACGGTTCCTGAACTGGTGAAATCATGGGTATTCGGCGGGGAGTGCGAGACGCCGATTCGAAAAGCCGTACACGGCGACTCCAGCGGCGTGCGCGGCGCGGCCTGGCTGTGGCCGCTGTAAATCAGCGTGACCCCGTTGCCCTGGTCAGCTGGGGCAACGAGGAGTTAATCACAGAGCGGGGATCTCATCCAGGTGAGAGTAAATCGTCAGCCCTCTTTTTTTCCCTTCCTCGACATCAAGATCGGCGCCCCGGGACTCCCCCGGTATACGCAAAATCGCGTCGCAGCGGCTAATCAAACGATGGGCGACGGGATATAAAAACTCTTCGCTGATCGGATCGCCTGTTTCCTTTGAACCAGCGGCTTTGGCCAGAGGTAAAGCGAGCCACTCGCCAATCACGGGAATATGCCCTTTACGATAAATATTCAGCGCAACCTGTGCCATGGCGTTCAGGTTGGCGGCAATCAGTTCCGGGCGATCATTGGTGCCGCTGCGGACGGGACCCGCAACCAGGATAAGACAACTTTTCATCTCTCAGACCTTCTTAATATGTGAGCGGGAAGACGGGAAACCCGATGGATATCCGCAAAGGCGTTTTTACCTGGCGCGTATCTGTCGGGGACATTGCTTCTGCACGTTTGTGCACGAATGGCGGTGATAATAGATTTTTTCCGCTTTTAGTGGTTTAAACGTCATGTTGATGCCTGTTTATTCTCTCTTTAGAAAATAAAACGAAAATATCACGCATATTCATGCATGATCAAGATGATTCGTGACATTGCGGCAAGGATAATGCACCGGAGAAGTGCGACCTTTCCGCGAAAGGAAAGGTCTGCGCGGGGGAAAGGCTCGGGGGTTACTCGATGGAAAACATTTTATCCAGCCGGCTGTAGCCAAGACCGTTGATTTTCTTAACTTTGATCTGCACCGGAATGCGCTCTTTCATTGCTTCAACGTGGCTTATTACGCCGATCACCTTACCGCTGGCATTCAGGGCGTCGAGCGCATCCAGCGCGGTATCGAGCGTTTCGCTATCGAGCGTGCCGAACCCTTCATCAAGGAACAGCGAATCGATGCGCGTTTTGTGACTCACCAGATCGGACAGCGCCAGCGCCAGCGCCAGGCTGACAAGGAAACTTTCACCGCCGGAGAGGGTCCGCGTATCGCGTACCGCATCCGCCTGCCAGGTATCAACCACCTCCAGCTCCAGTGCTTCGCTGGCCTTGCGCTGGAGCTGGTAGCGCCCGTGCAGGCGATTGAGCTGATGGTTCGCCAGCCAGACCAGGTTATCCAGCGTTAGCCCCTGGGCGAATTTGCGGAACTTATCGCCCTCTTTAGAACCGATTAGCGCATTAAGCCATGCCCAGTCCTCGAGCTGCTGCCCGGCAAGCGCGATCTCCTGATGCAATGCCTGCTGGCGTTGCTGGTTTCCGGCATTCTGTTTCAGCTGTTGGCGGATCTCTCCCTGGCGGGCGCTGTTTTCCCGCAGCTGCGGCGCCAGCTGGAGCAGACGGACCTGGACCTGTTCCAGCGGTAGGGTGAGGTCGACGTCTGTCGGCGGTTGCTGCTGATGCCGGGCGAGCGCGTCGCGAGCGCGCAGCGCCAGAGCGTTATTTTGCTGTACGGCATTTTCCAGCGCCTGTTTAAGCCGCTCCAGCCGCTGGCGCGTCTCTTCGTCAAGCAGAGCGGCGAGAAAGGCCTGCTGGTCGGCAAACGGGCTGCTGGAGAGGGCGGCAGCGAAGCGGGTTTGCGTCTCCCGCAGCGCTTCCTGCTGCTGGCTCTCCTGCTGGCTCAGCGTCCGCCACTGGCTTTGCAATGCCAGGCAGTCGTCATGCACCTGACGCCAGCCCGTCAGCGGCGCCGGATCGGCTATCTCGTCCGTTGACGGAAGGGGCTCCGGCTCTGTCGGTGGAAGTGTTTCCAGCAGCGGCGTCAGCTGTTGAAGCTGCTCCTGAAGCGCGACGGATTGGTTCTGTTGTTCCTGCCACAGGCGGCTCTCGGCTTCCCGCTGCGCCAGCCACTCCGCCGTCCGATCGGCCTGCGGAACGCTGAGCGCGAAGGGCGAGAGTTCTGTCTCCAGCTGCGCGCGCCGTTGTTCCTGCTCCTGCTGGAGCTGCCTGAGCTGTTGCTCGCCCGCCTGCTGCCGGGCCTGCCAGGCCAGTCGCTGCTGGTGCTGATACAGCTGCTGTTCGCTCTCTTGCTGGGCCGCCAGCCAGCCGGGAATATCATCCTGCGGCTGCAGGTCGCAATGGAGTCCGCTGACGGTTGTCTGCCATTGTGAGGTGAGCGCTTGCTCCTGCTGAAGGAGAGAGTCCAGCTCTTCTTTCTCTTTAACCTGTTGTTTAAGCAGTGCCTCAAGCTGGCCGCGCAGCTGGGCGCCTTCTTCCGCCAGCTGTTTGACTTCACGCTCCAGACTATCCCGGCGGGCCTGATTCACGCCGGGCTCCAGCGCCCGGTATTGTGCGACGGCCGGGTGTTCGCTGGAACCACAGAGCGGACAAGGGGCTCCGGGCTGCAGGCGAGCGCGCTCTTCCTCCAACCCGACAATGCGCGCTTCCAGCTCACAAATAGCCTTCACATCGCTGAATTGCTGATGTTTTTCTTTGTAGGCCAGGCGGCGCTGGGCCAGGGTTGTTTCCAGCTTTTCCTGTTCCTCGCGACGAGCCTGCTCCGTGGTTTGCAGCTGCTGCTGACGCTGGCGAAGCGGCAACAGGCAGCTATGCAGCGTCGAAAGCTGCTGGCGTAACGGGCGGGCGGCGGCGTGCTGCGCCAGGCTGGCGGTGACCTGGTCGGCATCCAGCGTCAGCGTCGCAGGCGGCAACTCTGCCAGCTTGCGGGCGATTTCCGCCAGGCTCTGTTGCACGACGTTCTGTTGCCGGGCATCGCTCGCCTGCTGCTGGAAGACGGCCCGCCAGCCCGCCAGTGAGTTTCCCCACTGGCGATAGCGATCGTGTTCGTTAAGCCACAGGTTGAGGGCGTGATGGGCATCCTGCAAGCGGGTCATCTGCCGGCTGGCGGCAAGGCGGATCCCGGCGCGCAGCCGCAGCCTGTCCTGTAAGCGAGTATTCACTTCCTCCACCTGGCGGTGGGTTTGCGCCAGCGCGGCGCTTTGTTCCTGCTGTCGGGTCCACAGCGGACGAATCTGCTCTGCCGGCTGCGCGTTGAGCAGCGCTGCAAGCTGCGGCTGGGCCTGATCCAGCGCCTGCTGCGCGTCCTGCAGCCGGACCTGAGCCTGCGAGGCTTCCGCGCTGAGCTCCTGCTGGCGCAGCAGCCACTGCTGCGCGGCCTGCAGGCGGGCTTGCTCCGAAAGCTGTAGACGCTCTTCATCAGTAAGTGCTTGCAAACTTTGCTGTAGCGCCTGCTGCTGCTCATCACTCAGCAGCAGAACGCCGGAGGCCTGGGCCTGAAGTTTCTCCAGTTCGTTGCGGGCAAGCTTATGCTTTTCAAACACCTGTGCTGAAATTTGGCCATAGATTTCGGTGCCGGTCAGCTCTTCCAGCAGCTCAGCGCGTTCTTTTGGTTTGGCGTTGAGGAACGCGGCGAACTGGCCTTGCGACAGCAGCATTGAGCGGGTAAAGCGACCGTAATCCAGTCCGGTGAGCGAAGCGGTCAGTTCGAGCTTATCTTTGACTTTATCGGCAAGGATCTGCCCATCGTCGCAGCGGGCCAGCTCAACGCGCGGGGCCTGCAGGTTGCCCTCCGGCTGATTGCGGGCGCGGTTCTGGCTCCAGAAGGCGCGATAGGCCGTCCCTTTGACCTCGAATTCCACTTCCGCCAGACACTCGGCGGTATCGCGGGTCATCAGATCGTTTTGCGATTGCGACACGCTGCTCAGACGGGGCGTTTCGTGATACAGCGCGAGGCAGATCGCGTCCAGCAGAGTGGTTTTCCCGGCGCCGGTGGGGCCGGTGATGGCAAACAGCCCGTTGCTGGCGAACGGCTCTGCGGTGAAGTCGATTTTCCATTCGCCTTTTAACGAGTTGATATTTTTCAGGCGCAAACTCAGAATTTTCACAGGTGCTCCTCACCATTCAGACTATGCAGCGTTTCGTTGAACAGCTGCGTCAGGCGTAGCCGCTGCGCCTCTTCCAGCGTTTCCTGCGCCAGCCGGCGTTCAAACACCTCCTCGACCTGCAGTTCGCTCAGCGTCTCCCGCCGCTCTCCCGCCAGGATGCGTTCACGTTGGGCGCGGCTGCGGCGAACCAGCAGCACTTCCACCGGCAGATCTTCGGTCTGGGCCTGAATTTTTCGCTGAATATCATGGAGATATTCGTCACTGGTAATTTCAATATCCAGCCAGACGACCGGCTCCTGAGGGGCGTCCCGCCACTGGGTAAGCTGTTCGCTGATGCTGGAGAAATCGCCTTTCAGCACTGCCAGCGGCTGCGTCACCGGCACCGTCAGAGGAAGCACCTCCGCCAGGTGCCCGTCGCTGAAGGTCACCAGATTGACGCTTTTGCTTTTGCCCGTCTCATCAAAGCTGAGGGCGATGGGCGAGCCGCTGTAGCGAATATGGTCGCTGCCGCCGATCTTCTGCGCCCGGTGAATATGGCCGAGGGCAACATAATCAACGGGGGGAAAATGGCTGGCGGGGAACGCCTCCAGCGTGCCGATGTAGATATCGCGCACCGCATCGCTCTTGCTGGCGCCAACGGTGGTCAGGTGGCCGCTGGCGACGATCGGCAGCGGACGATCGCCGCGCAGGGCGCAGGCGGCTTCGTACTGCTGCTGATAATAGTCGCTGATAGCGTTCAACAGCAGCTGCTGTTTTTCGCCGCCGGAGTGTCCGGCCTGGCTGGTGACCAGCTCGCGCGGGCGCAGGAAGGGGACCGGGCAAAATATGGCGCCGGGCGTGCCGTCGCGCTGCGGCAGAATAAAGGGAGCATGGCCGGCGCTGGCCACCACCGTGGTTTTCAGAAAGGCCAGAATATCGCGGGATTCATTTAGCGTCGCCACCGAATCGTGGTTGCCCGCCAGCACCACCAGCTGGCAGCCGGTTTGCTGAAGCTGAACCACGAATCGGTTATACAGCTCGCGGGCGTAGCTTGGCGGTGAGCCGGTATCAAAGATGTCGCCGGCGACAATAATGGCATCGACCTCGTGCGCCTGCGCGCTGGTCAGCAGCCAGTCGAGAAAGGCCGAGTGTTCGGCGGCGCGGCTCTTGCTGTAAAAATTCTGGCCAAGGTGCCAGTCAGAGGTGTGGATGATGCGCATAAGTATTCCCTGGCGAAAAAGCATAGGCGCATTATATACCTGTCATCCCGCAGGTTGCCCCTTTAACGCCAGCAGGATCGATTGTTACTCCTTGTCATTATTAAAAATCCGCTATCATATGACGGTCATTTTCTTCATAAATCTGTCACAAAACTGACGCATAATGGCGCCGCACTCTATACTGATGGCTAAAAAATACAGGGTAAATAATGGCGAGAAGAATTCTGGTCGTTGAAGATGAAGCTCCGATCCGCGAAATGGTCTGCTTTGTTCTTGAGCAAAACGGCTTTCAGCCCGTCGAGGCGGAAGATTATGACAGTGCGGTGAATCAACTCAATGAACCCTGGCCTGATTTGATTCTCCTCGACTGGATGCTGCCGGGCGGATCGGGTCTCCAGTTTATCAAGCTGCTCAAGCGTGAGGCGATGACCCGCGATATTCCGGTCGTCATGCTCACCGCTCGCGGTGAAGAAGAGGATCGCGTACGTGGTCTGGAAACCGGTGCCGATGATTACATCACTAAGCCTTTTTCACCGAAAGAGCTGGTGGCGCGAATCAAAGCGGTGATGCGCCGTATTTCGCCGATGGCGGTGGAAGAAGTGATTGAAATGCAAGGGCTTAGCCTTGACCCTTCCTCCCACCGCGTGATGACCGGTGAAAGTCCGCTGGACATGGGGCCGACGGAGTTTAAATTGCTACACTTCTTTATGACTCACCCGGAACGCGTCTACAGCCGCGAACAGCTGCTGAATCACGTCTGGGGGACCAATGTGTATGTAGAAGACAGAACGGTGGATGTGCATATTCGCCGTCTGCGTAAAGCGCTGGAACATAGCGGCCATGACCGGATGGTACAAACGGTCCGCGGCACGGGATATCGTTTCTCCGCCCGTTTCTGAATCTCGACAGGAGTGTGAACCGTGCTGGAACGGCTGTCATGGAAAAGGCTGGCGCTTGAGCTTTTCTTATGTTGTATCCCGGCCCTGATTCTTGGGGCGGTGGTGGGTTATCTGCCGTGGTTTTTACTGGCGGCAGTAACCGGACTTCTCATCTGGCATTTCTGGAATTTATTACGTCTTTCATGGTGGCTATGGGTCGACCGTAGCATGACGCCACCGCCGGGAAGAGGCAGCTGGGAACCGCTGCTCTACGGCCTTCACCAGATGCAGATGCGCAATAAAAAGCGCCGACGCGAACTGGGTAGTCTGATCAAACGCTTTCGTAGCGGGGCTGAGTCTTTGCCCGATGCGGTGGTGCTGACGACGGAGGAGGGGGCCATCTTCTGGTGTAATGGCCTGGCCCAGCAGATCCTCAATTTGCGTTGGCCGGACGACAGCGGACAAAATATTCTCAACCTCCTGCGCTACCCTGAATTTGCTCATTACCTCAAAAACAGGGATTTCTCAAAGCCGCTCAATCTGGTCCTCAATACCGCTCGTCATCTGGAGATCCGCGTCATGCCCTACAGCGACAAACAGTGGCTGATGGTGGCGCGCGATGTCACGCAGATGCACCAGCTGGAAGGCGCGCGGCGCAACTTTTTTGCCAACGTCAGCCATGAGCTTCGCACGCCGTTAACGGTACTGCAGGGCTATCTGGAGATGATGCAGGAGCAGGTGCTGGAAGGGATGACGCGCGAAAAAGCGCTGCATACGATGCGCGAGCAAACCCAGCGCATGGAGGGGTTAGTCAAGCAGTTGCTGACGCTGTCGCGGATTGAAGCGGCGCCGACGCTGGCCATGAATGACAAAATCGACGTGCCGATGATGCTGCGGGTGGTGGAGCGGGAAGCCCAGACGCTAAGCCAGCAGAAGCAGACGCTCCACTTCCACGTCGATGAGACGCTGGTGGTACTGGGCAACGAAGAGCAGCTGCGCAGCGCGATCTCCAATCTGGTGTATAACGCAATCAACCATACGCCAGCGGGGACAGAGATTACCGTCAGCTGGCAACGGGCGCCGCATGGCGCGTTGTTCAGCGTCGAGGATAACGGTCCGGGGATTGCGCCCGAGCACATTCCGCGTCTGACCGAGCGATTCTATCGCGTGGATAAGGCGCGTTCGCGGCAAACCGGCGGCAGCGGTCTTGGGCTGGCGATCGTCAAACATGCGGTGAATCATCACGACAGTCGTCTGGAAATTGAGAGTACGGTAGGCCAAGGGACGCGTTTTAGTTTCTTACTCCCGGAACGTTTAATTGCCAAAAAAAGCGCCTGAACGCACCCTTGTCAACATGACTTGCCAATGACCAGCTTCGGCTGGTCATTTTCGTTTGCAGTCACTTTTTAGCCGCGTAATTAATGAACGCCTGCTGCTTTTTTGTTCGCATGATTAGCCGGAGGTTTTCCTTAGATATGGTCAATAATCCCGCTCACAAAAATAGACTTAGCATAATCATCTGCTTTTGCGATCCCGCCTTGCATTAAAACGTTATAAGCGTTTAAATTGCCCCCCATGCAGTCGCAGACAGACTGTTTTTGCGTGGTAATTCAAAAAACAATTCTTTCCCACGCGTGTTCGGGAGCATATCCCGCTGATTTTTCCGGCAACCACCGCTGTATCCTCCCTCAGGGGAAGACACGGTATTTTCCGTTTGTTAACAACACCACATCCACAGGCAGTAATGAATTTATGACCCATCAGTTAAAATCTCGCGACATTATCGCGTTGGGCTTTATGACCTTCGCGTTGTTCGTTGGCGCAGGCAACATTATCTTCCCTCCGATGGTGGGTTTACAGGCTGGTGAACACGTCTGGACCGCCGCTATTGGCTTTCTGATTACCGCCGTGGGTTTACCGGTGCTGACGGTCGTGGCGCTGGCGAAAGTCGGCGGCGGCGTGGAAAGCCTGAGTACGCCGATCGGCAAAGTGGCCGGCATCCTGCTGGCCGTGGTCTGCTACCTGGCCGTTGGCCCGCTGTTTGCGACGCCGCGTACCGCAACGGTCTCTTTTGAAGTCGGGATTGCCCCGCTGACCGGCGACGGCGCGATGCCGCTGATGATTTACAGCGTGATCTATTTCGCGCTGGTGATCCTGGTTTCGCTCTATCCGGGTAAACTGCTGGATACGGTAGGCAATTTCCTCGCCCCGTTGAAAATTATTGCGCTGATCATTTTGTCCGTTGCGGCAGTTATCTGGCCGGCTGGCCCGATCAGCAATGCGCTGGAAGCTTACCGCACCGCGCCGTTCTCTAACGGCTTCGTCAACGGCTATCTGACCATGGATACGCTGGGTGCCATGGTATTCGGTATCGTCATTGTTAACGCCGCACGCTCCCGCGGCGTAAGTGAAGCGCGCCTGCTGACTCGCTACACCGTCTGGGCCGGACTGATGGCCGGCGTGGGGCTGACGCTGCTGTATCTGGCGCTGTTCCGCCTCGGGTCTGATAGCGCGACACTGGTGGATCAATCCGCTAACGGCGCGGCGATTCTGCATGCCTATGTCCAGCACACCTTCGGTGGCGCGGGGAGCTTTATGCTGGCGGCGCTGATTTTCATCGCTTGTCTGGTCACTGCGGTGGGCCTGACCTGCGCCTGCGCTGAATTCTTCGCGCAGTATCTGCCGTTATCCTATCGCTCGCTGGTGTTTATCCTCGGTATTTTCTCGATGGCGGTCTCTAACCTGGGGCTGAGCCATCTGATTCAGATTTCGATTCCGGTACTGACGGCTATCTATCCGCCATGTATCGCCCTGGTGGTCTTAAGCTTTACCCGCAACTGGTGGCATAATTCGTCCCGCGTCATTGCGCCGGCCATGTTTATCAGCCTGATGTTTGGTATCATTGACGGCATTAAATCGTCGGCATTCGCGGACATGTTACCGGCCTGGACCTCGCGTCTGCCGCTGGCTGAACAGGGTCTTGCCTGGCTGATGCCTACCGCCGTGATGGTGGTTCTGGCGGTGATCTGGGACCGTGCGGCAGGACGTCAGGTGACCTCCAGCGCGCATTAACCGACGGTTTTAATCAGTGTTAAGCCACGGGACTTTGGGTCCCGTGGTTTTTTGTTTTTCAGGTAATCCTCTTTTGCGCCTGCTCCGGCGAAGGCCTGAAGAGAAAAACGGCATGGAATACGATGGAAAGTAGTAACAAACTTAAGCGCGGGCTAAGTACCCGGCATATCCGCTTTATGGCGCTGGGATCCGCAATTGGTACCGGCCTGTTCTATGGTTCAGCTGACGCCATTAAAATGGCGGGCCCGAGCGTCCTGCTGGCCTATATTATCGGCGGCGCGGCCGCGTATATTATTATGCGCGCGCTGGGCGAAATGTCGGTACATAACCCTGCCGCCAGCTCATTTTCCCGCTATGCGCAGGATTATCTCGGCCCGCTGGCGGGCTATATCACCGGCTGGACCTACTGCTTTGAAATTCTGATTGTCGCGATTGCCGACGTGACGGCTTTCGGAATTTATATGGGCGTCTGGTTTCCGACGGTACCGCACTGGATCTGGGTGCTCAGCGTGGTGCTGATTATCTGCGCCGTCAATCTGATGAGTGTTAAGGTCTTCGGCGAGCTGGAGTTTTGGTTCTCGTTCTTTAAAGTTGCCACCATCATCATCATGATTATTGCCGGTTTCGGCATCATTATCTGGGGTATCGGCAACGGCGGACAGCCCACCGGCATCCATAATCTGTGGAGTCACGGCGGCTTCTTCAGCAACGGCTGGCTGGGAATGGTGATGTCGCTGCAGATGGTGATGTTCGCCTACGGCGGGATAGAGATCATCGGTATCACCGCCGGTGAAGCGAAAGACCCGGAGAAATCGATTCCGCGCGCGATTAACTCGGTCCCAATGCGCATTCTGGTGTTCTATGTGGGCACGCTGTTCGTGATTATGTCCATTTACCCGTGGAATCAGGTGGGCACTGACGGCAGCCCGTTCGTGCTGACCTTCCAGCATATGGGCATTGCGTTTGCCGCCAGTATCCTTAACTTTGTGGTGCTGACCGCCTCGCTGTCGGCGATTAACAGCGACGTCTTCGGCGTCGGACGTATGCTGCACGGCATGGCCGAGCAGGGCAGCGCGCCGAAGATTTTCGCCAAAACCTCGCGTCGCGGGATCCCGTGGGTGACGGTGATGGTGATGACCGTTGCGCTGCTGTTTGCGGTCTATCTTAACTACATCATGCCGGAAAACGTCTTCCTGGTGATTGCGTCACTGGCCACTTTCGCCACCGTCTGGGTGTGGATCATGATCCTGCTGTCGCAGATTGCCTTCCGCCGTCGCCTGTCGCCGGAAGAGGCGAAAGCGCTGAAGTTTAAGGTGCCGGGTGGCGTCGCCACGACGGCCGTGGGTCTGGTGTTCCTCGTCTTTATTATTGCGCTGATTGGCTACCATCCGGATACCCGTATCTCGCTGTACGTCGGTTTCGCCTGGATTGTGCTGCTATTGGCTGGCTGGAAGTTGAAAACTCGCCGCGACCGCCAGCTGGCGCAGGCACAGTAACGCTCCCCCGCGCCTGCCGGATTTGGCAGGCGCGTTCTCCACCCCCATTATCCTCCCCCAATAATTCCTGTGATGATGAGTCATACGCCGGTGGGCTGTGGCAAGGTGTGCCCATTCTAAAGAGAGAGGAATGACGATGTTGAAGGCATGGCACCTGCCTGTGGCTCCGTTTATCAAGGAGCAGCAGGAACGACTCTTTATCACTTTATGGCTCAGCGGCGACGATCTGCCGCAGCGGGTGACGTTGCGTGCGGAAGAAGATAATGAAGAGCTCTCGCTGCCGATGCACCGACTGCGCCAGGAGCCGCATCCGGGCGTCGTGGCGTGGCGGGGCGAAATCAATCTTGCCAGCGGCCAGCCGCGTCGGCGCTACAGTTTTAAGCTGCTGTGGGCGGATCGTCAGCGCTGGTTCACGCCGCAGGGCTTTAACCGTTTTCCGCCGGCGCGACTGGAACAGTTCGCCGTCGATCTGCCGGATAGCGGCCCGCAGTGGGTGGCCGATCAGGTCTTTTATCAAATTTTCCCTGACCGTTTTGCGCGCAGCGAGACACGAGAAGCGGAACAGGATCGGGTCTATCATCATCACGCCGCCGGGCGCGATATTGTCCGGAAATCGTGGGATGAGCCGTTAACCGGCGAAGCGGGCGGGTCGACGTTTTTTGGCGGCGACCTCGATGGGATCAGCGAGAAACTGCCGTATCTCAAGCAGCTTGGCGTGACCGCGCTCTATCTGAACCCGGTATTCGTCGCCCCCAGCGTGCATAAATACGATACCGAAGATTATCGCCGCGTCGATCCGCAATTCGGTGGCGACGGCGCGCTGCTGCGTCTGCGCCACAACACGCAGCGAGAAGGGATGCGTCTGATTCTTGACGGTGTGTTTAACCATACCGGCGATTCGCACGCCTGGTTTGACCGCCACCAGCGCGGCAGCAGCGGGGCGTGTCACCATGCCGATTCGCCGTGGCGCGACTGGTTTACCATCTCTCCAGAAGGGGAAGCACATAGCTGGCTGGGCTACGCCAGCCTGCCCAAGCTGGATTATCAGTCCGCAAGCCTGGTGAATGAAATCTACGCCGGAGAAGACAGCATTGTCCGCCACTGGCTGAAAGCGCCGTGGAGCATGGACGGCTGGCGGCTGGACGTGGTGCATATGCTGGGTGAAGGCGGCGGGGCGCGCAACAACCTGCGCCATATTGCCGGTATTACCGCGGCGGCGAAGCAGACGCAGCCCGAATCCTTTGTCTTCGGCGAGCACTTTGGCGACGCCCGCCAGTGGCTCCAGGCGGACGCTGAAGATGCCGCCATGAACTACCGCGGTTTTACCTTCCCGCTGTGGGGATTCCTCGCCAATACCGATATCTCTTACGATCCGCAGAAGATTGACGCGCAGACCTGCGTCGCCTGGATGGATAACTATCGCGCCGGGCTGTCGCATCAACAGCAGCTGCGGATGTTTAACCAGCTGGACAGTCACGATACCGCGCGCTTTAAGTCGCTGCTGGGCAAAGATGTCGCACGCCTGCCGCTGGCGGTCGTATGGCTGTTTTGCTGGCCGGGCGTCCCCTGCATCTACTACGGCGATGAAGTGGGCGTCGATGGCAACAACGATCCCTTCTGTCGTAAACCCTTCCCGTGGGATCCCGCCCTGCAGGATACCGTGCTGCTGGGACTGTATAAGCGGATGGCGAAGCTGCGCAAAGCCAATAAGGCACTGCGATACGGCGGCTGCCAGGTGATTTATGCCGAAGAGAACGTGGTGGTATTTGCTCGCGTGTATAAGCAGCTGCGCGTGCTGGTGGCCATCAACCGCGGCGAAGCCTGCGAAGTCGTTGTCGAGGATTCGCCGCTGCTGGACGTTGGCGAATGGCAGGTGAAAGAGGGCGCCGGCACGTTGCATGATGGTGTGCTGAGCCTGCCTGCTATTTCCGCCAGCGTCTGGTTCAGCCGTCAGGAGTAGAGCTGGTTCAGGAACGGGTCGCGGAGAATCGCCTCCCGCCACCAGCGCTGGGCGAGGCCGTCGTTGTCGCTGCGCCAGGCGATATAGGTGAGATCTTTCTCGCGGCAGGAGAGGACCGGCTTTTCTATCAGCTCTCCGTTCTCCAGCCACGGCTGCGCGATATGGCGAGGTAAAAAACCGCAGCCCAGCCCGGCGCGCAGCAGCGCCACCTTACTGGCAAAATCGTCGACGCGAATTTGCGGCTGTTCGGCGAGGAGATTGCTGTTGAGCGGATGGCAATAGCGGGCGCTGTCGCTAATCACCACCGCGCGATGCAGGCTCAGCTGCTTGTTATTGAGCGGCTGCGTCGCCTCGGCGAGCGGGTGAGCGGGAGCGACAACGAAGACATTATCCAGCGCACCGACCATTTTCCACGACCATTCGGCGGAGGTGGGCGGTTCGTTGATGGCGCCGAGCATAATATCTGCGCCGTTGCGGGTCAGCTCTTCCCAGGATCCGGCCAGCGTATGGTGGGTAAAGTTGAGCCGGGTTTGCGGATTTTGCGCGTAAAAAGCGTCGATCAGCGGCAGCAGACGTTCAAAAGGGAAAGAGGCATCGAGCGCGATAGCCAGATCCCGCTCCCAGCCGGCTTCCAGCTGTACGGCCTGTTTTTCCAGATCTTTTGCGGCGTTAATCAGCAAACGCCCCTTCTCGAGCACCATTCTGCCGGTATCGGTAAACTTCGCCCGATGACCGCTGCGATCCAGCAGGGTGATATCCAGATCGCTTTCCAGCTTCTGGATCATATAGCTCAGGGCGGCAGGGGTCTTATACAACGACTCTGCGGCGGTGGCGAAAGATCCGTGGGTATCTAACGCGTCCAGAATCAGCAGAACATCAAGGTTTAAGCGCATCCATTACTTACCGGTTAACAAGGGTGACTCAGTTTTACCGAAGCCGGATGGTCAATGCCAGTGAATAATTTAGAACCCTTTCGCGTAAATTTTTGATTAGTATTGCTAACCAGACAGCCAACTTTTTATATTTTGACCCGATGGTCTTGCTCTCTTTCCGCCTTCATACCTCTGAAATTTATCGCCCGTAGCTTATGTATTTAGCAATAGCACGGAGAATTTCTTTAATAACTCGTTAGAAATAACTGACTATACTCAGCAGGCTTTATCCGTCACGATTCAGACCCACAGCAACTTGTTTTATATCTCTTTAACTCATTGATTAAGAAGGTATGTCATGTCTATTCGGGAACTGATCGATCCAACCAACTCGACCCTGATTTTTATTGACCATCAGCCGCAGATGTCGTTTGGCGTTGCCAATATTGACCGCCAGACGCTGAAAAACAACACCGTTGCCCTGGCTAAAGCCGGCAAAATTTTTAATGTTCCGGTTATTTATACTTCCGTTGAGACCAAAAGTTTTAGCGGCTATATCTGGCCAGAATTACTGGCGGTCCATCCGCAGGTTAAACCGATTGAACGTACATCGATGAACTCCTGGGAAGATGCCGCTTTTGTTGAGGCGGTCAAAGCCACCGGACGCAAAAAATTGATTATTTCTGCGCTGTGGACCGAAGTGTGCCTGACCTTCCCGGCGCTGATGGCTTTGGAAGAGGGGTTTGAAGTCTACGTGGTTACCGACACCTCCGGCGGCACCTCCGTTGACGCCCATGAACGGTCAATTGACCGCATGGTGCAGGCCGGTGCAGTTCCGGTCACCTGGCAGCAGGTCCTGCTGGAATACCAGCGCGACTGGTCACGCAAAGAGACGTATGACGCGGTCATGGATCTGGTTCGCGAACACAGCGGCGCTTACGGGATGGGCGTGGATTACGCCTACACCATGGTGCACGGTGCGCCGGAACGTAAAGCCTGAATACACTTCATCCTTCAGGCAGCCTCTTTGTTGGCTTCGTTGGCCCGCCCGGTCACTGACTTATGTCAGTTCCCGGGGACGTACAAGCTTGCCGCCTCGAGGCAGCATGAATGATTTTGTGTATTGTCATTGATGGAGAATAACGGCAATTTCCGCCATTCTCCGCAGCAAGGAGCCCGGTCATGACGCAACAGAAATCGGTGACCCTGGTAATAAGCCATACGCTCGATCCCGAGCACGGGGAACGCTATGAGCAGTGGTTAGGCAAAATTATGCCTGTCGCGGCAGAGTTTCCCGGCCATCTGGGCGCTAACGTGATTCGCCCGACCGCCGGGCAGAATTTGTGGAGCGTCATTATTCGTTTTGACACCATTGAACACCTCTATGCCTGGACGCAGTCAGAAACGCGTCGCGAACTGGTTGCGGAAATTGCGCCGCTGCTCAATGAAGGCGATCGCACGGAAGTGCGGACCGAACCCGCATTCTGGTTCACTCCACCGGCAGCGAATGTACGCCAGCCGCTACGCTGGAAGCAGTTTCTGATGACGCTGCTGGTGATCTTTCCCAGTACTAACCTGGTGCCCTGGCTGACCGGGATGTTCCTTCCCTCGTTGCGGGGAAGCCTGCTGCTGCATTTGATAAATGATGCCTGTGTGGTCGCGCTGGTGGTCTGGTTCTGGATGCCCATCGTGACCCGTCTGTTTGCTGGCTGGTTAAAGAAAAACTGAGTCAGCCTCCTGAAGGAGAGCGTTATGTCGCAAACTGCCACACTGATCCTGACCAACGGCCGAATTCATACCCTCGACCGCACGAACCCGCTGACCGAGGCGATCGCGATCGCCAACGGCAAGATCCTCGCCACCGGCAGCCGCGATCGGATCATGAGTTTTGCTGCGCAAGGGACGCAGATCGTTGATCTACAAGGCCATACGGTGATCCCCGGCCTGAACGATTCCCACCTGCACCTGATCCGCGGCGGGCTGAATTATAATCTCGAGCTGCGCTGGGAGGGGGTTCCGTCGCTGGCGGACGCGCTGCGCATGCTGAAAGATCAGGCCGATCGCACGCCGTCTCCGCAATGGGTGCGCGTTGTCGGCGGCTGGAGTGAATTTCAGTTCGCCGAACGGCGCATGCCCACCCTCGAGGAGTTGAACGCGGCGGCGCCGGATACGCCGGTATTTGTCCTCCATCTCTACGATCGCGCGCTGCTGAACCGTGCGGCGCTGAAAGCCGTGGGTTACACCAAAGAGACGCCGGATCCGGCCGGCGGTGAAATCGTGCGCGATAGCCGCGGTAACCCCACCGGGATGCTGATCGCCAAACCTAACGCGATGATTCTCTATGCGACCCTGGCGAAAGGGCCGAAGCTGCCGCTGGAGCTGCAGGTCAATTCGACGCGCCAGTTTATGCGTGAGCTGAACCGGCTTGGCCTCACCAGTGCGATTGATGCCGGGGGCGGTTTCCAGAACTACCCGGAAGATTATGAAATTATTGAACAGCTGCATGCGCAAGAGCAGATGACCGTGCGTATTGCCTATAACCTGTTTACCCAGCGGCCAAAACAGGAGCTGGATGATTTCGAACGCTGGACCGATATGCTGAAACCGGGACAGGGGACCGACTTTTTCCGTGCCAACGGCGCCGGCGAAATGCTGGTCTTCTCGGCGGCGGATTTTGAAGATTTCCTGCAGCCGCGTCCGGACCTGCCGGAAGGGATGGAAGACGAGCTGGAGCGGGTGGTACGCCATCTGGTGGAGCACCGCTGGCCGTTCCGCCTGCATGCCACCTATGATGAATCCATCAGCCGGATGCTGGATGTTTTTGAGAAGGTGAACCGCGATATTCCGTTTAACGGCCTGCACTGGTTCTTTGACCATGCGGAGACCATTACCGAGCGGAATATTGAACGCGTGAAGGCGCTCGGCGGCGGTATCGCGGTACAGCACCGAATGGCTTTCCAGGGTGAATATTTTGTCGATCGCTATGGCAAAGAGGCGGTTAAGCATACGCCGCCGGTGGCGAAAATGCTGGCGCTGGATGTGCCGGTGGGACTGGGGACCGATGCGACGCGTGTCGCGAGCTACAACCCGTGGACCGCGCTCTACTGGTTGGTCTCCGGGCGTACCGTGGGCGGCATGGCGATGTATGACGACAGCAACCGTCTGCCGCGCGAGGTGGCGCTGGAGCTGTGGACCGCGGGCAGCGCCTGGTTCTCCAGTGAACAAGGTAAAAAAGGGCGTATTGAGAAAGATCAGCTGGCCGATCTGGTGGTGCTGTCCAAAGACTATTTCAGCGTGCCGGAAGAGGAGATCAAAGGCATTGAGTCGGTGCTGACGGTGGTCGATGGCAAAGTGGTTTATGCCGCAGGGCATTTTTCGCCGCTGGCGCCGCCGCCGATTCCTGTTCTGCCGGAGTGGTCTCCGGTGGTCAAGGTGCCGGGCCACTATCGTTCCGCTCCGCCTGCGGCGGCGAAAATCGGGGCGATAGTCCAGATGCACCAGTGCTGCGGCAGCTGCGGCGTGCACGGTCATCAGCATGATATTGCCCGTCAGTCGTCGGTGCCGGTATCGGACGAGCAGGCGTTCTGGGGCGTGATGGGCTGTTCCTGCTTTGCGTTTTAGCTTCTGACAGGTTAACGCGCTCCCCCGGCGAGGCCGCCGGGGGAGCGCGGAGCGCGACCACCTGATGACGCATCAACGATATGCCGGGCTTAGCCCCGGTTCTGAGAGCCAAATAGCTGGATCCGGCGGGCGACCATCTCGCGCACGGGCAGCAAGCCTTGGCGGATAACTTTGCGCGGATCGTTAATATCGTGACCGTTATCGGCGGCGAACAGCGCTTTCACGGCTTCGCACCAGGCGTACATATTCTCGGTGTTGACGTTAATTTTTGCCGTACCGCAGGCAATTGCTTTGCGCATATCGTCGTCAGCAATACCGGTCCCGCCGTGAAGTACCAGCGGTACTTTAACAAGCTCTGATATGGCTTTCATTTCGGCAAAGCCGAGTTTAGCCTTCCCTTTATAAAGCCCGTGCGTAGAACCGAGCGCTGCCGCGAGGCAGTCTACCTGCGTTTCGCTGACCAGGGTAAAGCACTCCTGCGGATCGGCATAGATAACCTCAGAATTCACGATGCCATCTTCACTGCCGGCAATGGTTCCCAGCTCGGCTTCAACGGAGATGTCTCTGCTGTGCGCCAGGTCGACCAGATGGCGGGTGATCGCCAGGTTTTCCGCAAACGGCAAATGGGAGCCATCAAACATAATCGAGCTAAAGCCGGCTTCAATGGCCGCTTCGCAGGCCTCGCGCGTGGTCCCGTGATCGAGATGCAATGCGACAGGAATATCAATCTGTAGATAGTCCATCGCATTGACCACGATGTCATGAATGCATTTCAGGCCCAGCATATGTTTTACCGTACCGCCGGAGACCCCCAAAATAATGGGTGAGCGGAGCTGTTGCCCGGTGCTTAATACGGCGCCAACCCATTCCAGATTATTAATATTGAACTGCCCTACGGCATAACCGTCCCGTAGGGCATGCTGAAGCATGTCCTTCATAGAAACTAACATAATCACCTCGGAATCAATTATTCATCAAAATACTGCGTTAAGTTTCTTTCGTAGCTGTTTAATGCATTATGAACAACGGCAAGATCCGGCATGGATTCACGAACACCTTTTTTCTCAATAGAGATTGCGGCGGTCAGGCTGGCAAAAAGAATAATATTATCGATATGCCATGAATAATGAACGCCGTAAGTGAAAGCACCATGAAAAACATCGCCGGCGCCGGTCGTATCGACGGCCTGACATTGCCAGGCGGGGACAATGTGCAGCATCCCGCTCTTTAAAAAGGCACAGCCTTTTTCTCCAAGAGTAATAAAAGCCTCACCCCGGCAGATTTTATTCAGTTCGAGAAGGGCTGTTTTTAGCTCTTTCTCAGTGCTCAGCGCGCGGTAGCTCATATAGTCTCTGGCGAAATGTTCGCTGACGACGAAATAATCAGTCCAGGCCGCCAGTTTGATATTACTGGCACGTAATGAGCCGCCATCCATGACCACGCGGGCCGCGGGGAGTTTTTTAATTAAATACTCGCTGATTTCCGCTTCATGACCATCAATTAACAGGGTCACCGGTTCTTCTGAAGCAATAAGGCGCTGTGCGAGATCGTCAAGTTTCAGTTTTTGATCGTAGGTCAACGAAGGTGGCGTTTGCATTTTACGGGTAATAATGGTTCGCGAGCCCGTTAAACGGTTAACCAGCACCGATGCCAGCGGGGTGATCATCTCATCGGAAAAGACGATGTGGCTGGTATCGACTCCGGCCTGAGCAAATTCATCGACGATACGCTGACCGTAAATATCCGCATTGAGATGACCGATGTAATAGACATCCTCGCCCCATAATCCCAGCAGCCATGCGGCATTTGCCGCCGGACCGCCGCCGCTTTCAATAAAGTCGTGGCAGAAGTTTTTGGTGTTTTCCTGCGGCCACTCATTCAGAAAGAAGAACTGATCAAAACATGAAAATCCTATGGACAATATAGCCATAACTACTCCTGATAATGTCGTCAGCTGCGGGAAGAATGCTTCCCGCAGGGAAAAATGAAACCCTATTCATTTTTCTTATTCGCCGTCAGCGCTTCGTAGCTGAGCGTATCTCCTACCACGCGCACTGAGCGGAAGCAGAAAGGCACCAGCAGAGCGATGAGCAGGGCGAGGCAAATCAAATAGATGGTTATCTGGCCAAACTGGGTAAACGCATTACCGATAATGATGCCCCATACCGCGAAATCGAAATCGGCAAAGGTGCTGTTCTCAAAGCCCAGGCTGCCTAAAGCCGGGAGCAACATCGCCGGCAGGAAGGCGAGGAAGATGCCGCCAATGAACGAGGCAATGACGCAGCCGCGCTTGCCGCCCAGCTTGTCGGCGAAGACGCCGGAGGTCCCGCCGCAGAAGAAATGCGGCACCATGCCGGGAATGATTAGCGCCATGCCGAAGGCGCCCAGCAGCAGCATTCCCACCAGACCACCGATAAAGGAGCTGATAAAACCGACGACCACCGCCGTTGGACTAAACGTAAAGAACACCGCGCAGTCTACGGCCGGAATCGAATCGGGAATCAGCTTCTGGCTAATCCCCTGGAATGCCGGTACCAGATCGCCAAGGATCAGACGCACGCCGTTGTAGACGATGGCGACGCCGACGGCAAACTGCAGCCCGGTCAGGATAGAGAAGATCAGCATGTTCTGATCCGTGATTGTCCGCAGGTATTCGGTGCCGGCCACGGCGCTACAGACAAAGTAGATAACGAACATCACGATCCCGGTAGTGACCGTGGTATCGCGCAGAAAGCCCCATTTTTCAGAGATTTCGGTATCGGCGAAAGAGTTCGCCGGGTTGCCGGTTTTGCTGGCGATCCACGCCGAGATGTAATACCCCAGAGAGCCAAAATGCCCCATCGCAATGCCGCCATCTTCGGTGACCTGCTTGGTATAGCGCTGACCGATTGCCGGGGAGATCGCCGACCAGGAGCCGAGTAAGAACCCGCCAATCAGTACCAGCATCCAGCCGCGGAATTCTGCCGCCTGCAGTACCGCAGAGAACAGACAGGCGAGGAAGAATGAGTGGTGACCGGTAAGGAAGATATATTTATACTTAGTGCAGCGAGCAATAAGCAGGTTAAAAATAAAACCTAACAGCAATATACTCATGGTTTCAACGCCCAGTACCTTCTGGGCGACGGAAACAATAGCCTCGTTGTTAGGAATAACGCCGCGAATATTAAATCCGGCTTCGATAATTCCGCCGAGCGGATTGAGGTTGGCAACGATAACCCCTGCACCGGCGCTGAGCATTAAATAACCGAGGATGGGCTTTAAGGTACCGGTGAGAAGTTTATTTCCGGGGGAGCGCAGTGCCACTAAACCGACAAATGCGATAATCCCCATCAGAAATGCGGGTTGGCTGAATATTTCTGATAAGAATGTAAGTATAGCCTGCATGATCGTATCCTTAGAGCCTATCCCATTAGGCTATTTTATTTGCCATTTTGGCCCTGGGCAGTGCTCAAAATCCTCACGTACTGCGTGTACGCTCCGGTTTTTCCGCGCTGTCCGTGTCCAAACTGGCTGCAACAATGTACGCCTGCTGGGGTAGGCTCTTAATAATGATTAAGAATGAGTTGCAGCAATTTTTGTCAGGGCGTCGGTAATATCTTCAGCAATTTTTGCTTTATGTACATAGCTGCGAATAATGGCGACCTGACAATGCGCAGGGAACTGATTGGCTAATTCTTTGATGGTGATATAGAGATCGGCTTTCTCTCCGACGGCATTAGCAAAATCAACAGAGGCGACGTCAGCTTTGATCCCTAATTCATCACATATTTTTTTGACATTGCTTGCGGCCATTAATGAACTGCCAATCCCGTTACCACAAACTGTTCTGATAACTAACATAATGACGACTCCATTTTATTGTGGATGAAATTGAATACGACATTGATGTCATGCTCTTCGCGAAGGAACGACACAATATCTGATTCAATCAGTGTGGCGATTATCTGGATCATTTTTATATGGTTATCGGCGTCGGCGCCGGCGATACCGATAATGACGCTCACCGGGTCAAACTCTTCGTGACCAAAGTGAAGCGGCTGGCGGGTGGTGATTAAAGAAAAGCCGGTGCGGATGGCCCCCTTTTCGGGGCGCGCGTGGGGCATCGCCAGGCCGCTATCAATAACAATGGCGGGACCAAAATCCTTATAGACGTCGAGCATCGCGGTGATGTATTCGGGGCGACAAATTTGCTGGCGGGCAAGTAGCGTCCCGGATAATTCGATAGCCTGACTGGCGCTGGTAATGTTCTGATCAAGTGCGATTAACCGGCGATCAAAAATGATTTCCATAATCCAATCCTTAACGCATTTATTTTCTGAGTTAAATCATGACGAAATAGAACACAGGAAATCATGGTTCAGATCACATTTGAATTTTTAAACCTTGAAGTTGATCACAGCGAAATGATTTTTGCGTTATTTTTTTAGGGAAAATAACATTTATTATTATGTTAATTATCAATTGGTTATAATTTTGTAGTCAATTATTGAAATAATATCAGGTGGGAAAGATTAAAAATAAGAGCGATTTATTTTTTAGAAGTGTTTTGCGTATCACAAATATCATGGCAGTTTTTTATCAAAGTTTGAGTTTGCTAACAAAAAAAGCCATCTGAAAAGCATGAGGGAGCGGCGACTGCGCGATAGAGCGCAAAATGTGCTGCGGCAGGAGATAAAAAAGGCCCGCATGCGCGAGCCTTTTTCTGAACATGGGCCGATTACAGGCTGGACACGTTCTCGGTCAGGTATTTAGCTACGCCTTCCGGAGAAGCGGCCATACCTTCTTTTCCTTTTTCCCACTGTGCCGGGCAAACTTCACCGTGCTCTTCGTGGAACTGCAGCGCGTCAACCATACGCAGCATTTCGTCGATGTTACGACCCAGCGGCAGGTCGTTAACCACCTGGTGGCGAACTACGCCGTTAGCGTCGATCAGGAACGAGCCGCGCAGCGCCACGCCTTCGTCCGGGTGTTCAATACCGTAAGCTTTCTGGATTTCACGTTTGATATCAGCAACCATCGCGTATTTAACCGGACCGATACCGCCCTGGTCTACCGGGGTGTTACGCCATGCGTTGTGAACGAATTCAGAGTCGAAGGAGACGCCAACGACTTCTACGCCGCGCTTCTGGAATTCTTCATAACGTTTGTCAAAAGCGATCAGCTCAGACGGGCAAACGAAGGTGAAGTCCATCGGCCAGAAGAACAGGACGGTTGCTTTACCGTTGGTGTGTTGTTTGAAGTTGAATTTCTCAACGATTTCGCCGTTACCTAAAACAGCTGCTGCGGTAAAATCCGGAGCCTGACGAGTGACCAGAACCATATGATTCTCCTGTTAATAATAAGGTTAATTGGAACGCAACGCGGGCAAGTATAGGGACAGGTTCATGCGAACTCAACGTGACGTTGACAATCAATGAGATAGGTTTTGCCTATCAATTTATATCGGAAAACGGTGTTCAGAATAGCCTTTCTGTGAGAAAGCGCAATCTTTATAGTTCGCGCCTGGTGGCCTGCGCCATCATTCGCGGATAAAAATGCCAGAACTGCTGCTCGAGTTTATCGTAGTGCGTATCCAGATCCTGCCAGGAGTCGCGCAGGGCATCAAGGCGCGGACGACGGCTGGCCATGCCGTTGAGGACGCGCTGAATAAAGTCCATATCTTCATAGCGTTCAAGCCAGCGCTCCGACCACAAATAGGCATTGAGATTCACGAAGCGCGGCGGCGAATCGGGTAATACCGGCGTGACCTGTGCCTGGGCATAGCGGACAAACTCGTTGAGCGGCATATCAGGTGAAATACGCGCCCAGTGATGCGACAGGAAGTGATCCCACATCACATCCAGCGTAATGGGCGCCACGCGGCGGGTCTGCGGGCGAAACCAGTCGCGCGCTGCTTTGACTTCCGGCAGATTATCGGTCATGACATCGATGCGCCGGTGCATAAAAATACCGTCGACAATGTCAGCCGGGTAGTCCGCCTGGGGATTGCCGCGAACGAAATCTGCCAGAAGATTGCCGGGCAGGGAGCTGTCGGCGAGATGGGCTAAGTGCAGGTGTGCAAGAAAATTCATATACCTTTTATCCTTCAAACTGCCTCTTTATTGGCTTCAGCTTCCCGGCTCATCTTTGAGCCTCGTCCTCTCGGACCGCCACTCCGCGGCGTTCAAATCTGTTCCTGACGAATTTGTCATTCAGCTGCCGCGTCGATGCATCTTGAATGGTTTTGTGTATAGATTATGTTATTCGTCCAGAGGGGTAAAGGTTGCAGGGAGGACGCCCCGGCACTAGACTACCCGCCTCTTTATTTAGTCTGAGCCACCGTCATGCGCGTTACCGATTTTTCCTTTGAACTACCCGAATCCCTGATTGCCCACTACCCGCAGCCGGAGCGCAGTCGCTGTCGCCTGCTGTCGTTAGACGGTCCGACGGGAGCGCTGACGCATGGGACTTTCACCGATTTACTCGACAAACTTAACCCGGGCGATCTGCTGGTCTTTAACAATACCCGGGTGATCCCGGCGCGCCTGTTCGGCCGAAAAGCCAGCGGCGGCAAGATTGAAGTGCTGGTCGAGCGCATGCTGGATGACAAACGTATTCTGGCGCACATTCGCGCATCTAAAGCGCCGAAGCCGGGCGCCGAGCTGCTGCTGGGCGATGATGAAAGCATCAACGCCACGATGGTGGCACGTCACGACGCGCTGTTTAAAGTCGAATTTAACGATGAACGTCCGGTACTGGATATCCTCAACAGCATCGGCCATATGCCGCTGCCGCCGTATATCGATCGTCCGGACGAAGACGCCGACCGCGAACTGTATCAAACCGTCTACAGCACCAGGCCGGGGGCCGTAGCCGCGCCGACCGCAGGCCTGCACTTTGACGATATGATGCTGGAGAAGCTGCGCGAGAAAGGGATTGAAATGGCGTTTGTGACGCTGCACGTTGGCGCGGGGACATTCCAGCCGGTGCGCGTGGAGACCATTGAAGATCACATCATGCACTCCGAGTACGCCGAAGTGCCGCAGGAGGTCGTTGATGCGGTGCTGGCGGCGAAAGCGCGCGGCAACCGGGTCATCGCGGTAGGCACCACCTCCGTCCGTTCGCTGGAGAGCGCGGCGCAGGCGGCGAAAAACGACCTGATTGAGCCGTTTTTCGGCGACACGCAGATTTTTATCTATCAGGGGTATCAGTACAAAGCGGTTGATGCGCTGGTGACCAACTTCCATCTCCCTGAATCAACTCTGATTATGCTGGTTTCCGCCTTTGCTGGCTATCAGCACACCATGAATGCCTACAAGGCTGCGGTAGAACAAAAATATCGCTTTTTTAGCTACGGGGACGCGATGTTTATCACGTACAATCCGCAGGCTATTTTTGAGCGTGTCGGGGAATAACTCCGCGACATGAGTGTTTAACGTCAGACTGTTTTTCTGACGCAGGAGTTAAAATGAAATTTGAACTGGATACCACCGACGGACGCGCCCGCCGCGGCCGCCTGGTGTTTGATCGCGGCGTGGTTGAAACGCCAGCCTTTATGCCCGTTGGTACCTACGGCACCGTAAAAGGGATGACGCCGGAAGAAGTTGAAGCCACCGGCGCGCAAATTATCCTCGGCAATACGTTCCACCTGTGGTTACGTCCGGGCCAGGAAATCATGAAGCTACACGGCGACCTGCATGATTTTATGCAGTGGAAAGGGCCTATCCTGACCGATTCCGGCGGCTTCCAGGTGTTCAGCCTCGGCGATATCCGCAAAATTACCGAGCAGGGCGTCCACTTCCGCAACCCGATTAACGGCGACCCCATTTTCCTCGATCCGGAAAAATCGATGGAGATTCAGTACGATCTCGGTTCCGATATCGTGATGATCTTCGACGAATGTACGCCGTACCCGGCGGACTGGGATTACGCTAAGCGCTCGATGGAAATGTCGCTGCGCTGGGCGCAGCGCAGCCGCGACCGTTTTGACTCTCTTGGCAATAAAAATGCGCTGTTCGGCATTATCCAGGGCAGCGTTTACGAAGATTTACGTGATATCTCCGTTAAAGGTCTGGTAGATATCGGCTTTGATGGCTACGCTGTCGGCGGTTTGGCTGTCGGTGAGCCGAAGGAAGACATGCACCGTATCCTGGAGCACGTTTGCCCGCAGATCCCGGCCGACAAACCGCGCTATCTGATGGGCGTCGGCAAGCCAGAAGATCTGGTTGAAGGGGTGCGTCGCGGTATCGACATGTTCGACTGCGTCATGCCAACGCGCAACGCGCGTAACGGCCACCTGTTCGTCACCGATGGCGTGGTGAAGATTCGTAATGCGAAGCATAAAAGCGACACCGCGCCGCTGGATGCCGAGTGTGATTGCTATACATGTCGCAATTATTCACGCGCTTACTTGCATCATCTCGATCGTTGCAACGAAATATTGGGCGCGCGCCTCAATACCATTCATAACCTTCGCTACTATCAGCGTTTAATGGCTGGTTTACGTAAGGCTATCGAAGAGGGTAAATTAGAGAGCTTCGTGGCCGATTTTTACCAACGTCAGGGGCGACCTGTTCCTCCTTTGAACGTTGATTAATTTTAATAATGAGGGAATTTGAATGAGCTTTTTTATTTCTGATGCGGTAGCAGCAACCGGTGGCGCGGCGCAGGGTAGCCCGATGTCTCTGATTCTGATGCTGGTGGTGTTCGGTCTGATTTTCTACTTCATGATCCTGCGCCCACAGCAGAAGCGCACCAAAGAACATAAAAATCTGATGAACTCTATCGCCAAAGGCGATGAAGTGCTGACGAATGGCGGCCTGGTAGGTCGCGTCACGAAAGTGGCTGAAAGCGGATACATTGCTATCGCGCTGAACGATACCACTGAAGTGGTTATCAAACGTGACTTCGTCGCTGCCGTTCTGCCGAAAGGCACCATGAAGGCACTGTAATCCACTTTTCCCTAAGGGAACTGCCGTGTTAAACCGTTATCCTTTGTGGAAGTACATCATGCTGGTCGTCGTTATTATCGTCGGCCTGATGTATGCGCTCCCCAACCTGTATGGTGAGGATCCGGCCGTTCAAATCACTGGCGCGCGCGGTGTCGCCGCCAGTGAGCAAACGCTGATCCAGGTCCAGAAAACGTTACAAGAAGAAAAAATTACCGCTAAGTCTGTGGCACTGGAAGAGGGCGCAATCCTTGCGCGCTTCGACACCACCGATGTCCAGCTGCGCGCACGTGAAGTGCTGGTGGACGTGTTAGGTGATAAATACGTCGTGGCGCTGAACTTAGCTCCGGCGACTCCTCGCTGGTTAGCGGCTATCCATGCCGAGCCGATGAAGCTGGGTCTTGACCTGCGCGGCGGCGTACACTTCCTGATGGAAGTGGATATGGACACCGCGCTGGGAAAACTGCAGGAACAAAATATCGATAGCCTGCGCAGCGAGCTGCGTGAAAAAGGCATCCCTTACTCCACCGTGCGTAAGGAAGACAATTATGGTCTGAGCATCGCTTTTCGCGATAGCGCCGCACGCGATCAGGCCATCTCCTGGCTGAGCCCGCGTCACCGCGATCTGGTTATCTCCACGCAGGGCGCTACTGGCCTGAAAGCGGTGATGACCGATGAGCGCCTGAAAGAAGCCCGCGAATACGCCGTGCAGCAGAACATCAACATTCTGCGTAACCGTGTTAACCAACTGGGTGTTGCCGAGCCGCTGGTACAGCGTCAGGGCGCCGACCGTATCGTGGTTGAACTGCCGGGTATTCAGGATACCGCTCGGGCGAAAGAAATTCTTGGCGCTACGGCGACGCTGGAATTCCGTCTGGTTAACAGCAACGTTGACAGCGCCGCAGCCGCTTCCGGTCGTGTCCCTGGCGACTCTGAAGTGAAAGATACCCGTGAAGGTCGGCCGGTTGTGCTGTACAAGCGCGTGATTCTGACCGGTGACCATATCACCGACTCCACTTCCAGCATGGACGAGTTCAACCAGCCGCAGGTTAACATCTCGCTGGACAGCGCCGGCGGCAACATCATGTCTAACTTCACCAAGGACAACATCGGCAAACCGATGGCGACCCTGTTCGTGGAGTACAAAGACAGCGGTAAGAAAGATGCCAACGGTCGTGCCATTCTGGTGAAAGAGGAAGAGGTGATTAACATCGCCAACATCCAGTCTCGCCTGGGTAACAGCTTCCGTATTACCGGTATCAGCAACCCAAATGAAGCGCGTCAGCTCTCTCTGCTGCTGCGTGCGGGTGCGCTGATTGCGCCGATTCAGATCGTTGAAGAACGTACCATCGGCCCGACTCTGGGTATGCAGAACATCAAGCAGGGTCTGGAAGCGTGTCTGGCCGGTCTGGTGGTGTCTATCCTGTTCATGATTTTCTTCTATAAGAAATTCGGTCTGATCGCGACCTCTGCGCTGGTGGCTAACCTGGTGCTGATCGTCGGTATCATGTCCCTGCTTCCTGGGGCCACGCTGAGTATGCCGGGGATTGCGGGTATCGTGTTAACCCTTGCGGTAGCGGTCGATGCTAACGTACTGATCAACGAACGTATTAAAGAAGAGTTGAGCAACGGACGTTCCGTTCAGCAGGCGATTGATGAAGGTTACCGGGGCGCATTCAGCTCGATCTTCGATGCGAACATTACGACGTTGATCAAAGTTATCATCCTGTACGCGGTCGGTACCGGTGCAATTAAAGGGTTTGCGATTACTACCGGTATCGGTGTGGCAACCTCGATGTTTACCGCTATCGTCGGCACCCGTGCCATCGTGAACCTGCTGTACGGCGGCAAGCGCGTTAAAAAGCTGTCTATCTGAGGAGTGCGTTGTGGCACAGGAATATACTGTTGAACAATTGAACCACGGCCGTAAAGTCTATGACTTTATGCGCTGGGACTACTGGGCTTTCGGCATTTCAGGTTTTCTGCTGATTGCCGCCATTGTCGTGATGGGCGTGCGCGGTTTTAACTGGGGTCTGGATTTCACCGGCGGTACGGTGATCGAAATTACCCTCGAAAAACCGGCCGAACTGGACCAGATGCGCCAGGCGTTGCAGAAGGCGGGCTTTGAAGAGCCGCAGGTGCAGAACTTCGGCAGCAGCCGCGACATTATGGTACGTATGCCGCCGGTACATGATGCCAACATCAGTCAGGAGCTGGGCAGCAAGGTCGTTAACGTGATTAACGAATCGACCAGCCAGTCCGCGACGGTTAAGCGAATCGAGTTCGTGGGGCCGAGCGTCGGGGCTGACCTGGCGCAAAGCGGCGCGCTGGCGCTGCTGGCGGCATTAATCTGTATCCTGGTGTACGTTGGTTTCCGTTTCGAGTGGCGTCTTGCCGCCGGGGTCGTTATCGCTCTGGCGCACGACGTGGTCATTACGATGGGCATCCTCTCGCTGTTCCATATCGAGATTGACCTGACTATCGTCGCCTCGCTGATGTCGGTTATCGGCTACTCGCTGAACGACAGCATCGTGGTATCTGACCGTATCCGTGAAAACTTCCGTAAGATCCGCCGCGGTACGCCGTATGAGATCTTCAACGTGTCGTTGACCCAGACGCTGCATCGTACCTTGATCACCTCCGGAACCACGTTGGTGGTGATCCTGATGCTGTATCTCTTTGGTGGCCCGGTTCTGGAAGGCTTCTCGCTGACCATGCTGATCGGTGTCTCCATCGGTACGGCCTCGTCTATCTACGTGGCGTCCGCACTGGCGCTGAAGCTGGGCATGAAGCGTGAGCATATGCTGCAGCAGAAGGTAGAAAAAGAAGGGGCGGATCAGCCGTCAATTCTGCCGTAAATCCGGCGCGTTCAGATAAAGCAATCCCGGTCGCAAGGCCGGGATTTTTTTATTACAGCCCGGCCAAATTTCGCTACTCTCCACTCATTAGCTTAATGAGATGGAGATCCCCCATGTCCGCCATAGTCCTTTCTGCCGTCGCCGAACCCACCGTCTGGCACGATGTGCCTTCCGTTACGCTCAGCGATCAAACGCTACGCCAGCGTAAAGCCAGGGTACTTGCGCAAATGCGCCGGCATGGCTACGACACGCTGATCGTGTATGCCGATAAAGAGCACGGCGGAAACTTCGAATATCTCACCGGCTTTATCCCTCGTTTTGAAGAAGCATTGCTGGTACTGCATCGCGAAGGGGAGGCGGTGCTGGTGCTGGGCAATGAAAACCTCAAGCTGGCGGCCTTTGCCCGGCTGGAAAACCGGGTGATCCATGCGCCGTGGTTCTCGTTGCCGAATCAACCCATGAGCAATGAAAAGAGTCTGCCTCAGCTGTTGCAGGATGCCGGTATTAGCAGCGGGAAAACGCTGGGCCTGGTAGGCTGGAAGCTATTCACCGGCAGCGCTGACGACCGTTCACAGATGTTCGATCTGCCTGCTTTTATCGTTGACGCCATTCGGCAGGCTGCAGGGCCGCAGGCGGTTGTGGTCAATGCCACGGCAATATTTATCGCGCCAGATGGCGGAGTGAGAACGGTAAATTCAGCCAATGAGCTGGCGCATTATGAATATGGCGCCAACCTGGCGTCGACGGCGATCCTCACGGCTTTGAATGCCATCGAGCCGGGGAAAACGGAAAAACAGATCGGCGCGCTGCTGGCAGCAGAAGGCCAGCCCAACAGCGTGGTGATGATTGCCGCTACCGGCGATCGTTTCGCCGATGCCCGTCTCTATCCTGGCGATAAGGTTATCCGTCGCGGCGATAAGTTTTCGCTCACTACCGGGTTTAAAGGCGGCTTAAGCAGCCGGGCAGCCTATGTGGTCGGCGATGAAACGGAGCTGGCGCCGGAGGTGGCGGACTACCTCGATGTGGTGGCGAAGCCCTATTTCCGGGCGGTAGTCAGCTGGCTGGAGAACCTGCGTATCGGTATGCGCGGCGGTGAGATGTATGATCTTATCGAGCGGGTGTTACCGAAAGCAGAGTATCACTGGCATTTGAACCCCGGCCATCTGGTCGCCGACGAAGAGTGGCTGTGTTCTCCTGTAGGGCCGGACTCTCAGGCCAGTATCCGCAGCGGCATGCTGCTGCAAATCGATATTATCCCCTCACGGGCGGGCTATGCCGGGGCCAGTATTGAAGATACCGTAGCGGTTGCGGATGAGGCGTTACGTGAGGAGCTGGCGGAGAACTGGCCGGCTCTCTGGCAGCGCATCGTTACCCGGCGGGCCTATATTCGCCAGCAGCTGGGGATTGTCCTGCCGGAGGAGGTCCTGCCGCTATCGAATACCGTTGGCTATTTACGTCCCTGGCTGCTTGATCAGCGGCGGGCCCTGGTTTGTACGGCGAGTTAACCGCCGACGGCAAACTGCGCGACGGCAGGGACGTCGATCGCTCCTGACAGTACGTTGTCAGGAGCCCTGCCATACACTCCTCCTGAACCCAAACAATGGACAGGAGGATGTATGAACAACGTAATTAACTGGTTTGAAATTCCGGTCGCTGACATGGATCGTGCCGTGGCGTTTTACGAGCCGGTGCTGCAGGTGACGCTGCGTCGGGAAAATATGGATTGTGCCGAAATGGCCGTTTTTCCGTATCAGGATCCGGCCCCCGGCGGCGCGCTGGCGAAGTTTGACGGGGTTAAACCTGCCGATCAGGGATGTATTATCTATCTGCATACTGACAATCTGGCCGCCACGCTCGACCGCGTGAATTCCGCTGGCGGGAGCTGCGTCTTTGGCCCGCTTGAGCTGTCGAACGATATTGGTACCATCGCGCTGTTTATGGATAGCGAAGGTAACCGGATTGGCCTCCATCAACCTAAACACCTGTCCCATTAATGCGTTTGACGCCTGCGGGACGGGCCTGACTATGAGATAAGCTAAAAATGAGCCGACGCGCCGACCGCCTTTTTCAAATCGTGCAGATCCTGCGGGGGAGAAGATTAACCACCGCCGGACTGCTGGCGGAGCGGCTCGGCGTATCGGAGCGCACCATCTACCGGGATATCCGCGACCTGTCGCTCTCCGGCGTGCCGGTGGAGGGTGAGGCCGGAAGCGGATATCGCCTGCTGGCAGGCTACAGCTTACCGCCTCTGATGCTGACGACCCAGGAGTCGGAAGCGCTGGTGGCCGCGATTCGGCTGCTGCAAACCTGGGGGGGCGAATCGCTGTCCCAGGCGCTGGAGTCGGCTCGGGAAAAGATGCTCGCGATTTTACCTGAGGAGAGTCGGCGTAAGGCCGAACAATCGCGGCTATTTGCGCCGGATTTTGGCGCCCAGGGCTACAGTAAGGCACAGTTTGATCTGGTGCATCGGGCGGTTTCCGGTCAGCGGGTGCTGGCGCTGCACTACCGCGACGAAGCGGGAAAGGTGTCGCAGCGTGAAGTGCTGCCGCTGGGGCTCTTTTTCTGGGGCGAACGCTGGCTGCTGGTGAGCTGGTGCGAGCTCCGCGACGATTACCGCTGCTTTCGTCTCGATCGCTGCCTGGACGTGGCTGCTACCGGGCGCCTTTTCAGCGAGCGGGCCGACCGTTCATTGAGTGATTTTCTGCGTAAGGTGAGGTGCGAGGAGCGTGAGCCATAATGCGCGTCAATCGATATCCCCGGCGCAGAGGCCGGGGACCATCAGGCAGGATTAGAAGTTGTAACCCACCACGAAGTAACCACCCCAGCCGGTAGAGCGTACGTTGAAGTCGCCATCGCCGAAGTTGAGCTTCGCATCATCGGCCCACTGACCGCCGTTATGCCAGTAACGGGCCACAACGGAGTAGTGCCAGTGCGCGTAGTTCAGCGCCAGGATGTGGCTGGAGGCGATGGAGTTGCTGGTGCGCGCGTGCTTGCCGTTCATGTCATAGAAGTTGTCATCGCCCAGATCGGAACCCCAGTCAAAGTTGGTGAAGCCGATGTAGCTCAGCGAGCCGCCCCACAGGTCGGTCAGCGGGACAAAGTATTTCACTTTGAAACGGTAGCCGTCCCATTCGTTTTCGTTGGATGCGCCATAGTTCTGCCACTGATATTTCGCATAGACGTTCAGAGACAGGCTCATCGGCAGACCGGTATCGATATCGGTACCCAGACCCATATACCAGGTGCTCTGCTCCTGAGAATCGTTACGACCCATATCGTAGATATAGTTGTTCGCGAAATACCACTCTTTGAACGGGCCGAAGCTGAGATCGGTGTTGGTCAGCTTATCGATAGAGAAACGCGGTTCGATTTCCATAAACAGCGGAGAACCGTTGTTCCAGATACCTTTTGCCGTGCTGTTGCCGCCAAAGAACACCGGCGCATCGATATAGCCATAGAAATCAAACCAGTCTTTTTTAGCAAACGCTTCGTATTCCAGATAGGTATCGTTACGGATTTGCGGTCCAAAACGGGTGTGGTAGCTACCCACCACGTTTACACTCTGGTGCCACCAATCAGACAGGTACTGCGGTTTTTCGTTTTCTGCCGCGCCAGCAGTGAACGATGTGGACAGCGCCAGTACGGCGCCTGCTGCCAGTAATGTTTTTTTCATAATGATGCCACTGTTTAAATTAAGCCAAAAGGCGTTAAGAACGTTGCCGAAGCGTTTCTAAATATTTCGTCTTTCTGTGGGGGTCTATTATAGAAATCATTGCTCACAAAAATACGTGTTGTTTCACATAACGTAAACATACGTAATCGATTGCGTTCACGATTCTATGCATTTCCTGACAGAATGCCACTGAAATTCATCCATACAGTCAATTTTTACTGAACTGTTTAGAAAAATTGTAAATGGATTTCTGGACGGGGGGCCCGGGTGTCGGCGACACCCGGTGAAGGGGATTATTGTGCGGTGGCGGGCTGGATATCGTGAATGCGCAGGAAGCCGAGCTGCTCCGGCGTGATGCCGTTCAGACGTAGCGGAATATCAACGTCGCTCGGCGCCAGGATGCTGGCGGGGGCGCTAATCAACCGATCGTGCACGTTAACTTCCTGATAATTCTGCGTGGTGCCGCTGATTTGCCCCCAGGCAACGGTGGCGCTAAACGCCGGTAGCGGGTCGTTTGATTCCCCCTGAATACGCAGCGTCAGGCGGGTACCGTCGGCGTCGGCGGCAATATCACGCAGCGACATACGCAATGTGCCGATTTGGCTTTCGAGGCGCGCCGGAGTCCTGGCGCCGGGCAAAAGATAAACGCCGCTGGTGGATTTCGCATTCAGAGCGTTTTGCTGGCTAATTTTCACCGTCTGCTGATTAAGCTGAGTCATCTCTTTGCTCAAGGTGCTTACGCTTTCATGCATTTGACGGACTTCGCTTTGCTGCGCGCAGGCGCTGAGTGTGAACAGCGTGGTCAGCATCGCCAGCTTCAAATAACGTCTTGTCATGGTCATGGATTCCGTTTTCAGGGGATACTTTATGGTAGATCGTCTCCGTCCACGAGCCATAGATCCTTTGTCTCAAAAGCTCTTTCTTTGTTGTCGGGGCACTTCGCGGTAAACTACCCGTCAGTTTAACTTCCTGTCAGGACGCGCTATGCATTGCCCTTTCTGTTTCGCCGTAGATACCAAAGTGATCGACTCTCGTCTGGTGGGTGAGGGCTCTTCTGTGCGTCGTCGTCGGCAGTGCCTGGTTTGTAACGAACGTTTCACCACCTTCGAGGTGGCAGAGCTGGTGATGCCGCGTGTGGTCAAGAGCAACGATGTGCGGGAGCCCTTCAATGAAGATAAGCTGCGCAGCGGAATGCTGAAAGCGTTGGAAAAACGGCCGGTCAGCGCCGATGATGTGGAAATGGCGCTCAATCATATCAAAACCCATTTACGCGGTACCGGTGAGCGCGAAGTCCCGAGCAAAATGATCGGCAACCTGGTGATGGAGCAGCTGAAAAAGCTCGATAAAGTTGCCTATATCCGCTTTGCTTCCGTCTATCGCAGTTTTGAAGATATCAAAGAGTTCGGCGAAGAGATCGCCCGCTTACAGGACTAAGCCATGCATGATGAAATGTACATGGCGCGAGCGCTTAAGCTGGCGCAGCGCGGGCGCTTTACGACCCATCCCAATCCGAATGTCGGCTGTGTGATCGTCAAGGACGGCGAGATTGTCGGCGAAGGTTTTCACTATCGTGCCGGCGAGCCGCATGCGGAAGTTCATGCGCTGCGCATGGCCGGCGAAAAAGCCCGGGGCGCCACTGCCTATGTGACGCTGGAACCCTGCAGTCATCACGGCCGAACGCCGCCGTGCTGCGACGCGCTGATTGCCGCGGGCGTTACCCGCGTCGTGGCCGCCATGCAGGACCCTAACCCGCAGGTGGCCGGGCGCGGCCTGTATCGCCTGCAGCAGGAAGGAATTGACGTCAGCCACGGCCTGATGATGGGCGAAGCCGAAGCGCTGAACAAAGGCTTTCTTAAGCGGATGCGCACCGGTTTCCCTTACATACAGCTAAAAATGGGCGCTTCGCTGGATGGTCGCACCGCGATGGCCAGCGGCGAAAGTCAGTGGATTACCTCGCCGCAGGCGCGACGCGACGTGCAGCGCCTGCGTGCGCAAAGCCATGCGATCCTGACCAGCAGCGCGACCGTCCTGGCAGACGATCCGGCATTAACCGTACGCTGGGAAGAGCTCGATGCCGATATTCGCGCCCGCTACCCGCAGGAAAATCTGCGTCAGCCGCTGCGTATTGTGATCGATAGCCATAATCGCGTTACTCCTGAGCACCGCATCGTGCAGCAGGCGGGAGAGACGCTGTTTGCCCGCACTCAGGCCGATGATCGCAGCTGGCCGGAAAGCGTGCGAACGCTGATGGTGCCGGAACATAACGGCCATCTCGATCTGGTGTTACTGATGATGCAGCTTGGCAAACAGCAGGTTAACAGCATTTGGGTGGAAGCGGGCCCGACGCTCGCCGGCGCGCTGTTGCAGGCCGGACTGGTGGACGAGCTTATCGTCTATATTGCGCCTAAACTGTTAGGCAGCGACGCACGCGGGCTATGCGTGCTGCCGGGGCTTGAGAAACTGGCTGATGCCCCCCATTTCAAATTCAACGAGATACGCCAGGTAGGCCCCGATCTTTGCCTGCATTTAGTGGGCGCATGATCTCCCCCTGGCAAGGGAAAACAGCATCGCTACGCGAAATCATTCAAGATGCGTCGAGGCAGCCAACCCGAGAACCCCCGCTTGCTTACAGCGGTAAGCGACCGGGATCGACAGGCGCAGCCAACGCGGAGGCAGTTTGAAGGATGAAGTGTATAAATTATTATGATAGAATCCGCCCCCCTTGCGGGGCTATATGAACCCGAAGGAAGAGTATGAACATTATTGAAGCTAACGTTGCTACCCCGGACGCTCGCGTCGCCATCACCATTGCGCGTTTCAACAACTTTATCAATGACAGCCTGCTGGAAGGTGCTATTGACGCACTCAAGCGCATCGGTCAGGTAAAAGATGAAAATATTACCGTTGTTTGGGTTCCAGGCGCGTATGAGCTGCCGCTGGCGGCTGGCGTGCTGGCTAAAACCGGTAAATATGACGCAGTGATTGCTCTGGGTACGGTGATTCGTGGTGGTACCGCGCACTTTGAATATGTGGCTGGCGGAGCAAGCAATGGCCTCGCACATGTCGCGCAGGACAGCGAAATCCCGGTAGCCTTTGGTGTTCTGACGACAGAAAGCATTGAACAAGCCATCGAACGCGCTGGTACCAAAGCCGGTAACAAAGGCGCAGAAGCTGCGCTGACCGCGCTGGAAATGATTAACGTATTGAAAGCCATCAAGGCCTGAATTTTTTTGTAAGGGGAATTCCGTGAAACCTGCTGCTCGTCGCCGCGCCCGTGAGTGTGCCGTCCAGGCGCTTTACTCCTGGCAGTTGTCCCAGAACGACATCGCTGATGTTGAATACCAGTTCCTGGCGGAACAGGATGTCAAAGATGTCGACGTTCTGTATTTCCGCGAACTGCTGTCCGGAGTGGCGACTAACAGCGCATACCTCGACGGCCTGATGAAGCCGTACCTGTCCCGCCTGCTTGAAGAGCTGGGTCAGGTGGAGAAAGCGGTACTGCGTATCGCCCTGTTCGAGCTGTCTAAACGTGACGATGTTCCGTACAAAGTTGCGATTAACGAAGCTATCGAACTGGCGAAAACCTTTGGCGCCGAAGACAGTCATAAGTTTGTTAACGGCGTGCTGGACAAAGCAGCCCCGGCAATTCGTCCCAACAAAAAGTAAACTCCAGGCCGGGTCTCGCGGGATGTCATCCACGCAAGGTCCGGCCTTATTCTTTTCTTTTGCTGAGGCATAACGTATGGCATGCGGCGAATTTTCCCTGATTGCCCGTTATTTTGATCGCGTAAAAAGCATGCGTCTCGATGTGGAAACCGGCATCGGCGACGACTGCGCTCTCCTGAACATTCCCGAGAAAAAAACGCTGGCAATCAGCACCGACACCCTGGTGGCGGGCAACCATTTTTTACCTGATATCGATCCTGCCGATCTGGCTTACAAGGCGCTGGCGGTCAATCTGAGCGACCTCGCGGCGATGGGCGCCGAACCGGCGTGGTTGACGCTGGCGTTAACGCTACCGGAAGCGGATGAAGCGTGGCTGGCAGCGTTCAGCGACAGCCTGTTCATGCAGCTCAACTATTACGATATGCAGCTGATCGGCGGTGATACCACTCGCGGTCCGCTGTCGATGACCCTGGGTATTCACGGTTTTGTCCCGCCTGGGCGCGCTTTGAAGCGTTCCGGGGCGAAACCTGGCGACTGGATATACGTCACCGGCACCCCCGGCGACAGCGCCGCAGGATTGGCCATTTTGCAGGATCGTCTGGTGGTGGCGTCAGCCGCTGATGCCGACTACCTGCTGGCGCGCCATTTGCGCCCGATGCCGCGCGTATTGCAAGGACAGGCGCTGCGCGATCTGGCCAGCTCGGCCATTGATCTGTCCGACGGTCTGATTTCCGATCTGGGGCATATTCTGAAGGCCAGCGGCTGCGGCGCGCGGATCGATCTTGACGCAATGCCGTTATCCGATGCGCTGCTGCGCCATGCAGAGAGGGAGCAGGCGCTGCGCTGGGCGCTCTCTGGCGGTGAAGACTACGAACTGTGCTTTACCGTGCCTGAACTTAACCGCGGCGCGCTTGATGTGGCTATCGGCCAGCTTGGGGCGCGCTTTACCTGCATTGGACAGATTAGCGCCGAGGCGGACGGTTTGCAGTTGATGCAATCCGGTAAACCGGTCCAGCTGGATTTACAGGGGTACGATCACTTTGGTGCGTAGTAAAGATATCGCAAAAAGCCGCCTCAATATGCTGAATCCCTGGCATTTGCTGGCGACCGGTTTTGGCAGCGGGTTAAGCCCCGTGGTGCCCGGCACAATGGGCTCGCTGGCGGCGATTCCGTTCTGGTATCTGATGACCTTTCTTCCCTGGCAGCTCTATTCGCTGGTGGTGATGATGGGCATTTGTATCGGGGTTTATATCTGCCATCGCACGGCGAAAGATATGGGTACCCACGATCACGGGAGCATCGTCTGGGACGAGTTTGTCGGGATGTGGATCACCTTGATGGCGCTACCGACGCTTGACTGGCAATGGGTCGCCGCCGGGTTTGTGATCTTCCGCATTTTTGATATGTGGAAACCGTGGCCGATTCGCTGGTTTGACCGCAATATCCACGGCGGGATGGGGATCATGGTCGATGATATCGTCGCCGGCGTGATTTCGGCGGGCGTGCTGTATGTCATAGGCCATCACTGGCCGATTGGTCTTTTCTGAGCTCACTCCTCGGGTGAGTTTGCCCGGGCCAGTGGCCCGGGCGGCCCGCTTATTTAAAACCCACAATCGGATGCGGCTGGTACGGCGCTTCCAGCTTTTCTACCTGTTCAGGCGTCAGCGTTAAATCCACCGCGCCCAGCAGGTCGTCGAGCTGCTCCTGTCTGGAGGCTCCGACGATTGGCGCCGCGACGCCGGGTTTACTCAGCAGCCAGGCCAGCGCCACCTGGGCGCGATTGGCGCCGAGTTCTTCCGCCACTTCAGCAAGATTCTGCGCAATCTGCGCATCGTTTTCATCGGTTGCGCTGTAGAGCGATTTGCCAAACTCATCAGAGACCAGGCGGGCAGTGGTTTCGCCCCACGGACGGGTGAGGCGACCCCGCGCCAGCGGGCTCCAGGGGATGACTGATACGCCAGCACGATGGCACAGCGGCAGCATCTCGTTCTCTTCTTCACGATAGATCAGGTTGTAATGATCCTGCATGGTGACAAAGCGCGCCCAGCCGTTGCTCTCCTGAAGCTGCAGCGCCTGCGCAAACTGGCGGGCGTGCATCGATGAGGCGCCGATATAGCGTGCTTTCCCGGCCTTAACAACCTCATTTAGCGCTTCCAGGGTCTCTTCAATCGGCGTGCTGTAGTCCCAACGATGGATCTGCAGCAGGTCGACATATTCCATACCTAAGCGGCGCAGGCTGTCATCGATAGAGCGCAGGATCTGCGCACGCGAGAGGCCCTCCGGCAGATCCCCGACCTGGTGATACACCTTTGTGGCCACCACTACTTCGTCACGGCGGGCGAAATCGCGCAGCGCACGGCCGACAATCTCTTCACTGCTGCCGTCAGAGTAGCTGTTGGCGGTATCAAAAAAGTTGATGCCGCCTTCCAGCGCACGTTGAATGAGCGGACGGCTGCTCTCTTCAGGTAGGGTCCAGGCGTGCTTGCCCCGATCCGGCTCGCCAAAGGTCATACAGCCGAGGCAAAGTCGGGAGACCCGCAGGTGGGTTGCTTCAGGTGTGATGTAGTGCATGAACGGCTCCTGCTATCAACATAAAGGGTATCCTTTAAGCATAGCAGGCGCCGTTAGCGGAGAGGGTTCAGGCCAGCCAGGCGGTGATTTTGGCTTCGATACCGGCGGCATCAAGGCCGAGGTCGGCGCGCACTTCTTCCTGGGTTCCCTGGGGAATAAAGAAGTCCGGCAGGCCGATATTCAGCACCGGAACCACACGACGATGAGCCATCAGCAGCTCATTCACGCCGCTGCCCGCACCGCCCATAATGGCATTTTCTTCCACCGTCACCAGCACATCGTGATCGGCGGCAAGCTGCAAAATAAGCCCATCATCGAGCGGTTTGACAAAACGCATATCGACCAGCGTGGCGTTGAGCTTGTCCGCCACCTGCGCCGCTTCCGGCAGCAGAGTGCCGAAGTTGAGTATCGCCACTTTTTCGCCCGTGCGTTTCACCACGCCTTTGCCGATCGGCAATGAAGCCAGCGGCTCCAGCGTGGCGCCGGTGCCGGTCCCGCGCGGGTAGCGAACCGCGCTCGGCCCTTGATTGTAGTGATAGCCGGTGTAGAGCATTTGACGGCACTCGTTTTCGTCGCTCGGCGTCATGATCACCATATCCGGAACACAGCGCAGGAAGGAGAGATCGAATGCTCCCTGATGCGTTTGTCCGTCGGCGCCGACGATTCCCGCGCGGTCAATGGCAAACAGAACCGGCAGCTTCTGGATAGCGACATCGTGGATCACCTGATCGTAGGCGCGCTGCAGGAAGGTGGAGTAAATGGCCACCACCGGCTTGTAGTCGCCGATCGCCAGGCCGGCGGCGAACGTCACCGCGTGCTGTTCCGCAATCGCCACATCGAAATACTGGTCAGGGTATTTTCTGGAAAACTCGACCATCCCCGAGCCTTCGCGCATAGCCGGCGTAACGGCCATCAGCTTGCTGTCTTTCGCCGCGGTTTCGCACAGCCAGTCGCCAAAAATTTTCGAGTAGGAGGGCAGGCCGCCGCTGCTTTTCGGCAGGACCCCGCTGGTATGGTCAAATTTCGGCACCGCGTGGAAGGTAATCGGGTCTTTTTCCGCCGGCTCATAGCCGCGACCTTTTTTGGTCATAATATGCAGGAACTGCGGTCCTTTCAGGTCGCGCATATTTTTCAGCGTATTGACCAGACCGAGGACATCGTGACCGTCAACCGGGCCGATGTAATTAAAGCCCAGCTCTTCAAACAGGGTTCCGGGAACGACCATCCCTTTGAGATGTTCTTCGGTGCGTTTGAGCAGCTCTTTAATCGGCGGCACGCCAGAGAAGACCTTTTTGCCGCCTTCGCGCAGCGTGGAGTACAGTTTTCCGGAGAGCAGCTGCGCCAGATGGTTATTCAGCGCGCCGACATTTTCGGAGATCGACATTTCGTTGTCGTTCAGCACCACCAGCAGATCGGGTTTGATATCGCCCGCATGGTTCATGGCCTCAAACGCCATACCTGCGGTAATGGCGCCGTCGCCAATGACGCAGACCGCACGTCGCTGTTTGTCTTCTTTCGCCGCGGCAATCGCCACCCCGATACCCGCAGAAATGGAGGTTGATGAGTGGCCGACGCTCAGCACGTCATATTCACTTTCGCCGCGCCACGGGAACGGATGCAGCCCGCCTTTCTGCCGAATGGTGCCGATTTTATCGCGGCGCCCGGTCAGAATTTTATGCGGGTAGGCCTGGTGGCCCACGTCCCAGATCAAACGGTCAAAAGGCGTGTTATAGACGTAGTGAAGCGCCACGGTCAGTTCGACCGTGCCGAGGCCGGAGGCAAAATGCCCGCTGGAACGGCTGACGCTGTCCAGCAGGTAGCGCCGGAGTTCGTCGCACAGTTTCGGCAGGCTGTCTTTCGGCAACAGACGCAACTCCTGGGTGGAATCCACCAGTGCCAGGGTTGGGTATTTGGCAATATCAAAACTCATCAGAGACTCTTATTGTTTATTTATCGCGCTGAATTATGTAATTCGCGAGCGCTTCCAGTGCCGTAGTATCCAGAGATTGCGCGGCCAGCTCACTCAGCGACTGACGGGCATCTTCAATCAGGTCGTGCGCTTTTTTACGCGCTTGTTCAAGTCCCAGAAGCGCAGGATAAGTACTTTTGCCTAGCTGCTGGTCAGCTCCCTGACGTTTGCCAAGGGTCGCAGTATCCCCTACCACGTCAAGAATGTCATCCTGGACCTGGAAGGCGAGACCGATATTTTGCGCATAGCGATCGAGCGCCGGCAGGGCCGCACGACCGCGTTCACCTGCGCTCAGCGCGCCCATGCGCACCGCGGCGCATATCAGCGCGCCGGTTTTGTGGCGATGAATACGCTCCAGCGCCTGCAGGTCAACCTGGTGGCCTTCGGCTTCCAGATCCAGCGCCTGTCCGCCGCACATACCGGCGACTCCGCTGGCGTGGGCCAGCGTCGAAACCATCGCCAGACGATCGCTGTCCGGCACTTCAGGCATCGGCGCATCACTCAGTATAGAAAATGCCAGCGTTTGTAGGGCGTCTCCGGCAAGAATTGCGTTCGCTTCGCCAAATTTAATGTGGCAGGTCGGCAGACCGCGGCGCAGATCGTCATCGTCCATGGCGGGCAGATCGTCATGCATCAGAGAGTAAGCATGGATGCATTCAACGGCGGCGGCCGGTGCATCCAGCGTTGTCCGGCTGACGCCGAACATTTCGCCGGTAGCATAGACGAGGAACGGACGCAGGCGTTTACCGCCTAATAGTGCGCCGTACTGCATGGCTTCAACCAGTGGAGTGTTCTGAAAAGGCAGCGGAGCGAGGAAACGGCGTAGCGCGTCGTTGGCCTGCTCAACGCAAGCGTGTAATTGTTGCGAGAAGTCCATTTATTCAGCATCCGGTGTAAACGGCGTCAGCGGGCTATCCTCGCTGTCGGCCAGCAGAATCTGGACGCGCTGTTCGGCCTGCTGCAATCGGGCCTGCCCCTGACGCGCCAGCTGTACGCCGCGCTCAAATTCGCTGAGCGCCTCTTCTAACGGCAGCGCGCCGCTTTCCAGACGATTAACAATCTGCTCCAGCTCGCCCAGGGCGGTTTCAAAGCTGGCCGGGGCCTCATTTTTCTTTGGCATAGTGAATATAGACTCTTGTAATGTCGCGACACCAATATGGTAACGAAGTCACGTGGTTAAGCAAATATACACCTCATCCTTTCGCGGAATCGTTGCCGAAAGCGCGCAAACGGGTGGCTGACAAGTGGGTTATGCCCCCGTCGCGCGCGGGCATCCTGAATGATTTTATGTAAAACGCGCAATGCGAGGCGCAATGTACTCAATGGTGATATACTGCGCTCCCTGGATGCAGGCACCGCGGTGCACTGCAGTACAACTTTTGCTTAAAGCCCCGTCGGGCTTGCCAACGAACTATTGTCGCCATGAAGTTTATCATTAAATTGTTCCCGGAAATCACCATCAAAAGCCAATCCGTGAGATTGCGCTTCATTAAGATCTTAACCGGGAACATTCGTAACGTTCTCAAAAACTATGATGAGACGCTTGCCGTCGTTCGTCATTGGGATCATATCGAAGTTCGCGCGAAAGACGAAAATCAGCGTCCGGTTATTCGCGATGCGCTGACCCGAATCCCGGGTATCCACCATATTCTGGAAGTCGAAGACGTCCCGTTTACCTCACTGCACGATATTTTTGAGAAAACGCTGCCGCTGTGGCGTGAAGCGCTGGAAGGCAAGACTTTCTGCGTGCGCGTAAAACGTCGCGGCAAGCATGAGTTTACCTCTATCGAAGTGGAACGCTACGTCGGCGGTGGCCTGAACCAGCATATCGAAACGGCGCGCGTGAAGCTGACTGACCCGGACATTACGGTCAATCTGGAAATTGAAAACGATCGTCTGCTGCTGGTAAAAGGGCGCTACGAAGGCATCGGTGGTTTCCCGATCGGCACGCAGGAAGATGTGCTGTCGCTGATTTCCGGCGGCTTCGACTCCGGCGTCTCCAGCTACATGCTGATGCGCCGCGGCTGTCGCGTGCACTACTGTTTCTTTAACCTTGGCGGCGCCGCGCATGAAATTGGCGTTCGTCAGGTGGCGCACTACCTGTGGAACCGCTTCGGCAGTTCGCACCGCGTTCGTTTCGTGGCGATTAACTTCGAACCGGTCGTGGGGGAGATCCTCGAAAAAGTCGACGATGGTCAGATGGGCGTGGTGCTGAAGCGCATGATGATCCGCGCGGCGTCGAAAGTCGCCGAGCGCTATGGCGTGCAGGCGCTGGTGACCGGCGAAGCGCTGGGCCAGGTGTCCAGCCAGACCCTGACCAACCTGCGTCTGATTGATAATGTCTCCGACACCCTGATTCTGCGTCCGCTGATTTCGCACGATAAAGAGCACATCATCGACCTGGCCCGTGAAATCGGCACCGAAGATTTTGCCCGCACCATGCCGGAATATTGCGGTGTGATTTCGAAGAGCCCGACCGTGAAAGCGGTGAAGGCGAAGATTGAAGCAGAAGAAGAGAACTTCGACTTTAGCATCCTCGATAAAGTGGTGGCGGAAGCGAATAACGTGGATATTCGCGATATCGCCCAGCAGACTCAGCAGGACGTGGTGGAAGTTGAAACCGTGACCGGCTTTAGCCCGAACGACGTCATTCTGGATATTCGTTCCGTAGACGAACAGGATGAGAAGCCGCTGAAGGTTGAAGGCGTTGACGTTGTGTCATTGCCGTTCTACAAGCTGAGCACCCAGTTCGGGAATCTCGACCAGAGCAAAACCTGGTTGCTGTGGTGCGAACGCGGCGTGATGAGCCGTCTGCAGGCGCTGTACCTGCGTGAGCAGGGCTTTGAGAACGTGAAGGTTTACCGCCCGTAAACCGCGAACAATCACGGTCATCCCGGATAAGGCTCTCTGCCTTGTCCGGGCGACCGCCTCGGCAAATCAGGCTTCGTAGTAGTTATAAATTCCCGCCGCCATGACCAGCTGTGACGCAACCTCATGGGCTTTTTCACGCCCGACCAGCAGGTCGATCATTTTGAGTGCAAAATCGATGGATGTTCCAGGCCCCTGGCTGGTGAGCAGGTTGACCCGCGGATCCCAGACCACGCGCTTGTCCTGCCACTGCTCTTCAGGGATGCGATCCTTGAGGGCCGGAAAACCGGTCATGTTGCCGATCGGGAAAAGGTTATGCGGCACCAGTACGGTCGCCGCCGCCGCGCAGATGGCGGCGACAATGCGTCCGGAAAGATGAAACTGGCGGACCGTTTCTACCAGCAGCGGGCTGTCACGGAAATATTCCGCGCCTTTTATCCCGCCGGGAAGAACGATAATGTCATAATCGCCGTCGGCGACCGCTACCAGCGGCGCATCCGCCAGCAGCTTGACGCCCCGCGAGCAGACGATGGTCAGGCTGCCATCGCTGGCGACGCTGGCCGTGGTGACCTGCACGCCGCCGCGGACCAGTAAATCCATTGTGGTGACCGCTTCGGTCTCTTCGCTACCAGGGGCGAGGCAAATCAGTGCCGACGCGCTCATATTCATTCTCCTTACGCTTTACCAGTTCAAACAAACGGGCGTTTTCCGGTACGGCAAGGCCGTGAGCGCGGGCGCGCTTCAGTAGAAAACCGGTGATATAGTCGATTTCCGTACGACGCTGCGCGCGGATATCCTGCAACATCGAAGAGATATTTTCTGCCGTACTTTCAATTACCTGATGGACATAAAATAACAGGTTTTCCGGTGAAGTATGAATACCTTCGCGCTCCATGACCGCAGCGACCTCCCGGCAGATGACCTCAACTTCCTGCGGGTAGTCGCGCAAATCGCCGTTGCGGCACTCTTTCAGCGCCGTCAGCGGGTTAATCACGCAGTTGACCGCCAGCTTGCTCCACGTTGCCGGGCGGATATTATTATGCCAGGCGACGTCCGGCAGGACGCGTTGCAGGGTATCAGCCAGGTCGCTGTAATCCTGCGGATAGTCTTTCGCCGGGCCGATATGCGTCGTGCCGTTGGCGACGTGCACAATGACGTTGCCGTCGCGGCGTGCGGCCTGGGTTGTCGAGCCCTGCAGCAGCGGCTGCTGCACGCCTTTCAGTTCATCAATGGTCCCCATCCCGTTATGGATAAGCAGGATCGGAGACGCGGCGGGTAGAGTGTGCGCCAGATTTTTTACCGCGGTGGAGACCTGCCAGGCTTTTAGCGTCACCAGCAGCAGGTCGCTGCTGGCGAGAAAGTCAGGATCGTTGGCGGTTAACGACTCATTAAAAATCGTCCCGTCAGTCTCGATCAGATTGACGCTACAAAAGGGTTGTGGGACGCGTAACCAGCCCTGGACATCGTGTCCGTGTTTGCATAACGCGGTTAGCCACAGCTGCCCCAGCGCACCGCATCCGAGTACGGTTACTTTCATTGTTCCTCCTCACCTGCGACTACCCCAGGCATTTATAGCTAAAGTATATACTCGTTGCGCTACCGGCTGCAGCCCACACCGCGGTGGCCTGGCGGGCATTGCGCATCTGAACATCGGCTATGCTTGCGGGATAACCAGTTGAGTTATGTCGCGTTGCGGGTATTATGCAACGCAAAAGAAACAGAAGGAGAGGAAAAGATGCCATCTTTCGATATTGTCTCTGAAGTCGATCTTCAGGAAGTTCGAAACGCCGTAGAGAATGCGACCCGTGAAGTGGAGTCGCGTTTTGATTTTCGTAACGTTGAAGCGAGCTTCGAACTGAACGAAAAAAACGAGACCATCAAGGTCCTCAGCGAATCTGATTTCCAGATTAACCAGCTGCTGGATATTCTGCGTGCGAAGCTGTTAAAACGCGGCATTGAAGGCAGTTCTATCGAAGTGCCGGATGAGTTCGTACACAGCGGGAAAACCTGGTTTGTCGATGCGAAGCTGAAGCAGGGGATTGAGAGCGCGACGCAGAAAAAAATCGTCAAGCTGATCAAAGACAGCAAGCTGAAGGTGCAGGCGCAAATTCAGGGCGAAGAGATTCGCGTCACCGGTAAAGCGCGCGACGATCTGCAGGCGGTTATGGCGCTGGTGCGCGGCGGCGACCTGGGACAGCCGTTCCAGTTCAAAAACTTCCGCGACTAAGTCGGGTCTGCGCTGGCGTATCATCTGTAAACGTCAGCCAATAAAAAAGCGGGGCATTCCCCGCTTTTTTTATACCCCTTTGATGGCCTGCTCAATTTCGAAGCGGTTGGTCACCTTGCTGTCGATTTTGATATACACCGAACGTTCGTCGGGCACCACCAGAACCTGTTTGACCCCATCTGTGCGCTGCAGACGCTCCTGCAGCGCGCCATCGGCCACCACCTCATCGGGAATTTCGACCCGCAGGCTGCTGACGTACGGCGGTTCGCTCATCGTCCCGGCAACCAGCAGCCACAGCATCGCCAGCAGCGCGCCAAGCAGGAATACGGTTTGTGAATCAAAGAAGCCGTCTACCCAGCCGCCCAGCGCGCCGCCAATCGCCACGCCAAGGAACTGGCTGGTCGAATAGATGCCCATCGCGGTACCTTTATAGCCCGCCGGCGACTCTTTACTGATTAAAGAGGGAAGCAGGGCTTCCAGCAGGTTGAAGGCGAGGAAGAACAGCTGAACGCCGGCGACCAGCTCCCAGAAATAGCCGCCTGCCCCCCACAGGACAATTTCGGCCACCAGCAGCAGCGCGACGCAGAACAGGAACACGTGTTTCATCTTGCGCTTCACTTCGGCATAGATGATAAACGGCACCACCGAGACAAACGAAATCAGCATGGTGACCAGGTAAATTTTCCAGTGTTCGGCGGCGGGGAAACCGGCGGCTTCCAGCTGCCCTGGCAGGGCCACAAAGGTGGACATCAGCATGATATGCAGGCACATAATGCCGAAGTTGAGCTTCAGTAGTTTCGGCTCGGCAAGTACTTTGCTGAAACAGCCCTTTACCATACCCGATTCACGGTTCAGGACGTGGTTGTGACTGTCTGGCACCACCCACAGCGTCAGCAGGATGCCGATCGTCGCCAGGACGGCGATCATCCAGAACAGCGCATGCAGGCCCAGCTGGTGAGTAATAATCGGTCCCAGCACCATGGCGATGGCAAAGGTGACGCCAAAACTGACGCCGATAAAGGCCATCGCCTTCGTGCGGTTCTGTTCGCGGGTTAAATCGGAGAGTAGCGCCATGACCGCTGCGGCAATAGCGCCGGAACCCTGCAGCGCGCGTCCAAGAATAATGCCCCAGATGGAGTCGCTTAGCGCGGCGATTACGCTACCGATAACGAAGATTAACAGGCCGCCGACAATCAGCGGTTTACGACCAATACGGTCGGAGAGCAGGCCGAACGGAATCTGGAATACGGCCTGAGCCAGGCCATAGATACCAATGGCCAGGCCAATCAGCGCTTCGCTGGCGCCCTGTAACGCCATGCCATAGGTGGTCAAAACCGGCAGAACCATAAACATGCCGAGCATACGCAGCGAGAATACGGTCCCCAGACCCCAGGTCGCGCGCAGTTCACCTGGCGTCATTTTATTGTCGTTCATTACCACCTCAATCTAAAAACTGCGACTAGTGTAGTGGTGGTAGCCAGAAGCGTAAATAAATGTTTGTTTAACAGATATTACCGCTGTGTTGCATGATGAGGTAAACGCGGGGAAAACAAAGAAACCAGTGGAGAAGACTCCACTGGTTAATGGCATTTATTGTAAATTAAAGTCAACCCATTGGCTGCCGGCATCGGCGGATTTCACGCATTGCTCCACCCAGTAGACGCCGTGCAGACCTGCTTCAACGTCCGGGTACCAGAAGCTCTCCAGAAACGCGCGATCGCCCCGATCCATCGCATCGATGGCTATCGCATAGCGCCGGTAGAGGTTTGCCCACGCTTCAAACAGCCCCTCCGGGTGGCCGCCACCGATACGATCGTCTGCCAGGGCCGCGGCGCTGAGATACGGCATGCCGCGTTCAAGTACCCGCGCCGGCTCACCTTGTACCTCGTAGCTGAGCTGGTTAGGATGCTCATCCCACCACTCGATGCTGGCTTTCTCACCGACGATCCGCACCTTCTGCGAGTGCATCGCGCCGCTATTGACCGCGCTGGTCCACATTGAGCCGACGGCGCCGTTATCGTATTCCATCAGCACAAAGGCGTTATCTTCCAGCGGCGCGCGCGATGCAACGAAGCTCTGGCGGGAACACATCAGACGGCGAATGTTGAGGTGCGGTGCCATCGTTTCGGCCACAAAGAGCGGATGCGTTGCCAGGTCGCCCAGCACGTAGCTTGGTCCGGCATACTTCGGCGTAACGCGCCAGCGGGTTGACTCCGCCTGCAGCTCAACGGCTTCATTATGAAAACCGTGGGCAAACTGCATATTGATAATTCGAATCTGCCCGAGCAGCCCGTCGGCAATCATCTGGCGCGCCTGCTGAATCATCTGATACCCGGCATAGCCGTAAGTGACGCCGACGATTTTGTTATGCTTGATGCTCAGCTCCCGCAGCTCCTGGGCTTCCGCGGCGGTAAAGCAGAGCGGTTTTTCGCAGATGACGTGCAGTCCGGCTTCCAGCGCCGCTTTGGTAATGGCGAAGTGGGTATTGTTCGGCGTGGTTACCGATACCACTTCAATACCGTCAGGGCGCAGGGCCTCTTCGCGGAACAGCGTTTGATAATCGGCATAGCAGCGTCCCGGCGCGATCCCGAGCTGTTCACCAAACTGACGTCCGCGTTCGGCATCAATATCAAAAGCGCCGGCCAGCAAGGTAAAGACATTGTCACGTAGCGCGGCCGAGCGGTGGCTGTAGCCGATCTGGCTGGTGGCTCCGCCGCCGACCATTCCCCAGCGCAGGGAGCGGGACAGGGGTTTCATGCCGTTTAACATGGTGTTCTCCTTGATACAAAGTACGGATGTCTGATGAGATTCGCTCCCTGCTCCAGGAAGCGGGACAGGACCCTGGCGCCACTCCTGGCGACGAAACTGTCGCCTGAGGAATGGCAAGGTAGATTAAAAATATTTATTTCATTTTTAGTATTATATGAAATTAAATTTTTATTTATGAGAGAGGGATCGAAAAATTATCAAGATTATCCTCACCGTCCAGTGGGGCGCTGAAAAGCGACGATTTGGCTAAAAGCGTATCAAATTAGATGATTAACCCTGCTTTTATTGATGTTTATGGACAGGGATGTGCGCGCGCGCGAGGGGATGTGCTGAGATAATGAGCAATATGATTTCATTTAGTATTTAAATGAAATTTATTTTTCTTTTTCTCCGCAATAAAGACAGCGGAAAAGTCGGCGCAATGGGGGATTACGCCGACATCTGTTTATGTGGATTGGCCCGCCTGGCCTGCCGCCCGCTGAATGGCGGCAACGATCTCCAGGGAACGCAGCGCATCGGCAGCATCGATCAGCGGTTTCTCCTCGCCGGTGATGACCTGCAAAAAGTGGTCAAGCTGCAGCATGAAGGGATCGATAGCTTCGACCTGAAGCCTGTCACTCAGCAGCGGGTGGAGCCAGCCGCGCGCTTCGCCATAGCGCCACCACTGCATCTGCGGGATCGCCAGCGCGCCGCGGGTACCGGAAATCAGATAGCAGTTTTCCGGCGCGTGGGCGTAGATCGCATTTTCTCCCGAGTTCATCTCCCAGCTCCAGGGGCCGACGCCGCAATCGGTGAGTACCGCGCTACCTAATGCTCCGCTGGCGAAACGAAGGTTTACCACCGCGCTGTCTTCGTTGGCGAAACGGCGTACGGCATGGGAGGTAAAGGCCTGCACCTGGTCGATTTCACCAAACAGGTAGCGCATCAGGTCAATATCATGGACCAGATTGACCAGCAGCGGTCCCGCGCCGGGTTCACGGCGCCAGGCAACGTCAAAATAATCATCCGGCTTTTGCAGTACCCAGTGCGCGGAGACGGTGACGATTTGCCCGAGTTCGCCGCTGTCGATCAATGTCCTTGCCGCGGCGATCAGCGCGTTGTGCCGCCGGTGGTGCCCCACCAGCACCGGAACCTGATGGCGAGCAGCGGCGTCGACCAGTTCCCGGGCGCGTTGCGGCGAGTCGGCGACAGGTTTTTCGACCAGCACCGGGATCCCGCGTTCGATGCAGGCCAGAGCGCAGGGCAGGTGCAGAATATTGGGCGTGGCGTTAATCACCCCCTGCGGCTGGACCGCGTCCAGCATGGTTTCAACGTTGTCATACCCTGCGATACCCAGCGATTGCGCCAGCGCCTGCGCCTGAGGTGAAGGATCGGCCAGAGCGACCAGCTCAGCCCGTGGGTTAGCGCGGATCACCGCAATATGTTTGCGTCCGATGGCGCCCGCGCCAATGACGGCAAGACGAATTTTGCTCACGACAGACTCCTCAGCGTGGGGGACGGGGCAGGGGAGGTAGATTCAGCATCGCTGGCAAATAGCCCCTTCACCACCAGACCGACGACGGTTAATGCCGCCGGGATCCCAAGGATTAAAAAGACGTTTTCGAAGCTGAGATTGAGCGCCATCATTTCCGCGCCGGCAAAGGCGCTGAGGATGGCGCCCATTCGGCCGACGCCGTGCATCCAGCTGGAGCCGGTAGCGCGCGCCTGGGTCGGATAATAGCGGGCGGAAAGCGCATTCATGCCGGTATTCGCGCCGTTCAGGCAAGCGCCGCTGACGAAGGCCAGCAGGCACAGCAGCGCAAAACTGGCGGCAGCGTAGCCCATGGCCATCGTAAACAGGCCGCCGATGGCATAAATCAGCCCCAGCGCGCGATGGGGATTGATGCGATCCATTAGCCAGCCGGCAAACAGAGAGCCTACGGTGCCGCCGGCCTGATAAATCGCCGTCATCACCGCCGCCTGGCTGACGGTCAGTCCCACCTCTTTGACCAGCGTCGGCAGCCAGCTGCCGAGGATATAAACCAGAAACAGGCCCATAAAATAGACCAGCCATAGCATCAGTGAGCCGAGGCGGTAGTGGCGCGAGAGGACCAGGCGCATGGCGTTGGTATTGGCGGGCTGCGCCGGGAGCGTGAATTCAGCGTTATCCGCAATTTGCCCCGGATAGAGCCGTTGTAATATCGCCCGGATCCGTGCCGCCGGCGCGCGTTTAACCACCAGAAAGCGCACCGACTCCGGCAGCAGCCAGATAAGCAACGGCGCGAACAGCAGCGGAAGAATCCCGCCGAGCGCCATCAGCGAATGCCAGCCAAAGCGCGGGATCAGCCACGAGGCGGAAAAGCCGCCCGCCGCCGCGCCAAAGGTAAAGCCGCAAAAAATCACCGTAATCAGAAATGAGCGCTGGCGCTCGGGGGCATACTCCGATACCAGCGTGCCGATATTGGGCATCGCCGCACCGAGTCCCAGTCCGGTCATAAAACGGAAGAAAATCATCTGTTCGATGTTCTGCGAGAAGGCGGTGACGATCGTCCAGAAGCCAAAGAAAAAGACGCTGTTGACGATGATTTTCTTTCGCCCCAACCAGTCGGCGAGCGGCCCGGAGAGGAGCGCCCCCAGAGCCAGGCCAATCAGCGCCGCGCTGATGACGAAGCCGAGCTCGTAGTTGGTTACCCCCCATTCATGCTTCAGCGTCGGGGCGATAAACCCCATAATCGCAATATCAAAACCGTCGAGCGCAATCACGCAAAAGCCTAAGAAAACCACCAGTTTCTGGAAACGGCTGAGCGGATTACCGTTGATTAACTCTCTGACATCCAGGCGTTGGGTCTGAGTCATAGGGTTTTCCTTATGCGCAGGTGTGCAGGTAAGACTGCGCGGCATTGAACAGCAACCGCGCGCGGTTGAGGGCGGGCAGAGCGCCCTGGGCGCCGCTTAACGGGACTTCCAGCGATACCGGTAGCGTCGTCGGCAGCGCGGACATCAGCCCATGCAGATCCAGCCCGCCTTCGCCCGGCACCTTCCGCGCGGCGCGGGCCTGGTGGATCAGTTCCTGTTCGTTATCGGGAATCTGCGCCGGAGCGTCACACAGCTGCATATAGTTGAGGCACTCTGGCGGCAGGTCGGCGAGGCTGGAGAGCGACTCTCCCGCGCGCCAGAAGTGGATGGCGTCAATCAGAATCCCAATATCCGCTCGCCCGCTGGCCGAAATCAGCCGCCTGGCGTCAGCGATAGTACGCAGCTGGGTCCACGGCATGGGCTCCAGATTCATGGTTAAGCCATACCCCCGGCCGGCTTCGGCGAGCGCGGCAAGATTTTCAGCGCTGCGGGTCAGGTGGTTATCGTTGCCGGCCACCAGCACCTGACGAGCGCCCAGGCGCGCGGCGGTTTCAAGGAAGCTTTCCAGGCGGGCATTAAGCGAAAAGTCGCTCGTCAGACGCACGATTTCGACATCTGATACGCGAATACCGGTCTCCATCAGCGCAGAGAGCGTTGCGCGAACGGTCGCGGTATCGCCGAGCATATCGTAGTCAGGATCGGTCGGCGTGGCAGGGAGCAGACGAAGGCCGACATGAGTAAAGCCGCTTTGTGCCGCGATCCGCACCTGTTCCGGTGGCGGAACGTCGAGCACGGTGAGCGCGGCGAGGGACAGGGTTCGCATGTTCATAAAAGACTCCGGTACAGTTGCAGGTGATTGTTGTTATGTGTACTGCCGTCCCTGGTAAGATGTCGGTTACGATGCTGTTTTTGTTATATTGGCGGCCAGTGTTTTCCCCACCAGATAGCCAAAGGTCATGGCCGGACCGAGCGTAATACCGCCGCTGGGGTAGTACCCCTGCATCACGCTCGACATATCATTGCCAATGGCGTAGAGGCCAGCGATCGGCTGCTGATGCGCATCCAGCACTCGCGCCTGTTCATCGGTTTTCAGCCCGCTAAAAGAGCCCAGCGAACCCGGTAAAATACGCACCGCATAAAAGGGCGCATGGCGCAGCGGACCCAGCGTTGGATGATGAGGATGCCTGGCATCCCCCTGGGCCCGGTTATAGGCCGAGACGCCGCGCTGAAATTCCGGGTCCTCTCCTCGCGCGGCGTAGTCGTTAAAACGCGCCACCGTCTCTGCCAACTGCCCGCCATCGATGGCGCACTGTTCCGCCAGCGCCGCCAGCGTGGGGGCCGAGTGGAGATAGCCCGTGCGCAGCCATGCTGCCGGCGAAAATGGAAAGGGGCGGGCGTGGCCCAGACCATAGCGGCGCAGCGTCCGGCTATCGGCCAGCAGCCACGCTGTCGGCTGCTCTCCCGCAGGCGTTGCGGCCAGCAGCGCGGCAATAAAGTCGTGGTAGGAGTCGGCTTCATTAGTAAAACGCTTTCCATTGGGCAATACGGCGATAAACCCCGGCTTCGCGCGTTCAACCAGGTGCGGGAAGACCAGCTGCAGGCCGCTTGCGAGGGTGACGCGGGAGACCGGTGCCCAGGCCATGGCGTGTTTGAGCGAGGCGTCGAACTGACCGCCGACCGACTCCCCGAGCCGGATACCGTCCCCCTGATTACCCGGCGGCGCGGCGGAGAAGTGGCCATAGCCGTCCGCTGCATGGGGAACCTGCTGCGCCAGGCGTTGGCGATCGTGTGGAAAGCCGCCGCAGGCGAGGATCACGGCGCCGGCGTGAACCTCAATATCACCATCATCGCTACGCAGTACCGCGCCGCTGACCCCGGTCGATGATGTCAGCAGGCGAGCGACGGGGGCATTCAATTGAATACTGACGCCAGCGTCGAGCGCCGAACGCAGCAGGCGGCCCATCAACGCGTTACCATTAACCAGATACTGCCCGCGGCCAGTTCGCAGTCGCTGCCAGCCGTGGCGCAGCAGACGCCGGGCGGCATACAGCGCCGATCGCGGGGAGCGGGTTGCATTAAAAAAGTGCGCCATGTCGCTACCGCCGGCGATGCCCATGCCGGCGAGGCTGATGGTTTCCAGCGGCGGGCGCAGACGATGCAGCCAGTCGCCAAGCAAGCGTCCGTCAAACGGTTGTGCCGTCACCGAACGCCCCCCCTGGGCGTAGCCCGGTGACATGTGAAAATCCGGCATCTTACTGCCGGAGAGAAACTGCACCGCCGTATGGCGGCGGAAGAAATCGATCATCTCCGGGCCCTGCTGCAGGAAGGTGAGCAGGCGGGCATCGGCGGGCTGACCACCCATTTCATGCTGCAGATAGGTTAGCGGCACGTCCTCTTGTTCCTGAATGCCCTCTTCGCGGGCGAGCGGGTTGTGCGGTATCCACAGCCAGCCGCCTGACCAGGCGCTGGTGCCGCCGATGACCGACTCTTTTTCGGCCAGCAGGACGCTGGCGCCCTTGAGGGCGGCGGTCACCGCGGCGGAAAGCCCCGCCGCGCCGGAACCGACGACCAGCACATCCACCTTTTTATGCCCGCTCATCTCCGGCCCCTTATTGCAGTGGTGAAAAATCAACAGGACGCAGCAGGACCGACTCCAGCCGCTCAACGGCCGCCAGTTCGCGGTTTTTACGCGAGAAGGTCAGCCAGCGTTCGTCCTGCGCCATGCGCGCCCGGCGTACCAGGCGATCGTCGAGGCTCTCGTAAGCCCAGATATGCACCACCTGATTCACGACGCCGATTTCGGTGAAGAAAAAACCGATCAGCTTACCGAGGTGCTCGGTCTGGACCGCGTAAGCATCGCTTTTGTACAGCGCCAGCCAGTCGGCCATTTTCAGCGGATTGAGGGTGTAGGTGCGTTTTTCATAGATCATGATGTTTCTCCTGTTGATGGGGTTAGTTGGTGTGTCATATGACGGGCACAGAGATAGCCGAAGGTCAGCGCCGGGCCGAGCGTAATGCCGGGACCGGGGTAGGTGCCCGCCATCATGGAATCCATATCGTTACCAACGGCATAAAGGCCTTGGATCGGCTGACGTTGTTGATTAAGAACCTGGGCATTCTCGCTGGTGACCAGGCCTCGCGACGTGCCTAAATCTCCGGTGTAGAGGGTGATGGCATAAAACGGAGCCTTCAGCAGCGGGGCATTGCAGGCGTTCGGTTGATGGCCCGGATCGCCCATCGCGCGGTTATAGCTGTTGCCGCCTTTGGCGAATTGCGGATCTTCTCCCTGCGCGGCATCGCGGTTGTAGCGGGCCACCGTCCCGGCGAGCGCTTGTGCGTCAAGTCCCAACTGTTGAGCAAGCCGGGCGAGGGAGTCCGCTTTGTGCAGGTAGCCGGCCTCGATCAGCGCATCGTTGTTAACCGGCGCGGGCCGCGCAAGACCGAGGCCGTAGCGTTTCATCGCCAGGGCATCGCAGATCAGAAAACAGGGGGCGTTTTCGGGTTGGCTTTGCATGGCGCTGGCGAAGTGGTGGTAAGAGTTTGATTCGTTGACGAAACGTTCCGCCTTTTGGTTGACGGCGATAACTCCCGGCTTGGCCCGGTCGGTGACCAGGTGCGGGAAGCGTTCTTCGCGCCCGTCGGCGTGGCGCAGTACCGAGACCGGCGCCCAGAAAAAATTGGACGGCAGGTCGGCGCCTTCGCAGGCGTTGAGTGCGCTGGCGAGACGGAAGGCGGCACCATCATTGCCGGCTGGCGACATGGAGTAATGCTCGCGGGTATGCGGCCGGTAGCGTGCCGCCAGCTCTCCTGCAGCAAAGCCGCCGGCGGCCAGCACCACGCCGCAGCGCGCCTGTAAGGTCTCTTGTCGGCCGTCGCATTCAATATTGACGCCGGTGACCGCGCCCTGGTGCTCAATCAGAGAAAGGACGTTGACGTTCAGCCGGAGCGTCATGCCTTTGCGCAGCGCCACGGTGGCCATGCGGGCAATCAGGGCGTTACCCATCGCCAGCCGGGTACCGCGCGGGTGGCTGATGCGGTCGCGCGCATAGCGTAGCAGCAGTTTCGCGCAGTGCGATAACGAGCGCAGCGAGCGGCGCATGTCCAGAAAATGCTGGATATCCACGCGGTTGACCATCATGCCGCCAAATAACAACATTCCCGGTGGGGGAGCGCGCAGATCGCGAAAGCGATCGCCGAGCTGGCGCCCGTCGTACTCCACAACCTCCAGCGCGCGTCCGCAATCAACGGCGCCCGGCTCATCAGGATAATAGTCCGGTGAGAGGGAGCGCAGACTGTACTTCACCGCGCCCTCTTTTTCGAGGAACGCCAGCGCCTCGCGCCCGGAAGCGACAAACGCATCGACGATGTCCGGACGATAGTTCTGTTCGCCGACGATCGTTTTCAGGTAGGTTTTGATCGCGTCCGCCGCGCCGCTTTTCCCCTGCGCACGCGCCTGATCGGTATCGTTGATCCATACCGCTCCGCCGGAGATTGCCGAGGTACCGCCAAACTGCGGCGCTTTTTCCAGCATCAGCACCGACAGCCCTTTGCAACAGGCCGTGACCGCGGCGGCAAATCCGCCGGCGCCGCTACCGATGACAATCACATCCCAGCTTTTCATGCCGCGGCCCCCTGTTCCTGCGGGATGGCTCCGATGAACTGCCCCATGAGCTTCATCTGCGCCAGCGCCATTTCGGGGCCGGTTTGTACCACGCAGCCGCGCGCCTGGGCGAAAGTCAGCAGCGGCGTGATTGCCGGTGCGGTAACGACGTCCGCGACATGGGTTGTCGGGGTGAGGGTTTCCAGTAAAGCCTGCGGCAGCGGCAGCGGATCGAAGTTTGCCATCCCGGCCGGAGAGCCGTTTACCAGCAGATCGAGACCGTTCAGGGTGTCAGGCAGCGCGGTGAGTTGGACCTGGGGGAAATGGGTGGCGAGGCGGTTATGCAGCAGCTGCAACGTGGTCGGATTCTGGTCGTGTAGCGCCAGCTGGCGGATACCGGCTTCACACAGCCCCCAGGCGATGGCGCTGCCGACGCCGCCGCAGCCGGAGAGCAGCGCGCTCTTCCCTTCAGCCTGAAAACCGTGGGCCGCCGCGGCCAGAGAGAAACCGACGCCATCCAGCATATCGCCCTGCAGACGACCATCCGCCAGTTTGCGAATGACATTCACCGCGTTGAGATGGCGGGCACGCGGCGTTAACTCATCCACCAGCGTGGCGGCGCGCTGTTTATGCGGCACGGTGACCAGTACACCGCTCATGTTCAGCCATCCGCGTAACGCCAGCAAATAATCCGCCACCGCTTCCGGGGCGATATCGACCGGGATCATCACGCTGTCCATCTGCTGGTCGGCGAAGTAGCGGTTGAAGTTTTCCGGTGATTTAACCTGAGTAATCGGATGGCCGATAACGGCAACGACCTGCGTGAATCCACTGACCATTTCAAACCTCATTTGTTAAATGAATGTTGTGAAAGTATTTCAGCGGAACCTGAGAGCGACAACGCAGAATTCGGACGTATTGGTTGTTAATCGCACCACCACTGCGATAATCGCAGTGAATCGATGGCAATGTTGCAGAAATGTGAGCTGATATGCAAAACACAATACATCCGCGCGATTTGATAGTCGGTCTGCAAAAAGGACTGGCCTTGATCCAGCTTTTTTCCAAAGATTTTCCCCGGCTCAGCGTACCTCAGGCGGCGAAAATGAGTGGCCTGACGCAGAGCGCCGCGCGACGTTTTCTGCTGACGTTGCTGCACGAACGCTATGTACAGACCGACGGGCGCTACTACTGGCTGACGCCAAAAGCGCTGCGCCTGGGGCAGGCCTATGTTGATTCGGCCCAGTTCCCGCGCATGGTCCGCCCCATCGTTGAGTACATTGCCAGCCGCACGGAAGAGCATGCGTCGGTAGGGGTGATTGATGAAGATGAACTGGTGTATATCGCGCGCAGCAAACATACGCCGTTTAACTCGACCTCGGTGCGGTTAGGGGAGCGGGTGCCAATATTCTGCACCGCCGGCGGGCGACTCTGGCTGGCCTCGCTGCCGGAAGACGAGTGCGAGATGATTTTGCGGCGAATCAAACGCGAACAGCGCACGCCGTATACGGTGACGGACGTGGCGATGCTGATGGACAAAATTGCGCTGGTGCGGCGCCAGGGGTTTGCCACTATCGAGCAGGAGTTTGAAATTGGGATGCTGGTTCTGGCGGTGCCTCTATCCGACAGGGAAGGGATGTACTGGGGGGCGCTGAGCCTGACCTCTCATCAGTCGCGGACTTCGCTGGATGCGTTGTGTCGCGACCATCTGGATCTGCTGTATAGCGCGCAGGCGATGCTGGTGGGATAACTCCGGGCAATAAAAAACCCCGCCGGAGCGGGGTTTGTCAGAGCGACAATCTTATCTGACGTAGGCCAGCAGATTGTGTGAATCCGGCACCATAAAGTCGACGGACATCATGACCGACAGCGCGGTAATGGCGACGATAGAAAAGACGAACAGCTTACGCGCCCAGACTTTATCATCCGCCACTTTGTAACCGCGCAGCGCCATCCCCAGCCACCAGACGCTCACCGCGGCCGCAACGACCAGGTATTTATACCCGGCGTAGCCACCCAGCGACAGCATCAGCGTAGCGACAGCAAAAGCCACGATGTACAGCGTAATGTGGTTTTTCGCCACGGAAATACCTTTCACGACCGGCAGAACCGGAATGTTCGCCGCCTGATAATCCTTGAAGCGGAAAATCGCGATGGCGTAGGAGTGAGGCATTTGCCACAGGCTGAAGATAGCCAGCAGAATCGCCGCGCCGCTATCGAAATTACCGGTCACCGCACAGTAGCCAATCACCGGCGGCGCAGCGCCGGAGAGAGAACCAATCAGCGTGCCGTAGACGGAGTGGCGTTTCATGTACAGGCTGTAGACGCCGACATAAACCACAAACCCCATCACCCCCAGCCAGCAGGCCAGAGGGTTAGCGCCAAACCACAGGAGCATGAAGCCAGCAATACCCAGCAAGGTGGCGTATACCAGCGAAACTTGTGGCGAGATCAGCCCTTTGACCAGCACCCGGTTTTTCGTCCGTTCCATCTTACGATCGATGTCACGGTCGATGTAGTTGTTGAATACACAACCCGAGGCGACCACCAGGGACACCCCAAGGAGCGTCCATGCAAACAGCGGATAGTCGATGTGGCCCTTGGAGGCCAACAGGAAACCGCCGATCACGGAGATCAGGTTGCCAAAAATGATGCCAGGTTTCGTTACTTGCAGGTATTGCTTAAACATACTTGCCGCTCTTAGTGCATCATCATGTTGTAGTTCAGGTTCCACATAATCCAGATGGAGCCAACAACAACGATAGCAATGATGATTACGGTGAAGATAAACGCGGTCAGGTTCCAACCTTCGTCAGACTTGCTGTTCATGTGCAGGAAGTACACCAGGTGTACCAGAATCTGCACAACAGCAGTGACCAGGATAGTTCCCAGAATAGCCGCATGCGATGCGGAGCCACTCATAACCATAGCAAACGGAATAACCGTCAGAATGATCGACAGGACGAACCCTGTCATGTAGCTCTTTACGCTGCCGTGAGAAGCGCCGTTATGATCGCTAGAATGACTCATTACATTGCCCCCATCAGATAAACAACCGAGAACACGCAGATCCACACAACGTCCAGGAAGTGCCAGAACAGGCTCAGGCACATGATACGGGTGCGGTTAGTGTTGGTCAGGCCACGACGTGAAACCTGAACCATCAGCACCGCCATCCAGATCAGACCGGAGGTGACGTGCAGACCGTGGGTTCCGACCAGCGCGAAGAACGCTGACAGGAAGCCGCTGCGATCCGGGCCCATACCTTCAACAATCAGGTGATGGAATTCATAGAGTTCCATCGCGATGAACCCTGCCCCGAAGAGGAAGGTCAGCGCCAGCCAGGAGACAACCTGGCTCTTGTTGTTTTTGTACATGGCGATAGCCGCCATGCCGTAGGTGATGGAGCTGAACAGCAGCAGCGCGGTTTCAACCAGAACGAACGGCAGTTCAAAAATATCTTTACCGGTCGGTCCGCCAGCCGTGCCGTTCACCAGAACGGCATAGGTAGCAAACAGGGTGGCGAAGATAATGCAGTCGCTCATCAGGTAGATCCAGAAGCCGAATACCTTCATCGGCCCTGTATCGTGGTGCCCGTGTTCATGCGCGTGGGCGTTATGCGCAAGAGTATCAGTTGCCATTTTTCAGCCCTGCTTTGTTAATCTCATCGAAATGCTGATTTTCCAGTTTTTCGACTACTGCAACCGGCACGTAGTAATCCACGTCCTCGTCAAAGCTCTTAATAATCCAGGTCACCAGGATACCGACGAAGCTTGCAATCGCCATCCACCAGATGTGCCAGATCATCGCGAAACCAAACACCGTTGCGAAAGCAGCAATAACGATGCCCGCGCCGCTGTTTTTCGGCATATGAATCTCTTCATAGCCAGCCGGTTTCTTATACGCTTCGCCTTTTTCTTTCATTTCCCAGAACGCGTCACGTTCGTGAACGACAGGAACGATAGCGAAGTTGTAGAACGGAGGCGGAGAAGAGGTTGCCCACTCCAGAGTACGGCCGCCCCACGGGTCACCGGTCAGGTCGCGGTTCTGTTCGCGATCGCGGATAGACACGTAGAACTGAATCAGCTGGCAGAGGATACCGCAGGCAATCAGCGCCGCACCGCATGCCGCAACAACCAGCATCGGGTGGAACTGCGGGTCAATCTGCTGGCTCAGGCGACGGGTCATCCCCATGAAGCCCAGCACGTACAGCGGCATAAATGCAACGAAGAAGCCGATGATCCAGAACCAGAAAGCGCGTTTGCCCCAGGTTTCGTTCAGCGTGAAGCCAAAGGCTTTCGGCCACCAGTAGGTCAGACCAGCAAAGCAACCGAATACCACACCACCGATAATGACGTTATGGAAGTGGGCAATCAGGAACAGACTGTTGTGCAGCACGAAGTCCGCGCCCGGTACCGCCAGCAGAACGCCGGTCATACCACCAACAGAGAAGGTCACGATGAAGCCGATAGTCCACAGCATGGCTGAGTTGAAGACGATGCGGCCCTGGTACATGGTGAACAGCCAGTTGAAGATCTTAACCCCGGTCGGGATGGCGATAATCATGGTGGTAATACCGAAGAAGGCGTTGACGTTCGCGCCGGCACCCATGGTGAAGAAGTGGTGCAGCCAAACGATGAACGACAGAACGGTAATACACACTGTTGCCCATACCAGCGAGGTGTAGCCAAACAGACGCTTACGCGAGAAGGTTGCAGCGATTTCGGAGAACACCCCGAAGACCGGCAGAACCAGGATATACACTTCCGGGTGGCCCCAGGCCCAAATCAGGTTGATGTACATCATCATGTTGCCACCCATATCGTTGGTAAAGAAATGGGTGCCCAGGTAGCGGTCCAGGGTCAGCAGCGCGACGGTGACGGTCAGGATTGGGAAGGAGGCGATAATCAGGATGTTGGCGCACAGAGATGCCCAGCTAAATACTGGCATCTTGAACATCGTCATGCCAGGGGCACGCATCTTGATAATGGTCACGAAGAAGTTAATACCGGTTAACGTCGTACCAATACCGGATAGCTGGAGAGCCCAGATCCAGTAATCGACCCCAACGCCCGGACTGTACTCGATTCCCGACAGCGGCGGATAGGCCAGCCAACCGGTCTGAGCGAATTCACCGACGCCCAGAGACAAGTTAACCAGAATCACGCCCACAACGGTGAACCAGAAGCTCAGGTTGTTGAGGAACGGGAAGGCAACGTCGCGCGCACCGATCTGCAGCGGAACCACGAGGTTCATCAGACCGATAACAAACGGCATCGCTACGAAGAAGATCATGATAACGCCGTGGGCGGTAAAGATCTGATCGTAGTGGTGAGGCGGCAGGAACCCTGCTTCCCCGGCCGAGGCCAGCACCTGCTGGCTACGCATCATAACGGCGTCAGCGAAGCCACGCAGCAACATCACGATTGCTACGATGACATACATGATACCGAGTCGTTTGTGGTCGACCGAAGTCAGCCACTCATTCCAAAGGTAGGACCACTTACCGAAGTAAGTGATTGCCGCCAGAAGCGCCAGTCCCCCGATGATAATCGCAGCCACCGTAACCACAATAATGGGTTCGTGGTAGGGCACTGCATCCAGTGTAAGTTTTCCGAACATCGTTTTCTTCCTCGGCCCCTTAGTGAGCGGTTTCCGCGTGGCTCATGTCCATGCCTTCCATCCCTTCGTGCGCTGCGTGCTCGCCTTCAGGTTGGGACATATCCATGCTCTTGCCATGAGACATAAATTTGTTCACAACATCTTTAAACAAATCCGGTTTCACGTCAGAGAAGTATTCCACTTTGTTGTATTCGCTAGGCGCAGCCAGTTTGTCGAAGGCCGCCATGGAGTCCATGGTGTTCGACGACTGTTTCGCTTTCGCTACCCACTGATCGAAGGTTGCACGATCCGGCGTGGCGATAGCTTTGAACTTCATACCAGAGAAGCCCGGGCCGCTATAGCTTGCGGAGATACCGTCATAAGTGCCAGTTTCATTCGCGATGAGGTGCAGCTGAGTCTGCATCCCGGCCATTGCGTAAATCTGGCTGCCTAAACGTGGGATAAAGAACGAGTTCATCACGGAGTTAGAGGTCACTTTGAAGTGTACCGGTACGTTCGCCGGGAAGGCGATTTCGTTGACGGTAGCAATACCCTGTTCCGGATAGATGAAGAACCATTTCCAGTCCATCGAAACAACTTCGATGACGATCGGTTTCTCTTCGTGAGCAAGCGGTTTGCTTGGCTCAAGTGCGTGAGTGGTTTTCCAGGTCAGAACGGCCAGGAACAGGATGATCAGAATAGGAACCGTCCAGACCACAGCTTCAACTTTGTTGGAGTGTGACCAGTTCGGGCTATACTTCGCATCTTTATTACTCGCACGATACTTCCAGGCAAATCCTACTGCCATTAAGACGGCGGGAATAACGACAATCATCATCAGGCCAAAGGCCGTCAGTATCAGAGAACGTTGCTCCAGTCCAATCTGTCCTTTTGGGTCAAGGAGCGCAGAATCACAACCACTGAGTAATACAGTACCTGCGATTAATGACATCCATCCCAAACTTTTATTGTATTTCCTAAGTCTCATTGAACGACCTCAATTCCACGGAATCTGGTGGCGCTTAAAGTGTACGGGCATTTTACGGGAAGGTTGCATTACTGTAAACATGATTGGGGCTGTGTCAGTTCTGTGTTAGCGGGTTCTGCTCGCTTTGTCACATATGTAACCGAGTGTGACGCTGATGCTTGCAAAGCACGTTATATGCAGGATCTATAACGAAAGAGATAAGAATGGATGGGCTTATGGGGTAATGAGTATAAACACCCGAAAAATAACACAACTAATTAACAATTAATTATCAAATAAAAGACATTGCGCGGTGGCGATAATAAATCGCTTTTGCTGAATCGGTTAAATTATTTAATGTTTTGAATAAAAGTTGTCAATAACTTCCAAAAATGTAAAGCGCACAAAACAACAAATGAAAAATGAACAATATAAAATCGTTAATAAGCCGTTATAATTACGATCAGTGATTACAACGGCTAATAACAGCGCAATGATGCGTTAAATCAGCGCACTCTTCCGTAACGCCAGATAATCCAGCAGACTTCCGAGCACAACGCCGGCGATGGCGGTGAGGGCCGCAATTTCCAGTAGCGTGGGCAGGAAGGAAAAAGAGGTGAAGTCGAGGGCATTGAGTATCAGCAACAGCAGCCATATGCCCAGCATCAGCGAACCCACGGCCAGAATCAGCAGCGCCAGCGTATAGGTCTGTGGATAGTCCGTGCGCGGAATAAAGCTTCCGGTGCGTTGCGTGTACTCCAGGGTTTGCCGGCAGAGCAGCAGGAGCACAATTCCCGGGACGGCGGCAAAGACAGAGAACAGATAAAACGTCGGCCAACCGTGAGCTTCGACGAACCAGCCGGCAATGGGCCCGACGTACACGCGACCGACTGCCGATAGCGCGGACAGCAAAGCAAACTGGGTGGCGGAAAACGATTTATTACACAGGGTCATTAACAGGGCGACAAATGCCGCCGTGCCCATACCGCCGCACAGGTTTTCGAAAAAGACCGCCGTCGCCATGGAGTAAAGATGTTTATCGGTAATCGACAGCAGCCAGTAGCCGGCATTGGATACGCCCTGTAGCACGCCGAAAATCAGCAGGGCGCGAAACAGAGTGAGGCGCTGCATGAGTACGCCGCCGTAAAGTGCGCCAACAATCGTCGCGAAAAGTCCCAGCGTTTTATTGACCATTCCCACCTCGCCGGCATCAAAACCGACTCCGCGAATCAAAAACGTGGTGGTCAGACTCATCGCAAAGGCATCGCCGAGCTTATAAAGGACGATTAACAGCAGGATCAGCCAGGCGTTGTTACGTCCGAAGAAGTCGCGCAGCGGTTCGGCGACCGCCTGTTCGAGGCTTTTTGGTACCGGAATCACATCGCTCGGTTCTGGCGCCAGCAGGGTGGCGATAATGCAGGGAATCAGCAGCACGGCCATCAGCCAGTACATTCCCTGCCAGCCGAGCCAACGGTCAGCCAGCCACAGCGCCAGGCCACCGGAGACCAGCATCCCCAGGCGATAGCCCAGCACGCTGATGGCCGCGCCAGCGCCGCGCTCCTCTGCCGTCAGCACATCGGTTTTCCACGCATCGAAGACGATATCCTGCGATGCGGAGCAGAAGGCGATAACGACCGCTAATGCGGCCATCCAGCGGAGCTGGGTCGAAGGCTCAAGGAATCCCATGGCGGCAATGGCGATAAGCAGCAGAAACTGCGTGGTCAGCAGCCAGCCGCGGCGCCGGCCAAGAAACGGCGGCGTGTAGCGGTCCATTAACGGCGACCAGAGAAACTTAAAGACGTAAGCCTGGCCAACCAGCGAGAAGAAGCCGATCGTTTTCAGATCGATATTTTCAACGGTCATCCACGCCTGGAGCGTGCCGGAGGTCAGCGCCAGAGGCAAGCCGGAAGCAAACCCAAGGATCAGCAAAATAGCTGATTTAGGCTGCTGGAAAATGCGTAAGTAGTGGTTGGACATGGTTTATGGCGCCAACCCGGCGCGAGGCCGGGTTGGCGAACGATCAACGCGCGTTTTGCTTGATGAAATCATGAATGCTGGTGTCCTGCGCCATATCGGCGATGGTATCGGTCAGGACGCTGTTCACCGCATTGGCGATATTCTGGTTGGAGGCCTGGAAGGCGCCTTCAACAGAGTAGCTTGCGCGATAGTTTTTGGTCATTTTGGTGCCGTTCGCGGCGGTGGCGATAATCGCGATATCTGCCTTCGTGGCGATGTTGTAGCGCACGTTGCCCTGGGAAACGTCGGCATACAGTTTATTCACGATAATCTGCAGATCGACTGCGCCGTTCGGCCCAATCATATAACCGCGCGCGGTCATTTGTTTTTCCAGCACTTCCTGCAGCAGGAAGCGCAGGTCGCGGGAGGCGGTCAGCGTAACCTGTTGGTTATCGCGGGTGACCTTCGCCAGCGCCTGATCCGGACGCTGGTCCGCACCGTTAATGCTGACGGTGACGCCCATCAGGCTTGGGTCCTGCTGCGGCAGGCTCATTTTCGGCGATACATCAATGGTAGTCGGAGGCGTCGCGCATCCTGCCAGCATAAACATCGCGACCAGCGGGAAAAGAATTTTCTTAAACATGTTCAGGGTCTCAGCGCATGGTGTTGTTATACCCGTCATACTTCAGGCAACGGTTGCGTTAGCGGCTCTTGTTCGCCCTCGTCACTCGCTTCAGCAAGCGCCTGAGGACTCTCCCGTTTGTAGCCTTTCCGTCGCTCAAATCTATTTCGGGTCATTGAGGAAAATTACCGCCATCATAACATCGCCAACGGCGAGGGGAAGTGGCAACGCATGTAAATTCATCGCGTTGTACATTTTATCGCCGTCTCCCATTTTTATCGCGATCCAGGCGGACGTTCTGGGGGAGAGAGTGAGTAAACTTGATACTTTTGAATGAAAATATCAGAAGAATGCTAATTTTTTGTTGTTTTCCCCTAATGGAAGCGGTAAAAGCGGCTAACATTTAAAAGGAATGGCGGCATCTCAGCGTTGTCGGAGGAGAAAATTCATGATGATACGTGAACAGATCGAAGCAAAACTTAGGGCAGCGTTCGACCCCGTGTATCTCGAAGTCGTGGATGAAAGTTATCGCCACAATGTCCCGGCTGGCTCTGAAAGTCATTTTAAAGTGGTGTTGGTGAGCGATCGTTTCACCGGCGAGCGTTTTCTGAACCGTCACCGTATGATCTACGGTACGCTGACTGAGGAGCTGTCGAGCACTGTGCATGCGCTGGCGCTGCATACCTATACGATTAAAGAGTGGGAAGGGCTTCAGGACACGGTATTTGCATCTCCTCCTTGTCGCGGTGCGGGAAGTATCGCCTAGAAATCGTATTTGCAACCGCGGGAACTTTTCCAGTATGTTGCGTGAAGATTTATCAAAAAACGGCCTGCGGGCCGTTTTGTTTTGTCTGAAAATGTGTGCAGTGGGCGCTTTTAAAGACAAATTTGCGCGGGAATTGTGAAAAATGCCGCAGCCGTGGGCGACAACCGTTCTCGACTCACAAAAGTGATGCCGCTATAATGCCGCGTCTTATATGAATGTCTTCGGGATGATTCTGGCGACAGGGAATGTGTTTCTGATTGAAGAGGGCATCCCGGTTCTGCGAAGCAACGTACACGCGCTTCCAGAGTTGACCGAGCACTGTGATTTTTTTGAGGTAACAAGATGCAAGTTTCAGTTGAAACCACTCAGGGCCTTGGGCGCCGTGTAACGATTACTATCGCCGCTGACAGCATCGAGAATGCTGTCAAAAGCGAGCTGGTCAACGTGGCGAAAAAAGTTCGCATTGACGGCTTCCGTAAAGGGAAAGTGCCGATGAATGTTGTTGCTCAGCGTTATGGCGCATCCGTTCGCCAGGACGTGCTGGGCGACCTGATGAGCCGTCACTTCGTTGACGCGATCATCAAAGAGAAAATCAATCCAGCCGGCGCACCGAACTACGTTCCGGGCGAATACAAGCTGGGTGAAGACTTCACCTACGCGGTAGAGTTCGAAGTTTATCCGGAAGTTGCGCTGCAGGGTCTGGAAACTATCGAAGTTGAAAAACCGGTTGTTGAAGTGACCGAAGCTGATGTCGACACCATGCTGGACACGCTGCGTAAGCAGCAGGCTAACTGGAAAGACAAAGATGGCGCTGTTGATGCAGAAGACCGCGTAACCATCGACTTCACCGGTTCTGTTGACGGCGAAGAGTTCGAAGGCGGCAAAGCGACTGACTTCGTACTGGCGATGGGCCAGGGTCGTATGATCCCAGGCTTTGAAGACGGTATTAAAGGCCACAAAGCGGGCGAAGAGTTCACTATCGATGTGACCTTCCCGGAAGAATACCACGCAGAAAACCTGAAAGGTAAAGCGGCTAAGTTCGTTATCAACCTGAAGAAAGTTGAAGAGCGCGAGCTGCCGGAACTGACTGCTGAATTCATCAAACGTTTCGGCGTTGAAGATGGTTCCGTAGAAGGTCTGCGCGCTGAAGTGCGTAAAAACATGGATCGCGAGCTGAAAGGCGCCGTGCGTAACCGCGTGAAGTCTCAGGCTATCGAAGGTCTGGTTAAAGCGAACGACATCGACGTGCCGGCTGCCCTGATCGACAGCGAAATCGACGTTCTGCGTCGTCAGGCTGCTCAGCGTTTCGGTGGCAATGAGAAGCAGGCTCTGGAACTGCCGCGCGAACTGTTCGAAGAGCAGGCTAAACGCCGCGTAGTTGTCGGTCTGCTGCTGGGCGAAGTGATTCGTACCAACGAGCTGAAAGCTGACGAAGAGCGTGTTAAAGGCCTGATCGAAGAGATGGCTTCCGCTTACGAAGATCCGAAAGAAGTTGTTGAGTTCTACAGCAAAAACAACGAACTGATGGACAACATGCGTAACGTCGCGCTGGAAGAGCAGGCTGTTGAAGCCGTTCTGGCAAAAGCGAAAGTGTCTGAAAAAGCCACGACCTTCAATGAACTGATGAACCAGCAGGCGTAATTTCGCCCACGGTTTAACGTTCAGGTAAAACCCGTTGCCGAGAGGCGGCGGGTTTTTTTTTATCGCAGCAATAGCTCCAGGATGAGTGCGAAAACGCGATATCAATGATAGCGTTACGGCAAAAGCTTGTTATGCTTGAATTATGATTGCATCGTCCCCACAACGAGGAGACGAAACTGCACGCGTGAAATCATGCATAATGACGAAGCGTGTCTGTCGGGATTTGTTCAGGTTACGGGCGTAAGGCCGATATCCAGGTAATTTGAACGATGACGGACAGAAGACTCTGGCTGATAATCCGTCCATAAGGTTACAATCAGTGCGGCAGGTTTATTCAAAATTAATCCAGGAGACGGAAATGTCATACAGTGGCGAACGAGATAACTTTGCACCCCATATGGCCCTGGTGCCGATGGTCATTGAACAGACCTCGCGCGGTGAACGTTCTTTTGATATCTACTCCCGTCTGCTCAAGGAACGCGTCATCTTTCTGACCGGCCAGGTGGAAGACCACATGGCGAATCTGATCGTGGCGCAGATGCTTTTTCTGGAAGCAGAGAACCCGGAAAAAGACATTTATCTGTACATTAACTCTCCGGGCGGGGTGATCACCGCCGGGATGTCGATTTACGACACCATGCAGTTCATCAAGCCTGACGTGAGCACCATTTGTATGGGCCAGGCGGCATCGATGGGCGCGTTCCTGCTGACCGCAGGGGCAAAAGGCAAGCGTTTCTGCCTGCCGAATTCCCGCGTGATGATCCACCAGCCGCTGGGCGGCTATCAGGGTCAGGCGACGGATATCGAAATTCACGCCCGCGAGATCCTGAAAGTGAAAGGGCGGATGAATGAACTGATGGCACACCATACGGGTCAATCCCTTGCGCAGATTGAGAACGACACCGAGCGTGACCGTTTCTTGTCAGCCTCCGAAGCGGTGGAATACGGCCTGGTCGATTCCATTTTGACCCATCGTAATTGATGCCCCTGGCGCAAGGGGGCCGCTATACTTGTCTGGAGTAGGGCGGCACAACGCTTATCAGCGGCTTGCGCCTGAGAATGGCATTTGCGTCGTCGTGTGCGGCACAAAGAACTTAATAAGAGGTTTGGACTCATGACAGATAAACGCAAAGATGGTTCGGGCAAACTGTTGTATTGCTCTTTTTGCGGCAAAAGCCAGCATGAAGTGCGTAAGCTGATCGCCGGGCCATCCGTGTATATCTGCGACGAATGCGTTGATTTATGTAACGACATCATTCGCGAAGAGATTAAAGAAGTCGCGCCGCATCGTGAACGCAGTGCGCTGCCGACTCCGCACGAAATCCGCCACCACCTGGACGATTACGTTATCGGCCAGGAGCCGGCGAAAAAAGTGCTGGCCGTTGCGGTATACAACCACTACAAACGCCTGCGCAATGGTGATACCAGCAACGGTGTTGAGCTGGGTAAAAGTAACATTCTGCTGATCGGGCCGACTGGTTCCGGTAAAACGCTGCTGGCGGAAACGCTGGCGCGTCTGCTGGATGTACCGTTCACCATGGCGGACGCCACCACCCTGACCGAAGCCGGTTATGTCGGTGAAGACGTCGAAAACATCATTCAGAAGCTGCTGCAGAAATGTGACTACGACGTACAGAAAGCGCAGCGCGGTATCGTGTACATCGATGAGATCGACAAAATTTCCCGTAAATCGGATAACCCGTCGATTACCCGCGATGTCTCCGGCGAAGGCGTGCAGCAGGCGCTGCTGAAGCTTATCGAAGGAACCGTTGCCGCGGTACCACCGCAGGGCGGGCGTAAGCATCCGCAGCAGGAGTTCTTGCAGGTTGATACCTCCAAGATTCTGTTTATCTGCGGCGGCGCGTTTGCCGGTCTGGATAAGGTTATTTCCCATCGTGTCGAAACCGGTTCAGGTATTGGTTTCGGCGCGACGGTAAAAGCCAAATCTGACAAAGCGAGCGAAGGTGAGCTGCTGTCTCAGGTTGAGCCGGAAGATCTGATCAAATTTGGTCTGATTCCGGAGTTCATCGGTCGTCTGCCGGTCGTTGCAACGCTGAATGAGCTGAGCGAAGAAGCGCTGATTCAGATCCTGAAAGAGCCGAAAAATGCCCTGACCAAACAGTATCAGGCATTGTTTAACCTGGAAGGCGCTGAGCTGGAGTTCCGCGATGAAGCGCTGGACGCGATCGCCAAAAAAGCGATGGCGCGTAAAACCGGTGCTCGTGGTCTGCGTTCCATCGTTGAAGCCGCGCTGCTCGATACCATGTACGATCTTCCGTCAATGGAAGACGTGGAAAAAGTGGTCATCGATGCTTCCGTTATCGACGGACAAAGCAAGCCGTTGCTGATCTATGGCAAACCGGAAGCGCAGCAGGCGTCTGGTGAATAATTAGCCAACTTGCTCAAGCAGTTAACAAAAAGGGGGGATTTTATCTCCCCTTTTATTTTTCCTGCATTCCCGCCGTTGAATGTGTGGAATACATCCCCATATACTGGATTACATATTAACGGCGTCGCGATGACGAGTCGTGCCGCCGGCTACCTGGCGGACTTTAAACTAAGAGAGAGCTCTATGAATCCTGAGCGTTCTGAACGCATTGAAATCCCCGTATTGCCGTTGCGCGATGTGGTGGTTTATCCGCACATGGTCATACCCCTGTTTGTAGGGCGGGAAAAATCTATCCGTTGTCTTGAAGCGGCTATGGACCATGATAAAAAAATCATGCTGGTTGCGCAGAAAGAAGCTTCGACGGATGAGCCGGGTGTAAATGATCTTTTCACCGTCGGGACCGTGGCGTCAATTTTACAGATGCTGAAGCTGCCTGATGGCACCGTCAAAGTGCTGGTTGAAGGCCTGCAGCGCGCGCGTATTTCTGCACTGTCTGATAACGGCGAGCATTTTTCAGCGAAAGCAGAGTACCTGGAATCGCCGGCGATCGACGAACGCGAGCAGGAAGTCCTGGTGCGCACCGCGATCGGTCAGTTTGAAGGCTACATCAAGCTGAACAAGAAAATCCCGCCGGAAGTGCTGACGTCGCTCAACAGCATCGACGATCCTGCGCGTCTGGCTGATACCATTGCTGCGCACATGCCGCTTAAGCTGGCAGATAAGCAGTCCGTCCTCGAGATGTCCGACATTAACGAACGTCTGGAATATCTGATGGCGATGATGGAATCGGAAATCGATCTGCTGCAGGTTGAGAAGCGTATTCGCAACCGCGTGAAAAAGCAGATGGAAAAGTCTCAGCGTGAGTACTATCTGAATGAGCAGATGAAGGCCATCCAGAAAGAGCTTGGCGAGATGGACGATGCCCCGGACGAGAACGAAGCGCTGAAGCGCAAGATCGACGCGGCAAAAATGCCGAAAGAGGCGAAAGAAAAAACCGAAGCGGAACTGCAAAAGCTGAAGATGATGTCGCCGATGTCGGCAGAAGCGACCGTCGTACGCGGCTACATCGACTGGATGGTGCAGGTGCCGTGGAGCGCGCGCAGCAAGGTCAAAAAAGATCTGCGTCAGGCTCAGGAGATCCTCGATACCGACCATTACGGCCTGGAGCGCGTGAAGGATCGTATCCTTGAGTATCTCGCAGTACAGAGCCGCGTCAACAAGCTGAAAGGGCCGATTCTGTGCCTGGTTGGACCGCCGGGGGTGGGTAAAACCTCGCTGGGCCAGTCCATCGCTAAAGCCACCGGCCGTAAGTACGTGCGTATGGCGCTGGGCGGCGTGCGTGATGAAGCGGAAATCCGCGGTCACCGCCGGACCTACATCGGCTCAATGCCGGGCAAACTGATCCAGAAAATGGCGAAAGTGGGGGTGAAAAACCCGCTGTTCCTGCTGGATGAGATCGACAAAATGTCCTCCGACATGCGCGGCGATCCGGCCTCAGCGCTGCTGGAAGTGTTAGATCCGGAACAGAACGTGGCGTTTAACGACCACTATCTGGAAGTGGACTACGATCTGAGCGATGTCATGTTTGTGGCGACCTCTAACTCCATGAACATTCCGGCGCCGCTGCTGGATCGTATGGAGGTGATTCGTCTGTCCGGTTATACCGAAGACGAAAAACTGAACATCGCCAAACGTCACCTGCTGTCTAAGCAGATTGAGCGTAATGCGCTGAAGAAAGGCGAGCTGACCGTAGAGGACAGCGCGATCGTCGGGATTATTCGCTATTACACCCGTGAAGCGGGCGTGCGTGGGCTGGAGCGTGAAATTTCCAAGCTGTGCCGTAAGGCGGTTAAACAGCTGCTGCTGGATAAGTCACTGAAGCACATCACGATTAATGGTGATAACCTGCATGATTTCCTTGGCGTGCAGCGCTATGACTACGGTCGTGCGGATAGCGAAAACCGCGTCGGCCAGGTCACCGGTCTGGCATGGACGGAAGTGGGCGGCGATCTGCTGACCATCGAAACCGCCTGTGTGCCGGGGAAAGGCAAGCTGACCTATACCGGTTCGCTAGGCGAAGTGATGCAGGAGTCTATTCAGGCTGCGCTGACCGTGGTCCGTTCGCGTGCGGATAAGCTGGGAATTAATTCGGATTTCTACGAAAAACGTGATATTCACGTTCACGTTCCGGAAGGGGCGACGCCGAAAGACGGTCCGAGCGCCGGTATTGCGATGTGTACCGCGCTGGTCTCCTGTCTGACGGGGAATCCGGTACGCGCTGACGTCGCGATGACGGGGGAAATTACCCTGCGTGGTCAGGTGCTGCCAATCGGCGGTCTGAAGGAAAAACTGCTGGCGGCACATCGCGGCGGCATTAAGACTGTTCTGATTCCTGATGAAAATAAACGTGACCTTGAAGAAATTCCAGATAACGTTATTGCCGATTTAGATATCCATCCGGTGAAACGAATCGAAGAAGTTCTGACACTTGCGTTGCAGAACGAACCATTCGGCATGCAGGTCGTCACGGCAAAATAGTGATTTCGCGCAAATAGCGCTAAGAAAAGTGGGGCTGGGAAGTAAATTCGTACTTGCCAGCCTTTTTTTGTGTAGCTAACTTAGATCGCTGGCAGGGGGTCATCTACAACTCTGTTGTAAGGGCATGACAGTCCTGATATAACTGCTGCGCGGTCGCACCACGAAGGATTCTGGTGCGATATAAATTATAAAGAGAGGAAGAGAACAGTGAATAAATCTCAACTGATTGACAAAATTGCTGCGGGTGCGGACATTTCTAAAGCTGCAGCCGGACGTGCGTTAGATGCTTTAATTGCTTCTGTTACTGAATCTCTGCAGGCTGGAGATGACGTTGCGCTGGTCGGGTTTGGTACCTTTGCTGTGAAAGAGCGCGCTGCCCGTACTGGTCGCAACCCGCAAACAGGTAAAGAAATTACCATCGCTGCTGCCAAAGTGCCGGGTTTCCGTGCCGGTAAAGCGCTGAAAGACGCGGTAAACTGATCGGCTTCCCATCAGGGAATGTGACGAAGTACAAGGGCGCATCGCGAGATGTGCCTTTTTTATTTGCCAGGAACCCGACTTTATGTGTGTTTGTACGCACTTGTGGGCTGACAATCACCCCATTTTCTTGTCAAAATAGGTCCTCACGCGCGGCAGCCATCACGTGCTATGCTGCGCGAGCTAAAGTCATCTACAGCGGAGCGTTGTTACACCATGATGGACAACCTACGCACGGCCGCCAATAGCGTCGTGCTCAAGATTATTTTCGGTATCATCATTATCTCGTTCATTTTGACCGGGGTGAGTGGTTACCTGATTGGCGGCAGTAACAATTATGCCGCGAAAGTTAACGACCAGGAAATTGGTCGCTCACAGTTTGAAAATGCCGTTGCCAGCGAACGTAACCGTATGCAGCAGCAGCTTGGCGATCAGTTCTCTGAACTGGCGGCCAACGAAAACTACATGAAAACCATGCGTCAGCAGGTGCTGAACCGTCTGATTGACGAGTCGCTGCTTGACCAGTACGCCCGCGAACTCGGACTGAGCGTCAGCGATGCTCAAGTCAAACAGGCTATCTTCCAGACTCAGGCTTTCCAGACTGACGGCAAATTTGATAACGAACGTTTTAGCGGTATCGTGAATCAAATGGGCATGACCACCGATCAGTACGCGCAGGCGCTGCGCAACCAGCTGACAACTCAGCAGCTGATTAATGCCATTGCCGGTACTGACTTTATGCTGCCCGGTGAATCCGATCAGCTGGCTGCGCTGGTATCCCAGCAACGCGTAGTGCGTGAAGCCACCATCGATGTCAATGCACTGGCGGCGAAGCAGACGGTGACCGATGAGGAAGTCAACGCTTACTACCAGCAAAACCAGGCCCGTTTCATGGCGCCGGAGCAGTTCCGCGTGAGCTACATCAAAATGGATGCGGCTGGCATGCAGGAGAACGCCTCTGACGAGGAAATCCAGTCCTGGTATGATCAGCATCAGGATCAGTTCACGCAGCCGCAGCGTAACCGCTACAGCGTGATTCAGACCAAGACCGAAGCCGATGCCCAGACGGTTCTGGATGAGCTGAAGAAAGGGGCCGATTTCGCCACCCTGGCGAAAGAAAAATCTACCGACATTATCTCTGCCCGCAACGGTGGCGATATGGGCTGGATGGACGATGCTGCGACGGTACCAGAGCTGAAAAATGCCGGTCTGAAAGAAAAAGGCCAGCTTTCTGGCGTGATTAAATCTTCCGTTGGTTTCCTGGTTGTCCGTCTTGATGATGTTCAGCCGGCGAAGGTTAAACCGCTGGCCGAAGTTCGCGATGATATCGCGGCGAAAGTGAAGCAGGAAAAAGCGCTGGATGCTTACTACGCGCTGCAGCAGAAAGTGAGCGATGCCGCCAGCAATGATAACGAATCGCTGGCCAGCGCCGCACAGGCTGCGAATGTGAAAGTGACCGAAACCGGCTGGTTTGGGCGTGACAATTTGCCAGAAGAGCTGAACTTTAAACCGGTTGCCGATGCTATCTTCAACGGCGGTCTGGTGGGCGAGAACGGTACGCCGGGCAGCAACTCCGATATCATCACCGTCGATGGCGATCGCGCCTTTGTTCTGCGTATCAGCGAGCACAAAGCGGAAGCCGTGAAGCCACTGGCAGATGTGAAAGCGCAGGTTATCGATATCGTCAAACATACCAAAGCTGAACAGCAGGCGAAGCTGGATGCAGACAAGCTGCTGGCCGCGCTCAAAGATGGTAAAGGTGACGAGGCGATGAAAGCCGCAGGTTTAAGCTTCGGCCCGGCGCAGACGCTGGCACGTACCGGTCAGGATCCCTTGAGCCAGGCGGCGTTTGCTCTGCCGCTGCCGCAGCAGGGTAAACCTGTCTACGGTATGGGTAGCGACATCAAAGGCAACGTGGTGCTGCTGGCGCTGGATGAGGTCAAAGCCGGCGACATGCCGGAAGCGCAGAAAAAAGCCATGGTGCAAGGCATCACGCAGAACAATGCTCAGATTGCTTTCGAAGCGCTGATGAGCAACCTGCGTAAGTCCGCGAAAATTAAACTCGGCGATGCTATCGACCAACAGCAATAATTTCGTGACGCTTCGCAAAAATCAGTAACGTGATGTAATCCTCAAAGGCCGCTTTCGCGGCCTTTTCCATTTCTGCGGTTTGTCTTTTGTACTCCATTTCCACCCTCGCTATTGTGATCCCGCTGTCTACAAACAAGGAGATAACAGCATGAAACGTGGATTGAAAACGCTTATTGCCGCCGCCGTACTGGTTTGCGCGGCAGGACATCAGGGTGTACTTGCCGCCCCTTCCAGCGGGAAAACGTCGGCGACGGCAAAGGAGAGCGTGCAGACGCCGCAGGCGAAGGTGCCTGAGACGTTAAACGCGACTGAGAATGATGGAATCAGGGTGAGTATCAATAGTGCCAGCGCAGAGGAGCTGGCAAAGGCTTTGAATGGCGTCGGTCTGAAGAAAGCGCAGGCAATCGTGAGCTATCGCGAAGAGTACGGACCATTTAAAACCGTTGACGATCTTAAGCAGGTCCCGGGGATGGGGCACTCGCTGGTGGAGAGAAATCTGTCACATCTGAAGTTATAAATTTTCAGCACAAGTTTGCACAGTCGTCATTATTTGCCAGAATGAAGAGGTCACATAAGTGGTGTGACCTCTGACCTCAAAACAACAATGAAAGATAAGGCATGTGCGCTATGCAGACACAAATCAAAGTTCGCGGCTATCATCTCGACGTCTATCAGCACGTCAATAATGCGCGTTATCTGGAATTTCTCGAAGAGGCGCGTTGGGACGGCCTGGAAAGCAGCCCGGCTTTTCACTGGATGACCGCACGCAACATCGCCTTCGTGGTGGTGAATATCAATATCAATTATCGCCGCCCGGCGGTGTTAGGCGATGTGCTTACCGTCACCAGCAAACTGGAACAGCTGAACGGGAAAAGCGGAACATTAAGCCAGGTGGTAACTCTCAATCCTAACGGCGAAGGGGTAGCCGATGCGCTAATCACCTTTGTCTGCATCGATCTTAAAACGCAGAAGGCGCTGCCGCTGGAGGGGGAACTGCGCGAGAAACTGATTCAGCTGGAGCCTTGCTGACAGGCCAGTCGGAGGCATGTGTCCCGGATGCGCTATCGCGCATCCGTCTCAGCTAACGGCCATAGAGAAAATGCCGGGCGGTGGCTGATGCCTTACCCGGCCGACGGTGCGTTGCGGATTTGGTACTGGAATTGTGCTGACCGGCTACGGGCTTGATGTCATGCGCGGATCTTACAGGCCCGGTATGGCGTCAGCCGCTACCGGGAAATGACCGGTTACTGTAGCCCGGTTTTCTGTTTCATCACTGCCATAATACCCGGCCGATCGGCCTCGTACTGGCTTAGCCCGTTGGCGCGCAGATTACAGGCCGCGCACTGTCCGCAGCCGTCGCCTTTAATGCCGTTATAGCAGGTCAGGGTTTCATGGCGCACCAGTGCTAACTGGCCCCAGTAATCGGCTAAGGCCCATGTCTCGGCTTTGTTAAGCCACATCAGCGGCGTCTCGAAGCGAATATCTTTCGCCATTCCGAGGCTGACGGCATGGTGCAGCGCTTTCACGAACTCGTCGCGGCAGTCCGGGTAGCCGGAAAAATCGGTTTCGCACACGCCGGTAATGATCGCCTCTGCCTTAACCTGGTAGGCGTAAATCGCCGTCAGGGTTAAAAACAGGATATTACGCCCGGGCACGAAGGTATTCGGGATACCGCTGGCTTCCGGCTCATAGTCCGGCACCGGGATGTTATCGCGGGTCAGGCTGCTGACGGCAAGCTCGTTAAGCAACGTCACGTCGAGCACCTTATGGGCAACGGCGCCCAGCTTTAACGCCAGAGAGCGAGCGACGTCAATTTCTGCGCGGTGGCGTTGGCCATAATCAAAAGTGACGCAGTGCACTTCATCGTACTGTTGCAGAGCCTGCACCAGGCAGGTCGTTGAATCTTGTCCTCCGCTGAAGACAACTACGGCGCGTTTCATGGCAATTCCTGACAATCAAAGTGAAAGCGATATGGTAGCGCCTGATGGGCGCGGCGACCAGCTTCATCACGGCGGCGATGCCGGTAGCCAGGCGCTGGTGAAATCAAACCAGCCCCGGGCGTTAAGCTGCAGGCCGTTTACGCCCGGTGGGGCACTGATGCGATAATTGTAATTAAATAGCGGCGTCATGATGGCATCGTCCATCAGGATATTGAAGACATTGCGCAACGCTTCGTTGCGGCTGCGTTCTTCAGGCTGCGCCTGGACGGCATCGAGGGTGGCCTGCAGATGAGCATACTGTGCCCCGGTCAATAAATGAGGCCACATCGTATCGCAACGCAGCCACTGTTCCAGCGTGTATTCCGGCGCTTCGCCGATCAGCCGATCGCCCATGACCAAATCCGCCTGCGCCAGTTCCTGGCAACCGTGCCAGTTTTTGGCGTCGTGAAAAATGAGCTTCAGTTCACAGCCGAGGGCGGCAAGCCGTAGGCGGAGCTGTTCTGCCATCGTGTGCAGTTCGACCGGCAGGTGATACAGCAACGTAAGCTGTTCGGGCAGAGGAATATCCTGATTCTCTGGCCCCTGGGGAATGGTCCATCCGGGCAACACCTCGTTGCTGGGGGTAATCAAATCTTCGTCGAGCGGAAGCGTCTTCAGCAGTGAAGAGCGGTGAATCAGCGATACCAGACGTTGCGCCTGAGCTTTGCTGAGGCGAGGGCTCTGACGCAGCGCCAGGTAGCAAAACCCGAGGCTGATGCTATTGCTGACCTGACGAAGATTTGCCAGCTTGTCCGGATCGCCAATGGTAATCTGCACCGGGTGGCGGCAGCTGGTGCCCAGATTCTGCTCAAACAGCTGGGGAGTGATCCAGTACTCCACCGCCTGGATCAGCGGGTGGTTCAGATGATAGCGCGGATGATTCTCCAGCCGCACCAGCTCCGGGCTGAACAGTTTCAGACGGAACGGCCCGCTACCGACCGTGGGTTCATCGGGATGCGCCAGTAAGCTGCCGTCGCTGGCGAGGCGGAACGGTAGCCAGTAATCCGGGCGATGCAGCGTAATCGTCAGACACTGCGCATGCGTGACATCGATTCGGTTAATGCTGGCAAACAGGGTACGCAGGGCGGGCAGCTCCAGCAACATCAGCAGCCGCCGCCGAAGCTGCAGCGTTTCTATCGGATCGCCATTATGCCAGAACAGCGTTGAGCGGATATAAAACTGCCAGCGTAGTCCGTCCGGCGATACCTGCCAGTGGTGGGCTAAATCACCGGCCGGAGCGCTATTTTGTGCTCCGAAGCGCGTCAGGCCAGAAAAAATTTGCCCGGCAAGATGTTGTTCGGCGCGACCGGGTAAAAACCCCGGCTGCAGAGCGTCAAGCGGGCGATAGTAGGGAATGCGCAAAGTCGGCGTATTGTTTTGCCACTGACCGCCAAGAAAAGGTGACAGCAGCGCCTTCAGCTCTTCCGTCGCCAGCTGAGCCAGCTCCAGCGCATTTTTCTGCTGGCCGTTATTCAGCGCCAGCTCCATCATCTCATTACGTAAGGCGTCTGGCGCGGTGTGAAAAATCAGCGTGCCGCGTTTTCCGCGCCCGGGAGTCGCCTGCCAGCTCAACCAGCCGGCCTCCTGCGCCTGACGAAGCAGCGTTCGAATATGGCGCTCGCTGCAAAAACAGCGTTCTGCCAGCTCACTTACGGTCACCTGCTGTGGCGCGCCGGAGGAGGGGAGCCACAGGCGCTGGTACTGGTTCAGCCGGTTCAGTAATCTCATATACACTTCATCCTTCAACCTGCCTCTGCGTTGGCTACGCTTGCTCACCCCGGTCACTTACTGGAGTAAGCTCCCGGGGATTCGCGCACTTGCCGCCTTGATGCAGGCCGAATGATTTTGTGTATATTCATCTCACCTGACAAGACTGCCTCTGCGCTGCTTGCGCTTATTCACACCTGTTACCCAGGCTGTCCTTCGGCCTCGCCCCTTCGGAGCCTGCGCGAGCGCGGTTTGTAAAACCGGAACAATAAAATTTATCTATTCACTATTACTTCCGTATATCTCAGGTGATACTGGAACTCAAGTAAAACTCACCGTGCTTTTGGGAGCTCACATGGCAAGACTCGCTGCTTTTGATATGGACGGCACGCTGCTGCTGCCGGACCATCGTCTGGGAACGTCAACGCTCTCAACGCTGAAGCGCCTGCGCGATCGTGACATTACCCTGACCTTTGCCACGGGACGCCATGCGCTGGAAATGCGCCACGTCATCGGTGAGTTCTCGCTGGATGCTTACTTAATTACCGGCAACGGTACGCGGATTCACGCGCTGGATGGTGAAGAACTGCACCGTAGCGATCTTGATCCTGGCGTCGCGGAAGCGGTGCTCCACCGTCGCTGGGATACGGCGGCCAGTATGCACGTCTTTAACGACGGTGGCTGGTTTACCGGGCAAGCGATGCCCGAGTTGCTCAAAGCGCATATTTTCAGCGGTTTCCGCTATCAGATATACGATCCCAGGCGGATGCCGACGGATAACGTCACCAAAGTCTGCTTCTGCGGCGATCACGACGATCTCCAGCGGCTCAACGTTCAGCTGGCTGAAGCACTCGGGGATCGCGCGCATATTTGTTTTTCAGCGTTCGACTGCCTGGAAGTGCTGCCGAATGGTTGTAATAAAGGCGCTGCGCTGGCGGTACTCAGCCAGCATCTGGGCCTGTCGATGCAGGATTGTATGGCGTTTGGCGACGCCATGAACGACCGCGAAATGCTCGGTAGCGTGGGGCGCGGGGTCATTATGGGTAACGCAATGCCGCAGCTCAAAGCTGAACTGCCGCATTTACCGGTTATTGGAGACTGTCGCCATGAAGCGGTCTCCCATTTTTTAACTCATTGGCTGGATAATCCCGATCTTCCTTATTCCCCCGAATAAACAGACCCTTCCAGCAAGCCAGACACCCTTGGTGTCTGGCTTTTTTTATTGGGTGTTCACCATCGCCGCGATTTTTGCCTGCCACGGAGTGATATCGCCGATCTGGCTCGCGACCCACTGCGGGTTGTAATAGCTTTCCAGATAGCGTTCGCCGCTGTCGCACAGCAGAGTGACGATAGAACCGGTACGGCCCTCAGCGCGCATACGCACGGCAAGCTCAAGCACGCCCCACATATTGGTGCCGGTGGAGGCGCCGACTTTGCGACCAAGCAGCGTTTCCAGCCACAGGGCGGTGGCGACGCTGGCCGCGTCCGGGACCCGCAGCATCTCATCGACGACATCAGGAATAAATGATGGCTCGACGCGCGGACGACCGATACCTTCGATTTTGCTTCCGACCGGGCTGCGCAGGCCGGCATCGCGGCTCTGCCAGTAGTCGAGGAACACCGAGTTTTGCGGATCAACCACCAGCAGCTGCGTATCATAGCCCTGACTGCGGATATAGCGGCCAATCGTGGCCGAAGTCCCGCCGGTCCCCGCACTCATCACGATGTATGAGGGCTGCGGATGCGGTTCATGGGTCATCTGCCGAAAGATGCTGTCGGCAATATTGTTATTGCCGCGCCAGTCCGTCGCCCGTTCAGCGAAGGTAAACTGATCCATATAATGGCCGTTCAGTTCGCGAGCCAGTCTTTCGGAGGCGGCATAGATTTCACACGCGCTCTCGACAAAGTGACAGCGTCCGCCATAAAACTCAATCTGCTCAATTTTGCGTTTTGCCGTACAGGAAGGCATAACGGCGATAAACGGCAGACCGAGCAGGCGCGCAAAGTAGGCTTCAGAAACCGCCGTCGAGCCGGAAGAGGCTTCGATAATCGTCGTCCCTTCCTTAATCCAGCCGTTACACAGGCCGTAAAGGAACAGAGAGCGCGCCAGGCGGTGTTTCAGGCTGCCGGTAGGATGGGTGCTCTCATCTTTCAGGTAGATCTGAATACCCGGGAACCCGGGCAGCGCGAGGCGAATAAGGTGCGTGTCGGCGGAACGCTGATAATCGGCGTTGATTTCACTGATTGCGTGTTTTACCCAGGCGCTATTCATCGTCATTTCCTGTTTGTCATTTTGTGCCCAGCTTAACGGAAGTGTGAGGAAAAATTGTTGCTATTTAGCCTTTCAATTACAATGAAGGGAGAAAATTTTTCTCCGGAGGTGCCTCATGCTAGATAAAATTGACCGTAAGCTGCTTTCTTTACTGCAAACTGACTGCACCCTCTCTTTGCAGGCGCTGGCTGATGCCGTTAATCTGACCACCACGCCCTGCTGGAAACGGCTGAAGCGGCTGGAAGATGAGGGGATCCTGCTCGGGCGCGTGGCGCTGCTGGATGCCGAAAAGCTGGGGCTCGGTCTGACGGCATTTGTACTGATTAAGACCCAGCATCACAGCAGCGACTGGTACTGCCGCTTCGTCAGCGAAGTCACGCAGATGGCGGAAGTCCTCGGCTTCTGGCGTATGGCGGGAGAGTATGATTACCTGCTGCGGGTGCAGGTGGCGGATATGAAACGCTACGATGATTTTTATAAACGGTTGGTGAACAGCGTCCCCGGGCTGTCTGATGTCACTTCGAGTTTCGCGATGGAACAGATAAAATACACCACTGCCTTACCTATTGATTAACGGCGTTTGCCGCGACGATTTATACACTCAGGATTTAACTGCTTGCGATTATTTGCTCAACTTAGCTGGTACTTCCGCCGGGAGTGGCGCCGTTATCTCGGTGCTATTGCCCTGCTGGCCATTATCGCCGTTTTACAGCTGATTCCGCCAAAGGTGGTGGGAATCGTGGTTGACGGCGTCACCAGACAACATTACACCGCGGAGAAGGTGTGGATGTGGATCGGCGCGTTGGTCCTGATCGCGGTGATGGTCTATCTGCTGCGCTACGTCTGGCGCGTGCTGCTTTTTGGTGCCTCTTATCAGCTGGCCGTGGAGCTACGGGAGGACTTTTACCGTCAGCTCAGCCGTCAGCATCCGGCTTTTTACCTGCGCCACCGCACCGGCGACCTGATCGCGCGCGCCACCAACGATGTTGATCGGGTGGTTTTTGCTGCGGGGGAAGGGGTGCTGACGCTGGTGGACTCGATGGTGATGGGCTGTGCGGTATTGATCGTGATGTCGACGCAAATCAGCTGGCAGCTCACCCTGCTGGCGCTGTTGCCGATGCCGGTGATGGCCCTGGTTATCAAGCGTAACGGTGATGCGCTCCATGAACGCTTCCGCGTCGCGCAGGCGGCATTCTCCAGCCTCAACGATCGTACTCAGGAGAGCCTGACCAGCATCCGCATGATTAAGGCCTTTGGCCTGGAGGACCGGCAATCGGCGCAGTTTGCTGCCGATGCGGCGGATACCGGCAGGAAAAACATGCGCGTGGCGCGGATTGATGCGCGCTTTGATCCGACTATCTATATCGCGATTGGCACGGCTAACCTGCTGGCGATCGGCGGCGGGAGCTGGATGGTGCTGCAGGGCAGTATGACCCTCGGCCAGCTAACCAGCTTTGTGATGTATCTCGGTTTGATGATTTGGCCGATGCTGGCGCTGGCATGGATGTTTAACATCGTGGAACGCGGCAGCGCGGCCTACAGTCGGATCCGCACGATGCTCGAGGAGGCGCCGACCGTCAACGATGGTCATGAGCTGGCCCCGGAAGGGCGCGGTGCGCTGAGCGTCGCCGTACGCGAATTTATCTATCCGCAGGCGAATAAGGCCTCGCTGGAGAAGGTCAACTTCGTGCTCCAGCCTGGGCAAATGCTGGGCATTTGCGGGCCAACCGGCGCAGGGAAAAGCACGATTCTGGCGCTGATTCAGCGCCACTTTGACGTCACGCAAGGGGATATTCGCTTCCATGATATTCCGCTGACGCGGCTGCAGCTCGATAGCTGGCGCGCCCGGCTGGCGGTAGTGAACCAGACGCCGTTTCTGTTTTCCGACACCGTCGCCAACAACATCGCGCTCGGCAGGCCCGATGCAACGCCGGAGCAAATTGAGCATGTTGCGCGGCTGGCCAGCGTGCACGACGATATTCTGCGCCTGCCGCAGGGATATGAAACGGAAGTCGGCGAACGTGGCGTGATGCTGTCCGGCGGGCAAAAACAGCGCATTTCCATCGCCCGCGCGCTGTTGCTGGAAGCCGAGATTCTGATTCTTGACGATGCGCTGTCGGCGGTGGATGGCCGGACCGAGCATCAGATATTGCATAATCTGCGGCAGTGGGGAGAGGGGCGAACGGTTATTATCAGCGCCCATCGCCTGTCGGCACTGACTGAGGCCAGCGAGATTCTGGTGATGCAACACGGGCATATTGTCCAGCGCGGTCGTCACGATGGACTGGTGGCGCAGCCCGGCTGGTATCGCGATATGTATCGCTATCAACAGCTGGAAGCGGCGCTGGACGATGCGCCGCAGGATCACGAGGAGGCCGCTGATGCGTAGTTTTTCCGAGCTCTGGCCGACTTTAAAACGCCTGCTGGCCTACGGTTCCCCGTGGCGTAAACCGCTGATTATCGCGGTGGTGATGATGTGGATTGCCGCGGCCGCCGAGGTCAGTGGTCCGCTGCTGATTAGCTACTTTATCGATAATATGGTGGCGAAGAACTCGGTGCCGCTGAAGCTGGTCTGCGGTCTTGCCGCGGCCTACCTCGGCCTGCAGATCCTTGCGGCGACCCTGCACTATAACCAGTCGCTGCTGTTTAACCGCGCCGCCGTTGGCGTGGTGCAGCAGCTGCGCAGTGATGTGATGGATGCCGCGCTGCGCCAGCCGCTGAGCGAATTTGATACCCAGCCGGTCGGGCAACTGATCTCCCGCGTCACCAACGACACGGAAGTGATCCGCGATCTGTACGTCACGGTGGTGGCGACGGTGCTGCGTAGCGCGGCGCTGATAGGCGCAATGCTGGTGGCGATGTTCAGCCTTGACTGGCGCATGGCGCTGGTGGCGCTGACTATTTTCCCGGCGGTGTTGATCGTGATGATGATTTATCAACGCTACAGCACGCCGATCGTGCGTCGGGTACGGGCCTGGCTGGCCGATATCAACGACGGCTTTAATGAAGTCATCAACGGGATGGGTGTGATCCAGCAGTTCCGCCAGCAGGCGCGTTTTGGCGAGCGGATGCGCGAAGCCAGCTATGCGCACTATCTGGCGCGGATGCAAACGCTGCGCCTCGATGGTTTCCTGCTGCGTCCGCTGCTGAGCCTGTTCTCAACGCTGGTGCTCTGCGGGCTGCTGATGCTGTTTGGATTCAGCTCGGCCGGCACAATTGAAGTCGGGGTGCTGTACGCCTTTATCAGCTACCTGGGGCGCCTGAATGAGCCGCTGATCGAGCTAACAACCCAGCAGTCGATGCTTCAGCAGGCGGTCGTCGCCGGCGAGCGCGTCTTCGAACTGATGGATCGCCCGCGTCAGGCGTGGGGCCAGGACAGTGCGCCGCTGCGCAGCGGCACCGTGTCAATTGAGAATCTCTCTTTTGCTTATCGTGGCGATCGTCTGGTGCTGCAGGACATTAACCTGGATATTCCGTCCCGTGGTTTTGTGGCGCTGGTGGGGCACACCGGCAGCGGTAAAAGCACCCTGGCCAGTCTGATGATGGGCTACTACCCGCTGAGCAAAGGGGAAATTCGTATCGACGGTCGCCCGCTCGCTTCACTGAGCCACAGCGCGTTGCGCCAGGGCGTTGCCATGGTGCAGCAGGATCCGGTGGTGCTGGCGGATACCTTTTATGCCAACGTCACGCTCGGTCGCGATATCAGCGAGGCGCAGGTCTGGGAGGCGCTGGAGTCGGTGCAGCTGGCAGAACTGGCGCGCGGAATGAGCGAGGGGATTTATACGCAGCTGGGCGAGCAGGGGAATAATCTGTCGGTGGGACAGAAGCAGCTGCTGGCGCTGGCGCGGGTGCTGGTGGATACCCCGCAGATTTTGATTCTCGATGAAGCGACGGCGAATATCGATTCCGGCACCGAACAGGCGATTCAGCAAGCGTTGGCTAAAGTTCGTCAGCACACCACGCTGGTGGTGATTGCACATCGTCTGTCGACGATTGTTGATGCCGACACCATTCTGGTGCTCCACCGTGGGCAGGCGGTTGAGCGTGGCAATCATCAGCAGTTGCTGGCAGCAAAAGGGCGCTACTGGCAAATGTATCAGCTGCAGCTGGCCGGCGAAGAGCTGGCTGCCAGCGCGCAGGAAGAGTCGCTGATCGCCTGATGCACTATAAGCAAGCACCCGTGCTGGCGCGGTTTAGCATGGTGCAAAAATGCAACGCCTGATGCACTGAAATGGTGCGTTTTTGGCTGTGGTCGGCGTTTTTCCGCTACCTTCTGCCACTGTTGTGCTGTTTTCTTCGTTAAAAGGGCCGCTATGCGGCCCTTTTTCATTTCTGGCATAGCCCTTGCTTTATTCCCTGTGTGTTAGCTGCTGCCATTACGAATTCAGAGCGGAGGGGACTTATGAAGCTGGTTACCGTGGTAATCAAACCATTCAAACTGGAAGATGTGCGTGAAGCGTTATCTTCCATCGGCATTCAGGGCCTGACGGTCACTGAGGTAAAAGGGTTTGGCCGTCAGAAAGGCCACGCCGAGCTGTACCGTGGTGCCGAATACAGCGTCAATTTTCTGCCAAAGGTGAAGATTGATGTCGCGATTGCCGACGATCAGCTTGATGAGGTCGTTGATGTGATTAGTAAAGCGGCCTACACCGGAAAAATTGGCGATGGCAAAATTTTCGTCGCCGAGTTGCAACGCGTTATTCGCATCCGCACCGGCGAAGCCGACGAAGCGGCACTGTAACGTCCAGACCACACAGTGATGGGGATCGAGAAAATGAAAATAGCAACAATGAAAACGGGTCTGGGTTCGCTGGCACTGCTTCCGGGGCTGGCGATGGCCGCACCGGCGGTGGCAGATAAAGCCGACAACGCCTTTATGATGATTTGCACCGCGCTGGTGCTGTTTATGACCATTCCGGGCATTGCGCTGTTCTATGGTGGCCTGATTCGCGGTAAAAACGTGCTCTCTATGCTGACCCAGGTCATCGTCACCTTTGGGCTGGTATGTGTGCTGTGGGTGGTTTATGGCTACACCCTGGCGTTTGGTACCGGCGGCAGCTTCTTCGGCAGCTTCGACTGGGTATTATTGAAAAACATAGAGCTGAAAGCGCTGATGGGGACCTTCTATCAGTACATCCACGTCGCTTTCCAGGGCTCCTTCGCCTGCATCACCGTTGGCCTGATCGTGGGCGCGCTGGCTGAACGTATTCGCTTCTCCGCGGTGCTGATTTTCGTCGTCGTCTGGATGACGCTCTCCTATGTGCCGATTGCACACATGGTATGGGGCGGTGGTCTGCTGGCGACGCACGGCGCGCTGGATTTCGCCGGTGGTACCGTAGTGCATATCAACGCCGCCGTTGCCGGTCTGGTGGGCGCCTATATGATGGGCAAACGCGTTGGCTTTGGCAAAGAAGCGTTCAAACCGCATAACCTGCCGATGGTCTTCACCGGGACGGCAATCCTGTATGTTGGCTGGTTTGGCTTTAACGCCGGTTCCGCGAGTGCGGCGAACGAAATTGCCGCGCTGGCTTTCGTCAACACCGTTGTGGCGACCGCTGCGGCTATTCTGGCCTGGACCTTCGGCGAATGGGCGACCCGCGGTAAACCTTCTCTGTTAGGTGCCTGTTCCGGGGCGATTGCTGGTCTGGTTGGCGTTACCCCGGCATGTGGTTACATCGGTGTAGGCGGCTCACTGATTGTGGGTCTCGCCTCCGGCCTGGCGGGTCTGTGGGGGGTAACGGTTCTGAAACGCTGGTTGCGTGTTGATGACCCGTGCGATGTGTTCGGCGTACACGGTGTCTGCGGTATCGTGGGCTGTATCCTGACCGGTATCTTTGCCGCAACCTCTCTGGGCGGCGTCGGCTATGCGGAAGGCGTTACCATGGGCCATCAGCTGCTGGTACAGCTGGAAAGTATCGGCATCACTATCGTCTGGTCCGGCATTGTGGCCTTCATCGGTTATAAAGTGGCGGATATGACCGTAGGTCTACGTGTTCCGGAAGAGCAGGAACGCGAAGGTCTGGATGTCAACAGCCACGGCGAAAACGCCTACAACGCCTGATAAATTGAGTCATCTCCAGTAGCAGCAAAGCCTCCCGTCGGGAGGCTTTTTTTCGTCATGAGGGACAGCATCAGGCGTTATCCCTCGCCCATGACATCTTACGCGTTACGGTTACGCATGACCCCTTCCTGCACCGTTGATGCCACAAGCGTGCCATCCTGAGTATAAAACTCACCGCGAACGAAGCCCCGGGCGCTGGACGCAGAAGTGCTCTCAACGCTGTACAGCAGCCAGTCGTTAATGTTGAACGGGCGATGGAACCACATCGAGTGGTCGATCGTCGCTACCTGCATCCCCGGCTCCAGGAACCCGACGCCGTGCGGCTGGAGCGCCACCGGCAGGAAATTGAAATCGGAAGCGTAGCCCAGCAGATATTGATGGATACGAATATCCTCCGGCACCGCGCCGTTAGCGCGGATCCACACCTGACGGGTCGGCTCCGCAACGTGGCCCTTCAGCGGGTTGTGAAACTCAACCGGGCGGATTTCCAGCGGTTTGTCGCTGAGGAACTTATCTCTGGCCTGCGGCGGCAGCAGGTGCGCCAGCTTGCGCGCGATGTCGGTTTCGGAAGGCAGACCATCCGGCGCAGGGGCGGCCGGCATCGATTTCTGGTGCTCATAGCCGGGTTCTGGCGCCTGGAAAGAGGCGGTCATATAAAAAATGGGTTTCCCGTTTTGAATGGCCGCGACCCGACGGGCGCTGAAGCTGTTACCATCGCGCAGCACTTCGACGTCATAAATAATCGGTTTCTGGCTATCGCCAGGGCGCAGGAAATAGCTGTGGAATGAATGGATCAGACGCTCGGCAGGCACGGTTTCTTTCGCCGCGTACAGCGCCTGACCGACGACCTGGCCGCCAAAAACCTGACGTAAACCCAGATCTTCACTCTGCCCGCGGAATAACCCTTCTTCAATTTTTTCCAGATTCAATAATGCCAGCAGATTGGTTAGTGCCTGACTCATATTTACCCTCAATCAATGATAACTGCCTTGCGCAGCGCGTATTGAGGCCAAGTATAACCTGGAATCGCAAGTGGTCCGATGGGTGTAATAATCTGAATAAAGGGCCATTTGCAGGAAGAGAACTGAGATCTGTGCCACACTTATCCACGATGCCAATGTTACTGCTCGCCAGTCGGCAGGACATACTCCTGCAAGTAAAGGGATGAAAAGGAGAACATAATGAAATTTGCCTATATGTTAAGTGCTTTAGCCGTTGCAACCGCGTTGACCGCCTGCGCGAATAATCACGGCGCCACGACGGCCAATAACGCGGCTGCCCCCGATCCATATGGCATTGCGTCACTGACTTCTTCGCAGCAGCAGCCTAATGTATCAGGGACTATCTCGATCCGGCAGAGAGTCGCCCTACCGCCGGATGCGGTACTGACTGTCACCTTATCGGATGCGTCACTGGCCGATGCGCCGGCGCATGTCCTGGCGCAGAAAACGGTTCGTACCGAAGGTCAGCAGCCGCCGTATAACTTTGTCCTGCCTTACAACCCGGCGGATATTAAACCGAATGCCCGCATTTTGCTGAGCTCGGCCATTACGGTTAACGGTCAGATGATGTTTATCACCGATACCGTGCAGACGGTGGTGAATGGGGGAGGGAACCGGGCCGACCTGATTCTGGTGCCGGTACAGCAGACGGCCGTACCGGTCGCCAGCAGCGATGCTCCTGCCGCGCAGTAAGCCATCTATGCCCCTGCCGAGGGGCATTTTTTTTACCTTCAGTAAATCCAGCGATAGTGCTGCAGATCGATATGGCCGCTGCCGGACACCTGGACACCTTCAGCCAGCAGCGCCTGGCGCTGGCGCTGCAGATCCGGGCCTGTAAGGGAAATGTCGCCGTGGCGGTTGACCACCCGGTGCCAGGGAAGCGTGGAGCCTTCAGGCAGGCGCTTGAGGACCCCGCCAACCTGGCGCGCCGCACGGGGTGAACCCGCCAGCCGTGCGATATCGCCATAGGTGGCGACGTAACCTTCCGGAATTGAGGCCACAATTTGCCAGACCCGCCGGGGAAAAGTGTCGTGAGAATCCATCGTGCGTCCTGTAAACCGGGAAAGGCTCAGAATAAGCGCTGACTGAGTGGCTGTACAGCGTGGGGCTGTACGGGGTTGACGATAGTGAAATCGAGCGCGAGGCCAGACATCGACATCCCGTGCACGTTGCCGTGCGAACCGATGGCTATCAAGCTTTCGAAAAATTTCAGGTACCGGGAACGAGGATTGATAATCAGCGTGGCCCGCAGAGAATCGGGCAGACAAGGCGGCCGCGGGCTTCGAAGGGCCGTCTGCGCAAATCACTACGCCGCAGGACGCCGACCGTGGAATAGAGCACCGCAGCCGGGGCGACGTCGCGTTGCCGGTCTCGCCAGGGTTAGACAAGCTTTTCGCCCGTCGCTGCACAATAAACCAGCATCCGGTTGGGGTGAGCTTGCAATTCGTTGGTCCAGTAGGGATAATGCGGCTGCGCGTTGGATAACGACGCTCTCAATGGGGGCTCTGTTGGTTCTCCCGCAACGCTACTCTGTTTACCAGGTCAGATCCGGAAGGAAGCAGCCAGAGCAGACGACGTGTGTGCCGGGATGTAGCTGGCAGGGCCCCCACCCAATTCTGGGGATCCCTGTCTCTTTCCTTGTTTTTCCCATGCTCCAGCGTACAGCAAAAAGACCCGCTTTCGCACTCTGCATATTGGACTGTTTTTCCCTGATTATTGTGCTCCTGAATCGTGCCAGCACGAGAAATAGCGGAAAATTTGCGGATCATCGTGCCTGCCAGTACCGCCTCTAAAAACCCCCTCGGTTTATGCTTTAAAAATATATGTCATAAATTTGAAATAATAATGAAATATTAATGTCATTTTCATGTCACAAATAACTGGCAGATTATCTCTGGGAATTTATTGCCCGATCGGCAGCTGAAAATATATGTCTGGATCAGTTTGTTAACTTCGTGTATTAATTATGATAAATTTATTGCACGGGAAGCATGACGATGACTACAGTAGTTTTGAACGTAAAAATTGATGCGGAGTTAAAAGAAAAGCTGCGTCATTATGCGGAAGTAAATAACGAGAATCTGGGTACTGCAACGGAGAAACTGCTGCTGCTGGCATTTCAAATAGCAGATTCAGCAGGTGAGGCGGGGGTTTCGGAAGAGGATATCGATAGCCAGCATACCGAAGAGGAAGCTTCTCCATTAACCCCTAAAGAAATCAAAGCATTAAGAAAAATTCTGAAGAAGAAAAAATGAAACAACAACTCTCTACAGCCAGCAACTATAGCGAAGCCTGCGACTTGTTACGTTCAGGGTATGTTAAGCATGTTCGCCTCAACTGGAATATCGGTAGTGATGAGTTCTTTCGCATTGCCTCCGACTGGTGTGATACCGGGGCGAAAATAAAAAAAGATGAAGATGGTTTTATTATCTCGTTAAAAAGCTTTCCTATCCCACGCCAGCATTAATGAAATTTATTCATTGATGTCATCGGGCTGACATATAGCAATGACATCATGAAGTGCAATTTATAAAAAACATCTCATATGCGTCATGGATGATGACTTTTGACGGGCTGAACCCAGCCCGTCGATATTTTATTATATTATTTTACGCATTCGCGTATTTTCACTCTGTTGCGTCAGACCCGCCCACACTGGCTGCAGGGTTGTAAACGCATTGCGCAACTCCTCATCGTCGAGGGTGAAAGGTAAACGCAAGTAGCGGTCAAAGGCGCCAGCCAGACCGAAGCGTGTCCCGGTACCAATATGAATCCCAAGACTCTCCGCTCTTGCTGAGAAGATCGTCGCCAGCATGCCCGGTAATTCTACCCAAAACGACAGTCCGCCTTCAGGCGATGTGAAGCGCCAGTGGGGAAAGTATTCCGTCATGAGCGCGCCACACATATCGCGGCGCGCGGCCAACATTGCTCGACGCGCCGGGAGCCAGGTGCGATCGTTTTCGAGCAGCCAGCTGCAGGCCAGCTGTTCAAGCAGCGGGGTGCCCAGGTCGAGTGAATCCCGGGCCTGAACTAACGAGGCGATGGTACGAGAGGAGGCGCGGATCCAGCCGATACGCAATCCCCCCCAGAAACTTTTTCCGGCCGAGCCAATTGTGATCACCGGCGCCTCGGGATTGAAGGTCGCCAGCGGCGGCGGCGGCGGAGCGTTGTACCATAAGTCCACCATTGTCTCATCGACCACCAGCGTCGTACGCGTTTGTGCCGCCATATCGGCCACCCGCTGACGGGTGGCGCTATCCATACAGCGACCGGTCGGGTTATGAAAATCAGGCATCAGCCATGCCAGCCGCGGCGCGGTTTGCGCAATGGTTGCCGCCAGTCCGTCGCAGTCCCAGCCGTGCTGCGGCAGGGCGACGCCGACCGGCCGGCAGGAGGCGCCCTGAATGGCGCTGATCGCCATGGGATAGGATGGCGCATCAATCACCACCCGGTCGCCTGGTCCGGTTAGCAGGCGAAGCACCAGCGAAAATGCGCTCAGTGCGCCGTTCACAATCATCACCTCCTCGCTGCGGGTTGGAAGACCTCGTTCGCAGTAGCGGCGGGCTATCGCCTCCCGCAATACCGGCAGACCGTGCTGATCGTAACCGGTATTGGACAGATGCTGCGGCAGCATTGTCAGGGCCTGATGATAGGCCTGGTGAATCTCAGGTCCGGCGCTCAGAGCGGCGGTGGCCAGATTGACCGATGAGGGACGGAAGTCCACTTTTGTCACCGTGTCCGCTCGTTCCGGCAGCGCGATACGCGAACCGCTTCCCTGACGACTGTAAAGATATCCCTCTTCACGCAGCTGGCCGAGCGCGCTGGCGATGGTGGTGCGGCTGACGTTCAGGGCCGCGGCCAGCTCCCGTTCGCCCGGGAGGCGCGTCTCCAGCGTCAGGCGACCATCGAGAATCAGCAGACGCAGGGCGTCCGCCAGCTGGCGCCAGAGCGGCGTTCGGGTCGAAGACTCTTGCCAGTGGCCCAGCAGGCGTACCAGCGATTGCGTACCGAAGCGACGAGAAACCATAGCGATCCACTTTTAAAAAACTGGCCATTAATTATCAATCCATTTTTGCTGATGATGGCGAGGTCCGCAATCATCCAGAGGTAAAATAAAAAATGTTACGTCGATTAGTGCAGCTCTATATCGGTCTTGTTCTGTACGGCGTGTCGACCGCGTTGTTTGTTCATGCCAATCTGGGTGCCGATCCGTGGGATGTTTTTCATCTTGGCGTGGGTAAGCAGTTTGGCCTCGATTTTGGCACGGTGATTATTCTGACCGGGGCTGCGGTACTGCTGTTGTGGATCCCGCTGCGTCAAATGCCGGGTCTGGGAACGGTCAGCAATGTGATCGTGCTGGGGCTGGCGGCAAACGCCACGCTGGCCGTTCTGCCGCCGATGGAGTCGCTGGTGTTGCGCGGTCTGATGCTGATCGGCGCTATCGTGCTGAATGCTCTGGCCACGGGGATGTATATTGGCGCCGGTTTTGGCCCCGGACCGCGTGACGGGCTGATGACCGGTTTGCATGCCCGTACCGGATGGTCTTTGCGGGGGATCCGCACCGTCATTGAGCTATCGGTCCTGGCGATCGGCTGGGCGCTGGGCGGTACCGTTGGCGTCGGCACCGTGCTTTATGCGCTGACGATTGGGCCGCTCATCCAGCTGTGTTTACCCTGGTTTCGCCAGCCGACGGTGCCCAAAGCGGTCAACGCTACCGGTGAGGTCGTCTCCTGATTTTATCCCGTGACCAGGGATGAGGGCTAAACTTAGCCTTACAGATGCGGCCGGGTTCGCCGGTCGCGCTGTTCACTTCGGAGATCATACTCATGAAGTACGTTGATGGTTTTGTCGTTGCCGTGCCCGCGAAAAATAAGGAGGCCTATCGCGAGCTGGCAGCAAAGGCCGCGCCGCTGTTTAAAGAGTTTGGTGCGCTACGGGTGGTGGAGTGCTGGGCGGACGATGTGCCGGACGGTAAGCTCACCGATTTTCGCATGGCGGTGAAAGCCGAGAGCGACGAAGAGGTCGTGTTCAGCTGGATAGAATATCCGTCAAAAGAGGTGCGCGACGCGGCGAATGCCACCATGATGGCCGACCCAAGGATGAAAGCGTTCGGCGATAGCATGCCGTTTGATGGTAAACGAATGATTTTCGGCGGTTTCCTGCCATTACTGGATGAATAATCTGTCCCGCCGTCCCTTTCCTGTGCAAGGGGACGGCAGGGGCGGGGTCAGGATACTTTGGTAAACAGATGGCGATAATCGCGCACCTCGCCGTCGGTACGAAACAGACCGCCGCCGCTATAGTGCAGGGTCTGCGGCCACCTGGGCTGCGGTTTTACGCGTGCCGCCACCACTTCAAAAATAAAGAAGTTATAGCTGTCCACCAGCGCATCGTCGAAGAGCCGGCATTCAAAGCTGGCGTGGCATTCGGCAATGGACGGCGCGGAGACCTGTTCACTGGCTTCCGCGGTGAGCCGGAAGGCGGCAAACTTGTCCACCGCGTCACCGTCACAGTTCCCGATTCTGGCGACCGTCTCCGCCATTGCGGCATCTGGCAGGTTGATAACGCACTCCCCGCTGCGGCGAATCATGTCGAAACTGATATTGCCGGCGGAAATCATGCAACCTACCAGCGAGGGGGAAAACTCCAGCACCGTATACCAGCCAAGGGTCATGATATTATTTCGATCCTGCCAGCGGCTGCTGATTAAGACGACGGCGCCGGGTTCCAGCCAGTGGCGCACATCGTGTAAAGGCCAGGGATATTTTTGCATCTGGGACGTCTCCCTTCATGGATTTACCTTAAGCGTAGCGCAATGCGCTTTAAGGTTATTTTCCGCCCACAGAATAAACTGCTCTTTCGGCAAGGCCGGGCTGTATAGCCAGCCCTGGGCGTAGAGCACATCGTGCTGACACAGCCAGTCGCGCTGTTCTGCTGTTTCGACGCCTTCGGCAATGGTGGCCAGATGGAGCGCTTTTGCCATTTTGATGATATGCGGCGTCAGCGGCTTATATTCGAGGGTATCGACGAAGGATTTGTCAATTTTCAGGATATCGACATCCAGTTTTTGCAGGTAGCTGAGGCTGGAATAGCCGGTCCCGAAATCATCGATTGAAATACGGTGCCCCACCTGACGATAGCGGGCGATCACCGGCAGAGTGGTCTCGGGATCGACGAAACCGCGCTCCGTCAGCTCAAGCGTAATTTGCGCCGGCGCGATCTCCCACTGCCGCAACAGATCGGCCAGAAGGGCTGGCAGGGTAGGCGAGCGCAGATCGTCGACCGACAGATTAATCGAAATGTGGAGTTCCGGATGCATGTGCAGCCACCGGCCGAGTTCGGCGAAAATTTTCCGCACAATATCTTCGGTTAAATGGGTAATGAGCCCGGTCTCTTCGGCAAGCGGAATAAAAATATCCGGCGATAAAAAGCTGCCGTCGGGCTGCTGCCAGCGCGCCAGGGCCTCGGCGCCGACGATTTTGCCATCTTTCAGCGAGACGATGGGCTGGTAATGGACCCGAATCGCGTCGGAGTGCAGCGCATCCAGCATCCCATAGCGCGGCGAGCGTAAGGTGCGGCGCAGTCGCAGTAGCAAAAATGAGGTCAGCAGACTGATAAACAGGCCGAGGGGAAGCCACAGCACCAGCTGATGGCGGAATTTTTCCTGCAGCGGTAGCGTGGATGACCAGGTGGCGATAGCCAGCCCCAGTTCAGGAATACGATGGAGGCGATAAACCGTGTTGTCGACGGTGAGCGTCTGGCCATCCAGGTGCTTGATTTGCTCCCAGACCACCGGGTCGAGAGGTTCGCTGCTGGTAATGACCTGCTTTTCTTTCATGCCAAACAGAATGGCGTGAATATTTTCATGGCCGGGCGAGATGATATCGATAAATGAGGCGGGATCGAGCATCACGACATGATTCTGACTGCCTAACGCCGTCATTTTGTGCTTCAGACCGAGATCGTTGACCGTAGTGAGCCAGGCCCGATAGCCGTCGGTGGTGAGGTGGTCGGGGGCTGGAAAGGAGACCGGGGTACTGCGATCTTCAAGAGAAGAACATTGCGGTACCGAACCTTTGAGCCACAGTACCTCCTGCACATAGCGATGGGTATAGGCGATTCGGCGCATCGCGAGCAGATGCTGTGGGCTGCAGGCGGCAGCGCTGTGGGCATCGGCTTCCTGCAGCGCTTCTCTTGCCTGGCTCGCCACCTGCTGAATGCGCATCAGCACGCGGGAAGAGTAGTTATCCAGTTCGGAATAAAACAGTATTGTTGCCTGGCTGGTCGCCAGCCAGATGCTTAAGGCAATCGGTACAATAACGGCGAGTATCAATACCCCGGTCACCAGACTCACCAGATTCCTGGTCGTCATGCGCATGTCCTTATGTTATTGGGGTTTTGATGAGTATATCCGATAGCGGAGAAAGGTCGCAGACGAGCGACAATTATTATTGGATTTAAAAAATGCCCGAATCACGACATGGCGCGGATATCGGGCTAACAGTGGATGATCCGCAGCGGTCGAGGCAATGAGCGGTGCGAATTAAAACGAGGGCTGGAGCTGGATGCCGATAGCTTGCGTTATCAGCATCCGGGTTCAGTTTACCGCGTAATCATGACAGCCAGATGTTTTTTAATGAGCATCCGGCGCAGTAATATCGGCGCTGATCCGCAGATCGTTTTCATCGAAAACCATACAGAAGCGGTCGTCGAAGGCGACGTCGATTTTCTGCCACGGGCGGAAGTGAACATCGCCGGGCAGCAGAATTTTTACGTTGTCATGTCCATAGCACTGGCCGAACAGGTAGGTGTTGTTCCCCAGGCGCTCAACCACTTCACATTGAAACTCCACGACCGTGCCGCTGCGAACGTCGGTCGACAGGTGTTCCGGGCGAATCCCCAGCGTCACCGCATCACCGGGTTGCAGCGGCGAGGTGGTGATATTCAGCGTCAGGCTATGATGCTGCGCCATCTGTACGGTGAGCTGCCCCGGCTGCCAGGCACTGACCGTGGCGGGCAGGAAGTTCATTTTCGGTGAGCCGATAAAACCGGCGACGAACCGGTTGACCGGGTTGTAGTACAGCGCCATCGGCGACCCCATCTGCTCGACTTTCCCGTAGTTCATCACCACGATTTTATCGGCCAGGGTCATCGCTTCCACCTGATCGTGGGTGACATACACCATCGTGGTTTTTAGCTCATGGTGCAGTTTGGCGATGTGCAGACGCATCTCGACGCGCAGCTCCGCATCCAGGTTCGAGAGCGGTTCATCAAACATAAACACCCGCGGGTTACGTACGATGGCGCGGCCGATTGCCACACGCTGACGCTGGCCGCCGGAGAGCTGTTTCGGTTTGCGGTCCAGCAGATGGGTCAGCTGTAGCGTTTTAGCCACCATTTCGACCTGACGACGAATCTCGTCCTTTGGCACTTTATTAACCTTCAGGCCATAGCCCATATTTTCCGCCACCGTCATGTGCGGATAGAGCGCATAGGACTGGAAAACCATGGCCACCCCGCGGTGGGCGGGCACCACATCATTCATCACCTCATCACCGATCAGCACCTCGCCATCGCTGACCTCCTCAAGTCCGGCGATCATCCGCAGCAGGGTCGATTTCCCGCAGCCGGATGGCCCGACAAAGACCGCAAATTCACCGTCTTCGATATCAAGATTGACCTGGTGCAGCGTCACGGTAGTACCAAACCGTTTGGTGACATTCCTCAGTCGTATATTGGACATCAACATTCCCCGGGGTTAGTAATCGTTATTTGCCGTTGGGATTAGGGTTGCAGTGGTTTTTTGTATTACGTGTAACAACCAGGCTGAACAATGCTCAACAGCGCTGAAATCATGGGATGACTATAACTTCCAGTATTTTTGAGCCCTACATCGATGTTTCATTTCTGCAATCACGATCACACAACTGGTAGTCTGGTGTAGTTTTATACGCCTTCAAAGCGTAGCGTATAACAAATCAGGAAAATCTGGATTTAGCGTTGTAAGTCGCCATTTATCAGTTGATTCAAACACAGCGATAAATGAATTCATCAAATAAAAACCAATAAATTGTTATACCTTCACATGAGGTTGATAATGAAAAAGAACATCCTTGCTGCACTTATCCTCACGACTCTGGCTGCCGGGCAGCTTGTCAGCCTGCAGGCGCACGCCGCCGGTCAGCTGAACGTCTGGGAAGACATCAAGAAATCCGACGGGATTAAAGCCGCGATCGGCGATTTTGAAAAACAGTACGACGTTAAGGTCAACGTGCAGGAGATGCCCTATGCACAGCAGCTGGAAAAGCTGCGCCTTGATGGTCCGGCCGGGATTGGCCCGGATGTGCTGGTGATCCCGAATGACCAGCTCGGGGGGGCGGTTGTGCAGGGGCTGCTGTCGCCGCTGACGCTGGATCAGGCGAAGCAGGAGGTATTCACCCCGGCGTCAATTAATGCCTTCCGGCTGGATAACGTGCTGTATGGCGTGCCGAAAGCGGTGGAAACCCTGGTGCTGATTTACAACAAAGAGCTGATCGACAAACCGCTGGATAGCCTGCAGGCGTGGTTTGACTATTCGAAAGCGCAGCGGGCGCAGAACAAATATGGCCTGCTGGCCAAGTTCGATCAGATCTATTACAGCTGGGGGGCGATTGGCCCGATGGGCGGCTATATCTTCGGCAAAAACGAGAAGGGCGGTTTTAATCCGCAGGACGTCGGTTTGAATAAACCCGGCGCGGTCGAAGCCGTTACCTTCCTGAAAAAATTCTATAGCGACAAGGTCTTCCCGGCGGGGATCCTCGGAGATAACGGGCTGAATGCTATCGACTCGTTATTCACGGAGAAGAAAGCGGCGGCGGTGATCAACGGTCCATGGGCGTTCCAGCCGTACGAAGCGGCGGGGATTAACTACGGCGTTGCGCCGCTGCCGATGCTGCCAGACGGCAAACCGATGAGCTCGTTCCTTGGCGTAAAAGGGTACGTGGTGTCGACCTGGAGCAAAGACAAAGCGCTGGCGCAGCAGTTTATTGAGTTTATCAACCAGCCTCAGTACGTGAAGGCGCGCTATGTGGCAACCGGCGAGATCCCGGCGCTGAAAGCAATGATTGACGATCCGCTTATCAAGAATGACGAGAAAGCCAGCGCGGTGGCGGTGCAATCTGCTCGCGCCACGGCGATGCCGGGTATCCCGGAAATGGGCGAAGTGTGGGGGCCGGCGAACGCGGCGCTGGAGCTCAGCCTGACCGGCAAACAGCCGCCGCAGGCGGCGCTCGATAATGCCGAGAAACAGATCAAGATGCAGATCGAGGCTATGCAGGCCAGCAACCAGTAATCGTGATGTCCGTCATTTTAAGGTGACAGGCGCGTTGGCCGCTGACCTGTTACCCGGATTATCAGGGCATAGATGTAAAGAAGCGGGAGGAGGACCTCCCGTTTTCAGAAGGAGTGGTGTGTGATTATCAATCCCAGCGAAAATATTGCCGAGTCGCGCGGCGCAGGACGTCATGCGTGGTGCGGCCTGCTGCTGGCTGTCGTGCCGGGTTTTGGCCAGTTTTATCATCGCCAGTGGCTGAAGGGGCTTGTCTTCCTGGTCCTGCTGAGCAGTTTCATGGGGGTTTTTTATGACTTCCTGCAGGAAGGCCTGTGGGGGCTCTACACCCTGGGCGAGGAAGTCCCGAGGGATAACTCCATTTTCCTGTTGGCGGAAGGGATCATCAGCGTGCTGATCGTCGCTTTTGGCCTGCTCATTTACTCTCTTTCGTTGCGCGACGCCTGGGTTAACGGCAGAAAGCGCGATGAAGGCGTGGCGCTGAACAGCGTGCGCAAACAGTATCAGATGCTGTTGAACCAGGGGTTTCCCTATCTGATGATCAGCCCCGGCTTTATTTTGCTGGTGTTCGTTGTCATCTTCCCGATTCTTTTTGGCTTTGCCATCGCGTTCACTAACTACAACCTCTACCACACGCCGCCGGCGAAGCTGGTGGATTGGGTGGGTTTTAAAAACTTTATCAATATTTTCACGCTCTCTATCTGGCGCTCGACCTTCTTTGACGTGCTGCAGTGGACGGTGGTGTGGACGCTGCTGGCAACGACTCTGCAATGCACCGTCGGTGTGCTGCTGGCAATCCTCGTGAACCAGAAAGATCTGCGCTTTAAACCGATGATTCGCACTATTTTTATCCTGCCGTGGGCGGTTCCGGGGTTTGTCACGATCCTGGTGTTTGCGGGGATGTTTAACGACTCGTTTGGGGTGATCAACAACGCGATTCTGTCGTTCTTTGGCATTGGCCCGAAGGCGTGGCTGACCGATCCGTTCTGGACGAAGACCGCGCTGATCATGATGCAAACCTGGCTGGGTTTTCCGTTTGTCTTTGCCATGACCACCGGCGTGCTGCAGGCGATTCCTGACGATCTTTATGAAGCTGCGACCATGGACGGCGCCAGCGCCTTTACCCGCCTGCGGACCATTACGTTACCGCTGGTGCTGTACTCGATCGCGCCGATCATTATCACCCAGTACACCTTCAACTTTAACAACTTCAACATCATTTACCTGTTCAACAACGGCGGTCCAGCGGTCGCCGGTTCGAACGCCGGCGGGACGGACATTCTGGTGTCGTGGATCTACAAACTGACGATGTCGTCTTCGCAATATGCCATTGCGGCGACCATTACTATCCTGCTGTCGATATTTGTCGTCGGCCTGGCACTGTGGCAGTTCCGCGCCACAAAATCCTTCAAAAACGATGACATGGCGTAAGGGAAGCAACATGGCTAAATCACCCAGTATTAAACGCGAAAAGTGGATTCGCCTGTCACTCACCTGGCTGATTGTTATCCTGGTCTCGGTGGTGATTATCTATCCGCTGGTCTGGACCGTCGGCGCGTCGCTGAATGCCGGAAACAGCCTGCTCAGCACCTCGATTATTCCGGAGAACCTGTCATTCCAGCACTATGCCGACCTGTTCAACGGCAATGTGAACTACCTCACCTGGTACTGGAATTCGATGAAAATCAGCTTCATGACCATGGTGCTGACCTTAATCAGCGTCAGTTTTACCGCCTACGCCTTTTCCCGCTTTCGTTTTAAAGGGCGGCAGAATGGACTGATGTTGTTCCTGCTGCTGCAGATGATCCCGCAGTTTTCTGCGCTGATTGCGATCTTCGTGCTCTCGCAGTTGCTGGGACTGATCAACAGCCATCTGGCGCTGGTGCTGATCTACGTTGGCGGCATGATCCCGATGAATACCTGGCTGATGAAGGGCTATCTCGACGCGATCCCGAAAGATCTGGATGAGTCGGCAAGAATGGACGGTGCCAGCAGCTTCCGTATTTTCTTTGAGATCATTATGCCGCTGTCAAAACCGATTCTCGCGGTGGTGGCGCTGTTTTCATTCACCGGTCCGCTGGGCGATTTTATTTTGTCGAGCACCATCCTGCGTACGCCGGACAAATACACGCTGCCGATTGGCCTGTACAACCTGGTGGCGCAAAAAATGGGCGCCAGCTACACCACTTACGCAGCAGGAGCGGTGCTGATTGCCGTTCCGGTCGCGATTCTCTACCTGGCATTACAAAAATACTTTGTTTCCGGCCTGACCTCTGGCAGTACAAAAGGATAACCCCATGAAAAGATTAACACCCGCGTTGCTTGCTGTTTGTCTGGCATGCAGTTTTTCCCCCGCTGCACTGGCCGCCGAGGCGCTGCAAACGCGCGCATTTCGCGCGCTGCCTGCGGATTTTATTAAAGGCGCTGATATCTCTACGCTGCTGGATGCGGAAAAGCACGGGGCAAAGTTTTATAACCACAACAACCAACTGCAGGATCCGATCGCCATTTTGAAGGCCGATGGCGTGAACTATGTCCGCCTGCGCCTGTGGGTTGACCCGAAAGATGCGCAGGGTCAGGGCTACGGCGGCGGTGATAACGATCTGGCGGCGACGCTGGCGCTGGCGAAGCGGGCAAAAGCGCAGGGTATGAAGCTGCTGCTGGATTTCCACTACAGCGATTTCTGGACCGACCCGGGTAAACAATTCAAACCGAAAGCCTGGGAAAAAATGGATTATCCGCAGCTGAAAACGACCATTCATGACTACACCCGTGACACCATCGCCCGCTTTAAACAGGAAGGTGTTCTGCCGGATATGGTGCAGATTGGCAATGAGATAAATGGCGGCATGCTGTGGCCGGAAGGCAAAAGCTGGGGGCAGGGCGGCGGTGAATTTGACCGTCTGGCTGGCCTGCTGAATGCGGCAATCGACGGCCTGAAAGAGAATCTGCAGAATGGCGAGCAGGTGAAAATCATGCTTCATCTGGCTGAAGGCACTAAGAACGATACCTTCCGCTGGTGGTTTGATGAAATCAGTAAGCGCAACGTACCGTACGACATCATCGGTCTGTCGATGTACACCTACTGGAACGGCCCGATTAGTGCGCTGAAAGCGAATATGGATGATATCAGCAGGCGCTATAACAAAGATGTGATCGTCGTGGAAGCCGCCTATGCCTATACCCTGGAAAATTGCGATAACGCGGAAAACAGTTTCCAGGCCAAAGAAGAAAAAGAGGGCGGTTATCCGGCCACGGTACAGGGACAATATAATTATATCCACGATTTAATGCAGGCCGTTGCCGATGTTCCCGACCAGCGCGGGAAAGGTATTTTTTATTGGGAACCGACCTGGATCGCCGTGCCGGGAAATACCTGGGCTACACCGGCGGGAATGAAATATATCCACGATGAATGGAAGCAGGGTAATGCCCGGGAAAATCAGGCGCTGTTTGATTGCCAGGGAAAAGTATTACCTTCAGCAAAAGTCTTTAATTAATCGTTAAGTTTTACACTTCAGGATGTTTATTATGAATAAATTTGCGCCTTTGAGTCCGAAGGTCAATGCGCTATTGCATGGCGCTGACTATAACCCGGAACAGTGGGAAAATTATCCCGGTATTATCGATCAAGATATTGCCATGATGCAGCAGGCTAAATGCAATGTCATGTCGGTGGGGATTTTCAGCTGGGCCAAACTTGAACCTCAGGAAGGCGTATTTGAATTTGGTTGGCTGGACAGCATTCTGGATAAGCTGTACGCCGCCGGTATTCACGTATTTCTGGCTACGCCAAGCGGCGCGCGCCCGGCCTGGATGTCGCAGGCCTATCCGCAGGTGCTGCGAGTGGGGCGCGACCGGGTACCGGCGCTGCACGGCGGACGGCATAACCACTGTATGACGTCACCGGTTTATCGGGAGAAGATTTTTAAAATCAACAGCCTGCTCGCGGAACGCTACGCACAGCATCCGGCGGTTCTCGGCTGGCATATTTCCAATGAATATGGCGGAGATTGCCATTGTGAACGCTGTCAGGCGCGGTTCCGCGACTGGCTGAAAGCGCGTTACCAAACGCTGGATAATCTCAATCACGCCTGGTGGAGCACTTTCTGGAGCCATACCTACAGCGACTGGTCGCAGATTGAGTCGCCGGCACCGCAGGGGGAAGTGTCCATTCACGGGCTGAACCTTGACTGGCGTCGCTTTAACTCGGCGCAGGTCACGGACTTCTGCCGCCATGAGATTGCCCCGCTGAAGGCGGCGAATGCCGACCTGCCGGTGACCACCAACTTCATGGAGTACTTCTACGATTACGACTACTGGCAGCTGGCGCAGGCGCTGGATTTCATCTCCTGGGATAGCTATCCGATGTGGCATCGCGACAAAGATGAAACCACGCTGGCCTGCTATACCGCGATGTACCATGACATGATGCGCAGTCTGAAGGGCGGCAAGCCGTTCGTGCTGATGGAATCAACGCCGAGCGCCACCAACTGGCAGCCGACCAGTAAGTTGAAAAAACCGGGGATGCATATTCTCTCCTCCATGCAGGCTGTCGCCCACGGGGCAGACTCAGTTCAGTATTTCCAGTGGCGTAAGAGCCGTGGCTCGGTGGAGAAATTCCACGGCGCGGTCATTGACCACGTTGGTCATCTGGATACCCGCGTCGGCCGCGAAGTCAGCCGGCTGGGTGATATGCTCAGTCGTCTGCCTGGCGTGGTGGGCTGTCGCACCGATGCGAAAGTGGCGATTATCTTTGACCAGCAAAACCGCTGGGCGCTGGATGATGCGCAGGGCCCGCGTAATCTCGGGATGGAGTATGAAAATACCGTTAATGAACACTACCGGCCATTCTGGGAGCAGGGTATTGCGGTCGATATCATCGATGCCGATGGCGACCTGAGCGCCTACCAGCTGGTTATCGCCCCGATGCTGTATATGGTTCGCGATGGGTTTGCCGCGCGCGCCGAAGCGTTTGTCGCCGACGGAGGCCATCTGGTGACCACTTACTGGACGGGGATCGTTAATGAGTCCGATCTTTGCCACCTTGGTGGTTTCCCGGGACCGCTGCGCAACCTGCTGGGGATTTGGGCGGAGGAGATTGATTGCCTGAATGACGGCGAGCGCAACCTGGTTCAGGGGCTGGCAGGCAACGAAGGCGGGTTACAGGGGCCGTATCAGGTGCGCCATCTGTGCGAGCTGATTCATGCCGAAAGCGCCCGGCCGCTGGCAACCTATCGTGATGATTTCTACGCCGGCCGCCCGGCGGTGACCGTGAATCATTTCGGCAAGGGGAAGGCCTGGCATGTCGCCTCACGCAACGACCTGGCTTTCCAGCGCGATTTCTTCGCGGTTATCAGCCGGGAGCTGGCCTTACCGCGGGCGATCGAGAGTGAACTTCCGCCGGGCGTGGTCGCCACGGCCCGCACCGATGGCGAAACGACCTATGTTTTCTTGCAGAACTACAGCGCTCAGCAGCACAGCGTAAGCCTGCCGCAGGGCTATCAGGACAGTCTCTCCGGTGCGGCCATTAGCGCGCCGTTGACCTTAACCGCATGGGACTGCCGTATTCTCAGTCGTAAAGCGTAATCACTGCGTTATCCGAGCCTGCTCCTGCGAGCAGGCTTTTTTTTACCTTGATATTATCAGGAGTGCATGATGGTAAGTTTAAAATCCTTTCTGCATTATTTCGCCCAGCCTCGCCAACCGGTGCCGTTAAGTGATGTTGAAAAGCAACAGCTACAGGATTTAATTCAGGCGTTTGGTGGGGAGGGAAATATTGTTAATGTCGACGCCTGTATTACGCGTTTACGGGTCACGGTGAATAATCTGGCTATTGTCGATTCTCAGGCGCTACAGCAGCAAGGGGCGCTGGGTGTAATTATTATCGGGCAACAGGTGCACGCTATTTTTGGCAAGCAGTCTGATACCTTACGTCAACTATTAGATGAGCATTTTACCAGCCGTAAATAAAATTCATAAATAAAAAGGGATAACTCAATATAGAGTTATCCCCAAAACAAGACAAAGAAAACAATGGCAATAATCATTACCGGAGGGTAATTACGACCTTACAGCTGGAGATAAAAAGCTTCAGATAACAAAAATACGTTTACCACCAGGCTTCGACCTGGACGCCGAAGTTCCACGTATTGCTGGCGGTTTGATCTTCAAACGGTTTACCATTCTCGGAATCATTGAGATAGGAGGCAAAAATACGTAATTCAGGGCGTGACATAAAGTCCGGGCCATCGGCCAGACCCAGCGCAATGGTGTATTTCTCGCCGGCTTGTTTGTAGTCGGTATTGTTCTTATAGCTGTCTTTCTGGTAGAAACCGCCGACTTCGCCAATCAGACGGACATACTCGGTGAACTGATACTGTCCGCGTGCGACCAGAGAGAGTAAACGCGTTTTATTGGTGTAATCGGTGATGTCGTCGGCGGAGCCCCAGGTCAGCACATGGTTAATCGAGAATTTGTCGGTAATCGGAATCAGACCGGTGTTGATCACGCGATAGCCGGTGGCATCGTTGACATAGTTCCACATGTCGTACCAACCGCCGCCCTGGGAGACCATGTTCTGCGCCAGCCCTTTATTTGCATACTGCAGAACCAGCTTGTTGTAGCCGCCCAGCATATCCTGGCTGATTTCGCCGGTCAGCATCACGCCGTTATCGGCATCGTACAGCCCGCCGTAGCTATCCTGTTTTTTGGTGGTGTTGGGCATCGCGTAGTCGATACCAAACTCGGTCCAGGCGCCGGACCACGGTTTCCAGCCCGCATAGCGCAGATCGACATAGTTGATATTGACGTTGCTGTCGCCGTCGACGCGGTAATCGACGTCGTTTGCATCACCGCGGATCCAGGCAAGTGAAACGGCGCCTGGGCCTAAGGTATAGTTTTCGATCCCGGCACCGGAACCGGAGATGTTCCAGTATTTGGTATCGATGATGTGCAGATCGTGGCGCTGATAGTAGCGCTTGCCGCCCCAAATGACCGCGTTAGGATCGCCGGGGATCAGGCCTTTAATTTGCAGGTTCAGCTGACGCAGGCCAAACTGCGCATCGTCATTGAGGGTGGTTTCGTTATCGTTAGAACCGTCAGAGACCATGCTGACCATGCTATCGAGATAGAAGCTGACGTCATCCTTCTTATACACCTCAGAACCCAACTCCAGCTCGCCATAGGTATCAGATTCGTTACCCAGACGACCAATTTTGTTTTTTTGCCATTCGGCCAGACTGCCATCCCCGGAGACCCCAACCCCGGCACGCATATAACCATGAAAATCAATTCCAGGAACAGAGGCGGAAGCCGCGAGCACGGATGGTGAAATCAGCGCGGCGGCCAACGCAACAGAGACTGTGCGCAGCGTAGTGTTCATGTCTATCCTCTTATTGTTTTGTATTACGTTCACATTAACGGTGTCATGAAATGCCTAAACGTAACTTCAGGCAATTTAATGATCGTGATAGTGTGATTAAGTGCAAATAAAATGGCGTAATTTGTTACGGTCAGTGAGTCCATTCACAATTTGATGTATTGTGAGCGTAATACTTTTATTGTCATTTTTAAGCATGGGAACGTTGCAGGGCGCGTTTTTTTAAATGGCCCCTGTTACAATCCAGGGATAACAACATAAGGAACCGGACCATGAAGTCGAAAAGCGCAACCTTAGAAGATGTCGCGCGTCATGCAGGCGTCTCCTATCAGACCGTGTCCAGGGTGCTCAATAAATCTGCTAATGTATCCGAGGCCACGCGTCGTAAGGTGGAGAAATCCATTGAGCTATTGCGGTATGTCCCTAACCGCCTGGCTCAACAGCTGGTGGGCAAGCAAAGTCGGACCGTCGGTCTGGTGACAATTTCACTGTCGTTGCACGCGCCTTCTCAAGTTGCCGCAGCGGTAAAACGCTATGCGAATGTGGAAGGTTATCAGGTGCTCATTTCTATGATTGATGAGAGCGTCAATCAAAGTATTCAGGAATCCATCAATGAGCTGAAGTCCCAGCTGGTTGATAAGGTGATCATCAACGTGCCTCTGGAGACCGAACAAGCCCAGAAAATCGCGGCTGACAATGATGATATCGTTTGTCTCTTCCTCGACGTCGATCCCTATAGCTCCGTGTTTAACGTTTCGTTTAACCCGGCTGACGGCACCCGCGCGAGCGTCAAATATCTGTATGAAATGGGTCATCGGGATATTGCGCTGCTGGCCGGGCCGGAAAGCTCCGTCTCGGCAAAATTGCGTCTGAAGAGCTGGATAGAGACGCTGGCTGGCTATGGGCTACAGCCGGTGACGGTGATTCGCGGGAACTGGGACGCGCAGAGCGGCTATGCGGGCGCGCTGCAGATGTTGCGTGAGACGCCGAAATTTACGGCGGTGCTGGTGGGGAATGACCAGATGGCGCTGGGGGTACTGAGCGCATTTCATCAGCATCAGGTACCGATTCCCGGTGAGAAGTCGGTGATTGGCTATGATGATACGTATGAAAGCTCATTCTTCTATCCGGCGCTGACCACCGTGTCGCTGGATCTGGATTTGCAGGGTAAAGAGGCCGTACGCCGTATTCTTGCTAGCGGCGATGGCGAAACGTCGCATACCTCTTCAATCCTGCCTGCCCGGCTGGTCGTGCGTCATTCTACCGGGCCAAAAACGGAGCAGGGTAAAGACCTACAGGCTATTGCAGAACAGCTGCGTGCGCTTGCACATCAACTGAATCCTTAATCTCTCACGGGCGGTTCGCGCCGCTCGATTTTACATCCCTGAGCTTCTCATGGTTGATCTTTGTCTTTTTGCGGCGTAACCTTATTGTTATGTTATAACATATCTGTTGGGGTTATCATGAAAGACAATATCCATCCGCATTACCGTACCGTTGTGTTCCATGACACCAGCGTGAATGAATATTTTAAAGTGGGATCGACAATCAAGACCGAGCGCGTAATTGAACTGGATGGGGAGACCTATCCTTATGTCACCCTCGATGTGTCGTCTAAATCGCACCCGTATTACACCGGTAAGCAGAAAGCCCTCAACAGCGAAGGCAGCACTGCACGTTTCCGCCAGCGTTTCGGCGGCTTTATTGATGCTAAAAGGAACTAAGGATGCAGGTACTCAACTCGTTGCGCAGTGCGAAACAGCGCCACCCCGATTGTCAGATTGTGAAACGCAAAGGGCGGCTGTACGTTATCTGCAAAAGCAATCCTCGTTTTAAAGCCGTGCAGGGACGTAAGAAGAGACGCTAATCTCCTGATGTACGGAAGCTCTCCAGCGTGGCGCGCTGCTGACCATCGGGGCTAAAGTTTCCGCTTGCCAGCCATCGCTGCATCGCCTTATCTATCAGTGGCCACTCGCTGTCGATTATCGAAAACCAGTCGGTATCGCGGTTGTGGCCCTTTATCACTAACGCCTGGCGAAAACGTCCCTCAAAGTGAAACCCCAATCGTTGCGCCGCCCGGCGCGAGGGTTCGTTCAGGCTATTACATTTCCACTCATAGCGGCGATAGCCGAGCGTATCGAAGACGTAGCGCATCAGAAGCCACTGGGCTTCCGTCGCCATTGCGGTCCGACTGAGCAGCGGCGAGAAGTGCACGTGTCCGACTTCGATCACGCCATTTTGGGCATCAATACGCATCAGCGCCAGGGAGCCGACGGGCTGTCGGGTGCGTTCATCCACGACGGCGAAATGGAGAGGATCGCTGAGCTTTTCCACGCTGGTTATCCAGGCGCTGAACGTCTCTACGCAGTTGTCCGGTTCGCGCAATAACCACGTCCAGCTTCGGGTATCCGGGGCCAGCTGATGTGCGGCAAAGAGCGCGCTGGCGTGAGCGGCAGTCAGCGGCTCCAGGCGGCAATAACGTCCCTGTAGAATTTGACGTTGCGGAAACGGGCGCGGCTGCCAGTCGGGCAGAGCCTGGCCAACGGGTTGTCCGAACGAATTATGTTGCTGCATGGGGGGGGCTCCTTATCTGCGGGGGAATAGCGTGAGACTAAAGTTTTACTGGTTCCATAAAAAGATCCATCAGAGTATGTTTTTATGGTGCCACGAGGAGCCGCGATGAATATTCCTGATGATGCCTTCTTCACCCTACTGGAACACACCTTGTCCCGGCGAGGTCATGAAACCCTTCAGCGCACGCTGTATCGTGCGCTGCGCGAGGCGATTTTACAGGGAGCGCTGGCAGGCGGTAGTCGGCTGCCGGGTTCACGTGCTATCGCGACGCGGCTCAATTTGTCGCGTAATACGATTAACGGGGCGCTGGAGCAGCTGACCATGGAAGGCTACCTGCAGCGCAGCCGCCAGGGGACGTATGTGGCGACGCTGACCGCCTCCGGTGAGCGGGAAGGGCTACCGCTGACCATTGCGTTGCCGGAGCGGCTGATCGCGCTACCTCCCGGCACCCGTCGCGATTCGCCGACGCTGATATTTACTCCCGGCACGCCGGCGATTAACTATTTTCCTTTACCGCTCTGGCGGCGGCTGCTCGACAAGGTGCTGCGTGATGAGGGCAGCGCGCTGCTGGGTTACGGAGAGGCGGCAGGGGAACCCGCGCTGCGGGAAGCGATTGTCCGTCATCTGGCGCTATCTCGCGGGATCCGCTGCGACGCCCGGCAAATCGTGATTACCGAAGGCGCGCTCGAAGGCGTCAACCTCTGTACCCATCTGCTGAGCGAAGCGGGCGACACCGCATGGGTTGAAGAGCCGGGATATCCCGGCGCGAAGAGCGTATTTATGAAGGCCGGGTTACAGGTAAAAGGGATGCCGGTAGACAGTGAAGGGATGTGTCCGGACATGGACGAGAACCTGCCGCCGCGGCTGATTTTTACCTCGCCTTCGCATCAATATCCCTGTGGCGCGGTGATGAGCGCAGGCAGGCGTCTGGCGCTGCTGGAATATGCCCGCCAGCATGATGCATGGATTGTTGAAGATGATTACGACAGCGAGTTTCGCTATAGCGGGGAACCTGTTCCGGCCATGTCAGGGATGATGAAACAGGCGCCGGTGGTCTATATCGGCACCTTCAGCAAGACGTTGTTTCCGGCGCTGCGCATTGGTTTCGTGGTGATGCCTCCCGCCCTGGCGCAAGCCGCTCAGGGATTCGTGGGATCGCTGCTGCGCGGTGGTCACCGGGCTGAGCAACGAGCGCTGGCGTTGTTTATCGAAGAGGGGCATTACGCGCGTCATCTGGCGGCGATGCGGCGCTTGTATCGCCGGCGACAGCTGCAGCTCCGTGAGGTGCTGGCAGCGGAGCTGACGCAACCTTTTGCTCTTCTCGGTGGCGAGGGCGGACTGCACCTGGCGGTAGCCATTGACGGGATAGACGATGGAGCGGTGGTGGAACAGGCGCGGCAGTATCAACAAGCACCGGCGGCATTAAGCCGGTTTTACCTTGATACACAACGCGCGCGAAGCGGGCTGGTGCTGGGATATGGCAATACGTCCGCCTCGCATTTTGGCCCTGCGGTGCGGACGTTGAATCGTCTTATTGAGCGGTATCGACGCGGGTGAGGCTGAAGATATCGTAGAACGAGAGTTCACCTTTCGTCGCCACCATTTTTTGTAGCTGGGTTTTCTGCTCGCCGGCCACGCGGGGTGACTGCATAATGCGTTCGATCAGCTGCTGAGGGACATATCGCGTGTTGTACCACTCCCCGTTGTAGCAAACGCGAAAATCCAGGACATCGATATCTTCGTAGCGGTAGCGCGGGTAGACGTCAAAAAAGAAGAAGCCGTTTAACAGGGCGAACAGAACCACCAGTAGCCAAACTGAATCGGCCAGCGTTTCCGATGTCAGCATGACCACGAACGTCGCGAGGAACGCGGCGTACATTGCGACGAACAGCCACGGATGATTGCGAATAAAACTGATACTAAAGCGCGGACGGTTGTCGCGCTTCTCTTTCACATTGAGCTCATCAATCGTGTTTGTCAGCAGTTGCTGTATTTCTGTCATCTTGGTCCCCGAATTCTGCTAAGGCTCAGCCTGAAGGCTATTTTATGTTGCGGGAATCTCTCGGGAAAGTAACAGATCAGTTGCAGAAAAGCATAACAGTTACGCTTTTTCCGCTGTCAGCATCTTAATGATTTGCGCCGGGTTGCCGCCGACCACGGCATTGGCCGGAACATCTTTCACGACCACGGCACCGGATGCAATAACGGCATTATCGCCGATAGTAATCCCGGGATTAATGACCGCCCGACCGCCAATCCACACATTATGGCCGATAGTAACGGGTTTACCGTACTCTTTACCGCTGTTGCGTTCGGCGGCATCTAAGGGATGCGTGGCGGTATAGATGTGGACGCCGGGCGCCAGCATGCAATTATCACCGATGTGAATCGGACAGACATCAAGCATCACGCAATCAAAGTTTGCGTAGAAATTGGTGCCGAGGAAAATATTGTAACCATAATCACAGCGGAAAGTGGGTTCAATATAAGCATCGCTTGCCCGGCCAAACAGTTCAGTCAGACATATTTTCCGCCATTCCCGCTCGTCCGGAGCCGAATGGTTGTAGCGATGCAGCAATTGCCTGGCGCGCAGGCGGTCTGCCCGTAGCGTGGCATCACCAGCCTGATACAGTTCACCGGCGATCATTTTACGTTTCTCTTCACTCATGATGCTTTCCTGATTAAGGTAGGTAGGCGTCACAGTATAAAAAAGAAACCGGTTTCATGAGCGCGCTTTAGTGACTTATGCGAGTAATATCACAATTATACCCAGAGTAGGGGAGGACCCGGTTAACCGTCTGACTGAGATGTGAAATGAATTAGCGAATGAACTTCCACACCGATGTCGGGATTTTGTCGTAGAGCTTATTCATGGTCAATTCAGCAAGACGGTGGTCGGCCGCTGAGTAAAATACAGCCAGTTCGTTATCTGAAAGTTCATATTTGTTTTTTTCAATTACGCGTTCCAGCGTATCAATTGTCTGACAGCGACGTAAGCGCATCAAATAGTCTGTTTTGGTTAATGGTTCACCAGACATAACTTCACCTTTTGATTGTAATAATACTAACAAGAAAGACTTGCCGGATTTTCCCGACTGGCGTTGACAAAACATCGGAATAACCGATTTCCCGATTTGCGCCATTTCTGTAGATCGGCCGTGTTAATGCCATAACTGCTGAACAACATAAAAGTGTCATCCAGGTATTCGTCCAGCTGAGCGATCAGTTTATTATCCTCAGCATACTTAATTTTATAATTAAGCGCGAACGTGGCTATGTGTTCGATCAATTCATTAAGTTGAAGATTGATAGCCGACGTTGGATCATTCACCCACCCGTGGTTACTCTCTTCCAGGTTTGCAAGGCAGTCATGATACAGGGTTTCGCAAAGAAATCGAAGCTGCGCGATATCATGTCTTTTTGGCGAGTATTCGTCCATAACGCATCCCCTTTTTAGTGGTTTAAACGACGACTAACAAGCACCGTTGTGGGATGAACACGACTAACAGACCTGACACATACATTGTAATCCTGTTGTTTTAACTATAATCCACTCTTAAAAAGATTTCACCGTGCTATTACGAAAAATTACAATTATCGCCGTTAATTTATCTTAAAAATATCTGAACTTATTATGCCACGGCAATCAATGTGGTGATTCTGCGAAAGCAAAGCTTATGGATCATTGATTTAGCAGGCACTTTTCTTTGGCACCAGTTCTCACCCCCCAGATAACACTGGGTTAAGAATATTCTTAGTTAAGATAAGGGTAAAGCGGCAAAAGAATAATCTGATAAAAACAAAGTAAAAGCTTATCGCCGGAAATTGTATATCAGGATACAAAGTAAACCGTAGCAATGCGTGCGTTTCAATATACGCTATCCGAAAAATTTCCTCAACGAATCCCGAAGCGAGCGGGGGCACAGGCGAAAAAAAGGGCCGCTGGTGCGGCCCTCAGTGGAGAGATTAATGATGCTCAGTCGGATGGCTGTGCTCAATGTCTTCCGATTTCTTGCTGAAGCGGCGGCGAACCACCACAAAGAAGACCGGAACAAAGAAGATAGCCAGAACCGTTGCCGTCACCATCCCGCCCATTACGCCGGTACCTACGGCGTTCTGTGCGCCGGAACCTGCGCCGGAGCTAATGACCAGCGGCATAACCCCGAGGATAAACGCCAGTGAGGTCATCAGGATTGGACGCAGACGCATACGTACCGCTTCCAGGGTCGCTTCAATCAGACCCTTGCCTTCTTTATCCATCAGATCTTTGGCGAATTCTACGATAAGTATCGCGTTCTTCGCCGACAGACCAATGGTGGTCAGCAGGCCTACCTGGAAGTAAACGTCGTTCGTCAGACCACGGAACGTTGCCGCCAGCAGTGCACCGATAACCCCCAGTGGGACAACCAGCATAACGGAGAACGGTATCGACCAGCTTTCATACAGCGCCGCCAGACACAGGAATACCACGATCAGCGAGATGGCATACAGCGCCGGCGCCTGGTTACCGGACAGACGTTCCTGATAGGACATACCGGTCCAGTCATAACCAATACCCGAAGGCAGTTTTTTGGCCAGCTCTTCCATCATCGTCATCGCTTCACCGGTACTTCTGCCCGGAGCCGCCTGACCGAGGATTTCCATCGACGGCAGACCGTTATAGCGTTCCAGACGCGGTGAACCATACTCCCAGTGTGAGGTGGAGAAGGCTGAGAACGGCACCATCTGTCCATCGCTACCGCGAACGTACCAGTTGCCAATATCTTCCGGCAGCATACGGTATTTCGCTTCGGACATGACGTACACTTTCTTCACGCGACCGCGGTCGATGAAGTCATTGACGTAGCTACCGCCCCAGGCTGCGCCCAGCGTGGTATTGATGTCGCTGATAGAAACGCCCAACGCCTGCGCTTTCTCCTGGTCAATATCCACCTTGAACTGCGGCGTATCTTCCAGGCCGTTAGGACGAACGCCGACCAGCAGGTCAGGGTGCTTCGCCACTTCACCAAACAGCTGGTTACGTGCCTGAGTCAGTTTTTCGTGACCTAAGCCGCCCTGGTCGATCAGCTGGAAGTCAAAGCCGGTTGCGGTACCCAGTTCGACGATAGCCGGCAGGTTAAAGGCGAAGACCATCGCGTCTTTAATCTGCGAGAAACGGGCCATCGCACGACCGGTAATCGCTTCAACCTTGTTCTCGCTGCCCGGACGTTCGCTCCAGTCTTTCAGTGAAACGAACGCAATACCGGTGTTCTGACCACGACCCGCGAAGCCAAAGCCGTTAACGGCGAACACAGATTCGACGTTGGCTTTCTCTTTCGTGAGGTAGTAGTCCGTCATCTCATCCAGCACTTTCTGCGTACGTTCCTGCGTAGCGCCGGCAGGAAGCTGCGCCATGCTCAGGAATACGCCCTGATCTTCATCTGGCAGGAACGAGCTCGGCAGACGGACGAACAGCCAGGCCATTCCGACGACGATAATCAGATACAGCACCAGGTAACGACCGGTACTGCGCAGAATGTTACCTACGCTATCGGTGTAATGGTGCGTGCTCTTATCGAACATGCGGTTAAACCAGCCAAAGAAGCCTTTGTGCTCGCCATGACCGCCTTTAGCGATAGGTTTCAGCATCGTGGCGCACAGCGCCGGGGTCAGGATTAATGCAACCAGCACCGACAGCGCCATCGCCGAAACGATGGTGATGGAGAACTGACGATAAATCGCACCCGTTGAACCACCGAAGAAGGCCATCGGGATAAATACCGCAGAAAGCACCATCGCGATACCGACCAGTGCGCCCTGAATCTGGCCCATGGATTTACGGGTTGCTTCCTTCGGCGGCAGGCCTTCTTCCGCCATGACACGCTCGACGTTTTCCACCACCACGATGGCGTCATCGACGAGCAGACCTATCGCAAGCACCATACCAAACATGGTCAGGGTGTTTATCGAGAAGCCAAAAATGGCCAGGATGGCGAAAGTACCCAGCAAGACGACCGGTACCGCGATGGTTGGAATCAACGTGGCGCGGAAGTTCTGCAGGAACAGATACATAACCAGGAAGACCAGGATGATCGCTTCGACCAGCGTTTTAACCACTTCATGAATCGAGATTTTCACGAACGGCGTGGTGTCATACGGGTAAACAATCTTCAGGCCTGACGGGAAGTAGGGCTCCATTTTCGCCAGTTCAGCGCGAATGGCGTTGGCGGTATCCAGGGCGTTGGCGCCGGTCGCCAGTTTGATACCCAGACCGGAAGCCGGCTGGTTATTAAACTTCGCGACGATGTCATAGTTTTCACCGCCAAGCTCAACTTTCGCTACGTCACGCAGACGAACCTGCGAACCGTCCTGGTTCACTTTCAGCAGAATATTGCTGAATTCGTCAGCGGATTTCAGACGGGTCTGCGCGATGATAGAGGCGTTCAGCTGCTGGCCTTTCACCGGCGGCGTACCGCCTAGCTGACCGGCTGCAACCTGGGCGTTCTGCGCTTTAATGGCGCTAATGACATCGACCGGCGTCAGCTGGAAGTTGTTCAGTTTGTTCGGATCCATCCAGATACGCATCGCGTACTGGGAACCAAACAGCTGAACGTCACCCACGCCGGACGTACGGCTGATCGCATCTTTCATGTTGGCGCCAACGTAGTCGGAGATATCCTCCTGCGTCATGGTGCCGTTGGTGTTGATAACGCCGACAACCATCAGGAAGCTGCTGGAGGATTTCTCCACGCTCACGCCCTGTTGCTGTACTTCCTGCGGCAGCAGCGGCATGGCGAGCTGCAGTTTGTTCTGCACCTGTACCTGCGCGATGTCCGCATCCGTACCAGACTGGAAGGTCAGGGTGATCTGTACCGTACCGGTTGAGTCACTGTTGGAGGACATGTACATCAGGTTATCGATACCGTTCATGTTCTGTTCGATAACCTGCGTCACGGTATCCTGCACCGTTTTCGCATCAGCACCCGGGTAGGTTGCGGTGATCGAGACCGCCGGCGGCGCAATCGTTGGATATTGCGCAACAGGCAGCTTCAGGATCGCAAGTCCCCCGGCAAGCATGATGATTATGGCGATCACCCATGCGAATATGGGGCGATCGATAAAGAAATTAGGCATGTCTTAACGGCTCCTGTTTAAGTTAAGACTTGGTTTGTTCTGACTGAGCGTTGCTGGCAACTTGCTGTTGATCGTCAGAGGCTACTTCCTGCGCTTTAACCTGCACGCCTGGTTTGACTTTTTGCAGTCCGGTAACAATCACGCGATCGCCGGATTTCACTCCGCTGGTGACCAGCCATTTATCGCCAATCGCCTGCGTTGCAGTAACCTGACGAACTTCGACCTTATCACCTTCGCCGACAACCATAACGCTGGCATCACCACGCGGCGTGCGGGTTACGCCCTGCTGTGGAACCAGCAGTGCATCCGGGTTGGTCCCTTCCTGCAGACGAGCGCGGACGAACATCCCTGGTAACAGGGTGTGATCCGGGTTCGGGAAGATAGCGCGTAAAGTGATAGAACCGGTGGTCTGATCAACGGTGACATCAGAAAACTCCAGCGTACCGCCCTGCGGATACTTCAGCCCGTCGTTGGTAACCAGTTCGACTTTGGCTTTGCCGTTTTCTTGTTTCAGCGTTCCGTTTGCCAGCTCTTGTTTCAGACGCAGGAAATCGTTGCTCGACTGGGTCACATCAACATAGATAGGGTCCAGCTGCTGAACGGTGGCCAGCGCAGTAGCCTGACCATTCTGCACCAGTGCGCCTTCGGTCACGGCGGATTTACCAATTCGTCCGCTGATAGGCGAAGTCACTTTGGTATAAGCCAGGTTAATACGCGCCGTTTCCACAGCGGCTTTCGCGGCTACAACGGCGGCGTTGCTCTGCTGAGCGTCGGCGACGGCAGTATCATAATCCTGTTGACTGATGTATTTGGTGCCGAGCAGTTTCTGATAACGTTTAACCGTCAGCTGCGCGATATTGGCCGCGGCCTGTGCTTTGGCTAAATCGCCTTTTGCGCTTTCGTAGCTGGCCTGGTAAGTTGCCGGATCGATCTGATAAAGGGACACGCCAGCCTGGATGTCACTACCTTCCGTAAAGTTACGTTTCAGAATAATGCCACTTACCTGAGGACGGACTTCTGCAATACGGTAGGCGCTGGTGCGGCCCGGTAGCTCGGTGGTGATTTGCAGAGGTGCGGATTTGAGCGTCACAATACCGACTTCCGGCATATGCTGGGCTCCTTGCTGAGCCGGTTTGTCGTCACATCCTGTTAGCGCTAAGCTGCCTGAGAGCATCAGAACGACCGCCAGAGGCGTTAACCCTCTGTTTTTGTTCATATGTAAACCTCGAGTGTCCAATTTCAAATTGTTCAGTGGCTCAAACGACCACAAACCCACTACTGTGTTTCTATTATGGTCATGCTATGGTACATACATTCATAAATGTATGTAAACGTAACCTCTGTAAACTCATCGACCTATGGCACGAAAAACCAAACAACAGGCACTTGAAACCCGGCAACACATTCTGGATGTTGCTCTGCGTTTGTTTTCGCAGCAAGGCGTATCATCTACCTCGTTGGCAGCAATTGCAAAAGCTGCCGGGGTAACGAGGGGGGCTATCTACTGGCATTTCAAGAATAAATCAGATTTATTTAATGAAATATGGGTGTTGTCGGACGCAAGTATTAGCGATCTTGAAGTTGAGTATCGGGCAAAATTCCCCAACGATCCACTGTCAGTTGTCAGGGGGATCTTAGTCCATGTTCTTGAAGCCACCGTGACAGAAGAGCGGCGGCGGCTGATGATGGAAATTATCTTCCATAAATGTGAGTTTGTCGGTGAGATGGCGGTGGTGCAGAAAGCCCAGCGCAGCTTATGTCTTGAGAGCTATGAACGTATCGAACACACGCTAAAAGAGTGCATTGCGGCCAACATGCTGCCGGCCAATTTGTTAACCCGCCGGGCGGCGGTTTTAATGCGCAGCTACCTCTCCGGGCTGATGGAAAACTGGCTCTTTGCACCGGACTCCTTCGATCTTGAAAAAGAAGCGCGCGACTATGTTGCCATTCTTCTTGAAATGTATCAGTTTTGCCCTACGCTCCGGGCTCCCTCGGAAGCTAAGAATTAACGTACTGGCAAAATAAAAAAGGTGAGTATTTGCTGATGGTCGCGGCTATTCGTGCGATTGCAGAAGTGCTATTCTGCGGGCTGCGACGACCCCCGGTATTCTCCGGCTATTGCAACCACTCATGTTAACACTATGCTGCATACTATCCGTTGGCGAAATGCCACTTCCGCTTTTGTAATTGTACTGTTGTTATTTGTCGGCTGTCTTAGCATTAATCAGGCTCTGGCTGCCGATGTCCCTGACCGATCTGATATTCAGAATCAACTCAATACGCTAAATAAGCAAAAGGAACTGACGCCACAGGATAAGCTGGTTCAGCAAGACCTGGTGCAGACCCTGGAAGCACTCGATAAAATCGAGCGGATTAAGTCGGAAACGACTCAGCTGCGGCAACAGGTTGAGCAGGCGCCAGCGAAGATGCGTCAGGCGGTCGATAGCCTCAACGCCTTAAGCGAGGTGCCTGATGATGAGGCGACGCGGAAAACGCTCAGCACGCTCTCTTTGCGGCAGCTGGAATCTCGTCTCTCCCAGACGCTGGACGATCTGCAAACCGCGCAAAACGATCTGGCGACCTACAACAGTCAGCTGGTCTCCCTGCAAACCCAGCCGGAACGCGTGCAAAATGCGATGTACGCGGCTTCCCAGCAGCTACAGCAGATACGCAACCGTCTGAACGGCACCACCACCACGGGCGACGAAGCCCTGCGCCCGAGCCAGCAGGGATTGCTGCTGGCGCAGCAGGCGCTGCTTAACGCGCAAATTGAGCAGCAGCGTAAGAGCCTCGAAGGTAACACCGTGTTGCAGGATACGCTGCAAAAGCAACGTGATTACGTCAGCGCCAACAGTAATCGTCTCGAACATCAGCTGCAGCTGCTGCAGGAAGCGGTTAACAGCAAACGCCTGACGCTAACGGAAAAAACCGCTCAGGAAGCGGTCACGCCGGATGAGACGGCGCGTATCCAGTCCAACCCGCTGGTCAAACAAGAGCTGGATATTAACCATCAGCTGAGTCAGAAGCTCATCGCGGCGACTGAGAACGGCAACCAGCTGGTGCAGCGCAACATTAAAGTGAAAAACTGGCTCGATCGGGCGCTGCAATCTGAACGTGATATCAAAGAGCAGATTTCAGTCCTCAAAGGGAGCCTGTTACTGTCGCGCATCCTTTACCAGCAGCAGCAGACGCTCCCGTCGGCGGACGAGCTGGAAGATATGACCAACCGTATTGCCGATCTGCGTCTTGAACAGTTTGAGGTCAACCAGCAGCGTGATGCGCTGTTCCAGAGCGATGCGTTCGTCGCCAAACTGGAAGAAGGGCACAGCAATGAAGTGACCCCTGACGTACATAATGCTCTGCTGGACGTCGTGGATATGCGCCGCGAACTGCTCGATCAGTTTAACAAGCAGCTCGGCAATCAGCTGATGATGGCCATTAACCTGCAGATCAACCAGCAGCAGTTAATGAGCGTCTCAAGCAATCTGAAAGCCATCCTGACCCAGCAGATTTTCTGGGTGAATAGCAACAAACCGATGGACTGGGACTGGATTAAATCCTTCCCGGAAGCGTTGAAAGGGCAGTTTAAGGCGATGAAAATCACCGTAAACTGGGAGAAAGCGTGGCCGGCGGTGTTTGTTGCCTTCCTTGCCGGTCTGCCGCTGCTGCTGATTGCTGGCCTGATCCGCTGGCGCCTGCAGTGGTTGCGTAATTACCAGGCCCGGCTGGCCTCGCAGGTCGGTCAGCTGCGTAACGACACGCAGCTCCATACGCCCAAAGCGATTCTGATCGACCTGATCCGCGCACTGCCTGTCGTACTGCTGATTCTGGCGGTAGGTTTGATTCTGCTGACGATGCAGCTGAACATCAGCGAACTGCTGTGGGCGTACAGTAAAAAACTGGCGCTGTTCTGGCTGGTGTTTGGCCTGTGCTGGAAGGTGCTGGAAAAAGACGGCGTGGCGGTAAGCCACTTTAATATGCCACCGCAGCTGACCAGCCACTGGCGTCGGCAAATTGTGCGCGTCAGTCTTGCGCTGCTGCCGCTGAATTTCTGGTCGGTGGTCTCTGAACTGTCGCCGCTGAATTTGATGGATGATGTGCTGGGGCAGTTCGTTATCTTCCTCAATCTGCTGCTGATCGCGGTACTGGTGTGGCCGATGTGTCGCGAGAGCTGGCGTGATAAAGAGTCGCACAGCCTGCGTCTTCTTACCGTCACCGTGCTCTCGATTGTGCCTGTCGCGCTGATGGTGCTGACGGCTACCGGCTACTTCTATACCACCCTGCGTCTGGCCGGCCGCTGGATTGAAACCGTCTACCTGGTGATGCTGTGGAATCTGCTGTACCAGACCGTTTTGCGCGGCCTGAGCGTTGCCGCACGGCGTATCGCCTGGCGGCGTGCGCTGGCCCGTCGCCAGCATATGGTCAAAGAGGGGGCTGAAGGGGCTGAACCGCAGGAAGAGCCGACCATCGCCCTGGAGCAGGTCAACCAACAAACGCTGCGCATTACCATGCTGGTGATGGTCGCCTTGTTTGGCGTTGTGTTCTGGGCGATTTGGTCCGATCTCATCACCGTCTTCGCCTATCTCGACAGTATCACCTTGTGGCACTACAACGGCACCGAAGCTGGAGCCAGCGTAGTAAGAAGCGTGACGATGGGAAGCCTGCTGTTTGCGATTGTCGCCTCCATGGTCGCCTGGGCGTTGATCCGCAACCTACCGGGGCTGCTGGAAGTGCTGATCCTCTCTCGGCTCAACATGCGCCAGGGGACGTCCTACGCCATTACCTCGATCCTCAACTACGCGATTATCGCGATCGGTGCGATGACGGTATTTGGCGCGCTGGGCGTCTCGTGGGACAAGCTGCAGTGGCTGGCGGCCGCATTGTCGGTGGGTCTGGGCTTTGGCCTGCAGGAGATTTTCGGGAACTTCGTTTCCGGCCTGATTATCCTCTTCGAACGCCCGGTGCGCATCGGCGATACGGTGACGATCGGGACCTTCTCCGGTACCGTCAGCAAGATCCGCATTCGTGCCACCACCATTACCGACTTTGACCGTAAAGAGGTGATCATCCCGAACAAAGCGTTTGTGACCGAGCGTTTGATCAACTGGTCGCTGTCCGACACCGTGACCCGCGTGGTGATCCGCATCGGCGTGGCGTACGGTTCCGATCTGGATAAGGTCAAGGAGGTTCTGCTGCAGGCGGCACATGAGCATCCGAAAGTGATGCAGGAGCCTGCGCCGTCGGTCTTCTTCACCACCTTCGGCGCCAGCACGCTGGATCATGAGCTGCGTTTATATGTGCGCGAACTGCGCGATCGCAGCTATACCGTCGATGAACTGAACCGGGCGATCGATCGCCTGTGCCGTGAAAACGACATCAACATCGCCTTCAACCAGCTGGAAGTCCATCTGCGTAACGAAAAAGGGGATGAAGTGACGGAGCTCAAACGTGAGGTCAAAGGAGACGATCCGTCTCCGGCTATTGGATAAGACTCAGCAGGGGCGGCCAGTGCGCCGCCCCGTTTCCGACGGGCCGTCGGTTAGCGTGTATCCGCTTCATCTGACGTCTGCCCGCTGCGGTTGAGTTTGTTTTCATAGTCACGTTTAATGATCTCCAGCGCCCCGAGGACGGTTTGCGCTGACACCTGGTTCTCTTCCAGCAGCATAATCAAATCAACGGCCAGTTTGACCTCATCCGGGGCGTTTTCCAGCGACATAGTGACTCCTTCAGTTAGCGCGTTAAGCGTGCCAGCACGCCCTCTATTTTTTCCAGCGCATCGCGACAGCGTGCTAAACGTCCGGCGCAGGCCTCGACCTCTTTCGCCAGCCGCTGCTGTTCCTCAAGCGTCGTCGCCAGCGCCAGCTGGCGCTGGCGATCGTTTCGCATCGCCAGCAGTCGTCGTTCGTACTCCTGATGCTGAAGTCGCCGCCGCTGCCAGCGGTTTATTGCGGGGGAGGCGCTGTCCCAACTACGCAGCGACCAGGTCGCCGCCTCCCGGCTGAGGGCGGCGATTTGCGCGACCAGCCGCTCCGCCAGCCAGGCGACCTGCGGAAGCTGCTGCTGTTCAACGGCCTGCCGCAGTTCAGTAAAGTGCTGCTGCGCCTCCTCGAGACAGTCCTGCATCAGGGTGCTACGAGTACGGAACAGCTGGCGATCGAAGCGGGCGCTGAGCGTGGCATGATGCGCCAGCGGCGCAACCTGCGCGGCCAGCTGGGCCAACTGATTTTCCAGCGTTTGTAAAAGCCGCGTTGTTTTCAAATAACTCCTCCCTGGTCTGATAGGCAACTGTGCTACAGTAGCCATATCTGCTTGATAACGATTCGCATTATGCCACGTATCATTTTAATCATCATAGGCTGGCTGGCGGTAGCGCTGGGGACGCTGGGCGTCTTTTTGCCTTTATTGCCGACCACCCCGTTTATTCTGTTGGCGGCCTGGTGTTTTGCCCGTTCTTCACCGCGTTTTCACCACTGGCTGCTGTATCGTTCCTGGTTCGGCGGCTATCTTCGTCACTGGCAGCAATATCGTGCGATGCCGCCCGGCGCCAAGCCGCGGGCGATTGTGATGATTCTGCTGACCTTCGCCGTGTCGCTGTGGCTGGTTAAGCTTACGTGGGTTCGCATCATGCTGCTGGTGATTCTGGCCTGTCTGTTGATATTTATGTGGCGTATTCCGGTTGTTGACGCGACGCAACAAAAGCACTGATGCGCCATAATGAGTGTTGCAATTGTCGCTTACAGACAGTAAATTCGAGCGTTTTCGAGCGCGGGTACGCCTGGTCAAAGGTTAATCAAATGTTTCTTTGACCCGTTTGGCCTGCCCGTGAGTAACACCGTTTTTATCAGGCATAAACTTATGACCGCAACTGCACAGCAGCTTGAATATCTAAAGAACAGCATCCAAAGCATTCAGGACTATCCGAAACCGGGTATTCTTTTCCGCGATGTCACCAGCATGCTCGAAGACCCGAAAGCCTATGCGTTGAGCATTGAGCTGCTGACCGAGCGTTATAAAAACGCCGGCATCACTAAAGTGGTGGGCACCGAGGCGCGTGGTTTTCTGTTTGGCGCACCGGTTGCGCTGGCGCTGGGCGTGGGTTTTGTGCCGGTACGTAAACCGCGCAAGCTCCCGCGTGAAACCATTGCCGAGAGCTACGAGCTGGAATACGGTACCGATCAGCTGGAAATTCATGTCGATGCGATCAAAGAAGGCGATAAAGTTCTCGTCGTTGACGATCTGCTGGCGACCGGCGGCACCATCGATGCAACCGTGAAGCTGATTCGCCGTCTGGGTGGCGAAGTGCACGATGCCGCCTTTGTGATCAATCTGTTTGATCTGGGCGGCGAGCAGCGTCTGGAAAAACTGGGAATCAACTGCTTTAGCCTGGTCCCTTTCCCGGGTCACTAAGCAAATCCCTCCACATAGCCTCGCTGATTGAGCGGGGCTGTGATAGCATGACCCCCTCGTGATTTCACCTTCCAGCGTTTCAGAGCCAGCCCATGAGTTATCAGGTCTTAGCCCGTAAATGGCGCCCACAAACCTTTGCTGACGTCGTCGGCCAGGAACATGTGCTGACCGCACTGGCGAACGGCTTATCGTTAGGGCGCATTCATCACGCTTATCTCTTTTCCGGCACCCGCGGCGTGGGGAAAACCTCCATCGCACGTTTGCTCGCAAAAGGGTTGAACTGTGAAACCGGTATTACCGCCACGCCGTGCGGCGTGTGTGATAACTGCCGCGAAATAGAGCAGGGGCGCTTTGTCGATCTGATTGAGATTGATGCCGCTTCCCGTACCAAAGTCGAAGACACCCGCGACCTGCTGGACAACGTCCAGTACGCGCCGGCCCGTGGCCGCTTTAAGGTCTATCTGATCGATGAAGTCCACATGCTGTCACGCCATAGCTTCAACGCGTTGTTAAAAACGCTGGAGGAGCCGCCTGCGCACGTCAAATTCCTGCTGGCGACCACCGATCCGCAGAAGCTGCCGGTGACGATCCTGTCGCGCTGTCTGCAGTTCCATCTCAAGGCGCTGGATGTCGAACAGATCCGCCATCAGCTTGAGCATATTCTCGGCGAAGAGCAGATTACCTTTGAATCCCGCGCGCTGCAGCTGCTGTCGCGCGCGGCGGACGGCAGTCTGCGCGATGCCTTAAGCCTGACCGATCAGGCGATTGCCAGCGGCGATGGTCGTTTGACGGCGGAGTCGGTCAGTACCATGCTCGGCACGCTCGACGACGATCAGGCGCTGTCATTGATTGAGGCGCTGGTGGCAGCCGATGGCGAACGCGTCATGGCGGGCGTTAACGAAGCGGCCTCCCGCGGCGTTGAGTGGGAAGCGCTGCTGGTTGAAATGCAGAGTCTGCTGCACCGGATTGCGATGGTCCAGCTCTCTCCTTCGGCGCTGGGCGCCGATATGGCCGCGGTAGAGCTGCGTATGCGTGAACTTGCGCGCACCGTGCCGCCCACCGATATACAATTGTACTATCAGACGCTCCTGATTGGCCGCAAAGAGCTGCCGTATGCGCCGGATCGGCGCATGGGCGTGGAAATGACGCTGCTGCGTGCGCTGGCATTCCATCCGCAAGCGCCGCTGCCGGAACCGGAGGTGAAGCCGCAACCGGCAACGCTGGCCGCGCCTGTACAGGCGGCGCCGGTATCCGCTTCGCCGGTGCCGCCGCCGCAGAATCTGCCGCAAACCACCAGTCAGGTACTGGCGGCACGCAGCCAGCTGCAGCGTAGCCAGGGAGCGCCCACCCCAAAAAAGAGTGAACCGGCAGCCGCATCCCGCGCGCGGCCGGTGAATAACGCTGCGCTGGAGCGACTGAGTTCAATAACCGAGCGCGTGCAGGCTCGCCCGGCCGTCGCTGCGGTGCAGGAAAAGGTTCCGGCCAAAAAAGAAGCCTATCGCTGGAAAGCGACGACGATGGTCGAAACGGTGAAAGAAGAGGTCGCGACGCCGAAGGCGCTGAAGAAAGCGCTGGAGCATGAAAAAACGCCGGAGCTGGCGGCAAAACTGGCGCTGGAAGCGGTCGAACGCGACGGCTGGGCGGCAGAGGTTAATCAGCTGGCGGTGCCGAAGCTGGTAGAGCAGGTGGCGCTGAATGCGTGGAAAGAGCAGGACGGTAACCGTATCTGTCTGCATCTGCGCCCGAGCCAGCGGCATCTTAATTCCGCCGGCGCGCAGCAAAAGTTGGCCGAAGCGCTCGGCGTGTTGTACGGTTCACCGGTTGAATTGACCATCGTGGAAGACGATAATCCTGCGATGCGCACGCCGCTGGAGTGGCGGCAGGCAATTTATGAAGAGAAGCTCGCGCAAGCGCGCGAAGCGATTATTGCGGATAACAACATTCAGACGCTGCGCCGGTTCTTCGATGCGGATCTGGATGAAGAGAGTATTCGCCCCATTTGATTGCAAGTTTGACTTGCGGTCAGCATCCTTAACGATGACTTACTGAGAGAGAAGCCTATGTTTGGTGGAAAAGGCGGCCTGGGTAACCTGATGAAGCAGGCCCAGCAGATGCAAGACAAAATGCAGAAAATGCAGGAAGAGATCGCGCAGCTGGAAGTGACCGGCGAATCTGGCGCAGGTCTGGTTAAAGTGACCATCAACGGTGCGCATAACTGCCGTCGCGTGGAGATTGATCCGAGCCTTCTGGAAGACGACAAAGATATGCTGGAAGATCTCGTCGCTGCGGCGTTCAACGATGCGGCGCGCCGTATTGAAGAGACCCAGAAAGAGAAGATGGCTTCCGTCTCTTCCGGCATGCAGCTGCCGCCTGGCTTTAAGATGCCGTTCTGATGCAAACCAGCCCGCTGTTAACTCAGCTTATGGAAGCATTGCGCTGTCTGCCGGGCGTTGGCCCGAAGTCAGCGCAGCGCATGGCGTTTACGCTACTTCAGCGCGATCGTAGCGGCGGGATGCGTCTGGCGCAGTCATTGACGCGCGCGATGTCGGAAATCGGCCACTGCGCCGATTGCCGCACCTTCACCGAGCAGGAGGTGTGCAATATTTGCAGCAATCCGCGCCGTCGTGAAAATGGTCAGATTTGCGTGGTGGAAAGCCCCGCGGACATCTACGCCATTGAGCAAACCGGGCAGTTTTCCGGGCGCTACTTTGTCCTGATGGGCCACCTGTCGCCGCTTGATGGCATCGGGCCGGATGATATCGGGCTCGATCGTCTGGAGCAGCGTCTGCGCGACGAATCAATGCAGGAAGTGATCCTCGCCACCAACCCGACGGTGGAAGGCGAGGCGACCGCCAACTACATTGCCGAACTCTGCGCGCAGTATGGCGTAGAAGCCAGCCGTATCGCCCACGGCGTACCGGTAGGCGGCGAGCTGGAGATGGTTGACGGCACCACGCTGTCGCACTCCCTTGCCGGCCGGCACAAGATTCGTTTTTAATCAAACGGAGGCGCTTTTTGGCGCCTCCGCTTGAAAATTTCCCCTCCAGTCCCCATCTCCCCTTCAACGGTTTTTTTACCATTAACAATGGCATTGTTGAGGTTGATTTAGATGAAAGGACAAGAAACTCGTGGTTTTCAGTCAGAGGTTAAACAGCTTCTGCACCTGATGATCCATTCTCTTTATTCCAATAAAGAAATTTTCCTGCGTGAACTGATTTCCAACGCCTCCGATGCGGCCGACAAGCTGCGTTTCCGCGCGCTGTCCCAGCCGGACCTGTATGAAGGCGACGGCGAGCTGCGCGTGCGCGTCTCTTTTGACAAAGACAACCGCACGCTGACCATCGCCGATAATGGTATCGGGATGAACCGTGAGGAAACGATCGACCATCTCGGAACGATTGCCAAATCCGGGACAAAATCTTTCCTCGAATCAATGGGTTCCGATCAGGCAAAAGACAGCCAGCTGATTGGTCAGTTTGGTGTCGGCTTCTACTCAGCGTTTATCGTGGCCGATAAAGTCACCGTGCGTACCCGCGCGGCGGGCGATAGCGCGGAAAACGGCGTGTTCTGGGAATCTGCCGGCGAAGGCGACTACACCATTGCCGATATCACCAAAGCCGATCGCGGTACTGAAATTACCCTGCACCTGCGCGAAGGTGAAGATGACTTCCTCAACGACTGGCGCGTGCGTTCGATTATCAGCAAATATTCCGATCATATCGCGCTGCCGGTAGAGATTGAAAAGCGCGAAGAGGTTGACGGTGAAACGGTGATCTCCTGGGAGAAAATCAACAAGGCCCAGGCGCTGTGGACCCGTAATAAGTCGGAAATCAAAGACGACGAATATAACGAATTCTATAAACACATTGCCCACGACTACAGCGACCCGCTGACCTGGAGCCACAACCGCGTGGAAGGCAAGCAGGAGTACACCAGCCTGCTGTATATCCCGTCGCAGGCGCCGTGGGATATGTGGAACCGCGATCACAAGCATGGCCTGAAGCTGTACGTGCAGCGCGTGTTTATCATGGATGACGCCGAGCAGTTCATGCCGAACTATCTGCGCTTTGTCCGCGGCCTCGTCGACTCCAACGATCTGCCGCTGAACGTGTCGCGTGAAATTCTGCAGGACAGCAGCGTTACCCGCAACCTGCGCACCGCGCTGAGCAAACGCGCGCTGCAGATGCTGGAAAAACTGGCCAAAGACGATGCGGAAAAATATCAGACCTTCTGGCAGCAGTTTGGCCTGGTGCTGAAAGAAGGCCCGGCGGAGGACAGCGCGAATCAGCAGACGATTGCTAAGCTGCTGCGTTTCGCCTCTACCCATACCGATTCCGCCGCGCAGACCGTGTCGCTGGAAGAGTATGTCTCTCGTATGAAAGAAGGGCAGGAGAAGATCTACTACATCACTGCGGACAGCTATGCCGCGGCGAAGAGCAGTCCGCACCTCGAGCTGCTGCGTAAGAAAGGCATCGAAGTTCTGCTGCTCTCTGACCGCATCGACGAGTGGATGATGAGCTACCTGACCGAGTTCGACGGCAAGGCGTTCCAGTCGGTCGCGAAAGCCGACGAATCGCTGGATAAGCTGGCGGATGAAGTCGACGAAAGCACCAAAGAGGCCGAAAAGGCGCTGGAACCGTTCGTTGAGCGCGTGAAAACGCTGCTGGGCGAGCGGGTGAAGGAGGTTCGTCTGACGCACCGCCTGACCGATACGCCGGCTATCGTCACCACCGACGCGGACGAAATGAGCACCCAGATGGCGAAACTGTTTGCCGCTGCGGGCCAGTCTGCACCGGAAGTGAAGTACATTTTCGAACTCAACCCGGCTCACCCGCTGGTGAAACGTACGGCGGACACGCAGGATGAGGCCCGGTTTAGCGAATGGGTTGAGCTGCTGCTCGATCAGGCCCTGCTGGCTGAACGCGGTACCCTGGAAGATCCTAACCAGTTTATTCGCCGCATGAACCAGCTGCTGGCTTCCTGATCGCTTCGCTGTTGGTCCACCCCGGCCTGCGCACCTTACGCGCGGACCGGGGTGGACGCCCCCTCTGATGGCGTAAAATCCGCCTTTCAAGCAAAATAAACCTTCCATTAACCGTTTCAGCCGCTCCGCCTTCCTTGAGCCATCTGCGTTCTGGTGGTATGGTTTAGCGTTTTTGAAAAATTGAATCGACTTTTGAGGGGATTTTCGTAATGCGTATTATTCTGCTTGGCGCTCCGGGCGCGGGTAAAGGAACTCAGGCTCAGTTCATCATGGAGAAATACGGAATTCCGCAAATCTCTACCGGTGACATGCTGCGCGCTGCGGTGAAATCTGGCTCCGAGCTGGGCAAACAGGCAAAAGACATTATGGATGCCGGCAAGCTGGTGACCGACGAACTGGTGATTGCGCTGGTTAAAGAGCGTATCACCCAGGAAGATTGCCGTAACGGTTTCCTGCTCGACGGCTTCCCGCGCACCATTCCGCAGGCTGACGCCATGAAAGAAGCGGGCATCGCCGTTGATTACGTTCTGGAATTTGATGTACCGGACGAACTGATCGTTGACCGTATCATTGGTCGTCGCGTACACGCCGCTTCCGGTCGCGTGTACCACATCAAATTCAACCCGCCGAAGGTTGAAGGCAAAGATGACGTGACCGGCGAAGAGCTGACCACCCGTAAAGATGACCAGGAAGAGACCGTACGTAAGCGTCTGGTGGAATACCATCAGATGACGGCGCCGCTGATCGGTTACTATCAGAAAGAAGCTGAAGCAGGCAACACCCGCTACGCGAAGGTTGACGGTACGAAAGCCGTTTCCGACGTCCGCGCTGAACTGGAAAAAATCCTCGGTTAATCCCGTTGGTTCTCATCCTGCCGCGGCGGGATGAGAACATCTCTCATTCTACCTTTTTCTCTGATTGGTTCCGTTTAGCGCCATTTCAGCTACAATTGGCTGCGATTCAAATGGTTAAGAGGCGGTAATGCATCAGACGAAAACAGGTATCTTGTTAGCCAACTTAGGCACTCCCGATGCGCCCACGCCCGATGCGGTGAAGCGCTATCTGCGACAATTTCTCAGCGACAAGCGGGTGGTTGATACGCCCCGTCTGCTGTGGTGGCCGCTTCTGCGCGGCGTGATACTGCCCCTGCGCGCGCCGCGGGTCGCGAAACTTTATCAGTCCGTGTGGATGGAGGAAGGCTCGCCGCTGATGGTTTACAGCCGTCGACAGCAGCAGGCTCTGGCCGCGCGTCTCCCCGATACCCCGGTTGCCTTAGGCATGAGCTACGGCTCACCTGCGCTGGAAAGCGCGGTGGATGAACTGCTGGCTCAGGATGTTGACCATATCGTGGTGTTGCCGCTGTATCCGCAATACTCCTGTTCCACCGTGGCGGCAGTATGGGATGAGCTGGCGCGAATCCTGGCTAAAAAACGGGCCATCCCCGGGATCTCTTTTATTCGTGATTATGCCGATGATGCCAGCTATATCGATGCGCTGGCCGCCAGCGTTCGCGCATCGTTTGCCGTGCACGGCGAACCGGATGTGCTGCTGCTTTCTTATCACGGCATACCGCAACGCTTTGCCCACGAAGGCGATGATTACCCGCAGCGCTGCCGCGATACCACCCGCGAACTGGTCTCTGCGCTGGGACTTTCGCCGGATCGCGCCATGATGACCTTCCAGTCGCGCTTTGGCCGCGAGCCGTGGCTGACGCCTTACACCGACGAAACATTGAAAATGTTGGGCGAGAAGGGGGTGAAGCATATTCAGGTCATCTGCCCGGGCTTTGCTGCAGATTGTCTGGAAACGCTGGAGGAGATTGCGGTGCAGAACCGGGAAGTCTTCCTCGAAGCCGGCGGGCAGAAATATGAATATATCCCGGCGCTTAATGCGGACAGGGCGCATATCGAAATGATGGTGAACCTGACGGCGCCGTATCGCTAATCGCGTGTGGCAGGGGGAATATGCTATTATTCCCCGCTTGTTCACTGCCATTAAATCGCCACTATGAAATTTCCCGGTAAACGCAAATCCAAACACTACTTTCCCGTTAATGCCCGCGATCCGCTGCTGCAGCAAACGCAGCCGGAAAATGAAGCCAACGTCGCGTGGGTGGTCGGTATCGATCAAACGCTGGTTGATATCGAAGCCAAAGTAGATGAGGCGTTTATCGTGCGCTACGGTCTCAGCGCCGGCCATTCGCTGGTCATCGAAGATGATGTCGCCGAAACGCTCTACCAGGAGCTGGTACGGAATCATTTAATTACCCACCAGTTTGCCGGCGGAACGATCGGCAATACCATGCACAATTATTCGGTGCTGGCAGATGACCGCTCGGTATTGCTGGGGGTCATGTGCAGCAATATCGAAATCGGCGGCTACGCCTATCGCTATCTGTGCAACACCTCCAGCCGGACTGACCTGAACTATCTGCAAGGAGTGGACGGAGCCATCGGTCGCTGCTTTACCCTGATTAGCGACGCGGGCGAACGAACCTTTGCCATCAGTCCGGGCCACATGAATAAGCTGCGTCCGGAAAGCATTCCGGAAGAGGTGATTGCCGGCGCCTCTGCGCTGGTGCTGACCTCGTATCTGGTGCGCTGCAAACCCGGCGAGCCGATGCCGGATGCGACGATGAAAGCCATCGAGTATGCCAAAAAGCATGATGTGCCGGTGGTGCTGACGCTGGGAACGAAGTATGTCATTGCCGATAACCCGGAATGGTGGCAGCAGTTTCTCAAGGAGAACGTCTCTATTCTGGCGATGAATGAAGAAGAAGCCGAAGCGCTGACCGGGCTGTCCGATCCGCTGCTGGCTTCGGATAAGGCGCTGGAGTGGGTGGACCTGGTACTGTGTACCGCCGGACCTGCGGGGCTGTATATGGCCAGCTTTACGGAAGACGAAGCCAAACGTAAAACTCAGCATCCGCTGCTGCCGGGGGCGATTGCCGAATTCAACCAGTATGAGTTTAGCCGCGCAATGCGTCATCAGGATTGCGTGAACCCCTTACGGATTTACTCGCATATTGCGCCGTACATGGGTGGGCCTGAGAAAATCATGAATACCAACGGTGCCGGTGACGGGGCGCTGGCGGCGCTGCTGCATGATATCACCGCCAATAACTACCACCGCAATAACGTTCCGAACTCCAGCAAACACAAGTGCAAGTGGCTGACCTACTCGTCACTGGCGCAGGTGTGCAAATATGCCAACCGCGTCAGCTATCAGGTATTGAACCAGCACTCCCCGCGTTTAACCCGCGGCCTGCCGGAGCGAGAAGATAGTCTGGAAGAGGCATACTGGGAGCGTTAAGCCCGTTTCTCCTCTTGCGCTGCGGGGGGAGAACGCAACAGTAGCAAAGGCTGGCTGAGCGCCTCTCGCTGTCCGGGAGGCGCCATGGTAGGGGATTATCCGGTAACGACTTCACCCGCCGGCGGCGTCTCCAGCAGGAGCAACATAGCGCGTGCGATTTCTCGCTCGCCCATCACCACCTGATTCGCGCCGCGTTCGGTAATGTAATCCACTTCATCGTCATAATGCGCCCGGGCGATAATCTCGATATTCGGGCATTTCTCGCGGGCGGCAGCGACGATTTCCCCAGCCTCATAGCCGTTAGGAATGGTCAGCAGCAGCCAGCGGGCGCAGTCCAGATGCGCCAGATTCATAATCTCTTCATTCGCCGCATTGCCCAGCACCGCGCGAATACCGCGCGCGCGCAGCTCATCGACGCGGGTACGCGACGTCTCAATAACCACCAGTGGAATACCCTGGGCCATCAGCTTTTCGCCCAGCAGGCTGCCGACGCGGCCAAAGCCCACCAGCAGCGCGTGGTTGCAAATATCGACCGGAATCTGCTTCTCTTCTTCGAGCACTTCTTCGAAGGTCTGTTCATCCAGCGTTTCGGTTTTATCGAGGTATTTTTCCAGCACTGCGAAGAGCACCGGGTTAAGCATGATAGAGATAATCGCCCCGGCCAGTACTAGATTTTGTCCGGCCTGCGGCAGCAGATTCAGCGCCATGCCAAGCCCGGCAAGAATAAAGGCGAACTCACCGATTTGCGCGAGGCTGGCGGCGATGGTCAGCGCGGTGCGCGGCGAGTGGCCGAACATCCGCACGAGGAAAAAGGCGACCACCGACTTGCCGAAGATAATGATCGCCAGCGTAGCCAGCACCGCCAGCGGTTGCTCCAGCAGGATCATCGGATCAAACAGCATTCCCACGGAGACAAAGAACAGCACCGCGAACGCATCCCGCAGCGGCAGCGTGTCGTGCGCGGCGCGGTGGCTGAGTTCGGATTCGTTCAGTACCATTCCGGCGAAAAATGCGCCAAGCGCAAAGGAGACGTCGAACAGCTCAACCGCACCGAAGGCGATCCCGAGAGCGAGGGCCAGAACCGACAGGGTAAACAGTTCGCGGGAGCCGGTTGCGGCGCTGCGGGACATAATCCACGGTACCAGACGACGACCCACCAGCATCATAATGGCGATAAAGGCGATCACTTTGCCGATGGTGATTCCCATATCGACGGCCAGCGACGCCAGGCCAACATCGCCTTTCTCCGCCATACCGGCGACGGCCGGCAGCAGAACCAGCGTCAGAACCATCACTAAATCTTCGACGATGAGCCAGCCGATGGCAATCTGCCCTCGCTGGCTATCAATAAGCTGCCGTTCCTCCAACGCGCGCAGCAGCACCACGGTACTGGCGGTAGAGAGACACAGGCCAAATACGATGCCGGTCATCAGCGACCAGCCCAACACGGCAGAAAGCGCCATACCCAGCAGCGTTGCCACGGCTATCTGGGCAATCGCGCCGGGAATGGCGATCGACTTTACCGCCATCAAATCCTTTAAGGAGAAGTGCAGCCCGACGCCAAACATCAGCAATATGACGCCCAGCTCAGCCAGCTCCGGCGCCAGTTTGGTATCGGCAACGAAGCCAGGGGTAAAGGGGCCGGATAACACGCCTGCTAATAGATAGCCCACCAGTGGCGAAATGCGCAGCTTATTGGCAATCATGCCGAAGATAAAAGCGAGTACGAGCCCACCGACAATGGTGGTGATAAGCGGTGTTGCGTGGTGCATTCCGTCTCCTTGTATGTGGTGAGCCAATCCATTTTCAGTATTAAACACGCCATCCTTCAGGCTGCTTCTGCGTTAGCTTCGCGCATTCACCGAATCATCCCTGCTCCAGGCAGTCACTCGCGCTACTTTGCGGCAACCCGGAGGAGGCTGTGTCTAAACCTAAAAAACCGAGTAATAGTTTATGACAGTTTTCGCTGTTTTGTTTATGAATAATTGTTGAATTATGCAGAAAAATGGAATTAACCCGCAAAAAGGCACAGATCGGAAAACTACGGCAGCTAATGAGCGGGAGTGCTGTCAGCATAAGGGATTACGGCGGCCAAAGTTTCACTTTAGCCGCCAGATAATCAGGGTTTTTGGCGGTTGTCAGGAAGGAATATCGTCAATATGCCGAGAAGTGGCAGGAAAGCACAGATTTTATAAACCAGCTCGATACTGGTGTGGTCCGCTAACAGCCCCAGAACGGCGGCTCCGAGGCCACCCATACCAAATGCGAAGCCGAAAAACAGACCGGAAACCATGCCGATACGCCCCGGTAACAGCTCCTGGGCGTAGACCAGGATAGCCGAAAATGCCGATGCGAGGATAAATCCAATAATCATGGTCAAAATTCCCGTCCACTCCAGCGTCGCGTAGGGTAAAACAAGGGTAAAGGGAGCCACGCCGAGGATCGAGCCCCAAATTACATATTTACGCCCAATTTTATCGCCAACTGGCCCGCCAATCACCGTTCCTGCGGCAACGGCAAACAGGAAAATAAACAGATGAACCTGCGCATTCTGGATCGATAATCCGAATTTATGCATCAAATAAAAGGTGTAATAGCTGCTGATGCTCGCCATATAGAAATATTTCGAGAAAATCAGCATCAACAGGATGCCGACCGCAAGAATAACTTTGTTTTTCGGCAGCGGACTGGCGACGACGGCCTTCGGTTTACCTTTATTCATTCGATGCTGTGCGGCATACCAGCGGCTGATTTGCGACAGCACGACGATGGCTAACAGCGCGGCCAGGACGAACCATGCGACGTTACCTTTGCCATATGGCGCGATAATTACCGCCGCCAGCAGCGGGCCCAGAGAACTGCCAAAGTTACCGCCAACCTGGAATAGCGACTGCGCCAGTCCGTGACGGCCGCCGGAGGCCATCCGCGCCACGCGCGACGATTCCGGATGGAATACCGAAGAACCGGTACCCACCAGCGCGGCGGCAAGCAGGACCGAGCCAAAGCTCCCCGCCAGCGCCAGTAAAACCAGGCCGCAGAGCGTAAAACACATGCCGATCGGCAGCGACCATGGCATCGAGTGTTTATCGGTCCAGTAGCCGACCACCGGCTGAAGCAGCGAGGAGGCCAGCTGGAAGGTCAGAGTGATCATCCCGATTTGCACGAAGGTCAGGGAGAACTCCGACTGAAGCAGCGGGTAAATCGCCAGAATCAGCGACTGGATCATATCGTTCAGTAAATGGGAAAGGCTGATTGCGCCCAGAATACCAAACGAGGTGCGTGCTTTTTGCGGCGCAGCAGCGGGGCCGGATAAGGGTTGAACGGTCTGATTCGTCGCCATAGGTTCACTTTGAGCGTGTTATTGTGGATGCAGGTGGAATTATTATCTGACTAACATACCTGCCACTAGGGTTTGAAGGAAGTCTCAATTCGGAAAACATATTTGTCTGTCGACGTAACTCGCTATACTTTCGGCACTTGTTTATTAAGTCAGGGAGAGAAATATGCATTTTTTAAAACGGGCGGTGGCGCTGGGGCTATTTACCGCGCTGTCTCTGGGAAGCTTATCCGCACAGGCATATGAGCAGGATAAAACCTATAAAATCACCATCCTGCATACCAACGATCACCACGGTCACTTCTGGCGTAATGATTACGGTGAATATGGTCTGGCGGCGCAAAAGACGTTGGTCGACGGGATCCGCAAAGAGGTCGCCGCTGAGGGCGGCAGCGTTCTGCTGTTGTCCGGCGGCGATATTAATACCGGTGTGCCGGAGTCGGATTTACAGGATGCAGAGCCAGATTTTCGCGGTATGAACCTGATTGGCTATGATGCGATGGCAGTGGGCAACCACGAGTTTGATAATCCGCTCAGCGTGCTACGCCAGCAGGAAAAGTGGTCAAAGTTTCCGTTCCTCTCCGCCAATATCTACCAAAAAAGCACCGGCGAGCGTCTGTTTAAACCCTGGGCGCTGTTTAAACGCGGGGGATTAAAAATCGCGGTCATTGGCCTGACTACCGATGACACGGCGAAGATAGGTAACCCGGAATATTTCACCGACATTGAATTCCGCAAACCGGCGGACGAGGCCAAACTGGTTATCCAGGAACTGCAGCTGAATGAAAAACCGGATGTGATTCTGGCGACCACCCATATGGGCCATTATGACAACGGAAATCATGGTTCTAACGCCCCTGGCGATGTCGAAATGGCGCGCAGCCTGCCGGCAGGATCGCTGGCGATGATCGTCGGCGGTCATTCGCAGGATCCGGTCTGTATGGCCTCGGAGAATAAAAAACAGGTCGATTATGTACCGGGCACGCCGTGTGCGCCGGACAGACAGAACGGGATCTGGATCGTTCAGGCGCACGAGTGGGGTAAATATGTCGGTCGCGCGGATTTTGAGTTCCGCAACGGCGAGATGAAGCTGGTGCATTATCAGCTGATCCCGGTCAATCTGAAGAAGAAGGTGACCTATGATAACGGTCAGAGCGAACGCGTGCTCTATACGCCGCAAATCCCGGAAAACCCGCAGATGCTGTCGCTGCTGACGCCATTCCAGAATAAAGGCAAAGCGCAGCTTCAGGTCAAAATTGGCAGCGTGAATGGGCATCTTGAAGGCGATCGCAGCAAGGTACGTTTTGTGCAGACTAATATGGGACGCCTGCTGCTGGCGGCACAAATGGCGCGTAGCAATGCCGATTTTGCCGTGATGAGCGGCGGCGGTATTCGTGACTCCATCGAAGCCGGGGATATTACCTATAAAGATGTCATGAAAGTGCAGCCGTTCGGTAACGTGCTGGTGTATGTCGATATGAGCGGTAAGGAAGTGACGGAATATCTGACCGCCGTGGCGCAGATGAAACCTGACTCCGGCGCCTATCCGCAGTTCGCCAACGTCAGCTTCGTGGCGAAAGACGGCAAGCTGAACGATCTGAAAATCAAAGGCGAACCGGTCGATCCGACGAAGACCTACCGGATGGCGACGTTGAGCTTTAACGGGACCGGCGGTGACGGCTATCCGCATATCGACACTAAGCCGGGTTATGTGAATACCGGTTTTATCGATGCCGAAGTGCTGAAAGAGTATATCCAGAAAAACTCACCGCTGGACGCGGCCGCCTATGAGCCGAAAGGCGAGGTGAGCTGGCAGTAACGCGTGAGGATGAGCCCGGTGGCGCTGCGCTGACCGGGCTACCGGTTCGCCACGATCTGGTGGATGAGTAGCCTGGTCAGGCGCGACGCGCCGCCTTCGGGATAGTTCCGGTTTACAGGTCCCTGTGCGCCGAGGCGCAATTAATCGCGGCGAGCGATATCGGCGAATTTGGCGTCGAGAATCTTCGCTAAATCGCTGGCCGCCAGTTCGATATCCAGCCCGCGCTTGCCGCCAGAAATATAAATGGCGTTAAACGCCTGGGCCGGGGCATCAATCAGCGTCGGTAGCCGTTTCTTCTGCCCGAGCGGGCTGATGCCGCCGACCAGATAGCCCGTCGTACGCTGGGCGACCATGGGATCTGCCATGTCCACCTTCTTCGCGCCCAGGGCTTTGGCCACTTTTTTCAAATCCAGCTGCCCGGCCACCGGCGTCACCGCCACAGCCAGATGTTTCATATCGCCGTTGACCGCGACCAGCAGCGTCTTATAAACCTGGTCTGCGTTCAGCCCCAGTTTGCGTACCACTTCGTCGCCGAAGTTGGTTTCATTGGGGTCGTGATCGTAGCTGTGGATCTTAAAAGCAATTTTGTTTTTTTCGAGTAACTTAACGGCGGGAGTCATACTTATCCTTCTTACCAACCGATCTCACGTGCTGTCAGCATACGCCTGTTGAATGTGTAAAAAATAGTACCATCTTGCGCAATAGTATTGGCAGTGATGGTCACTTTGAGCGACAATCGAACGATCCGGAATGCAAATTCCGGGATAATAATAATGATGAAATTCCTCTTTGACGGGCCAATAGAAATATTGGCCATTTTTTTTACGTCAGCATATCGGGCAGATTCCCTTCACCATATAAATGCAGCGCACCGACGGCGACAACATAGCGCCCCGGCGGCAGCGCCAGCAGCGTCTCGCGCCACGCCTGATTGCGCTGATGCATCAATACATCGTACAGCGACTGGCTAAAGGTTGTCGGCAGCGTGGTGACGCCTTTGGCGGGCGGCTGCTCCAGCCACCAGCCGATCATCACCTGCAAAAGACGGGCGTTTGTGCGCCAGTGGGTCAACGTATCCTCCAGCAGCGCCAGCCCGCCGTCCGGCAGATTGCGCAGCAGCGCTATCTGGCTGTCGGTGCCTTCCAGCTCCATTACCCGCACGTTGCTCTCGCGCGCCGCCATCAGCAGCTGGTAGTCAATACCGTAATCCGCACGCAGACCCAGCTTCTGGGCCTGCGTCGCCTGTAACACCATGGCGACCTGCCAGAGCGGCTGACTGTCAAACAACGCCGTCGACAGCCCGAGTTCCGCGGCCCGGCTCTCCAGCTCGACGAGCTGCTGCGGGTTTAAACGCTCGGCCAGCGGCGGACAGGAGGGGAGGTCTGCAAAGGGCGTTTCGTTCCCGGTGATATCCGCCTCAACGATGAGGGCGTCGGCCTGACGAATTTTTTTCAGCAGCCTGGCGGGAGGAGGGGACATGTCGCGGGTGCCCATATGAATACTGCCGACCAGATGCAAATAGCGCTCTCCGGGAAGGGTAATATCCAGTGCGGGCCAGGAATAAGACGCGCCGACGGCGGCACGCCACAGCATTTTTATTCGGTTTAACAGGCCCATACGCGCTCCGTAGTGTGAAGCCTTCATGCTAGCGCGTATGGGTCATAACATCTAGTCTTTCGGTTTAAAGCGCAGCAGCCGGTTTGCGTTGCTGACCACGGTAATGGAAGAGAGCGCCATAGCGGCCCCGGCTACCACCGGGTTAAGCAACGTTCCGGTCAGCGGCCATAAGATCCCGGCGGCGATAGGGATCCCCAGCGAGTTGTACACAAAGGCCCCCAGCAGGTTCTGCTTCATGTTGCGCAGCGTGGCTTTTGAAATTGCCAGCGCATCCGCCACGCCGTTCAGACTATGACGCATCAGGGTGATGGCTGCCGTCTCAATGGCTACATCGCTCCCACCGCCCATCGCAATCCCGACGTCGGCCTGGGCCAGCGCCGGCGCGTCGTTGATGCCGTCACCGACCATCGCCACCTGATGCCCCTGGCTTTGCAGGCGCTTGATAGCGTCAGCTTTACCGTCCGGCAGCACGCCGGCGATCACTTCGTCGATGCCTGCTTCTTTGGCAATCGCGTTGGCGGTCGTGGGGTTATCCCCGGTCAGCATCACCAGACGATAACCCTGGCGGTGCAGGCGAGCCAGCGCCGCGACGCTATCGCTACGCAGCGGGTCGCGAATAGCGAACAGTGCCGCGACCTGGCCATCGATCGCCAGCAGCACCGGCGTTGTCCCTTGTGATGCCTGGGCGGCGATCTCGTTTTCGACGGCGGCGGTGGCAATCTTTTGCTCATTGAGCAGCGCCTGGTTACCGAGCAGCAGAGTATGGCCTTCGGCCTCGCCGCTGACGCCGAGCCCGCGCAGGGTGCGGAAGTTTTTGACTACCGGCAGCTGGCTATCGGCGGCTTTCTCGATGATCGCCCGCGCCAGCGGGTGACTGGAGCCTTGCTCCAGTGCCGCCGCAAGACGTAGCGCGGTGGACTCATCAACATCGGCAAAGGTTTTTACCGCCACAACCTGCGGTTTACCTTCGGTCAGGGTGCCCGTTTTATCAAAGACGATGGTATCGAGCTGGCTGGCGCGCTGCAGCGCATCCGCATCGCGAACCAGCACGCCATATTCCGCCGCGCGACCCACGCCGGAGATAATCGACATCGGCGTCGCCAGACCCAGAGCACAGGGACAGGCGATAATCAGCACCGTGGTGGCGATCACCAGGGTATAGACAATTTGCGGCGCCGGCCCGAAGAAGTACCAGATTGCCGCACTGAACAGGGCGATAACCACCACGGCCGGCACGAATACGGCGGAGATTTTATCCGCCAGCTGGCCGATTTCCGGTTTGCTGCTTTGCGCCTGGCGCACCATGCGGATGATACGAGCAAGCGTCGTCTGGCTGCCGACGGCGCTGGCGGTAAACAGAACGCTGCCGTCCTGGACCACGGTGCCGGCATGCAGCGTGTCGCCATCCGTTTTTTGTTGGGGAATAGGTTCGCCGGTCAGCATCGCCTCATCCAGCCAGGCTTCGCCCTGGCTTATAACGCCGTCAACCGGAACCCGGTCGCCGGTAGTCAGGCGCAGGGTCATCCCCGGCTGAACGTCGGCCAGCGGCACGCTTTTTTCCCCCTCTTCGCTGACCACTCGCGCCGAGGGCGGCGTCAGATCGAGCAGTTTTTCCAGCGCTTTTGAGGAGCGCTGACGGGCGCGGGCTTCCAGCATATGGCCGAGGTTAATTAAGCCGATAATCATTGCGCTGGCTTCATAGTAGAGATGGCGAGCCTCCATCGGGAACCACTGCGGCCACAGGTTGACGCTCATGGAATAGAGCCATGCTACGCCGGTTCCCAGCGCCACCAGCGTATCCATGGTGGCGGTACCGTTTTTCAGGCTTTTCCATGCGCTGCGATAGAAATGGCCGCCGGCGAAGACCATCACCGCGAGAGTGACAAGCCCGATAACCAGCCACAGGGAACGGTTATCATCGCTGACCATCATATTGTCACCGATCATTCCCCAGACCATGACCGGCACCCCCACCAGCAGGGCAACAATCGCCTGCCAGCGGAAGCGTTTCATGGTGGCGATAGCGGTTTCCTGCTGGCGTTCGCGGCGTTGCAGATCATCTTCGATCGCTTCGGCACCGTAGCCTGCCTTCTCCACCGCCTGAACTAATTCTGCGGCGGACGCGCTGCCCATAACCAGCGCAGTGCGTTCCGCAAGATTTACCCGTGCCTGCGTGACGCCCGGTACGCTTTGCAGCGCGTTTTGTACCCGGGAAACACAGCTGGCGCAGCTCATGCCGCTTAACAGCAGCTGTTGGCTTTCATCATCAGCCGTCGCTGCCGGAAGCTCAGAAGAGACCGCTGTCAGCGCTTCCGACGGGATTGATGACTCCGCCAGCGGTTTAGCCTTTGGGTGGCTTAACTCTGCGCCGTAACCGGCCTGCTTGATCGTTTCGATAAGCGCTTCCGCACTGGCGCTACCGGTCACGTGTGCTTCGGTGACGGTGACTTCAGCCAGCTCAACGTCCGGGCGCTGTTCGAGGCTTTCTTTTACGCGTTTGACGCAGTGACCGCAGGACAAACCGTCCAGGGCCAGGTCGATGGTTTGAGACATAACACACTCCTTTATGACAGGGATGACTGACTGTGATAAAGGTTAAACCTTCCAGCAAGGGGAAGGTCAAGGTGTTTATTTGCGACGGCGTGTTTAGTGTTCCAGCGCAATCGCGCAGACATGTTCCAGAGAGGAAAGGCTGCTGTACAGTTCGGGTAGGGTCATTTTTTTTCTCACCACCATCTTGAGGTTGACCTCTATTTTTCCCTTTTTTAAATCACGAATGGTGATGGTTTCGATAATATTTTTTTGCTGCGTAATACTCGCTATTAGCGTTTCTAAGCCGGATTTTTCATCAAGAATAATGCGGATTTTTACTTTACCGGGTGACTGATTTTTAGTTTGTAAAAAAATGACGCAATAGCTGAGCTTGATCGCCAGCAGAAATAATCCGGTGGCGAGAAGAGCATGCAGATAAAAACCGGCGCCGCTGGTAATGCCTACCCCTGCGGAAGCCCATACGATTGCCGCTGTCGTCAGCCCGGAAATCGCATCGTCATGGCGGTGGAGGATCACGCCCGCACCGAGAAACCCGACGCCGCTGATGATCTGCGCCGCCAGGCGCATCGGATCGCTGCGGATATTGGCGGAGATCTCAGCGTAATACTCCGCTGACTGGATCGAGACAATCGTCAGGACGCAGCTGGCTACGGAAATAATCACGCAGGTTTTAAAGCCAACCGGTTTACCTTTTGATTCTCTCTCCAGACCGATGATGCCGCCGAGAATAAAAGCCACGCCAATTTTGCATAGCGTAATGAAAACAGATTCTCCCTCGCCAGATAAAATGACCGCCAACGTATTCATTTTTCCTCCGCAAAACCCTGCCCGCGAAGGCATGGTATTCCTCTTGCTAGTGCCGGAATGTTAGGCGCGGTAACGGTGAATATAGTGTTCGAGCAGCGCCAGAAGATGGGTGTTATCGATACTTTCGAGGATGCGTACTGTCGCGCCTTGCGGCTCGGGAACCCCTACGTCCAGGCGCAGGCCGTCGCGGCCGTAGCGGCAGGTCATACCGCGAGTGATGCCTTCCAGAGAGACGTCGAGGTAATCTTCTGTCGTCGTCGCCATCGTCGGATCGAGCAACCAGGCAACGGTTACAACATCATGGATCCAGCATCCGGGCAGGTTGCGGGTCTGCATCGAGTAGGCGATCCACGGGCGAACAGTCTGGGCCAGGTAACGGCTAAGCCCGTTTTTTACCGAAGTCAGACGATCCAGATCGCGATGAAGCATTTGCGTTTTCGTGGTGACATCCATCGGCACCAGCGTGACAGGCGCGCCGCTGGTGAGTACGGCGTGTGCCGCTTCAGGATCCAAACCAAAATTGGTGTCTTTGATATAGCCAGCAACGTTGAACACCCCGCCCATGATCACGATGTTTTTAACCGTATGAACGATTTCGGGATAGAGTTGCAGCGCTATCGCCACGTTGGTGAGTGGCCCGGTGGCAATCAGCGTTATCTCGCCGGGATGGCTGCAGATCAGCTCACCGATGGCCTGCGGTGCCAAAGGCTGCGCGGCCTGACACGTTGGCGGCGCAGGGACGTCCGACCATAGCTGACGTAAGCCAGCGCGATCGACGCCACGATCGAGTTTTTCGCGCCAGGGCTGCGGGTCTTCTCTGAGGGCGCGGGCGGCGCCGCGGTAGACCGGAACGGGGATATCCAACTGTCGGACGAGGGCTTTGGCGACGGCATAGCCGGTTTCTACCGGCGTATTGCCTGCCACGGTGGTGATCATTTCCAGGGTGATTTGCGGGGCGGCAATCGCCAGCGCCAGCGCCAGGCCGTCATCGATATTGGCGCCCGGAACGCCGTTCCCCGGGTCGCAGTCGATAATCACGCGCATGGATTCATTTTCATCTTGTCTCAGGTTGTACTTCATGTCCCTGGCAGCCACACGACTCTCCCACTCGTAAATAAAACTCAAATTCAACGCGGCGAACCTTGCCGTCCCAGTTTTTCAGCATGTCGATCGCCGCCCGGGCCATTTTGTCGACGGGCTGGCGGACGGCCGTTAAGGAAGGGACGTTGTAAGCCGATTCTTGTGTAGCGTTAAAGCAGACCAGCGCCACATCCTGGGGCACACGCAGCCCGTGCTCTGCCAATGCGCGTAAGCAGCCCAGCGCCTGCTGTTCATTGGTGGCAAACAGCGCGCGCGGCGGCTTACCCTGCAGCATACGTTTTGTCGCCTCATAGCCTCCTGCCCGCGTGTAATTGGTCGAAAAAATCCAGCCAGGGGTGACCGCAAGCGACGCTTCTTCCAGCGCTAACTGCCATCCCCGAATACGATCCTGGGTGTTGAGCATTTCACGCGGACCACAGATGATGCCGATATCGCGGTAGCCGTGATCGATAAGATGTTTCGTCACCTGCCAGGCCGCCAGCTGTTCATCCACCTGAATAACGCTGACGTTTAATCCGGCATCGACGCGATCCAACATCACGCAGGGCGTGCCGCTCTCTGCAATCAACTCAATATACGGGTGCCGGTCAACGCTGGTATAAATCAGGCCGTCGACCTGGCGATTGAGCATGTTGTTGATCAGTTCACGCTCTCGTCCGCTGTTATCTCCCGCATCCCCCAGCAGGAGCACCTTACCGTCAGCAAACGCTTCGCGCTGCAGGGCGTGCGCCATGGAGGCAATAAACGGGTTTGAGATATCCGGGGCCACAAGCCCGTATGTTTGCGTGCTCCCCGAGGCCAGCGCGCGGGCGATACCATTGGGCCGGTAACCGGTTTTCTTAATCGCCTGCAGCACGCGCTGTCGGGTCGCTTCAGCAACGGGGCGAGGACCGTTATTAATAACGTAACTCACGACCGCGACAGATGTTCCCGCCTCCTTTGCGACATCGGAACGTGTTACGCGCTGTGAATGTGATTGGGTCACGGGGCACCTACCTGGTTGAGTTCAGAGCATTCTCTTTTCCGCACAGCATAAGGTGTTGTCAGCCAAAAATCTTTGGTAACGCACGCGCACTCGCCGTTCTCCGTACTCAAATCGCGTCCTCAGGTAAATTGAGATCGCGCCCGCGCGTCTCCGGAGCGAAAAAGGTGGTCACCAGACCGATGGCGGCCATCAGCGAGAAATAGACGGCGATAGGCCACCAGTGCCCGTAGAACGAGAGCAGCGCCGAGGCCACCAGCGGCGCGGTACCGCCCGACATAATCGAGCCCAGCTCTTTGGCGAAGGCCATTTTGGTATAGCGGTTAGTCACGCCAAACAGCTCAACGCCCCAGGCCGCCTGGACACCGAAAATACCCAGCGAAGCGAGCCCCATGCCGGTAATAATGGTGGGGATAACAATCCACGGCTCACGGGAGTCGAGCAGCATAAAAGCCGGAAATGCGTACAGGATCAGTAACAGGCAGAACCAACGATAGATGATGCGTCGACCGAAGCGATCGGAAAGCCAGCCCGCCAGCGGAATAATGGCGAATCCCAGAATCGAGGCGATAAACACCGCCACCGTCGGGACCGATTTATCAACCATCAGAACCTTGGCGACATAGCCAATGATAAAGCCCTGGGCGAGGTAGGAAGGGCCATTTTCGCCGATGCGTAAGCCGACCATCGTCCAGAACGCTCGGGTGCGTCGCCAGAAGCTACGGGTGTCGTGTTGTTTCATTACCTGGCCGCGGCGCAGCGATTTTTCACGTTCGGCCTTGAGCAGCGCTTTTTGCCGTTCAAAGACCGGCGTTTCACGGATATGGCGGCGAATGAACAGCGCCGTCGCGGCGATGAGAATGCTGCTGAGGAAAGGGATGCGCCATCCCCAACTGAGCAACGCATCTTTGTCCATTTGTAAGACGACGAGCCACACCAGAGAGGCGAGTAAAGTGCCGCTGTTGGAGCCGAGAGCGATAATGGAAGAGACCAGCCCGCGGCGCTTCACGGGGGCGTATTCTCCGAGCATCACGGTGCCGCCTGAGAGTTCTGCTCCGGCCCCCAGCCCTTGAGAGAATCGCAGAATAACCAGGCACACCGGCGCCCATACGCCAATCTGGGCGTAGCTGGGAATTAAGCCGATTAGCATGGTTGAGAATCCCATCAGGCCGATGGTGATCACCATGACAATTTTCCGCCCGTGCCGGTCGCCTATCCAGCCAAACAACAGCGCGCCGATGGGGCGCGCAATAAAACCAACGGAATAGGCGGCAAAGCTGGAGAGAAGCGCCATGACAGGGGTAGCCTGCGGAAAAAAGACATCGCCAAAGATAATGCCGGCGGCAAGCCCGTAGAGGGCAAAATCGGCATATTCCATCGTGGTGCCTAACCAGCAGGAAAACGTCGCTCGCCAGAATTCGCGGCGCCCTTCGGGGGTTTCCATGCGCTCCTGGGCAGCCTGCTGGCCGTCAGTCAGGGGAACAGAGGATGAATGCGTGTTCATAAGAACTCCTTGAAGTAAGCTGTCGACAAAAGCCGCAGGTTTTAACGCTTCATGTTCTACTCGCGTAGATATTATATTTCTTCGGTAAATTAATAGATCTACCCGCGTAGAATTAAAAGATGAAAGAGTCAGGATTGCGAAAGCGATCACTTATAACAGGCAATTGTTACAGAAAATGATTCCCCGGACGCGCTACGCTGCAAGGAAGAGAGTTTCCTGAGGCGTCGCCGGTAGGCGATGAAGGGAAGTGGGTTATAATGATGCTCTGTAGGCGCCAATCGACGGAGGACTCGTGAATATCAGCGATGTGGCAAAAAAAACCGGCTTAACCAGTAAAGCGATTCGCTTTTATGAAGAGAAGGGACTGGTCACGCCGCCGCTGCGTAGTGAGAACGGCTATCGCAGCTACAGTCAACGACACCTGGATGAACTGACCTTACTGCGCCAGGCGCGGCAGGTCGGCTTTAATCTTGAGGAGTGCCGCGAATTGATCTTTCTGTTTAACGATCCGTCGCGGCACAGTGCGGACGTTAAGCGCAGAACGCTGGATAAAGTTGCGGATATTGAGCGCCATATCAGCGAATTGCAAAATATGCGCAGGCATCTGCTGGCGCTGGCGGAATCCTGTCCCGGCGATGACGGCGCCGATTGCCCAATTATCGACAACCTTTCCGGCTGCTGTCACCGCAAGACGCAGGCTTAGCGGCGTGGCGCGGTGGCCCGCACGCGCAGCGTAATACCTTCGACGGCCAGTACCTCTACGTGGCTGCCTGCGGCAAGGTCCTCATCGGCCACCACCGGCCACGAGCTGTCGCCGACGCGCACGTGACCATGGCCGTTGATCAGCGGGCTTTCCAGCATGAAGACGCGGCCGACCAGCTGCTTGCCGCGCTGGTTGAGCTGCGCGTCGGCCGGTTTCTGGCGCGCGACCTGTCTGCGCAGCCAGTGTGACCACAGCCAGGCGGCCAGCAAAGTCAGCGCGGCGAACAGCGTACCCTGCCACTCCCAGCCGAAGGGCAGAGCCCAGGAGAGGAGTCCGGTGACCACGCCAGCGATGCCGCTCCACAGCAGATAGCCGTTGCCGCCCAGCATTTCAGCGGCCAGCAGTAGCCCGCCGAGGCTCAGCCAGAAAATATGCGGATGGGCGAGAATGAGCGCGATCATGATTTTTTCCGTTCGCCAGAACCTTCTTTAATAAGCTCGCTGATACCGGCGATGGAGCCCATCAGGCTGCTGGCATCGAGCGGCATCATCACCACTTTGCTGTTATTGGCGGAACCAATTTTCTGCAGCGCATCGGTGTATTTCTGGGCGACAAAGTAGTTAATCGCCTGAATATCGCCGGAGGCGATAGCGGACGAGACCATCTGCGTTGCGCGAGCTTCCGCTTCCGCAGAACGTTCGCGGGCCTCAGCCTGTAAGAATGCCGACTGGCGTTCCCCTTCCGCTTTCAGGATCTGCGACTGCTTTTCCCCTTCGGCTTTGAGAATTTCGGCCTGGCGTATCCCTTCGGCTTCAAGAATATAGGCGCGTTTGGTTCGTTCGGCTTTCATCTGGGCGTTCATCGAGGCAATAAGTTCAGCCGGCGGGCGCACGTCGCGAATTTCAACGCGGGTAATTTTGACGCCCCACGGGTTCGTTGCTTCGTCGACAATATGCAGCAGGCGGGTGTTAATGCTGTCGCGCTGAGAGAGCATTTCGTCAAGTTCCATCGAGCCAAGAACGGTACGAATGTTGGTCATCGTCAGGTTAACGATCGCCTGCTGTAAATTGCTGACCTCATAAGCCGCTTTTGGCGCATCAATGACCTGAATAAAGCACACTGCATCAATCGTCACGTTGGCGTTATCGCGTGAAATAACCTCCTGGGAGGGAATATCAAGCACCTGCTCCATCATATTAATCTTACGGCCAATGCGATCCATAAATGGTACCACCAGGCTTAAACCCGGCTGCAGCGTCATGGTGTAGCGGCCGAAACGCTCAACGGTCCACTGGAAGCCCTGGGGGACGATTTTAACGCCCGCCATAACGACAACCAGCGCGACGAAAATGAGTACGGGGATAAAGATCAGCATCAAAAAACCTCCTGTTTTATTGCCTGATGAGGCGCCAGAAAAAATGACGCAGGTTTAAATTGAGTATATCTTTCTCCTCATCCAGGCGAAAGGAAACTGGAGTAAACTAGCTGGGTTGTGGGAAAAAAGTGGAACAATAATGAAGGAAAATAACGCTATTTTGCGTCTTGAGCATGTTGGCTTTCAGGTCGACGAGACGGTCATACTTAATAATATAAACCTCCAGCTGCGGGCCGGAGAATTTAAGCTGATTACCGGGCCTTCCGGCTGCGGAAAAAGCACCTTGCTGAAAATTATCGCCTCGCTGCTGAGCCCCACCTCCGGGCAGATTTTTTTTGCCGAACGCGATATTACGACGCTGTCGCCGGAAACCTACCGCCAGCAGGTCTCCTACTGCGCGCAGACCCCGTCGCTGTTTGGTGACTCGGTCTATGACAATCTGATTTTTCCCTGGCAGATTCGCCGTCAGCAGCCGGATCCTAAAGCGCTGATTGCTGATTTACAACGCTTTGGTCTTGCGGAAAATACGCTGGAAAAATCAATCAATGAGCTTTCTGGGGGAGAAAAACAGCGGGTTTCGCTGATCCGTAATTTGCAATTTTTGCCCCAGGTATTGTTGCTCGATGAAATTACCAGTGCGCTGGACGAAAGTAATAAACACAACGTCAACGATATTATTCATCGTTATGTGACGGAAAAAAATATTGCGGTGCTGTGGGTCACCCACGATCGCAATGAAATTGCCCATGCTGATGAGGTGATTACGTTGCAGCCCGCCGGCGGCAACGCTCAGGAGGTGTCTCATGAACGGGCATAATATTACTAACGAATCGCTGGCGCTTTCGATGGTGCTGGTACTGGTGGCGATTATTGTAAGCTACCGGGAAAAACTGGCGCTGGAAAAAGATATCGTCTGGAGTATCTGCCGGGCGGTGGTGCAGCTGATTATTGTCGGCTACGTCCTGAAATATATCTTCAACGTTAACCACGCGCTGCTGACGCTGCTTATGGTGCTGTTTATTTGCTTTAACGCGGCGTGGAACGCGCAAAAGCGCAGCAAATATATCGATAAGGCCTTCATCTCATCGTTTATCGCCATTACCACCGGCGCAGGGCTGACCCTGGCGGTGCTGGTCTTCTCCGGCTCCATTGCTTTTGTGCCGATGCAGGTGATTCCGATCGCCGGGATGGTGGCCGGAAACGCGATGGTGGCGGTCGGGCTGTGCTACAACAATATGGGACAGCGCTTTAACAGCGAGCAGCAGCAAATTCAGGAGAAGCTCAGTCTGGGCGCCACGCCGAAAATGGCGGCTGCCGGGCTAATTCGCGACAGTATTCGCGCGTCGCTGATCCCGACCATTGATTCGGCTAAAACGGTGGGGCTGGTGAGTTTGCCCGGCATGATGTCAGGGCTGATTTTTGCCGGGATTGATCCGGTGAAGGCCATTAAGTATCAGATAATGGTGACGTTTATGCTGCTCTCCACCGCCAGTCTGTCGACGATTATCGCCGGCTATCTGACCTACCGGAAGTTCTTTAACGCCCGCCATCAGCTGGTGGTGACGCAGTTGAAAAAGCACGCATAAACGAGATAGTTCCCCGGATGGCGGTGCGTGCGCCTTCTCCGGGCTATCTGACAGTACCGCCCTCGGCCCCGGTCAGAGCGCTGCGCGACCGGGGGGACTGAGACGGATAAGGGGATTAGTACAGCAGCGAATAGAGCTGGCGACGGTACTTCGCCGCTAAGGCATCGCCGGTACCCAGTGCGGCAAGGATCTCCTGCAACATCTTGCGGACCTGGCCATCTCCGGCGCCTAAATCCTTCTGCAAATGGCTGAACAGCAGCGCCAGCGCTTCTTCGTTACGGCCAACCTGATGCAGCTGCAGCGCGAGCTGAGCGGCCAGCGCGGCGTCTTCTGGATGCTGTTCAACCTGCTGCTGCAGCTGTTGAATTTCCGGCGTATCGGCCGCCTGTTTCAGCAGCTCAATCTGCGCGACCAGCCCCTGATAGCGGGTATCCTGATCCTGCAGCGGAACGGTTTTCAGCACCGCTTCGGCTTCGTCGGAACGCTGCAGCGCGATCAGCGTTTCCGCCAGCAGCAGGCCAATCTGGCTGTCCTGGTTCGACATCTGCCACGCGTCTTTCAGCAGCGGCAGAGCCTCAAGATATTTTTCTTCCTGCATCAGCGCCAGCGCCTGCTGAGCTTTCAGCTCCTCTTCGCGGGGCAGGACTTTATCCAGCAGCGCGCGGATGGCTGATTCCGGCTGCGGGCCTTCGAAACCGTCTACCGGCTGGCCGTTCTGGAACAGATAAACCGTCGGGATTGAGCGCAGGCCAAACTGTGAGGCAAGCATCTGCTCAGCGTCGCAGTCCACTTTCGCCAGCGTGAACTGCCCGTTGTATTGCGCAGCCAGCCCTTCCAGAACCGGCGTCAGCTGCTCGCAGTGCTGGCTGCGCGCTGACCAGAAATAAAACAGCACCGGCGCAGTAACGGATTGCTCCAGCGTCTGGTGCAGGTTAGCTTCGGTAATATTGATAACATTCTGTACTGACATGAGCGCATCTCTTTAGTCGATTTTGGGTATACATGGGGGCGACAGCCGGAGCTTCAACTCAGCCCTGGATAATTTTGTCCATCAGTCGCGTCGGCAGCAGGCGTTTGAGCAGCGCCACGGCGTGGGTGACAAGGGTCACCGGATAGCGCAATTGCGGTTTGTCGCTGGTAAAAGCATGGCGCACTTTTTCCACCACCGCTTCCGGGCCGAGGGTAAAGCGTGCGGCGATACCCGGATTCTCCACCGGCTTATCGCGCTGGGTTTGGTTGACGTTGGTGGTAAAACGGGTGGTGATAGGACCGGGCTCAATCAGGCTGACCTTAATGCCGCTATAGCGCAGCTCCATACGCAGCGCATCGGACCAGGCTTCCAGCGCATATTTGCTGGCCGCGTAGGCGCCGCGACCGGGGCTGGAGATGATCCCCATGACCGAGGAGGTCATGACGATACGCCCTTCGCCGTGCGGCTCCATTGCCGGCAGAAGTAACATCGTCAGCTGGTGTGCGCCAAAAAAGTTGGCGGAAAACTGTGCCTCCATCTGTTGACGGCTAATGGTGGCGAGCGGGCCATAGACGCCGTATCCGGCATTATTAAACAGCCCGTACAGGCGATTATTGGTCAAGGCGATGACCTCCGCAGCGGCGCGTTCAACGCTTTGCGGGTCGTCGAGGTCCAGCAAAATACCGGTCAGCCCGAGCTCCTGCATCCGCGCCACGTCATCCGCTTTACGGCAGGCGGCCAGGACGTTAAAGCCCTGGCGTTTTAAATCGAGGGCGCTTTCAAGACCAATACCGCTGGAACAGCCTGTAACTAAAACCGATTTTTGCATAACTTTACCTGCAAGCGACGCCTGAAGATCAGGAGTCATGATTAACTAAGGGTGCCAGCCGGGTTGCCATCCAGTCGGCAATAAAAGGCTGGGCATCGCGATTGGGATGGATGCCATCATCCTGCATCCACTGGGGTTTCAGATAGACCTCTTCCATAAAAAAGGGCAGCAGAGGAATATCAAACTCTTTGGCCAGGGCCGGGTACAGGGCGCTGAAGGCTTCATTATAACGACGGCCATAGTTCGCGGGCAGGCGAATTTGCATCAACAACGGCTGAGCGTTGGCGGCTTTGATATCCTGAATCACCGTCCGCAGAGTCTGCTCGGTTTGCTGGGGCGGGAAGCCGCGCAGCCCGTCGTTGCCCCCCAGCTCGACCAGCACCCAGCGCGGCTGATGCTGTTTGAGCAGCGCCGGGAGTCTTGCCAGTCCTTGCTGCGAGGTGTCGCCGCTGATGCTGGCGTTGATGACCGGCGTTGTGGTCTGCCACTTATCGTTGAGTAGCGCAGGCCAGGCGGCGCTGGCGGCCATGCGATAACCGGCGCTCAGGCTATCGCCAAGAACCAATAGCTTGTCTGCGGCCATGGCGCGGCAGGCAAAAAAAATCAGAAACAGGAAAGGCAAATGCCAGCGGAAAACATACTTGAAGTTCATCATCTTAAGAAGTCCGTCGGTCAGGGAGAGCATCAGCTTTCCATCCTTACCGGAGTTGAGCTGGTTGTCAAACCGGCGCAGACCATCGCCCTGATTGGCGAGTCGGGTTCGGGGAAATCGACCCTGCTGGCGATCCTTGCCGGGCTGGATGACGGCAGCAGCGGCGAGGTCTCCTTACTCGGCCAGCCGCTGCATACGATGGATGAAGAGGCGAGGGCGCGGCTGCGTGCTAAACATGTCGGCTTTGTCTTTCAGTCATTTATGCTGATTCCAACCCTTAATGCTCTGGAAAACGTCGAGCTTCCGGCGCTGCTTCGCGGTGAGACCGATAACCAAAGCCGTGGCAGCGCCCGGGCTTTGCTGGAGCAGCTGGGGCTGGGGAAACGTCTCCATCATCTGCCGGCGCAGCTTTCCGGCGGCGAACAGCAGCGGGTGGCGCTCGCCCGCGCATTTAACGGCCGGCCTGAGCTGCTGTTTGCCGATGAGCCTACCGGCAATCTTGACCGCCATACCGGCGACAAAATTGCCGATCTGCTGTTCTCCCTTAATCGAGAGCATGGTACCACGCTGATTCTGGTGACCCACGATCCGCTGCTGGCGGCGCGCTGCGATCGGCGGCTGCGTCTGGTGGACGGCCAGCTGCGGGAGGAAGCATGATTGCCCGTTGGTTCTGGCGCGAATGGCGCTCGCCCTCGCTGCTGATAGTCTGGCTGGCGCTGAGCCTGGCGGTGGCCTGCGTACTGGCGCTGGGGTCGATCGGCGACCGAATGGAAAAGGGGCTCAGCCAGCAGAGCCGCGAATTTATGGCCGGGGACCGGACGCTGCGCAGCTCGCGCGAGGTGCCTGCGGAGTGGATTGACGAGGCGCGCAGGCTCGGGCTCACCGTCGGAGAGCAGCTGAGCTTCGCCACCATGACCTTTGCCGGCGATACGCCGCAGCTGGCGGACGTGAAGGCGGTCGACGATACCTATCCGCTCTACGGTCAGCTGGAGACGCAGCCGCCGGGCCTGAAACCCCAGGCCGGAAGCGTGCTGCTGGCTCCGCGCCTGATGGCGCTGCTGAACTTAAAAATCGGCGATACACTCGATGTCGGCGATGCCACGCTGCGCATTGCTGGCGAGGTGATACAAGAGCCGGATGCCGGCTTCAACCCTTTCCAGATGGCGCCGCGGCTGATGATGAACACCGCCGATGTGGCGAAAACCGGCGCGGTACAGCCCGGCAGCCGCGTCTCCTGGCGCTATAAGTACGCCGGAACCCCGCAGCAATTGGCGGACTATGAAAAGTGGCTCCTGCCGAAGCTGGGGCCTGAACATCGCTGGATCGGCCTGCAGCAGGACGACAGCGCCTTAGGCAAATCGCTGGAACGCTCGCAGCAGTTTTTGCTGCTGTCCGCGCTGCTGACTCTGTTACTGGCGGTGGCCGCGGTGGCAGTGGCAATGAGCCATTACTGCCGCAGCCGCTATGATCTGGTGGCGATCCTGAAAACCCTGGGCGCCGGACGCGCGCAGCTGCGTAAGCTGATCGTCGGGCAGTGGCTGATGCTACTGGCGCTGGCGGCGGTGGCCGGCGGCGCGATGGGGGTGGGGCTAGAGCAGATTCTGCTGCTGATGCTAAAACCGGTGCTACCGGCGGCCTTACCGCCGGCCAGCGGCTGGCCGTGGCTGTGGGCGATCGGCGCGATGGTGGTGATTTCGCTGCTGGTGGGGTTACGACCTTATCGCCTGCTGCTGGCAACGCTGCCGCTGCGGGTTCTGCGTCAGGATATCGTTGCCAACGTCTGGCCGCTGAAATTCTATATTCCGCTGGTGTGTGCGGTGGTGGTGCTTCTGCTGGCCTGGCTGATGGGCGGAAGCCCGCTGCTATGGGCGGTACTGGCCGGGGCCGTGGTGCTGGCGCTGCTGTGCGGCGCGTTGGGCTGGGGGCTGCTGTGGATGCTGAAGCGGTTGACGCTGAAAGCGCTGCCGCTGCGTCTGGCGGTGAACCGTCTGCTGCGCCAGCCGTGGTCAACCCTGAGTCAGCTGGCGGCATTCTCGCTGTCGTTTATGTTACTGGCGCTGCTGCTGGTGCTGCGCGGCGATCTGCTGGATCGCTGGCAGCAGCAGCTGCCGCCGGAAAGCCCCAATTACTTCTTGATCAATATTGCGCCGGAGCAGGTCGCTGCGGTGAAAACGTTCCTCGCCGGACACCATGTTACGGCGACCGAATTTTACCCGATCGTGCGCGCCCGCCTGACGCAAATTAACGGCCAGGCGGCGGAGAGCAATAAAGACGAAGCGTTGAACCGTGAGCTGAATTTGACCTGGCGCAGCGAGCGGCCGGATCATAATCCGCTGGTGGCCGGCAGCTGGCCGCCCAAAGCCGGAGAGGTGTCAATCGAGGAAGGACTGGCGCAGCGGCTGGCGATCAAACCTGGCGATAGCGTGACCTTTACCGGCGATACTCAGGAGTTCAGCGCGACGGTCACCAGCGTACGCAAAGTTGACTGGGAAAGTCTGCGGCCAAACTTCTTCTTTATCTTCCCGCCGAATGCGCTTGACGAGCAGCCGCAGAGCTGGCTGACCAGCTTCCGCTGGGATAACGGCAATACGCTGTTGACGCAGCTTAACCGCGAATTCCCCACCGTCAGCCTGCTGGATATTGGCGCGATTCTCCGTCAGGTGGGCCAGGTGTTGACGCAGGTCAGTCGGGCGCTGGAGGTGATGGTGGTGCTGGTGACCGCGTGCGGTATTTTGCTGCTGCTGGCGCAGGTCCAGGTCGGTATGCGCCAGCGCTATCAGGAGCTGGTGGTCTGGCGCACGCTGGGGGCCGGAAAGTCGCTGTTGCGTACCACGCTGTGGGCGGAGTTTGCGCTGCTGGGGGTGGTTTCCGGAATAGTGGCGGCCATCGGCGCGGAGGTGGCTTTGGCGATGCTGCAAACCAAAGTGTTTGATTTTCCGTGGTCGCCGGACTGGCGACTGTGGGTGATGTTACCGCTGTGCGGCGCGCTCCTGCTGTCGTTATGCGGCGGCTGGCTGGGGTTGCGTCTGTTAAAAGGCAAAGCCTTGTTTCGCCAGTTCAGCCAGTGACTGGAGGGAGACCTCATCGGGCAAGCGCCTGGCGACGCTGCGCTTGCCCGAACCGACGGGAAAATAGAGCCTGTTGATATATTGGAACCGTAGGCCGGGTAAGGCGTCAGCCGCCGCCCGGCAAAATACGCGCGCTATCGCGAAATAAACGCTATTGCAGATGACCGTGGTTCAGCGCGGTGAGCGGTTCATTGACGTCGAAAACTTTGCCGATAACCTCATCAACGCCGAGTGATTTCAGGCGCGCGGTATGCTTATTGAGATAAGCGAGGGCGGTCTCTTCATCCTCGAAAAGATAGATCCCGCCCGCTTCGTGGTTCTTTTCGCTTTCAGTCCAGACCTTCCAGATAAACCCCGGCTCCTGATTGATGGACTCGGCCAGCTCCACGAGCTGGCGGGACATCTCGCTGCCGAAGGGGCCGTTAAAGGCAAAGTGCAGCTGCAGTAGTTTTTTCGACATGCTTCCTCCATGGATAATATTTGAGCGGTAGTACTTCATTTTAATGACAGAACGATGAAATGATAATCGCTGACTTTTTAAACGCACAAAATGATAACTCACTGATTTTTAACAGCACTAAACATTAAAAACCCAACAACACGTCATGCCAAATCACGGTTAATATTCAGCTGGAAACTATAAGGTTGCTTATTACTCAAGGAAAAAGCATGGCACATAAAATAAAAGCGCTGGCGGTGACGATCGGCGCAGCACTGGCGTTAACCTCTTTCGCATCCCAGGCAGAGATTACGTTACTGAAACAGGACCCGCAGGCCGGAGATCCGCTGAGCCGCATCAACTTTACCGTCGGCGGGAGTATTCGTCCGCAGTTCAACATGATGTCCGGCGACGGCGATAAAGGGTCTTATAAACGTAATGGTTTTGATGGCGGGACCCGTTTCCGCTTCGCCGCTGATTATTATCTGTTTGATGATATTAGCTGGATCAGCTATTACGAGCTGGGGGTCAATATTCCGGCGTTGTTTGACTGGGATAACCACTATGCGGAAGGCGCCAATAATACGAGCCGCCGTATGTTGTACACCGGGCTGAAGAGCGACACCTGGGGGACACTAACCTACGGTCAGCAAAACAGTATTTACTACGATGTGGTTGGGGCGAAAACCGATATCTGGGATTACGACATGATCGCCCAGGCGCCGGGTAACGGCATCAACGGCGACTACGATGGTTCGTATCGTTCCCGTAATATGCTGAAATATAAGAAAACGGCGGGTGACGTTGACCTCTATGCCTCCTATTTGTTTGAAGATAATGAATATCTGCCGGGCAATGGCCTGCGCTATAAACGTAAAGGCGGCGGTTCCGTGGGCGTGGATTATCACATCACTAAGGACCTGACCTGGGGGACCGCGTGGAACTACACCCGTGCCGAGATGCGCGACCCGTCAACAGCAGACAATAAAACCTATGATCAGAATATCCTCGGTACGGCGCTGAGCTGGAAACCGGATAACTGGACCTTCTCCTTCGGTGGCGGCTGGTATCAGAACTTTATGACCACGAAGAAAACCGATGTTTACGACTATTTCGCCGGGGATGCCTGGGGGATTGAGTACTTCGCCGGTTATACCTTCCCGATTGGTCAGTACGCGGTGAAAACGATTCAGCCGTACTTTATGGGCGATCGCCTGGAGTACGTCAACGGCCGTAACTATCAGCGAATTGATAACGGGCTGGGGATCAGCTTCCAGCTGGATTACGGTTTCCGCGTTGATTATGAGCACGTCTTTACGTCCAGCACCGACAACCTGGGCGATATGAACCTGGTGCGTCTGCGCTACGACTTCTAAGCGGCTGCGACTCCCCGGTGGCGCTGCGCTTACCGGGGTTACAGGCTCACCCGTAGCCCCGGCTAAGGCGTCGACGCCGCAAGCCGGGGCTGTAGGGAATTTGATTACTTCGTCAACCAGGAGGCGACGTCATTCCAGCTGCCGCGAAAGATAATTTTTTCCGCTTTTTTGCTCAGCTGATAGCGATACATCGGGTCGTAGTACTCTTTCAACAGCGGCACCAGCCAGGCAAAATGGGCATCGGTCGTAGCATCTCGCTGCTGCGAAGCCAGCGCCTCGTCAAGCAGGGCGGTGAGCTGGGCAAAACGCTGTAGTCCCAGGCGACGGCGAATGGCAAACAGACCGTGATGCAGGTATTCGCTGTACTCCTGCCAGCCTTTCTCTTCACCGTAAGCATCAATAAAATCACGGTGCATACGGTCAAAATACTCTTCCCGCAGGCGCTCCAGGCGGATCTCAAACGGGTCTTCCACTACCGCCAGCGGCGATTGCGCCATGCGCTCACGCATGCATTCCGGCAGGTGGTTCGCGCCGATCATATGTCCTTCATCTTCCAGCACCCAGCGACGATGCTGCCCGGCTTTTTTCAACATCGCCACCGCCAGATGGTTTTCAAATGTTGCCTGGGCGTGCTGGTCACGCAACGTGCGGCCGAACGATGAGCCGCGATGGTGGGCGAGCCCCTCCAGATCGATACCGTCGGGTCGGGAGCAGACCAGCTGGGTCTTGCCGTTGCCGGTACAGCCGCCGATCAGCGCTATCGGGCGTTGGACCAGCTCTTCGGTGAACTGGATAGCGGCCTGGCGCAGCGCCTTATAGCCGCCGACGATCAGCGGGTACTCGATGCCGGCCTCATGTAGCCACTGTTGCACGATGTGCGAACGCTGGCCACCGCGGGAGCAGCACAGATAGCCCTGCGGATAACGTAAACAGGCATCACGCCATGCGGCGAGACGCTTTTCCCGCACCTCGCCGTTGACTAACTGATGGCCCAGCGCTAATGCCGCGTCCGCGCCGTGTCGTTTATAGCAGGTGCCGACGGCGGCGCGTTCGGCGTCGTCCATCAGCGGCAGATTCAGTGCCGCAGGAAGTGCGCTTTGGCGGAATTCGATCGGGGCGCGGACGTCAATGATTGGCGTGTCCGCCGTGAGAATGGTGCGGTAATCCGTCCCATTTTTCATGGGTCATCCTTCTGAAGTCAAACTGAAAGCGTCTTTAAAATAAGAAAATCTTTAAAGCAAGGAGGGGATTCTACGCGCCTGAATGTCTGCCGGGGAAGGGCGAAGATCAATTCCCCGGCAAATAGCCGTTTTCATTCGGGCGCACAGGCGGCGGATGCGCCGGGCGCCAGAATGTGTCAGGAGGGTTAAGCCAGCTGGGATTGCGCCCAGAAGATACCGCTGGCGTACTCCGGCGGCAGAATAGGTTTTAAGGCTTCCAGCGTGGCGCTCAGGCGGTCGGTATCGCTGTCGGTCAGGTTAAGGTGACCCACTTTGCGCCCCGGACGCACTTCTTTGTCGTACCAGTGCAGATGCACCAGCGGCAGCTTCAGCCAGTCGTAGTTCAGATCGCTACCGATCAGGTTGATCATCACCGAAGGGCTGTTCACTACCGGCGGCGGCAGCGGCAGGCCGGTAATCGCCCGCAGATGCAGTTCGAACTGGCTGATCGAGGCCCCGTTCTGGGTCCAGTGACCGCTGTTGTGCACGCGTGGCGCCAGCTCGTTAATCAGCAGGCCGTCAGCGGTGACAAAACACTCCATCGCCATCACGCCCACGTAGTTCAGCTCGTTCATAATGGCGGTAAGCATGCTTTCCGCCTGGTCCTGCTGGCGGGCATTGGCCTGCGGGAAGGCGACGCTGGTACGCAGAATGCCCTCCTGGTGCAGGTTGCGGGTAAGCGGGTAGAACACCGTGCTGCCATCCTGCGCGCGGGCGCCAACCAGCGACACTTCGGCGGAAAAGTTGATGCCTTGCTCAACAATACATTCGCCATAGTTTTCATCCGGCAGCTGCGCAATGTCGTTTTCGCGCAGTCGCCATTGGCCGCGACCATCGTAACCGCCCACGCGACGCTTAACGATAGCCAGTTCGCCCAGACGTGCGAATACCGCCGGCCACTCGCTTTTATCTGCCAGCAGCTGCCACGGCGCGGTGGCGAGCTCCAGCTTATCAAACAGCTGTTTTTGCGTCAGACGGTCGGCAATGATCGGGAACACATCGCGGTTAACAAACGCCGGGTGGCGCGCCAGTTCACGCGTGAGCGCCGTTTCCGGCCAACGTTCGATTTCGGCAGTGATCACGCTTTGCTGAAACGGCACCGCTTCAGGATCGGCTTCCAGACCGACTGGCCAGACGGCGATACCCAGCGGTTCACCGGCCTGGCGCAGCATCCGGCCTAGCTGGCCGTTGCCAAGGATGCAAACCTGCTTCATGCCGCACCCCGCGGATCCGGATTCTCCAGCACCTCATCGGTCTGGGCCTGGCGCCAGGCGCTCAGGCGCTGATGCAGTTCGGCATCGTGCACCGCCAGAATCTGCGCCGCCAGCAGGGCCGCATTGGCGGCACCGGCTTTGCCGATGGCCAGCGTGCCGACGGGAATTCCGCGCGGCATCTGAACAATAGAGTAGAGACTGTCTACGCCGCTTAACGCCGCGCTTTGCACCGGCACACCTAATACCGGCACCAGAGTTTTCGCCGCAATCATGCCCGGCAGATGCGCCGCGCCGCCCGCGCCGGCAATAATCACCTGATAACCGTTGCTTTCCGCGTCTTCGGCAAAGCTAAACAGCTTATCGGGCGTCCGGTGTGCGGAGACCACTTCAACATGGTACGGAACGTTCAGGGCATCAAGGATTTCTGCGGTAAACTGCATGGTAGCCCAGTCGCTTTTGGACCCCATCACGATGGCGATACGCGCCGAATTATTGCGGGAAGACATGCGTCTTAAAACTCCTGTGGGTGTGCTTCACACTGCTTTAGAGGCCACAGAGAATAACATGATCTTTCGGCAAGGAAAACGGTTGCGTCACCGGTGATGGGGTGAAAATGCGCTGGAAATTAAAACGGGAATGCGATCAGCTCAACGTCGTCTTTGCTGACTTTGACCATCGACCCTTCGCTGTGCCAGGCGCCGAGGACGACGCGAAATGCCGGTTTGCCGTTGGCCTCTAGCGGGTGGACGGCAGGGCGATGCGTGTGACCGTGAATCAGCCACTGCACCTGATGTCTTTCCAGCGCGTCGACCACGGCCTGCGGATTGACATCCATGATTTCCAGCGACTTGCTGCTGTTGGCCGCTTTGCTGTCGGCGCGCATTCTGGCGGCGATACGGCGGCGAATAAACAGCGGCAGGGCAAGGAACAGACGCTGAATCCACGGTGTATGGACTTTGGCACGAAAAGCCAGATAGCCCGGATCGTCGGTGCACAGCGTATCGCCGTGCATGATCAGGACCCGACGGCCATACAGATCGAGCACGTTTTCTTCCGCCAGCAGCCGCATCCCGCAGGCGCGTGCGAAGCGCTGGCCCACGAGAAAGTCGCGGTTGCCGTGAACAAAATAGCAGGGCACGCCAGATTGAGTTAATGCGTTGATTGCCGAGGCGATTTGCTGATGCAGCGGGTTCGGATCGTCATCGCCAATCCAGGCTTCAAACAGATCGCCAAGGATATACAGCGCGTCCGCCTCGCGGGCTTCGCCGGCTAAAAAGCGTAGAAAACCGGCGGTGATCGCCGGTTCTTCTGTTTGCAGATGCAAATCCGCAATAAAAAGTGTCGCCACGAATTACTCGCTGACGGTGACGCTTTTGATCACCACATCTTCTTTCGGCACATCCTGATGCATGCCGCTGCGGCCGGTAGCCACCGCTTTGATTTTGTCGACCACGTCCATACCTTCAACCACTTCGGCAAATACGCAGTAGCCCCAACCCTGCAGGTTTTCACCGGAGAAGTTCAGGAAGTCGTTATCGACAACGTTAATGAAGAACTGCGCGGTGGCGGAGTGAGGTGCCTGAGTACGGGCCATGGCCAGAGTACCGCGGGTGTTTTTCAGACCGTTGTTGGCTTCGTTCTGGATCGGGGATTTGGTGGTTTTCTGCTCCATGCCTGGCTCAAAGCCGCCGCCCTGGATCATGAAACCGTTGATAACACGGTGGAAAATGGTGTTGTTGTAGAAACCTTCGCGGCAGTAATCCAGGAAGTTTTTAACTGTTTCCGGCGCTTTGTCGTCAAAGGTTTTGATGACGATATCGCCATGATTAGTGTGGAAAGTAACCATTTTTGCATCCTGTTCCGATGATTGTGGTGCTTAAACCCAAAGTTGGGCGTGACATAGGGGGCTGTTATAGCATAACCGCCGGGTTCGATCACCTTGCATTGTGTGCTGCTTCGGGGTTGAATTAAGGTTAGAATACGCGACCTGATATTCACACACGTCTACACGGAATCTTCGATGTTAAAAATTTTTAATACACTGACGCGCCAAAAAGAAGAGTTTAAGCCTATCCATGCCGGGGAAGTGGGCATGTACGTGTGTGGAATTACCGTTTACGATCTCTGTCACATCGGCCATGGCCGTACTTTCGTCTCTTTTGACGTGGTTGCCCGCTACCTGCGTTTTCTCGGCTATAAGCTGAAGTACGTGCGCAACATTACCGATATCGACGATAAAATCATTAAGCGTGCTAATGAGAACGGCGAAAGCTTTGTCGCGCTGGTCGATCGCATGATTGCCGAAATGCACAATGATTTCGATGCGCTGAATATTCTGCGTCCGGATATGGAGCCTCGCGCCACCCATCATATTCCCGAGATCATTGAAATCACTGAACAACTGATCGCCCGCGGTCATGCGTACGTGGCGGACAACGGGGATGTGATGTTCTCGGTACCGACCGATCCGAATTACGGGCAGCTGTCGCGCCAGGATCTGGACCAGCTGCAGGCCGGCGCCCGCGTGGATGTCGTTGACGTCAAGCGTAACCCGATGGACTTCGTGCTGTGGAAAATGTCGAAAGAGGGCGAGCCAAGCTGGCCGTCGCCGTGGGGCAACGGTCGTCCTGGCTGGCACATTGAATGTTCGGCGATGAACTGCAAACAGCTGGGCAACCATTTTGATATCCATGGCGGCGGTTCGGATCTGATGTTCCCGCATCATGAAAACGAAATAGCCCAGTCCACCTGTGCTCACGACGGGGAATACGTTAACTACTGGATGCACTCCGGGATGGTGATGGTTGACCGCGAGAAAATGTCAAAATCGCTGGGCAATTTCTTTACCGTACGCGACGTGCTGAAGTACTACGATGCGGAGACTATTCGCTATTTCCTGATGTCCGGCCACTATCGTAGCCAGCTGAACTACAGCGAAGAAAACCTCAAGCAGGCGCGTTCTGCGCTGGAGCGTCTGTATACCGCGCTGCGCGGTACCGACAAATCGGTAGAGCCGGCCGGCGGCGACGCCTTCGAAGCGCGCTTTATTGAAGCGATGGATGACGATTTCAATACCCCGGAAGCCTATTCCGTGCTGTTCGATATGGCGCGTGAAGTCAACCGCCTGAAGACGGAAGATGTCGCCGCGGCTAACGCCATGGCCGCACATATGCGCAAGCTCTCCGGCGTGCTGGGGTTGCTTGAGCAGGAGCCGGATGTCTTCCTGCAAAGCGGTGCGCAGGCTGACGACGGTGAAGTTGCGGAAATCGAGCGGCTGATTCAGCAGCGTCTGGATGCGCGTAAAGCGAAAGACTGGGCCGCTGCGGATGCGGCGCGTGACCGTCTCAATGAGATGGGGATCGTGCTGGAGGACGGCCCGCAGGGAACCACCTGGCGCCGGAAGTAAGCAATAAAATAACGCCCGGCTTGCCGGGCGTTTTTATGATCAATCTTAAACCACCTCCTGTGGAGGTGGCGATCGTTCATTAAGCAGGATCAGGCGGTAACGGTGACGCTCTGGCCTTCAAAACTCACCGTCTGACCGGCGACGATTTTGCAGCGTTTACGGGTTTCTACCGCGCCATCCACCTTCACCAGGCCATCGGCAATCGCTATTTTTGCCTGCGCGCCGCTCTCACTCCAGCCTTCCAGCTTCAGCAGATCGCACAGTTCAACGTGTGGGTGTTTGCCCAGAGAAAAATTCGCCATCTCAGGCCTCCTGAATGTCGTGATATTCTTCGCACGCCTGTAGCGTGTTTTGAATCAGTGTAGCAACGGTCATCGGGCCAACGCCGCCCGGGACTGGCGTAATGTATGACGCGCGTTCTGCGGCATCTTCAAAGACGACGTCTCCGACCACTTTGCCGCTTTCCAGACGGTTAATACCGACATCCACAACGATGGCGCCTTCTTTGATCCACTCGCCCGGAATAAAGCCCGGTTTACCGACCGCAACAATCAGCAGGTCAGCATTTTCAACATGCTGACGCAAATTCCGGGTGAAGCGGTGGGTCACGGTAGTCGTGCAGCCCGCCAGCAGCAGTTCCATGCTCATCGGACGGCCGACGATGTTCGATGCGCCAATCACCACGGCGTTCAGGCCATAGGTGTCGATATTGTAACGCTCAAGCAGAGTGACGATTCCGCGCGGTGTGCACGGGCGCAGACGCGGGGCGCGCTGGCACAGGCGGCCGACGTTGTAGGGGTGGAAACCGTCAACATCTTTGTCCGGGGCGATACGCTCCAGTACTTTCACGTTATCAATTCCGGCAGGCAGCGGCAGCTGTACCAGAATACCGTCGATAGTGGTATCGGCATTCAGCGTATCAATAAGCTCCAGTAATTCCGCCTCGCTGGTGGTTTCCGGGAGATCGTATGAGCGGGAGACAAATCCCACCTCTTCACACGCTTTGCGCTTGCTGCCGACATAAATCTGCGACGCCGGGTTACTGCCGACCAGTACAACGGCTAACCCTGGGGCGCGTTTTCCGGCCGCAGTGCGGGCCTTCACTTTTTCCGCAACCTCAGAGCGTACCTGCTGCGCAATCGTTTTACCGTCAATAATTTTTGCTGCCATCAGAGAGAGGATTCCATCTGTATCGTATCGAAAGGGGGATGCGGATATTTTGTCAGAAGCCAGCCTCGCTGTCAGTCCTCGTTTGAGTTTTTATCCCTCTTTGAGCAAACTCAGGGCTAAAAACACCGCTGTTTAAAGGGCTATTGGGGGCATTTTGGGGGCGTTAGGACTCTTTATTGTTATCGCCGATGTATCAGTACTGAAAACCGGCGCCGGGCGATCTTTGCACAACCTTTGTTTTATATGTAGGCAAGTTAGTTATGCTGCCGCAGTTTGATGGCAAAATGCATTGACTCACTGAGCGTTGACCGTATAATTCCAGGCGGTTTCACTCGTCGAAGCATCCGCATTTCAGTGCGCCCTTAGCTCAGCTGGATAGAGCAACGGCCTTCTAAGCCGTAGGTCACAGGTTCGAACCCTGTAGGGCGTACCATTCAAAATCAACAGTTATCAACTTCCTCCAGTCGCTGATTTTTCCTCGTGGGACATATTTGGGACATCTTCTGCAAAAATGGCGTCAATTTATCGCTCAGCTCCGTGAAATGGTGAGGTGTCAGGTGGCATCTTTGCGTATCATCTCTACGTGTTCCCACTGCCTGTAGAACAGAAAGCGGAACGCCAGACTGAATTAGCCAACTGGCGGCCATCGGTTCGACCAGACAATCTAGTTAGAGGAAAGTGAATTGATAAAGGACTACCTGATTGTGGCCTACCTGACGGCAATTGCTGGCTGGCCCGTCACGCTGACATTACTTGGTCTTTCTGCAGGGGTGGCTCTCTGTTCGAGACGCAGGGTGCTGGGCGTTGTCCTCATCGTTTTGTGCATGCTGGTGGCCATCGCAGCGTGGCAGTTTGAACGTTATATGTAGAATCATACCCCCCTCATCAGTAGGCCAGTCGATGAGGTCGGACGGATTGGCATCAACCTTGTTCTCCAGCAATCCAGAGCCTGGCTGTGTTCAGATTCCTTACCTTCAGCACTGTACATGAAATTGATTATCTGAATGAGCTCACCCCAGATTTAATCCGTAATGAATTTTTCCTGATTAAATGCCATCCGGGTAAAGTTATTTGCACTGGTCCATTATGAGAACCCTCCAGAATCAACATTGCATGATAAATAGTCAATGTCAGACCATGGAAAAATATAGGGAGATGCATTTGGGGAGATGTATAATTTTATTAACTTGTTAGTCGATTTCAGTAAGCGAACGCAGAATTGTCGTTATTAAAAATGGCGACCACGGTCGCCATAATGATTAATAACAGGTACCGCCAGCATGATGTGAACCTGTTCCGCCATGCGGATGGGTGCCTTTCGGACAGGCGATTGCAGAAACCGACATGACGCCAAACGCGGCAACCAGAATTATTACTATGATTTTTTTCATTTGTTAAACCTTGCCTGAAACGGTAATGCGATGGTTATTGCAGGTTCGCTCTGCGGCGATTAAATATTACATCCGGCCTAAGACCGTTCTGATGTAGGGGATTAATATTATCTTTTTTATGCGTCTATTGCATTTATCAAACGGGTATAAAAACCGCTCGCGTTATCCATTTTTGCCGATTTCGGAAAGCAGGGATGCTGCACGCAGATGACAAAATTGTCATTCGGCTGGCGCCTTTTTGTCGGGCGGCGATGAGTAGACTGGTATGACTGTTTTTCTGACGGCATATAGCCATGAACGTATTACGCATCAGACTCTTTCCGGTCATCCTTTTGCTGGCTGGCGCCCTGGCGCTATATCTGCTTTTTTTCCGCCAGAATGCCCTGTCGGCCTCTGCGAAAAACGCGCCGCCGCCGCTGGTGAGTTTATCATCGGCGCAGCTTACCTCGCTTCCGCTGAGTCTGACGACGCAAGGACATGTGGTCTCGCTTAATCAGGTTGATATTCAATCGCAAATTACCGGAACGGTTAAGCGCGTGGCGTTTCAGGAAGGGGCGTTTGTCCAGCAGGGACAGCTGCTGTTTACTCTTGATGATTCCACGCAACAGGCAACCTTGCATCGGGACCAGGCGTCCCGGATGCAGGCGCAATCGCAGCTGGACAAAGCGCAGCGGGATCTGGCCCGCGGACGTGCGCTGAAGGCGCAGAACTATATTTCTGCCTCCGACTGGGACACTTTGCTCAGTACCCGGCAACAATATGCGGCCCAGGTGCAGGCGGCACAGGAAGATATTCTTAGTGCCGAAGCGCAGCTGGGCTATACGCGGATTTATGCCCCGGTGAGCGGCAAAACCGGCGCGCTCAATGTGCATCCCGGTAGCCTGGTGCAGCCGGGCAGCAGTCAACCGCTGGTCACCGTGAATCAATTTGATCCGGTGGGAGTCGCGTTTACGCTCCCGGAAAATGATCTCAATGCCGTACTGGCGGCGCAGACCCAGGGCCCTGTCAGGGTGCTGGTCGATAACGCGAAAGGTGTAAAAATTGCCGGCACCCTCGATTTTATCGACAACACTGTCAGCACCGAGAGCGGAACCATTGCGCTGAAGGCGCGTTTTGCCAACGCGGATCGTCTGCTGTGGCCGGGGGCATTTCAGCATGTCAACGTCGAGGCCGGAACGCAGCAGGTTGTGGTGCTGCCGCCGCAGGCGATCCAGAACGGGCCACAGGGACACTTCGTCTACCTTATTGATAGCCACAGTCAGGTGGCGACGCAGCCGGTGAATCTGCTGCGTATTCAGCAGCAGATGGCGGTGGTCGAAGGCGTGAGTCAGGGGACCCGGGTAGTGGTTGAAGGAAGCAATAACCTGCGTCCTGGGGTGCACGTCGCCGTAGCGAAGGCGGCGGGGCAGGCGGAGCGTGTGCAATGAAGCTGGCTGAAGTCTGTCTGTCTCGACCGATTGCAGTGATGTTGCTATGGCTGGCGGTGATTGTCACCGGTGCTATCTGCTGGACAAAACTGCCGGTCGCGGCGCTGCCGTCGTTTGATATGCCAACGATTCGCGTTAACGCTTCGCTATCCGGCGCCAGTCCTGAAACGATGGCCTCATCGGTAGCGACGCCGCTGGAAAAGAACCTCGCGACGATTCAAGGCCTGTCGTTGTTGACCTCAACCAGCCTGCAGGGCGCGACGACCATCGTGCTGGCGTTCGATCCCTCGGTAAATATCGACTCCGCGGCCGTTGATGTTCAGTCGGCTCTGTATCAGACGATGAAGAATCTACCTGCGCAGATGACTACGCCGCCGTCGTTTCGCAAGGTCAACCCGGCCGATGCGCCGATTGCGACGATCGGTATCGATTCACCGTCAATGACGCTCTCTGACCTGAACCGCTACAGCGACGATCTTATCTCACCGGCGCTATCGACTATCAAAGGGGTGGCGGAAGTGAACGTCATTGGCCAAAAACGCTATGCCGTTCGGGTTGAAATTGATCCCGACCGCCTGGCGGCGACGAACCTGACGTTGACCGATGTACAGTCGGCCCTGAAATCGGCCAATGCGAATTCACCGGTTGGTGAACTGGACGGCAGACGGCAGATGATGATGCTACAGACTCAGGGGGATTTGAGAAATGCCGCAGACTTTGCCAGTGTGATTATCGCGACCCGCAACGGCCAGCCGGTGCGACTTTCCGATGTCGCCAGCGTCGAAGAGAGTATTGAGAACGCCCTGAGCTATAGCGCGGTCAATGGTCATACGGCGATTGTACTGAGCATTAACCGTCAACCTGGAGCAAATATTGTCTCGACCATCGACGCGATAAAACAGCTGCTTCCGCGCCTGCAGTCGCAGATGCCCCCTTCGGTAAAAATGCAGTTGCTCAACGATCGTTCCCTGTCAATTCGCCAGGCGATTCATGACGTTAACATCACCCTGCTGCTGACGATTGCGCTGGTTATCCTGGTTATCCTGTTGTTTTTGCGTAATCTGCGCGCCACGCTGATCCCGGCGTTGAGCGTGCCGGTTTCACTGCTCGGTGCCTTTGCGCTGATGTATTTACTCGGTATGAGTCTCGACAACATTTCGCTGATGGGGCTGACCATTGCCGTCGGGCTGGTGGTCGATGATGCCATCGTGGTGCTGGAGAATATCATGCGTTACCGGGAGGAGGGGGAGTCTCCATGGCGGGCGGCGCTGCTGGGCGTTCGCGAAGTGGCATTTACCGTCGTCTCAATATCGCTGTCGTTGGTGGCGGTCTTTATTCCGATTTTCCTGATGCCCGGTACTCTGGGACTGTTATTCCACGAGTTTGCCTGGGTCGTCTCGCTGGCGATTCTGGTGTCAGCGGCCGCCTCGCTAACGATTATTCCTCTGCTGGTGCCGTTGCTGGTCAGGCAGCATAACACCGCTTACCGTGCGCCGGCCTGGAGTCGTCACTTTGATCACGGTTTTGAAACGCTGCGCCAGGCATATGGCCGTGCGCTGGAGTGGGCGGTAGCGCACAAAGCGGTTATGGTGCTGACTGCGGTGGCGACAGTGGTGCTCAGCGTCGTGCTTTACCTGAACGCGCCAAAAGGCTTTTTCCCCCAGGAAGATATTGGTCAGATCGCCGCCAACATCGATGCCCCGCAGGATATGTCCTATGCCGGACGGCTGGCGGTGGCACAGCGGATCGGAAAAACGCTGCAGGCGGATCCGGCGGTCAGCGATATTGTCACCAAGGTTGATCACGATACGACCCAACTGATGCTGACCCTGAAAGATGCCGCACAGCGCCCGCCGATGGCGCAGGTGGTGCAGCAAATGCGCGCCGAAACCCGCTATTTGCCTGGAATCACCGTGTTTTACAGCCCGGTGCAAAACCTCAAGGTGGGCGGGCGATCGTCGAAAAGCAGCTACCAGTATACCCTGCAGTCGGTAAACAGCAGCGGTGGGCTTTCGCTTAATACGTGGGCCGATAAGCTGATGACGGGGATGAAACAGAGTGGGGTCTTTGTTGGCGTTAACAGTGATGCCGAACTCAACGGACTTCAGGCCCGGCTGCAAATTGATCGCGCTAAAGCCTCCCTGATGGGCGTCGACATCGATCAGATCCGCAATAATCTGTATGCCGCTTTTGGTACCCAGCAGGTTTCGACGATCTACGCTCCGGAAGATAGCTACGAGGTGATTATGGAGGTGAATAGCGCGTTCCGACAAAATGAGAGTGATTTAGCGAAAATCTACGTGCGTTCCTCCGCGAACACCTTGCTGCCGGTCACCACTTTTACCCGGATTACCCGTGGGCAGGGGGTGACAGCGGTAAACCATCAGGGGCAGCTACCGGCGATCACGATTTCCTTCGACCTGGCGCCGGGCAAGTCGCTCTCGGACGCCACTCGAACGATAGCCGAGATCCAGCAAGATATTGCGCTGCCGAATGCGGTTATCGGCAGTTACGCCGGGCAGGCGGCGCTATATCAACAGTCGCAGAGCAGCCAGATATGGCTTATCGTGATGGCGCTGGCGGTTATCTACGTTATCCTCGGCGTGCTCTATGAAAGCTGGATTCATCCGCTGACGATTCTCCTCGGGTTGCCATCTGCGGCCGTCGGAGCGCTGCTGGCGCTGCGGCTGATGAACATGGATCTCACGTTTATTGCGATGATCGGTATTTTGCTGCTGATAGGTATTGTGAAAAAGAATGCCATCATGATGATTGATTTCGCGCTGATGGCGCGAAGAAGCCACGGGCTTTCCGCCCATGATGCGATTATCCAGGCCTGCATGCAGCGCTTTCGGCCAATTATGATGACTACACTGTGCGCCATGATGGGGGCCTTGCCGATTGCTTTTGGCTGGGGGGCGGGGGCGGAGCTGCGTCAACCGATGGGCGTTGCTGTGGTGGGTGGGCTAGTGTTCTCGCAATTGATTACCCTGTTTATTACCCCAGTACTGTATCTTCTCTTTGAGAAAACTACGCGGAAAAGTGCGGCCCTGGCGCCGCAGACGGAGGCACAATGAGACTACTGCTGGTCGAAGATCAAACCATGGCGGCGGACTATATTGCGAAGGGGCTGCGGGAGAACGACTTTGTGGTCGATGTCGCGCACGATGGCGTAGACGGTTTACACTTTCTGCTGACTAACGATTACGATCTGGCGATCCTCGATGTGATGCTGCCCGGCATGAATGGCTGGAAGATCCTGGAGCTGGCCCGCCAGGCGGGAAAGATGACGCCGGTGATGTTTCTCACCGCTCGTGATGACGTTGAAGACCGGGTATGTGGCCTGGAGCTGGGGGCTGAAGACTATCTGATTAAGCCTTTCTCTTTCAGCGAGCTGTTGGCGAGAGTACGGGTGATTATGCGCCGTGGCGCGCCTCATGCTGCCAGCAGCGAGGAGGCTGTGCTGCAGATAAGCGATCTGCAACTCGATTTTCTCAAGCACCGCGCATCGCGTAATGGCAAACGTATTGAGTTGACACAAAAGGAGTTTTTGTTGCTGAGTCTGCTGATGCGCCGCCGTGGCGAAGTGCTGTCGCGTACCGTGTTGGCCGAACAGGTCTGGGATATGAATTTTGACCCGGAGACCAACGTGATTGATGTTGCCGTCCGCCGCCTGCGTAGCAAAATTGACGACGGGTATGAGGTGAAACTGCTGCATACCATCCGCGGCGCGGGATACGTGCTGGAAGAGAGGAACGATGCTGATTCCGCGTAATTTTCCGATAACGCTGCGGCTGACGCTCTACTTCTCCCTCGCCATGGGGCTGGTATTGTATAGCGTGACCGGCCTGCTGTACTCGACGATGCGTAACCAGCTCGGGCAGAAGGATGTTGACGAACTGCGCAGTACGCTGCGTTTTCAGCAGGAGATAGCTACGACCATCAGCGAGCGCCAGGGGCCGAAGGATCTCTGGCAGCAGGAGCTATTCGAGTTCATCGCTCGTCAGGAACGGCTGTCGCTGCGGATTATCAGCCCGGGCGGTAAGGTCTGGGCGCAGTCGAAAAATATGCACGTACCGCAGCAGGATTTTCCGGCCCCGTCCAGTGAGTTCCACTACAGCGAGTGGAAATATCACCGCCACGACGTCAGTGAAAAGTATCTCATCGTCTCAACGGAGTTTATCCTCAAAGATAATCAGCCGTGGCGAGTCCAGGCGGCGCTGAATGTGTCAAAAAACAATGAGATCATTGAAGACTACTGGCGACGAATGCAGATCGTCGCGGCGCTGGCGCTGGTCCTCTTTTCTGCTCTTGGCTACTGGCTGGCGCGCAGGGGATTGCTGCCGCTGCGCACCATGAGCCGGGAGATTGAGCATATCCACGCCGGGGAGTTACACACCCGCCTGTCGAGCCAGCGTTGGCCATCGGAACTGAATGCGCTGTCGGCATCCTTCGACGGCATGATGACCCGTCTTGAAGCCTCTTTTACGCAGCTGACCCGCTTTTCATCGGATATTGCCCATGAGCTGCGTGGCCCCATCAACAATCTCATCTCCGCCGCCAGCGTAACGCAAAGCAAAGCGCGCAGCGCGGAGGAGTACCGGGACACGCTGGCGGCCATTGTGGAAGAGGGAGAGCGCCTGTCGCGAATGATTTCATCGATGCTGTTCCTCGCCCGGGCTGATAATAGTCGCGAGCCGCTGCATCTTGAACACCTCACCAGCGCGACGGAGTTTGCTCGTCAGATAAACCTCTATGATGTGCTGGCGGAGGAGAAGAACATCACCCTGGTCAGCGAAGGGGACGTGGATTTTTACGCTGACCCTATTCATCTGCAGCGTGCGCTGTCGAATCTGCTGTCCAATGCGTTACGCCACACGCCCTCCGGCGGTAAAATTGTGCTGCGCGCCGGGCGGGAAAATGGCCAGATTGTGCTCAGCGTTGAAGATAATGGTGAAGGTATCAGCCCCGAACATTTACCGCATATTTTCGACCGTTTCTACCGAATGGATGACGCCCGTAGCAACGCAGAGAACACCGGTCTGGGGTTAGCGCTGGTCAAAACCATTGCGGAGCTGCACGGCGGCAGGATCGTTGTGACGAGCACACCGCGCCGGGGAAGCTGTTTTTCATTGATCCTGCCTGAGCGTAACGAAAGCGCCCTCAACCGAACAAAATTGTAATCCGGGCGTTGAGCCTGAGTCATCCACGGTAGCGGATAATGGATTATCCGCTGACTGTCAGGTGATCATCATGCATAACAACCCACATTCTCATTCTGCCGGCGCCGCGTTGGCGCGTGGTTGTTCTTACTTACGCCAGTTTATTGCCGACCCGAGGACGACCGGGGCGCTGCTGCCTTCGTCGGCCGTGCTCTGTCGCGCGATGATGAATCAGGTTGACTGGGGCGTCAGCCTGTCGATTGCCGAGCTGGGTGCGGCTAACGGTGTGTTAACAAAAGGGATCCTGTCGCGGATGCGCCGCGATGCGATGCTCGATGCCTATGAAATTAATCCGGGATTCATCGGCCAGCTACGGACCATTGACGATCGCCGCCTTAACGTGGTGGCGGCATCGGCGGAAAGGCTGATCAATCCCTACGATATCGTCTTTTCCTGCCTGCCGCTGCTCTCGCTTCCGCTGCGCATCAGTATGCGCATTCTGAATCAGATCCGCCAACAGATGTCGGCGGACGGGCTGTTTATCCAGTTTCAGTACAGCCCGTTGTCTGAAACGCTGCTTTCCCGCTATTTCCGCTGGCAGCGCATTGTGGTGATGCGCAATCTGCCGCCCGCACTGGTGTATGTCTGCACGCTACGTTAACGCTGGTCTGTACCAGCACAAGATATGTAATAAGAGGGTATATATGAATACGTCGACGACATCACCGCCGTGGCTGAATAAAGTGCCTGAGGTCACACTGGTCTTCTGGCTAATTAAAATGATGTCGACCACGGTCGGGGAAACCGGGGCCGATTACCTCAATATGGATTTGGGATTTGGTCTGCTGAATACTTCGTGGGTGGTCGGCGGACTGTTGCTCGTCACTCTGGTTTTTCAACTGCGGGAAACTCGCTATCAGCCGGCGATCTATTGGCTGACGGTGGTGTTTATCAGCATTTTCGGGACCCTGGTGACCGATAACTTAACCGATGCTTTACATGTACCGCTAGCCTATAGCTCACTCTTTTTCGCCCTGGCGCTGCTGGTGACTTTTGTTCTGTGGTACGCGCGAGAAAAGACCCTGTCCATTCACCATATCGATAACCGCGTCAGAGAGCGCTTCTACTGGTTGGCTATTTTGTTTACCTTTGCGCTGGGAACCGCCGTGGGGGATGGTCTCGCTGAAGGGCTGAACATGGGCTATTACAGCGCAGCGGCCTTCTTTGGCGGCTGGCTTCTAATCATTGCGACGGCACGCTTTGTTTTCCGTGCCAATGCGGTGTTCTGCTTCTGGGCGGCATATATCCTGACCCGTCCCTTCGGCGCAGCCTGCGGTGACCTGTTATCACAGCCGGTTGAAAACGGCGGTTTTGGCTTTGGCGCCAACGTCGTCAGCCTGATCTTCGGGGCCATTATCGTTGTACTGGTAGGCTGCCTGTCGATGATTGAACGACATAAGCCGGCACTACATTCCGTGCGCAACGATGAGGAATCACCGAGATGAAGAGAAAAGGAGTGTATCTGCTGTTACTTATGGCTTCGCTGCTGAGTATCGGGCCAGCGATGTCCGATGCGCGGGTCCATAAAGTGGCGAGCATATGGGTGCTTTCGCCAATGGCCTGGGAAGCATCCCGGCACTTACCGCCTGGGGATTGATTAACGTCCCGCCGCCGTCAATGCCGGCGGCGGTCTTTTCCGGGCTCTCGGTTAACTGACGTACAGCGCTATCAGCGCCACCGTTGCCGGGAGTGCCTGCACATACAGTATTTTTCGACTGGCGGTTGCGGCGCCAAACAGCCCGGCGATCACCACGCAGATCAGAAAGAACGCTTTAAACTCAAACCCGCTCTCTGGACTCCACAGTCCCCACAGCAAACCGGCGGCCAGAAAACCGTTATACAGACCCTGATTGGCTGCCATCACCCGGGTCTCACGGGCAAAACTGGCGCTAAGGCCGAATGCCCGGCGCCCGGTTTTACTCTCCCACAAAAACATCTCCAGAATCAGAATGTAGATATGGATGGCGGCGACGACAAAAATAAGCGTATTGGCTAACACGGTAGTCCTTAGTCAGGTTAGAGCACAGGAAGCCCTGGTAAAACCCGCTTTTTATCGCGTGTTTAACCGTTTATATCAAAGAATAGCCGCATCACCCTGGCTATGTTGGAAATTCGGCCTGGAGAATGTCTTCAGGGTGATCATGCGTTGGCTGTTGAGGGGAATTTACAGGATGGGAACGAAACCGTTAATACTTTCTTTGGATGGACAAGAGGCCATCCCTCTGAATACGGTGTCCGGGACGCTGGGTCACCTCGGTATTGATCTCCGCGCGCTCGCGAATTCAGGAATGTGCAGTTTTGATCCGGGCTTCAGCAATACCGCCGGGTGTGAGTCGGCGATTTCCTATATCGATACGGAAAATAGCGTCCTGCTGCACCGTGGCTACCCGGTTGACCAGCTGGCCCGGCAGTGTGAGTTCCTGGAGGTGGCGTACATTATGCTGCACGGCGAGGCGCCCGATGAGGAGCGTTATCAGGTCTTCCGGGAAAAAATTACCCGCCATACCCTGGTGCATGAGCAGATGTCGAAAATGTGCAGCGGATTTCGGCGCGACTCCCATCCGATGGCGCTGATGTGTGCCATGGTGGGCGCACTGGCCGCGTTCTATCACGATGTGCTGGATGTCGAAAACCCCGAGCATCGTGCGCTGGCCGCCACCCGCTTGCTTTCCAAAATGCCTACGCTTGCGGCGATGAGCTATAAGTTTTCCATCGAGCAACCTGCGGTCTACCCGAGAAACGATCTCTCTTATGCCGGGAATTTCCTGCATATGCTGTTTGCGGTTCCAGCGGAAAAGTACCAGGTGAACCCGGTTATTGAGCAGGCGTTGAACCAGATTATGGTGCTCCATGCCGATCACGGGCAGTGCGCATCGACCACAACGGTGCGTGCGGCCGGCTCCTCCGGGGCGAATCTCTTCGCCTGCGTGGCGGCCGGTCTGGCGTCGATGTGGGGGCCGATGCACGGTGGCGCCAACGAGGCCAGTATGCAAATGCTGGGGGATATTGAGAGCGTCGAACAGATCCCGGCGTTTATCAGTAAGGTGAAAAGGGATCCTTTGGCTTTCCGCCGGCTGGGCTTTGGCAACTCGCGCTACAAATATCTCGATCCCCGGGCGGCCATTCTGCGCGAAACCTGCCATAAGGTGCTGGCAGAGCTGGGCATGTCGGACCGACTGCTTCAGGTGGCAATGGCTCTGGAAGAGGTGGCGCTCAACGATCCCTACTTTGTGGAGAATGGACTTTCGCCGAGCGTCGATTTCTATACCGCCGTGATCCTGAAAGCGATGGGGCTACCTTCGTCGATGTTTGTCGTTATGACCGCGGTGGGACGTACGCTGGGGTGGGTCGCGCACTGGAATGAAATGCACGAGTCGCCGCTGAATATTTACCGTCCACGTCAGATTTACACCGGACAAGCGGCGCGGGATTACGTTTCGCGTCGCGGGATAAAATAAGCGCATGCCCGGTCCGGTGATGAAAGGCATTGCCGGACTTTCCACATGCGGGGCAGGACAGGGAGCGGTTGGCCGGAGATACGTCGTTATGCTATCTGAAACGCAGCCGGTAGCGATGCAACAGGATGTCTGAGGAAGAGATAGCGTCGAGGGGCTGGCCTTTATCGGAAGAGTAAATTGCGCTGAAGTTTATATATCCGTGTTATCCGGGTTATTTGAAACGGCAATCCATAGCAGGGACAGGGAAAATAAAGCCAGCGCGGCGACGGAACCGATAATTCCGAGATAAATAAATAGTGTCATAAACATAGTGTGACCTTCGGTGTGGTTAATCTGTGTGGGTTATATTTTTTTGAAATCAATCGATAAGCTCTCTTCCAGAGCATCAATCGCAATCTGCAAGAGGGGGCCTTCATCGGACCAGTTCTTCCTGGCTCCCGGGCTTTTCAGCAGCGTCAGCAGTCCTGCAGCACCCACAGGCGCACCGCTTCTGATAATTTCAAGCACGGCGTCCCCGATAATCGCTCTGACCGTCGGTAGCTCGGATGGAAGGCAAAAAAAAGTGTTTGCCGCTTTCATGTTGAAACCTCGAAGGACGCGTTCGGCGCGAGTTGCTGGCTCTTACGTTGGCTCAGGCAAATGACTCTGCATATCATTGTGGGCCACCTACGACGATGCACCTTTTTACAGGCGAAAGATACAAATTAATTCCCTTCAGAGAACATTTTAAAAAAACTTAAGTTATTGAAGGGGATAGTGAGTCTTACAGCGGTGCAGCCGCCGTGACCATTATAATTTTCCGTTTACGCGTTGATTATCCGACAAAACGTCGATTGCGGTTTGCAGGGCGATTTTATCATCGCGGCTTTTTTGCGTGCGCTGAAGCACCTGCAGATACTCATGTAGCGTTCTGGCGTTGATCGGGCGGCCAAGCTTTCCGACTTCAAGCACGGCATTACCCAGAATGATTTTAACGGGCGGGAGCTGGGCTGGGTACCAGTCGAGGATGTCTTCCGATTTCATAGCAAAAATCTCCGGGAGAGACAGAATACCACAAAATAAGCGTAACATGGGCGCCGGCAGGAATAAGCGCCTGATAAAGTTGTCAGTTATAGTCAGTTTGTGCATAGTTTTACTGGCAAAAAATACTGTTAAAAAGCTGTGAAAAATAATGCTTGCCAAAGGCTGGTTTACGTGCGTTAATGGCTTCAACGGTTTGAGTCTTAAAAATTATCTGCAACAGTTCCTGGAATTTTCTCATCGCATTTATCTTCTGATATCTCCTTTTGGGTATTTTTCTCTTCGATAAGTTTTTTTGCAGACCAGATATGCCCAAGGGCAAATTAAAAAAACGAACAACATATCTTAGACAATCACTAAAATAAGTCATGATTAAGTTGGTGAAAAACCTCAGATTAATCATGCAGAGAACGGTCGCAAAAGAAAGCGTATTCTTGGTCTGCTGTTCAGCACGGTGATTTCTGCACTATCCTTGAAAACCACAGATGAGTTTTCGCCAGAGTATAACCTCTAGTCCCTGCGGTAGTGAATGTTGTCACACATAAAGGTTAACATTATGACTGAATACATTCATTTCAGATGCCCGTGTTGTCATGGGTCACAATACAGAACATCGAATTACGATGTGACGGAAAAAAATCCCTTTGGCGCAAAATGTATCTTTTGTAAAACATCAATGATTACATTTGATAATATTGCTCCTTACATTTCCAACGGCGCGGCGACAATGGCGTGTCGGAAATAACGAAAGGGCCCCGGACGGGGCCTTTTCTTTTTCATCACCCAATGGATGGCATCGCCATCATTATGCTTTCAGCCAGGTGGTAGACTCATGAAGAAAGTTATTGTTTTTTTCAATGCATTACCGGCAGTTGTCGCGAAAATAGTGCCGGGGGTAACAACAATATTACGTGAGTATCCTAACGGTGAACAAAAACAGCTGCAGATCATGTCTGCTGAATTTCCTTCCTTGACGGGCGATCATCGCATTGTGCATGTTGCCTCCGATCGCGATTTAACCTCAGCCGAGATTCAAAACGCGGCGATAAAACTGTTGTCATAGCGCGGCGATAGCCGGTCGCCCGCGGCAGGATGAGTCCACTTCTATGCCGCGCCGACAGGGGCGACAGCATGATTTAATGGGTGAATGTCCGGTGAGCGCCTATAATTTAAAGGCGTGTGTTGCTATTCGAGGTAAAGTTGTATGATTACGTACCCGGAAGTTCGGCGCTGGGCATCGGTGATGCTGACCTCCGCTTTACGCGGAGAGATGTCCCAGGAAGAAATATTGAAACAGGTTCATATGATTTGTGAGAATCATGGTTCGGCGTGCCTGGAAGATGTTATCGATGAAATCTTAATTGAAGCGGGCCGTATTGGCTCAGGGCATAGCGACGGCACGTTTTATCGACATTGAACCTGAACATTAAAAGGCTATTGTAAAAGATCCTTTTTCATCGGAGATGGTCAGCTCTTTTCTTTCCGCCGCCCACACCATCTCCTGATTCTTAGAACTAAAATAAGACCCGCGCATAATTTTTTCTTCACCAAAATCAAATGTGATCTCAACAGGATGAACGGTGATGTCAATCATATAGAGATGGCCATCGACGTAACCTTTTACGCTGGCCGTGACCTGTTTCCCAATCCCGATATCGGTACGACAATTTTGAGCGTGAATTGTTGAGTTTTCAGTCATTTCTTATCTCTTGTTTGTCTGTAATCATTCGATATGAATAAACATTACCATATCTCATTCATCATATAAGCGTTAAATTAAGACTCATACTATTTATCTTATTTTTATCGGGATTTCTGCATTTAATAGGGTGATTGTGCTGTTTTTAGTGAAAACACCTGAATTTGCGCATCATGATACCTCAATCCGAGTTTGCCACCAGCGGGATACCTTCCGACAAATAAGTAAAACCGGTGTTATATGGATGCGGTTAATAATATCTGACGATGGATTATCACCATCGCGAGAGATGAACAGAAAATCAGGAATGAAGCATCCTGATTTCAGCGCAACGCGATGCTATCAGGTAAATAGCGGATTAAAACCCGATAAAATCCTCATCATGGTCATTTCCCGATGCGCCCTGAGGTTGTGTGTTTTTTAATCAGTTAGTGGTATGATAGACCACATTCATTCAGCGGGTAAAGGTCTATGTCATTCTTCGACAACGCAGTGAAGCGCTTGAGTTCCACCTCTGATACCACGGTAACCTGTCCGCAATGCGGGCATAAATCACGGCAGCCGGTGAACAAAATTAAAAAAGGGGCGACATTAATGTGTCCGCGCTGCAAGTCCCTGTTTATTGCCACTAAATAATGCTTTCACCTCTTCCGTCACGCCCCGGTGGGGCATGGCGGGAGAGGCGGCTGCCGCCTGGGCTTCAGCGTCGCTACGAGCTTGCGCCAGTGGCGATATGGCCAGGAGAATCAGGCATGCGAGAGCGTCGGGAACATCAGCTTACGCTCTTTAAAGATATTTTCTTTTGCCGCATAGATGAAAAGAAAATCATCAATTTCAATTTTTTCGTATTCACCTGCCCGGTCTTCCCTGGGCGTAAAGCCTAAAATAACCTGGCGGGTATGTTGCGCCGCAAGTTCATTCACGATCCTGGTCATCGAACTGGTGCTGTCACAGAAAATATCAAAACAGAGCAATGCATGATCGTTTTGCATGGCGATCGCCACGGCATTATTTTTCTCCGAGTAATAGACAAAGTGCTTCATAAACGCCGAGCAGTAGAACATCAGCAGACCGAAGTTATTGTGTGCCGAGAGGCGGGAGAACGGGTTGGCTTTCTGATAATAGTACTTGAGGATATTCACATCGCTCTCTTTATCCATATCCAGCTTGCGAAAATCCCCGGCAACGGGCGTAACCGGCAGGGCGTACTGGTATTCGTCGGTCTGTTCAAAGCCGAATTTAGGATAGAAATCAACGGTTGTGGAGTTAGCGAAGAGAAAAATACCGTCAGCCTGATCCTGCCAGTCAGCCAGAATATGGTTAATCAGCTGGCTGGCCAGACCCTTTTCGCGATAATCGGTGGCGGTCATCACGGTCCCAATCTGGATATAGCGCCTGGGCTCCCCCTGCCACATTAGATCGATAATGTTAGCCGACGCATTGGCAATCACTTTATTATGATCAACAAACGCATAAGGAATATAGGACTCGGTCCAGTAGCCTTTTTTGTACCACTCTTTAAAAGAGAGGTCAAAGGTCTTAATTGCCAAATTAATGAAGCTGTTTCTTAACACATCATCATGGACAACCTGCTTGACTAATTTGTATTTCATTGGTCTGTATTCCTTTTTATAAGTTCTGAGACCTGACACGACGACGACCATTTTAATAGCAAAATATTGACTCACTTATAGCGTTGAGTATGAACTTTTCACGATGTTTGTACAGTTTGTCCCTTCAGTGGTTTCTCAGGACGTTGGCTCGGTCACAGTACGCCGGGCAGGAAGGGGGGAGAAGCAGACGAATGCGCGGACAGGTGAGCGCCGATCCTTGACCGCCATCATTTTTGCGAGCGCATTTGCCGATAAAAGTTTCACTGGTAAAACTTATTAGCCCTGAGATTTAATTTCTATTAACTCTCACGCATTCCACTTTGTACAAGCTTGACAACATATTTTCTCATTGCTAATAGTTAAGCCACATCTTAAATAATAAACAAAGTTTAATATATGAAACTCAGCGTCGGGAGTTATGACAACAGCACAACCGTAGATAATGAGGCAGAAATACTGGCTGACTTTCAGCAGCGAAGTCAGCAGGCATATCAGAGCGGCGAAAATATCATGACTTTTTGTTATGGTGAAAGTCCACGGGAACGTATTGACTGGTTTATTTCTGCCGCCAGTAAAATGGGCACGATAATATTTATTCATGGCGGGTACTGGCAATCCTGTAATAAAGAGGATTTTGCTTTTATTACTGCCGGGCCGCTGGCCCGCGGGTTTGATGTGATGTTGGTGGAATATACGTTAGCGCCGCAGACGACGTTAACAGAGATCCATCGGCAGATTGGCGCGGCGCTGGATGCCATTGGCCGCCAGCCGGGTCTGTGCAGCCCGGTTTATCTGAGTGGGCACTCCGCAGGCGGCCATCTGGCAGCCTGCTGGCAGGCGCATCCGGTCGCCGATGCGGTCCTGGCAATCAGCGGGATTTATGAGCTTGAGCCTTTGCTGAGTACGGCGGTCAACCGGTCACTGCAGCTGACGCCCGCGGAGGTGAACGACCTCAGTCCGCTGCGTCATTTAGCGGAGAAGATCTCCCCTCTGACGCTGTTTTACGGCACCGCCGAGCGAACCGAGCTTATCGCGCAGAGTGAAAACTATGCTCAGCGGTTGCGCCAGCGGGGGAGGCCGGTTGACGTAATAGCCCTGCCGGGAGCTAACCACTACACCATCCTTGACGCGCTGTTTGCCACCGATGGCGCACTTTTCAGCCAGCTTTACCACGACGAGAATCCTTTATGCGAGACGTAATTCACACCGGCCTTCCGGATATCGGTCAGCCGTTCTCCTGGGCGACACGCGGCGGCGGGATGCTCTTTACCGCGCATGGCCCGGTTCGGGCTGATGGCACCATTGAAACCGGCCCGGCGGAACAGCAGATCGCCCTGACTTTCGATAATCTCACCCAGGCGCTACAGGCGGCCGGGAGCCATAGCGATAATGTTCTCCAGGTTATTATTTATCTGACTGACGTCAATGATGTTGCACGCCTTGATGATATTTACCAGCGCTATTTCAATGCCCCTTATCCTAATCGTTCGACGGTGATCGTTGATAAATTAGTGGTGCCGGGAATGAAAATAGAAATTACCGTCAGCGCTACGGCCTGAAAATAAAAATAAATATTCACCTGCCAGTCATATTTATTATGGCTAAGGATACCTATGTTCGCAGAAATTAAACCGTCGACTCCCGACCCTATTATGTCGTTAATGGAAGCCTATTTGCAGGACCGCAATCCGCGGAAAGTGAATTTGGGCATCGGCTTATATTATGACGAGCGAGGGGAGGTACCGCTGATGCGGGCCGTCGAGCTGGCAGAACAGCGCCTGCTGGCGCAGCAGCTGCCGCACGGCTATCCGCCGATTGAAGGCAGCGTAAGCTTTGCCAGCCAGATACAGACCTTGCTGCTGGGGCCTGCCGCCCCGGAGCATGCGCTGGCGACGGTGCAAACCGTTGGCGGTTCTGGGGCGTTGAAGCTGGCGGCCGATTTTCTCGTTCACTTTTTACAGCGTAAAGAGATTTGGGTCTCTGATCCAACCTGGGCCAACCATCAGGCGATTTTTTCCGGCGCAGGGCTGCAGGTGAACAGCTATCCCTACTTTGACAATCTCCGCGGCGAACTGCGCTTTGCCGACATGCTGGCGACCCTGCAGACGCTACCCGCCGGCACGGCGGTGCTGCTGCACCCATGCTGCCATAACCCAACCGGGACCGATCTGAGCCACAGCCAGTGGCAGACGCTTCTGGGCGTGGTTCAGGCGCAGGGACTGCTGCCATTTTTCGATATCGCCTATCAGGGTTTTGGCACCGGGCTGGAAGAGGACTGCTATGCGCTGAGGCTGGCGCTGGAAAGCGATCTGGATTTTATCGTCGCCAACTCTTTTTCGAAAAATATCGCCCTGTACGGCCAGCGGGTCGGGGGATTAACCGTACGCTGCGCCAACGCGCAGACCGCCGCCAACGTCCAGGGGGCCTTAAAGACCTTAATTCGCCGTAGCTATTCCTGTCCGCCGACCCACGGCAGCCGGATCGTCGACATGGTGTTAGCCGACGCGCAGCTCCGCCAGCTGTGGCAGGAAGAGCTGGCGGCCATGCGTCAGAGGATCCAGCAGATGCGCCTGCGTTTGTCCGCCGGCCTGGAGCAGGGCGGTTCTCAGCTGGATTACCGGCGCATCCGCGATCAGCGCGGGATGTTCAGCTATACCGGTCTGGACGAACGGCAGGTGAGCGAGCTGCGCCAGCGCTATGCCATTTATCTGGTGGCACCGGGACGGATGTGTCTACCCGGTCTTAATGGTGACAACATTGATTATGTCACCGCCGCTATTCTCGATGTGACCACCGCCGCTCGCTAAGGCAGGAACGAATGAAAGATCGCAAGCGTTTTGATGAGATTGCACAGCGCCAGGGCGGGCTGAAGAAACAGCTTACCGCCGGGCAAATGTCGATGTTGGCGATCGGCGGCGCGATTGGTACCGGGCTGTTTCTGGGGAGCGCCTACGCCATTCAGATGGCCGGACCGTCGGTGCTGCTGAGCTATCTGATAGGGGGGGGGATTGCGCTGCTGCTGATGGGCTGCCTGGCGGAGATGACTTCAGAGCATCCGACCCCCGGCTCATTCGGTGACTATGCCGAGTTTTATCTCAGTCCGCTGTGTGGATTCCTGGTGCGCTACTCCTACTGGTCCTGCGTGGTGCTGGCGGTGGGTACCGAGGTGACGGCCATTGGAATGTATATGCAGTTCTGGTTCCCGCATACGCCGGTCTGGCCCTGGGTGCTGCTGTTCTCCGCCCTGGTGATGGTGATCAACGTTATTGGCGTGAAATGGTTCGGACAGGTGGAGTATGCGCTATCGACGATCAAGGTTCTGGCGATCGTGGCTTTTATCGTCATCGGCCTGGGGATCCTGGCCTTCTCCGCCAACCCAACCTACGGCCTGCATAATTTTACCGATGGCGGTGGGTTTATGCCGTTTGGGATCAGCGGCATGTGGTTTGCGACCATTGTTTCTATCTTCAGCTATCTGAGTATTGAAATGATCGCCGTGGCGGCAGGCGAGGCGAAAAACCCGGTGGTGGCGGTGAAGTCTGCGTTTAAAGGGACCATCCTGCGCCTGTTTATTTTCTATATGCTGTCGATTGCGCTCATGCTGGCGATTGTGCCGTGGCGTCAGTCCGGCACCAGCGAAAGCCCCTTCCTGGTGGCGATGAACGTGATTCACTTGCCGTATGCCGGCGGTATTTTTAACTTTATCGTCCTGATCGCGGCGCTCTCGGCCATGAACAGCCAGCTGTATATCACCACGCGGATGATGTTCTCGCTATCGCGTGCCGGGCAGGCACCGGCTGCGTTCGGTCGGATCAGCGCGCGCGGGATCCCGGTGAATGCGTTGGCCCTCTCCTGCGTCGGCATCATGGTCTCTATTGTCCTGAGCGTGCTCTACCCGCAGCAGGCGTTTGCCGCGATGATGTCTATTTCGGTCTATGGAGCCTGTTTCACCTGGCTGATGATCTTTATCACCCACCTGTTTTTCCGCCGCCAGCATACGCAAACGGTGCTCAAATTTCGCTTGTGGGGTTATCCCTGGAGCCCGTTGCTGGGGGCTGCTCTGATGCTGGCGCTGCTGATTTCAACAGCGTTTACCGATTTCTTCCGCATGACGCTGTGGTTTGGCATTCCGTTTACGCTGCTGCTGACCGGGCTCTATTTTTATAGCCGCCGTTCCCGGCCCATCTTATCGACGATTCATCCGCCCGAAGCCGATCGGGCGCCATAAGATAACCGCTCGCCTCTGGCCGCAGGCGAGCGGTTATTCGCTATGCTTTCCCCCAGTCGCAGATAATAACGTGGTGACGACTACGACAGTCAGGGAGCGAACTGGACTGTCCGGCGTTGTCACCTTCCGTCTCTTTTGGCGGCGGTGAAAAATACCCCGCGCAGGCGGTCAGCAGTAACACTAAAGTAAGAATAAGAAGTCTGGACACAGAAAAACCTGGCAGCGTGGGGGAAGTGCCCGTTTTTATCATTAAGAATATGATCGGGGTGGAGCTATTTTGTTTAATTATGGATAATGGCGGCGCGAGAAAATAAACATAATGCCTGTCAGTTTATTCTCAACAAAATATTCCCTGAGTCAGCCATCATGATGCCAGCAACGCTTACAGCGGTTGCTCCGGTATTGAGTTTTTCCGGGTTATGATAACGGGTCAGCAAGCGGATATATTAACGCAAGAAGGAATGCCTCGATGGCCGATAAACACTGGTCAATCACCGAACGCCTGCATCTGACGGTAACCAACCCGAATGTGATCATTCGCGGCAGCCACAGCTACTACAGTGACTGCTGGGATCGCGGATTTGAACGTTGCGTGGTGCGCTACCTGCACGGCGATGCCGTCAGCGAAGGGTGGGAGCCCTTAGGTCATGTAGATAAGCTCTTTATTGGTAATTTTGTCTGTATCGCGCCGGAAGTGGTGATCCTGATGGGCGGCAACAGCACGCACCGGATGGACTGGATCAGCCTCTATCCGTTTGTATCATGCGTTAACGAAGCCTATCAGCATCGCGGTGATACCGTGCTCGGAGATGGTTGCTGGATTGGCATGCGGGCGATGATTATGCCGGGCGTCACAATTGGCGAAGGCGCCGTGGTGGCGGCGGGAGCGGTGGTCACCAAAGACGTTCCGCCATATGCCGTCGTCGGCGGAAATCCGGCTACCTTTATTAAGTATCGTTTCCCCGAACCGGACATTGAGCGACTGCTGAAGCTGGATCTCTATCAATTAGAGGAAGAGACATTGTTGAACCTGCAGCCGCTGCTCTCCAGCCCGGATATTAGCGCGCTGGAGCAGGCGGTGGCGCAGCATCGACAGGATCGCGCTTAATCCGCCTGAAAGCCGGGGCTCGTCCCTGCCGGGGCCGCGGCTCTGTTGCGTGGCGACGGCGGGGAGTCCAGATAACCGGCTTTACCGCCGCTGAAGCACGCCACTTTAATGCGCCCGCGTGCGGGTGTTTCCCGGAATAGTCCGCGTCCTGCGGAAAATCAGTCGCTGCGCTGGGCGTAATACTTCTCGGTCTGTGCGGCGACGTAGCTTGTCCCGCCGCATGAGCGGAGCATTGGGCATCATCATCCGCTTTTTCCTGGGCAATGTCGGTAGAGAGCCGGGGGGAATAGCAGCATGTGTCTCCATGAATAGTCTGCCGCTCGGGGGGCTTCCCGAAACGTCAGAGGCACAACAGGCCTTCATTTTTCTGAAGTAATGACGCAGATGTTAATAAACCATTGCCGGTTTTGTTTAGAAATAAAAACTGGCTAAGCGAAATAAGTGCAGAATGATATAACGCGTTCAAGGTAATGACCCCTATCATAAATAGGGAGGGGAAATGTGTTATCATCGCGCCTTTCCCTTTTCGTTTTGGGCTCTTTTTTATGCAACAACCTGTTGTTCGCGTGGGAGAATGGCTGGTTACACCCTCTGTTAACCAAATCAGCCGGAAGGGGCGCCAGCTTACTCTGGAACCGCGCTTAATCGATCTTTTGGTCTTCTTTGCCCGTCACCCTGGTGAAGTGCTCAGCAGGGACGAGCTTATTGATAATGTCTGGACACGTAACGTGGTCACCAGCCACGTCGTCACGCAGAGTATTTCCGAGCTACGTAAGTCGTTGAAAGATGGCAATGATAGTAGCCTCGAATATATTGCGACGGTACCCAAGCGCGGCTATAAGCTCACGGTGCCGGTCATCTGGTGCACGGAAGAGGGGGAAGAGCCCGCGATGGCGATCTCCCCTACGGTCCCCGCTGCGACGCCTGACCTGACGACCCCGACGCGCGCTGCCGGCGAGATTGAGCAAGGCCAGACGCCGTCCGCAAAACCGGAGAAGCGCCGACGTATTACTACCTTCTGGGTATGGATCCTGTTCCTGCTGGCGCTGGGTTCCTGCGTGGCCCTGGTGGCGCTGTCGTCGATCGAGTCGCGGCCACCGGTGAATAAAGCGCGCCTGCTGCTGAACCCGCGCGATATCGATATCCATCTGCTGAAAGGTAACTCCTGCACCAACTGGGCATCGCAGCATTCGTATGCGGTGGGCCTGGGCAGTCTGGTGACCACGTCGCTCAACACCTTCTCGACCTTTATGGTGCATGACAAAACCAACTACAACATTAATGAGCCAAGCAGTTCAGGTAAAACGCTGACGATTGAGTTCGTCAACCAGCGGCACTATCGCGCGCAGCAGTGCTTTATGTCCGTGCAGATGGTGGATAACGCCGACGGTTCAACGATGATGGACAAACGTTATTTCATTACCAGCGACAACCAGCTGGCGATTCAAAACGATCTGCTGAGCAGCTTATCGGAGGCCTTAAAGCAGCCGTGGTCGGAACGCATGCAGGCGATGCTGAAACAGTATCAACCGTCGCACAGCACGGCGCTGACCCATTTCTACGAGTCGCATCAGTTATTAATGAACGGTGATGTCGATTCCTTAGGTAAGGCCAGCGCGCTGCTTGATGATGTGATTAAAGACTCGCCTGAGTTTGCTTACGCCTATGCGGAAAAAACGCTGGTGGATGTTTTACGTCATTCGCAGCAGCCGTTAAATAAAGAGCAGCTCAACGCGCTGTACGCTGAAATCACCCGGGTTGGCGATATGCCGGGGATCAAAGATACGGCGGTATTTTACCAAATTAAAACAGTGGATTTGCTGGGCCAGGGTAAAGTCGATGAAGCGTATAACGCGATTAATACCGGGATCGACCTTGAGATGTCGTGGATGAATTACGTGCTGCTGGGTAAAGTCTACGAGATGAAAGGGGAGAACCGGGAAGCTGCGGATGCTTATCTGACGGCCTTTAATTTACGCCCGGGCGAGAACACCTTTTACTGGATTGAAAATGCAGTATTCCAGACCTCGGTTACCCGCGTGGTCCCGTACCTCGATAATTTCCTCTCTTCAGAATAAGTAAACCCTCACCATACTCAGGATATTGAGTGTGGTGAGGTTAATTTTATGTTTCTCATGAGCACCCTGATTGTTATATGTATTTAACGCCACAATGGCGAAATACAACACAAATTCAACACGCGGAATCGGTTATAACCTACTGTAAAACAACGATGTTTATCTTTTTATGATATCAACATGTCATCCTGATATGTTAATTGAAAAAGGTCAAAATATCATTTGTCTGATGTTTGTTGTTATTTCACTTTATCTTTAGGACTTATCTTCTTTGAATCAGTAATCTTGTTGGCAGTTGGTCGGGTCAATTAAAGGTTCTATATCATGATCTGTACCTCCCAAATAAACTTAGGAGAAAAGCAAACATGAGTTCTGCCAAGAAGATAGGGCTATTTGCCTGTACCGGCGTCGTCGCTGGTAATATGATGGGGAGCGGTATTGCATTATTACCTGCGAACCTCGCCAGCATCGGTGGTATTGCTATCTGGGGATGGGTTATTTCTATTATTGGTGCGATGTCTCTGGCTTATGTTTATGCCCGACTGGCGACCAAGAACCCACAGCAGGGTGGTCCAATTGCCTATGCCGGGGAAATATCTCCCGCGTTCGGTTTCCAGACCGGCGTCCTTTATTATCATGCAAACTGGATTGGTAATCTGGCCATCGGTATTACCGCCGTTTCTTATTTGTCTACTTTCTTCCCGATTCTGAATAACCCCATTCCAGCCGGTATCGCGTGTATTGCGATCGTCTGGATATTCACCTTCGTTAATATGCTCGGCGGGACCTGGGTAAGCCGTCTGACCACCATTGGTCTGGTGCTGGTATTAATTCCGGTAGTGATGACCGCGGTTATCGGCTGGCACTGGTTTGATGCGGCGACCTATCAGGCAAACTGGAACACCTCCAGCACGCCAGACAGCCATGCGGTAATCAAAAGTATTCTGCTCTGCCTGTGGGCATTCGTCGGCGTTGAGTCTGCCGCCGTCAGCACCGGGATGGTGAAAAACCCGAAACGTACCGTTCCGCTGGCAACCATGCTGGGAACCGCGATGGCCGGCGTGGTCTATATCGCTGCGACTCAGGTTATCGCCGGGATGTACCCTGCGGCTCAGATGGCTGCCTCCGGTGCGCCGTTCGCTATCAGCGCCTCAACAATTCTTGGCGGCTGGGCTGCGCCGGTCGTCTCTGCCTTCACCGCATTTGCCTGCCTGACTTCTCTGGGCTCCTGGATGATGCTGGTTGGTCAGGCCGGGGTCCGTGCCGCTAACGATGGCAACTTCCCGAAAGTGTACGGTGAAGTGGATAACAACGGTATTCCGAAAAAAGGCCTGCTGCTGGCGGCGGTGAAAATGACCGCGCTGATGGTGCTGATTACCCTGATGAACTCCAGCGGCGGTAAAGCGTCTGACCTGTTCGGTGAACTGACCGGTATCGCCGTCCTGCTGACCATGCTGCCTTACTTCTACTCCTGCGTTGACCTGATTCGTTTCGAAGGCATTAACATTCGCAACCTTGTCAGCCTGATTTGTTCCGTCCTGGGCTGTGCGTTCTGCTTCATCGCCCTGATGGGGGCAAGCTCCTTCGAACTGGCCGGTACCTTTATCGTCAGCCTGATTATCCTGATGTTCTACGGTCGCAAAATGCATCAACGTCAGCACGAAAACGACACCACTGACAGCTCTGCCGCCAGCGCGCATTAATCCGTAACCCCTTTTCCTGGAGCTCCTTCCTGCACCTGTCACCACGTGACGGGAGGGGCTCTCCATATCTGGAGATTCGACTATGAACGTTATCGCAATCATGAATCACATGGGCGTCTACTTTAAAGAAGAGCCTATCCGTGAACTGCATCGCGCCCTTGAACGCCTGGACTTCCGTATTGTCTATCCGAACGACCGCGAAGATTTACTGAAACTGATCGAAAACAATGCCCGTCTGTGCGGCGTGATCTTCGACTGGGATAAATACAATCTTGAACTGTGCGAAGAGATCAGCAAGCTGAACGAATATATGCCGCTGTACGCTTTCGCCAACACCTACTCGACGCTGGACGTTAGCCTGAACGATCTGCGTATGCAGGTGCGCTTCTTCGAATATGCGCTGGGTGCGGCCGACGACATTGCCGATAAAATCAAACAGAACACCGATGAATACATCGATACCATTCTGCCGCCGCTGACCAAAGCGCTGTTCAAATATGTGCGTGAAGGTAAATACACCTTCTGTACTCCAGGCCATATGGGCGGTACCGCCTTCCAGAAAAGCCCGGTAGGCAGCATCTTCTATGATTTCTTTGGTTCAAATACCATGAAATCCGATATCTCCATTTCGGTTTCTGAACTGGGTTCCCTGCTGGACCACAGCGGCCCGCATAAAGAAGCTGAAGAGTATATTGCGCGTGTCTTTAACGCCGAACGCAGCTACATGGTGACCAACGGCACCTCAACGGCGAACAAAATCGTCGGTATGTACTCTGCGCCTGCTGGCAGCACCGTGCTGATTGACCGTAACTGTCACAAATCGCTGACTCACCTGATGATGATGAGCGATATTACGCCGATTTACTTCCGTCCGACCCGTAACGCCTACGGCATCCTCGGCGGTATTCCGCAGAGCGAATTCCAGCACGCCACTATCGCCAAACGCGTCAAAGAGACGCCGAACGCCACCTGGCCGGTGCACGCGGTTATCACCAACTCCACCTACGATGGTCTGCTGTATAACACCGACTTCATCAAGAAAACGCTGGATGTGAAATCTATCCACTTTGACTCCGCGTGGGTGCCTTACACCAACTTCTCGCCAATCTATGCCGGTAAATGCGGGATGAGCGGTGGCCGTGTGGAAGGGAAAGTGATCTATGAAACCCAGTCCACGCACAAACTGCTGGCGGCGTTCTCTCAGGCTTCGATGATTCACGTTAAAGGCGATGTTAACGAAGAGACCTTTAACGAAGCCTACATGATGCACACTACCACCTCTCCGCACTACGGCGTGGTTGCCTCGACGGAAACGGCCGCGGCGATGATGAAAGGTAATGCCGGTAAGCGTCTGATCGATGGCTCTATCGAACGTTCTATCAAGTTCCGTAAAGAGATCAAACGTCTGAAAGGCGAATCCGAAGGCTGGTTCTTCGACGTCTGGCAGCCGGAACATATCGATGGCCCGGAATGCTGGCCGCTGCGTTCTGATAGCGCATGGCACGGTTTCAAAAACATCGATAACGAACACATGTACCTCGACCCGATCAAAGTCACGCTGCTGACTCCGGGGATGAAGAAAGACGGCACCATGGATGAGTTCGGTATTCCGGCAAGCATCGTGGCGAAATATCTCGACGAACACGGCATCGTGGTAGAGAAAACCGGTCCGTACAACCTGCTGTTCCTGTTCAGCATCGGTATCGACAAAACCAAAGCGCTGAGCCTGCTGCGCGCGCTGACCGACTTTAAACGTGCCTTCGACCTGAACCTGCGCGTGAAAAACATGCTGCCGTCTCTGTATCGTGAAGATCCGGAGTTCTATGAAAACATGCGAGTTCAGGAACTGGCGCAGAATATTCACAAACTGATTGCGCATCACAACCTGCCGGATCTGATGTTCCGCGCTTTCGAAGTGCTGCCGACCATGATGATCACGCCGTACGCTGCGTTCCAGAAAGAGCTGCACGGTCAGACGGAAGAGGTCTATCTCGAAGAGATGGTGGGCCGTGTCAACGCCAACATGATCCTGCCGTATCCTCCGGGAGTTCCGCTGGTGATGCCGGGTGAAATGATCACCGAAGAGAGCCGTCCGGTGCTGGAGTTCCTGCAGATGCTGTGCGAAATCGGCGCCCACTACCCGGGCTTCGAAACCGATATCCACGGCGCATATCGTCAGGCGGATGGTCGCTACACCGTTAAAGTGCTGAAAGAAGAAAACAACAAGTAATTGAAGCTCCAGGGGAAGTGGCGTGCCACTTCCCTTTTTCACGCTGCAGGAGACCTCATGAAAACACCCTCACAACCGCGCGCGATCTATTACATCGTAGCGATCCAAATCTGGGAATATTTCAGCTTTTACGGCATGCGTGCCTTACTTATCCTCTACCTCACCCATCAGCTTGGCTTTGATGACAGCCACGCCATCAGTCTGTTCAGCGCTTACGCTTCCCTGGTTTACGTTACCCCCATTCTCGGCGGCTGGCTTGCCGACCGCCTGCTCGGCAATCGCACGGCGGTCATTGCCGGCGCGCTGTTGATGACGCTCGGCCACGTCGTGCTGGGCGTTGAATCTGATGCAACCTGGAGTCTGTACCTCGCGCTGGCGATCATTATCTGCGGCTACGGCCTGTTCAAATCCAACATCAGCTGCCTGCTGGGCGAGCTTTACGCCGTTGATGACCATCGCCGCGACGGCGGTTTCTCGCTGCTGTACGCCGCCGGCAACGTCGGCTCCATCGCGGCACCTATCGCCTGCGGGCTGGCGGCGCAGTGGTATGGCTGGCATATCGGTTTTGCGCTGGCGGGGATCGGCATGTTTATCGGCCTGCTGATTTTCCTCAGCGGCCATCGTCACTTCAGCCACACCCGCGGCGTCGACAGGCAGGCGCTGTGCGCGGTGAAATTTGTGCTGCCGACCTGGGGCTGGCTGGTGGTCATGCTCTGCATGGCGCCGGTGTTCTTCACGCTGCTGCTGGAAAATAACTGGTCGGGCTATCTGCTGGCTATTGTCTGCGTCTTCGCCGCCCAAATGGTGGCGCGCATTATGGTGAACTCTCCGCAGTACCGGCGCGCGCTGTGGCAAATCGTACTGCTGATGCTGACCGGCACGCTGTTCTGGGTTCTGGCGCAGCAGGGCGGTAGCTCTATCAGCCTGTTTATCGATCGCTTTGTTAATCGCCGACTGTTCACCATTGAGGTGCCGACGGCTCTCTTCCAGTCGGTGAATGCCGTTGCCGTGATGGCGGCAGGCGTGGCGCTGGCCTGGCTGATGCGCCCGGAAGGCAGCACGCGATCGGTGCTTCGCGTGTGGCTGAAATTTGCTTTTGGCCTGGTGCTGATGGGCTGCGGTTTTATTGTGCTGGCCCTGAACGCACGTCATGGCGCCGTCGATGGCCAGGCATCAATGGGGCTGATGGTCGGCGGACTGGCGCTGATGGGCTTCGCCGAGCTGTTTATCGACCCGGTGGCGATGGCGCAGATCACGCGCCTGAATATGCCGGGCGTGACCGGGGTACTGACCGGAATTTATATGCTGGCGACCGGCGCGGTGGCCAACTGGCTGGCGGGTATCGTCGCGCAGCAGACCACCGAATCACAGATTAGCGAAACGGCGATCGCCGCGTATCAGCATTTCTTCTCCCAGATGGGGGAGTGGACGCTGGGCTGCGTAACGGTGATTGTCATCCTGGCCTTCGCTGCCGCCTGCAGCGTCGGCAAGCGCCGCGCCGCGACCGGTGAACTTCCCGGAGGGGGCGCGTAGCCATGGTTTCCGGGCGGCAAAACCCAGGCGTTACGGGCTCGTCGCCCGCTCAGACGCTGCGCGCCGCCGGGATATGTCGCCGAGCGAAAGGATCAATACATGGCCGACGCAGGTGCGAAAACAGCGCCTTGCATCGTTTGACTGTTAGGAGGAGGATGTTCTGGATAGATGGCAATCCATCGATGAAAAAAACTTTAGTTTTGCTATTGCTGAGTGATATCAGCCTTAAGTAAGGCCAGGTTATTTATGATTCTATCGTTCGGTCTTTGGCGATAACGTCAACGATCGGCCGCGCACTGGTGTAGAGACCCGCACTGACCAGGCCGCGCTGGATAGTGGCCTGGCGCAATTTATCGAAGCAAGTTTGAAAGCAGGGTTATGAGGAACCAACATGTCTGAACAACAAGCACAAAGTGCCGATGAGGCAATTGACCTTAATAATGAACTGAAAACCCGTCGTGAAAAGCTGGCTCAGCTTCGTGAGCAGGGTATCCCGTTCCCGAATGATTTTCGTCGTGACCATACTTCTGACCAGTTGCACACTGAATTCGATGACAAGGATAACGAAGCACTCACCTCCTTGAACGTTGAAGTCTCCGTTGCTGGTCGTATGATGACCCGTCGCATCATGGGGAAAGCCTCTTTCGTCACTCTGCAGGACGTCGGCGGGCGTATTCAGCTGTACGTTGCGCGCGACGATCTGCCGGAAGGCGTCTATAACGAACAGTTCAAAAAGTGGGACCTTGGCGACATTATTGCCGCCCGCGGTAAGCTGTTTAAAACCCAAACCGGCGAGCTGTCTATCCACTGTACTGAGCTGCGTCTGCTGACCAAAGCCCTGCGCCCGCTGCCGGACAAATTTCACGGCCTGCAGGATCAGGAAGTCCGTTACCGTCAGCGCTATCTGGATCTGATCGCCAACGACGAATCCCGCCGCACGTTTAAAGTCCGTTCGCAGATCCTCGCGACGATGCGCCAGTTCATGGTAGGCCGCGGTTTTATGGAAGTCGAAACCCCGATGATGCAGGTGATCCCCGGCGGCGCGTCTGCCCGTCCGTTCATCACCCATCACAACGCGCTGGATATGGACATGTACCTGCGTATCGCGCCGGAACTGTATCTGAAGCGTCTGGTTGTGGGCGGCTTCGAACGCGTATTCGAAATCAACCGTAACTTCCGTAACGAAGGCATCTCCGTGCGTCACAACCCAGAGTTCACCATGATGGAACTCTATATGGCGTACGCGGATTACAAAGATCTGATCGAACTGACCGAATCCCTGTTCCGCACCCTGGCGCAGACCGTGCTGGGTAAAACAGAAGTTCCATACGGCGACCAGATCTTCGACTTCGGCAAACCGTTTGAAAAGCTGACCATGCGTGAGGCTATCAAGAAATACCGTCCGGAAACCGAGATGGCGGATCTCGATAACTTCGACGCGGCGAAAGCCCTTGCGGAGTCCATCGGTATTCACGTTGAGAAGAGCTGGGGCCTGGGTCGTATCGTCACGGAAATCTTTGATGAAGTGGCGGAAGCGCACCTGATTCAGCCGACCTTTATCACCGAATACCCGGCGGAAGTCTCTCCGCTGGCGCGCCGTAATGACGTGAATCCGGAAATTACCGACCGCTTTGAGTTCTTTATCGGCGGCCGCGAAATCGGTAACGGCTTCAGCGAGCTCAACGACGCGGAAGACCAGGCGCAGCGCTTCCAGGACCAGGTGAATGCGAAAGCCGCCGGGGATGATGAAGCGATGTTCTACGACGAAGACTACGTCACCGCGCTGGAGTATGGTCTGCCGCCGACCGCCGGTCTGGGCATCGGGATTGACCGGATGGTGATGCTGTTTACCAACAGCCACACCATCCGCGACGTGATCTTGTTCCCGGCGATGCGTCCGCAGAAATAACCGCGAGATGTGAAAAATAAAACCCCGGCCCGGTGCCGGGGTTTTGTGTTTATTTGCCGGGTGGCGGCTGCGCCTTGCCCGGCCTGTCGACCGCATTCAGCCTCGAGGCCTGGGTAAGCGTAGCGCCGCCGGGCGAAAGCACCGGTTTGCCGGGGCTTTTTATGCGGTCATGTTCAGGCGCCGACGCTGCCCCAAACCATCTTGCCCTTGTGGAAGGTCGCGGTACGCGGTGAAATGCGTGCCACCGCTTCGGCGGAGCAGGAGGCATCGACCAGCACAAAGCTGGCCTCATCCTGCTCTTTCGGCCAGACGCGCTGGCCTTGATCGTTGAGCGGCAGTACGTTGCCGGTGGCAATTGCCAGCGAACGCGAAAGGGTCTGTTCGTTGGGGCGAATATAGAGCTGGGCGTAGAGATTGGCTTTTTCCAGCATGTCGCCCAGGCCGTATGGCGACCAATGGTCAATCACGCTGTCGGTGCCGGTCATTACAAATACCCCTTTATCCCGCAGCTGCTGCAGCGGCATGTGCAGGGTACCGATCGGCACGGTGGAGGCGATGGTGATTTGCTGGGCCGCCATGCGGCTGGCAATGGCCTCAACCTGCTGTTCGTTCAATGTCGCCAGCGCAAAAGCGTGGCTGATAGTCAGCTTGCCTTTTAGCGCCGGGGTTTTCTCTACGGTCTCTACCATATAGTTTATCGCCGCGACGCCCGCCGGGCTGGTTTCGTGGAGATGGATATCGACCCCTTTGTTATAATCCAGCGCTATCTGGAACATGGTATCGAGGGATTTCTCCATCGCTCCATCAACGTTGGTCGGATCGAGGCCACCGACGTAGTGTGCGCCGGCCTGCATGGCTTCACGTACCAGCGGTTCTGATTTTGACAGCAGGAGTCCGTGCTGCGGAAAAGCGACAATCTCGCAGGCGAAACCCGGCTGGCGGTGCGCGAGGACTGCCTGCAGATCTTCGAGGTTTTTCAACCCGGAGGTGGGTTCGATATTGCAGTGGCTGCGGGCTATCGTTGACCCTTTTGACTGGAGCAGGTCGATCAGTTTTTCCGCGTGCTGGCGGGTGTACGGCTGGAGCTCAGGCAACAGCTTCTGCTCAAGCTTAATCATGTCCTGAATCGTGGTGCCCGCCGGGCGGTTGAGTGAACGCCACGGGCCGCCGTAAAAGGTTTTATCCAGATGGATATGCATATCGCGCATCGCCGGGAGCATCAGCTTACCGCCGGCATCATAGCGGGGCAGGGAGGCATCAGGGTGGCTGCGATGGTTGTGGAGCGCGATAATTTTGCCGTCGGCAATCTCGAGGGTTTGCCGTTCGGTACGAGTGTGTACTACTACGTCATTTTCATACTCAAAGCCGCTTTCCAGCAGGACATTATCGAGATAGTAGTGGGTGTCGTCGGGGCTGATAACCTTTTGGTTGTCGCAGGTCGTCGCGGATATCGAGCGCTCATCGGCGTAAACGACGGGTGCGGCGGCGGCAAACAGGGCGGCGGCGGTGACCATTTTTCCGCTCTGGCTGAGAAATTCGCGACGGCTATTGTCTTTATTCATGAATCTTCCTTTTTCTTTCTTTTCATTTGCTCAGTCGTGCACAAGATGGGTACCGGTCTCTCCGCGCAGCGCAGCGGGTAAACACTCCGGCGTGGTGATAATCACCCGCTTGCCGCCATGCTTTAAAAACGCGAGGCTGGCGACGATTTTGGGCAACATGCTGCCGGCCGGAAAGTGGCCTTCCTGCATATAGCGGGTCATATCGCTGATATTGACCGTCCCCAGCGCCTGCTGCCGGGGCTGCCCAAAGTGAATGCACACTTTTTCAACGCCGGTGGTGATGGCCAGGATATCGGCGTGAATCTCCCGTGCCAGTAGCGCGGTTGAGAGATCCTTATCAATCACCGCATCAACGCTCTGATAATCTCCCTGCGCGCTGCGGACTACAGGGATGCCGCCGCCGCCGGCGCCGATCACCACGAACCCTTGTCGGGTCAGCGCTTTAATGGCTTCGGCTTCCACGATGCGTTTGGGTTCCGGCGAGGCGACCACCCGCCGATAGCCACGCCCGGCATCTTCGACGAAGTGCCAGTCCGGATGCGTCTGCCGGAGATCATCGCGCTGGGCTTCGCTAAAAAATGCGCCAATCGGTTTCGTCGGGTGGGCAAAGCCGGGGTCATTTTTATCGACTTCGACCTGGGTGACGACGGTCACCGCTTTTTGTTCGCCGCGGTGGGCCAGGCGATTATTGAGCGCCTGCTGAATCAGGTAGCCGATTCCACCCTGGGTGTCGGCAACGCAGTTGGCCAGCGGCGTCAGCGGCAGACCTTCGCACTCATGAGCGATTTCAGCGCGGCGTAAATCCAGTCCGACCTGCGGCCCGTTGCCGTGGGTCAGGACAAGATGGTAGTCCGACGCCAGCATGGCCAGCACCGTATCCGCCACGGCCTTGACCGCTTCAGCCTGATGTTCAATTGACTGGCTGGCGTTATCTTTGATGATACTGTTGCCGCCAATGGCAACGACCACAAGTTCTTTCATCGTGTAGGTTCCCGGTACAGAAGGTAATGGCGTTGTTGTTATCAGATTTATCGCCCGGTCAGCCCGGCCAGGGCGCTTTCGCCCCGGGCCGGGGATGTTTTTAAGCGCCGTAACGTTCGACCCAGCGCAAAATGGCTTTTTCAAAACAGGCAAACGGCGGGTGGACGATGCCGGCGCCGATCATACCGATGCCCGCATCTTTGTGGGCGATGGCGGTATTGATCACCGGCAGAATACCGCTGCTGCCGACGCGGGTAATATCGATAGCGGTCGGCACACCCATAAACCCGAGCAGCGGGATAGTGACGTTGGGGTTTTCACCGAGGGTGATTTCACGCATCTGGCGGGAGAAATCGATGGCCTCGTCCACCGTTCCGCCAACCAGTGCGACGATGGCCGGTGCCGTTGCCATAGCGAAACCGCCAATGCCGTAGGTTTCGGTAATCGCGCTATCGCCGATATCGAGACCGGAATCCTCCGGCTTATAACCGGCAAACATCGGGCCGATCACCTGCTGCGCCGGGCCGGTGAACCACTCTCCCGGCAACCCGCTGACTCGCAGACCGAACTCGACGCCGTTACGCGCCATGGTGGTAACGACGGTGCTGTACTCAATGCCGTGGGCGGCATCCATCGCGGCTTTACACATCGCCATCCACGTCGGGCCGGAGAAATAGTCGCTGCTGGCGACGAATTCAAAGACTTCACGCTGCTGTTCGACCGGATAGCCGGCCTGAATAATGCCCGGCGTCAGCGCCTGGATCAGTAGCGTGGTACCGGCATTGTTGCGGTTGTGGCACTCATCGCCCATATGCAGGGCCTGCGCCAGCATCAGGCGCAGATCGATTTCGCCAATCACCTTCATGGCGTCGCGCAGCATCGGCCCCTGGACGTCACGCATCCAGTTCAGACGGTCGATAACGCTCTGGTCGTTAGCCCCCATGCGCAGGATCTTCGCCATCTGCTCGCTCATGTTGGTATAAGCGATGTTGCCGTAGGTTTTGTTCTCGACAATATGCATAAACATGGAGGCGGAGGTGACGCCGGCCATAGACCCGACGCAGTCATGTTCGTGACATGGCGAGAAGGTGATTTCACCTGAAGCGGCCAGTTCGGCGGCATCAGCCAGATCGTTTGCCAGCCCTTCAAATACCAGCGCGCCGGTGACCGCACCTTTCATCGCTCCGCACATCTTTTCCCACGTTACCGGCGGCCCGGCGTGGAGAATGGTTTTTGCCGTCATCCCAGGCACCACGTTGATGGCCTGGTCGAAGCCCGTCAGCACCGGATGCGACTGGATAATGCGTTCCAGCGCCTGCTGGTTGGCGGCGGCGATTTTATCCGCCAGCGCGGAGTCGGCAAGCGCGTCGAGGGCATTGACCACCCGCATATTGCCCTGGCCTGGCGGCGTCCAGTCGAGCTGGGTCACCGCCGTATGCTGCTTTTTCAGATCATCGCTGAACATCGCGATCCCGACATTAATAACGTTCAGCGGCTGGCTGAATAGTGACTGATTCATCAGGCGTTCTCCCCTTTGCAGATAAGTTCACGCGCCAGCAGGCCGGTCTCGGTACTGCTGTTGGCCAGAATGACGCCCGCTTCGCTAAGCATCAGGCGCTGTTGTTCCCGCGATGGCGTATCGATATCGGTGCCTAAAACGTAAGCGAGGATCGTCAGCCGACGGCCATCGGCGGCGGCAATGGCTTTTGCCTCTTTGATCGCCTCGATCGTCGACCCGACCGGATCTTCATGCGACCCAAAGCCCAGCACGAAGTCCATCACGATCGCCGCAACTTCTGGATCGCGCGCTTCCTGCAGCAGGCGGCTGATGCGGTTGGTTGGGTCGATCATCGGGTGCGGTTTACCATTGGTGAAGTCGTCATCGCCGAAATCGAGGAAGGTGTGCTTGATGCTGTGGTTGATATCGCTCAGGCGATAAGCCGGATCCGGCTGAATGTTACTGTAAACTTCGGCCTGTTTTTCCAGGACGGCGAACATGGTTTCGTCGCACAGCGTGCCGCCGCAGAACAGGCCGCGAATGTATTTCTGCTGCGGCGTGAGCTGTGCACGAATTTCAGCAATCAATGCCGGGTCCAGCGGGGGCAAATCGAGATTTTGTTGCTTAACGCCGCTCAGCAGTACCGCCTTCAGCGCCGCTTCTCTGGTGCCGCGGGCAAACTGCAGACCTTGCTCATCGGCCGGTGGTTCGGCGCGGCCCAGGAAGCACACGACAACCGGTTTACGGCAGGCGCGTGCGCGCTCCAGCACTTTTTTCGCCACGGTCGGGGCGGGCGGCTTGGAGACGAGGGCGATAATTTCCGTTTGCGGATCCGCTTCCAGCATCTGAATGGCATCGAGCATCATCATGCCGCCGATTTTTTCACTCAGGTCGCGACCGCCGGTGCCGATAAGTTGTGATATGCCGCCGCCGAACGCGTGAATACGCACGCTCAGCTCCTGGCTACCGGTGCCAGAGGCGCCGATAATACCGATGTTGCCGCGGCGTACCGCATTTGCGAAGCACAGACCGGTGCCGTTAATGATGGCGGTCCCGCAGTCTGGCCCCATCAGCAGCAAACCTTTCTCATGGGCCAGTTGTTTCAGCGCGCGTTCGTCCTCGAGAGAGACGTTATCGGAAAACAACATCACGTTGAGACCGTTTTGTAACGCCTGTCGTGCTTCGCGGGCGGCGAACAGTCCGTTGACTGAGATAACCGCCATATTGCTGTCCGGAAGATGTTTTTTAGCGCTGGCGAGGGTGGCATAGCGCGCTTCGTGCTGGCCGCTTTGCGCTTTTTGGCTAAATAGCGCTTCGATCCCGGCGAGAATTTGCTCGTTATCGGCGCCGTCCTGGCCATTAATGACGATCATCAGGTCGCCGTTTTTCGCTGCTTCCAGCTCCGGCGTCAGCAGTCCCAGATTCTTCAGGACTCCTTTGTTCATTTCGGTCGCCATCGCTACAAATGCCTGCTCTACGCCGTCGATCTTATTGGCGCGGGTGGATATCGACATTAATGAGACGGAATCAAAATAGGTATTCTTCTTCACGACTATTTTAACTGACATAATTCCCTCCATACGTTTGGCTCAGCGCGCAGGCATCCGCCATGCCCAATAGCATGTCGCTGCCGGAACTTGAGCCAATATTTTTAATATTGGCAATTGCCGCAATAGAAAAGATTGTCGGTTGATTAATCATGAGGTTAATCAATCCGGCGATACTTTCGCGATAGCGCTGATTAATAGCTGCCTCCAGCGTAATCGCGCTGAGCGGCGTGGTGTTATGTCTGGCACACTGCAGCGCCGCTAAAAATACATCCCGGTATTGATTAGCCGGATGTCCGTTAATAAATAAAATAACGCTAAGGCCTACCAGGTAATCATCCGCCGATGGCGTCAGGCCAATACCTAGTCCGAGCATATTAGCGATGGCGGTACTGATATTTTTATTTTGCCGAAGGGCGTTAAATAATGTTTTCCGGCGATGCTGTAATTCGCGCCCCATCGCTTTATAAAACGGGTTGTCGCCGCGATAAAGAAATAAGGTATCGTCCTCATGCAGTTGCTCAATGATAATGTTTTGCCAGCGTCGCCAGGCTATCCGGGTCAATGCTGCCGCGCTTAATACGGCCGTTGGCATTTGCCAGCGCTCACAGCGCTGGAGGTCTATCCATTTATCATTGCCAATATACATTCCTGAATCGGTGAACCGGACGCTTTCCCCTGGCCGGAACAGGTTGTCAAAGTAGGTGAGTGCTAACCTACAGCTGTTGGGCGCATTGTCATATGCGGCGCACAGCAGCGTCAGGAGCCCTGGCTTGTCGGGAATCCGCAGGTTGACCGCGCGCGAGAAGACCTGCTCGACCCGTCCGCCGCCGCGTTGAGAGAGAAAGCTCTCATCCGCAGTTAGCGCTTGCACACACCGCCGTAAGGAGGTGTCGATGGCCGTTCTCCTTCCTCAGGCGCCGGCGGCAACCAGCAGGTGGGCGATTTCAGCAAAGCCCTTATCCCACGCCAGTTCCAGCGGCGTTTTGCCATATTTATCGGTCATATGGGGATTGGCGCCGTGGTCCAGCAGCAGCTTAACGATCTCCTGCTGCGTTGCGCCGCCATCGTTTAAAACAATCGCTTCCAGCAGCGGCGTCCAGCCGACAAAGTTAGTGTGGTTGACGTTAATATCGGTTTCGGTCAGCAGAATTTTTACGATCTCAAGATGACCCTTTTCGCAGGCCGGCGTCAGACCGACGCCGCCGAAACGGCTTAAGCGCGTAAGGTCAGGTTTCGCTGGCAGAATTAAATGCAGCAGCTCGACGTCATTATTCAGGCAGCTCAGTAAGAACGGGTTAAAACAGGTCTGGTCCTGCTTATCAATATCGACACCAGCGGCAATGAGCACAGACACGCAGGCATAATGTTTATTCAGGCTGGCCAGAGTAATAGCGGTTCGCCCCTGGCGATTGCTGGCATTAATATCGACGCCACGGGCTAAACAGGTTTTTAATTGTTCGACATTGCCTTGCTCCGCAGCCAAAAGATATTCAGCAATAATATTTTCCGTGGTCATCATCTTACTCCTGTGGTGGCGGCTGAGACTTTTTGATGACCTGAGCATAGCAACCAAAAATAGATAAAAGAACCCGCTTAAATTTTATTCGCGATAACCCCACTCATTGTTGAATATTATTTAATAATGGATGCAGACTGTGCGGCAGTGCAATGTTTGTTTCTTGCATGCGATTTCCCGTAATTCAAGAGGGGATTATTTCTATATAGTTCCCGAACGAAACCAATTTCCACGACCACTATCACGAGGGGGAAGAGATGAACGGACTCACCGCAACGGGGATTACTGTCGGCATTTGTGCCGGGATCTGGCAGCTGATCTCCTCGCAGGTTGGGCTTGATCCGCGCTGGGGATTGCTTGGCACGATCGGCTTTGTCGCCTTTTGCAGTTTTTATGCGGCAGGCGGCGGTAAAGAGGGGTTTGTGAAGAGTCTTTTTGTCAACTACACCGGCGCCGCGTGGGCATTTCTGGCGGCGATGGCCGCGGGTGGGCTGACTGCCGCCACCGGGATGTCATCCTTCTGGGCCAGCGTTATCACCACGGTACCGTTCTCCGCGGTGATTGTCTGGCAGGGGCGCTTTTCCCTCACCGCGTTTATTCCCGGCGGCTTTCTTGGCATGACGCTGTTTTTCGCCTCCGGGATGAACTGGCCGGTGACGCTGCTGGGTTTTTTGGCCGGCAACGGCGTGGGGCTGATTTCCGAATATACCGGTCGTAAACTGAGCGAGGCAACCTCAAAAAGCTCGCGCTGAACCATGACGCCGCGGAGAATTTCGCGGCCCGCGCGGGCCGACAATTCGCATGGTGTTAAAAGATATTCAAAAATGATTGCCCGATGGCAGGGACAGGAAATAGAGTCGATTGCAGAGTGGGGCTAATGAGCGGTTGACGAAAGCAGGAGCGGGCCAATGAACTCAATTTTTACTGAAGAAAATCTGCTGGCGTTTACCACGGCGGCGCGCTTTGGCAGTTTCAGCAAAGCCGCAGACGAGCTGGGGCTGACGACATCAGCCATCAGCTACACCATCAAGCGCATGGAGACGGGGCTGGACGTGGTGCTGTTTACCCGTAATACCCGTAGCATCGAGCTGACCGAGTCCGGCTACTATCTTTTCCGTAAGGCCACGGATTTGCTCAATGATTTCCATGCCATCAAGCGCAGCATAGATACCATAGCCCAGGGGATTGAGGCCCGGGTCCGTATCTGCATCAACCAGCTGCTTTATACGCCGCGGCACACGGCGCGTCTGTTGCAGGTGCTCAAAAAACAGTTTCCAACCTGCCAGATTACCGTTACCACGGAGGTGTATAACGGCGTCTGGGATGCGATAATTAATCAGCAGGCTAATATCGCGATTGGCGCGCCGGATACGCTGCTCGACGGCGGCGGCATTGACTACACTGAAATTGGTGCCATTCGTTGGGTCTTCGCCATTGCCCCGGATCATCCGCTGGCGTTTATGCCGGAACCCATAGCGGAAAGCCAGCTACGGCTTTACCCCAATATTATGGTGGAGGACACCGCCAGCACCATTAATAAGAAAGTGGGTTGGTTACTGCACGGGCAGGAGGCGATTCTGGTGCCGGACTTTAATACCAAATGCCAGTGCCAGATCCTCGGTGAAGGCATTGGTTTTCTGCCGGATTATATGGTTCGTGAGGCCATGGCGGAAAACCGGCTGATTACCCGCCAGATTCATAACCCGCGCCAGGATTCAGGAATGCTGCTGGCGACCCAGCATGCGGCCAGTGGGCAGGTGACGCAGTGGATAAAGAAAGAGTTTCGCCCCGGTGGGATATTAACTGCTATCTATAGCGATTTACTTCACCGCGAGACGACGATGAAATCGTTTCAATCTATTTCCTGAAATTTTTCTGGAATACCTTATGTGTTATAACACCAGATATAAAAACATAAGGTGTTAATTAAATGAAAAATTTAAAGTTAATTGTTGGTAGCTTGATCTGCGCTGGTTGTTTATTCGCACCATTATCTGTCATGGCGGGTTATAAGATAAATACAATCCCGGTTCATTTCGATAAAGGTACCAGCGGAACCACCATTAAAAATGCCCTGAGCGGCGCCGATGTGAAAGATTACACGCTGGTGGCGAAAGCTGGTCAGCTAATGCACGTCACCATGAAGAGCAAATGGCCCCATCCTTATTTCAACGTGATCAACCCCGCGAACGAAACCATTTTTAATGGCTCGATGACAGAAGGTGCTTTTGAGCAGCGCCTCGAAACCAACGGAAAATATACCGTCCGCGTGTATCAGATGGGCGGCGCGCGCGATGAAGGAAAAACCAGTGCCTATGAGCTGGCTTTGAAAGTCACGGACTGACTTTTCCAGTATGCAACCGCCGTCTTCACGCTGCGCCGCGGGCCGGGTGAAGACGGCGTTTTTTACGCGTATTTACCCCGCATAAGGGACACCCAGCTCCCATCTCGACTGCCAGTGGGCGATATACTGGCAGGCCACGGCTTTCTGATGACGTATCACCACGACGTTTTCACTATTTTTTGTTTCGGCGGACGGAGCATAGTTAAATGACCCGGTTTCAACCGTCGCCCCATCGGCAATAATTGTCTTATCGTGTTGGATGTGATAGTGGCCATCAATACGTAATGCCACCCCGTGCTCCGCAACATACTTCATTATCTTTTGGCTGGCTTCCACCGCGTTGCGTCTTTTATCGACCACGATTTGCACCTTGACGCCGCGGTCATGGGCGGCGACAAGCGCCCGCGCAATATCAGGCGCCTGAAAAGAGTAGGCAATCATCTGGAGCGAGGTTTGCGCCTGATTAATGGTCTCTAATACCAGTTGGCGGGCAGAGCCTTCGGGGGAAAAACCTACCTCTATATCGGGCGCCGCCGCAACCTGCGAAGAGAGGGAAAGTGCGAGCGCCGGAAGGGCGAATTTCAGCGAAAGGAGACGCGACATATCGGGTTGCCTTGCGGGGCACGATGAAAGATGTGAGCAGTCTATGCCCCTGCGATGGTCATGGGAATAGACCTGCCGGGCGGTACACGGCGGCGTGTGCGAGCCAGGTGAGCGTGGTCATCACGCTAACATGTTGAAACCGTTAGCCTGATACCGGCAGCGGATGACAAAGCGGGCGCTCTTTTCCTCTCATCATGACGGGAGTGAAAATCGGATCAATTTGTAACGGCCCTCCTGAAAGGATCGCTGACGTTTCAAATCCCCCTCTTCTTTAGGCGGAAAATCTTCTCTGGCGGATTGCCAGCGGCGGGCCTGTGACTTGTCTGCAAACTGCTGGGCGCCTCTCATTTTTTGCGCGTTTATGCCGCAATGTTAGATATCTGTCAAAGTTCTGTTATCAGACGGTTTTAAAATTTTCATTTCAGTTATTTAATTATAAAAGTTTCATATGTGTTGTTAATGAAATAAAACGTCTGAAATTTTCCGGGTGATAAATCGTATGTTTTATGAACTGCTGTTTTAATAATTCACTAAAAAACCACTGAATTAGGTGGTTCTGATAAACATGTGCAAAAACAGCGCGCTCAGAAGTGAAACTTCTGGCTGGCGATCCGGCAGGTATCAGCAACACGCATTTACGAAATGAATCTTTCATTTCATCTCAATGAACTGGCATATCACTGAACCCCAAGGAACAACTATGAACATCAAGAAAACGATTGTTGCCTCTTTGTTAGTCTGTATGTTGCCCGCTGCGGTGATGGCAAAAGATCTCTCCGTCGGCGTTTCCATGGCGCTTTTCGACGATAACTTCCTGACTATCCTGCGTACCGCCATGCAAAAAGAGATGCAAAAAGAGGGGGTGAAGTCGCAGGTAGAGGATGCCAAGGGTGATGTCGCGCAGCAGCTGCAGCAGGTGCAGAACTTTATTGGTCAGGGCGTCGATGCCATCATCGTCAACCCGGTCGATACCAACGCCGTGAAGCCGATTATCGATCAGGCGACCAAAGCCGGCATTCCGCTGGTCTTCGTTAACCGCCGTCCGCAGATTACGCTGACCGACAAAATGGCCTACGTCGGTTCGGATTCGGTGCTGGCCGGCCGTCTGCAGATGGAAGCGCTGGCGAAGGCGATGAACGGCAAAGGCAACGTGGCGATTCTGCTGGGCGACCTGGCGAACGAATCAACTCGCGATCGTACCAAAGGCGTAGAAGAGGTGGTTGCGAAATACCCGGATATCAAGATCGTTCAGAAGCAAACGGCGAAATTCATGCGTAACGATGCCGTAGATGTGGTGAGTAACTGGATGACCAGTGGGGAAGATATTCAGGCGATCGCCTCCAATAACGATGAAATGGCGATTGGCGCGCTGCAGGCGCTGGGGAGCAATCCGAAGCACATTCTGATTGCCGGCGTCGATGGGACCCCTGACGCACTGCAGATGCTGAAAAACGGCAAGATGATCGCCACCATTTTCCAGGATGCTAAAGGCCAGGGGGAAGGGGCGGTGGATGCAGCCGTCAAACTGGCGAACGGGGAAAAAGTCGAAAAAGTCATCGATGTCCCTTACCAGCTGATTACCAAAGAGAATATGTCTGAATTTGTCAGCCGTAATCAAAAATAATCATTTCTGGCTCAGCGGTACGGAGGGGGAGGTATGAACGCTTTTGCACTTGAAGCCGAAGGTATCAGTAAGTTCTTTCCTGGCGTGAAGGCGCTCGATAATGTCTCATTACGCGTGCGCCCGGGGACGGTGCACGCCCTGATGGGGGAGAATGGTGCGGGAAAGTCGACGTTAATGAAGTGCCTTATCGGGATTTACCGTCCCGATAAGGGCGCGATCCGGGTGAAGGGCGAACCGGTGCAGTTCCAGGATACGATGGATGCGCTGCGCGCGGGGATCTCCATGATCCACCAGGAGCTGAATCTGGTGCCGCATATGACGGTGGCAGAAAATATCTGGCTGGGGCGCGAGCCGATGAAATACGGCTTTGTCGACCATCGACAGTTGGCCCGCCAGACGCAGACACTGCTCAATAAACTGAATATCCGTTTATCCGCCGACCGGCTGGTGGGCGAGCTCAGCATTGCCGCCCAGCAAATGGTGGAAATAGCCAAAGCGGTATCGTGGAACGCGGATATTGTCATTATGGATGAACCCACCTCGGCGCTGACGGAAAGTGAAGTGGCCCACCTGTTCACCATCATTCGCGATTTACGCGAACAGGGTAAAGCCATTATTTATATCAGCCACAAGATGGATGAGATTTTCGCGATTACCGATGAAATTAGCGTCTTTCGCGACGGGACCTGGGTGGGCAGCCGGCAGACGGGCGAATTTACCCGTCAGTCGCTTATTACCCAGATGGTGGGCCGCGAATTAACTCAGCTGTTCCCGAAATTCAATAATACCATTGGCGAAGAGGTGCTGACGGTCCGCAATCTGTCGCGCAAAGGCTATTTTGAGGAGGTGAATTTCAGCGTCCGCCGTGGCGAAATTCTCGGCGTTGCGGGTCTGGTTGGCGCGGGGCGCAGTGAAGTGATGGAGAGCCTGTTCGGGATGGAGCGCTTTGACAGTGGCGAAGTGTTGATTGACGGCCAGCCGGTGATCATCGACTCGCCTTCCGTGGCCATCGAAAAAGGGATGGCGCTGCTGACCGAAGACCGCAAAAAGTCCGGACTGTTCCTCGTGCTCTCGGTGATGGAAAACATGAGTATCGTCAATATGCCGGAATATATCGGCAAGAGCGGGTTTGTCAAACATATGAAGATGGCGCAAGACTGCATGGAACAGATCCGTCGTCTGAATATTAAAACCCCGACCATGGATCAGATTATTAATAACCTGAGCGGCGGTAATCAGCAAAAGGTCTTAATTGCCCGCTGGCTTTTAGCGCAGCCCAAAATATTAATTCTTGATGAGCCAACCCGCGGGATTGACGTGGGGGCGAAAGCTGAAATTTATCACCTGATTAGCGAACTGGCGAACCGCGGCGTTGCGGTGATTATGGTCTCTTCTGAACTGCCGGAAATTCTGGGCATGAGCGATCGCGTTATGGTCATGCACGAAGGACGTATTACCGGCATCCTCGACAAAGACGAGGCCGATCAGGAAACCATTTTGTCGTTGGCATCCCACTGAGGTGTAGAGAATGAGCAATATGAAACTGACCGCAACAGCTGCAAATGCGCGATCCTCTTTCCTTGGTAATTTACGGCATAAATTACCGAAAGATACCGGTATCTTTATTGTTATGGTGGTCATCGCCCTGACCTTTGAAATTGCCGGCTGGTTTGTCCGCGACCAGTCTTTCCTGATGAACACCAACCGCCTGGTGTTGATTGTCCTGCAGGTCGCCATTATCGGGATTATCGCCGTCGGCGTCACGCAGGTCATTATCACTACCGGGATTGACCTCTCCTCCGGCTCGGTCATTGCCCTTGCTGCCGTGGTGGCGGCAAGCCTGGCACAAACCTCGGATAGCCTGTCGCCGATGTTCCCGTCACTGGTTAACCTACCGGCGGTCATTCCCATTTGCGCCGGGATTGGCGTCGGGCTGATCTGCGGATTAACCAACGGCTTTTTGGTCACCCGTACCGGGATTCCGCCGTTTATCGCCACTCTCGGGATGATGGTCTCTGCCCGCGGTCTGGCGCAATATTACACCCAGGGAAATCCCATCAGTTTCTTGTCCGATAGCTTTACGTCGATTGGTCAGGGGGCGATGCCGGTGATTATTTTCTTCGTGATTGCCGCTCTGTTTCACATCGCGCTGAAACACACCCGCTACGGTAAATATGTTTACGCCATCGGCGGCAACATGACCTCGGCAAAAGTATCCGGCATCAATGTGAATAAGTATCTGGTTATCGTCTACACCATCGCCGGCGCGCTGTCGGGGCTGGCCGGGGTTGTGCTGGCGGCGCGCGTCAGCAGCGGGCAGTCCAGTATGGGGATGTCCTACGAACTGGACGCTATCGCCGCGGCCGTTATCGGCGGCAGCAGCCTGATGGGCGGCGTCGGCCGCATCACCGGCACCCTGATTGGGGCGATGATTCTCGGCTTAATCAAAAGCGGCTTCACCTTCGTCGGCGTCGACGCTTACGTTCAGGATATTATCAAAGGGATTATTATTGTTGCGGCGGTGACGATAGACATGCGCCGTAACCGTAAGAAGCACTAAGCGAATGTAGAGATAGCCCTGAGGTGATATCAGGGGTATCTCTTCGCGCTGTTAAACCGGGGGACGATTAAAATGGCAAGGCACGCAGGCGTCGGTGCGCTCAGGAGAGGCCGCAAATCCGGTCACGCCCGCTGTTCTTGGCGTTATACAGCTCCCTGTCGGCCCGCGACATCAGCTCTTGCAGCGGGCACTGCCAGCCTTTAGCTACCCCGAAACTGGCGGTGATCTTAAAGGTGATATCGCCGGTCGTATGGAGGGTCAGCTTGCGGATTTCCTGCTGAATCCTCGCGGTATAGCTGGCGACTTCGTCTGACGAAGCGGCCAGAAACAGGACCGCGAACTCTTCTCCGCCGAGGCGCCCCACCACGTCTTCCGGGCGGCTCAACTTACTCAGGGTTTTGGCCAGGGCAACCAGCACCTCGTCACCCATCGGGTGTCCCCAGTTATCGTTTATCGACTTAAAGCGGTCAACGTCGAGCATCACTAACCAGGCCGGAAGCGCCTTGCTGGACTGACTTAATAGCGCATCAGCCCGGGCGTTAAATGCCCGGCGATTAAACAGATGGGTCAGCGGATCCTCTTCCGACTGGCGCTGGTACTGGCGGCTGATGCGGGCATCTTCACGGAGTTTTTTCCCGAGGGTCCCGAGGGATGAAAACAGGCTCTGCACCTCTTCTGCCGTATCGTCATCGATTTGGACGTGGAGTTGTTTTCCGGCAATCAGCGCCGCGGCGAGCTCATTTAAGCGCAGAATGGGGCGTAAAACGCGAGAGCGAATATAGAAAATCATCGCAATGGTCAGGGTATACACCAGCCCAAGCACCACCAGCCGTAGCAGGAAATTCTCTAAGGCCCGATGTTCGGCGGCGGTGTAGTGCTCCTTTACTCCGTTCATATAGGTATTGAGGAGATCATCAAACGAACTGAGGCTGGCGTGATAGTCGACGGCAAACTGTTCGGCGCTCACGCTATAGGGCTTACCGCTGTCGCTCTCAGCGCTTAACTGATTGATTAACGCAATGCCCTGATGTTCAAAGTCCCGGCGCGTGTTTTCCAGCGTTTTCTGGAAGTGGGGAAGATAGGTGGCCTCATTGCCCTGCGTTTGCAGCAGCCACCACGCGGTATTGATCCGTTCGATACCGCGAATCAATCCTTCCCGGTTGGCCCGCGGAATCGGGGTGTGTGTGGCCAGCGGAATCAGCACCTGAGAACCGAGTCGACCCGTTGCATCGCGCAGCTCGCCCAGCGCCTGCGCGCGCAGAATCGGACCCAGCGCGCTGGGCTCCAGCAGCAGAAACTCGGTGGTGCGCTCGAACAGCGCCTTATGATAGAAATCCGTTGCCACCACCATATCGTGAATGGCCAAATCTGCGGACTGCGGGTCGCTCAGCACCTGGGTGCGAAAGCGGTCGGCAATACGACGGGAACGCTCCAGCTGCTGCATCATTTCGCCCATCAGCGCCGGAGAGAGCAGGTTTTTCGGGATCTTTTGCATGTCGCGGTCGGTGATGTCGCGATGGGCGACCAGCGCCTGCCAGCGTGACTCTTTCTCCTCAGGCGAGCTTAATATCAGCTCGTTAACGAAGGCGCGCTCACCGGCCAGGTCATTAGAGACCTGTAGTACCCGGTAGAAAATATCGAACTGGGTAACATTGTTATGCGCGCTTTTCCACGTTCCCCATGAGCCGGAAAGCAGCCAGAAGGAGAGAATGGTGGTTAAAAAAATCGTCGCCAGCGCGGATCCCCAGATATAGCGGAGAATATTGGACGATGCTGAGGATCTCTTTTTCGTTTTCACACGTACCCGGGCGTCAGCAGTAAAAAAGAAGCGATTCGAAAATCATTGAATTGAAATACAACGGAATGTCATGCCGTTATGTCCGCATACCTGCCTGCTCTATGCGATCTATTGGCTGATTTTAGCAGATAATCCACAAATAAATGGCTTTTTGTCCGCGCGGGTAAACAATCTAAGATATTGTTTTAATTTGGTTATGCCTGCAGTTATCTCCTTCCCGGAAGGAGCCGGCGTACCGTCACGGCGGTGAGCTGTCGTTCTGGCACCGCGCGGCGCCAGAACGACCAGCAGAAGGGCGCTTACTTTTCCCTGGCGGCGAGCAGTACGCTATGCAGCAGTACGTTGGCCCCTTTTTCTGCCCACGTGGGCAGAATATTCTCCGCCTCGTTATGGCTAATTCCCTTCTCGCAGGGGATGAAAATCATGCTGGCGGGCGCGACCTTGCTGATATAGCAGGTATCGTGGCCGGCGCCGGAGACCATGCGTCTGGCGCTGTAGCCGAGCATCTGAACCGCCTGCTCGCTGCGCGCCAGACACTGGGCGTTGAAGGCGATTGGCGCGTAATCAAAAATGCGCTCGATCTGCGCCTGCACCCCGCGTCTGGCCAGCGTGTCGGCAGCGTGACGCAACGCCTGTTCCATTGCCTCCAGCGCGCTGCTTTGCGGATGGCGGAATTCCACGCTGCATTCGACGCGCCCCGGCACCACGTTGCGCGAACCCGGTATCACCTGCGCCATGCCGATGGTCGCCCGTCCGTCGGGGTTGTGGGCGATCCCGATTTGCTCCACCGCCAGCGCCAGCTCGGCGAAAGCGGTCAATGCATCGCGGCGGCTGCCCATCGGCGTGGTGCCGGCGTGGGCGGAAAAGCCCTCCAGCGTGACGTTGAACCAGCGCTGGCCCATTGCCGCGTGGACGAGGCCGATATCAACGTCTTCTTCTTCCAGAATCGGCCCCTGTTCGATATGCACCTCATAACAGGCATGAACCGGGAACGCGGCGGTCGGACGCTCGCCGCGGTAGCCGATCGCCTCCAGTGCCGCGCCGACGCTGATGCCGTCGCGATCTTTGCGGGCCAGCGCGAAAGCTTCGCTGAACTGCCCGGCCCAGACGCCGGATGCCAGCATCGCCGGGGCAAAGCGCGCCCCTTCTTCATTGGTCCAGTTCACCAGCACGATATCGCGTTCGGTCTCAATGCCGCGTTCGTTCAGCGTGCGTAGCGCCTCCAGCCCGGCGAGCACGCCGTAAATCCCGTCATAGCGGCCGCCGAGCGGCTGGGAATCGACGTGCGAACCGGTCAATACCGGAGCCAGCTGCGGATTTTTTCCGGCGCGGCGGATAAACATATTGCCCATGCTATCGACTGCGCAGGGAAAACCGGCTTCTTGTGCCCACTGGCGCAGCAGGTCGCGCGCCTGGCGGTCCTCGTCGCTCAGCGTCAGCCGGGTGACGCCGCCGGCCGGCGTCGCCCCAATCCTCGCCATCTCGTTGAGGGTTGACCACAGACGTTCAGCGTTGATGGCTATCATGGCTTGTCCTTCTTCACGCGATAGCGGAAGTCGCAGCACTTTCCGCCCTGCATGATGGTGGTGGTGCGGGTCAGCTCCACCTCCGGCGCGTAGCCGACGATAAACTTGTCGTCGCGGGCGCAGGAGAGCAGGTGGCCAATCTCGCCGAGGCCCATCTCGTGGTACATCTCGGCGTAGCGGCAGCGGTTGACGTTGTAGTTATACTGCTGGTCATCGGCGTCCAGCACCTTGACCTCCAGGGCATTGTCCTTTTCCCACAGATATTGCAGGGCGACAAAGCTCTGGATGTTCGCGCCGTTCGGCTCCTGGCGGGCAAACGTTTTTCCCGCCTCAATCGCGGCGTTTTCAATGGCTTCGCCGATGACCGCCTGGGCACGAGCTTTACCTATCTCGCGCACCAGGATGTCGTAAATCGGCTTAATAATTTCGGCTTCAATTTTGCGGCGGGCGAGAATGCCCAGCTCATTATTATCACTCATCACATTGCCTCACTGCGTTACTTCGTTGTTGCGCCGCCGAGTACGGTTTGCGGCTGCCATTTGCCGTCGACGACTTTGTAGACGGTAAAGGTTGGCGATTTCAGGTTGCCCTCTTTATCAAAGGCGATGTGTCCGGTGACCCCGGAGTAGTTAATGGCGCGTAGCGCGGGCAGATAGTTGGCCGGGTCGACGGAGTCAGCTTTTTCCATCGCCGCCGCCAGCACGCGGGTGGCGTCATAGGCGAACGGCGCGTGCAGCTCGATATGGGTGTGATAGCGCGCCTGGTAGGCCTGCTCAAAGGCTTTGCCGCCCGGCATCTGTTCAACCGGCAGTCCCGGCTCCAGCGCCACCACGCCGTCACCCTCTTTTTGCGCCAGCTGCAGGAAGGTCTGGCTGACGAAACCGCCGGCGCCCATCAGGGTGGCGTTCATGCCCAGCTGTTTGATACGACGCGCCAGCGGAGCGGCCTGGCTATCGACGCCGCCGAAGAAAATCAGATCGGCATTTTTACTGCGGATGGCGGTCAGTACTGCGCTGAAGTCCACCGTTTTGTCGTCAACATACTGACGATCGACGATTTTGATCCCCTGCGCGTCCAGCGACTTAATAAACTCGTCCGCCAGCCCCTGACCAAAAGCGGTACGGTCATCGATCACCGCGATGCGTTTGGCCTTCAGGGTTTGTACCGCGTACTGCCCGGCAAACTGGCCGCCGTCATCGTCGTGGCCCATCACGCGGAAGCTGGTGTCGAAACCCTGTCTGGTATAGGCGTGTCCGGTAGCGACCGGCGCGACCTGGGCGATGCCGGCATCGTGGTAAACCCGTGCGGCGGGAATGCTGGTGCCGGTGTTCCAGTGGCCGACGACGCCGGCGACGCCGCTATCCACCAGACGCTGAGCGACGGCAACGGCGGTACGCGGGTCGGACTGATCGTCTTCAGATTGCAGTTTAAAGGTTACCGCCTTGCCGCCGATGGTCGGGTGTTGCTTGTTGATATCGTCAATCGCCAGCTGCGCGCCGTTTTCGAGATCCTTGCCGATACGCGCGGAAGGGCCGGTCAGCGGGCCCGCCAGGCCGATAATCACGGTTTCGCTGGCCGCAGACCATGCGGCGGACGAGGCAAAGCCACTGAGCAGAATAGCGGCGCTGAGCGCACTGATTTTGACTGTTTTCATTGTTTTTCCCTGATGCTGGTTAGTGTTATGCGGGCACTTCGCCCAAATAAATCTGTGCGATACGGTCGTCGGCCAGCAGCGCCTGCGAGGCACCACGTTCCACAATGCTGCCGCTGTCCATCACCCACGCGCTGTCGGTGGCCTCCAGCGCCAGACGCGCGTTCTGCTCAATCAGCAGCAGCGCCACGCCGCGCTGACGGAGAGTGGCGATCACGCGGAAAACGTTCTCGACCATCAGCGGCGCCAGCCCCATCGAGGGCTCATCGAGGATCAGCAGGCGCGGCTGGCTGAGCAGGGCGCGGTTGAGCGCCAGCAGCTGCTGTTCGCCACCGGAGAGCAGCCCGGCCAGCTGGTGCTGGCGTTCGGCGAGGCGCGGGAAGTTGGCGAAGATCTCGTCCATCTCCTGTCGGACCGCCGCGCTATCACGACGCAGCCAGGCGCCCATCTGCAGGTTTTCCAGTACCGTCATGCGGGTAAAGATGCCGCGGCCTTCCGGTACCATCACCAGCCCTTCGCGCAGCAGCGACTCCGCTTTGCGTCGACGAACCGGTTGACCGTTGAAAATAATCTCGCCGCTAAAGGGTTCCAGCCCGGTAATGGCGCGGACGGTGGAGCTTTTTCCCGCGCCGTTGGCGCCGATCAACGTCGTCTGCTCACCCGCTTTAACGCTGAATGAGACGTCGCGTACCGCCTGGATGCCGCCGTAGTGCACGCTGAGGCCGGTTACGGTTAACAGATCAGACATGGACATTGCCTCCCAGCCAGGCGGCAATCACCGCCGGATCGCGGCGCACGGTCTCCGGCGTGCCGCTGGTTAATGTTTTGCCGTAATCCAGCACCATCAGGCGATCGCAGATCCCCATCACCAGCTTGACGTCATGCTCAATCATCAGCAGCGTTCTGCCGTCATCACGAATGCGCAGCAGCAGTTCGCCCAGCGCCATCTTCTCGGCGGCGTTCATCCCGGCCGCCGGTTCATCCAGCGCCAGCAGGCGCGGATCGGTAGCCAGCGCACGGGCAATCTCCAGCCGCCGCTGGTGGCCGTAAGCGAGGTCGCAGGCGCGGTAGTGGGCGAACTGCGCAATGCCGGTGTAGTCCAGCCAGTGCCATGCCAGCTCGCGGGTCTGCGCCTCTTCGGCGCGGGCGCGTTTATGGCGGGTAAGCGCGGCCCACAGACCGTTGCGGGTGCGCACGTGGCGGCCGACCATCACGTTCTCCAGTACCGACATCTGGTTAAACAGCCGCACGTTCTGGAAGGTGCGGGCGATGCCGGCGGCGGTGACTTTCTCGATATTCTTCGGGAAGTAGGGCTCACCGGCGATAGCGAACTCGCCGCTGTCCGCCGGGTACAGCCCGGTAATCAGGTTAAAGCAGGTGGTTTTCCCCGCGCCGTTGGGGCCGATCAGGCCGTAGATTTCACCTTCATTAATGGTCAGCGATACGTCATCGACCGCCGTCAGGCCACCAAAGCGTTTTGACATGTGGCGTACGCTTAACAGACTCATGCTTTGACTCCCTGATGACGCGCGGGCCAGATGCCCTGAGGGCGCAGGAGCATGACCAGCACCAGCGCCAGGCCGTAGAACAGCTGGCGCAGCACTTCCGGGTCAATCAGCACTTCGCCAAACAGCGCCTGCTGCAGCGGCGCCGCCTGGCTGCGCAGCAGCTCTGGCAGCGCGGTCAGCAGCACCGCGCCGAGGATCACCCCGGGGATATGACCCATCCCGCCCAGCACCACCATCGCCAGTACCGCAATTGACTCCTGTAGCGTGAAGGATTCCGGCGAAACGAAGCCCTGAAATGCGCCGAACAGCGCCCCCGCCACGCCGCCGAACGAGGCGCCGATAGCGAAAGCCAGCAGTTTGTAGTTACGCAGATTGATGCCCATTGCGCGGGCGACGTCTTCATCCTCGCGGATGGCGTGCCAGGCGCGGCCGATGCGCGAATGCTGTAGCCGCAGGCAGACGAAAATAATCGCCACAATCACCAGCATCAGCAGGTAGTACCACAGCCACAGCGCCGGGACTTTAAAACCAAACCAGTGATAGACGCCGCTAAACTTCAGCCCGAACAGGTTCAGCGAGTCGACCCCGGAAATGCCTTTTGCGCCGTTGGTGATGTTGACCGGGCGGTCGAGGTTGCGCATCAGGATGCGGATAATCTCACCAAAACCGAGCGTGACAATGGCCAGGTAGTCGCCGCGCAGCTTCAGCGTCGGCGCCCCCAGCACGATCCCGCAGCCTGCCGCCACCAGCGCGGCAAGCGGAATAATCACCAGCCACGAGGTGTGCAGGCCCTCCGGGAACCGGTTATTTAACAGCGGGAACACCTCCAGCAGATGCGGCGAGGCCAGCAGAGCGGCCAGGTATGCGCCGACGGCATAGAAGGCGATAAAGCCCATATCCAGCAGGCCGGTGTAGCCGACCACGATATTCAGCCCCAGCGCCAGCATGATGTAGAGCAGGGCGAAGTCGATGACCCGCACCCAGTAGTTGCCGCCGAGCTGGCTGGCGACCATCGGCGCCACCAGCAGCGCGCAGACGAACAGGGTCATCCCGGACCAGAAGCGGCGGGAGACGACGGGCGTATCGAGTTGTGCCGTTGTCATAATATTTCTCCTAGGCCCGGTGCGCGACGCGTTCGCCGAGTAAACCGGCAGGGCGGAAGACCAGCACCAGAATCAGCACCATAAAGGCGAAGATATCCTGGTAGTTGCTGCCAAAGACGCCGTTGGTCAGGTCGCCGAGATAGCCGGCCCCCAGGGATTCGATCAGGCCCAGTAGCAGGCCGCCGACCATCGCGCCGCGAATATTGCCGATGCCGCCGAGCACCGCGGCGGTGAAAGCTTTAATGCCGGGCAGAAAGCCCATGGAGAAGCTGGCGCTGCCGTAGTTGCTGGCCATCATCACGCCAGCCAGCGCGGCGAATACGCCGCCGATGGCGAAAGTGAGGATGATAATCGCGTTGGGGTTCACCCCCATCAGCGTGGCGATGCGCGGATTTTCCGCCACCGCGCGCATACCGCGACCTAAGCGGGTGTACTCCACCAGCAGCCACAGGCCGAGCATTACCGCGAGGGCCAGCGTGACGGTGACGATACCGGTGACGGTAATGAGCGCCGGAGGATGCGCTTCGCTGCCGTGGGTCACGGCGATCGGATCCATCGGCAGGATCTGCGGGAACATCAGCGGATTGCGCGACCAGACGATCATCGCTACGGTTTGCAGCAGTACCGAGACGCCGATCCCGGAGATCAGCGGCGCCAGGCGCGGAGCGTTACGCAGGCGGCGGTAGGCAAAGCGCTCGACCGCCATCGCCAGCAGGGCGCAGACCGCCATGGCCAGCAGCAGCGCCAGCCCCAGCTGCGCCAGCGGCGGCAGAGTGGGGAAATGGGCATTCAGCGCGTTCATCCCGGAAAGGGTGGTTAACGCGCCGACCATCAGAATATCGCCGTGGGCAAAGTTAATAATGCGCAGAATGCCGTACACCATGGTGTAGCCGAGCGCGATCAGGGCGTAGATGCTGCCGAGCATGACCCCGTTGATGATTTGTTGTATGAGTGTGTCCAACTGGTTCTTCCGACAAGATGCTCAAATAATAGCTACCATCCAACAAATGAATTAAATTGTAAAATACGCATATATTCTTTCTTATGATAAATGCGTTGTTAACTATCTTTATGATTTTTAATATAATTAAATAAAGCATCGAGTAGTGAAATACGCTAAGAAAATCAATATATGAAAAAAACAGAACAGTCAGAGGGGCCGGTTAGCTGGTCTGAGAGTACGTTAGCCAACGATCCGCCGCTGCGGGCGGTGCGCGCCTTCGAGGCGATCGCCCGCCTGGGCAGCGTGACCCTGGCGGCGCAGGAGCTGGCGATTTCACCCTCGGCGGTAAGCCACCAGCTGAAGGTGCTGGAAGGCTATCTGCAGATCCCGCTTACCGAACGCCAGGGGCGGCGGCTGACCCTCAGCCAGCAGGGGCGGGAGTATTACCGCTCGATCCGCGCGGCGTTTAACGTGCTGCGCCAGGCCACCGAACATCTGGTCGATCAGGTGCAAACCCAGCAGGTGACGATCAGCCTGATCCCGCTGTTTGGCATGGGCTGGTTTATTCCCCGTCTGCCGTCGTTCGTGCACGCCAATCCGCATACTGAAATCAACGTGGTTTACGCGAACCACCGCAACTACCTTAGCGATGCTTCCGATATGTCGATTCGCTTTGGCAACGGTCACTGGGTGGGCTATCAAAGCGAAAAGCTGATTTCCGGTAAAATGGTGCCGGTATGCAGTCAGGCCTTTTTACGTCTGCACGGGCATATCGATACCCCGGAGCAGCTGCTGCAGATGCCGCTGCTGCACGACGAGGAGCGCACGACATGGAACCAGTGGTTTGTGCAGCAGGGGGTTAAACGGCCGCCGCGCTCGACGGGGCCGCTGTTTGAAGATGGCCTGCTGACCCTGGCGGGGGTGCAGGCCGGGCTGGGCTGTGCGCTGATGCGCGAGCCGCTGATCGCCCCCTATCTGAAGAGCGGCGAGCTGGTGAAAATCTTCGATACGGCGATAGATGATGGCCGGGATTACTATCTCTGCGTGCGTCAGGATAGCGATATGACCCCCAACGGTAAGCTATTACAGAGCTGGCTGCGTCAGCAGGCCCTCGGATGAACTTCACTTAAGAATTTACTTAATCCAGCTCACACTTTTGTCCGGTCGCCGTTGTCATTGCGCAGGGACGCTTAGATAATCCGCCGAAATAACCCATTTTTATGATGGCGTGCTACTGCGAAAGCAGGCAAGACCAAAATAGAAATGCTCTCCCGCCAAGGGGAGCGTCTCTGTTTTGGTCTTTTTTTTTGCCCCAACACCAGGGAACACTATGAACTATAACGAAACAGCAGACAAAATCCTCCACGCGGTGGGCGGTGCGGAGAATATCCGCATGCTCACCCATTGCGCGACCCGGCTGCGCATGGAGTTCAACGACCGCGCGAAGGTTAACGATGCGCAGATTGGCACTATCCCCGGCGTGATCAGCGTCGTGGAGAAGGGCGGCCAGTTCCAGATTGTTATCGGCAATGAGGTGCAGCGGGTTTATCGCCTGCTCAATAAGGCCCTGCCTGAGAAGAAAAGCCCGACCGGCGGCGATAAAAACGTCAAACCGACCGGCATCGTTGCGCGGGTTATCAGCGTCATCTCGACCACATTTACCCCGGTGATCCCGGCAATCACCGGCGCGGGGATGATTAAAGCGCTGTTGGCCATTCTCAAGCTTACCGGCGTGATTAGCGAAACCAGCTCGACCTGGCAACTGCTCAATATCATTGCCGACGCCGCCTTCTTCTTCCTGCCGGTGCTGCTGGCCTACGGGGCGTCGCTGAAGTTTGAATGCAACCCGATTCTGGCGATGACTCTCGCGGGCGTGCTGCTGCATCCCGGCATCGGCCAGATGCTGGCGGCCGGTAAAGCGGTCGATTTTGTCGGTATCAACGTCCTGCTTTCCGATTACGCCGGGTCGGTGCTGCCGATCATTCTGACCGTGTGGCTGATGTCGTGGGTGGAGCGTTTTGCCGAAAAAGTGTCGCCATCGATTATCAAGTTTTTCGTCAAGCCGATGCTGATTCTGCTGATTACCGCGCCGCTGGCGCTGGTGGTTGTCGGCCCGGCGGGCATTTTGCTTAACGACCTGGTTGCCGCGGGGGCGGGGGCTATCGATCGCCACGCCAGCTGGTTGATCCCGATGCTGATGGGCACCCTGCAGCCCTTCCTGATCATTACCGGTACCGCATGGGCGATGACGCCGATCGCCACCGGTCAGCTGAGTAAAAGCGGTTACGAGATGATTAACGGGCCGGGGATGCTGGCATCAAACGTGGCGATGGGCGCGGCGACGCTGTGCGTGGCGCTGAAAACCAAAAATAGCAACCTGCGCCAGCTGGCCTCTTCGTCGGGCTTTACCGCGCTGCTGGGGATCACCGAACCGGCGCTGTACGGGGTGCTGCTCAAGTTCCGCCGGGTGCTGATTGCCGCGATGATCGGCGGCGGCTGTGCCGGGGTCTACGCCGGGGTGAGCGGGCTGGTACGCTACGCTTTTGTCTCCCCGGGACTGGCGGCGCTGCCGGCGTTTATCGGCGAAAACCCGATGAATATCGTCCATGCGCTGGTGACCTGCGCGATTTCCATCGTGGTGACCTTTACCTTGACCTGGTTTATCGCCTTCAAAGAGGTTCCGCAGGAGCAAGAGGAGGTGAGCGAGGCGCCGCAGCCCGCGGTCAGCGCGAAAAGCGAGGGCGAGTTTGAAGTATTAAGCCCGCTGCGCGGCCAGGTGGTGGCGCTCAGCGAAGTGAACGACGATGTTTTTTCCGGCGGTCTGCTGGGCGAGGGCGTGGCGATTCGTCCGCAGGAAGGGGTGCTGCGCGCGCCGTTTAGCGGCAAGGTGATGATGTTTCTGCCCTCCTGCCACGCGGTTGGCCTGCAGAGCGACAGCGGTCTTGAGCTGCTGATCCATATTGGTATCGACACCGTCAATCTTAACGGCCAGCACTTTAGCTCGGCGCTGAAGGTGGGCGATAGCGTGGAGGCCGGGCAGGCGCTGATCCGCTTCGATATTTCGGCCATCGAGCAGGCCGGGTACGACCTGATTACCCCGGTGATTGTGGTCAACGGCGATGAGCGGCACTCTCTGCGCCTCACCGCCGCCGCGCAGGTGGATTACGGTGAACCGCTGATGGTGCAATCCGCTAAGGAGGCGCAGGCATGATTTATCAACAGCAGGCCCGGTTCCCGGATGGTTTTCTGTGGGGGGCGTCCACTTCGGCCTATCAGGTTGAGGGCGCGTGGAATGAAGACGGTAAGGGGCCGTCGGTGGTCGATATGCTCAGCCATCCGCCGGGAACGGCGGACTTCCGCATCGCCAGCGACCACTACCATCGCGTGGAGGAAGACGTCGCGCTGATGGCGGAGATGGGGCTGAAGGCCTACCGCTTTTCGGTGGCCTGGTCGCGGGTGATCCCGGACGGCGACGGCCCGGTGAATCCGGGCGGGCTGGCCTTTTATCATCGGCTGATCGACGCCCTGACGCGCCACGGGATCACCCCCATTGTGACGCTGTACCACTTCGACCTGCCGTGGGCGCTGGAGCTCAAAGGCGGCTGGCTGAACCGCAACACCGGGGAGGCCTTCGTGCGCTATGCCCGGCTGCTGTTCAGCGAGTTTGCCGCTAAAGTCCCGCTCTGGCTGACGATTAACGAACAAAACACCATGATCCTCCACCCCGGGGCGATTGGCGTGCCCGCCGATCGCCCACTGCCGGACAAGAAGGCGCTGTACCAGCAAAATCACCATATGATGCTGGCCCAGGCGCAGATCTTCGCCCTGTGCCACCGCGAGTTTCCCGGAGTGCGTATCGGCCCGGCGATAAATACCACCTCGATGTACGCCGAAAGCTGTAAACCGGAGGATGCCATTGCCGCGCATAACTGGGAGACGCTGCGCTGCTGGAGCTTTCTGGATGTGGCGGTGCATGGCCGCTACAACGCCCTGGCGTGGGCCTATATGCAGGATCGCGGCCTCGCGCCGCAAGTGCAGCCAGAGGATGCGCTGATTTTGCAGCAGGGGCGGCCGGACTTTATCGCCATTAACTACTACTCCACCGCCACTATTGCCGCCAGTCGGGGCGACGGTGCAGACGTTGCGCCTCGCGCGGGCGACCAGCAAATTATGCTGGGCGAAGAGGGGGTTTATCGCCCGGCGGAAAACCCGTGGGTCGGCAAAACCCCCTACGGCTGGGTCGTCGACCCGGTGGGGCTGCGCCTGACGCTGCGCAAAGTGTGCGAGCGCTACGGTCTGCCAGTTCTGATTAGCGAAAACGGCATGGGCGCGCCGGATAAGCTCGAGCATGACGGGACGGTGAATGACGATTACCGCATCGCCTTCTTACAGGCGCATATTGAGCAAATGCGCCTGGCGATTGCCGACGGCGTCGAGCTGATGGGCTACTGCCCGTGGGCGGCAATTGACGTGGTCAGCACCCATCAGGGATATGCCAAGCGCTACGGTTTTATTTATGTCGATCGCGGTGAGGATGACCTGAAGCGTCTGCAAAGGATCCGTAAACGCAGCTTCTGGTGGTATAAGGATGTCATCGCGCAAAACGGCAACCACGATGAGTCGCAGAGATGATTGTTCAGAAGGTGCTCAATAATAGCCTCGTGCTCTCTATGGATGACGATGACCGGGAGGTTATCGTCATGGGGAAAGGCATTGGCTTCAACAGCAGACCCGGGGATGAGATTGATCCGGAGAAGATAGAGAAGCGATTCGTGACCCAGGCGCTTGGCGCGCGCAGCGGCTATCTCGAGGCGCTCTCCGCCATCCCGGACGAGGTCATCGAAATGGCCGCGATGATTATTTCCCGCGCCAATATGCAGCTTGCCAGCAAGGTTCGCGAGCAGATTTTCTTTACCCTCGCCGACCACCTGACCTTCGCCATCGAACGCAGCCGCAAAGGGATCGCCATTCAAAACCGTCTGCTGCCGGAAGTGAGACGTTTTTATCCGCAGCAGTTCCGCGTCGCCAGCGACGCGGTGACGATTATTCGCCAGCAGTACGGGATTGAACTGCCGGAGGAGGAGGCCGGAAATATCGCTTTTCATCTGGTTAACGGCCAGAGCGAGGGTGACGACGTGGCGCAGACCATGCAGTCGGTGAAGATGCTGAAGGATATTTTTAATCTCGTGCAGTACCACTTTAAGCAGCAGATAGACACCGAATCGATTAACTACTCGCGCTTTCTGGTCCATATGCAGTTCTTCCTCCAGCGTTTACAGGAGGGGGAACTGGACGACGCGCGGGACAGTTTTCTGCTGGTGCAGGTGATTAAGGAGTATCCGGAGGCCTACCGCTGCGCGCTGCGGATCCGCGATTACGTCAAGGCCCAGCTCGATATCACCCTCGGCGGCAACGAGCTGCTGTGGCTCACCGTGCATCTGGTGCGGATTAGCGGGCTGGATGCGTGAGCGTGTTCTATTAACGGGAGGTAAAGGCCAGGGATGTTCCATTCAAGAGACCCTCTCTGCTATCACCCGGTGGCGCTAATGCCTTGCCGGGTCGGTGTTTGGTTTTCGTCGGCCGGGTCAGGCGTTAGCCGCCACCCGGCAGAGATACGCGCGCACGGTTTCATTCAAGTTGGTCAATTAAAAACGCCTGGCGAATCAACGATGGCGGAACTGCAGCGTCGCGGGCAGGTAGCGCCGTAGCGGCTCAGGCGTGTTGCCGTCGATCAGCTGGCTTATCAGATCGTAGCAGTGCCAGGCCAGCTGACGGTTATCCTGCTGGACGGTGTCGATACGCAGCGATAGCGAATCGTAGAGATAGTGATCGTCAAAGCTCGCCAGATGAATATCGGAATCCAGTAAATGGTGCTGGCTCATATAGCGCAGCACCCCTTCCAACAGACCGCAGGCGGCGGTGAACAGCGCCTTTGGCGGCCGCCCGAGACGCGCGCAGAGAGCGGCGAACATCTCGTAGCCGGAGCTCGGATGATAGTTGCCGTTAATCACCCACTCGGGACGCAGTTCGACACCGGCGTTTGCCAGCCCCTGAGTAAACCCTGCCAGACGATCGCGGGAGGGCGACAGACGCGGCTGCCCGCCGAGAAACCAGAACTCGTCGCGATGCTGAGGCGCGATGCGGGAAATCAGATCCGCCGTTGGGCTGATGGAGTCGGTCATCACCAGCGGCAGCGTGCTGTCGCTGGGACAGCGGTCAAACAGTACCACCGGCAGCTGTTCGCTGAGCTTGAGGTAATCGGCGTCGTTGTGCATACAGGAGGCGACGATCAGCCCGTCAACCTGGCGGGCAATCATATTATTGACCACCATGGTTTCCTGGCCGGGGTTTTCGTCGGTACAGGAGATCAGCAGCTGAACGCCCGCCTCGCGGCAGAGCATTTCCAGCTCATGAGAGAAGACGGCAAACCCGTAGTTGGTAATTTCAGGCACCACCAGACCGATGGTGTGGCTACGGTTATCGCGCAGCGAGCGGGCGTGAATACTGGGCTGATAATGTTGTTCGCGCGCGATGGCCAGCACGCGCTCGCGGGTATCCTGCGCCACGCGGAGTTCTTTGCCACGACCGTTCAGCACCAGGCTGGCGGTGGCTTTCGAGACACCCGCCAGCTCGGCGATATCTTTAATGGTAACGCGTTTGGTTTTCATCACGACAACATGCGCCTGAATTTAAAACGCTTATTCTACCATGCATGGCTCCAGCGACCAGTAGCAGAATGTTACCGGCGTCGCGCCGCTGAAAACCAGCTGTGCGGGATAGTCCGGGAAGAGGCGGCTGCTCATCACCCCTTCGCCGTCGTTAATGAAAATCTCCACGCTCGACTGGTCGATGAAGATCCGCAGCGAGCGAACCGTGCCGCGCCAATAGCGATAGAGCATTTCGTCGCTGGCGAGGCTGCGCCGCGCCAGACGAAGGCCGTGGCTATCGCGCTCGAGAGTCAACGCGCCGCCGAAATCGAGGCTAAACGCGTCGTCAGCGGCGGTATCGAGGGCGATTTCCAGCGGGGCCAGCGGCAGAACGCTGCCCTGCCAGCTGCGGACTTCGCCGCGCAGGGCGCTCAGTTCGCGCAGCGGGCGCTGATAGAGTTTGCCGTCCACCCACTCCAGTTCGCGCAGGCAGGTCATCTGGTGGATCCAGCCGTTGGCCCGCGTCGGCTGGCGCATCTCCTCGCCGTCCGGTACGCCCATCCAGCCAACCAGCAGCCGACGGCCGTCGGCTGTCTGCATGGTTTGCGGGGCATAGAACTCAAACCCGGCATCCAGCTCGTGCAACTCGCCGTGCGTGAAGGCGGCGCTGGCGTAATCGAAGCCGCCGGCCATCCACACCGCCGGATAGGTGTTGAGGTAGCGCTCTTTCTCGCCGGGAATCCCCTGCGGGCAGCAAATCAGAATATGCTGATCGCCAAGCGGGAACAGGTCCGGACACTCCCACATATAACCGGCATCGTGCAGTCCGTTGATGCCGGCGCCGGCGATTTCGCCCTCGCTCGTCCACTCATGGAGATTTGCGGAGCTGAACAGCAGCACCTTGCCGCGCTTTTGCCGATCCTGCGCACCCAGCACCATGTACCAGCGGCCTTCATGCTGCCAGACTTTCGGGTCGCGCACGTGGCCGGTATAGCCCTCTGGCAGCGGCAGGACCGGGCCGGTTTTGCTGAAGGTGCCGTCGGGATTTTCCGTCGCCAGGCACTGCCAGGCGGTCCGGCTGCCGTCTGCAAATTTGACGTTGCCGGTGTAGCACAGGGTCAACGTCCCGTTGTTATCCACCGCGCTGCCTGAGTAGCAGCCGTTGCGGTCATACTCTTCGTCCGGCATCAGCGCAATCGGTTCATGCCGCCAGTGCAGCAGATCGGCAGAACTCCAGTGCCCCCAGCATTTGAAGGTGTGATCGCAGGCGAGCGGGTTCCACTGGTAGAACAGGTGATAGCGCCCGGCAAATTCGACAAAGCCGTTGGGATCGTTCATCAGCCCGGTGACCGGCGCGTGGTGCCAGCGGGGATAGTGGCTGTCGGCCAGCGCGCGCGGCTGGCCTTGCATAACGGCCTGCAAAATCGCAGGCAGGCGTGATGGAAGTGACATTATTCCGCGTCCGTTTTGTATTTCAGCAGCAGGGAGACGACAAAGGCAACGCCGAAGGCGATGACCATCCCGATAATGTAGTTCAGCAGCGAACTGGCCTGCACGATAGCCATGCCTGGAATCGCCGTCAGGCCGACCGCGGTCATATAGACGTGCATGGAGACGACCCATGCGCCGCCCGCTGCGCCGCCGATCAGCGCTGCAATAAACGGCTTCACAAAGCGTAAGTTGATACCAAAAATCGCCGCCTCGGTGATACCCAGCATGGCAGAAAACGCCGATGGCAGGGTAATGGCTTTGATTTTGGCATCTTTGGTTTTAAACCACACCGCCAGGCAGGCGCCGCCCTGAGCAACGTTGGCCATCGCCCAAATCGGCAGCAGGAAGTTGACGCCGATGGCGGGGTTGCCCAGCAGTCCGGCTTCGATAGCGTGGAAGCTGTGGTGAATACCGGTAATCACGATAACCGAATAGAGACCGCCAAACAGCAGCCCAGCCAGCCAACCGGCGTGGGTAATCAGCGTACTGAGCACGAATGAGATGCCGTCTCCCAGCGCGCGGCCCGCCGGACCGATAATCAGCAGGGCGATAAAACCGGAAATAATCACCGTCAGGAACGGCGTCAGGATCAGGTCCAGCGCATCGGGGATGACGCGGCGCAGCTGCTTCTCAACAATGCTCATAAACCATACCGCCAGCAGCACCGGGAACACCGTACCCTGATAGCCGATCATCGCAATCTCAAGGCCGAAGAAGTTCATGGTATGGAAACCGGCGGCCACGCCCCAGGCGTTGGTGAGCGCCGGGTGGGTCAGAATGCCCCCGAGCGTCGCGCCAAGGTAGGGGTTACCGCCAAATTCGCGGGCGGCGGTAAAGCCAATCAGGATCGGCAGAATAATAAACGCCGCCGAGCTGCACATATCCAGAATAATGTAGATAGCGTTGCTCGGGTCGACCCAGCCGTAGGTTTTCACCATGCCGAGCAGGCCCATCAGCAGACCGGAGGCTACGATAGCCGGAATAATGGGTACAAAGATGTTTGACAGCAGACGGGCGATACGCTGGAACGGATTAAGCTTTTTCGCCGCGATATCGGCGGCTTCCGACTTGCTGGATTCGCCGATGCCGGCGGCCTGAATAAACGCGGCGTAAACTTTGTTCACCACCCCGGTGCCAAAAATAATCTGCATCTGTCCGGCGTTGCGAAAACATCCTTTTACGCCTTCAATTTTGCCGATAGCCTGCTGGTCGGCGAGCGCATCATCGATCAGCACCAGACGCAGGCGCGTGGCGCAGTGCGCGGCGCTGGCGATGTTTTCCTTACCTCCCAGAAGCGGAAGCAGCGAGCGGGAAATCTGTTCAAAATCCATAGTACCCTCTGAATGCGTAATAATTATCGTGTTGTGGTCCCGGGTTTACGGGGGCGCAGTCTCTGCGTCGTTATTGTGTCCGGGGCGATGGCCGACTCGCCGCCGCCCCGGTGTTTCTGGCATCAGGCGCTAACCGTCAGAACCAGGTTTCCATTTGCATACCGAACGACCATTCACCGCCTGATTTAAAACCGCTGCTGCCTAAGGCATCATCGCTGGCGTAATTATCCAGTTTTTTGCTCCAGTCCATCCACGAGGTGTAGAGACGGATCTCCGGACGGCTGAAGAAATCGCCAATGCTACCGACCTTAAAGGTGGGGGCGAAGGTGAGTTTATAGAAACTTCCGTTCACCGCATGGCGGTCGTCGTAGCCTTCGGGTTTGAGATCCATGTACTGGTAGGTGCCTTCGTAAGCAAGGGCGAAGTTCTGAGTGATCTCCTGAATCAGACGCAGGTTGAGCGTCGCCCACTGGTAGCTGTCGCCATCGACATAGCGATCTTTACTGCTCTGCGCCAGCACCGCCGGGGCGATAAACCAGTTCTCGCTGAGCGGCGTGGTGCCGTAGCTGGCGAAGCGCCAGGTATTTGCTCCCGGGCGCAACCCGCCGTCGGAACCGACGCCTTTCACTTCGGCACCCAGCCCGTGGCCATAGAGCAGGGCCGTTTTGCTGGTCCCTTCACGCAGGCCGTAAAAGCTGTCGTTGTGCAGACCGAGCAGCGTATGTACCCCGGTATTTGCCGCATCGCCTTTGACCAGATTACCGTTGGTATCTTTGCGCTCATCATTATCTTTCGCCCGCATCCCGCTGACCATCACCTGCACCGGGCCGATGAAGTTATTCATGCTGAGGATGTAGTTCTGCACGCTATTGCTTGAATCATCAATATCACCGAAGTTGCGCCCGTATAAAGAGAAGTTACTCCGCAGGCTGTCGTTCCACTTCACGTCGTAAATACCGCCGCCGGTCCCGGCGAGGAATACCACGTCGGAGTCGACCCAGTGAATATCAAAGTTGTCGCGGTCGAAACGTTTCCCGGCCCACAGGGTTGAACCTTTGAAGGGACCCTCGAAGGTGGGCAGATTACCCAGCTCGACGAAAGCCTGGCGCACGTTCAAATCGCTGCTGCTTGCCGTCCAGTCGTTGTAGGTGGTTTGGCCGTCGGCCACCATCACCTTGAAGCGCGTCGTTGCCCCGTTATCCAGGGTCTGCTTATGTTCGAGGTTCATTTCGACATAGGTGTCGGCCTGGTTCCCCAGACGGCCAATGGCCCCGCCGGTTTCCCCCGCCGGTGTCATATAGGCGCCGGATTTGGTACTGGCGGCGGAGTCATTCATGATTACGCCGGAGCGGGCGTAGCCGTGGAACTCAAACCCGCTTTTCTCGTCGACTTTTTTCTCCAGCTGGGCGGTGCGCTGGGCTACCTGCTGGGTGTTGTCCTGGGTTTTTTGCTGCTGGGTGGTGAGCTGCTCGACTTTCTTCTCCGCCGACTCGGCGCGGTTTTCCGCGGTTTGAGCCCGGTTTTCGGCATCCTGCAGGCGTTTTTCCAGGGCGATCAAACGGGCTTCGATACTGCTGAGGTCCGTTTGTGCATGAGCTGAGGCCGCGCCGGTGAGCAAAGTAATAACAACCGCGAGTGTGCTTTTTTTATACATGTAGGTCGCATCCCAAACGTAAAATTGACATTATTGTGTTTTTGCTAAACCGGTTTAGGCGCTATGTTAAACATGACCTTTAACATCTGTGAATATAAATTGCTAAACCGATTTAATAAATGTGATGGATGCAACAAAGTGGGCCGCCAGAGCAGCCCGAAAGGATCAAAATGAGAGGTTAAGATCGTGCTGGTAGGGAAGGGCGGTCATCGCCCCTTTGGCGGTAGTGGCCAGCGCTCCGCAGGTTTGCGCCTGCATGATTGCCGGTTCCAGCGCCGCGGGATCCGTTGGCATTCCCTTCGCGGCAAGACTGGCAAGCAGCCCGGCGACAAACGCATCGCCTGCGCCGGTCGTATCGACGCTGACCACCGGCTGCGCGGAGAAGTGGGTTAACTGCTGCTGAAAAGCGGTGAGCACCCCGGCTTTACCCTGAGTGACCAGCAGAAGTTCAGGCTGGTAGCGCTGGGTCAGGGCGGTTATCCCTTCGACTAAATCGTCTCTGCCGCTGATTAACGCCAGCTCTTCTTCGGACAGTTTTACCACGTTTGCCAGACGCAGCGCGCGATCGAGACAGGCGTGCAGCAGCTCCGGGTCTTGCCAGAGATCCGCGCGGATATTGGGGTCAAAGCTGACCCGACCGCCGGCTAATTTTATTCTCTCCATCGCCGCGAAGGTTGTGCTGCGGCTGGGTTCGGCGCTGAGCGCGATGGAGCAGACGTGCAGCCATTCGTTGGCGGCGAAGGGCGGAAGATCTTCCGGCTGTAAAAACAGATCCGCGCTGGGGCGCACCATAAAGGTAAAGGTTCTTTCCCCTTCGCCATCAAGATCGACCACCACGGTAGAGGTCCGGTGCTGCGGATCGCAGCGCATGTAGCGGGTATCCACCTGTTCCTCGCGCAGAGTTTGCTGCATAAAGCGGCCAAAAGGATCGTCGCCGACGCGGCCGATAAACCCGCTGTTGCCACCCAGGCGGGCGATACCTACCGCCACATTGGCCGGTGCGCCGCCGGGACACTGCAACAGGCGACCGCCGCTTTCCGGCAGCAGGTCCACTACCGCATCCCCAAGCACCCAAACTTTTGCATTCATACTGTTTTCACCTCAATGCTAAACTTAATTAAACCGGTTTAGCTTATTTAAGCATAGCCCGCCGATGAACGAAACGCTGCGATCGATAAAGTGAGAAGCAGGACAAAAAACGGCGTGACGGAAGCGGGGAGCATCGTTCCCGGAGGCAGAACTCCAGCTGTGGACTTTTACTGCCTGGTGTTCTTCGCTATATTTTGTGAAGCAATGATTTGCCCACTGCCGGCGAGCGAGGGAGAGCGTATTTAAAGATGGTGAGTCGTTTTGGCAATATTCACGCTTTTTACCAGTCGCTGGAGCTGACAAGCCATCTGCCAGAGGTTATTGCCTGCGGTGAAGATCTTGAGCTGGCCAGCGGCGAGCGTTTCCAGCCCGCAGAAGGGTTCATCTACTTTTTGCGGCAAGGGCAGGTGACCCTTGCCGTAGATGATGAGCAAAATCTGCTGGGTATTGTTATTGAAAATATGCCGCTGGGCCTGCTGGAGCACTATTGTCCGTCGGCCAGATTCTTCTACCGCTGCCAGGAAAATTGTCGCTTTAGCAAAATTGCCGCCAGCGATTTTGAACGTATTTTTTATCATTCGTCGCCGCAGTACACGAAAGAGCTGACGACGATTCTGGTTTATATGGGCATCTTCGTACTGGATGTCAGCAATGAAAGAGGCAATCTGTCGGGGTTCCAGACCATCAAGTCGATGCTCTTTCGCTATCTGTACCGCCGCGAAATTGATACCGGCAAGCGCGAAAGTTTGTCCGCTTTTATTATCAAACGAACGAATCTTTCAAGAAGCTATGTCTATCAGGTGCTGGCGGCGCTGAAAGAGGGGGGATATATTACGGTGAAAAAAGGGCAGCTTATTTCCATTGACCGGAAAATCCCTGAAAAATTCTGATTAATACTTGCATGGAAAATTATTTTTAATTATTTCCCCGGCGTCGTGACGCCTTCATTCCGCTTACGGCTTAATTTAATTATCTCTCTGGAGTTATTCGATGACCCTGGATTATGTTGCATTGGCTATCCTCGTTGCGGTAGTCCTGATCCTGTTTTACGGGGTAATTGTGATTCACGATATCCCCTATGAAATTGCTAAAAAAAGAAATCATCCGCATCAGGATGCGATCCATTACGCCGGATGGGTGAGCCTGTTTACACTGCATATCCTGTGGCCGCTGCTGTGGATTTGGGCCACTCTGTGGCGTGAAGACCGCGGCTGGGGGATGCAAAAAATGGCGCAAGAACAGAGCGACCTGCATCATCGCCTGGAACAGGCCTGCACTCGTCTGGACACCCTTCAGCAGGAATTAAATGTGGTGAAACAGCGTGCCGCAGTCAATATAAATAATAAAGGGGCTGAATAATGGAAACGTTGCTGCTCCTGTGTTATGCCGCATTAAGTATTGCGATATTTAAAATTTTCCGTATTCCGCTGAATAAATGGACGGTGCCTACCGCCGTATTAGGTGGGGTGGTACTGATTGGCGCATTAATTCTGGGAATGAACTATAACTTCCCCTACACCGATATAGGTAAACAGGTTTTTCGCACGGTGCCTGTTGTCTCGCAAACGCGCGGCCGGGTGATGAGCGTGCCGGTGCAGCCGAATCAAATGCTGCACAAGGGGGACGTCTTGTTCACCCTCGACCCGACGCCCTTTCAGGCGCAGGTTGATGATTTGACAGCGCAGGTCAAAGCGGCCAGCCAGGATGCGCTGTCGCTCAACGCCGCTCTCAACAGTGCCCAGGCCGATCTCCAAAAAGCGATAGCGTTGCGCGATCGGGCGCAGCGGGAATATGCTCGCTTCCAGGCGGGCCACGACAAAGGCGCATTTTCAGATCAGATGGTGGATACCCGCCGTCAGAGCTGGAAGGCCGATGAAGCCGCGGTCGCCGCTGCTCAGGCGAGCGTAGTTCAGGCGCACAATAACCTGAATTCGGTGGTCAACGGCGAAAACACCAAAGTCGCCTCGCTGCTGGCGCAGCTGCGCGCGGCGGAGTTTAAACTGGAAAATACCGTCGTTCGCGCCCCGTCAGATGGCTACGTCAGCACCGTCGGTTTACGCCCCGGGACGATGTCGACAGCCCTCGGTCTGAAGCCGGTGATGACCTTTGTCCCGACGGGAGAAGCGGACAAACGTGAGTTCGTGGCGGCCTTCCGCCAGAATTCATTGCAGCGTCTGGAAAAAGGCGAGCAGGCCGAGCTCCTGTTTCCGGCGGTACCGGGGACGGTATTTCACGCCGAGGTGACCGAGGTGCTGCCGGCGATTGGCGAGAGTCAGTTTCAGGGACAGGGGACATTGCTGACAACTCGCGATCTGGATACCCGCGGTCGGGCGCTGGTGGTCTTCCGGGTGACGGATACGCGGCTACAAAACTACCATCTGCCGCAGGGAACCGATGTTGAAGCGGCGGTTTACTCCGGCCATTTAGAGCACCTGTCGCTAATCAGGAAGATCCTGATCCGCATGAAAAGCTGGGAAAACTACCTTTATCTCGATCATTAACCTGTCGTTTGCGTACGCCGTTAAGCGGGCGCTGGTCGGGCAACTCACGTGCCTGGCCAGCGTCTTATCATCCCTCTGCCAGACCGTCGATAATCACCTGCATTATCCCCTGAGAACAGGGTTCAATCCGGCCGCGCACGCCATAGACCGACGCAAGTATCTCCGGCGTAATCACCTGCGACGGCGCGCCGTCGGCCAGCAGCTGGCCTTCCTTCAGCATCAGCACATGATCGGCATGGCGCAACGCAATATTAATATCATGTACCACCACCAGGGTGATGATATTGCGCCGGCGGGTCTCCTGGCGTACCAGGTCCATCACGTGAAACTGGTAGTTCAAATCCAGCGCGCTGAGCGGTTCATCCAGCAGGAGTAATGACGGCTGGCGGATAAGCGACTGGGCCAGGCCGACGAGCTGTTTTTGCCCGCCGGAAAGCTGGTCCAGGTAGCTTAACGCCAGATGTGCAATACCCAGCTGGCGCAGCAGGGACATGACTTCCGCCTCGCTATCAGAACGTACGCCTCCGGCAGCGTGCCGGGCGACGATAATTGACTCCAGCACGTGTAGATGCACGCCTGCAGGCAGCGTTTGCGGTAGATAGACCACTTTTTCTGCCCGTCTGGCAAACGGTAGCGTCAGCAGGTTTTCTCCGGCCAGTGACAGTTCCCCCGTCGACGGGCCGAGGCCCGCCATCGCCCGCATTAGCGTCGATTTCCCGCTGCCGTTGGGACCCAGAAGCGCCGTGATTTTACCGCACGGTAGATGAGGGACAGTCAGATCGTGAATGACCTGACGTTTCGGATAACCGGCGTTGAAATGGCCGAGCGCCAGTCCCGATTCCGCTGGGGTGTGCAGGCTCATACGTTCCCCCGATGGCGTAAAATAATGCTCAGGAAGAAGGGAACACCGACCAGCGAGGTGACTATCCCTACCGGGATGATCGCGCCGGGCAGCAGATTCTTCGACGCCACCGAGGCGAGCGATAGCACCAGCGCGCCAATAAAGGCGCTGGCGGGCAGATAAAAGCGGTGATCCTCACCAAAAACCAGGCGCGCAATGTGCGGTGCGACGAGGCCAATAAAGCCGATTGGGCCAACGAAGGCCACCGACAGCGCCGATAAGATGCTAATGCGCAAAAGCGTGGTCAGACGCAGACGACGGACGTTGATGCCAAAACTCATCGCCCGATCTTCGCCGAGGCGCAGCGCGGTTAGCTTCCACGCATTCAGCATGGAAAGTGGCATCACGACCGCCAGGACGGCAAATAAAATCCCCACTTTTTGCCAGGAGGCGCGATCGATACTGCCCATGGTCCAGAACACCAGGCCCTGTAGCGTGTCCTCATTGGCAACAAACTGCAGCATCGATACCAGGGCGTTAAAGGTAAATACCAGCGCGATACCAAATAAGATGACCCCGGAAGTGGCGACCTGGGTCCAGCGGGTGATGCCGTCCAGCAGCAGGGCGGCCAGTAGGGCGAACAGAAACGCGTTTGCGGAGGTAAACCACTGGTTGGGAATGCCGGGAAGGCCAATCCCCAGCACGATGGCCAGCGCTGCGCCGAACGCCGCCGCTGAGGAGACGCCGAGTGTAAAAGGGCTGGCGAGCGGATTGTTGAGGATCGTTTGCATCTCTGCGCCGGCCAGGCCCAGAGCAAGGCCCACCACCACTGCCATCAGCGCGTAGGGCATACGAATATCCCAGACAATGACCCGCGTTCCGGCCGCTGCGCTGCCGGGGTTCGTCAGGGTTTGCCATAGGGTATGTAGCGACATGCCTGACGGCCCGAGCACGAAATCGAGTAGCAGCGAGGCGACAATCAGCAGCAACAACAGCAGCATCAATGCGATGCGGCGACGCAGAATTTGGCGATAGTGGGCCATCACGCCGTCGGTACCGGTATTCCGTATGCGGATGCCGGGTTCAGTGGTCGAACTCATGCGGGTTACTCACCTTGTTTCCAGGAAAAAACGAACGGCAGGTCTGGCAAGGAGGTAAAGCGACGCACGATGTCGTGGTACGTCTCATCGGGATTCAGGGTAGTGAACGCCCGCGGGTAGATATCTTTTGCCAGGTACTCCATGCCGACGATATTCCACGGATGGTTATAGAAATGGTGGTAAACCCCGTAGGCCCGCTTCGCTTTTACCGCCGGGATATCGCTGACGCCGGTTCTCGCCAGCAGCGCTTCACCCTGGGCATTAACCTCCTGCTGGCTGACCTGGTAGCCTAGCGGCAGTACCTGGCTGTTGCCGCGCTTCGAACCTGTCATGATGTAGGCATCGGGCTTCATGCTGATAATTTTTTCCAGCGATACAAATCCGGAGGCGCCGGGAAGCAGCTGGGAGCCAACATTAGTGGCGCCGACGGCTTCCACTAATCCGCCCCAACCGCTGTGCCCGTGGGTAAAGCAGCAGGCGTCGCTATTGCCGGCCAGCGCTTCGACGAAAACCGTGGCTTTTGGGGTGATTGTGGCCGTTTGCTGCTCGATAGCGTGCAGGTGCCGGCGGTAGAAATCGGTATAAGCTTTGGCGTTGCTCTCACGGTTAAGCACCTGACCTAACAGGTCGATGCTGGGGGCGGTATCGCGGGAAGGATTGACTTCATAATCGACAAATAACACCGGAATCTTCAGTGCGGTAAGTTTGCCGATCACCCCGCTTTCGGTCAGCGCCGGCTTTGCGCGCAGCTGTGCAATCATCAGATCGGGCTGGCGGGAGAGGACGCTTTCCAGGTCAACGTTGCCTTTGTCGCTAAAGCCCATATCAAGAATGGCTGCTGACTGCGGCCACTTCTGCTGCAGCATTTTCCAGGTCGCCACGTCCTGCTTTTTCGCCAGGTTGTTCCAGGCCACAACGCGTTGAAACGGGTTGTCCCGATCCAGCAGCGCCAGCGACATGAGATCCCGTCCATCCTGCAGGATGATGCGCTGGGGTTCATGCTGGAGCGTTATCTGACGGCCATCGAGGTCGGTAACCGTGAGGGGATATTGCGTCGCGTAGCTAAGCGCGGGGATCGAGATTAAGGCAGTAAGAATGAGTGAACTTACTGATTTTCTTGCCATAATTTGAGTTCCGTTTGCATATTTATAAATATAATGATTTTGATAATTATTCGCGTATAAAAATAAACGGCAGGTATATGAAAAAGCATTTTCATAAAATGTAACAACTTACTGGAATTTGCTGGTGCATCCTGAATAGCGTGGTGGTAAGACTGAAAAATGGGAAAAATAGACGGCGCTGGTTTTAAGAACTATCCCTAAAGTCATGACCGGAATGTTATGCCATGCTGTTGATGACTCATAACATTAAGCACGTTAGAGAGGAAATGATGAAAAAAGCAATGATTGCGTTATCTGCGATTCTGGTAGCAGCCCCTGTTTTTGCTGCGACAACACACGCAACTGATGATACCGTCGCGGCGGCCCATGAAGGGGCGAATACGGCGAAAGAAAAACTGCACCAGGCCCAGAACGAGGGCGAAGAGCAGAAGCTGAAAGCCGAACACGCGGCGCAAGGTAAAAGCGACAGCGTCGGCAGCCAGGTGAGCGAAGGTGCTCAAAAAACCTGGAATAAGACCAAAGAAGGGACGGAGAAGGGTTGGGATAAGACCAAAGAAGGGACGGAAAAAGGCTGGAATAAGACTAAAGCCGCCACCGAAAAAGGCTGGGATAAAACCAAGCAGGGTGCGGAAGAGCTGAAAAATAAAGTCACCGAATAATTCCGGTAGCGTTGCATAAAATAAGGTCGCGAAAGCGGCCTTTTTTTTGCCCCTCATCGGCAGCGACGGTGATGACGTCGCGGCGACGCCCCTCGCGGCGTTGATAGCGAACGATAATGCCAGGAATTGTCCTGGATATCCTGATACTCACTCTTTCTCCACATTCCGGCGGTAAAAAGGAGGCATATCAGGAGGTGTACAATGAAAAAAATGATTTCTCTGGCCGTTATGTTGTCCTGCGCATTAAGCTCGTTAGCCTGGGCCGACGGCCCGAACGGCAACGGTAACCCAGGCCAACAGCAGGTGTGGCAAAACGGCTCTGGGCACGGTAGTCCGGACGGCAATCGTCAGCAGGGACCGGGTAATAATGGTCCTCAGGGCAACGGCGACAGCCATCGTCAGGGCGCGGATAATCGCGGCTCGGATCGTCACAACCCCGGCGACAATCGCGGCAATAATCATGCACAAGGGAAGTCGCATCAGGAACGTCATGAACAAGACCACTTTGCGTGGAACGGGCATGACTTCCGTAAGGGGCAACCTGCGCCGGAGCGTTATCGCGGGAATGATTATCGGGTCAGCAACTGGAACGATCGCGGCCTGCCGCCGCCTCCGCAGGGGCAGCACTGGTCGTATATTAACGGCAACTATGTCCTGATTGCGGCGGCCACCGGCATCATTACGTCTATTCTGGTGAACGGCGTCCTTTCGCATTAATTTCGCACCGATGCTGCAGGGGCGAATCCGCCCTCGGGCAAACCCTCTCCCGTTCAGGGAGAGGGGATTACCGCCGGGTGACCTGTTATCCCGTGCAATCTATCTTTTATTCAACGCCTCATCCGGCCAGTACTTATAGCCGTTGAGCATCGCCTGAGCGGCCAGCCCTTTCTCGGTAATTTCATAAACGTTCACTTTCGACGGCAGCGAAGAGGTATCCTTTGCGACGCCGCTTGCCGACGCGGCGACCGGCGCGACACCTTTATCATCATATTTCGCCGCGGCATTCGCGTCTGCGCCGACCATATAGCCCTGGGTAATAAAGGTGTGGAGTGCCGCTTTATCGTGGAACACCAGTACGGTGCGCTGCTGCTTCACGCCCATCCCCAGCCCGGCGCCGCCCTGAGCCATTTTCATATAGGTATCTTTGCCGGTGCGGAGATCTTTAACCACGCCGTAACCGCTGCCAAATCCTAATACCAGAATTTTGCTGCTGTTGCTGGCAAATACGGCATAGCCATCGGCGTGCTGGATATCGCTACGGGCTTCCGGGTAGAGAGAATAGAGTTTGCTCAGCGTTTCGCTGCGTATTTTTTGAATACTGGCGCGCTGCTGGCTGGCGGTATCACCCTGGGCGCTACAGCCTGCCAGCGCCAGCGCTGACGCCAGGAAAAGAGCCTGATATTTCATATTTGAGTTCTACGCTATTCTGCGTCCATCTTATGGCGCGCGTTTATTTTTCCGTTGGTTCCGGAGGAGGCGTCGTGAATCATCTTCAGGTATGTCGTGGTGATTTCGCTGCCTGCGCTATCGGCATGCTCGCTGCCCGCAACATGGCGCCTCCTGAGGAAATGCGGGTATTTAATACGCTGATTTAAGCGTGGCGATCGTAGAATAAAAACTCGTTAACAATCCAATAATTAAAAGTTTATATTTAAATTTTGCCTTATTTGTGGGCTATATCACTATTAAAATAAGGTTTATTAGCATGGTGTTGCTGGCCTTTTTTACATTCTGTTGAACGCCTTACTCTTTTTCGCATTGCCGGTAACTTGCTGAATAATCATTAGTAAATGAGATGAAGCGCACGCCGGAAATCAGAAATCTTGCTTGCATTAAACGCTTATCCAGATAAGTTATTGAGTCTGAGATTATTCTTCATACTTCACGTTTTGGGGTTCTGGCATCCCACTTTTCGACAACCGTTTACCTGAAGCCTGAATGAATCAGAATATCTATTTCTTATTTCCCGGAGACCGGCATGAGCAATTTTGTGATTCCAGAAATTAAAGCAGCTGAAGAAGAGATGATTGCGATCCGTCATTATTTACATGCCCATCCGGAATTAAGTCTGGAAGAGTTTAATACCAGCGAGCTGGTGGCGGAAAAACTGGCGGAGTGGGGTTATGCGGTGACCCGCGAGCTGGGGAAAACCGGGCTGGTAGGGTCGCTTACGAAAGGGCATTCATCGCGCACGATCGGGCTGCGCGCCGATATGGACGCACTGCCGATTTTTGAAACCACGGAATTACCCTGGGCCAGCACCGTACCAGGGAAAATGCACGCCTGCGGCCACGACGGTCACACCACTATTCTGCTGGCGGCGGCAAAATATATTGCCTCGCCGGCCTGCCAGTTTAACGGCACGGTGCATGTGATTTTCCAGCCAGCGGAAGAGGCGATTGGCGGCGCAGACCTGATGATAAAAGACGGGTTATTTGAACGCTTCCCCTGCGATTGCGTGTTTGCGCTGCACAATATGCCGGGACTGCCGGTCGGCAAGCTGGGCTTCTACGCCGGCAACTTTATGGCGTCGGCGGATACCGTCAAGATAACCATTCACGGCTACGGCGGCCACGGCGCCCATCCGGAGCGCGCGGTCGATCCCATTCTCGCCGGCTCGGCGCTGGTGATGGCCCTGCAAAGTATCGTCGCGCGTAACGTGCCGCCGGGGGAAACCGCCGTTGTCACCGTCGGCACCTTCCAGTCGGGCATCGCCTCTAACGTGATCCCGGAAAGCGCGGTGATGGAACTGACCGTGCGGGCGATGAAGCAGGAGGTACGCGACCTGCTGATTAAACGGATTCACGACATCACCGAATTTACCGCCAAAAGCTACGGAGCGACCAGCGAGATTGAGGTCTACGACTCCTACCCGGTGCTGACCAATAGCGTGGAGGAGACCGCGTTCGCCAAAGCATTAGCGACGGAACTCTTTGGTAGCGAACAGGTGCTGGAATCCATTTCGCCGATGAATGCCAGCGAAGATTTTGCCTTTATGCTGCAGGCGCGTCCGGGCTGCTATTTCCTGCTGGGTAACGGCGAGAAGGGCGATAAAGGCGGCTGCATGGTGCATAACCCTGGCTATGACTTTAACGATGACATTATTACCACCGGGGCGTCGTTTTTCGCCCGGTTAGTTGAAACACACTGCCGTTGATCTCTGGAGCTCGTAAATAATGAAAAAATCACTACTGCTGTGGGTCGCGCTGATGGCATCCGCATCGACGCTGGCCGCAGAACAAAAAGAAATTCGTTTTGGCGTCGATCCCACTTTCGCGCCGTTTGAATGGAAAGACCCGCAGGGCAAACTGGCGGGTTTCGATATTGATTTAGGCAACGCTATCTGCCAGCAGCTGCAGGCGAAATGCGTGTGGGTGGAAAGCAACTTCGACGGCATTATTCCGGCGCTGAAGGCGCGTAAATTCGACGCGATTCTCTCCGGCATGTATATGACCGAGAAACGCAAAGAGCAGATTGGCTTTAGCGACAAGCTATATAACGGCCCGGTGTTCCTCGTGGCGCGTAAAAATACGCTGACCGGCAATACGCCGGAGCAGCTCAAAGGCAAAACGATCGGCGTGGAGCAGGGCTCAGCGCAGGAGACTTACGTCAACCAGCACTGGCGTCCGGCGGGAATTAATATCGTGGCCTATCAGGGCGCTGACAGCGTCGTGCGGGATCTGGAGTCCGGGCGTATTGATGGCGCGGTGCTCTCCGGAATGATGGCGGACTACAGCTTCCTGCAGCAGCCGCAGGGCAAAGATTTCGCCTTTGTTGGCGGTCATTTGCAGGACGATAAGCTGTTTGGCGCCGGCGCTGCGATTGGCCTGCGTAAAGAGGACGACGCGCTGCGTCAGGAAATTAACCGCGCGATCGCGCAGATTCTTGCCGACGGAACCTATAAAAAACTGTCGGGTAAATATTTTAGCTTTGACGTCTATTCCGGGACATAATGTTGTGATGCGTCCGGCGGGCACGGATGGGCCCGCCGCAAGATTCCTTTTCTGACTCTCCACTCATAGTTCTTTCCCGCCCCTTGCGGCCTGGCGAAGGATGCAGAATATAAGCGATAAGGAGTGAACGGCATGAATACACGTCCATTGGGCAAAACCGGATTTTCCATCGCGCCGCTGGTCTTCGGCGGCAACGTGTTTGGCTGGACCTGCGATGAAAAAACCAGTTTTGCCATTCTTGATGCTTTTGTCGACCACGGCTTTGACGCCATTGATACCGCTGATGTCTACTCCCGCTGGGCGGATGGCAACCAGGGTGGCGAGTCGGAAACCCTGATTGGCCGCTGGCTGCAGGCGCGTCCGGGGATGCGTGATAAGGTAAAAATCTTCACCAAAGTGGGCTCTGATTTAGGGCTGCCCGGGCAAAAAGGGCTGAAGAAAGCCTGGATCCAGCAGGCCGTGGAAAACTCGCTGCGCCGTCTGAATACCGATTATATCGATCTCTATTTTGCCCACTGGCCGGACCCGGAAACCCCCATTGCCGAGACGTTGAGCGCTTTTCACGCGCTGCAGCAGGCGGGGAAAATTCGCGCGACGGGGGCTTCTAACCTGGATGCCCAGCAGCTTTCCGCGGCGCTGGAAGTGGCGCGGAAAGAGGGGCTGCCGGCCTGGCAGGTGCTGCAACCGGAATACAACCTCTATCACCGCTCCGCTTTTGAGGGGGCGCTGTGCGACCTGTGCATCAGCCGGGAAATAGGCGTCGTCACCTACTACAGCCTCGCCTCCGGCTTCCTGACCGGTAAATACCGTCAACAGGCCGATCTGGCGCAAAGCCAGCGCGGCAGCGGCATCGGGAAATACCTTAATCCGCGCGGAATGCGGATTATCGATACTCTGGAAGAGGTTGCCGCCCAGCATCATGCCAAACCTGGCGAAGTGGCGCTGGCCTGGCTGATGGGCCGGGAAGGGGTGACCGCGCCGATTGCCAGCGCCACCAGCGTGGCTCAGGTCGAGAGCTTTGCTCGTGCCGCTCAGCTGACGCTGAATGCCGCCCAACTGGCGCGGCTGGAGATTGCCAGCGCCTGACGACGACGTGCCGGAGCCGCCAGGCTCCGGCGCTACGCTCAGGAAGAATGGTTCGTCACATTCAGAATCTGCGCGCTGGCCCCGACCGGGAAATTGCTCAGCGCGGCAAAATCACTTCCCTGATAGCCGAGAATCTTGCCGTCGGTGCGCATCTGCTGCAGATCGATAAGGATCACGCCCAGCGTCGGAATGATTTTCTCGCGCCAGACGAACAGCGTCAGATCGTCCGCCACCTGCACATAGTGACAGCGATCGACATCCGCCAGACCTTTCTCCACACCCTCCAGACACTGCCAGGCATAGAAGTTATCGTTGAGATAAATATGCTCGTAGCGTTCGGTCGGGCTGTAGGTGTACTGGTTACGCATTCCCACCAGCGCGCGGGTGAAGGTCGGTAGCGGTCCCGGCTCGCGGTTCAGTCGGGCAAAATGGAAGCGGGCTTCGACTGCCGTCAGCGGCAGCCCCTGCTCGACGCGGCTGAACGCATCGAGGCGCGCGGCCTGCTCCGTCGGCAGCTGACCGTAGACCAGGGTAGCGTTATTTTGCGTCAGGTTGCACACCGCGCTGATGCTGGCGTTCTCCTTGCCGGGATCGAGAAAATCGATAAACAGTACATCGGGGCGAATGGCGGTCACGCGCCCGGAAACGGGCTGCCCGTCCCAGAGCAGGGCGTGGTCATCGGCCATCGTCAGCTGATGACGGGCGCCGTCGGCCAAATAAAAGGTCAGGGGCTTTCCGCCGGGCAAAGAGGCAACCGGCAGCACGTTGCCGTGAGGCGCAAAGCCGTCCGCAAGCGCGCCGACCTGAATAAATACGGCTTCTGAAGTCATGTGAGATCCTTGTTGTATAAGAACGTTAAGCAAATGCCAGCGTCGGGACATCAACCGCACTGGCGCCGCCGTCGGCAACCAGCGTCGCACCGCTGATAATCGACGCCTGCGGGGAACAGAGGAACTGGCAGGCGAGCGCAATCTCCTGCGCGCTGGCCGGGCGGCGCAGCGGGACGTCGCGACACACCTGCTGATAGGCCTGCTCAAGGCTGATCCCCTGCGCGTCCATCAGCGGCTGCATCTCCTCATCGGCCATCGGCGTGGTCACCCAGCCGGGGCAAATGGCGTTGGCGCGTACGCCTTGCGGGCCATAGTCCCGCGCGACTGAACGCATCAGGCCCATCACTGCATGTTTGGCGGTGACGTAGCCGCAGGCCTGCGGTCCGGCGGCGAGGGAGGCGATCGAGGCGACAAACAGCACGTTGCCGCGTCGGGCAATCAGCGATGGCAGGCAGGCGCGGACGCTGGCAAACGCGCTGTTGAGATTGCTCTCCAGCGCCGCACGCCAGTGCCGGTCGCTGGTCTCCACGACGGCGCCGTTGCCCATGCCGCCCGCGCTACAGATTAAAACGTCGATATGGCCCGCGCGTTCGAGAATCGTCGGCAGCAGATGAGCCTGCCACTCATCGCCGCTGGCGGCATCGCCCGCCAGCGCCACCGCGCCGGTCTCTTCCGCCAGCGCCTGCAAAGGGGCAAGACGGCGGCCGGTAATGAACACCGTCTCGCCCGCCGCCGCCATCAGTCGTGCACAGGCGGCGCCAATCCCGGTGCCACCGCCGGTAATCACTACCACTCTACTCATCGTTTCTCTCCCAACACGCCTGCTTTGTACCTTAGAAAGGGGATATGCTCCCGGCTATCGCCCGAAAGAACGATCGCCGGATGAATCAATCGTGCTGCGGCGCCGGTATCGCCTGTGGCGCCGCAACGGGTTTCATGGTCTGAGGATCCACCGCGAGGTAGCGACCGGTTTTCGCGTCGATGCCGACATAGTCGATGGCTTTGCCGTCGGCGTGAACCACCATGGTGCGACCGGCAAACGCCGCGTAATCCTGACTCATGGTCTGCACCCGCTGCGGATATTGTGCGGCGACATCATGGGTTTCCAGCGGGTCCTGCTTAAGATTGAACAGCCCCCACCGCGCGTCGCCCGCCTGCGGGAAGGTTTTTACCAGCCGCCGCAGCTTCCAGTCACCGTCAATCCAGGCCGCCTGGTTATGCAGCTCGACGCCGTAGCGGGAGCGCGGCGGCTGTAAGCTTTCGCCGGTCAGATAGCGTTTAAAGCTGACGCCGACCATCGGCAGGACCGGTTTTTTCGCCAGCGCTTTCGTGGCATCGATACCGGCGAACTCATAGAGGGTGGGCGCGACGTCATACACCGCCATGGTGGTGGCGTCGATTTTGCCGCTATGGACAATCCCAGGCCCGGCAATCATAAAGTCGGTATTGATGCCGCCCTGGCCGCTGGTGGTTTTGTGGTAGCGCGCGTAAGGGGCGTTGCTGACGTTCGCCCAGTGCGGGCCATAGGAGACGAACGAACCTTTGCGGCCAATATTCTCGTAGCGATTGTCGAACTGCTTCCAGAACGCGGGTTCTGATTCGTAGTAAAAGCCTTCTGCCGGGTTAGCGCCGTTATCGGTTAAAAAGATCAGCAGCGTATTTTTATCCCGCCCGGTTTGCTTCAGCGTTTCCATCACCGTACCGATCTGCGCATCCATGTTGGCAATCATCGCGGCGTATACCTGCATCACTTTCGCGGTGTATTTTTGCTGCTCCGGCGTCAGTGCCGCCCACTCTTTATCGAGATCCAGCCCAGGAAGCGGCGTGTCGTCATGGAGAATACCTGACGCCTTCAGACGGGCAATTCGCTGGCGATAAACTTCGCCATAGCCCTGCTCGTACTGACCTTTAAAACGGGAAATCCATTCATCCGGCGCCTGCAGCGGGTCGTGGGGGGCGGTAAAGGCCAGCCAGGCAAAAACCGGCTGTTCCGACGGCGTTTCTTTGATCCACTGGTTCATCTGGGCGGCGTAGGCCTCGCTGGAGTAAAAGTCGGCGGGGAGCGAAACCCGCTGGCCGTCGCGGGTGTAGTAGGTGTGGAAGGCTTCGACGGTACCCAGCGGTATCGCATCGTCAAAATGGCTGGTGCCGCCGCCCATAAAGGCGAACGAGTGGCGAAAGCCCCGATCGTTTGGCGTGGCGCCGGGTACAAAGCCGAGGTGCCATTTCCCGGTCATCAGCGTGTTATAGCCGGCATCTTTAAATCGTTCGGCCATGGTAGTGACGCGATCGGTGAGGCGCAGTTCATACCCCTCTTTGCCAAGGGTGCTGTCATACCACCACATTCCGCCCATGCCGGCCTGCTGGTTAGTATTCCCGGTCAACAGCATCGAACGGGCAGGGGCTGACATCGGCGACGTGTAGTACTGGCTCATGCGCACGCCCTGTTCGGCCATCGCCTGCAGGTTAGGCGTCGGGATTTCACCGCCGAAGGGGCTGATATCGGAATACCCCATATCGTCGGCGATAATCACGATGATGTTGGGGCGCTCGGTTTGCGCGCTGTGCGCTGCGCCGGAGAGGATCATGCTCAGCGCGGCGGCCACTGTTTTTTTCTTCACTACCGGGTCTCCTGTTCAGGATCGGGGATTCATCGCGCCCGAAGATGAAGGCGGCGCGACCATGGAAAAATGTCGGTTAGCGCGTCGCCCGACTGTCGATAAAGCGGGCGCGCCAGGCGCGCAGGCCGTTCATATCGCGGGAGTAGGGGCGCAGCGGAGCAAGAATTTCGCTAAAAAAATGGAAGTAGCCGGCGCACAGCCGGTTGTAGCCGGCGTCGTTAAGATGGGCCGGACAGCCGCCCTGGCAGACTATTTTTACCGCGCACTGCTGACACTCCCGGCGTCGGCTTTTTTCGCTGCCGAAGGGCAGGCGGGTCGCGCTCTCCACCGCCTGAGCCAGCGGGCGGTCGTCGAGCTGGCCAAGATGATGCCGGTCGTTAATCAGGTGATCGCAGGCGTAGAGCCGGCCGTCGGGCTCCATCACCAGGTTGCTGCCGCAGCGAGCGGCATGGACGCAGGTGGCGCTGGTATGGCTAAAATATTGCCCCCACGCCTGCTCAATATTCATCACAAAAACCCGCCCGATATCGTCGCGCTTACGCCACTGGCGCCAGATAGCGACCATAAAGCGCCCCCAGTTATCGGCGCTGAGCCGGTAGCCCTGCGTCAGGGCATCGCCTTCGCTCATCAGCGGCTGAAACTGCAGGTAGCGGGCGCCAAGACTGACAATATGGTCGTAAATGGAGGCCGCGTGCCGGGTCATCTCGTCGTGGACCACCACCAGTAAATTAAATTCCACCTGATGCCGGTGCAGCAGAGCGATGCCGCGCAGCGCCGCCGGGTAGCTGGCCTGGCCGCGTTTATCCGGACGATGGTGGTTTTGCAGTGTTTCACTGCCTTCCAGACTGACGCCGACCGTGAAGTGATGTTCCCGGAACAGGCGGCACCACGCATCGTTGATGAGCGTGGCGTTGGTTTGCAGGCTGTTGCTGATGGTGACGCCCGCGGGGGCATAGCGCTGCTGCAGCGCCAGCGCCTTCTGATAAAACCGCAGTCCGGCCAGCAGCGGTTCGCCGCCTTGCCAGACGAAATTAATCTCCCGGGCCCCGGCCGGTTGGGCGGCAATATAGCGGCGGATAAACGACTCCAGCGTCGCATCGTCCATTTTCCGCACCGGGGTATCGCCCTGTGGGTAATAACAGTAACGGCAGGCAAGGTTGCAGGCCGGGCCAATGGGTTTGATCAAAAGATGAAAGGGCACCGTTGCCCGAGGCTCCATAGCCAGCGGAATTTGCTGCTGGCGTAGTGCGGCGATATTCAGCATCGTTTTGATCCTGTCCGGTTAAGTTATTTTATTTGCCATTCTGGCGCGGGGCAGCACTCCGTCTCCGGTTAATTTTTTCGGCCTGCGGTCCTGTTTGGGCAGCAGAAAAACCTACGCTTCCCTGCAGAGTTAAGCGCCTGATGAAAATGACCTGAGTGTTATTTATCAGGTATAGAGGAGTCGTTGAAAAAGACTATCGTTCTAAAGGACGAGTTCGGCGCTGAAAAGCGTGAGAATGTGAAGCGCGCGGCGCCAGGGGATAAAGTTAATAACTTTTGTTTATGTTTTAATATTAGGTCGATAACACAACGCTATGCGCAATAATAATGTTTTAAATAACAGTGTGTTAAATAAAATTTTGCAACCAATATCACATTGTTAATATGTTAATGATTGTGTTACTTAAATGTGAAATGTATGCTTCTTGTATCGTTGGTCATCCGCGTTTAACGCACTTTCACCTCGACGGGAGGGGATCATGTCTGCTTTATTAAAAGCCAGTCGTAATGATGCGATAATTGCCCGTTGTTTACAGACTATTTCACAGTTAATTCCACTGTCGTCGGCGGTGTTTTATCGGGTCAATCATCGTTTAAAACCAGAACACTATATTTTGCATAATATTTCTGCGAATACGCACCAGCAATATCTGGAGTGTTTTCAGCCGTTAGATCCGCTGCTGCCGTCCCGCTTTAGCCATCAGGCAATTACCATGGCGGCGATGACGCCAGGCCTCTGTGATCGTAACCGTCATTACTATCATGAGTTTATGTTGCCGAATAATGTTCGCGACATGACCGAAGTGTTTATTCGCCGCGACCGACGGATTATTGCCGGTATCTCCTTAATGCGCGACGTCGCTTTCTCCAGCGAAGAGCGTCTGCGCGCCCAGGCGGTGCTGCCGCTGGTGGAGCTGGCCATCCACGATTGTCTCCAGGAAGAGGAAGACCTGCCGGCGATGCTGACGGCGAAAGAGCGTGAAATTGTTGGCATGGTCCGCGAAGGGGCCAGTAATAAGTTGATTGCCCGTCAGCTGGATATTTCTCTCTCCACGGTGAAGACCCACCTACGCAATATTTTTGCCAAGACCGAAGTGGTCAATCGTACCGAGCTCGTTTCCCGAACCTGGATGCCATCCGCTCAGCGCACGCTGCATCTGTAATCTGACTCATCGCATCCCGCGCGCGCCGCCGACCGCGGCGTTTTCCTGATGCCTGACGGTATCACTCCCTGGACTGCTGCCCGGGGGGAGACTTTTTTGACTGGAGCACGCACCACGATGTCGAGTACGCCTGTTGCCGAAAAGCTTTTATCCCAGCCGTCCGGGCTGGTTTTCACCGCCCGCCTGCTGGCGGCCATCGTCATTTTCGCTGCCGTTGCGCCGGGGATTCTGATGACCGCGCCAGCGGTCGCGGCGCAGTTGGCCAGCGAATGGCAACTGACGCCGGCAGAGATTGGCTATCTTTTCTCCGCCGAACTCGGCGCCATGAGCCTTGCGACGCTGCCCGCATGGTGGTGGATGAGTCGTCTGAACTGGCGCCGCGTGGCCCTGTGCGCCTGCGCGGTGTTTCTCGTCGCCAATCTTGTCTCGGCGGCGGTCAGTCAATACGAAACGCTGCTGATCGCCCGCTTCATCGCCTCGCTGGCGGGGGGCACCCTGATGATCCTGTGTATCAGCTGTGCGGCCGGGACGGCCAATCCTTCCCGGGTGTATGCCTTCTGGGTGCTGGGACAACTGCTGCTGGGAATGGTGGGACTGCTGGTGTTACCCGCCCTGTTTGCCAGCTTTGGCCTGAAGGTGGTGTATCTGATCCTCGCCGCTATCATGCTCTGCTGTCTGCCGCTGGTCCCGGCCTTTCCTCAGCGCTTTCAGCCGATGTCGGCCTCTTCCCGCCAGCCGCCCGCGGCCGCACCGCGACGTAAGCTGTGCGCGGTGCTGGCGATCCTCACGTTTTATATCAGCCTCAGCGCGGTGTGGACTTTTATCGGCACCATCGGCAGCGCGGCGGGATTGACCGCGGCGCAAATTGGCATGGTGCTGGCGGCTGCGACGGTGTGCGGCATTATCGGCGCGGGCGGCGCCGCTCTGCGCGGCACGCGGCGCCCGGACCGGATACCGGTCTGGCTGGGCTACGGCCTGCTGATTCTCAGCATTGTGCTGCTGGTCAGTCATCCGCTGCTGGTGCGCTTCGCGCTGGCCGCGCTGCTGTTCAAATTCACCTGGACCTTTGTTCTGCCTTTTATTCTCGCGCGCGTTGCCGGGCTGGATAACAACGGTCGCCTGATGAACAGCATCAATCTGGTGATTGGCGGCGGAATGGCGGCCGGTCCGGCGCTGGCCGGGGCGCTGCTACAACGTTTTTCCAGCGCCGATGCGCTGCTTGCGGCGGCAGGCGGCTGCGCGCTGATCTCAGCAGGATTAATTCTGGCGGCATCGTCCGCCGGGAAGAGTGAGCCAACGGGAGGATAGAGTGAAAAGAAAAACCGGTTTCTTCTTTGATGAACGTTGTTTCTGGCACAGTACCGGCCTGCATGCGGTGACGCTACCGGTCGGCGGCTGGGTACAACCTCCGGCAGGGGGCGGCCATGCGGAATCGCCGGAGACCAAGCGTCGGATGAAAAACCTGATGGATGTCGCGGGGCTGACTGCGCAGCTTCAGCTACGCGGCGGTGCGGCCGCCGACGAGGAGGATCTGCGCCGCATTCACCCGGCACATTATCTGGAGCGCTTTAAGGCGATCAGCGATAGCGGCGGCGGTCTGCTGGGCAAAGAGGCGCCGCTGGGGCCGGGCAGCTATGAAATTGCCTGCCTTTCTGCCGGGCTGGCCTGTGCCGCGGTTGAGGCGGTGCTGAGCGGCGAGCTGGATAATGCCTACTCTCTGTCGCGGCCGCCGGGCCACCACTGCCTGCCGGATCAATCGATGGGCTTCTGTTTTCTTGCCAACATTCCCATTGCCGTGGAGCGGGCGAAGGCGCGGTTCGGGCTGGGTAAAGTGGCGATCCTCGACTGGGATGTGCACCACGGCAACGGTACGCAACATATCTACCTGCATCGTGACGATGTGCTGACAATCTCGCTGCACCAGGACGGCTGTTTCCCACCGGGCTATGCCGGAGAGAAAGATCGCGGCACCGGTGCCGGCGAAGGTTACAACATTAATGTTCCGCTGATGGCCGGCGCAGGGGACGACGGCTGGCGCTATGCGCTGGAAACGATCGTGCTGCCGGCGCTGGCGCGTTTTGAACCGGATCTGATTATCGTCGCCTGCGGTTACGATGCCAACGCTATGGATCCGCTGGCGCGAATGCTGCTCCACAGCGATAGTTTCCGCGCCATGACCGAACGGGTGCAGGAGGCGGCCGATCGCCTGTGCGGCGGTAAGCTGGTGATGGTGCATGAAGGGGGCTATGCCGAATCCTATGTACCGTTCTGCGGGCTGGCGGTGATGGAGGCGTTGAGCGGCGTGAAAACCGAGGTTGAGGATCCGCTGCTGGCGTTTATTCAGCAACAGCAACCGCGCGAGGCCTTTACCCGCTTTCAGCGCCAGGCGATTGACGAACTGGCGCACCGGTTTGGGCTGAAGTAATCTCCTTTCGCTTCTCCGCCAGGAAGGCGGAGAAGCGCTCTCCTGTGTGAGACTACTTTTCACTTCTCTTTGATGTCACTTCTCTGTCGCCGTTTGCGCCATCCACTGACCGATCGCCTGATGCAGCATATTCATAACGCTCAGCAGCAGCATCCGCTGATGTTTTTCGAGACGCAGATAGCGGCGCAGCGGCGGCATTTTGCAGACCACCTCGCTGGCGGCCCACGGCTCAATGCAGCAGCGCCAGCGCTGATTATCAATGGTTAAGGAGAAACGGCGGTAATCCAGTTCGCTTAATGTCTGCTGTAAACGCGGAAAACGGTTGAGGTAACGGGCGAGATCGGCGGCCGGTTTTGCCGCCCGGAAGGTCACCGGCTGGCGTTTAAGCCAGCCGGATTGATGGGCGCGAATGTTACCCTGAGCGGGCCGGGTGACCGGCCCCTCGACGACAAATTCGCAGCTGTGAATGCTGGCCATAAACAGCCTTTTCTGGCGAACGCTGAAGGTGACGTCGGTGGTGGCGTTCAGGTGCAGCACCGCACTGCGCTCGCTGAGCTTTTCGCTGTTCCAGCCGGCCAGGTCGCGCTGCACCGCATTCATCAGCGGGGTACTAAACGAGGGGACGGAGGGCATCTGGCGTCATCTCCCCTTGGTTCTGTTTCTCATAGTTGCCAATCGCGCGTTCCACCACCTCTTCAACCGGTACCGGACGGAACGGGTTGACCCGCTGGACGCACACCGTCCAGAAGAGGGCATAGGCGGCGGTCAGGCCGAGCATGATGCCAAATGGCACCAGCACTTCGCGGCTGTCCATCCCCGGCGGGGTGATATTGATGATGGCGATAATAATCCCGACGCTGGAGATAATTTGCGGCAGCGGGAACCACGGCGAGCGGTAGGCGCGAGGCAGATCCGGACGACGAATACGCAGCAGTACCACCGAAAGGGTCACCAGCAGATAGGCGACGCCCCAGGCGCAGACGGCGGCGAGGATCAGCGGCACGATACGATCGATATTGCCGTTCAGATACCAGGCGTGCAGGCAGGGTATCGCCACGCCAATGGCAATGGCGATAACCGGCGTCTTGAAGCGGGGATGCAGCCAGGTCAGGAAGCGCGGGAGCGCGCCATCCAGCGCCATGCCGTAGATAATCCGCGGTACGGCGGCCATCAGAGTATTAATGGTCGCGCAGCCCGCCAGCAGCAGGCCGACGCCCAGCCAGTACTGTCCCGCGTGGCCCATCACCCGTTCGGCGAAGGCCGGAATAGCCATCGGCGTATCCAGCAGGTGGACGTTGTTGGCCGCGTCCAGTACCACGTTCTCGACCTGACGGTTAATGGCCGCACCATAGATAAACATGCAGCTTGCGACGCCCAGCAGGCCGAGCGCCATCGCGCGAGGAATGGTGCGGTGCGCGTGTTTAATTTCCGGGGCCATGGGGGTCACCAGTTCACAGCCGACGAACATAAACATCGCCATGCCGATATAGCCGAACAGACCTGAGAGATCGCTGACATCAAGCGGCGTGCCGAACCAGCCGGAGAGATGGGTCACCGGCGCCATAAAAATTCCGCACAGGCCGAAAATGGTCAGCGTGCTCCACATCCCGAAGGTCAGTACGACTTCGACCTTTCCGAAGATCTCGACGCCAATGGCGTTCAGCAGGCCGAACACCACCACCATCCCGACGCCGACCATCCAGGTATTCTGATGGGCGGCCATCTGGCTGCTGATGGACTCAAAGTTCACCAGCGCCATCACCCCGGCCAGAATGGTTTCCGCGGTGCCGGCAAAAATATGCACGATCAGATAGGCGCACAGCGCGCCGGTAATGGCGAAAAAACGCCCCATCCCGCAGGCGATATAGTCATATACCGAGCCGGTCGTGGGGATTAGCGTCGCCGCTTCGGCAAAGGTGGTGACCTGCGCCTGCATCATGATAAACGCCAGCAGTACCGCCAGCGCGAAGGTATCGCCGCCCATCCCAAAACCGCTGGTCACGGTCAGGATCACCGGGCTGGCCATAATCAGTCCGACGGAGCTGGCGAGGGTAGTAGGAAAGCCGACGACGCCGCGTTCGAGATGGCTGGCGAGTCTTTTACTGAACATAGTCAACCTCTGCACAAGATAGGTAAGGGCAGGGAGTGGCTGGAAGTGAATAGCCATTCCGGATAGTCATAATTTAGGTTGGCATCCGGCTCAATGAATATCGTCCTGAAGGTGGAGAACGGCGGTTGAATCTGTGACCCAGTGCATGAATACAATCCCCGCCGCCGGGCACCGGGGATTGTCTGCGTTGGTTAGCGGCTTTCGACGTTCGCCAGGTAGTGTTTGACGAAGCGCGGGGTGAGGATTTTCCACTCCACTTCGGTGCCCTGCTTCACGAACCAGCTGTCGCCCGGGGCGAAGCGCTGCGGCTTGCCGCCAGAGACGGTCAGCTCAACTTCGCCTTCCAGCACGGTGGCGTGTTCGGTAAACGGATAGGTCATGGTGAAACTCCCCTGAGTGGACGAAAACAGACCGCAGGTAAAGGCGTCCTGTGGTTCGCCGTAAACCATAGCGCCCGCCACCTGCGGATCGCCTTCGGTTGGCGTTGCGCCCAGCAGGCTGACGCTGCCGATAGGCTGCAGTTCAGGAACCGGTTGATCGAGTTTAAATGCTTGCATGATGTTCTCCTGGTTAACTCCGGCCTTTCCAGTAACCGGCGGTTTGATGCATGAGTTTTCCGGCGGTGACCAGCAGCAGACGCAGGCTGTCACGACCGTGGATTGTGGCGTGAGGAATACTGCTCATCAGGCGGTAACGATCTGAGCCGCCGTTAATTCCTTCGGCGAGAATTTTGCACACGATATGCGAGGGGGTGACGCCAAACCCGGAATAACCCTGAACGTAGAAAACGTTATTGTGCTCGCGCAGGGTGCCAATTTGCGGGAACAGGTTCGCGCTACAGGCCATCGGGCCGCCCCAGGCGAAGTCGATTTTGACATCCTTAAGATAGGGGAACACTTCCGCCAGCAGCGTACGATTCCAGGCGGCAAAATCGTTCGGCGTATATTCAAGGTAGCGCGTGGCGCTGCCGAACAGCAGGCGGTTTTCCCGCGTAATTCGGTAGTAGTTGATGACCGGGCGAATGTCGCTGAAGGCGCCGCGTAGCGGGCTTATGCGTTCGATCAGCTCATCGGAAAGGGGTTCCGTTGAGACCTGATAAGAGTAGGTCACCAGCGTCTTGTTATAGATTTCCGGCTCCAGATTATTGAGGAAGCTGTCGCAGGCCCACAGCAGTTTAGCCGCCTTCACGCTGCCCATCGCCGTGCGAACCCGCACCTCTTTGCCGTAATTCACCTCTACGACCGGAGAGGATTCGAAAATTTTCACCCCTAATGAATGCGCCGCTTTTGCCGAGCCCAGCAGCATATTCAGGGAGTGGATCTGCCCGCCGCCCATATGCTTGAGCGCGCCGCAGTAGACGTCGGAGCCCACAATTTGCTGCACATCGCTGCCGGTATAGAGCGCGATATCCTCATCCGGAGTGGCGGCCTTAAACTCTTTTTCCCACTGGCGCAGGGTCTTCAGCTGACGCTGGTTATAGGCCAGATAGCCGTAACCCGGAACAAAGTCGGCATCGATATTGTATTTCTTAATCCGTTCGCGAATGATTCCTGCACCAAGGTTCGAGATTTTAAACAGCGTCTCCAGCCCCTCTTTACCCACATGTTTTTTCACCGCTTCGATGTCGTGACCAATGCCGGCCATGACCTGGCCGCCGTTGCGGCCGGTGCCGCCGTAGCCTAAATGACGGGCTTCGAGTACGACCACGTTGGTGATGCCCTGTTCTGCCAGCTCCAGCGCAGTGTTGATACCGGAAAAGCCGCCGCCGATGATCACCACGTCGGCGTCAATATCATCCTGCAGCGCCGGAAAATGCAGCTGATATTTTTTGGTGGCGCCGTAGTAGTTCAGCGCATCGATTTTGATATTCATAGCGTTACCCTGTCTGTCTCGCCTGGCTAAGACCTCCATCACAGCATGGCGGCGGGGCGCTGAATATCGTCCGAAAGAATGACGTTCTTTAGAACGATAGGCAGCCTGTTTCTGGCGTGATGTGATGAGGAACATTTCCTGAAAAAACGGATGCCACCGATGAGCGACGTGACCTTACTTGCTGAAGTAGCAGCTTTTTTACGCCAACCGCACGGGCAGTTTATTGCCGGAGAGGCTTTGCCCGGCAACGGACCGACGCTGGCGGTGATAAACCCCGCCACTGGCAAAGCGATTGCCGGGGTAACGTCGGCGGATGTCGGGCAGGCGGATCGGGCGATGGCCAGCGCCAGCCAGGCCTTTGACTCCTGGCGTGCGATGCCGACCCTGCAGCGCGGCACGCTGCTGCTCAGGCTGGCCGATCTGCTGGCCAGCCATCGTGAGGAGCTGGCGCAGCTGGAGAGCCTGTGCTCCGGTAAAACCATCGGCCTGGCGCGAATGCTTGAGCTGGATCAGTCGGTGGCGTTCCTGCGCTACTTTGCCGGCTGGGCAGGCAAGGTCACCGGCGAAACGCTGGATGTCTCGCTCCCGTCCATGGCGGGAGAGCAGTACACGGCCTTTACTCGTCGTCAGCCGGTTGGCGTAGTGGTAGGGATCGTGCCGTGGAACTTTTCGATAATGATCGCTATCTGGAAGCTGGCGGCGGCGCTGGTGTGCGGCTGCACCATCGTGATGAAGCCGAGCGAGTATACGCCGCTGACGCTGCTGCGGGTTGCGGAGCTGGCGAAAGAGGCGGGGATCCCGGACGGGGTGATTAACGTGGTGAACGGCGCGGGCGGTGAAATCGCCCAGCGCTTGATCGCCCACCCGGCCTGCGCCAAGGTCAGCTTCACCGGTTCGGTGGCGACCGGCGAGAAAGTTCAGCATGCGGCGATCGGCGCCGGAAAACGCGTCACCCTCGAACTGGGGGGCAAAAACGCCGCGCTGTTTCTCGACGATCTCACCCCCGAGGCGATGGCGGACGGCATTATCGAAGCAGGTTATCTGAACCAGGGGCAAATCTGCGCTGCCGCCGAGCGGTTTTATCTGCCGCAGGGCAAGCTGGATGCGGTGCTGGAAATACTGAAGCAGCGCCTGTCTGCGCTGCGTCCCGGCTCACCGCTGGATGAACAGACGCTGATGGGGCCGCTGGCTAATCGGGTGCAGTTTGAGAAGGTGCTGCAGCTGATTGAAAAAGCGCGGGAAGAGGGCGACACCATTGTCTGCGGCGGCGAAGCGCTGCCCGGCGACGGCTATTTTGTCTTACCGACGGCGGTGAAGGTCCGGAGCGAAAACAGCACGCTGATGCAGGAAGAGACTTTCGGTCCGGTGTGCAGTTTTATCGGCTACCAAAGCGAAGAGGAGGCGCTGTCCCGGATTAACGCTTCGCCGTTTGGCCTGGCCGCCAGCGTCTGGTCGGAGAACATCCGCAAGGCGCTGCGCTATTCCGACGCGATTAACGCCGGAATTGTCTGGGTGAATATGCACACCTTTCTCGATCCGGCGGTGCCGTTTGGCGGCATGAAAGGGTCGGGGATTGGCCGCGAGTTCGGCAGCGCCTTTATCGATGATTACACCGAACTCAAATCGGTGATGGTACGCTATTAGTCCGGCGCCATCGGCCGCTATAGTGCTGAAGCGATCGTATATCGGGCCGTGCGATTTGTCGGATGTGGCCCGTATTTTCCCTTACCCCGTACGGTCAGCGCGCGGGGTCTGTCGTTTTCTCCCGCTCGTGAGAGCCGCTCCCCCCATAAGAACGCCTTGTTTTCAGCAGATTATCGCTTTTGCGCGGGTCGGTTGTGATTAGGCTTGCACGCTATAAGATAATGAGTATAGTTCTCATTCTTCTTTTTGTTTGCAGGCTAAGAATGGACTAACCTGCGCCAGTGAGCCGCTCACAAGGAAACAGCGAAGGCGTAGGGTGGGGTTCAGTCTTGCTATGCCGGAACAACATAATATCGGCGAAGAGCTACCACCGGTTTATTGATTTTGTTAAGGATTTCAATGATGAAATACACCATTCCGGTATTAGCTCTGGTCATTTCTGCCGTCTTAAGCGGCTGCGCCACACCCCCTTCCACTAAGGTAACCCCGCCGGTCGCCGAGAAAAACGCCGTTACCGTCATACAGCCGCTCAAACGTCAACTGGCCGAGGGGCTGTACGAAATGGCGCTCAGCCCACGGGGCGATGCGCTGTACGTGGCCAGCGCCGAAGGTTTTAAAGACGTGCAGGGCGGGGCGGTCTATAAGCTCGACCCGAAAACGCTGAAGACCATCGGCCTGAGCTACACCGACCTGAAAAACTTTGCCGTCCAGATAACGCCGGATGGCAAAACGCTGTTCGTCACCAACTCGCTTGACGGCGGCATCAGCGCCATTGACACCGCCACCGGCAAAGTCAAAAAGCGCCTGCTGTTTAGCGAGCGCAACGAGAAGGGGCTGCCGTACGGCGCGCGCCAGATCCTGCTGCTGAATAATACCCTCTACGTGGGTGCCGTTGCCGATCCGGCGCAAATCTGGGTGGTTGATGCCAATACGCTGAAGCTGAAAGCGCGGATTAAAAATACCGGCAAATGGATGACCGGCCTGCACTATTCCGCGCAAACCGGACGTCTGTATGCAGCCAACGGCGGCGGGGAAATCCTCGTAATCAACCCGCGCAATAACCGCATTGAACAGCGCTGGAAGCCGCTGGGCGACAAGCCGGCGCTGCTGCTGAATATCGCCGAAGACAGCGAGACCGGCCGCCTGTTCGTCACCGATAACTCAAAAGCGAAAACCACTCTGGTGCTGGATATTCACAGCGGCAAGGTGATTAAGCAGCTCGACCTGGGCGACTCGCTGGCGGTGCTGTTCAACCCGAAACGCAATGAGATTTATATCTCCCAGCGCGAGTCCGGCAAGGTTATCAGCCTCGATGGCACTACCTATGCGCTGAAAAAACAGTGGGATATCCCCGTGAATCCAAACAGCCTGTTGCTTGATGCCGAGGGGCAGACGCTGTTTGTGACCGTTAAACAACCGTTCAACAAAGATCACTCCACCAAAGGTCCGGACAGCGTTGTCCGCATCGACCTGAACGCGCAATAAAAAATTCTGGCCCGGCAGCGGGCCATTTGTTCCATTTATCTTCATCACGGACTCATTATGCACATCACGTCTTCCCCATTCCCGCTGCGCAAAACGCTGCTGGCGTTAACCATTGGCGCCATTACCCAGAGCGCTGTAGCTGCAGACAACACCGCGGATAGCAACAAAAACGAAGAGGTTATGCTCGTTCAGGCGACCGAAGGCAGCGATTTTAAAGCCGGCGGCGACCTGGTGGTACCGGCCTTCCTTGACGGACAAATTGCCCACGGCGGCCGTATCGGTATGCTTGGCGAACAAAAGGCGATGGATGTGCCGTTTAACGTTATCGGCTATACCTCGAAACTGATTCAGGACCAGCAGGCGCAAACTATCGCCGACGTTATCGGTAATGACGCCGGCGTACAGGCGGTGCAGGGCTACGGTAACTTTGCCGAAACCTATCGCATTCGCGGGTTTAAGCTGGATGGCGATGATATGACCATGGGCGGCCTGGCGGGCGTGGTGCCGCGTCAGGTGATGGATACCCAGATGCTGGAGCGCGTTGAAGTCTTCAAAGGGGCTAACGGTCTGCTCAATGGCGTCGCCAGCAGCGGCGTCGGCGGGATGATCAACCTCGAACCGAAACGTGCGGATGATGTGCCGACCACCCGCGTTGGCGTGGACTATACCGCTGATTCTCAGGTCGGCGGCAGCCTCGACCTTGGCCGTCGCTTTGGCGAAGATAATCAGTTTGGCGCCCGGGTGAACCTGGTTCACCGCGAAGGTGAGGGCGCGGTTGATAATGACCGGCGCCGCACGACGCTGGGGTCACTGGGGCTGGATTATCGCGGCGACCGTTTGCGCTCCTCTCTTGATTTCGGCTATCAGAAAAAGACGTTCCATGGCGGAACGATGGGGATCAATATCAGCGGCGTCGATTTTGTTCCTGCGCTGCCGGATAACAGCAAAAACTACAGCCAGAAGTGGGGCTATAGCGATATAGAAAGCGAATTCGGTATGGCCAAAGCCGAGTATGACCTGACCAACAGCTGGACGTTGTACAGCGCCCTCGGCGGCCAGCACTCGCATGAAACCGGCACCTATAGCGCGCCGAAGCTGGTTAACGACAACGGCGATGCTACCGTCGGGCGTCTGGATACCAACCGCATCATCGACTCGATCAGCGGAATGGGCGGTGTACGGGGTAATTTCAACACCGGGGTTATCTCTCATCAGGTCAACGTCGGCTATGCCGCCCAGGTCAGAACCGATGCCACCGCCTGGCGTATGTCGGCGAAAAACCCGACCACCAATATCTATGACAACCATGATGTGGCGATGCCGGATAACGCCTATTTTGGCGGCAACTACTTCGACCCGCTCACCACCTCACGCAGCCGTACCCAGGGCTGGCTGCTGAGCGACACGCTAGGCTTCTTTGATAACAGCCTGCTGCTCACCGCCGCCGCGCGTCATCAGAAAGTGGTGGTGCGTAACTACAGCAACAAAACCGGTCTGGAAGATACGTCTTCCCGCTATACCCAGAGCCGCTGGACGCCGACGGTGGGTCTGGTCTACAAGCCGTGGGAGACGCTGTCGCTGTACGCCAACCACACCGAAGCGCTGCAGCCGGGGAGCGTGGCGCCAAATACCGCGACAAATGCCGGGCAGAGCACCGGGATCGCTCATTCGAAACAGGATGAGGTTGGGGTGAAAATTGATTATGGCACCCTGGGGGGATCGCTGGCGCTGTTTGAAATTAAAAAGCCTAACGCTATCTCCGATGCTAACGGCTACTACGGGCTGGATGGCGAGCAGCGTAACCGCGGCGTCGAACTGAACATCTTCGGCGAACCGACGCTGGGCCTGCGCCTGAACGGCAGCGTTCAGTGGCTGGATCCGGAGCAAACCAAAACGGCGAAGGGGATCAACGATGGTAAAGATGCCATCGGCGTTTCTCGCTTCTACGCGGTGTTAGGCGCGGAGTATGACATCAAGCCGGTTGACGGGCTGACGGCCACCGCACGGGTGAACCACACCGGTTCACAGTATGCCGACGCGGCGAACAGCAAAAAACTCGACAGCTATACGACCCTCGATTTGGGCGTACGCTACCGTCTGGCGCTGAACCAGAATCAAAACCAGATGGTCCTGCGTGCCGGGGTGGATAATGTGACCAATGAGAACTACTGGTCAGGTATTGATGATACCGGCACCTATCTGTTCCAGGGCCAGCCACGTACCGTTAAAGTATCGATGAGCTACGATTTCTGATCGTAAAATTCGGGGCGGGACAACGCCGCTCGCCCCTTCTGTGTATCCCTTTTCCGCCGTTCGTCACCATCCCTTGCCGCGCAATCAACGCATCTGCAACTTGAAGTCGGGCGAGCAGAAGTGTTAAAAGGTGCCCCTTCATAAAAACTCACAGGGGAAAGACGTGAAAGACGCGTCAACGCAGTCAGATGCCACAGCGGAGAGCGGCCCGACGCTTCATCGCGGTTTACAGAACCGACATATTCAGCTCATTGCCCTCGGCGGCGCTATCGGTACCGGCCTGTTTCTCGGTATCGGACCGGCGATTCAGATGGCCGGGCCGGCCGTCCTGATCGGCTATGCCGTCGCCGGGATCGTCGCTTTTCTGATCATGCGCCAGCTTGGCGAAATGGTGGTCGAAGAGCCCGTATCCGGCTCCTTTGCCCACTTCGCGTATAAATACTGGGGCCCGTTTGCCGGTTTTCTCTCCGGCTGGAACTACTGGGTGATGTTTGTGCTGGTGGGGATGGCTGAGCTCACCGCCGCCGGCATCTATATGCAGTACTGGCTTCCGGATGTGCCGACCTGGGTCTGGGCGGCGGCCTTCTTTGTCATCATCAATGCCGTTAACCTCGTTAACGTTCGCCTGTATGGCGAAGCGGAATTCTGGTTTGCCTTAATTAAAGTGCTGGCGATTATCGGCATGATTGGCTTTGGCCTGTGGATGTTGTTTGGCGGCCACGGCGGCAGCAAAGCCGGATTTGACAACCTGTGGCGCCACGGCGGTTTCTTCGCCACCGGCTGGCATGGCCTGGTGATGTCTCTGGCGGTGATTATGTTCTCTTTCGGCGGCCTGGAGCTGATTGGTATTACCGCCGCCGAAGCGCAAAATCCGGAAAAGAGCATTCCGAAGGCGGTAAACCAGGTGGTGTACCGTATTCTGCTGTTTTATATCGGTTCGCTGGTGGTGCTGCTGGCACTCTATCCGTGGGTGGAAATCAAGTCCGACAGCAGCCCGTTTGTGATGATTTTTCATAATCTTGACAGTAACGTGGTAGCTTCTGCACTTAACTTCGTCATTCTGGTGGCATCGCTGTCGGTCTACAACAGCGGCGTTTACTCCAACAGCCGCATGCTGTTCGGTCTGTCGGTACAGGGCAATGCGCCGAAGTTTCTGGCCCGCGTCAGCAAACGCGGCGTGCCGGTCAATTCGCTGATCCTCTCCGGGGTGATTACCTCGCTGGTGGTGCTGCTGAACTATCTGCTGCCGCAGAAAGCGCTGGGTCTGCTGATGGCGCTGGTAGTGGCAACGCTGCTGCTGAACTGGATCATGATCTGCATGGCGCACCTGAAGTTCCGCGCGGCCCAGCGTCGAAAAGGGCGGGAGCCGAAGTTCAAAGCGCTGCTGGCACCGGGCGGCAACTACCTCTGTATTGCCTTCCTTGCGCTGATTCTGGTGCTGATGTGCACCATCGACGGGATGCGCCTGTCGGCCATTCTGCTGCCGGTATGGATCCTGTTCCTGTTTATCGTCTTTAAGCTGCTGCGCCGTCCGGCGTAATGCCTCCTTGCCCCGGCCTTCGCCGGGGCGATCTGCCTTTTATTGTGATCGTCTTCGCGCTTAGCGTAATTAGCGCAGGATCTTCTTTTTGTAATCGATTACTTTTTATTTCGTGACGTTTTGTAATCGATTACTTTTTGAGGGCGGACAAAATGGTATCAACGACGGAAGGACGTGAAAGCGTTGGCGTGCAGCACCGGTTTCTGGTGCCGCGCCTGGCGTTAATGATGTTTATGCAGTTCTTTATCTGGGGAAGCTGGTCGGTGACCCTGGGGCTGGTGATGACGCGCTACGATATGGCGCTGCTGATTGGCGATGCGTTCTCTGCCGGGCCTATTGCCTCGATTTTGTCGCCGTTTGTGCTGGGGATGCTGGTCGATCGCTTCTTTGCTTCGCAGAAAGTGATGGCGGTGATGCACCTGGCGGGAGCCGCGATCCTGTGGTTCGTCCCCCAGGCGCTGGTCGCGCACAATGGCGCGCTGCTTATCGGCCTGCTGTTTGGCTATACGTTGTGCTATATGCCGACGCTGGCGCTGACCAACAATATCGCTTTCCACAGCCTGAACAATGTTGATAAAACCTTCCCGGTGGTGCGCGTCTTTGGCACCATCGGCTGGATTATTGCCGGGATTTGTATTGGCGTGAGCGGAATTTCCGATACCACGGCTATCTTTAATCTGGCGGCGCTGTGTTCGGTCTTACTGGCCCTCTACAGCCTGACTTTGCCGCATACGCCGGCAGCGGCGAAAGGCATTCCGCTGAAGTTTCGCGACCTGCTCTGCGCCGATGCGTTTGCGCTGCTCAAGACGCGCCATTTCTTTATTTTCTCACTCTGCGCCACGCTGATCTCGATTCCGCTGGGGACCTACTATGCCTACACCGCCTCCTGGCTGGCGGATGCCGGCGTGGCGGATGTCAGCACCGCGATGTCATTTGGGCAGATGTCGGAAATCGCGTTTATGCTGGTGATCCCGCTGCTGTTTCGCCGTCTCGGGGTCAAGTACATGCTGCTGGTCGGGATGGTGGCGTGGTTTGTGCGCTATGCCTTCTTTGCCCTTGGAGTGAGCGAAGAGGGGCGCTTCCTGCTCTATCTCGGCATCCTGCTGCACGGCGTGTGCTACGACTTCTTTTTTGTCGTCGGCTTTATCTATACCGACCGCGTGGCGGGGGAGAAGGTCAAAGGCCAGGCGCAAAGCATGATAGTCATGTTTACCTACGGCATCGGGATGCTGCTGGGATCGCAAATTTCCGGCGCGCTGTATAACCAGCTGGTGGCCGGGCAGACCGTACCGCAGGCGTGGGTCATCTTCTGGTGGATCCCGGCGGTGGCCGCGGCGGTTATCGCGCTGATTTTCCTTTTCTCTTTCCAGTATCGCGAGAAAGAGCAGCATTAACTATCAGGAGGGGATATGAAAACGATGAAGGGACCGGGGATTTTTCTGGCGCAGTTTATCGGCGCGCAGGCGCCGTTTAACACCCTGGACGGGATCGCCGCCTGGGCCGCCGGACTGGGCTATCAGGCGCTACAGATCCCGTGTAATCATCCGGCTATTTTTGATGTTGAACGCGCGGCGATGAGCCAGACCTACTGCGATGAGATTCGCGGGCGACTGGCGGAACATGGTCTGACCATCAGCGAGCTCTCAACCCATCTGGAAGGGCAGCTGGTGGCGGTTCATCCGGCCTATGACGCGGCGTTCGACGCCTTTGCCCCCGCCGCGCTACGCGGAAATCCGCCGGCACGCCAGCAGTGGGCGGTGGAAAAAGTACGTCAGGCGGCGGTGGCATCGGCGCGCTTAGGCCTGCAGGCCCATGCGACATTTTCCGGATCGCTGGCGTGGCCTCTGTTTTATCCCTGGCCGCCGCATAATCCGTCACGAATTGATGAGGCGTTTGATGAACTGGCGCGGCGCTGGCGTCCGCTCCTCGATCTATACGATGAGCAGGGGATCGATCTTTGCTATGAAATTCATCCGGGTGAGGACCTGCACGATGGCGTGACTTTTGAACGTTTCCTGCAGCGGGTAGATAACCATCCGCGCTGCAATATGCTCTACGATCCCAGCCATTTGCACCTCCAGCAGATGGACTACCTGGCGTATATCGATATCTACCATTCGCGGATCAAAGCCTTTCATGTCAAAGATGCCGAGTTTCGTCGCGACGGCCGCAGCGGCGTGTACGGCGGCTATCAGAACTGGCTGCAGCGGGCGGGGCGCTTTCGCTCGCCCGGGGATGGGCAAATTGATTTCAAGAGCATTTTCAGCAAGCTGACCGAGTACGACTTTGACGGCTGGGCGGTGCTGGAGTGGGAGTGCTGCCTGAAGGAGGCGGAGGCCGGCGCGCGCGAAGGCAGCGAATTTATCCGCCGCCATATTATTCCCGTCTCCGAACGGGCGTTTGATGATTTCGCCAGCGGTCGCGAGGGGCAAGCATGATTCAGGTTGGCATTGTTGGGACTGGATTTATTGGTCCGGCGCATATTGAAGCGCTGCGCCGGGTCGGGGACATCGAGGTGGTGGCGCTGTGCGACAGCAATCTGGCGCAGGCGCAGCAAAAAGCGCGGCAGCTGAATGTGGCTCATGCTTATGGTCAGGTTGAGGAACTCCTGGCACATCCCGGTTTACAGGTGGTACATAACTGCACGCCGAACCACCTGCACGCGAAGATTAACCGCCAGGCGTTGCACGCCGGGCTGCATCTGTTCTCGGAAAAACCGCTGTGCATGCTTCCGGATGAGGCGCGTGAACTGGTCACGCTGGCGGAGAAGGCGGGGGTGGTGCACGGCGTAAGCTTCGTCTATCGCCAGTTCGCGATGGTCCAGCAGGCCGCCAGCATGATGCGCGCCGGGCAGGTCGGACGGCTTTTTTCGGCGCACGGCAGCTATTTGCAGGACTGGATGGTGCAGCAAAGTGACTATAACTGGCGGGTGGAGTCGGCGCTGGGCGGCGCTTCGCGGGCGGTGGCGGATATCGGCTCCCACTGGTGCGACACGGTGCAGTTTATGACCGGCAGGCGCATCACCGAGGTGATGGCGGATCTTTCTATCGTCTGGCCGACGCGCCACGCGGCCGTTTCCGGCGAGTCCACCTTCAGCCAGACGGGGGAATCTCCGCGTTTTGAGGTGCGCGAGGTAGATACGGAAGATATGGGGTCCGTGCTGTTTCGCTTTGATGACGGCAGCAAAGGCTGTTTTACCGTTTCTCAGGTCAGCGCCGGAAGAAAGAACCGCCTGGCGGTTGAAATTAACGGCAGCCGCTGTTCGCTGGCGTGGGATCAGGAGCTTCCGCAGCGGCTGTGGATTGGCCAGCGCGCGCAGCCAAATCAGCTGCTCAGCGATGACCCGAGTCTGATGCAGGCGGACATCGCCGCCAGCGCCCACTTCCCCGGCGGGCATAATGAGGGGTGGCCGGACGCCTTCAAGAATATGATGTTGAGCTTCTATCAGGCGGTACGCGCCGGGAAGATGCCGGCAGCCGACGAGCGGCGTTTCGCCTCATTTTATGAAGGGGCGGATGTGATGTATATCGTTGACGCGATTTTGCAAAGCCATCGGCAGCAGCGCTGGGTCAGCGTCAGGCGATAGCCGGCAGGTTGTGCGCCACTCCGGTGGCGCGCAATGACTTATTTTACGCCGAAATACCCGTCCAGATAGGCGGCGGAAAGTTCGTTGCCGAACAGCACCGCGTCTTTATTCTCCATGTCATTATTCCAGCTATCGCTGGCATTGCCGGTGAAGGTGTGTTGTGACCGGGTACCCTTCATAACCTGCTGCTTAATGGCATCGGCATTGCGTCGGGCATCGCTTTCGCTGACGCCGGCGGTTCGGTCCTGTTTGCCGCGGTTATAGATCTCGGTGAAGGTCGGCAGATTTAAGCGGTAATTTTCCTGCCGGTTAACGGCAAAATTACCGCCGACAAAATCAGAACGATGGGCGACAAAATAGTACGCATGGCGCTCCGGCGATGATTTTGAGGCGGTGCAGCCGGTGAGGGCGGCGAGAGAACCGCCGAGGACAAGCAGTGCGACTTGAATTTTCATTGATGACATCATCCCTAACGTATTGATAGTAAGCTTTTATAATTATCGGCGCCCGAGCGCGATGTTTATGTTACCTGAAAAATCATCGCGCTTAACGCGCAAGGATAATAGCCCTGATAATTAATAGTTTTCCATCACGATGCGTAGGGGCATCAGCGGGCTGGCGCGCGCCCCGCTGCACACCGACGGCCCGTTTATGGTAGCCTGCGCATTATTCCCCTTATCCCAGGAAGTGCCGCCTTTATGTCAATTCAGAAAATCGCCCGTCTGGCGGGTGTCTCAGTGGCAACCGTATCGCGGGTGCTGAATAACAGCGATACCGTTAAACCGAAGAACCGCGAACGCGTGCTGCAGGCGATTAAAGAGAGCAACTATCAGCCTAACCTGCTGGCCCGCCAGCTGCGGACGGCACGGAGCTATATGATTCTGGTGATGGTGTCGAATATTGCGAACCCGTTTTGTGCGGAAGTGGTGAAGGGCATTGAAGAGGAGGCGGAGAAGCACGGCTACCGTATTTTACTGTGTAATTCCGGGTCCGATCTGGCGCGCTCGACTTCCGGGCTGAGGCTGCTGTCGGGGAAAGTGGTCGACGGGATTATTACGATGAACGCGCTCTCCAGTCTGCCGGAACTGACGATGATGATCGGTGATGCGCCGTGGGTACAGTGCGCCGAGTATGCCGATGCCGGCAGTATCTCCTGCGTCGGCATTAACGACATCGATGCGGCGCAGGGGGCGGTATCGCGGCTGGCGGAGAGCGGTCATCGGCGCATTGCCCTGATTAACCACGATCTGAGCTATCGCTATGCCCGCCTGCGCGAGCGCGGCTATAAAAACGTACTGCATGTGCGTGAACTGGCCTGGCAGCAGGTGGCTTATGCCAGCGACCTCAGCGCCGCCGCCGGTAAAGCGGCAATGGAAACGCTGCTGGCCTCCAGAGAGCGGCCGGATGCGGTATTTGCCGTCGCCGACTCGCTGGCGGCGGGCGCCCTGCGGGCGATCGCCCAGGCCGGACTGCGGGTGCCGGACGATATTGCGGTCATGGGATTTGATGGTACGGAGCTGGCGGAGATGGTCTCGCCGCAGCTGACCACCGTGGAACAGCCGTCGCGCGACATTGGCCGTACGGCGGTGACCCTGCTGCTGAAGAAAATCGACAACCCGGAGGCCACCGCCGAACGGGTGATGATGGACTGGCGCATCATTGCCCGCGCCAGTGCCTGAGCCTTACCCGTGATTTGCCGCCGCCAGCGAACGTATATCGTTGCCGGTCGGTGACTGGTGGATACGCAGCCCGAATTCGTCCACCACGGCGAAAATGTGGTCAAAAATATCCGCCTGGATACTTTCATATTCTGCCCATACCACGGTGCTGGTGAAGCAGTAGATCTCAATCGGCAGGCCGTTGGCGTCCGGCGCCAGCTGGCGCACCATCATCGTCATATCTTTGCGCAGCCGCGGGTGGTTGCGCAGATACTCCTGTAAATAGGCGCGGAAGGTGCCGATATTGGTCATCTTGCGCAGGTTCAGCACCGAATGGTCGGCGGCGTTTTGCTGGTTCCACTCGCTGATCTCCTGATGACGCGAGTCCATATAGGGCTTAAGCAGCCGGGCCTGAATTAAGCGCTGCTGCTCCCGCTCATCGAGAAAATGGATACTGGTGGTATCAATATTCAGGCTGCGCTTAATGCGGCGCCCGCCGGAGGCGGACATCCCGCTCCAGTTTTTAAAGGAGTCGGAGACCAGCGACCAGGTAGGAATCGTGGTGATGGTATTGTCCCAGTTACGGACTTTCACCGTGGTGAGGCCAATATCAATGACCGCGCCGTCGGCGCCGTATTTCGGCATTTCCAGCCAGTCACCGAGCTTCAGCATGTCGTTGGCGGAAAGCTGAATGCCGGCAACCAGACCCAGGATCGGGTCTTTAAATACCAGCATCAGTACCGCGGCCATGGCGCCGAGGCCGCTGATCAATATCGCCGGCGACTGGCCAATCAGTAATGAGATCACCAGGATGCCGATAATAATCGCGCTGACCAGCTTAATGCCCTGGAATATCCCCTTCAGCGGCAGCTGGGATGCGGTGGCGAATTTCTGCGATAAATTGAAGACCACATCGAGCAGTGAAAAGAAAGACAGCAGGGCATAGATCATGACCCACAGCTGGGCGCAGGTGGTCAATATATTGGCGGCTTCACTGCCTTTTTGCAGCCACAGCACCGCCTGCACATTGACGATAATCCCTTGCAGGGTAAAGGCCAGCCGGTGAAACAGTTTGTTCTGGGTGATGATTTGCAGCCACAAATGGCTGCTGGCCTGCGCGCGCTTTTCGAAGGCGCGCAGCACGCCTTTATGCAAAATAAAATGAACGACAATGGCGGTCAGTAAAATAATGCCGAAGATAATAATGAGTGAAGTGGTGGGGGTAATTTCGATGCCTAAGGCGGCAATTTGTGAGATTAATTCCTGCATAACGTCTCCTGTACATCCAGCGGTAATGATGACCGCTGGATGTACATTATGCAAATCAGGCGTCATGCAATGATGGATTATGAGGCGGTAGCCACCGGACGAATATTGAGATGATGGCGCAGCCGCAGGGCAATCGCGCCTAAGAGCAGCATCATTGCCACCTCCACGGCCAGGAAATCGATCAGCGCCTGCGGATAGGTGCCGCCGCCGCGTTGAGCGAGGGTTAAAAACAGCGAGCCGAGAATTGCCGGACCTAATCCCAGCGTCGCCTGCTGCAGGGTGCTGAGAATGGCGCTCCCGGCACCGGCATCGCTGGCGCAGATATCGCGCATGCCAATGCGATAAAAACTGTTAACGATCAGCGCCTGGCCGTAGCCGATAAGCGCGGTAGAGGGCACCATCGCCAGCGACGAGGTATGAGCGCCGAAGTGACCGAAGGTCGCCATCAGCAGCAGCAGACCGGCTATCTGCACTACCAGCCCAATCAGCAGAATACGTCCCATGCTGAAGCGGGCAATCAGCTTCGGCGCGTACAGCGCAGAGAGGAAATAGGCCACGCCGAGGGCGATAAAGCTGTTGCCTGACTGCCATGGCGCCATGCCGAGACCGGCCTGCATGGTCAGCGCCATGCAGAACATAAAGCCGGACCAGGCGCTGAAGAACAGCAGGGCGATCGCCATGCCAAAGCGAATGCTGGTGAGTTTCAGCAGACGGGGCGGCAGCAGCGGCTGTTCGCCGCGCTGCTGCTTACGCAACGCGCTGGCCCGCATCCAGATCAGCAGCGGCAGCACGGCAACCAGCAAAAGCTGGAGCGTCCACGGCCAGTGAAGTTCCGGCCCCAGCGCCATCGGAAACAGCAGACAGCAGAGGATCAGCGCCAGGCTGAAGGTGCCCTGCCAGTCGATAGCCGAATGGGCTTCGCGGCGGGTTTCCGGGACATAGCGGGGGCTAAACGCCAGCACCAGCAGGCAGATCGGGACATTGATAAAGAACGCGTTGCGCCAGCCCAGGCCGGCGATATCCGCCGAGACCAGCCAGCCGCCGCCCATCTGCCCGACGATAAAAGCAATCCCACCAATCCCGCCATACAGACTGATCGCGCGCGCATGGGCGCTGCCTTTCAACGTCACATGCAGGGTGGTGAGGATTTGCGGCACAATCAGCGCCGCGCCCGCGCCTTGCAGCGTGCGGGCCGCCAGCAGCCCGCCGATGGAGTTGGCCATGCCGCACAGCAAAGAGGCGAGGCCAAAAAGCGCGACCCCCCACATAAACAGACGGCGGCGGCCGTAGTTATCGCCCAGTTTGCTGCCCATCGCCAGGCACACCGCAAAAGAGACGCCGTAGAGCGCGACGATCAGCTCCAGCTGGGTGGCGCTGGCATCCAGTGAATGGGTAATGGAGTCCAGCGCCACGTTGGTAATTGAGGTGTCGATCAGCGGCAGCATCTGGCCGGTCAACAGAAGCAGTAAACCGGCGCGGCCGGGTGAAACAGCAGACGAATTCATCGGATCTCTCCATTGCGTCATTCAGCGGATGGCCGTAGCATTACCGATAAATTAAACGGGTACCAGTTCCTGTCTATACTGGTATTGGTACTACCATGCTGGAGTCAATATGACGGGAATGCCGCAACGTGAAACGGTGCCGATAGCGCCCGACGATAGCCGTAAGCAGCTGGGCGCCTTTCTGCGCTCCCGACGTGAAAGCCTTGATCCGCAGCGTCTTGGCCTGCCGCGAGTAGGGCGGCGGCGCACGCCCGGGCTGCGCCGGGAAGAGGTGGCGATGCTGGCCGATGTCGGCGTGACCTGGTATACCTGGCTGGAACAGGGGCGGGAGGTTAATCCGTCGGAATCGGTACTGGTGGGCGTCGCGAATGCGCTGCAGTGCAGTCCGCTGGAGACGCGCCATCTGTTCGTGCTGGCCGGGCTGACGCCGCCGGAAACCACGCAGGTCAGCGTATGTGAGGGGATCGCTCCGGGGACCCGGCGGATGCTCGATAGCCTGATGCCGCAGCCGGCCAGCATCCAGAAACCCAATTTCGATATTGTGGCGTGGAACGACAGTTTTTGTCGGCTGATGGGCGTCGATTTTGCCGCGCTTCCCGCAGAAAACCGTAACTGTATTTATCTCTATCTCACCCACGAGACCTGGCGCAGCCGTATTGAAAATCGCGATGTGCTGCCGACGTTTGTCTCCTATTTCCGCGCGGCCATGGCCGAACACCGGGGCGACCCGCTGTGGGAAAATAAGCTGGCGCGCTTTTTTGCCGCCTCCGCCGAATTTGAAACGCTGTGGCATCAGCGTTATGACGTCCGCGGCGTGGAAAATCAGGTGAAGAATTTCAATCATCCCCAGCTCGGACGCTTTAGTCTGCAGCAGATGTACTGGTATTCCGCCCCGCGTAATGGCTCCCGGCTGCTGGTATACCTGCCGATGGACGACGCCGGCGAGCAGGCGCTGGCATGGCTGGATAAACAGGATTCTCTCTTATAGCGACAGGGAACGCAGATGAACGTAACCAGGAAACAACAGCGGGTGATTCAGCAGGCGCTGGATGAATGGCAGGCCGCGGGGGAGTTGAGCCACGCGGAAAGCCAGCGGCTGGCGGGCACTTTGCGCGTGAGCACCTTTGACTGGCAGCGACTGAGCCGCTATGCCTTCTGGACGGCGCTGGCCTGCCTGCTGATCGCGCTGGGCAGCCTGTTCGCCGATAGTGAACTGATTGCCTGGCTGGTGAGCCTGTTCAGCGACTCGGCGCTGGCGCGGATTGCGCTGCCTGCGGCGGTGGCGCTGGTTTGCTACCTCTGGGGATTCCGTCGCCAGCGGCAGGCCTCGCACTGGCACTACAGCAGTGAGGCGATTTTGTTTGTCGGCGTGGTGTTTACCGCGCTGGCGCTGTGGCAACTCGGCGTGCGGCTGGATGACGGCAGCGGCCATATTGCGCCACTGTTTCTGGTCGGCTGCGCTATTTATGGTGCTATCGGCCTGGCGGCCCGTTCCGGGCTGGTGTGGCTGTTCTTCCTGCTGGCGCTGGGCAACTGGTTCGGAGCGGAAACCGGCTACCTGGCGGGGTGGGGGGCCTACTGGCTGGGCATGAACTATCCGCTGCGTTTTGTGCTGTTTGGTGGCGTGCTGCTGGCGCTCTGTTTTATGCTGCAAAAGTGGCTGCTTCAGCGCCGGCTGTTTACCGTCAGTAAGGCCATGGGCCTGACGTATCTGTTTATCGCGCTATGGATTCTGTCGATTTTTGGCTATCGGGATCCCGACGCCTGGTACAGCATTTCACCGCTGCAGCAGCTGCCGTGGGCGCTGTTATTCGGCGTCGCGGCGGGCGTCTGTATTTATACCAGTCTGAAAACGGATGACGGAATGCTGCGCGGTTTTGGCCTGACCTTCCTGGCTATCAATCTCTATACGCGTTTCTTCGAGTTTTTCTGGGACGGGATGCACAAGGTGCTGTTCTTCCTGATCCTCGCCGTTTCGCTGGCGGTGATTGGCCGCTATGCAGAACGAATCTGGCACGCCGGCGAGCGGCGTGCGCGGGGAGATTAAATCTCGGTGATGGTGGTCGCCTGCGGCAGGCGTGATTTCGGCAGCGTGGCGTTGAAATCTTCCACGCTGTGGTGGCCGACCGGAACGATAACCACGCTGGTAAAGCCCTGTGCGGTCAGGTCAAATTCGGCGTCAAGAATCGCGGCGTCGAACCCTTCAACCGGCACGGCATCCAGCCCCATTGCCGCGACGCCGAGCAGGAAGTTGCCGACGTTGAGGTAAACCTGCTTCGCCATCCAGTGGTTGTCGTCATGCAGATCTTTACGGTGCATATCGGCAAAGAAAACGCGGCCTTTGTGGTTAGCGGCTTTGGCTTCCGGAGTAGCGAAACGTCCGTCGGCCTCTTCCTGGTCCACCACGCGCTCCAGCCAGGCGTCGTCCATGGCGGTTTTGGCACAGAAAACCACGACATGAGAAGCATCAAGAATTTTACGTTCGTTGAAAACATAGGTGCCGCTGGCGGCTTTCGCCACCCGTGCTTTCCCTTCATCCGTGCTGGCAACGATAAAGTGCCACGGCTGGGAGTTGGTGCTCGACGGGCTGTATTGCAGCAGTGTTTTCAGCTTTTCCGCTTCTTCAGCCGTCAGTTTTTTTGTGGCATCGAAGGCTTTTGTGGAGTGACGCTTTAAGGCAACGGAGACGATATCCATAACTCTTCCTCACGGTTTATGCTCAAGATAATTCGAGTTTACAGCCCCTTACGGGGCGTTTAGTGGGAGAAGAGTACAGCGAAGGCGGGGAAATGATAAGAGACAAAAATGCGATAACACTTATCGCGCTAGCCTGAAAATCCTTCCGGACGGAGCCGAATCCGCTCTTTTTTTGTCAGCTTATTCACCACCTGATTCCATGAATCATCGATAAGTTCGGCCAGCAGATCCTCGCTGATATCCTCGCCGGGGACGACGGTGATCCAGTGTTTTTTGTTCATGTGATATCCCGGCTCAATACTGCGGTAAATCTCCCGATTGAGCAGCGATTTTTGCGGATCGGCTTTCAGATTCACCAGCGCCCGACCGCGAAGGGTCATGGTGAGCATAAAAATGCGCCCGCCAACTTTGAACACGTCATACTCCGGGCCGAACGGCCAACAGTGTTCGGTAAACGGATAGCTGAGCGCAATCCGGTGGGCGCTGGCGTGCAGCGAAGCGCGGTCCATCAGGCGTCGTTCTCGTGAAGCGCTTGCCACATGGTCTCAAAACCGAGGGCGATCAGCTCGCGGGCGCGCTGCGGATCGTGGCTGGCAAATTCGATAGTGGTTTCCGCCAGCGAAAGAAACAGGGCGTCGCCAAAGGCGCTGTAGGCGTCGCTGAGAAAGACCGGCTTGACCGATAGCTGACACATTTCGTTGAGCTCGGGGAACATCTCTCTCACGCGGGTTCGGGTTTCATCGGTGATGCGTTCGCTGAGCGCCATCCGGCGAATCGCCTTGTGCTCCATCGGGTGGCGAATACTCCAGTCGATATAGCTGTCCCAGATATTGCGGGCGTTCTCTTTCGGCCGTTTTTCGTTTGGCGTCAGTCCGGAGACCATCGCTTTAACTAACCCCGATTTGATCGAGAGGTACAGTTCGTTGAGTAACTCATCCTTGGTGGCGAAATAGCGGAACAGCGTCCCCTCGGCAACCCCGGCGCTACGGGCAATGGCCGATGTTGAGGCGGCGATACCCGACTGGGCAAAGGCGGCCGTTGCGGCCTCCAGCAACGCTTGTTTTTTATCTTCACTCTTAGGACGAGCCACTACATTTTACCTCACGCGAAATCAAACCCCGATCTAACCACGCCATGTCATGGCACTGCAACGGTGGATGTTAAAAAATTGAAAATCGTCTTGACGACTTTCATATTCGTCTTAATAATGAGTGCTTACTCACTCATAATCAAGTTATATCACTAAACTCTCATAATAGGGAGTTTCATCTGGTCAGGTTATGAACCGTGTCACTTTCAGCGTGGTCGCCATTATGTTATTAGCCTCAGCAACAGCTTTGCCGTTTGTCTTAAATGCCGGGTTTGGCCGGGCGCCGCAGGGCGCGCAGCTCAGTCTGGTGGAACAGTCGCCACACTATCGCGATGGCCAGTTTCATAATCAGCTCCCCACGCCGGGCTTCACCGGGCAGAAAAATATGCTGGCCGCCTGGTGGGAGTTTCTGGTGACTAAACGCGAAAATGCCCGTCCCGCGCAGCCGCTGCCGCTGGTCAATACCGATCTCGCCAGCCTGCCGATCGGGCAGGATACGATGGTGTGGCTCGGCCACTCCTCCTGGTATGTGCAGCTGGCGGGGAAACGCATCCTGATTGACCCGGTCTTCAGCGACTATGCCGCACCGTTCTCATTTATTAATAAAGCTTTCCCGGGTGACTATCCGTGGCATGCGGAGCGTATGCCGGAGATAGACCTGCTGATTATTTCGCACGATCACTACGACCATCTGGATTACGCCACCATCAAAGCGCTGATGCCAAAAATCAAGCGCGTGGTGACGCCGCTCGGCGTGGGATCGCATCTGCGCTACTGGGGCATGGAGAGCGCCATTATCAGCGAAGCGGACTGGCATCAGGCGGTGCAGGTCAGCGACGAACTGACCGTGCATGTGCTGCCGGCCCGTCATTTCTCCGGTCGTGGGCTGAAGCGCAATCAAACGCTGTGGGCCAGCTTTATGTTCGTCACCCCGCAGCAGAAGATTTACTACAGCGGCGATAGCGGTTACGGCCCGCACTTTAAAGCCATCGGCGAACAGTTTGGCGCCGTGGATCTGGCGATTATGGAGAACGGCCAGTACGACCAGGACTGGAAATACATTCATATGATGCCTGACGAGACGGCTCAGGCCGCCGACGATCTCCGCACGCGCGCGGTGCTCCCGGGGCATGCGGGGCGCTTTGTGCTGGCGAAACACAGCTGGGACGATCCTTATAAGCGGCTGGCTGCGGCCAGTCAGCAAAGACCGTGGCGGTTGTTAACGCCGATGCTTGGCGAGCCGGTTTGGGTTGCCGATAAGACGCAATCATTTACTACCTGGTGGCGATAAATACGGGTTTGATTAAAGAGGAGAGGACTTATGACTATTTCCGCTCAGGTGATTGAGACTATCGTCGGGTGGATTGATGACAATTTGCATCAGCCGCTGCGTATTGATGATATTGCGCGTCACTCTGGTTATTCGAAATGGCATCTGCAACGACTCTTTTTGCAGTACAAAGGGGAGAGTCTGGGGCGCTATATCCGCGAACGTAAACTGCGGCTGGCGGCGCGCGACCTGCGCGACACCGATCAGCGGGTTTATGATATCTGCCTGAAATACGGCTTTGATTCACAGCAGACGTTTACCCGCATTTTCACCCGCACCTTTCATCAGCCGCCGGGTGCCTACCGCAAAGAGAATCACAATCGCGCCCACTGAGGCGCGTCCGCCGGAAAGACCGGCGGACGCATTTTGGGCTTCTACCAGGCGTAGTTTACCGTCATCGTCACCGTACGACCCACGCCATAGAAACAGGCGCTATCGCCGGCGCACGAGGCAACATATTTAGTGTCGGCGATATTGTTGATGTTGAACTGCGCTTTCGCCCCTTTCAGGCTCGAGCTCAATTCGCCTAACTCATAGCTGACCATCGCGTCATACAGATCCACCGCCGGTACCTTGAAGGTGTTTTTCGCATCGCCGTAGCTGGTGCCGATATAACGCACGCCAACCCCAGCGGTCAGGCTTTTTAGCGCGCCATTGGGCAGGGTGTAGCTGGTGAACGCCGAGGCCATATGGGTCGGAATGCGCGCCGGGGTTTTCCCTTCGGTGCCAGCGACGGTGGTATTCACGGTTTCCGCGTCGGTCCAGGTGTATGAAGCAATCAGGTTGAGGTTGTCAAAGAAGGTGGCGTGCGCTTCGGCTTCCACCCCCTTCGAGCGGACCTTACCGCTGTTCTCATACCATCCCGCCGCGCTGTTCCAGGTCGCAACGTTGCTTTGGGTCAGGTCGTACATCGCCAGAGTCATCAACGCCGTCGGCGTAGGCTGATATTTCACACCCACTTCCACCTGTTTCCCTTCGCTGGGGTCGAACGGAGCGACGCCCGGCGCACGATTGGTTTGCAGGTTGGGTTCGAAGGAGGTGCTGTAGCTGATATAGGGCGACAGGCCAAAGTCAAAGGCGTACAGCAGACCGGTACGCCAGGTAAACTTGCTGTCGTTTTTCTGGGTGCGACTGCTGTCGGTAAAGTCGGTGGTACGCACTTCCGCCCAGTCATAGCGGCCGGAAAGCAGCAGCTCCCAGTTTTCCAGGCTCAGCTGATCCTGCAGGTAGAGGCCAACCTGATCGAGATTCTGCTGTTCATCGCTGGCGGTACGGAAGGTGCTTTCATCGACCTTCACACCATAGACCGGGGCACGCCAGTCGAGATCGTACTGTGAACCGCCGGCGCGACCGAGGTACTGCTTATCCTTGCTGGTTTTGTAGTCCAGGCCGCCGAGAACGGTGTGCGCCAGCTGACCGGTCGTGAACTGCGCCTCAAGCTGGTTATCGATACCGAACTCATCGGTTTGCCGCTCCTCATGCTGGGCGCGACGTGAGAGCACGGAGCTGTTGGCTGCGCTGTTGGAATAGACCAGATAGCGATATTTCTGCTTTATCGTCCCATAGCGCGCGTTCTGCCGTAGGGTCAGCATGTCGTTGAGCTGATGCTCAAATTCATAACCGATGAGAGTCTGCTCGCGCCAGGATTGATTGTAGCCGGGGTCGCTGACGTTAAAGTCGCGCGGAATATAGCTGCCATCGACGCTGTTGACGGTGCCGTAGCGCGGCAGGAAGTTGCGATAACCGGCGTCGGGATCTTTTTGATAGCTGGTCAGCAACGTGAAGCGCGTCGCATCGTTGGGATACCACGTCAGCGCCGGCGCAATGGCGATGCGCGTCTCTTTATAATCCTCGACCTGGCTGTTCTGGCTGCGGGCGATACCGTTGAGGCGATAGAGCAGGTGGCCGTCGTCGCTTAACGGCCCGCCGACATCAAAGGCGCCTTCCGCCAGATTATCGTTGCCGGTACGGAACTGGATTTGATGCACCGGCTGGCTGGTGGGACGCTTGCTGGTCATGCTGATAAGCCCGCCGGGGTTGACCTGGCCAAACAGCACCGAGGCCGGGCCGCGTACCAGCTCGACGCGCTCCAGCAGCCACGGATCCATTGTGCCGGTTTGCGACGACGCGGTGGCGCCATAGCTCAGGCCGTCGAGATACTTCGGTACATAGCTGAAGCCGCGGACGAAGACTTCGTCATTGCGGTTGGACGATCCGCGATACTCGGTGAACACCCCGGCGCTATAGCGCAGAGCCTGTGACACCGACGTCACGTCCAGCGCCGCCATCTGATCGCGGGTGATGACCGAGACCGACTGCGGGGTTTTCACCAGCCCGGCGGCGGTTTTCGTCGCGGAAAGCGTTTTCGTCGCCACGATCCCTTTGACCGGCGCGGTGGGATCTTCATTACTGCTCGCGGTGACCACGAGGGTCTCCTCCGCCAGCGCCTGCCCGGCGAGTGTCGCCACGGCAAGACCCGTGACCCAGAGTTTAGTTATCTTATTATATTTAAACATTTTATTTGCTATGTCCTTGGTTGAAATTGCCATAATCATCCCTTTCCCCCATCAGAAAAATCTAATGGCCTGAACGAGCGGAGTTGATGTTATTGCAAATCATTACCATTTGCATTAGCGTTAGTAACAAATTTTTACAGGGATAAATCGGGCGATGAAAATGGCATGGGGTGGTCTGCTGATCGGCATGAGTGCGCTACCGGCGGTGGCAATGAACTGCGAATCTTCTTCGCGGCAGGGAGAGCTGCAGGGAAAATTCGATGCCAGCGGCGAAGTCTGTTTTGATCTGCCGACGTTAGGGGAAAACTACGTTTCGGCGACGATTTCCGGGGTAACGGATGCCCGCCTGCTGGATGAAAATAACCGTCGGCTGCGTACGCTGCTGGCGGGAGGGCCGCCGGATGGCGAGCAAACGCTGCTGTTCTCCCTGCCGGTGAACCGCGCTTCAGCGCTGGTGCTCCACGGCGAAGAAGGCACCCGCTGGCATTTCCGCTGGCGGATGAAGGAGACCACCGCGCTGGCGAAAACCCAGGCACTGGATCCCGTCAGTCCCCGTTTGCAGCAGCTGATGCAGGAGCTGGCGGCGGGTGGCTCTACGACGCGTTTCTGGCAGGAGCGCGAACAGGAAGGGACGCCGATGGTGGAACCGGTGGATGCAGGACACAAGCGCGTCACCTTCCTGTGGCGCGGGGCGAGAAAAAACGTCTTCCTGCTGGGATCCCCGGCGGGCGATCACGATCCGCTGTTTCGGCTTGGCCATTCCGATGTCTGGTTTCGCAGCTACGTGGTACCGGCAGATACCCTGATGCAATATAAGCTGGCGCCGGATGTCCCGCAGGTCGACGGCGTCGGGCACGAGCAGCGGCGGGCGATTCTGGTCAGCGCTCAGGCCGATCCGCTGAATCCGAACAGCGTCAACCGCGCCAGCGATCGCTGGAACCGCTATTCGCTGCTGGCGCTCAATCCGGCGCGCTACTGCACGCCGCAGCGTAGGGCGCAGCCGTTGCGCTATGGCACTTTGACCCGCCATCAGCTGCGCAGCGATTTTTTGCATAATACCCGGGAAGTGATGATCTACCGTCCGCGCCTGCCGCAGCCCGCGCGCTGGACGCTGATGTTGTTTGATGGCAAAACCTATCAGGATGAATACCGCTTCGCCAACGTGCTGGACAGCCTGATCGCCAGCCATGTGCTGCCGCCGATCAACGTGGTGTTTATTGATAGTCTCGATCACCCGCGCCGGGCGAAAGAGCTGCCGCCCAACCCCTTCTTCGCCGATTTTATGGCCCATGAGCTGCTGCCCTGGCTGCGACAACAGGGGCTGGATGCCATTCGCCAAAAAACCGTTGTCGCCGGCTCCAGCTACGGCGGCCTGGCCGCATCGTGGGTCGCGCTGCGCTATCCGCGGCTGTTTGCCAATGTCCTCAGTCTGTCGGGCTCTTACTGGTGGGCGCCCAAAGGCGAGGAAGCCGGCTGGCTGACGCGCCAGTATCAGCAGTCGCCGCGCTATCCGATACGTTTCTGGCTCCAGGCAGGCCGGTTTGAGACCTCGGGAGCCGATGGCGGGATCTACAGCAATACCCTTACCTTTGAACAGGCGCTACGCGATAAAGGCTATCGCGTCAGCTTCCATCCTTCATCAAGCGGCCATGATTATGCCGCCTGGTGCGAGGCGCTGGTGGCGGGAATGCGTGACTTTACCGGGTTAGCGCTCAAGGGAAAACCAGCGGCGCCAGACCCAACGCAACACCACATATTCTCCCGTGCCCAGCGCTAAGAACCACAGGCAAAAGAGCAGGGTATAAAACTGGTTGAGATCCATCAGATGGAAGGTATCGACCAGTTTTTGCGCCAGCGTTAACCCAAGGGATGGCGCTGGCAGCAGTAAACAAGAGATCAGGGCCAACAATAAAATGCCTGCGGCGGCGATCAGCGTTTCGAGCGGATGTTTCATTACTTGTTAATCATCAGTTAAAAAACATATTGTCAGGTATAATGACATTTAACGCAATATCCTTTCCTGAGTGATTATTTTACGCCATTATACGTAGCGCTAATATCAGGACTTTTATTCCTTCTGTTAATATTGTTGGCGTTATTTGTAATTAAATTAATAGCATCTTAATGTCAATTAACGTCATTATTAAAGAGTGTACTTTACAAAAGTATAGGTACTATATCCCACCAGCGTGGCAATACTGATAGCCAGCAGGATGTACAGCACCAGGCGGCGTCCGCGGTAGATTCCTGACATAATGAACCTCGTTTAATATATGTTTATTAATATTCTGTAATAGTTGTTTGAGGAATTAACTTATCACAGATTTTAAATTTTGCGAGGGCCGTTAATTGTCCTGGATCAATTTTCATCTCGCTATATAAAATCATATTCATTCATTGGCCAGAAATGATTTCAGGCTTTCCGAATAACGGAATTTATAAGGAAAATTTAATTTGACCAGAATCCATCCCCCCCATAATTCGCCTCCTGCGGGAGATACTGCGGCACAGCCAGCCTACCGGCAGACCGTTGAACAGGTACTGGCGCAGAACCACAGTCGCGCCGAGGGATTGCATTCCGCCGAGGCCGCAGGACGCCTGGCCTCCTTTGGCCCTAACGCGCTGCCGGAAAAGAAAAGCAAGCCGGCCTGGCTGCGTTTCCTGGCCCACTTTAACGACGTGCTGATTTTCGTCCTGCTGGCGGCGGCGGCGCTGACGGCGGTGATGGGGCACTGGGTGGATACCCTGGTGATCCTGGGCGTCACGGTCATCAACGCCCTGATCGGTCACGTGCAGGAGAGCAACGCCGAGAAATCCCTGCAGGGGATCCGCAACATGCTCTCCAGCAATGCCCGGGTGCAGCGCAACGGTAAACACGAAACCTTGCCCACCCGCGATCTGGTGCCGGGTGATATCGTTATTCTGCGGGCGGGCGACCGCGTTCCGGCGGATATGCGCCTGATCGAAACTCACAACCTGCGTGTGGAAGAGGCGATCCTGACCGGCGAATCAACGGTGGTGGATAAAATCACCGATGCGCTGCAAGGCGAACTGCCGCTGGGCGACCGGACCAACATGGTGTTTTCCGGTACCACCATCAGCGCCGGCGGTGGCGTCGGCGTCGTGACGGCGACCGGGCAGGATACGGAGCTTGGGCATATCAACCAGATGATGGCCGGTATCGAGAAGCATCGCACGCCGCTGCTGGTGCAGATGGATAAGCTGGGTAAAGCGATTTTCGTCATTATCCTCGCCATGATGGCGGCGCTGTTTGTCTTCAGCCTGGCCCTGCGTGATATCCCCATGGGGGAACTGCTGCTCTCCCTGATTAGCCTGGCCGTAGCGGCGGTCCCGGAAGGACTACCGGCGATTATCTCGATCATCCTCTCCCTCGGCGTGCAGGCGATGGCGCGCAAACACGCCATTATTCGCAAGCTCCCGACGGTAGAAACGCTGGGGGCGATGACCGTCGTCTGTTCGGATAAAACCGGTACGCTGACCATGAACGAAATGACGGTCAAAGCGATTATCACCGCCGACTGCTGCTACCGGGTTGAGGGTGACAGCTATGAGCCGCAGGGCAATATCTATCTGGAAGGCAGCGATGAGCCGGTACAAATTCATGCCGGAAGCGTACTGGAAACGTATCTGCGTACCATTGACCTGTGCAACGACAGCCAGCTGGTACAGGACGCGCGCGGCCTGTGGGGCATCACCGGCGGGCCGACCGAAGGGGCGTTAAAAGTGCTGGCGGCGAAGGCAAAGCTGCCGCCGGTTGAGACGCAGCTGATTGCCAAAATTCCGTTTGATTCACAGTATAAGTACATGGCGACGCAGCAGAGAATCGACACCGCTGAGCGTGTGTTGATCACCGGCGCGCCGGATGTGATTTTCGCGATGTGCCGCGAGCAGATGACAAAGCAGGGGACGGTTCCGTTCGAGCGCCAGTACTGGGAGGATGAGATCTCTCGCTTCGCCAGCCAGGGGCTGCGCATGGTTGCCGCCGCCTGTAAACCGGCGCGCGCCGGCAGCACGACGCTGACCCACGACGATCTGCGTGAGGGGCTGGTGTTCCTCGGCATCGCCGGAATGATGGATCCGCCACGTTCGGAGGCCATAGAGGCGATTCACGCCTGCCAGACCGCAGGGATCCGCGTGAAAATGATCACCGGCGATCACCCGCAGACGGCAATGAGCATCGGCCAGATGCTGGGGATCACCAACAGCCATCAGGCGATGACCGGCTATCAGCTGGAGCACATGGACGATGGCGAACTGGCGAAAGCCGCCGTGGAGTACGACATTTTTGCTCGTACCAGTCCGGAGCATAAGCTGCGCCTGGTCAAAGCGCTGCAGGATACCGGTGAAGTCGTCGGCATGACCGGTGACGGGGTGAACGATGCGCCGGCGCTCCGCCAGGCCGACGTCGGCATTGCGATGGGGATCAAAGGCACTGAAGTCACCAAAGAGGCGGCCGACATGGTGCTGACGGACGACAACTTCGCCACCATTGCCAGCTCGGTGAAAGAGGGGCGTCGCGTCTACGACAACCTGAAGAAAACGATTCTGTTTATTATGCCCACCAACCTGGCGCAGGGGCTGCTGATTATCATTGCCCTGTTAGCGGGGAACATTATTCCGCTGACGCCGGTGTTGATTCTGTGGATGAACATGGCGACCTCCGCCACGCTCTCTTTCGGTCTCGCTTTCGAAGCCGCGGAGCGCAACGTCATGAACCGCCCACCGCGGAAAACCGGCCAGCACGTCATGGATGGTTATGCCATCTGGCGCGTCGCCTTCGTCGGAACCATGATTGCCGTCGCCGCCTTTATTCTTGAGGCCTGGCTGGCGCCGCGCGGCCATAGCGCCGAGTTTATCCGCACCGTGCTGTTACAGATGCTGGTGACCGCGCAGTGGGTGTACATGATTAACTGCCGTCGCAGCGAGGGCTTCTCATTAAATACTGGCCTGCTGCGCAACAAAGGCATCTGGCTGGTCAGCGGCGTGCTGCTGCTCCTGCAGCTGGCGATTATCTACCTGCCGTTTATGCAGACGATGTTTGGCACCGAGTCGCTGCCGCTGCGCTACTGGTTTATCACCCTGGCGATTGCCATCGTGATGTTCCTGGTGGTGGAAGTCGAGAAGCGTCTGACCCGCCCGTTACGTAAAACCGCCTGATCCGCCCGGCGCCCCTCTCCGCTCAGGGGAGGGACGCCGCATCGCCAGCAAGGAATCCCGATGAGAAATATTTTGCGCCTGGTCTGCCTGACCCTTGGCCTGGCCGGTTACGCCCTGACGGCCACCGCCGCGCCCGCCATCCCGGTTCGCGCGACCGTCGTTCAACTGCTGCCGCATGTGGCTGAACGTCCGCTTCCCGGCCGCATTGAAGCGATTCATGACGTGGAGATCCGCGCACGCACGGAGGGGACCATTGTGCAGCGCCACTTCCAGGACGGGCAGTACGTCAGGGAAGGCGATCGGCTGTTTACCCTCGATGATGCCCAACCTCGGGCTGCGCTGGCGCTGGCCGGGGCCGAGCTGAAAAGCGCGCAGGCTTCGCTGCGTCAGGCCCAGCAGCTGCTGACCCGCTATCAACAGCTGAAAAACAATCACTCCATCAGCCGCAACGATGTCGATAACGCCCGGATGCAGCGCGATGTCGCCGCCGCCGCCGTGGAACAGGCGAAGGCGCGCGTCACCACGCAGCAAATTACGCTGGATTATACGCGCATCGACTCGCCGGTCAGCGGGCGTATTGGTCACAGTCGTTTTCATGTCGGCAGCCTGGTGGGGCCGACCAGCGGCATGCTGGTGGATATCGTCCAGCTCGACCCGATTCGCGTCTCTTTCGCCTTAGATGAAGCCGCCTTTTACAGTAAAGCCGGGCAGCATGCCGATATCGGCGCGCTGAAGCAGGCGTGGCTGGCGCAGATTGAACCCGACGGCAGGCGGGAAGATGGGGTGTTGACCTCGGTCGATAACCGGATTGATACCCGCACCGCCAGCGTCGTGCTGCGCGCCGAATTCGCCAATCCGCAGCATCGCCTGCTGCCGGGCGGCAACGTGCCGGTCATTCTTCGCCCGCGACAGGCGCAGGAGAGTTTGATGATCCCGGTTGCCGCCGTCCAGCAGGATGCGCAGGGGTTTTATAGCTGGGTGGTGACGGACCATAACACCGTTGCGCTGCGCCGTTTGACATCGGGCGGCCAGCAGGGGCAGCAGTTTGTCGTGGCGGACGGTCTGCAAGTGGGCGAGCGCGTGGTGACGGACGGCGCCCAGCGTCTGCGTGACGGCGCCGCCGTTCAGTTGCTGAAATAAGGAAAGGAGAAGGGATGCTGACGTTTTTTATTCGTCGCCCGCGTTTTGCGATGGTGATTGCGCTGCTGCTGACCTTTATCGGCGCGGTAGCACTGAAGCTGATTCCGGTGGAACAATATCCGCAGATTACGCCACCGGTGGTCAACGTCAGCGCCAGCTGGCCGGGCGCCAGCGCGGCGGACGTCGCCGAGGCAATCGCCGCGCCGCTGGAGACCCAGCTCAACGGCGTTGACCATATGTTGTATATGGAGTCCACCAGTTCCGATGACGGCACCTACAGCCTGAGCCTGACCTTTGCGGCCGGAACCGATGCCGATCTGGCGGCGATTGACGTGCAAAACCGGGTGTCGCAGGCGGTGGCGCAACTCCCTGTCGATGCGCAGCAGAACGGCGTGCAGGTGCGCAAGCGGGCGAGCAACCTGCTGATGGGCGTCAGCCTGTACTCGCCGCTGGAGACGCTCTCTCCGCTGTTCGTCAGCAACTACGCCAGCACCCAGGTGCGCGAGGCGCTGGCCCGTCTACCGGGCGTCGGCGAAGTGCAGATGTTCGGCGCCCGTGATTACAGCATGCGCGTCTGGCTGCGCCCCGATCGCATGAACGCGCTGAATGTGACGACCGACGATATTGCCCAGGCGCTGCGGGAGCAGAATGTGCAGGGGGCGGCGGGGCAGGTAGGCACGCCGCCGGTGTTCAACGGTCAGCAGCAGACGCTGACCATCAACGGCATCGGCCGCCTGAGCGATGCGGAAAGCTTCAGCCAGATAGCGATCCGCAGCGGGGAACACGGTCAGCTGGTTCGCCTCGCTGAAGTGGCCACCATTGAACTGGGGGCGCGCAGCTACAGTTCCGGCGCGCAGCTGAACGGCAAAGACTCCGCCTATCTCGGTATCTATCCGACGCCAACCGCCAACGCCCTGCAGGTCGCCGACGCGGTGCGCGCCGAACTGACCCGCCTGCACAGCCGCTTTCCGGCGGATCTGACCTGGGAGGTGAAGTTCGATACGACGCGCTTTGTCGCGGCGACGATTAAAGAGATTGGCGTCTCGCTGGTGCTGACCCTGTTGGCGGTGGTGCTGGTGGTATCGCTGTTTCTGCAAAGCTGGCGGGCCACGCTGATTGTCACCCTGGCGATCCCGGTGTCGCTGATCGGCAGCTTTGCCGTGCTTTATCTGCTGGGCTATAGCGCCAATACGCTGAGCTTATTCGCCATTATTCTCGCCCTGACCATGGTGGTCGATGATGCCATCGTGGTGGTGGAGAGCGTAGAAACCCATCTCGCCGAAGGCGTGGGGCGTGCGGAGGCGACCGCGCTGGCGCTACGGCAAATCGCCGGGCCGGTGATCGCCACAACGCTGGTACTGCTGGCGGTGTTTATTCCGGTGGCGCTCCTGCCGGGGATTGTCGGTGAGCTGTATCGCCAGTTTGCCGTCACTCTGTCGACGGCGGTGACGGTGTCGAGCATCGTCGCGCTCACCCTGACGCCGGCGCTGTGCGCGCTGTTGCTGCGTCCGCGTCCCGCGCAGCCTGCTGCCATCTGGCGGGCTTTTAACCGCGCTCTGGCGACGGTGCGTGACGGCTACGGGGCGCTGGTTGGGTGGATGAACCGTCGTCTGTGGCTGGCGCTGGTGGCGACGATCGCCGCCGCCGCTCTGGTGGCCTTCAGCTTTAGCCAGATGCCGAAAGGTTTTCTGCCGCAGGAGGATCAGGGCTATTTCTTCGCCAGCGTACAGCTGCCGGAAGCCGCGTCGCTGGAGCGTACTGAAGCGGTGATGGCCCAGGCGCGCGAGCTGCTGCTGGCCAATCCGGCGGTTGAGGATGTGATTCAGGTGTCCGGGTTTAATATTCTCAACGGAACCAGCGCCTCCAACGGCGGTTTTATCTCGGTGATGCTGAAGGAGTGGCATCAGCGGCCGCCGCTGAATGAGGTGATGGGCAAATTGCAGGGACAGCTGATGGGCCTGCCGGAGGCGACCATTATGGCCTTTGCGCCGCCCACGTTGCCGGGCCTGGGCAATGCGTCCGGGTTCAATTTACGCATTCTGGCACAGGCCGGGCAATCGACGGCAGAGCTGGAGCAGGTAACGCAGCAGGTGCTAAGGATGGCGAACCAGCATCCGCAGCTGAGCCAGGTGTTTACCACCTGGAGTAGCAACGTGCCGCAGCTGACGCTCAACGTCGACCGCGACCAGGCGGCGCGGCTGGATGTGCCGGTATCGCGAATCTTCAATAGTCTGCAAACGGCGTTTGGCGGGACGCGCGCCGGGGATTTCAGCATCAACAATCGTGTCTATCCGGTGGTGGTGCAAAACGAGATGCAGTGGCGCGAGCGGGCGGAGCAAATCGGCGAGCTGTACGTGCGAAATCATCACGGCGAGCGGATTCGGCTGAGCAATCTGGTGACCGTCACCCCCACCGTCGGCGCGCCGTTCATTCAGCAGTACAACCAGTTCCCGTCGGTGTCGGTGAGCGGCTCTGCGGCACAGGGCGTCAGCAGCCGCACGGCGATGGCGGTGATGGAGCAAATTCTGCTGTCGAATTTGCCGCAGGGGTATGATTACGCGTGGAGCGGCATCTCCTGGCAGGAGCAGCAGACCGGCAACCAGGCCATCTGGATCGTCCTGGCGGCGGTGGCGATGGCGTGGTTGTTCCTCGTCGCCCAGTATGAAAGCTGGACGCTGCCGGCCAGCGTGATGCTGTCGGTGCTGTTTGCCCTCGGCGGAGCGCTGCTGTGGCTGTGGATAGCCGGCTATGCCAACGATGTGTATGTGCAGATAGGGCTGGTGTTGTTAATCGCGCTGGCGGCGAAAAACGCGATATTAATCGTCGAGTTTGCCCGGGCCAGACGGGAAGAGGGGATGTCGGTGGTGGATGCCGCCCGCGAGGGGGCCACCCGGCGTTTTCGGGCGGTGCTGATGACCGCCGTCTCCTTTATCATCGGTATTATGCCGATGATGCTCGCCACCGGCGCCGGGGCGCAGAGTCGGCGGATTATCGGCACTACGGTGTTCAGCGGCATGCTGGTGGCGACGGCGATCGGGATTGTGTTTATTCCCTCGCTGTTCGTGCTGTTCCAGCGCCTGCGCGAATGGGGGCATCGGCGGATGTAAGCGCGCTTCTGTCGGCCAGCCTTGTCCTCCGGCCTCCGGTTCGCCGATTTCAGCGGACAGCTGGGCATCGCCGCATGTTTTGTGGTTTCAGAATGAGATGAGCTGCTGTTGCCGCCGCCACGGCTGGCGTGGTGCTACGGACAGCCAATCGGCTACGGGGACGGCTTGCTCTCCACCGTAATCAGGGTGACGAACGGGTGATACTGCCACGGTACGCTGCCGCCTTTCCGGTACATCTTTGAAATGGTGCCGTCGAGATAGAGCATCTGCCGCACGTTGAGCGTTGACTGCGCGTAGCAGGCGAAATCGTAGAAGTTGGTTTCGCGATCGCTGAGCATAAAAATCACCTGGCCCTGCCGGGTGATACCGACGCCATTGCGCAGCTTGCGTGAGCCGGCAGACGGCTTCAGACGCCAGTTTATTGTGCCGTTTTCAATCAGCATCGGGCCGGACTGCACGGCATAATCGATGCCCGGCGTCGGCTTAAATTTGTCGATACTGACGATTTTCGCCCGTTCGCCTTGCAGATAAAACACGCCGCCGGGGCGGATAAAAAAGTTGCCGCCGCCGGAAGCGCGATTCAGCGGAACTTTCTGCACGCCCTTTTCGATATACAGCCCCAGCGGCGCGTAGCTTTTCGCGTAGATACCGCCGTTCATCGCCATCTGCACGCGTCCGCTCTGATTGATATCCGCCAGCAGCGCACGCAGCGATCCGAAGGCCTCGCCATCCGCTTTTTTCCAGTACATCGCGATGCGCTCACGCTGCGGATTGACGGTATAGCTTTGTAGCGTCAGCGACGGGTCGGTGAGGGTGCATTTCCCGCTGGCCAGCGCGGAGAGGGGAAGCAACAGCGCTGGCAGCAGCGGCAGAAGGCGCAAAGTCATGAGAACGTTCCAGGTATGCCGCAGGAAGATGCGGGGCGGCGAAAGCAATATTGGCCGCAGTATACCTTTTTGCCGGACTATGCCGCCCAGATTTCGCAGTGCTTTTGCACCAGACCGATCAGCGAGCCGCCGGCGGCGACAAACTCGCGCATCTGCCGGGCTTCGCTCGTCTCCTGCTGCAGCTGGCGCCCGATCGCTGCAAGAGCGCTGGCGGCATTGAGGCGCTCGGCGTAGGGCATGAGACGGGGGATCAGCTGTAAAATTTCCTCGCGAAGCTGGCGCTGTTCACCGCTGTGAACATCGGTAGTGATGCCCTCCAGACCGTAGCGACAGGCCTGGTAGCGGTTAAACGGATACAGCAGGTAGTCATCGGGATGATGTTTAAACGGCCTCTCCGTCAGCAGCCAACAGGCGAGGGTCTGGATGAATCCGGCGACATTGATCGCCTGCGCGAGAGTGAGCGGGGTATCCATCACCCGTACTTCGACGGTGCCAAAACGGGGGCTGGGGCGAATATCCCAGTGCAGATCCTTCATACTGTCGATCATGCTGGTATAGCTGAGGCGCCGGAATAAGCGGGTAAACTCCTGCCAGCTGTTGACCCACGGCATCGGCCCGTTGTCAGGATAGGCGGCGAACAGATTCAGACGCGAACAGGCAAAACCGCTGTCGGCGCCGTCGAGCCACGGCGAGGCCGCATTCAGCGCAATACAATGCGGAACGAAGCGCGACAGGCCATGTAAAAGATAAAGCGCATCATCGCCGTTCTGGCAGCCAACATGGACGTGCTGGCCGAATATCGTGGCCTGCTGCGCCAGATAGCCGAAGTGCTCCACGGTTTTCAGATAGCGCGGATTATCGCTGATTTGCTGGCGCTGCCAGGTCTGGAAAGGGTGGGTGCCGCCGCCGCAGATTTGCAGATGGTGGCGGGCGGCAGCGCGTAAAACCGCCTGCTGGATGGTGCCCAGCTGCGTCGCGGCCTGGTGGATATCGCGACAAATCCCGGTGGCGATTTCCAGCATGCTTTCGGTGATGTCATGTTTAGCCTCCCCGACGCTCAGGCCGCTTTTCACGTCGTCGATGAGCCGCGAGGAGTCCTGGCTCAGGTCGTATCCTGGCGGATTGACCACCTGAAGCTCCAGTTCAATCCCGAGGGTGAAGGGGGCGGAGCGGTGAAAGTCGGGTAGCGGCATGGTGACTCCCTGATTAGCGCGATAAACGAAGTATAGATGGGTTCGCCGCGGGCAGATCGCTGCGCGGAAATGATGAATTTATTTTATAAAAGTGATGTTAAGTGATTATTCGGCTTTGCCTGTGCGGCAATAAACGGGCTGGTGCAATTGTGCAACTTATTTCACTCAGATGGTGCGTAAAGATAAGGGTTGTTTATTTTTTCAATTAAAATCATTCGGATATAATAGGTTGCTCTTATTTTATAAGCGCTTTCACACTTATTTTTCGCCCTGATAAACTGGTATGCATCTTGCCTGTTAAATAACGACTTTTATTTAACAGGGACAATGTGATGCTAAATAACACCGTACTTTTGCGCAAACGTCATCTCGCCGTTGCTGTGAGCGGCGCGCTGGCGCTCTTTGCCTCCCTGCCGTCCAGTGCCTCCACGCTGCGGATCGCCATGACCGCCGCCGATATCCCCCTGACGCTTGGGCAGCCCGATCAAGGATATGAAGGCAACCGCTTCACCGGTATCCCGCTATACGATGCGCTGGTCGAGTGGGATCTTTCACAGGGCGAAAAGCCCAGCGGCCTGGTTCCGGGCCTGGCGACGGAGTGGCACGTTGACCCGCAGAATCAACGTCGCTGGATTTTTACCCTGCGTCCCGGGGTGAAGTTTCATGATGGCAGCGAGGTGAACGCCGACGCCATCGTCTGGAACGTCGATAAGGTGTTGAACAAAACCGCGCCGCAATATGCGCCGGGGCAGATTGGCAATACGCTGTCCCGTATGCCGACGCTCAGCGGGGCGGAAAAAATCGATCGATATACGGTTGCGCTGACCACCTCCGAGCCAGATGCGCTGCTGCCGTACAACATCACCAACCTGTTTATTGTCTCGCCGACGGCCTGGCAGAAGCAGTATGACGCGGTAGCGGCCAGCATCGGCGATGCGGCGGCCCGCAGCAAGCAGGCGTGGACGGCGTTTGCCGCTCAGGCGGTGGGCAGCGGCCCCTTTAAAATGGAAAAACTGGTTCCGCGCCAGCAGCTGATTCTCGATAAAAACCCGGATTACTGGAATAAAGAGCGTATTCCACGGGTCGATAAAGTGGTGCTGATCCCGCTGCCGGAGGCCAATGCCCGTACCGCCGCGCTGCTGTCAAAACAGGTGGACTGGATTGAAGCCCCGGCGCCGGATTCGGTCGATCAGATTAAAGCTCAGGGTTTTAAAATCTACGCCAACACTCAGCCGCACCTGTGGCCGTGGCAGTTCTCCTTTGCAGAAGGCTCGCCGTGGAAAGATATTCGCGTGCGCAAAGCCGCCAACCTGTGCCTTAACCGCGCCGAACTCAAAAGCTATCTCGGCGGCTACATGACCGAAGCGACCGGCGTCTATGAAGCCGACAGTCCGTGGCACGGCCAACCCACTTTCCAGATCAAATACGACCCGGACAGCGCCCGCAAGCTGATGACCGAGGCCGGATTTAGCGCCGCGAAACCGCTGCACGTCACGGTGGCGACTTCCGCTTCCGGCTCCGGGCAGATGCAGCCGCTGCCGATGAATGAATACATCCAGCAGAGCCTGAAAAGCTGCTTCTTTAATGTCGATATTAAAGTGACGGAATGGAACACCCTGTTTACCAACTGGCGGCTGGGGGCGAAAGATCCGTCGGCGAAGGGGATCGATGCGATCAATGTCAGCGCGGCGGTGAACGATCCCTACTTCGGCCTGATCCGTTTCTCGACCGCCAAAGCCTTCCCACCGGTCGCCACCAACTGGGGCTATTTCGCAACGCCGGAGACGGAAAGACTGGCGACGGCGGTAAAACACGCCTTTACCCCGGCGGAGATGGACAAAGCGGCCGGTGAACTGCATGCGGCGCTGGTCGACCAGGTGCCGTTCCTGTTTGTCGCCCATGACGTTGGGCCGCGCGCGATTTCACCTGCGGTGACCGGGGTGGTCCAGCCACAAAGCTGGTTTATCGATCTCAGCCTGGTGAGTAAGAAAGAGTAACCGCACAGGGGGAACAGATGATCAATACGCTGCTATACCGCATTCTGCTGGCCATTCCGACGATGCTCGGCGTGGCGCTGATCTGTTTTATGCTGGTGCAGATTGCCCCGGGTGACCCGCTGGTTTCGGTGATGCCGCCGGATGCCTCCGAGGCGCTGCGCCAGACATTAATGCAGGCCTATGGCTTTGATAAACCGCTGCCGCTGCAGTTCGTGCACTGGCTATGGCGGGCGCTGCATGGCGACTTAGGCATGTCGGTGGCGACGGGCCGACCGGTACTTGGCGAAGTGCTGACGGCGGTCAGCTATTCGCTGCGTCTGGCGCTGCTGGCAACCATTATCGGCTTTGTGCTGGGTAGTCTGTTTGGTTTTGTCGCCGGCTACTTTCGTAACAGCATCGTTGACCGCCTGGCGTCACTGCTGTCGGTTTTCGGCGTCAGCGTGCCGCATTACTGGCTGGGAATGCTGCTGGTCATCGTCTTTAGCGTCAAGTTTTCCCTGCTGCCGGCCACCGGCGGCGGACCGATTGGCGAGATTGGCTGGCAGTGGGACCGGGAGCATCTGCAGTTCATGCTGCTGCCGGCGATTACGCTGTCGGTGATCCCGACCGGGATTATCGCCCGCACCGTGCGTTCGCAGGTGGCGGATATTCTTAGCCAGGAGTTTATCGTCGGCCTGCGCGCCCGCGGGCTGAACGAATCGCGCATCTTCCTCCACGTAGTGAAAAACGCCGCGCCGACCGCGCTGGCGGTGATGGGGCTGCAGGTGGGGTATTTGATGGGCGGATCGATTCTCGTTGAAACGGTCTTCTCCTGGCCGGGGACCGGCCTGCTGCTGAATACGGCGATTTTCCAGCGCGACCTGCCGTTGCTGCAGGGAACTATCTGGGTGCTGGCGCTGTTCTTTGTGCTGCTCAATCTGCTGGTGGATATCCTGCAAACCACCCTCGATCCGCGAATTAAGAGGAGCTGACTATGGTGGATACCGCGACGACAAAAATGGCGCCGGCTTCTCCGGTTGTGGCTGTCCGGCAGGGCTACTGGCGCGGCGTGTTTCGCCGCCTGCTGCGCGATCCCGGCGGCCTGATCGTCGGCACCCTCATTTTGCTGCTGCTGGCGCTGGCGCTGTTTGGCCCGTGGCTGATAGTGAAAGACCCTTATCAGACTTCGATGTTTTTACGCCTTAAACCTATCGGCAGCGACGGTTTTGTTCTGGGTTCTGATGAACTGGGCCGCGATATGCTGTCGCGCCTGATTCTCGGCGCCCGGCTGTCGCTGTTTATGGGCATTGTTCCGGTGGTGTTCGCCTTTTTCATCGGCGGCGCCATCGGCATTATCGCCGGCTATGCGGGCGGTAAAACCAATACCCTGATTATGCGTACCGTCGACGTGTTTTACGCTTTCCCTTCGGTGCTACTGGCGATTGCGCTCTCCGGCGCGCTGGGGGCGGGCATTGGCAATGCGCTGCTGTCGTTGACGCTGGTGTTCGTGCCGCAGGTGGCGCGGATTGCGGAAAGCGTTACCGCCCAGGTCCGCCATATGGACTATATCGAGGCCGCCCGCGCTACCGGGGCCAGCGCCTTTACCATTATTCGCGTCCAGGTCCTCGGCAACGTGCTGGGCCCGATTTTTGTCTTCTCCACCGGCCTGATTTCGGTATGCATGATCCTCGCCTCCGGCCTCTCTTTTCTTGGCCTGGGCGTGCGGCCGCCGGAGCCGGAATGGGGATTGATGCTCAATACCCTGCGCACGGCCATCTACACCCAGCCGTGGGTGGCGGCCCTGCCGGGACTGATGATTTTTATCACCTCCATTTCGTTCAACATCCTCGCCGACCGCCTGCGCACGGCGATGGCGATTAAGGAGTAACGATGCAACCTTTTATCAATATCGACCTTGGCGGCCCGGCTCAGCCGCTGCTGAAGGTCAATCAGCTGTTGAAGTATTTTCGTGCCGGTGGCGCAAAAAGCCGTGAAGTGGTGCAGGCGGTGGATAACGTCAGCTTTACGGTGATGAAAGGTGAAACGCTGGGCGTGGTAGGGGAGTCCGGCTGCGGCAAATCGACGACGGCACGCCTGCTGATGCAGCTGCTTAATCAGGACAGCGGCGAGCTGATCTTTGATGGCCTGACGGTGGGGTCCTCGCGCCTGCCGATGAAAGAGTATCGTCGTCAGGTACAGATGGTGTTTCAGGATAGCTATGCTTCGCTCAATCCGCGTATGACGATGGAGGAGAGTATCGCCTTCGGCCAGCGCGTACACGGTGTGAGCGCCAAAGAAGCCAGCGAATATGCCCGCTATCTGCTGGCCCACGTAGGCCTCGAACCCGAACGTTTTGCCCACCGCTATCCGCATGCGCTCTCCGGCGGCCAGCGTCAGCGAGTCAACATCGCCCGCGCCCTGGCAATGAAGCCGCGGCTGGTTATCCTCGATGAGGCGGTGTCGGCGCTGGATAAATCGGTAGAGGCGCAGGTTCTGCAGCTGTTGCAGGAGCTAAAACGTACCCTTGAGCTGACCTATGTGTTTATCAGCCACGATCTGCACGTGGTGCGCTGGCTATCGGATCGCATTCTGGTGATGTATCTCGGCGAGGTAGTGGAAATTGGGCCGGCGGAACAGCTGTTTACCCGCTCCGCTCATCCTTATACCCGCGCATTGCTCAGCTCGATGCCGTCGATGGACCCGCAAAACCGCACCCTGACCTCGCCGCTGAACGGCGATCCGCCGAGCCCGATATCACCGCCTTCGGGCTGTCGGTTTCATACCCGCTGCCCGCACGCCAGAGCGGTGTGCGCCGAGGTGAAACCGAAGCTCGAAAGCGTCGGCGAGGGGCATCAAAGTGCCTGCCTGATGGCCCAGCCGTCGTCGCCCTGGCATCAGAACATCGCCATTCAGGAGGTGAGTCATGTCGCATGAGGCTTTTGTCCATATTCGCGATCTGCGGGTGGAATTTCGCCGCGATGGCCAGACGGTGAATGCGGTTAACGGTGTCTCTTTTGATGTCCATAAAGGCGAAGTGATGGCGCTGATCGGTGAGTCGGGGTCCGGTAAAAGCGTCACGTTGAGGGCGCTGATGCGCCTGCATCCGCCAACAAGCAGCGTGCTCTCGGGGACGCTGCGCGTCGGCGATGAGGAGGTGCTGAAGATGAGCGCTTCCCGGCTGCGGGCCTATCGCGGCGCCCGCTGCGCGATGATTTTTCAGGAGCCGCTGCTGGCGTTTGATCCGGTGTATACCGTCGGTCAGCAGATCGTTGAAGGGCTGCGTCGCCATGAAGGGCTGTCGCGTCAGGCGGCGAGGGAGCGGGCTCTGGAGGCGCTGCGTCAGGTGCGGATCCCCAGTCCGGAACGACGGCTGGATGCCTACCCGCACGAAATGTCCGGCGGTATGCGCCAGCGGGCGATGATTGCTCTGGCGCTGTCGTGCAATCCGCAGCTGCTGCTGGCGGATGAGCCGACCACCGCGCTGGACGCCACGGTGCAGATCCAGATTCTGATCCTGTTGCGCGAGCAGCAAAAGCAGCGCGAGCTGGCGATTATCTTTGTGACTCATGATATTGGCGCCGCGGTGGAGATAGCCGACCGGGTGGCGGTGATGTACGCCGGACGGATCGTTGAAGAGGCGTCGATGACGGATATTTTGTCCCGTCCTCGCCATCCCTATACCCAGGTGCTGCTGGGTAGCCGTCCCAAAGACGGGTTGAAAAAAGGCGACGCGCTGCATTGCATTCCCGGTTCGCCGCCGGATCTTTCCCGCCTGCCGCCGGGCTGCGCGTTCGCCGACCGTTGCCCGCATGCGAGACCCGTTTGTAGGCAAACTCAACCCGTGACCGAACAGGCGGGACAGCGTCATGTGGTGAGTTGCCATCGCTGGCGAGAACTGACGTCGGGCATCGAAAAGCCGGCGCTGTATGCCTGAACGGTCGACCGAGTAAAAGAGGTGATACGCATGCAGGATGATAATCACGCATTTATGCCTTACCCGCCGCAGCCGGTACCCCACGCGCTGAGTGGGCCGCTCAGCGGGATGACCTTTGCCGTCAAAGATCTGTTTGATGTTGCGGGCTATCCCACCGGCGGCGGTAACCCACATTTACTGGCGCTCTCCGGCATTAAACGCCGCACGGCGCCGGTGGTGCAGCGCCTGCTGGATAACGGCGCACGTTTTATCGGTAAAACCCACACCAGCGAGCTGGCCTACTCGATGAGCGGCCACAATGTGCATTACGGGACGCCGCGCAACGGCGCTGCGCCGAACCATATACCCGGCGGTTCGTCATCCGGGTCGGCGTCGGCGGTGTCGAACGGCGTGTGCGATTTTGCGCTGGGCACCGATACCGGCGGGTCGGTGCGTACCCCGGCAAGCTACTGCGGCTTGTTTGGCCTGCGCCCCACGCACGGGCGCATTTCGCTCGACGGCTGCCAGCCGCTGTGCGCCACGATGGACACCTGCGGTTTCTTCGCCCAAACGCCGGAGGTCTTTCGGGCGGTCGCTGACTGCCTGCTGGACGCGAAGCCTCCGGCGATTGCCGGCGTGGCGCTGGCGTGCCATGACGCTCTTTTTTCCTGCCTGCCGCTGCGTAGCCAGCAGGCATTGTTGCCGGTCCGGCAGCGGCTTGAGCGCGTTTTTGGCACCTTCACGCCGCTGAATGCGTCGCTGCCGGACATCGATGAGATCTACCTCGCCTTTCGGCAGATTCAGGGATTTGAGGCCTGGCAGGCGCAGGGGGAGACGATAGAACGCTATGGCCTGCAGCTGGGGCCGGATGTACGCGAACGCTTCTTATGGGGAAAAGCGGTGACCCCGGCGCAGTATGAGGCCGCCTGCCAGCGGCGGGAGCACTTTACCCGTTGGTGGGATGCGCTGTTGGGCGACGCGATACTGGTTCTGCCCACCGTGCCCGACGGTGCGCCGCTGCTGACGGCGCAGGCTGAGGAGATTGAGACCACCCGGCGTCTTTCCCACGATTTATTGTTGATTTCGGTGATGACCCGGCGTCCGCAGGTGACGCTGCCGGTGGCTCAGGCCGGCGGTCTGCCGCTGGGCATCTCTTTTTTAGGGCCGCGCGGCAGCGATCGTCTGCTGGTGGAGCTGGCCGTTGCATTTGCGCAAGGAGACAAAGATGAGCAGTGAGGTTCTTTTTACCCCGGTTGCCGGGGCGACGGGTTGGCGCATTAACGGGGAGCGGTTATGGGATTCATTGATGGCGCTGGCGGAAATCGGCGCGACGCCGAAGGGCGGCTGCTGTCGCCTGACGCTCACCGATCTCGACCGACAGGGACGGGATGTAGTCATCGGCTGGGCGCAAGAGGCGGGGATGAGCGTCACGGTTGATAAAATCGGTAACGTGTTTATGCGCCGGGAAGGGCGCAACCCGCTGCTGCCGCCGATTGTCTCCGGAAGCCATATTGATACTCAGCCTACCGGCGGGAAATTTGACGGTAACTACGGGGTGCTGGCGGCGCTGGAGGTGGTGCGTACGCTGAACGACCTCGATATTGAAACCGAAGCGCCGATTGAAGTGGTGTTCTGGACCAATGAAGAAGGCTCGCGTTTTGTGCCGGTCATGATGGGGTCTGGGGTCTTTGCCGGAGTATTCCCGCTGGAAACAATCTATGCCGCGCAGGATGCGCAGGGAAAAACGGTGGGCGAGGAGCTGGCGCGTATCGGCTATGTCGGCAGCCAGACTCCCGGCGATCATCCGATCGGCGCCTACTTTGAAGCCCATATCGAGCAGGGACCGATCCTGGAAGATGAAGAGAAAATCATCGGCGTGGTGCAGGGGGTGCTGGGGATCCGCTGGTACGATTGCGTGGTGACGGGGCAGGCATCTCATGCCGGGCCAACGCCGATGCGCCTACGTCAGGATGCCTTGCAGGTAGCGACCCGGATTATGCAGGAGGTGGTGGCGATTGCCGGGCGTAGCGAAGAGGGGCGCGGTACCGTCGGGATGGTGCAGGTCTATCCCAACAGCCGCAACGTGGTGCCGGGCGAGGTCACCTTCTCTATCGATATGCGCAATATCAGCGACGCGGCGGTCGATGAGATGGACCGCCAGCTGCGGGCTTTTATCACCCGCGTGCAGCAGGAGAGCGGCCTGGCGGTGACGTTGCAGGAGGTCAGCCATTACCCGGCGGCGCCGTTCCATCCGGATTGCCAGCAGGCCATTGCCGATGCGGCGGCGCGACTTGGCTATCCGGCGCGGGAGATCGTCTCCGGTGCCGGGCATGATGCGGTATATATGAGCTATCTGGCGCCGACGGGGATGATCTTTATTCCCTGCAAAGACGGGATTAGCCATAACGAAATCGAGTACGCCTCTCCCGGGCACGTTACCGCCGGCGCAAACGTGCTGCTGCAGGTCATGCTGCAGTACGCGCAGGTGGCGTAACCCGCCGCCCGGGATCTCCCCGGCTGGCGCGACGCTTAGCCGGGCAACCCGACCGACGCCCTGTAGCCCCGGTAAGCGCAGCGCCACCGGGGGATTGCTCCGGCTGGCACGACGCTTAGCCGGGCAATCCGACCGCATGCCCTGTAGCCCCGGTAAGCGCAGCGCCACCGGGGGATTTCTCCGGATGACGGCGCGCGCACCTTATTCGGGCTACGGGATGCTGGATGCGCGGGGGGCGACGACAGACTTCGTTTACCCCAGCTGCGCCAGCTGGTGGCACAGTACCTCGACGCCGGGCGCAATCGCATCGGGATTGATAGCGTGAAAGCCCATGCGGAAAAAATTTTCCGGCGGGTTGGCGTTGAGAAAATGGCGCGCGCCGGGTTCAATCAGCACCCCGGCATGGGCGGCTCGCCAGGTCAGCTGCTGGGTATTGATCTGTTTCGGTGTCGCCAGCCAGAAGGCATTGGCATGTTCACTCCCGGGAATAATCCGGCACTCCGGCAGGTAGCGGTGCAGCGCATTATTCAGCCGCTCCCAGCGCTGGGCGGAGTCAAAGTGGTAGCGGCGCAGGTGGGTTTCATAGTGCCCCTGGGCGAGAAAATGGGCCATCTGATACTGAATATTGGTGGGCGGGTGGCGGTAAATCAGCCGCCGCAGCGCGCGGGCTTCATCAATCAGGTCCGGGTCGGCCACCATAAATCCCAGCCGCAGGCCGGGAGACAGCGCCTTCGACAGGCTGCTGACGTAAATCACCCGCCCGCTACGGTCGCTGGCTTTCAGTGCCGGTAGCGGGTTCAGCATAAAATTACTTTCCGAGTCGTAATCATCTTCAACGATCACCGCATCGTGGCGGGCCGCATGTTCCAGCAGCTGGCCGCGCCGCGCCTGGCTCATCGCCACCCCCGTCGGCACCTGGTGGCCGGGGGTGACGTAGTAGTAATCGCAGGGAGCATCGTCGAGCACGATCCCTTCTTCGTCCACCGGGTGCGGCACGATGTCGGCGTCCGCCAGCAGGAAGGTATTAATCGCCTCGCGGAAGCAGGGATTCTCGACGCCGACCCGGGTTGTGGACGACATCAGCAGGCGGGTGAGCAGGTAGAGCGCGTTCTGCGAGCCGAGCGTAATCAGGATCTCATCCGCTGCGGCGACGATGCCGCGCTTGGGCAGCACCCGGGTGCGGATCTGCTCAATCAGCATCGGGACGTCCTGGTCGATGTGATCGACGACCCAGGCCGGATCGCGCACGCCGCCGTGCAGCCAGTTGGCCGCCGAACGCCAGGTGGTCAGCGGAAACTGGCGGGTATCCGGCTGGCCATAGATAAACGGATAGCGATAATTCATCCAGCCGGCGGGTTTAAGAATCGACTCCTGCTGGCTGGGAGTGATTTGCAGTCGCGCGCCCCAGCGTGGTGCAGCGCGCTCGTCATCCGGTGCATCCTGCACGGCAACCGTCGCGGCGGAATGCTGATAGTCGGGATGCAGATAGTATCCGCTGCGCGGACGGCTGATGAGATACCCTTCGCTGACCAGACTCTCAAAAACCAGCGCCGTAGTATTGCGCGATACCCGCAGCTGGCTGGCCAGCTGACGGCAGGAGGGCAGCGGCGTGTCGGCGGAAAAAATACCGCTCAGAATGGCGTTAACCAACGTCTCCCGCACCTGCTCCTGTAAACCGCGACGTTGGTCGAACTCGACGTGCAAAAGGTGACGGATCATGCGGGGCTCCTTACGTGAATACTCTGTCTACCCTGCAGCAAATTCCATACCACCCTGAAAAAGTCTGACACACGGACGCAACGAAACTGGCTCTATCCGGAAAACAAAAACGCTCCCTACAGTAAAAACGCATTCATCAGTCGCGGAACGGAACTTCCGTCGGCACAAGTTTTGCAAAACCTTTTCATGTTCGGGAATGAACACGTCTGGCGAATTAATTAGGGGTGGATTGATGAACAAATCGTTGGGTTCAATGTGTCTGGGCGCCGTTATGGCACTGGCTTTTTCTTATCACGCAGCGGCAGCAGATCTCCCGGAAATTGAAAAATCCGGCACCCTGAAAGTCGCGACCGAAGATGATTACGCGCCGTTTAACTTTATGAGCAACGGCCAGGCCGATGGCTTTAACAAAGATATGCTGGAGGAGCTACGCAAGTATGCGAAATTCCACGTCGACCAGAGCATCCTGCCTTGGACCGGCCTGTTAGCGGCGGTCTCCACCGGTCAGTACGATATGGCGTTAACCGGCGCGGTGATTACCGACGATCGACTTAAGGTCTTTGACTTCACGCCGCCGTGGGCCTCGGCGCAGCACTATTTTGTCAAGCGCGCTGGCGATAACTCTCTCAACACCATCGCCGATTTGAGCGGCAAAAAAGTGGGGCTGCAGGCGGGCAGCGCGCTGCTGGCGCGACTGCCTGAACTGAAAGCGATGCTGGAAAAAACCGGCGGCAAGCTCGGGCCGGTGGTGGAGTATCCCTCCTATCCGGAAGCCTACGCCGACCTTGCCAATAAGCGCCTCGATTACGTGATTAACGTGGTGATTTCCGTCAACGACCTGGCGAAAGCCAAACCGAAGGTCTTCGCCAAAGGACTGGCGGTGTCCGGCCCGGGCTATATGGCCTGGCCGATTCCGAAAAACTCACCGCAGCTTTTGGCCTACATGACCAAATTTATCAACCATATGCGCGAAACCGGCAAGCTTGCAGAGCTGCAGAAAAAATGGTTTGGCGAAACCTACGATAACCTCCCGACGGAAGCGATTACCAGCCCGGAACAGTTCCATAAACTGGCTGGTTTGTAACATTTTGCGGCGGGTCACCGCCGCGTTTTTAATCCACAGGAGGGCCATATGGATGTAATTTCCTGGCAGTTATTGATTGAAGGCGCATGGACGACCCTCTGGATTTCGGCCATCGCTATCGCCTTTGGGGTGGTGATTGGTCTGCTGATCGCGCTGGTGCGGATGCTGCGTCTGCCGATTATTGACCAGCTGCTGGTGGTCTATATCAGCCTGGCGCGCGCCACGCCGCTGGTGACGCTGGTGCTGTTTCTGTTTCTCTCGCTGCCGACGGTGGGGATTAATCTGGATAAAAACGTGGCGGCAATCGTGGCGCTGACCCTCAACACCTCGGCTTTTAACGCCGAAATCTGGCGCAATGCGTTCCGTACCTTCCCGCGTGAACAGCGTGAGGCGGCAGAATCCGTGGGGATGCGCCGCTGGACCTATTTTCGCTACATCATGCTGCCGCAAATGTGGATCGAAAGCCTGCCGGCGCTGGTGAACGAAATGTCTTTCCTGATTAAAGGCAGTCCGGCGATTGCGGTGATCGGCGTGGTCGATTTGACCCGCGTGACCAACCGCATCTCATCCGTCACCTATGAGCCCCTGTCGCCGATTCTTGCGGCGGGTCTGCTTTATGTCGTGATAATCGGCATGCTGCTGAAGCTGCAGGGACTGGCGGAACGTAAAGCGAAACGCCTGGCACGATAACAACCGGAGGATCTATGAATCAGTGGGCCATTATCTGGTCAGCGCGCGACAGCTTTATTGCCGGCCTGATCGCCACTCTTGAGCTATTCATTCTGGCCGCCGTTGTGGGGTTAGCCATTGGCATTGTGCTGTGCTATTTGACCGAATATCAAAAGCGCTGGCTTAACCGGGTGATTATCGGTTTTGTCAGCCTGATGCGCGCGATTCCGTTCTTAATCCTCGCCTATCTGCTCTATTACGGCCTGCCGGAAGTGGGGATCAGTATGGACGCCTGGAGTGCCGGCCTGGTGGCGCTGATGATCTACCACGGCGCCTATTTCTTTGAAATCCTGCGCAGCCAGCGTCGGGTCTTCTCCGCCGGATATATTGAGGCCGCGGTGGCGCAGGGCTTTTCACGTTACCAGATATACCGGCGGATTATTTTGCCGAATATCGTCTCATCGGCGCTGCCGCTGCTCGGCAACCAGCTGATTATTTGCCTGAAGGATACCGCTTTTCTCAGCATTATCACCGTTCAGGAAATTACCGCCGCGGCCAACAGCGTGCAGGCGACCTGGTTCATCCCGTTTAACGCTTTTATCGTCGCGATTGCACTCTACTGGGCGATCAGCATTTTGCTGGAGTTGCTGATTAAGCGACTGAGCGCCCTCGGAGCCAGAAGAGGAATGAGTCATGCCTGATACCACTGCAGTAAGCATTAAAAACGTCTCTAAGCAGTTTGATAATATTGAAGTGCTGCGCGATATCAACCTGACCGTCGAAAAGGGATCGGTGGTCAGTATTCTGGGGTCGTCAGGTTCCGGTAAATCGACGCTGCTGCGCTGCATGAACTGGCTGGAACAGCCGGACCGCGGGGAGATTCATATCGGCGGCCAGCGGCTGGGGATCGATGAACAGAATGGCAAAGCCATGTCCCATCGCCAGCTGTCGAAGATTCGTGAGCGGGTGGGGATGGTGTTCCAGAGCTTTAACCTGTGGCCGCACCTGACCGTGCAGCAGAACGTCAGCGAAGCGCTGCTCCACGTCAAAGGAATGAAGCGCGATGAAGCGTCGGCAATCGCCATACAGCAGCTGGAAAAGGTCGGGATGGCGCACAAGGCCGACGCCTGGCCGATTACCCTCTCCGGCGGGCAGAAGCAGCGGGTGGCCATTGCCCGTTCGCTGGCGATGTCGCCGGAAGTGATTCTGTTTGACGAGCCGACATCGGCGCTGGATCCCGAACTGGTCAACGAAGTGTTGGGAGTGATGAAGGCGCTGGCGGCGGAGGGCTACACCATGGTGGTGGTGACTCATGAGATGGATTTTGCCCGCCAGGTATCGGATGAAGTGGTGTTTCTCGAAAAAGGGCTGTTGATTGAGAAAGCGCCGCCGGAGAAATTTTTCACCAACCCGGATTCTGAACGCGTACGCCAGTTTTTGCAGAGCCGCCGCTAATACGAGGGGCCCGATCGCCTGCGGCCGCTCTCCCCGGTGGCGCTGCGCTTACCGGGGCTACAGGATTGTGTGGTCGGGAAGTCTGGATAAGGCGCATCGCGCCGTCATCCGGGAAACTCCCCCGGTGGCGCTGCGCTTACCGGGGCTACAGGATTGTGCGGTCGGGAAGTCTGGATAAGGCGCATCGCGCCGCTATCCGGGAAAATCTCCCGCTGGCGCTGTGCTTACCGGGGCTACGGGGTCGTGCGGTCGGGAAGTCTGAATAAGGCGCATCGCGCCGCTATCCGGGAAACTCCCCCGGTGGCGCTGCGCTTACCGGGGCTACGGGGTCGTGCGGTCGGGAAGTCTGGATAAGGCGCATCGCGCCGCTATCCGGGGAGGTGTTCCGGTAGCAAGGTATTTGGTTCCGTTCACCATCCATTCACAGAACTGTTTCATCGTGGCACGTTAACGGATAAAGGGGGAGAAACCCTCTCCCGCTTCACCATCCCCACGGTACGGCAAAGAAATCGGCGCTGCGCTCGCCTCCCGACGCTCAACGCGATGCTACTCCTCCCATCCCTGGCGTCCAGCCCCTGCCTGCCGAGCTCCGGTTCGCTGATTTCAGCGGATACCGGAGCATCGCGGGAAGTCTTGTTGTTGCAGAATGACTTAAGCTGCTGTCAGCGCTTTTCTCTGGCCGCAGGCGGCCGGAAACAGGTAGCCCCGGTAAGCGCAGCGCCACCGGGGAGGGGGGAGATAAATCGGGCGGGTCTACAATCAATCCCGGTCAATGGCGAATGGCTGCCAGGCCTGGCGCACCGGCATCACTTCTACGCGGTTGATATTCATATGATCCGGTAAGGTGGCGATGTAGAACATCTGTCCGGCGATATCCTGCGCGCTCAGCGGGGTGGTGCCGCGATACAGATTATCGGATGCCGCCTGGTCGCCTTTAGTGCGCACGAGAGTGAATTCGGTCTCGGCAATGCCCGGCGCCAGATCGGTCACCCGCACCCCGGTACCGAGTAAATCGCAGCGCAGGTTGTAGCTGAACTGCTTCACAAACGCTTTGCTGGCGCCGTAGACGTGGCTGCCCGGATAGGGCCACTGACCGGCAATGGAGCCGACATTGATGATACTGGCGCCGGCGCCATGCTGAATGAGCGTTGGCAGCAGCGCGTGGGTGACGTTAACCAGGCCGGTAACGTTGGTATCGATCATCGTTTTCCAGTCCTGCAGGTCGACCTTCTGCGCCGGCTGCGGCGCCAGCGCCAGCCCGGCGTTGTTAATCAGCGTTTTGATATCGGCAAAGGCGGCGGGCAGCTCTGCCACCGCGGCGGCAACGGCCTCGCTGTCACGCACGTCCAGCTCGATAATATGTACCGGCACCAGCAGGCTCAGCCGGTCATACAGTTTTTGCAGGCGCGCCAGGCGGCGGCCGCTCAGCACCAGCGACCAGCCCGCTTCGGCAAACACCTGTGCCGCTGCCTCCCCAAAACCGGAGGTGGCCCCGGTAATAAACACTACGTTGTTGGTGGTCATTTCACTCTCCTGTGCGCATTGTTGCCCTCACTATAAAAACGCCGCGAGCGGCGACACAGGGCCAGTTGTCAGGTGGCGTTGTGACACGGTGTCACAACCTTTTCGAGCGACTGGCTCTATCCCTTTTTCCGTCGGGCGACCAATGATGGAGCCAACAACAATGACATCAGAGGGCAGGGTATGAAGCTGGCAATACAGAACGATGTAACGGTAAGCAACGATGACGTTCGCCAACTGGATCGCGCTTATGTTTTCCATTCGTGGTCGGTACAGGGCAACATCAACCCGCTGGTGATTGCCGGGGCCAAAGGCTGTGAACTGTGGGATTATGAAGGCAAAACCTACCTTGATTTCAGCAGTCAGCTGGTCAACGTCAATATCGGCTATCAGCACCCACGCGTGCTGGCGGCGATGAAAGCGCAGCTGGAGGAGCTGGTGACAATTGCGCCGGCGACCGCCAACCTCGCCCGCGGCGAAGCGGCGAAACGCATCGTCGAGCTGGCGCCGGAAGGCTTCAGCAAAGTGTTCTTTACCAATGCCGGAGCCGACGCCAACGAGAATGCTATCCGCATGGCGCGGCTCTATACCGGACGCGATAAAGTGCTGTCGGCCTATCGTTCATACCACGGCAATACCGGCAGCGCGATTGCCGCCACCGGCGACTGGCGCCGGGTGCCGAACGAGTACTCGCGCGGCCACGTTCACTTTTTCAACCCCTACCTCTATCGCAGCGAATTTAATGCCGTGACGGAAGAGGAGGAGTGTCAGCGCGCGCTGGCGCATCTGCGCAGAATCATTGAGTGCGAAGGCCCTGGCGCTATTGCCGCCATTTTGCTGGAGTCAATTCCCGGAACCGCTGGCATTCTGGTGCCGCCTGATGGCTATATGCAGGGCGTACGGGCGCTGGCCGATGAGTTTGGTATTGTGCTGATCCTTGATGAGGTGATGGCCGGGTTTGGCCGTACCGGCAGCTGGTTTGCCTTCGAGCAAGATGGCGTGGTGCCGGATCTGGTGACCTTTGCCAAAGGGGTTAACGCCGGGTATGTGCCTGCGGGCGGCGTGCTGATTAGCGACCCGATTGCCCGCTATTTTGACGACCATTTCTTTGCCGGTGGCCTGACCTACTCCGGCCATCCGCTGGCGATGGCGGCGATAGTGGCGACGATCGATGCCATGAAAGAGGAAAACATCGTCGAAAACGCGGCGCAGATGGGGAATCACGTCCTGCGTCCGGGGCTGGAGGCACTGGCGGAAAAACATGCGATCATTGGTCATGTCCGCGGCCGCGGGCTGTTCCAGGCGCTGGAGCTGGTCAGCGACCGCGAAGCTAAAACACCGCTAACCGCGGCGGATATGGCGGCGATTAAAGGGGCCTTAACCGAAGCCGGTCTGCTGGCCTTTGTGGTGGAAAACCGCATTCACGTGGTACCGCCCTGTACCATCAGCGCCGAGCAGATTGCGAAAGGGCTGGCGATTTTTGACAGCGTATTCGCCCGCTTCGCCATGCTGGCGAAATAAGCCAACCTTGTTCCCGGATAGCGGCGCGATGCGCCTTATCCGGGCTACCCGACCGCACAATCCCGTAGCCCCGGTAAGCGCAGCGCCACCGGGGAGTTTCCCCGTCTGGCGGGCTATCACGCCATCCGGTGTTCACCTTTCACCAGCGCCTCGCGATCGAAGAAGCGCTGAATGACTCCCTCGGCCATAAATGCCGCCCGATCCGACATATGTGCAATCACATCGGCATCATGACTGACCAGCAGATAGGTCATGCCGTGCTCCTGCTTCAATCGGTTCAACAGATTGAGAATTTCCGCCTGTACCGACATATCCAGCGCCGAGGTGGGCTCATCTAACAGCAGGATCTGCGGGCGCAGCAGCAGCGCGCGCGCAATGGCCACGCGCTGGCGCTGACCGCCGGAAAGCTGATGCGGATAACGACGCGCGGCGTCGGCGGGGAGCCCCACCTGTTCCAGCGCGGTATCGACCCGCTGCCGGATGGCGTCGAGACCGTGGATTTTCAGCGGTTCGGCCAGGGTACGCCACAGCGTATGGTTGGGGTGCAGAGAGGCATAGGGATCCTGAAACACCATCTGCACGTTGCGGCGCAGCTCGCCCTGAAAACGAACGCCGGGGGCTATCGCTTTGCCAAACAGCTGAACGCCGCCGCGCCACTCGCGCTGTAGCCCGGCGAGAACCCGCAGAATCGTCGATTTCCCGCAGCCGGAAGCGCCGATCAGGCTGAAGGTTTCCCCGGCCTCAACGCTGAAGCTGGCGGCGGACACCGCCGTTTTTTCCGCAAAAATGACCTGCAATGCATCGAGATTAACGACTGCCATGCGCCGCCTCCGTAAAGTCCAGTGTTCTGTCGAGAGTGGGCAGCATCTGGCCGTAGGTGCTCGCATCGGGACGACAGGTCCACAGCGTACGGGTGTAGGGATGCGTGGCCTGAGGCAGCTCGCGGGCGGGCATCTCATCGACCTGCGCCCCCTGGTACATCACCAGTACCCGGTGGCAATGTTGCGCCACCAGCGGCAGATCGTGGCTGATCAGCAGCATCGCCATTTGCCGCTGCTCGCACTGTTCCACCAGCAGTTCGAGGATCTGATTGCGCAGGCGGGAATCGAGCGCCGAGGTCGGCTCGTCGGCAATCAGCACCTTCGGGTTGTTCAACAGCGCAATGGCGATCATCACCCGTTGCCCCATCCCGCCAGAGAGTTCGCCGGGGTAGCGGCTGAGTACGGGTAAATCGAGGCCGACGGCGGCAACGGCGGCTTTCACCGCCTCCTGCCGCGCGCGGCGGCTCAGGCGCTGATGCAGCGTTAATGCCTCTTCCAGCTGTGCCTGAATGGTCTGTACCGGATTCAGCGCATAGCGCGGATCCTGCAGCACCATGGCGATATCGTTGCCGCGCAGCGCGCGCCAGCGGCGATCGTTGAGGGTCAGAAGATCGTGTCCCAGCACGTTCAGCGTTTCTGCGCTGACCACGCCCGGACGACGCACCAGTCCCATCAGCGCGCGGGCGGTCATTGATTTGCCGGAACCGGATTCGCCCACCAGCGCCAGCCGCTCGTTGCCGAGCGTAAAGCTGACGTTATTCACCACCCGGGCAGAGGGGTAGTCGATGCTTAACCCCTGAACGGTGAGTCGGGTATCAGTCATGTTGCGGCTCCAGAACATCGCGCAGGCCGTCGCCCAGCAGGTTAAAGGCCAGGCTGGCTATCAGGATCACCGCCCCGGGCGCGGCGGCAATCCACCACTGATCGAAAATGACCTGCATTCCGTCGGCGATCATCGCCCCCCATTCCGCCATCGGCGGACGCGCGCCGAGACCGAGGAAACCGAGCCCGGCGGCGGCGAGAATAATGCCGGCGAGATCCAGCGCCAGGCGCACGATGGCGGAAGGCAGGCACAGCGGTAAAATATGGCCAGTCAGCAGCCGCCAGCCGCGAATGCCCATCATTTCCGCCGCGGCCAGATAATCGCTATGGCGCAGACGTTGAATTTCGCTCCGCGCCTGGCGAGCGTAGGCGGGCCAGGTGGTGAGCGCCAGTGCCAGCGCACCGTTAACCAACCCAGGCCCCAGCATGGCGACAAAGGCAAAGGCGAGGATCAGCCGCGGCATTGACATCACCACGTCGGTAAATCGCATCAGAATACGCTCCAGCCAGCCGCCGTAATAGCCGGAAAGTATCCCCACCAGCAGACCGGCGGGGAGCGTAATCAGCGTGACTAACGCCACCAGCCCCAGCGCCGGGCGCGCGCCGTAAATCAGGCGAGAGAGCAGGTCGCGGCCATAGCTGTCGGTGCCGAGCCAGTGCCGGGCATCGGGGCTTTGCAGGCGTGCCGCGGCATCCTGCCAGTTGGGATCGAGCGGCGCCAGCCACGGCGCGAACAGCGCCACCAGCAGGAGCAGCGCGATGACGATCAGCCCGAAAAAGGCGGCGGGGGAGCGACGCAGACGACGCAAAAACAGATAAGCCGGCATCAGCGTACCCTCGGGTCGGTCAACCGCACCAGCAGGTCGGTGAGATTGTTAATGAACACAAAGCTGGCGCCAATCAGCAGCGTACCGCCCATGATCGCCGTGGTATCCCCGGCGAACAGCGCGGTAGTCAGGTAGCGGCCAATTCCCGGCCATGAGAAGACGGTTTCCGTCAGCACCGCGCCTTCCAGCATCGAGGTCCAGGCCAGGGCGATGACCGTCAGCAGAGTGCCGCGAATGTTGGGGAGTACGTGCCGCAGCAGAATCGTCATTTCGCTGGCCCCTTTGGCGCGCGCCAGCAGGATGTACTCTTTATTCATCTCGCTGAGGCAGGCGGAACGCGTCAGACGGGTGATGCTGGCCAGCGAATAGTATCCCAGCAGCAGCACCGGCAGCAGCAGATGGCCAATGGCGTTTTTGAAGGCCTCTTTATCGCCAGAGAGCCAGGTATCAATCAGCACGAAGCCGGTTCGCGGTTCGACGGTATATTGATAGATATCGTCCAGTCGCCCGGGGCCCGGCGTCCACTGCAATTTGGCGTAGAACAACGCCAGCATCAGCAGCCCGAGCCAGAAAATGGGAACCGAGTTGCCGATCAAGGTCAAGGTGCGTACCGCCAGATCCCACGGCGAACCGGCGTAGCGGGCGCACAGCACGCCGGCAATCACCCCGAACAGCGCCCCGACGATCAGCGCCAGGGTGGCCAGTTCGAGGGTGGCGGGAAAGGTGGCGAGCAGGTCGTGCAGCACCGGCTGGCCGGTGGAGCTGGCCGTGCCGAGGTCGCCGTGGGCAAGGTTAACCAGATAGTGCCAGAACTGCACCGGCAGCGGGCGATCGAGCCCGAGCTGGTGGCGAACCTGATCATAGGTCGACTGGCTGGCATGATCGCCGACGATTTGCAGCACCCGATCGACAGGTGAAAACGCGGAAAGCGCGAACGTGACGAGCAACAGCCCAAAGAGCGTGAGTAGCAGGGTAAGCAGCCCCTGAAGCACGCGCGTGGAAAGATGTGGCATGGGAAGTCTCTTCATACCGGGAGGCGGCTTCGCCTTACCCGGCCTACAAAAAACGAGAACCCAGGCCGGGTAAGCGCAGCGCCACCCGGCAACAAGGGAAATTACTTGGTGACGTTATCGTACCAGACCATATCGGCGTTGAGGCCCTGCTGATAGCCTTTGACGTTATCGCGGACCACGATCTGCGTTTTCCCTTGGTCAACAAATACATACGGCGAACTGCGCTGCAGCTCTTCCTGCATTTTTTTGTACAGATCGAGGCGTTTTGCCGGATCCGCTTCGGCGACCGCCGCCTGGGTTTCTTTATTTAGCTGCGGGATCTGCCAGCCGTTGAGACCGGCAACGGTGCTGGATTTACCATCATTCCACGCGAAGGCGCTGGCGTTGGAGTGGGCGTCAAAATAGTCCGGGATCCACAGGCGAATAGCTGCCTGGTGCTGCTTCGCGCGCACGCGGGCATACACCTGGCTGCCCGCTGCCGGCAGCAGGTCAATCTTCACGCCGCCCTGGGCAAAGCTGGCCTGCATCGACTGGGCGATAGTAATGAACGGCGGTTTGTTCTCGACATCAAGAGTGAAGTGCGCGTCCTTAATCCCCGCTTTGGCGAGAATCGCTTTGGCCTTCTCCGGGTCAAATTTGAACGGATTATTATCCAGCGCGCCCGGCAGACCAACCGGCAGGAAGCTCTGATGCACAAAATACTGGCCTTTAAGCAGATCTTTGGTGATGCCGTCGTAGTCCACCAGCCAGCGCGCGGCTTCCCACAGGGCCGGGTTTTTCAGCAGCGGGTTAGCGCTGTTGCCGGTGTTGAATGCCAGGTAATTCTGCTCGGCGGAGGGAATGCTCAGCACGTTAACGCCGGGTTTCCCCTGCAGGGCGGCTATCTGATCGGCGCCGAGATCGCGGGCGATATCGGCATCACCCTGTTGAATCAGCAGGCGGCGAGAGGCCGGATCGGGGACGTTTTTAATAATGATGCTTTTCAGCTTCGGCGCCCCGGTAGGCGAGCTGTTGTTGGCCTCCAGCACGATGGCCTGATGCGGCTGATAGACGCGCATTTTGAACGCGCCGCTGCCCGCCGAGTGCATTTTCAGCCAGCTGTTACCGAAATCGTTATCTTTGACGTTCGGCGCCACCAGCTTTTCATCCACGATGGAGGCGATCGGCGTGGAGAGGATATTCAGCGCGACCGCCGGACTGACGTCAGCGGTCCAGTGCAGCTGCAGCGTATGGTCATCGACCTTTTTCAGCTGGCTGGCGATGTTGTCCGGCTGCCAGCCGAGGACGTTGAGGATAAACGCGGGGGACTTATTCAGCGTCACCGCGCGGGTATAGGAGAAGATAATGTCTTCCGGACGCAGCGGGTTGCCCGAGGCAAATTTGGCATCGGGCTTCAGCTTGATGGTCAAGGTTTTCGCCGCCGGGTCGGCCTGCCAGCTTGCGGCCAGAATCGGGGTGATTTTTTCAGGGTTGTCGCGATCTGGCTGAACCAGGCGCTGGTAGAGACTCGGTACCGTCTGAATGCTGGAAAGCTCATTGGCTTCTGCCGGGTCGAGGCTGACGATGTCGTCAAGACCCTGGGCAACGACCAGGGTGGAGGGCGGTGTCGCGGCATGGACGGCGGCGGAGAGTGCGGTCAGCACCAGTAAAGACAGCAGTTTTTTGGTCATGTGCAATCCCTGAAAAAATGTTGTTTTGATTATTTATGCTTCGCTACGTTAGGCCGCTTCCCCGCAGTCGTAAAGTCAAAATACGGATAAGCTTATGCTTAAAAAGAATAATTCATAGCGCTGGGTTATTAATGAAAAAAAGCGGCGGCGCGCTTTTTGTCCGCCGCGCTTCTTGATATAACAATTTCATTACAATTCAACGGGGTGCGGGCATGCCGGAAATCAATCAATATGGTCAGGTGGTGAATGATGTTGTCGCAGACTGGCAGGGGGCCAGGATCCTGAAACGCACGCCGTTAAGCGGGCGCTTTTGCCGGCTTGAGCCGCTGGAGGTGCAGCGCCATGCCGCCGATCTGTTCGCCGCCTACGCGTTGGGAGATGAGAGCGACTGGACATGGCTGGCCAGCACCTGTCCGGCAAGCGTGGAAGCGACGACCCACTGGGTGGCAGGTAAAGTCAACGATGATGCGCTGGTGCCGTTTGCGGTTATCGATCTGCAGACCGAGCGGGCGGTTGGGCTGGTTAGCTATATGGCCATCGATCGGGCAATGGGGACCGTTGAAATCGGCCATGTGACCTGGTCGCGGAAGATGAAGAACACGCCGCTGGGCACGGAAGCGGTATGGCTGTTGCTGAAAAATGCCTTCGGGCAGGGCTATCGCCGGCTGGAGTGGAAATGTGATTCGATGAATATTGCTTCACGACGGGCGGCGGAGCGCCTGGGTTTTACCTGGGAAGGGTGTCTGCGGCAAAAAATGGTGCGGAAAGGGCGCACCCGCGATAGCGACCAGCTGTCGATTATTGATAGCGAGTGGGCGGCGCGGGATGCGGCGCTGCGCGCATGGCTGGCGGCGGAGAATTTTGATGGTGAAGGGATACAGGTGAAGCGGCTGGAGGATTTTCGCTGATTGCAGCCAGCGGACAAAGTGCGTGCATCGGGAATTGCCCGGCGGCGCTTCGCTTGCGCGGGCCTACCCCATATTTTGATGGTGAAGGCAGATAGCTGAAGCGGCTGGAGGATTTTCGCTGATTGCAGCCAGCGGACAATGTGTGTGCATCGGGAATTGCCCGGCGGCGCTTCGCTTGCGCGGGCCTACCTCCAGTCAGTCAATCTTTCTTATTCACAAATACGGCGGCGCTTCGCCTGCATGGGCCTACCGGCGCAGTGCCGGTAGGCAGGTAAGGGCTTCGCGACAAACAGGGGCGGTAGACTGATTCTACGGAACAGACTCGCTGTCGTAGGCCGGGCAAGGCGTCAGCCGCCGCCCGGCAGAGATGTCAGAACACAAGCCCGAGCAGGCTTGCTATCCCTCAACAGCGGCCTGACGACGCACCGGCGCGCCGTTCGCCACATAATAGCGCGCCGTGCTGCGCGGCAGCGGCGCGCGGCCGCGAATGGCATCGGCTATCTTCTCGCCAATCATGATGGTGGTGGCGTTCAGGTTGCCGGTGATGATCTGCGGCATAATCGACGCATCCACTACCCGCAGCCCTTCCAGACCGTGAACCCGACCCTCGCCATCGACCACCGCCATTTCGTCATAGCCCATTTTACAGGTCCCGCAGGGATGGAAAGCGGTCTCGGCGTGATTACGCACGAACTCATCCAGCTCGGCATCGCTCTGGCACGCCAGACCCGGGCTGATTTCCCGGCCGCGATATTTATCCAGCGCCGGCTGGTTCATGATGTCGCGGGTGATGCGGATCGCGTCGCGGAACTCCTGCCAGTCCTGTTCGCTGGACATATAGTTGAACAGAATTGCCGGATGCTCATGCGGGTCGCGTGATTTCAGGCGCACATGGCCGCGGCTGGGCGAACGCATGGAGCCGACATGGCACTGGAAGCCGTGCTCTTTCACCGCATTCGAACCGTTGTAGTTAATCGCCACCGGCAGGAAGTGATACTGAATATTCGGCCACGCAAACGCCTCCCGGCTGCGAATAAACCCGCCCGCTTCAAACTGGTTGCTGGCGCCGATGCCGGTCCCGCCGAACAGCCATTCAGCGCCAATTTTCGGCTGATTCCACCATTGCAGCGCCGGATAGAGCGACACCGGCTCCTTGCACTCGTATTGCAAATACATCTCCAGGTGGTCCTGCAGGTTTTCACCGACGCCGGGCAGGGCGTGCACCAGCGGGATATCAAACTGGCGTAGCAGTTCGGGATCGCCGACGCCGGAACGTTGCAGAATCTGCGGAGAAGCGATGGCTCCCGCGCAGAGCAGCACTTCTTTACTGGCCGTTGCTTTTGACGGCGCGGTGCTATCGCCCTCCAGCCACTCCACGCCTACCGCGCGCTTACCGGCAAAAATAATATGGTCGGTCAGCGCATGGGTGCGAATCGTCAGGTTTGGGCGCGCGCGGGCCTGGTCAAGATAGCCGCGGGCGGTACTGGCCCGGCGTCCCTGCGGGGTCACGGTGCGATCCATCGGTCCGAATCCCTCCTGCTGGTAGCCATTGAGATCGTCGGTGCGCGGATAGCCGGCCTGGACACCGGCTTCCACCATGGCATGGAACAGCGGATTATTATTCTGCTTCGGCGTGGTGACGCTCACCGGGCCATCGCCGCCGTGGTAGTCGTTGGCGCCGATATCGCGGGTTTCCGCTTTGCGGTAGTAGGGCAGACAGTCAAGATAGCTCCACTGCTCAAGCCCCGGCGCGGTGGCCCAGTTGTCGAGGTCCATTGCATTACCGCGGATGTAGCACATGCCGTTAATCAGCGACGAGCCGCCGAGCCCCTTGCCGCGACCGCACTCCATGCGCCGGTTATTCATATGCGGTTCGGGTTCGGTCTCGTAGGCCCAGTTATAGCGTCGGCCCTGTAGCGGAAAAGCCAGCGCGGCGGGCATCTGGGTGCGGAAATCAAAACGATAATCCGGGCCGCCGGCTTCCAGCAGCAGGACGGTGGTATGAGGATCTTCCGTCAGTCGTGTCGCCAGTACGTTGCCGGCAGAGCCGGCACCAATAATGATGTAGTCAAATTGCAAAAATGACCTCCTGGTTAAAATATGGATTGAAACTGACCCATCTCAACCTGGATGGATTTCACCTGGGTGTAGCTCTGGAGCGTCATCACGCCGTTTTCGCGGCCGATACCGGAGTGCTTATAGCCGCCGACCGGCATCTCCGCCGGGGACTCTCCCCAGCTGTTGATCCAGCAGATCCCGGCCTCAAGCTGATGAATGATGCGGTGGGCGCGGTTTAAATTCGCCGTCACCACGCCGGCGGCAAGGCCGTATTCGGTGGCGTTGGCGCGGCGAATCACTTCTGCCTCATCGTCATAGGTCAGAATCGACATCACCGGGCCAAAGATCTCTTCGCGTACGATGGTCATATCATCGCGGCAGTCGCTAAATACCGTGGGGGCGACCCACGCGCCGCTGGCGAAGTCATCGCCTTGCAGCACACCGCCGCCGCACAGCAGACTCGCCCCTTCCTGCTTACCGCTGGCGATATAGCGCAGGACATTTTCGCGATGCGGGAAGCTCACCAGCGGACCGAAGTTGGTTGTTTCCTTAAACGGGTCGCCGGGACGAATCCGCGCCACGCGGGCGAGAATTTTTTCCTCGAACGCCGTTTTAGCCCGCGTCGGAATAAACACCCGGGTACCGTTGGTGCAGACCTGGCCGGAGCTGTAGAAGTTGGCCATCATCGCGATATCGGCGGCGAGGTCGAGATCGGCATCGTCGCAGACAATCAGCGGCGACTTGCCCCCCAGCTCCATGGTCACCTCTTTCAGCGATGAGGCGGCGGAGTTGGCCATCACTTTTTTGCCGCTGGCGACGCCGCCGGTAAAGGAGATTTTGGCAATGTCCGGATGTTCGGTCAGGTACTGCCCGGTTTCGGCGCCGATGCCCGGCAGGACGTTAAATACGCCGTCCGGCAGGCCGGCTTCGCGGTAGATTTCCGCCAGCTTCAGGGCGGTGAGCGGGGTGACTTCACTCGGTTTAAAAATCATGGCGTTACCGGCGGCCAGCGCCGGAGCGGATTTCCACAGCGCGATCTGAATCGGGTAGTTCCAGGCGCCGATCCCGGCCACGACACCGAGCGGCTCGCGGCGGGTATAGATGAATGAACTATCGCGCAGCGGGATCTGACTGCCTTCGAGCGCCGGGATCAGTCCGGCGTAATACTCCAGCACATCGGCGCCGGTGACGATATCGACATGGGCGGTTTCGCTCAGCGGTTTACCGGTATCCAGCGTCTCCAGCCGCGCCAGTTCGTCGTTACGCTCGCGCAGAATATCCACCGCTTTGCGCAGGATACGCGAACGTGCCATGGCGCTCATCGCCGCCCAGATTTTTTGCCCTTGTTGGGCGCTCTTTACCGCCCGGTCGACATCGTCGCGACCCGCGGCCTGGACTGTCGCCAGTACTTCCCCGTTGGCAGGGTTGAGGGTCTCGAAGGTTTTCCCGCTGGTGGCAGGGACGTAACCACCGTGGATATAAAGCTGCTGTTCGGCCATTCGGGACATGGTTTCCTCCATTATTGAGACGTCGGTGGCAGATACTGGCTGATGAAATGGTCGGCGAGCGTTTCGGCGCGGGCTTTATCGAGCGGTTTACCGCTCAGCGCCGCGCGTAGCCACAGTCCGTCGATTAAGGCGGCGAGACCATAACCGGCCTCCTGCGCCTGCTGGCGCGGCAGCTCGCGCTGAAATTCATAGACGATGTTCGACAGCAGACGTCGGCTGCAGACCTGCTGCAGACGGTAGAGCATCGGTTGATGCATGCTGCTGGCCCAGAAGGCGAGCCAGGCTTTCATCGCCGCGCTGCTTATCTGGCTGTCGTCGAAATTACCCGCCACGATGGCCCGCAGCCGCCGTTCGGCGCTGGCGCCCGGCAGCGCGTGCAAACGGCTCAGTACCGCCAGCCGGAGCTGGCCGGTGATGTCGCGCATCGTTGCTTCCAGCAGACCGTTCTTATCCTTGAAATAGTGACTAATGATGCCGGTCGATACGCCCGCCCGTCGGGCAATTTGCGCGATAGTGGCATCGTGCATTCCCACCGCGTTTATCGCCTCGAGGGTGGCGTCAATAAGCTGCCGCTGGCGTATCGGTTGCATCCCCAGTTTGGGCATTTCCTTGGTTCCATTCATCAGATTTGTTTATCTATTAAAGCGGTTTTTGATTGGACGTTCAATATAAAATGTGTCTTAATTGTTGCGGATTTGGATTTTAATAGTTACAAAAACAGTGAGGATACTGGATGACAGACCTTTCGCCGAGCAGAGAAAAGGACAAAATCAATCCGGTGGTTTTTTATACTTCCGCCGGACTGATTTTGTTGTTTTCCCTGATGACTATCTTCTTCAGCGATTTTTCCGCGGCCTGGATTGGCCGTACCCTGAACTGGGTTTCAACGACTTTTGGCTGGTACTATTTGCTGGCGGCCACGCTGTATATCGTGTTTGTGGTCTGCATTGCCTGCTCGCGCTTCGGTTCGGTGAAGCTCGGGCCTGAGCACTCCAAACCGGAGTTCAGCATGCTGAGCTGGGCGGCGATGCTGTTTGCCGCCGGTATCGGTATCGACCTGATGTTCTTCTCGGTCGCCGAACCGGTCACCCAGTATATGCAGCCGCCGGAAGGGGCCGGGCAGACCATGGAGGCCGCGCGTCAGTCGATGGTCTGGACCTTGTTCCACTACGGGCTGACCGGCTGGTCGATGTATGCTCTGATGGGTATGGCGCTAGGATACTTTAGCTATCGTTATAATTTGCCGCTCACCATACGCTCCGCCCTCTATCCCATTTTCGGTAAAAAAATCGATGGTCCCATCGGCCATAGCGTGGATATTGCGGCGGTGGTCGGGACCATTTTTGGGATTGCCACGACGCTGGGGATCGGGGTCGTACAGCTTAATTATGGTCTGAACGTGCTGTTTGATATTCCGGATTCGCTGGGGGCGAAAGCGGCGCTGATTGTCCTGTCGGTGATAATCGCCACGATTTCGGTGACCTCCGGGGTCGATAAAGGGATTCGTATTCTCTCCGAACTGAACGTGGTGCTGGCGCTGGGGCTGATTCTGTTCATCTTGTTTATGGGCGATACCGAGTTTCTGATGAACGCGCTGGTGCTGAACGTTGGCGACTACGTGAACCGCTTTATGGGCATGACCCTCAACAGCTTCGCTTTCGATCGCCCGGTCGAGTGGATGAACAACTGGACGCTGTTTTTCTGGGCCTGGTGGGTTGCCTGGTCACCGTTTGTGGGGCTGTTCCTGGCGCGTATCTCGCGCGGGCGCACCATTCGTCAGTTTGTGCTGGGGACGCTGATTATTCCGTTTACCTTCACCTTACTCTGGCTGTCGGTCTTCGGTAACAGCGCGCTGTACGAAATTATTCACGGCAATGTCGCCTTTGCCGAAGAGGCGATGGCTCATCCGGAGCGCGGCTTCTATAACCTGCTGGCCCAGTACCCGGCCTTTACCTTCAGCGCCTCGGTCGCCACTATCACCGGGCTGCTGTTCTATGTGACTTCCGCTGACTCAGGGGCGCTGGTGCTGGGGAACTTCACCTCGAAACTCAAAGATATCAACAGCGATGCGCCGAACTGGCTGCGTATCTTCTGGTCGGTTGCTATCGGTCTGCTGACCATCGGAATGCTGATGACCAACGGGATTTCGGCGCTGCAGAACACCACGGTGATCATGGGGCTGCCGTTTAGTTTCGTGATCTTCTTTGTGATGGCGGGGTTGTATAAATCATTGAAGGTCGAAGATTATCGCCGCGAGAGCGCCAGTCGCGATACCGCCCCGCGCCCGCTCGGCGTGCAGGATCGACTGAGCTGGAAGAAACGCCTGTCGCGGTTGATGAACTATCCGGGAACCCGCTATACGCGTCAGATGATGGAGACGGTGTGCTACCCGGCGATGGAGGAGGTGGCGCAGGAGCTTAAATTGCGCGGCGCCTATGTGGATCTGAAAAGTTTACCGCCGGAGGAGGGGGATAATCTGGGCCATCTCGACCTGCTGGTGCATATGGGCGATGAACAGAATTTTGTCTATCAGATCTGGCCGCAGCAGTATTCGATTCCGGGCTTCACCTACCGGGCGCGCAGCGGTAAATCGACCTACTATCGTTTGGAGACTTTCCTGCTGGAGGGCAGCCAGGGCAACGACCTGATGGACTACAGCAAGGAGCAGGTGATCACCGATATTCTCGATCAGTACGAGCGTCACCTGAACTTTATCCATCTGCACCGGGAAGCGCCGGGGAACAGCGTGATGTTTCCCGGGATGTAGGCGGCGGACGGTGGAGTGAGGAAAAAGGCGCCCTGTGGGCGCCTTTTTTCGAGCGAATGTCGCGATATGCGCGGCTTACCAGCAGATAAATCCGCCATCAACGACCAAATCAACGCCGGTACAAAATGAGGCGGCGTCGCTGGCGAGAAACAGAGCCGGCCCCGCCATCTCTTCAACTTTTGCCATGCGCTGAATGGGCGTCTGGTTTTCAAATTCGCGGGTCTGATGGACCATTTCAGGACGGGTATTCATCGGCGTCGCGGTGTAACCCGGGCTCATTGATTAGACGCGAATCCCTTTGCCGACCCACTCCATGGCAAGGCTTTTAGAGAGATGAATCACGCCGGCTTTGGCGCTGTTATAATGCGCCTGTTCTAGCCCGCGGTTAACGATAATTCCCGACATCGAGGCAATATTAATAATCGAGCCGCCGCCGGATTCCAGCATCAGTTCCGCTTCCGCTTTACAGGAGTTCCAGACGCCGGTGAGATTGATATCAATAACCCGCTGCCACTGTTCCGTCTCCATCTCCAGCGCCGGGTTGGCGTTGGCGATACCGGCGGCATTGACGGCGATATCGAGACGGCCGAAGCGACTTTTGGCCAGCGCGACGCCAGCGCGAAGATCGCTTAGCTGGCGCACATCCCCGGTATAAAAGCAGGCTTCGCCGCCTATCGCTTCAATATGACGCACGGTTTCGGCAAGTCCCCCGTCTTCGCGCAAATCGAAACCGACGACGCGCGCGCCCGCGCTGGCGAGCCCGTAAGCAATCATCTGGCCAATACCACTGCCCGCGCCGGTGACAAAGGCAACGCGGTCCTGCAGGTTAAACAACTGTTGAGCAAAATCTTTTGCGATCATAGTGATTACTCTTCTGGTCAAAACCCTGGCGGGTATTAAGACATGATTAAGCCGCCGTCGATGTTAATCGTCTGCCCGGTGAGATAGCGCGCATCGTCAGAGGCGAGAAAGGCCACCAGTCCGGCAACATCCTCCGGTTTCCCCGCCCGTTTCATCGGTATACCTTCTACCCATTCCGCCATCAGCTCGCCTTTGCCATAGCGCTTTTGTTCATTGCTGAGAATTTCGCCCCACACCCGGTCGTTGTAGTCCCACATTTCACTTTCGATAATTCCGGGGCAGAAGGCGTTGACGGTGATGTTCCACGGTGCCAGCTCATGAGCCAGGCTTTGCGTAATGCCGATAACGCCCATTTTGCTGGCGGCGTAATGCGGGGTGTAGATAAAGCCCTGGCGCCCCTGACCGGACGAGGTATTGATTAAACTGCCGTAGTTCTGTTTGACCATATATTTGGCCGCTTCGCGACAGCACAGCCAGACGCCGGTTGTATTCACGGCCAGCACTTTTTCGAAATCGGCTTTTGGCATACGATCGAAATAATCGATGGTGATCACTCCGGCGTTTTGAATAGAGACATCAATGGTGCCGAAGCGGGCTGCGGCCTGTTCGTACAGGGACTGAACCTGGGCTTCATCGGTGACATCAATCTCCAGCGACAGAATATCGGCCTGATAACGTTGGCGTAAGGTTTCTGCGGTTTCATGGACGCGCGGTGCATTAGAGACCATCACCAGCCTGGCGCCATCGCGTGCAAAGCGTTCGGCGATGCCGGCGCCAATACCACGGCAGGCTCCGGTAATGACGATGGTTTTATTGTGAAAATTTCTGTGCATACTTTTTTCCCTTTAGCGAAGCCGGGCGGTTACGCCCGGCGGAAGAATCGGTGCTATGCGTGAATTAACTGGATGCCGCGCCGCTGGGGTGAACCGTCGCCAGCTTTTCTTCGTGGCGGCGCATGAGAATGACCTTGTTCTGTAGCTTCTGCTGGAACTGATCGACGACGACGGCGGTGACGATGACCACGCCTTTAATCACCATCTGCCAGAAATCACTGACCCCCATCATCACCATTCCGTCGGCGAGGAAGACGATCACGAAGGCGCCAATAATCGACCCGGTCACCCGGCCGCGACCGCCCGCCAGCGCGGTCCCGCCGAGAACGGTGGCACCGATCGCATCCATTTCGAACATGTTGCCGGTCATCGGGTGCGCGGTTTGCAGCTGTGAGGCGACAATCAGCCCGACGAACGCGGCGCAGAGTCCGGAGAAGGCATAAACAAAGATTTTGGCCTTAACAATCGGGACGCCGGCCAGACGGGCCGCGGACTCATTGCCTCCAATGGCGTAGATATAGCGGCCCAGCGGGGTTTTCGTGGTCAGCCAGTAGCCCAGCAGCAGAAAAGCGATCATCAACCAGATCGGCAGATAAATTCCCAGGACGGTACCGGAGCCGAGAGTGGAGAAACCGGTATTGCCCAGCGCTTCCATGCCGTTGAGATTGGGGTAAGTGCTACCGTCGTTAAACAGCAGGGCAGAACCGCGGGCGACGTACATCATTCCCAGGGTACAAATAAAGGGCGCCACGCCAAAGCGGGTGATCACGGCGCCGTTAACCAGCCCCACCAACACGCCAAAGATAGCCACGCACAAGATGACTTCCGGTACGTTGAAGAAGATGACGCTACCGTTCCATAGCGGCAGCCCGTTGGTCAGCAGGGCGCCGGCCACCATGCCGCAAATCCCGGCCACGGCGCCGACTGAAAGGTCGATTCCCCCGGTCAGAATGACCAGCGTCATCCCGATAGCCAGCAGGCCGGTAATGGCCACATGCTGGGTCATGATCAGCAGATTCGACGTCGTCAGGAAATTCGGTACCATCACGCTGAAAAACGCAACAACCAGCAGCAGAGCGATAAACGTTCTGGCCTTCAGCAGGTACATATAGATCATATATTTCTGGTTCATGATGGGTTCCAGCCTGATTAATCTTGAGGTGTTGAAGCCGCGATTAATTTTTCGCGGGTGACCGCATGACGCGGTAAATCAGCGGTAATACGGCCATCGGCCATCACCAAAATACGATCTGCCAGAGCCATCACTTCATCCAGCTCTGACGAGGAGAACATCACGGCCAGCCCCTGTTGCGCCATTTTGCCAATCAGGTGATAAACGTCCGTTTTGGCGCCCACGTCGATGCCGCGCGTGGGTTCATCCAGAAAAACGACCTGCGGCTGCGTCATTAACGCTTTCCCCAGCACCACTTTTTGTTGGTTGCCGCCGCTCAGAGAGGTGATGGGGAGCTCGGGATCGCTCACTTTGATGGCAAGCTGCTGAATCATCTCTTTAACGCTGGCATGCTCTTTATGCGGATTCAGCCATTGCCAGGCGCGGCGAAACCCCTGAAGACTGAAATCGGAGAGCGTCATATTGGATTGAATGGACATCATCTGCACCACGCCTTCGCCCTGTCTGTCTTCCGGTACCAGCGCCAGCCCTTTTTTGAGTCTGGCCTGAAAAGGGGCCCTGCCGATGTTTTCACCGTTGAGATGGATGCTGCCATTCTGGCACGGCATCAGGCCGACCAGTCCTTTAAATAGCTCGGTACGCCCGGCGCCCAGCAGGCCGTAAATGCCGATGACTTCCCCTTTACATAAGGTAAAGGTGACATCATTAAGTTTGTAACCGCCGCTATGGTGCAGCGCGGTCAGACCGTCCACCGCCAGCACCGCTTCGCCTTTGGGGGCCGGTTGATAGTCGAAATGCTTTTTCTTATCGCCGACCATCTGTTCAATGATCCACGGGATGCTGGCATCGCTGACGGTCCGTTCGCTGATAAAACGGCCATCGCGGAAAATGGTAATGTGGTCGCCAATTTCCATCAGTTCTTCCAGACGATGGGAGATATAGATGATGGTGACGCCGCGCCGTTTAAGCTGCCCGATAACATTGAACAGGACTTTGACTTCAGACTGGCTGAGGGCGGAGGTGGGCTCATCCATAATCAATACGCGCGTATCTTTGGACAGGGCGCGCGCAATTTCGACCAGCTGCTGGTGGCCAATACCCAGTTCCCCGAGCGGAGTGTAGGGATCAACATCAAGCTCCAGTCGTTCCAGCAGTGATTGAGCCAGTTCGTATTGGTATTTTTCGTTGATCCTTCCTTTCTGGAAAAACTCATTAGCCATGAAAATATTATCCATGACATTCATATTCGGGAATAAATTCAGCTCCTGGAAAATAATGCTGATACCCTGTTTTTCAGCCTGGTGAGTCGAATTTAATGAAACGGGAGAACCCTCGAGAATAATTTGTCCGGAGGAAGGCGTTTCGACACCGGCAAGCATTTTCATCATGGTGGATTTGCCCGCACCATTTTCTCCGATCAGAACGTTGACTTTATTTCGATAAACCCGGTAGTCGACGTTATCTAAGGCGATAACGCCTGGGTAAACGCGAGATAATCCGCGGGTTTCGATAATAACTTCAGCTTCGACTGGTTGGGGAGTGACGATTTCTTGCGCTGACATCTTATTGTCCTCCGGGGTGAACAATTTTCGCTGGTGTAATATCAGGGAATGTTTGCGGTATATCCCAGGCGGAAAATACGCCATAGACCTCAACCGTTTCGCCGGATTTTAGCTGTGCGCCGTTAATCATTTTTACGGCCTGTTCATTAATGGCCCGGCCATATTCGCCAAACAAGACCTGATCGTTAAAGTCGGCATAGCTGGCACCGTTATAGCCATCGCGCAGCTGGGTCCCACGCAGCGTCGGCCCCGTTTGCACGACGATAGCGCGGCCATTTTGATCCTGAACGGTCATTTTTCCGCTGCGTGACGTGGCGTCAAGCTTGATGACCTTACCTTCAACCTTGACGAAGAAAATGCACGGATTTTCTTCCTGAGCGCGATAACCCAATGTTTTACAAGCGCTGTCGAAATCTTTGGCCGCATGTAGCGCGGTCATTAACGCTTCCGCGGGGCGAGCCTGTGCGACTACCTGCGGTACAATTTTCTCCTGCCACGTCCGATCGATATGCGCCATGTGCGGATTGGGCGGGGATTTAAGATCGGCCAGCTCTTGCTGAGAGACAATGCGGCAACCTCCCAGTGCTACGATGGCCAATGCCAGCCAGGTTTTTTTATACATGAGACTCTCCTGTGCGCCCCGCAAGGGGCGCAACAACCCGAACTCAGGACTTGATATTGAAGTCCTGAACTTTGTCTGCGTTATCTTTAGTGATCAGGATGCCGCGGAACATGACGCGCTGTTTCGCCGGTTTCACCCCTTTTTGCAGGAAGTTATCGAGGTCGGTGACCCCTTGAGCGGCGATGGACTGGGCCTGCAGCATCACGGTGGCCTGCAGGGTTCCCGCTTTAACCGCATCACGCTCGTCATTGCTGCCGTCGATGCCGACAACCACGACGTCCGTACGGTTCGCGGCTTTTAGCGCGGCGATAGCGCCCAGAGCGACGGGGCCGTTACCGCAAATCACCCCTTTAACGTCCGGATGAGCCTGCAGGATGCTGTCCATAATGCGTTTGCCGTCGATTAACGTTCCTTTGGCATCCTGTCTGGCGACGCTGACCATGTCAGGATACTGGTCGATAACCTGATGGAAAGATTTGGAGCGGGTCACGCAGTTATTATCGGCAAGATTACAGGTGAGCTCGGCGTATTTTCCTTTCTCCGCCATTTTCTCAACAAATACGTTGGCGACTTCCGAACCCGCCTGGAAGTTATTGTGCGTGATTTGCTCAAGCGCCACATCATCGACAGGAATTTCCCTGTTGATTAATACCACGGGAATGCCTGCTTTTTTGGCTTTTTCAATGGCGGCGACGCTGGCGGTTGAGTCGGCGTTATCGAGAATAATACCCTGAACTTTTTTACCAATAGCGGTATCAATAAGTTCGTTCTGTTTTTTGACATCTTCGCCATGTGACAGAACCGTCGTTTTATATCCCAGCTGTTTGGCTTTTTCACTGGCGCCTTTGGCTTCCGAGGCGTAATACGGATTATCCAGCGAGTTGACCATAATCATAATGGTGCCTTTTTCTACCGCCTGAGCAGAAAATGAAAAAGCGGTCAGGGTTGCAGCAGTTAACAGCGTTAAACGTAATTTCATGACAATGTTCTCTCTATGTTGTTATTGTCGGGTACGGTGAAACAACGCAAGGCCTGAAAATCAGTTGTATGGTCCGGGGCTCTCCTTATGTTGATGATTCAGGTTCGTCGCGCAGCAGGATCCCTGGTGGGGCGTCAGGCGGACGGGGCCGGTTTCCATAATGTTCTGTCCACCGCATGGCGCCATTCCTGCCATCTTTTCTGTAAACGCAGATGGCGCGCCATATCGGGGCGAAATTCGCTGTGTTCGGTTAAGAACGCGCTTAAATCAGTCAGCGTACCGGGATGAATCGCTTTGCGGGCCAGCAGGGCCGCGCCAATCGCCGACAGTTCGGGGACATCGCTGCGCATCACCGGGCAACCCAGCAGATCGGCCTGGTATTGCATCAGCCAGTCATTTTTTGTCGGCCCGCCATCGACCATCAGCGCCGCCAGGTGAAAGTCGTCATGCTGGCGCATGGTAAGTACCACATCAGCAATCTGGTAAGTGATGGATTCCAGCGCGGCGCGAATCAGGTGGGCGCGCTTGACGCCGCGGCTGAGCCCGCAGATAACCCCGCGCGCGCTGTCGTCCCACCAGGGGGCGCCAAGACCGGTTAGCGCGGGGACAAAATAGACGCCCAGCGTGGAATCGACGGAGGCCGGCAGGGTATTGAGCTCGTGGGCCAGTTCGTGCGCGGAGAGCTCGCTTAATCCCGTGCTATCGGCCATCCAGGCCACCGCATCGCCGGTATGGGGGATATTGCCTTCCAGACCATAAATGATGCTGTCGCCATCGTGCCAGGCGATGGTGGTGGCCAGTGCGGCAATATCGCATTGAGCTGACTTCACCGGCGCCATGACCGACGATCCCGTGCCATAAGTGGCCTTAACGCAGCCCAGTTCACCGAGCGCGTGACCAAACAACGCGGCATGTGAATCGCCGACCATCGCCATCACCGGGATGCCGTCAGGAATGGCGGCCAGCCCTCGGGTATAACCGAATAACCCGCTGGAGGGTTTAATCTCAGGCAGCGCGGCGCGAGGGATCTGGAACAGCGCCAGCATTTCGTCATCCCATTGACCGGTATGTAAATTGAGTAACTGTGTCCGCGCGGCGTTGGAGTAGTCGCAGCTGAATGCTGCGCCTTGCGTCAGGTTCCACAGCAGCCAGCTATCGATGGTACCGAGGCAAATCTCACCGCGTTCAGCCATCTCCCGGCCTTCCGGCAGCGACTCCAGCAGCCAGCGCATTTTTGAGGCGGAAAACAGCGGGGCAATCGGCAGTCCGGTGGTGGATTTAATCCGGGATTCTTTGCGATCGCGGCGCAGCGCTTCACAGAACCCCGCGCTGCGGGTACATTGCCAGGTGATGGCGGCGTTAATCGGTTTGCCGCTCTGGCGGTACCAGCCGATGGCGGTTTCACGTTGGTTGCTGATGGCTAATGCCGCCACGTTTTCTGCGCCAACGTGGTCGATAGCATTGGCTATTACCGCCAGCGAGGCCTCGACTAACGCCTCTCCGGATTGTTCTACCCAGCCATCGCGCGGTGTCTGGATAGCTAACGGTTGAGAAAACTTCACAATAACGTTGCCACGGCCGTCAAGTACCACCGCTTTGGCGTTGGTGGTACCTTCATCGAGCGCAATGATGAACTCTTTCTGTGTTGCCAGCATTAGATAGTCTCCTGAGTCACACGTCGTCCTGGCGCGAAGGGAAGGGCGAGCATTCCTCGTTATCGCATTGCTGCTTAGCAGGCCATGATGTGACATTTCGTTATCACTTTTTTAATCACTGAATATATATTCGATAGTGATTATTTATTTAATACCTTAGCCAGAAAGTTTCTCTGGGGCCAGAGGGAAAGTTATCAATTGTGCTGGCAATCACACTTATCTGGATCGTGAAATGTGCAGGGGATGCTGAGTGGGTATCGCGCTTAAACTATTTATTAAATTGAAATATAAGCATTTATTTGATGTGCCTTTGCGTCTTCCAGGAGGGCGCAAAGGCATGAGAAAAGATGTTTTAGCGGCGGATCAGGCGGTGACGAGCAGCCTGGCGGTCGGATAATCGGTGATTAAAACGTCAATATAACCGCCGGAGAGGGCGCCCTTGATGGCGGCGACTTTATCGCTACCGCCGGCCAGCGCGACGACATTGGGGCATTTTTTGACTTTCTCCAGCGCCATGCCGATAACAGGATCTTCATCATCACGTAACACCGCCTGCCCGTTTTTATCGTAATAGTGCAGACAAATATCCCCGACGGCGCCGCGCTCCGCCAGCACCTGCAGCATATCTTCGTGGTAATAGTTGCCTGATGTTTTGAGCAGCTGCGAAGGTTCGAGAATACCAATCCCGACGATAGCGATATCGACTTCATCAAAACGTGAAATCACATCGGCTACATCCTGGCTGGCAATCAGCCGGTTTTTCTCTTCCACCGAGCCTTCAATACTTTGCGAAGGCAGCAGCCAGGCTTCACAGTTTAGCCGTTGCGCCAGAGTCTGAGTGAGGATCGTTGCCTGCACATTGCCGTTAGGACCCACTCCGCCCAGCAGTTGAATCACGCCGCTGGCTTTCAGGTTCTGCGCGTGAACCTCGTCGACCATGGCCCGAATGGTCGAGCTCCAGGAGGAGACGCCAATCAGATCTTTTGGCCGTAGCCGCGTTTCAAGATAGTGGGCCGCGGCCGAACCGATGGCTCGTTTAAGGGTATGGTCGCTGGCATCCTCTTCGGTGTCCACCACGATGGCCTGCTTTATGCCGTAGCGATCCTCAATGCCTTTTTCGAGATTCAGGAAAATATTCGAGGGCTGCACGACGCTAATTTTGACCACCCCTTCTTTCTGGCAGCGGGTGATGGCGCGGGAGACAAATGACTGAGAAAGCGAGAGAAGTTGAGCAATGTCGGACTGCTTGCGTCCTTCAAGGTAGTAAAGAGTGGCAATCTTAACTAATAGCCGTTGTTCATCCTGCTTAGCCATATATATCCCCGAAAATCATTAACGTGCAGCCATTATGTTAGAGCCTGTAATCATACGCGAAAAAAAAAGACATTTAAGTGTGATGAGACTCTAACTTTTATCAATCCTCTAAAACAGCTATGGACAAAAACAGAACAGCGGTTGCATAATTGAATAAAGAATCATATGTGAATATATATTCATGATGATTTCAGGTCAACTGAAAAATTATCCAGGCGCAGGTATGCCTGATGGTGAGGAGGCAGAATGTTCCTGAGTCTGGTGCAGCGGCGAAAGCGCTGTGATGCGCTGCCAGGGGATATCTGGTTTTTTTAGTCCCTTACGGAATAAATATTCCAAGTTGAAATTAAATTCAGAGGTATTAAATGAATCCCTATAACTACGATGTTCAGGCACTTGAGCGTCAGGCTCGTGCGGTACGCCGCCACATTATCAGATTGAACGCCAACAGCCCTGCCGGCGGTCATACCGGTGCCGACCTGTCGCAGGTGGAGCTCTTAACCGCGCTGTACTTTCGTATTTTGAACGTTGCAGCGGACCGCATTGCCGATGAAGGGCGTGACATCTATATCCAGTCGAAAGGTCATGCGGTGGGCTGCTACTACTGCGTGCTGGCCGAGGCGGGATTCTTCCCGGTCGACTGGCTGAGCACCTATCAGCATGCCAACTCCCACCTTCCCGGTCATCCGGTTCGCCAGAAGACGCCGGGCATCGAGCTGAATACCGGGGCTTTAGGGCACGGTTTGCCCGTGGCGGTAGGATTGGCGTTGGCAGCGAAAAAGAGCCACAGCGCCCGCCGCGTCTTCCTCATTACCGGTGATGGTGAACTGGCTGAGGGGAGTAACTGGGAGGCCGCGCTGGCCGCCGCACATTACGGTCTTGATAATCTGATCATTATTAATGACAAAAACAACCTGCAGCTGGCCGGACCAACCCGCGAAATTATGAATACCGATCCGCTTGCCGAAAAATGGCAGGCCTTTGGTATGACCGTGACCGAATGTCAGGGCAATAATATGGCCTCGGTTGTCGCGACGCTTGAAGGATTAAAGCAGGAAGGGAAACCCAACGTCGTTATTGCGAATACCACGAAAGGCGCCGGCATCTCCTTTATCCAGGGGCGTCCGGAATGGCACCACCGGGTGCCGAAAGGTGAGGAGATTGCGCTGGCACTGGAGGAACTGAAAGATGAGTAATGCAGAACACCTGGCAAACGTGATGGTTCAGGCGTTTATCGATGCCGTAGAAAATGGAGTTGATCTGGTGCCTGTTGTCGCCGACTCAACATCAACCGCAAAAATCGCGCCATTTATTAAACATTTCCCTGACCGGCTGGTTAACGTCGGTATTGCCGAGCAAAGCATGGTCGGTATGGCGGCCGGTCTGGCGCTGGGGGGGAAAGTGGCGGTGACCTGCAATGCCGCGCCATTTTTGATTTCCCGCGCCAATGAACAGATCAAAGTCGATGTCTGTTACAACAACACCAACGTCAAATTATTTGGTCTGAATGCGGGAGCCAGCTATGGCCCGTTGGCGAGTACGCACCACGCTATTGATGACCTTGCGGTGATGCGTGGATTCGGCAACATTGAGATTTACGCGCCGTCATCGCCACGGGAATGTCGGCAGATAATCGACTACGCCCTTCATCATCAGGGGCCGGTTTACATCCGTCTCGACGGTAAAGCGCTGCCGGAGCTGTATGCTGAAAACTATCGTTTTGCTCCCGGCGCCGTAAACACGTTGCGTGAAGGCCACGATCTGGCGCTGGTCGCTACCGGTTCGACGGTGCATGAAATTGTCGAGGCCGCCCAAACGCTGGCAGAGTCAGGGATTCAGGCGCAGGTGGTTAGCGTACCTTCGATTCGCCCTTGTGACACCTCAGCGTTACTGGCCGCGCTGAAGGGATGCAACGCGGTGATTACGGTTGAAGAGCATAATGTGAACGGTGGTCTGGGAAGCCTGGTAGCAGAGGTTATGGCGGAGGCAGGTATCGGTATTCCGCTGAAACGGCTGGGTATTCCTGATGGTGAATATGCGGCGGCGGCGGATCGTGGCTGGATGCGTCAGCACCACGGCTTTGATGCCCAGGCTATTATCGCCCTCGCCAAAACGATGTGTTGAGTCAGCATGACGTTTCCCCCGTGCGGCCCTGACCGCGCGGGTTCTTCCTTTACTGCCGGTGTTGCGTTTGGCAAAGCGTGATGACGTAGGACTCATCCACCATCCAATGCACCTGGAACACCTGCCGCGTAGTCCACAAAGTGATGACCTCGCCCTGAATGTCAGTTATCCGAAAGTGCATAAACCCTGTTCCTGCCTGCTGCGCGAGAGGCAGGGCCTTAAACCCACTCTCTTTGGCCGAAAAAGCCAGGGTCAGAGCCAGTTCGAAGGGCAGTCCGCTCGCCTTCAGCACCCCGCGTTCCGCCGGGCTGATAATACTGCTTTCCAGCTCCTCCGCCAGCGCGAGGGTGAGCACGTTTTCGATGTCGATACCAACCGGTCGGGCGGCGACGACGGCCAGCGCGCGGGTGTCGCAGTGGCTGATGCTGCCAGACCACGGGGCAGGCCACAGCGGCTGCCGCTGGTCACCTGTTCCGGGAACGCCTTTCACGCCCACTGCTTTCAGGGCGCAGGCCGCCGCGATACGCCCGGCAAGATGTTCCATCTGCCGTTTCCGGCCGCAATGTTCGATCTGCGGGTGGTGGGAGAGCCACAGGATATCGTGAGGCGCAAAGGTGCCCGGGTCGAAATCAATCTGATGCAGCCGATGGCCGGCAAAAAGAAAAGTGGAGTGTGTCGTTTGCATAGTGTCATCCTACGTCAGGATGCAGGTGAGGGGATAGCCTGGCGGTTGCCCCGTCAGGAGGCCAAAAAGCCAGGCCGCCCTCCGGGGGGAGAACGGCCTGGTCTTCAGGCGCGTAATCAGAACTGCGTGTTGACGCTCATGTACCAGGTCCGGCCCGATTCGTTATAGGTTTCGGCGCCCGCGCCGTACATATAACCGGTATCGCCGCCGGTGGTCTGGGCATTACCCGCGCGCCAGTGGCGCTTGTCGAAGACGTTATCCACGCCGCCGGTCAGACTGACGTATTTGGTGACGTCCCAGGTCGCGCTCAGACCGAGGATGCTGTACGGGCTCACCTCGTTCTTCTCGCTGCCGGTGACCGGCTGACCTTTGTAGTTATACTTCTTCGGTTCCTGCTTGCCGTACCAGGTGAAGGTCGACTGCACCGAAACATCCTGGTATATCTGCCAGCTCAGCGTTGAGTTCAGCGTATATTCCGGAATAATCGACAGACGGTCGCCGGTCTCTTTGTTCTTACTCTGCAGCATGTAGGTGATATTGTTGGTCCAGTTAACGGTTTCGCTAACCGGGACGTTCAATGTTCCTTCCAGGCCTTCTACTACCGCTTTCGGTACGTTTTCCCACTGGTAAATATCGGTTTTCACTTTACTCGTACCGGTCTGGGAGATCGGTGCATAGCCAGCTTCAATCTTGTTGCGGTAGTCGTTACGGAACCAGGTCACGCCGGCCAGCCAGCCGTCGCGTTTAAACTCAAGGCCGATCTCTTTGTTGATGCTGGTTTCCGCTTTCAGGTCTTCGTTACCCATCATATAGCAACCGGTGCCGGTTATGCTGGCATAACAGCCCTGGCCTTTACTGTACAGAATGTAGTTCGGGTTGGTCTGGTACAGGCTCGGCGCTTTATAGGCGCGGCCGATGCCCATCTTCAGGGTGAAGTCATCCCCGAGCCCCTGAGACAGGTTAAGCGACGGGCTCCAGTTGTTCCCCACAATGCTGTGGTGGTCAAAGCGCAGCGCCGGGGTCAGCATGGTGGAGTCGGTCAGCTCGATGTTGTCTTCAGCAAACAGTGAGAAGATCTCCGCCTGAGAATACGGGCTGCGACCGGTGCTTGTAAAACCCGGAATGTCGCCGCCCATAAAGGTCTGGGTGTTGGAGGCCAGATCCTTCATCCGCTGCTGGTTCCATTCGGTACCCAGCGTCAGGTTCTGATTGACCCACAGGTCGAACGGAACGCTGACTTCACTGTGCAGCATCACGTCGGACAGGTCGATATCAGAGAATTGATCGCTGCTGAAAATCCCTTCCGTGCCCCCGGCCAGGCCTTCGCCTTTACGCGAGTTGCGGGTGTGCTCGTACTGCGCCCAGTTGCTGGTGGTGATGCCGTTATCCCAGCCGCCGTTCCAGGTCACCGAGTAGGTCTGGCGATAGAGACGGTTGGTCTCTTTGCCGTAATTTTTTTTCACCAGATCGTTGGTGTTGGTGTTCTGCGTATCCCCGGCGTACAGGTTGCCCTGGCGGCTGTAGCCCGCCTCAAACTCCAGCGAGTTCATCGGTGCAAAATCCCAGCGTACGACGCCGTTGATATTTTTGTTCTCCACCCCTTCACGGCCGGCCGGTAGCGTATCGGCGTAAATACCGGTACGTTCTGACTGATGGCCCTGGTTGATATCCCAGGCATCGGCCTGGGTTTTATCGAGGTTGCCTAACAGGCGGAAACTGAAGTCGCCGCCCAGCGGGCCGTTCAGGCTGAAGTTGGTGCGTTTGGTGGAGCCTTCATCTTTGTGCTCCGGGGCGTTCATGTAGGTGTTCCATGAACCGTGCCACTCGTTATCACCTTTTTTGGTGATGATATTGACCACGCCGCCCGCGGCGCCGTTGCCGTAGCGTACCGCCGCCGGTCCACGAATGACTTCAATGCGCTCAATCAGCTCCGGTGGGACCCAGTTGGTATCGCCGCGGGTATCGCGCTCGCCGCGCCAGCCCAGGCGGATGGAGTTACGGCTGGTGACCGGTTTGCCATCAATCAGGATCAGGGTATTTTCCGGGCCCATGCCGCGGATATCAATCTGGCGGTTGTTACCGCGCTGGCCGCTGGTAGAGTTGCCGGTCAGGTTAACGCCCGGCATGGTGCGGATAATTTCGGAGACATCGCGAGCGGGGGGACGTTTACGAATTTCCTCGGCGGTGATCGTCGATACGCCCGGCGCCTGCAGGTTTTGTTCGGCGGCAGTAACCACCATCGTCTCTTCGGTAGCCGTTTTTTTACTGTCGAGGGTCTCTTCCGCACACAGCGGGAAGGCGACCCCATAAATTCCCAGATTGACCAGCAAGGTCAAAGATTTGATCTTGTTATTCATTTTACGTCCTGCTTTCCGTTGCCGCATGCCCCTGAAACCCCTTCCCACCGGGAGGGGAGGCGGCAGAAATGTGGTCAGTAGAGGGCGAAGGCATTCCATCGCTGACCAAATGGCCCTTTCTGACATGTGTAATTAGAAGTGACTCTTCCCAAAGCGCGGTAATACGCTATTGCAAATGCAAATAGTTATCAATAATATTATCAATAAAAATTACGTTTATTGAGAAAAATCACGGTAAACATAGGGTTAATGACGGAATGTTAATGACAGGAAGTGATGACTGGTGGCAGGGGATCTCCGGTCCGCAGGCTGAGGCCGTTGGCGATGGCTATCGGGTGACCTTCTGGTGGCGAGATCCGGCGGGCAGCGAAGAGACCTCGTTGACGAAGCGGGTGTGGATTTACATCACCGGCGTCACCGACCATCATCAAAATGCCGTGCCGCAAACCCTGAAGCGCGTGCCCGGTACCGATGCCTGGCAATGGCAAACCACGCTGTCGCCCGCCTGGCGCGGCAGCTACTGCTTTATTCCCTCCGATCGCGATGACGATTTTGCCCCTGAGATTTTCAACGGCGGTAGCCCGGACCGTACGCTGCTGCGGGAAGGCTGGCGCAGACTGCTGCCGCGGGCGATAGCCGATCCGTTAAACCCGCAAAGCTGGAAAGGCGGACGCGGCCACGCGGTTTCGGCGCTGGAGCTGCCGCTGGCGCCGGAACAACCCGGCTGGTCGCTGCGGAATACACCTTATCAACCGCCAGTGTGCATTGAATGGCACAGCGCCCGGCTGGGTAACACGCGGCGGATATGGGTTTACACCACCGGTGAGGCCGTTGCCGCAGAGCGTCCGCTGGCGGTACTGCTTGATGGCCAGTTCTGGGCCGAGAGTATGCCGGTTTGGTCCGCACTGGCCGGGCTGACGCGCGAGGCAAAACTGCCGCCTGCGGTCTATCTGCTGATTGATGTTATCGACAACGAACACCGGAGTCGGGAACTGCCCTGTCACGCCGATTTCTGGCTGGCGGTGCAGGAAGAGCTACTGCCTCGGGTACACCAAATCGCGCCTTTTAGCGACCGCGCCGATCGCACCGTGGTCGCCGGTCAGAGCTTTGGCGGCCTGGCGGCGATGTTTGCCGCGCTGTACTGGCCGCAGCGCTTTGGCTGCGTGCTGAGTCAGTCTGGTTCCTACTGGTGGCCGCATCGCGGCGGCGCGCAAACCGGCCTGCTGATCGAACGCCTGAGCCAGGGCGTGCTCCGCCCCCACGGCCTGCGAATCTGGCTGGAAGCCGGAGAACGTGAGCCGCTTATTTTTCGCGCCAATCAGGCGCTTTTATCACAACTACAGCAGACACAGCAGACGATTTTCTGGCGTCAGGTTGACGGCGGGCACGATGCGCTTTGCTGGCGTGGTGGGCTGACGGCTGGGCTCATCCAGCTCTGGCAGCCGTTGAGCCGCGCGCAATAACAAAGTGCGCTTCAGACTCAACATCCTTCCGTATACCCCGAGGCGCTAGCCAAGGCGAAAGCCGACGGGAGGATGACGAGTAAAGACAGGAGTTTGGTATGCAATTCAGCAACCCCTTCGATAATCCGCAAGGGCAGTTTTACATTTTGCGCAACGAACAACAGCAGTACAGCCTGTGGCCGCACCACTGCGCGCTACCGCAAGGCTGGGTAGTGGAATGCCCGCCGCAGTCCTTAGAGGCGTGCAACGGCTGGCTGGCGGCGAACTGGTCAACCCTTACCCCTGCCCACTATGCAACCTCAAGGAGCCGGACATGAGCACTCGTTTACCGCTGGTCGCGGCGCAGCCTGGGATCTGGATGGCGGAGCGGCTCTCTACGTTGCCCGGCGCATGGAGTGTCGCCCACTATGTCGAACTGCGTGGCAATCTGGACCCGGCGCTGCTGGGACGGGCGATCGTCACTGGTCTGGCGCAGGCCGACACGCTCAGCATGCGCTTTTGCGAAGATAACGGCGAAGCCTGGCAATGGGTCGATGAGCACCGCGCTTTTGCCGAACCTGACTATTGCGATCTGCGCGAGGCGCGCGATCCGCACGACGCCGCGCTGGCGTTAATGCAGGCCGACCTCGGGCAGAATTTACGCGTGGATGGCGGTAATCCGCTGGTTTGTCACCAGCTGCTGCGCGTGGCGGATGACTGCTGGTATTGGTATCAGCGTTATCATCATTTACTGGTCGATGGCTTCAGTTTCCCCGCTATTACCCGCCAGATCGCGGCGATTTATCGCGCCTGGCAACGTGGGGAGGCGACGCCGGCGTCACCGTTTACCCCTTTCGCTGAGGTTGTTGAAGAGTATCAGCGCTACTACGGCAGCGAGGCCTGGCAGCGCGATAAAGCGTTCTGGATGGCGCAACGCAACGCCCTGCCGTCACCGGCATCGCTCTCTGCGGCACCGCTGGCGGGGCGGGCGACCAGTACCGATATCTGGCGCCTGAAGCTGGATCTGGATGCCGGCCTGTTCAGCCGCCTGGCCGCCGGCGCACCGCAGTGTCAGCGAGCCGATCTGGCGCTGGCGCTAACCACCCTGTGGCTCGGCCGTTTATGCAACCGCATGGACTATGCTGCGGGCTTTATCTTTATGCGGCGGATGGGCTCGGCGGCATTGACCGCAACCGGCCCGGTACTGAACGTCCTGCCGCTGGCGATACATATCGATGGGCAAGAGACCCTGGCGGAGCTGGCGTTGCGTCTCAGCGCCCAGCTGAAAAAGATGCGTCGCCACCAGCGTTACGACGCCGAACAAATCGTGCGCGATAGCGGCAAAGCGGCGGGCGATGAGCCGCTGTTTGGCCCGGTGCTCAATGTTAAAGTTTTTGATTATGTTCTGGATATTGACGGTATCGAGGCGGTGACCCACACCCTGGCGACCGGCCCGGTGAACGATCTTGAACTGGCGCTGTTTCCGGATGAGTCCGGCGGACTGTCGCTGGAAGTGCTGGCGAACAAAGCGCGCTACGACCAGACCACGTTGCGCGCGCACGTGGCGCGTTTATCCGCGCTGCTGACCCAGTTTGCCGCCGATCCGGCGCTACGCTGCGCAGAGGCCAATCTGCTCTCGGTCGACGAGACGGCGCAGTTGGCGCAGGTCAATGATACCGGCGTGGCGCTGCCGACGACGACGCTCAGTGCCCTGGTGGCGGAACAAGCGGCGAAAACGCCAGATGCCCCGGCGCTGGCGGATGCCACCCGGCAGTTCAGCTATCGGGAAATGCGTCAGCAGGTGGTGGCGCTGGCCCGGCTGCTGCGTGAACGCGGCGTCAAGCCCGGCGACAGCGTGGCGGTGGCGTTGCCGCGTTCGGTGTTCCTCACCCTCGCGCTGCACGGCATCGTTGAGGCCGGCGCGGCCTGGCTGCCGCTGGATACCGGGTATCCGGACGACCGCCTGCGTATGATGCTGGAGGACGCGCGTCCTACGCTGCTGATTACGGCAGAAGATCAGCTGGCCCGCTTTAGCGATATTCCGGGTCTTGAAACCCTGTGTTATCAGCAGCCGCTTGCGGCGGATGATGATACTCCGCTGGCGCTCTCACAGCCGGAGCATACGGCGTACATCATCTTTACCTCCGGCTCCACCGGACGCCCGAAAGGGGTGATGGTCGGGCAAACTGCGATCGTTAACCGACTGCTGTGGATGCAAAATCACTATCCGCTTACTGCCGGGGATGTGGTGGCGCAGAAAACGCCGTGCAGCTTTGATGTGTCGGTATGGGAATTCTGGTGGCCGTTTATCACCGGCGCGCAGCTGGTGATGGCCGAGCCGGAAGCCCATCGCGACCCGCAGGCGATGCAGCAGTTCTTTGCCCGCTACGGAGTGACCACCACCCACTTTGTGCCATCAATGCTGGCGGCGTTCGTGGCTTCGCTGGATGCTGAAAACGTGACGACCTGCCGGACGCTGAAGCGCGTCTTCTGCAGCGGGGAAGCACTGCCAACCGACCTGTGCCGCGAGTGGGAAGCGTTGACCGGCGCGCCGCTGCATAACCTCTATGGCCCGACCGAGGCGGCGGTGGATGTGAGCTGGTATCCGGCCTGCGGGACGGAGCTGGCGGCGGTCACCGGCAACAGCGTGCCGATTGGCTGGCCGGTATGGAATACCGGGCTGCGTATTCTCGATGCCACTCTGCGGCCGGTTCCGCCGGGCGTCGCCGGGGATTTATATCTGACCGGCATTCAGTTAGCTCAGGGGTATCTGGGCCGCCCGGATCTGACCGCTTCGCGCTTCATTGCCGACCCGTTTGCCGCCGGTGAACGGATGTACCGCACCGGCGACGTGGCGCGCTGGCTGGATAACGGCGCGGTGGAGTACCTTGGGCGTAGCGATGACCAGCTGAAAATTCGCGGACAGCGTATTGAGCTGGGCGAAATCGACCGCGTCATGTCTGCGCTACCGGACGTTTCCCTGGCGGTAACCAACGCCTGCGTTTTCAATCAGGCGGCGGCGACCGGCGGCGATGCCCGCCAGCTGGTTGGCTACCTGGTGTCAGAGTCCGGCCTGCCGCTGGATACGACAGCGCTGAAAACGCGCCTCGCCGAACAGCTGCCGCCGCACATGGTGCCGGTGGTGCTGATTCAGCTAGCGGAACTGCCGCTGAGCGCCAACGGCAAACTGGATCGCAAAGCGCTGCCGCTGCCGACGTTGGGCAGTGAACGCAGCGGACGAACGCCGGAGGCGGGAATGGAAACGACGGTCGCAGAGGCGTTCAGCCGGCTGCTGGGCTGTGAAGTGAACGACATTGAAGCCGATTTCTTCGCCCTCGGCGGTCATTCTCTGCTGGCAATGCGCCTGGCGGCGCAGCTCAGCCGCGAGCTGGGACGTCAGGTGACGCCCGGGCAGGTGATGGTGGCCTCGACGGTGGGGAAACTGAGCGCGCTGCTGGCGTCCGATCTTAGCGATGAGCAGGCGCAGCGCCTGGGCTTTGATGCGATTCTGCCGCTGCGCGTCGGCGACGGACCAACGCTGTTCTGTTTCCATCCGGCATCCGGTTTTGCCTGGCAGTTCAGCGTGCTGGCCCGCTATCTTAGCCCGCGCTGGTCGATTACCGGCATTCAGTCGCCGCGACCGGAAGGGCCGATGATGAGCGCGGCAAATCTCGATGAAGTGTGCGAGCAGCATCTGCAGACTTTGCTGGCGCAGCAGCCGCACGGGCCCTATTACCTGTTTGGCTATTCCCTCGGCGGGACGCTGGCACAGGGCATTGCTGCCCGCTTACGCCAGCGCGGCGAAGCGGTGGCGTTCCTGGGCTTGCTGGACACCTGGCCGCCGGAGACGCAGAACTGGGCGGAGAAAGAGGCTAACGGTCTGGACCCGGAAGTGCTGGCCGAGATTGCACGTGAACGAGAAGCCTTCCTGGCTGCCCAGCAGGGACAGGCTTCCGGTGAACTGTTCCGTGTCATCGAGGGCAACTATGCCGATGCGGTACGCCTGCTGACCACCGCGCATAGCGCGAAGTTTGATGGCAAAGCGACGCTGTTTGTGGCGGAGAAAACGCGCCAGGCGGGGATGGATCCGCAGGCGGCGTGGGGCCCCTGGGTGGGGGAACTGGAGGTCTTCAGCCAGAACTGCGCCCACGTGGATATTATCTCCCCGCAGGCCTTCGAATCAATTGGTCCGGTCGTACGGGAGATTCTGGGGTAGCCCGGAGGGTATTGCCGGGCGGCGGCTGCCGCCTGACCCGGCCTATGGAGCGGCGCAGAACTCGCGCAAGGATGCAGGACGGTAGGCCCGGTAAGCGCAGCGCCACCGGGCGAAGCCTTGATGATCTGGTCGTACGGGAGATTCTGGGTGAGCCCGGAGGGTATTGCCGGGCGGCGGCTGCCGCCTGACCCGGCCTATGGAGCGGCGCAGAACCCGCGCAAGAATGCAGAACGGTAGGCCCGGTAAGCGCAGCGCCACCGGGCGAAGCCTTGATGATCCGGTCGTACGGGAGATGCTGGGGTAGCCCGGAGGATATTGCCGGGCGGCGGCTGCCGCCTGACCCGGCCTACGGAGCGGTGCAGAACCTGCGCAAGGATGCAGACGGTAGGCCCGGTAAGCGCAGCGCCACCGGGCGAAGCCTCGATGCTCCGGTCGTACGGGAGATGCTGGGGTAGCCCGGAGGGTATTGCCGGGTGGCGGCTGCCGCCTGACCCGGCCTACGGAGCGGTGCAGCACCCGCGCAAAGATGCAGGACGGTAGGCCCGGTAAGCGCAGCGCCACCGGGCGGATCTTCAAGCGAGAGGCGTTACCGGCGCCCCAGCGGCACGACCAGCGGCGTATGGGCGACCGGATCGTCAATGATCATGCAGCGCAGGCCGTAAATCTGCTCGATCAATTCGGCGGTGACAATCTCTTTCGGCGCCCCCTCGGCAATGATTTTACCCTCGCGCAAGGCAATCAGATGCGTTGCGTAGCGGCAGGCCTGGTTGAGGTCGTGCAGTACCGCCGCGAGGGTATACCCCTTTTCGCGGTTGAGCTCGCTCAGCAGCTCCAGCAGATCGATTTGATGGCTGATATCCAGCCAGGTGGTGGGTTCGTCGAGCAGCATAATGGCCGTTTCCTGCGCCAGCACCATCGCAATCCAGGCCCGCTGCCGTTGGCCGCCGGAGAGCGTATCGACGCTTTGTCGTGCCAGGTCGGTTATTCCGGTCGCCCTCATGGCGCTGTTGACCGCGTCATCATCCTCTTTACGCCAGCGGGTAAACAGCGGCTGATGCGGATAGCGGCCGCGCGCCACCAGCTCCTGAACGGTAATATCCCCCGGCGTAGTGGCATTTTGCGCCAGCAGACCGATGCGCTTCGCCACCTCTTTGCTGGCATAGCGCTGGATCTGCTCACCGTCGAGATAAACATGGCCGCTGGCCGGCGTCATCAGGCGACTCAGGGTACGCAGCAGCGTCGATTTCCCGCAGCCGTTAGGGCCAATGATCGCGGTGAAATGGCCGTCAGGAATGGTCACATTCAGCGATTCGGCGATGGTCTTTTTGCCGTACGCCAGGGTTAGCTGGTCGCCGCGCAAACGGGTCGTTTCGGCGGTCATTTTTTGCGGGACTCCTGAATTAACAGCGCGATGAGATAGATACCGCCGAGGCTGACGGTCACCACTCCCACCGGTAATTGATAGGGCATAAACAGGCGCTGGGCGCTGTAGTCAGCCAGCGCCAGCAGCAGCGCGCCGCAGAGCGCCGATTGGGTTAGCCCCCAGCGCGCGGTGCCGCTCAGGCGACGGGCGATATGCGGCGCGACCAGGGCGATAAACGAGATCGGTCCGGCTAACGCGGTGGCAGCGGCGGTCAGCACCACGCCCACCAGCATCATCAGCAGGCGCGAACGTTCTACCCGCACGCCGAGCGCGCAGGCGGTATCGTCGCCCATCTCCAGCAGGCGCATGCGCCGCGCCAGCAGCGCCGCCGCGACCAGCATCAGCACAATCAGCGGCGCCGAGGGCCAGGTTTTGCTCCAGGTCAGGCCATTGAGCGAGCCGGCATTCCATAGTCCGGCAGAGAGAGCGGTCTCCAGCGAGGCGCGCAGCAGCAGCCAGGTATTGAAGGCCACCAGCATGGCGCGAACGCCGATGCCGATAATAATCAGGCGGAAAGTTTCGATGCCGTTGCGCCAGGCCAGCAGCCACACCACCAGCGCGGTCAACACGCCGCCGGCCATCGCCGCCAGCGCAATCGCCGCCAGGTTCTGGCCGAACATCACCATCGCTACCAGCACGCCGCTCCAGGCGCCGGTGTTGAAGCCCATCACGTCCGGGCTGCCCAGCGGGTTACGCATCAGCGACTGAAAGATGGCACCGCTGACGCCAAGTCCCGCACCGATCAGCAGGGCCATCAGTACCCGCGGCAGTCGCCATTCGGTGACCACCATAGTGATGTTACGCGGCGCATCGCCCAGCAGAGCGGAAAGCACCTGCTCGACGCTTAACGGCACCAGCCCGCTGCCGAGGCCCCAGAGGGAGACCAGCAGGCTGGCGGCCAGCAGAAGCAGACAGCTGAGCAGCAGCCGGCGGGAAGGGGCGATCATATTGCACCTCCGCGCGGCTGACGGCGCACCAGCCAAATCAGTACCGGCGCGCCGATAAAGGCGCTGACTACCGAGACTGGCAGTTCACCGGGGACCAACAGGCGGCCCAATACATCGGCAAACAGCAGCAGGGCAGGGGTTGCCAGTAAGGTGACCGGCAACGACCAGCGATGGTCAGCGCCCACCAGCCAGCGCGACATATGCGGCATCATCAGGCCGATAAAAGCGATGGGGCCAACTACCGCCGTGGCGCTACCGCAAAGCACGGTAATCGCCAGCAGGCCGATGACCTGAGTGCGGGCCACCCGGCTGCCGAGCGCGGTGGCGGTATCGTTGCCGAGACTCAGACTGTTCAACGCCCGGCTTAACAGCAGCGTCACGACGGCGGCAATCACCACCGGCAGGAGGACGATTTTCAGCGTCTGCAGAGTGCGAATATCCAGCGAGCCGGCCTGCCAGAAACGTAGCTGGTCATAGACATCAGGATTGAGGAGCGCAATCCCGTTGGAGAGCCCTTCCAGCACGGCCGCCAGCGCCACGCCGGCTAGCGTCAGACGTACCGGGCTGAGCTGACCGCCGCCCTGACTGCCGGTAAAGGCCACCAGCAGCGAGGCGCCAAACGCGCCGCAAAACGACATCAGCAGCTGTTCCTGCGGGGAGTGGATGCCAAACAGCGCGGCACCCAGCACAATTGCGAAGCTGGCGCCGGAGTTCACGCCGAGAATGCCGGGGTCGGCAAGGGGATTACGCGTCAGAGTCTGCATCAGCGATCCTGCCAGGCCCAGCGCGGCGCCGGCCAGCAGTCCCGCCAGGGTTCGCGGCAGCCGGGCGTCCAGCACGATCGTGCAGTCGGCACTCTGACAGGTAGCGGAAAAAGCATCCACGACGACGCTCACTGGAAGAGGTTTGGCGCCAATCAGCAGGCTGAGAGCGATAGCAAAGGCTAAAACGAGTAACAGACCCGGTACGGCAACGGCGCGCACCGTGGTCGTAGAAAACGACATAATTCACATCCCTGACATGATAATGATAGTAATTATCGTTATCGATTCTGTTCAGTTATGTTAGCATGGCGGCCCACAAGAATGGTATACGCAAAATCATTCAGAATGCATCGCGGCGGCAAACGCACGCTTGCCTGGAAGTATCGCTAACCGTATGACCGGGCTAAGGAAGTACAGCCAATAAGCACGTTGCCTGAACGATCGCGCGTTGATGGAAAATAATAACAAGGCGCTGTAATGAACCGACAATCCCGGCTGCTGAATCTCAGTCTGCTGCAAACCCATCCGGCGTTTCGCGCCGTCTTTATCGCCCGTTTTATCTCGATCCTGTCGCTCGGCCTGCTGGGCGTGGCGATTCCGGTCCAAATCCAGATGATGACCCACTCTACCTGGCAGGTGGGGCTCTCGGTCACTTTGACCGGCTGCTCAATGTTTGTTGGCCTGATGGTCGGCGGCGTGCTGGCGGATCGCTATGAGCGGAAACGTTTGATTCTGCTGGCGCGTGGGACCTGCGGCGTGGGGTTTGTCGGTCTGTGCCTCAACGCGCTGCTGCCTGAGCCGTCGCTCATCGCTATCTATCTGCTGGGTATCTGGGATGGTTTTTTTGCTTCGCTGGGCGTGACGGCGCTGCTGGCGGCGACGCCGGCGCTGGTCGGGCGTGAAAACCTGATGCAGGCCGGCGCGATCACCATGCTGACGGTGCGTCTGGGCTCGGTGATTTCGCCGATGATCGGCGGTCTGCTGCTGGCCACCGGCGGGGTGGCCTGGAACTATGGCCTGGCGGCGGCGGGGACGTTTATCACCACCCTGACCCTGCTGCGGTTGCCGCTGCTACCGCCGCCTCCTCAGCCGCGGGAACACCCGCTGAAGTCGCTGCTGGCGGGGCTGAAGTTCCTCTTCAATAGCCCGCTGATTGGCGGGATTGCTCTGCTGGGCGGTCTGCTGACAATGGCGAGCGCGGTTCGGGTGCTTTATCCGGCGCTGGCCGACGGCTGGCAGATGTCGGCCTCGCAGATTGGTTTGCTTTATGCCGCTATTCCGCTGGGGGCAGCGCTTGGGGCGTTGACCAGCGGTCAGCTGGCGCAAACGGCGAAACCGGGCGCTCTGATGCTGATGACGACGGTCGGCTCATTTGTGGCCATTGCGCTGTTCAGCCTGATGCCGGTCTGGGCATTGGGCGCGCTGTGTCTGGCGCTATTTGGCTGGCTGAGCGCGATCAGCTCGCTGTTGCAGTACACCCTGATTCAGACCCAGACGCCGGAAGCGATGCTCGGGCGTATTAACGGTCTGTGGACCGCGCAGAACGTCACTGGCGATGCGATTGGCGCCGCGTTGCTCGGCGGACTGGGGGCGATGATGACGCCGGTCGCGTCGGCAAGCACCAGCGGTTGGGTGCTGGTGATTGTCGGCGTAATACTGATTGGGCTGCTGGGAGAGCTGCGTCGTTTCCAGCGTCCTGAGGCGGTCAGCGAAAGTTAAACGCGCAGGGGCATCCCGGTCAGGCGCAGCGCCTGCCGGGCATGATGGGTTAGCTGAAGAGCGTGGCGAGACGCTGCAGTACCAGCATGGCGCTGTAGTAATCGAGACGGAATGTTTCTGTACCGAGCGGATAGACGCGCTTGTTCTCTACCGCCGGGAGGTGCGCCAGCAGCGGGTTGGCGTAAATCGCATCGGCATCTTTTCCGTCACCGGCAAACAGGAACAGGCTGTTGCCATTGAGGCCTGCGGCTAAATTCTCGCCGCCCAGCTGGATAATGTCATGGCGTTTCCCCTGGCTCTGGCTGGCATGCAGACCGGCGGGTAAGGTCGCCAGTTTAAAGCCCAGCTGTTCAAGCATCTGACCTTGAGCGGATTCCGGCGTCCACAGGTTGGCGCTGTGGGCGGCGGCGGTATAGACCAGCGCGCTGATCGGCTGCGGCGGGAGTTTCATCTGGTGCTTCAGGGTGGCGAGCTGCTTATCAAACTCAGCAATACGCGCCGTCGCCTGCTTTTCGTGGCCGGTGATGTGCCCCAGTTCGGTCAACAGCGCCTGCCAGCTTTTGTCATCGTAATTAATGATAAGCGTCGGCGCGATGGTGGAGAGCTGGTCATACAGCGCGAGAGCGGAGTCGCCGCCGGTAGCGCTGATCAGAATCAGATCCGGCATTTGCGCGGCGACGGCCTCGGCGCTGGGTTCGCCGATGTACAGGCGCGCGAGCTTACGTTCTTTCGCGACGGCGCTCCACTGACGCAGAAATCCCCGATCGTCGGCTACGCGGTTGTTCGGCGTGGTTGCACCGCTGGCGACGACCGGCGCGTCAATCGCCAGTAAGGATCCGGTGAGGGTGACGCTGGTGGAGACGATGCGCAGTGGTTTGCTTTCCAGCGTATGTGCGCCGCGGCTATCGGTCACCTGACGAGGCCAGTCGGCCGCCAGAGCTGAGGTAATTCCTAAAAGCACCAGCCCGCAGGCCAGCAGGGTACGGCGGCATAATGTGGACAAATTCACGAATTCGCATCCTGATTCAGTTGGGATAAATGCGTCTCATTTTCAGCTTTGTCGTGCGTGGATGCAAGCCTAAGTCGCACAACATGCCGTTTGTACGGTTGACATGGCAGGCAATACCTTTTAGGTTAGCCAACCAAAATATAAATGATAATTATTCGTAATATCTTTATCGTTTTTGGAGGATGATATGGAAACGTCACTGGCCGAGGATGTACAGGAACAAAAAATGACCCTGTTGCCGGAAAGCTTCTTCTTTATGTCGCCGTACCGCAGTTTTCGTACCGCGGGCTGTTTTAGCCGTTTTTCCCACTCGGCCGCCGATGGCGCGCTGCTCGATGGGGAGTTTCAGCGGAATATGGCGGGCGCGTTCTCCGACGCGAAGGCTGCCGGGATCCGTAAGCCGGTGATGGTCGGCGCTATCCCGTTTGATACCAACCAGCCTTCCGAGCTGTTTATTCCAGAGAGCTGGGAGAATTTCTCCCGCACCGGTAAACAGCAGTCGGCGCGCTACTTCAGCGCCCAGACGCCAATGGATGTTGTGGATCGTCAGGAGATTCCTCAACAGGATGCCTTTATGGCGATGGTGGAGCGGGCCGCCGAGCTGACCGCGACGCCGGAAGTGGACAAGGTTGTCCTGTCGCGCCTGATCGACATTACCACCCGCGAACGCGTGGACAGCGGCGCGCTGCTCGAGCGCCTGATCGCGCAGAATCCGGCCAGCTTTAACTTCCACGTGCCGCTCTCCGATGGCGGCGTGCTGCTGGGCGCCAGCCCGGAGCTGCTGCTGCGTAAAGAGGGCGATCATTTCAGCTCCCTGCCGCTGGCCGGTTCGGCCCGTCGCCAGCCGGATGACGTACTGGATCGCGAGGCGGGTAACAAGCTGCTGGCTTCCGGAAAAGATCGCCACGAGCACGAACTGGTGACCCAGGCAATGAAGACGGTGCTGACTCCGCGCTGCCGCGAACTGTCGCTGCCGGATTCCCCGCAGCTGGTCACCACGCCGACGCTGTGGCACCTGGCGACGCCGATTGAAGGTACCGCGCTGGCGCAGGAGAACGCGATGTCGCTGGCCTGCCTGCTGCATCCGACCCCGGCGCTGAGCGGTTTCCCGCATCAGGTGGCGAAACGACTGATTGCCGAGCTTGAACCGTTCGATCGCCAGCTGTTCGGCGGCATTGTTGGCTGGTGCGATGACGAAGGTAACGGCGAATGGGTGGTGACGATTCGCTGCGCTCGCCTGCATCAGCGTACGCTGCGTCTGTTTGCCGGCGCGGGAATTGTTCCGGCCTCCTCTCCGCTGGGTGAGTGGCGTGAAACCGGCGTCAAACTGACGACCATGCTGAATGTGTTTGGCTTGAATTAAGAGGCAATGATGATTGCATTTAACCGCTGGCCGGAAAGTTTTGCCGCCCGCTACCGCGAAAAGGGCTACTGGCAGGATTTGCCATTAACCAACCTGATTACCCGTCACGCCGACAGCGACGCCATCGCCATTATCGACGGTGATAAGCAGCACAGCTATCGTCAGTTCAATCAGCAGGTGGATAACCTGGCTTCGTCGCTCCAGCGTCTGGGGCTGAAGCGCGGTGAAACCGCGCTGGTGCAGCTGGGCAACGTCGCCGAATTCTACATCACCCTGTTTGCGCTGTTGCGTATCGGAGTGGCGCCGGTGAATGCGTTATTCAGCCATCAGCGCAGCGAGCTGAATGCCTACGCGACGCAAATTGAGCCCGCGCTGCTGATTGCCGATCGTGAGCATGCGCTGTTTGCCGATGATCATTTCCTGAATGGCTTTGTTGAGCAGCATGCGTCAGTACGGGTTGTGCTGCTGCGCAACGATTGCGGTGAATACGATCTGGCGGCGGCGATCGCGCGGCCGGCGGAGAACTTTATCGCTAATCCGACGCCTGCCGATGAAGTGGCCTTTTTCCAGCTCTCCGGCGGCAGTACCGGTACGCCGAAGCTGATACCTCGCACCCATAACGACTACGACTACAGCATCCGTCGCAGTAACGAAATTTGCGGCATCAGCGCGGAAACCCGCTACCTCAACGCGCTGCCCGCCGCCCATAACTACGCGATGAGCTCGCCGGGTTCCCTCGGCGTGTTTCTGGCCGGTGGTCGGGTGATTCTGGCCGCCGATCCGAGCGCCACGCTCTGCTTCCCGCTGATTGAACAACATCAGATTAACGTCGCTTCGCTGGTACCGCCGGCGGTCAGCCTGTGGCTACAGGCGATCCGCGAGGGGGCCGGGAACGCGCAGCTGCGTTCGCTGAGGCTGCTGCAGGTTGGCGGCGCGCGTCTGTCGGCAACGCTGGCGGCGCGGATTCCGGCGGAGATTGGCTGCCAGCTTCAGCAGGTCTTCGGCATGGCGGAAGGGCTGGTGAACTACACCCGCCTCAACGACAGCCCGGAACGCATCATCAATACCCAGGGCTGCCCGATGTGTCCGGACGATGAGGTCTGGGTGGCGGATGCCGACGGCAACCCGCTACCCCGTGGTGAGGTGGGGCGTCTGATGACCCGGGGTCCATACACCTTCCGCGGCTACTACAAAAGTCCGCAGCATAACGCCGAAGCGTTTGATGCCGACGGTTTTTACTGCTCCGGCGATCTTATTTCGATCGACGAGGACGGCTATATCACCGTGCAGGGGCGTGAAAAAGATCAGATCAACCGCGGCGGCGAGAAGATCGCGGCGGAGGAAGTTGAAAACCTGCTGCTGCGCCATCCGGCGGTGATCCATGCCGCGCTGGTCAGCATGGAAGATAGCCTGCTGGGCGAGAAAAGCTGCGCGTATCTGGTGGTGAAAGAGCCGCTGCGCGCGGTAGCGGTACGTCGCTTCCTGCGCGAACAGGGCGTCGCAGAATTTAAACTGCCGGACCGTGTGGAGTGCCTGGATGCACTGCCGCTGACGCCGGTGGGCAAAGTCGATAAAAAACAACTACGCCAGTGGCTGGCTTCACGCGAGCCGGGCTGAAGGAGAAAAGAGAATGGCCATCCCTGAATTACAGGCTTACACGCTGCCGGAAGCCAGCGACATCCCGGCGAACAAAGTGAACTGGGCTTTTGAGCCATCCCGCGCCGCGCTGCTGATCCACGATATGCAGGAATATTTCCTCAACTTCTGGGGTGAAGACAGCGCCATGATGGCGAAAGTCGTTGCCAATATTGCCGCGCTGCGTGATTTCTGCAAACAGCATAATATTCCGGTGTTTTACACCGCGCAGCCGAAAGAGCAAAGCGATGAAGATCGCGCCCTGCTGAATGATATGTGGGGACCGGGCCTGACCCGTTCGCCGGAGCAGCAGCGGGTGATTGCCGCGCTGGCGCCGGATGAACACGACACCGTCCTGGTGAAGTGGCGCTACAGCGCGTTTCACCGCTCGCCGCTGGAAGAGATGCTCAAAGAGAGCGGCCGCGATCAGCTGATTATCACCGGCGTCTATGCCCATATCGGCTGTATGACCACCGCGACCGACGCCTTTATGCGCGACATTAAACCATTCTTCGTCGCCGATGCGCTGGCTGACTTTAGCCGCGAAGAGCATCTGATGTCGCTGAAATATGTTGCCGGTCGTTGTGGCCGCGTCGTGATGACCGAAGAGCTGCTGCCGCTGCCGGCATCAAAAACGGCGCTGCGTGCGCTGGTACTGCCGCTGCTCGATGAATCCGACGAGCCCATGGATGACGAAAACCTGATCGACTATGGTCTGGACTCCGTACGCATGATGGCGCTGGCCGCCCGCTGGCGCAAAGTGCACGGCGATATTGATTTCGTGATGCTGGCGAAAAACCCGACCATTGACGCCTGGTGGGCGCTGCTCTCCCGTGAGGTGAAATAATGGCCGCGCTGGATTTTCAGGGGCAAACCGTTTGGGTCACCGGCGCCGGTAAGGGGATTGGCTACGCAACGGCGCTGGCGTTTGTTGAGGCCGGCGCTCGGGTGAGCGGTTTCGATCTCGCTTTCGAGGGGGATGACTATCCGTTTGCCACCCACACGCTGGATGTTGCCAATGCGCAGCAGGTGGCCGAGGTATGCGGGCATCTGCTGAAAGGCATCGATCGGCTGGATGTGCTGGTTAACGCCGCGGGGATTCTGCGCATGGGCGCGACCGATGAGCTGAGTCTGGACGCATGGCAGCAGACTTTCGCCGTCAACGTCGGCGGGGCGTTTAACCTGTTCCAGCAGACGATGGGCCAGTTCCGTCGCCAGCAGGGCGGGGCAATCGTCACCGTCGCCTCCGATGCCGCGCATACGCCGCGCATCGGCATGAGCGCCTACGGCGCCTCAAAGGCGGCGCTGAAAAGTCTGGCGCTGACCGTGGGCCTGGAGCTGGCGGGCAGCGGCGTACGCTGCAACCTGGTCTCTCCGGGCTCCACCGACACCGATATGCAGCGCACGCTGTGGGTAAGTGAGGATGCCGAGCAGCGCCGTATCCGCGGTTTCGGCGAGCAGTTTAAGCTCGGGATCCCGCTGGGTAAAATTGCGCGTCCGCAGGAGATTGCCAGCACGATTCTGTTCCTCGCTTCCGATCACGCCAGCCATATCACGCTGCAGGATATCGTGGTGGACGGCGGCTCGACGCTGGGGGCATAAATGGCCTGGAAACGTCAGCTGACGCTGGAGGCGCTTAATGCCACCAGCGACAATACGATGGTCGCTCACCTGGGGATTGTCTACACCCGGCTGGAAGAGGGGCTGCTGGAGGCGAGTATGCCGGTTGATGCGCGTACGCATCAACCGTTTGGCCTGCTGCACGGCGGCGCCTCCGCGGCGCTGGCGGAGACGCTGGGGTCGATGGCCGGCTGGCTGATGACCGAAGAGGGCCAGTGCGTGGTGGGGACCGAGCTGAATGCAACCCACCATCGGGCGGTCTCGAGCGGTCGTGTGCGCGGCGAGTGTCGCCCTCTGCACCTGGGACGTCAGAACCAGAGCTGGGAGATTGCGGTGTTCGACGAGCGGGGCCGTCGCTGCTGCACCTGCCGCCTCGGCACCGCGGTACTGGGCTGAGGAGGTCTGCTCCCGGCGCGCGGGGTGAACTCTTAAGCCGGGCGACGGGCCCACAACCGCCGGTGATTTTGTCGCCCGGACAAAGCGCAATGTGCCATCTCCGGAAATGTCCTTGGTGTTGCCATACTCTGCGGCTGACTTACGGCCCGGGCTAACCTCTCTGTTTTCCCGGCTGGCGCTACGCTTAGTCGGGCGACGGACCGGTGCGCTAAGGTTGCCTGGTTCAGGCGTTTACGCCGCGAGCCGGGGTGTCGTCTGACGACGTATCATGTAGCGCTTTCTTGCTGGCGATACATTCCATTTTCCCCCCAGAAGTGATCTCGCTAGCAATGTGAGATAAATCCCTGTCTTTGTACGACATCTGTACGGTTTCAATGTTGTTAAACCCGGCGTTGTGTTCTAGAAACAAAATGTAACATCCTGATTACCTTACCGGTGGAACGCAACGATGAATCATTCAGGGAAATACCTCATCTGGACATTGCTCTCGGTTGTCGGAGCCTTTGCCCTCGGCTATATCGCCTTAAACCGAGGTGAACAGATTAATGCGTTATGGATTGTCGTCGCGGCAGTCTGCATTTATCTGATCGCCTATCGTTTCTACGGTCTCTACATCGCCAAAAATGTGCTGGCGGTTGACCCGACGCGCATGACCCCCGCCGTTCGGCATAACGACGGCCTTGATTATGTCCCGACCGATAAAAAAGTGCTGTTCGGTCATCATTTTGCGGCGATTGCCGGTGCGGGGCCGCTGGTAGGACCGGTGCTGGCGGCGCAAATGGGCTATCTGCCGGGGATGATCTGGATCCTCGCCGGGGTAGTGCTGGCCGGCGCGGTGCAGGACTTTATGGTGCTGTTTGTGTCTACGCGCCGCGACGGACGTTCTCTCGGCGAGCTGGTGAAAGAAGAGATGGGGCCAACCGCCGGAGTGCTGGCGCTGGTGGCCTGCTTTATGATTATGGTGATTATCCTCGCCGTACTGGCGATGATCGTGGTGAAAGCGTTGACCCACAGCCCGTGGGGCACCTATACCGTGGCCTTCACTATTCCGCTGGCGATCTTTATGGGGATCTACATTCGCTACCTGCGTCCGGGACGCATCGGCGAAGTGTCGGTGATTGGTCTGGTGATGCTGGTATTCGCGATTGTCTCCGGCGGATGGGTGGCGGAAAGCCCGACCTGGGCGCCGTGGTTTGATTATACCGGCGTACAGCTGACCTGGATTCTGGTGGGCTATGGTTTTATTGCCGCCGTTCTTCCGGTGTGGCTGCTGCTGGCGCCGCGTGATTACCTGTCGACCTTTCTGAAAATCGGCACCATCGTCGGGCTGGCGATTGGGATTCTGATTATGCGTCCGACGCTGACCATGCCGGCGCTGACCAAATTTATTGACGGCACCGGCCCGGTCTGGTCTGGCAGCATGTTCCCGTTCCTGTTTATCACCATCGCCTGCGGCGCGGTCTCCGGCTTCCATGCGCTGATTTCATCCGGAACCACGCCTAAGATGCTGGCGAATGAGGGCCAGGCCTGCTTTATCGGCTACGGCGGTATGTTGATGGAGTCCTTTGTCGCCATCATGGCGCTGGTGGCGGCCTGTGTTATCGATCCGGGCGTCTACTTTGCGATGAACAGCCCGATGGCGGTACTGGCGCCGGCTGGCACCACCGATGTGGTAGCCTCTGCCGCACAGGTGGTCAGCAGCTGGGGCTTTAGCATTACGCCGGACACGCTGCGCCAGATAGCCAGCGAAGTGGGCGAGCAGTCGATCATCTCGCGGGCCGGCGGCGCACCGACGCTGGCGGTGGGGATGGCCTACATCCTGCACGGCTCGCTGGGCGGTCTGATGGATGTTGCCTTCTGGTACCACTTCGCCATTCTGTTTGAAGCACTGTTCATCCTGACGGCAGTGGATGCGGGCACCCGCGCAGCGCGCTTTATGCTGCAGGATTTACTGGGCGTGCTCAGCCCGGGCCTGAAGAAAACCAACTCGCTGCCGGCCAACCTGCTGGCGACCGGGCTTTGCGTGCTGGCGTGGGGATACTTCCTGCATCAAGGGGTTGTTGACCCGCTCGGCGGCATCAATACGCTGTGGCCGCTGTTTGGTATCGCTAACCAGATGCTGGCGGGGATGGCATTGATGCTGTGTGCGGTGGTACTGTTTAAAATGAAGCGCGAACGCTATGCCTGGGTTGCGCTGCTGCCGACGTCCTGGCTGTTGATTTGCACCCTGACCGCCGGCTGGCAAAAGTCGTTCAGTCCGGACACCAAAGTCGGCTTCCTGGCGATTGCCAATAAGTTCCAGGCGATGATCGACAGCGGCACGATTCCGCCTCAGTACACCGAATCTCAGCTGGCGCAGCTGGTCTTTAACAACCGTCTGGATGCGGGATTAACCATCTTCTTTATGGTGGTTGTGGTGGTGCTGGCGTTCTTCTCCATCAAAACCGCGCTGGCGGCGTTGAAAGAGGATAAACCGACGGCGAAAGAGACGCCTTATGAGGCGTTACCTGCCGCTGCAGAGCCGATGGCGGCGCAGGCGAAGCGCGCACATTAAACCCTACCCCCTTTCCACGTGCGGAAAGGGGGACCATGAGAGAGCACTATGTTTGATACCCTTTCGAAAGCCGGGAAGTATCTGGGTCAGGCGGCGAAAATGATGATTGGCGTGCCCGATTACGATAATTATGTCGAGCATATTCGCCTGACGCATCCTGAGCAAACGCCGATGACCTATGAAGAGTTCTTTCGCGAGCGACAGGATGCACGCTACGGCGGAAAAGGGGGGGCGAAGTGCTGCTAAGAGCCTATTCCATTAGGCTATTTTATTTGCCATTTTGACCCAGGGCAGTGCTCACCATCCTCACCTACTGCGTGTACGCTCCGGTGGTTCCGCGCTGTCCGCGGCCAGACTGGCGGCAACACGCCTACGGGGATAGGCTTTTAGTCGCCTTCCCAGGCGTCAGGCATTAAGTCCCCCATCAACATCCAGACCGGTGCCGGAGATTTGTCCGGCCGCCGGGCTGGCCAGAAAGGTCACCGCGGCGGCGACGTCATCCGGCTGACCGTAATGTCCGACGGCAATAAGCTGACGCTGCGAGTCGGCCTGCTCCCCGTTCGCCGGGTTCATATCGCTGTCGGTAGGGCCCGGATGCACCAGGTTTACGGTAATGCCGCGCGGCCCGAGATCGCGGGCGAGGCCGCGGGTCAGCGAGTTGAGCGCAGATTTGGTCATGGCGTAGACCGCGATGCCCGGTGAGGCGACGCGGTTGGCGAGGCAACTGCCGATATTGATAATGCGCCCTCCAGCGGGCAGATGCGGCAGCGCTGCCTGGATGGCGATCACCACGCCACGGATATTGACGTTGATCAGCGCATCGATATCTTCCAGCGACAGCGACTCCAGCGGGCCGCCGCGGGCGATCCCGGCGTTATTGACCAGAATATCCAGCCCGCCGAGGGTCTCTACCGTGCGTGTGACGGCCTGCTGAATCGCCTGGGCGTTTGCGCTGTCGGCCTGAATCGCCGCGCCGCGGCGGCCGAGAGCCACAATCTCGTCGACCACCGCCTGCGCTTTATCGGCGGATTTTTCATAAGTGATAACCACATCGGCGCCCGCCTGCGCCAGCGACAGCGCAATGGCGCGGCCAATTCCGCGACTGGCGCCGGTAACCAACGCTTTTTTACCCGTTAACTCGATCTGCATGATGACCTCGTACTGTGAGTGGGAGATGCATCATTAGGTATAGAGCGAGATTGCTGTCCGTCAATGCACCTGCCTGCGGAAGTTTTCCACTTTCTCAAAAGCGGCGGCCAGGCTTTGCGGCGTCAGTTCCACCGGCAGGAAGTGGATCGACTCCACCGGACGCAGGGTATGGGCAATGACCCGCTCCAGTTCGTCCCGATTGTGGATATCCACGTCGAGTTCCGCCAGGGTCGTGGGCAGGTTGAAACGCTGCCAGGCGTTAATCAACTGGGCCAGCACGTCGTCCTGACCCAGCAGGGCGCTTTGCACCAGAATGCCGTAGGCAACCTTGGTGCCATGAAGGAATTTATCAGTCTGCGGCAGGATCGTCAGGCCGTTATGCACCGCATGGGCGGCGGCGACGCGGGTATAGCGCTCGCCTAAGCCGCCGACCATCCCGCCGCCGGCGATAATGGCATCCGTCACGTCGCGGAACGCCTGCGACAGTTCGCCGCGCTGCTGATCCGCCAACGCGGTTTCGCTGCTTTGCAGCAGAACGTCGCGAATGGCCAGCGCGCCGTTAATCCCCAGGCGCACGGTCAGCGGCAGCGTTTCCGGCTGCGGCGCCAGTACCACCGCTTCATACCATTTCGCCAGCGTATCGCCGATTCCCGCCAGCAGATATTCCGCCGGAGCGTTGAGGATGATTTGCGGTTCCACCAGCACGAGGAAGTTGGCGTCATCAAAAATTTCAAAATGCAGCGCCTGGCCGGCGTCGTTGTACCACACCGATAGCGGGGTCCACGCGGCGCAGGTGGCGGCGATGGTCGGGATGGCCACCACCGGCAGACCCAGCCGCCGGGCCACGGCCTTGGCGGTATCCAGCAGCGCGCCGCCGCCGACGCCAATCACCACGGCCCGGTCATCCCCGGCTTCCGCGACCAGCTGCGCGACGTCGCTTTCGCTGCAGTGCCCGCTAAACAGCACTTTTTTGGCGCCGACGGCGTGAAACGCCTCCGGCAGGAAGGGCTGCGCACCGGCGATGGCGCGCTCGCCGTAGATCCAGATGGCGCGGGCAAGCTGCTCGTCGCTGTAAAAATCGTGCAGGTGGGCAAGGCTGCCGTTATGGGAAAAATAGTTAGCCGGGCCGGGTACCACGCGGATATCGCTGTTGCTCATGAACGCTGTCCTTATTTCGTTTCGCTAACCTGATGTTATGTCTGGACATCCGGATGGCTAATATTATTTCGTTTTATCTTATGCCTTTTACGCAGTTGTCAGTCAAGGTCGGCTGTGAAAAATTCGTTAAATCAGAATATTAATCGTAAAGGTCCCGGCGGATGACAGTGAATCGTCTTGAGATGAACAACATTAATCTGGCCTTTTCCGGTTTCAGGGCGCTGAGCAATGTGGCGTTCACCCTGCGGGGAGGGTCGGTACACGCGCTGACCGGTGCTAACGGGGCGGGGAAATCGACGCTGATGGCGGTGCTGTGCGGAACGCACGCCCATTATGAGGGCGAGATCGTCATCAATAATCAGCCGGTGAGCGTTCGCTCGCCGCGGGATGCGAAACTGCTGGGCATTCATCTGGTGCAGCAGGAGGTCGATGTGGCGCTGGTGCCCGGCCTGTCCATTGCGGAAAACATTATGCTGGATCGTCTGGCGGAGCCGGGGCTGGGCTTCAGCTGGCGCGCAGTGCGTGAGCAGGCGCGCGAGGCTCTGGCCCAGCTGGATATTACGCTCGATGTGCGTCGCCCCATCGACAGCTGTACCCTGGCCGAGAAGCAGCAAATTCTGCTGGCCCGCGCGCTGTCGCACCATTGCCGGTTTTTAATTCTGGATGAACCCACCGCGCCGTTGGATCAACATGAAAGTGAGCGCCTGTTTACAGTGGTACGCCGTCTGCAGCAGCAGGGGATCGGCGTGGTGTTCATCTCCCACCGTATTCATGAGCTGAAGGCTATCTGCGACACCCTGACGGTATTGCGCGACGGAAAGCTGATTGAAAGCAGCCCAATGCACGATCTGAGCGGCGAGCAGATCGTCGAGAAGATGCTCGGCCACGAGCTGAGCGATATCTTCCCGCCGAAACGCCCGCCCCACGGCGAAGAGGTTCTGTTACAGGTTGACGGTCTGCATGACGAGGGGCTGTTGCAGGATATTTCGCTGCGGCTGCGCAAAGGCGAAATTCTCGGTATCGCCGGTCTGGCCGGCGCGGGAAAAACCGAACTGTGCAAAGCGCTGTTTGGCGCCAGCAAAAGCCGCCTGACGCGCGGGGAGTTGAACAGCCAGCCGTGGCGGCCCCGCGACCCGGCAGATTCTGTGCTGCGCGGGCTGGCGCTGGTACCGGAAGAGCGACGCAAAGAGGGCATTTTTATCGAAGAACCGATCGGCATGAACCTGGCGGTCAGCGCCGATAACAGCTTTTCGCGCTGGAGCCTGTTCGGCCATCGCCAGGCGTGGCGCTGGGCGGAAGAGGTGATCGCCCGGATCGGGATTCGTACCACCGGTCCGGCTCAGACCCTGCGCCGGCTTTCCGGCGGCAATCAGCAGAAAGTGGCGATCGGCAAATGGCTGCGCGGTAACGCCAACGTCTTGATATTCGACGAGCCGACCAAGGGTGTCGATGTGAAAGCAAAAACCGACCTGTTCACCCTGATCGACGGGCTGGCGCGCGACGGGAAGGGGATTATCTATGCCTCGGGCGAATTCTCTGAACTGGTGGGATTGTGCGACCGCATTTGCGTGTTGTGGGATGGCCGTATCGTCGCAGAAATTCCGGGCGCTGAGGCCCGGGAAGAGACACTACTTTATTACTCCACCGGAGGAGCAGCAGCGTGAGCAAGGCCCTGACAGTTAACGCGACGGCATCGGGTCGTCAGCGATTTTTTGATTTTCTTTATAAATGGGGCATGTTGCTGACCGTAGTGGCGCTGATTGCCGTTTTTGGCCTCGCCTCGGACAACTTCCTCGACCCGTTCAACATCATCAACATTTTGCGCTCCATCGCCATCGTGACGGTGATTGCGATCGGCGTCTCTGTGTCGTTAACCATTGGCGGCTTTGACCTGTCGGTGGGGTCAACGGCTTCGCTGGCAAACGCGCTGGTGATTTCGCTGTTTGTCTGGCACGGCTTCGGCACCACCGAGGCGATCCTTATCACCCTGGCGCTCTGTACGCTGGTGGGGCTGTTCAACGCTTTTTTAATTGTCGTCCTGCGCATTCCCGACATGCTGGCTACCCTCGCCAGCCTGTTTGTGATTCAGGGCGTGGCAATGACCTACAGCTACGGCGGCTCGATTACCGAGAACATGGTATTGCCGAGTGGCGACATGGCGGAAGGGGTGATTCCGGCCGCCTTCGGTGCGCTGGGACAGGTGCCTACGATTGTGATCGTGATGCTGGTGGTGACCGTGGTGGCTCAGCTGGCGCTCTCGTTCACCACGCACGGGCGGAGAATGTACGCCATCGGCGGAAACCCAGAGGCCGCACGGCTCTCCGGGCTGCGCATCACCCGTTATAAAGTGGCGGCCTATGTTATCGCCTCGCTGCTGGCCGGGCTGGGCGGCATTTTACTGGCCTCGCGCATCGGTTCCTCGCAGGTTAATGCCGGCAGCGGCTACCTGATGGATGCGGTGGCGGCGGCGTGGATAGGCTTTTCACTGGCGGGTTCAGGTAAACCGAACGCGCTGGGCACGCTAGTGGGGGCGGTGATTCTTGGCGTGCTCTCCAACGGCCTGGTGATGCTGTCGGTGCCGTACTACGCCATGGACATTATTAAAGGGCTGGTGCTGGCTGGCGCGCTCGCACTGACCTACTTTCAGCGCCGCACATAAAATTTTACAGGGTAAACACCATGAAAAAGATAACGCTTTCACTCATCGCATTGGGGTTGTTCAACTCTGCGGCGGCCTTTGCTGAAACTCCGACGCCGATTCCGGCAGCGATTGCCGAACATAGCGGCCCGATTCGTATCGCGGTGATCCGTAATCTTGGTTCCGACGATAACACCACCCAGTTTGTCTCCGGGGCCATCCAGGAGGGTAAAAAGCTCGGTTTCAAAATCAGTACCTTCCTGAGCAACGGCGATGACGCCAAATTCCAGGACTTCGTTAACCAGGCGATTAGCCAGAAATACGACGGCATTATTCTCTCCCAGGGACGCGATCCGTACTCGACCGCGCTGGTGAAAAAAGCGGTGGACGCCGGGATTAAAGTTGCCGTGTTCGATACTGCGGTTAACGGCGAGATCCCGGGTGTCACCGTCACCCAGCAGGATGATGCTTCGCTGACCGAGCTCTCCTTTGGCCAACTGGTGAAAGATTTCAACGGTAAAGCCAACATCGTCAAACTGTGGGTCGCCGGCTTCCCGCCGATGGAACGCCGCCAGGCCGCTTACCAGACGCTGCTTAAGCAAAACCCGGGGATTAAAGAGCTGGAGTCGATTGGCGCCGTCTCTTCCGACGTGCAGGGCGATACCGCCAATAAAGTTGGGGCGATTCTGGCGAAATATCCGAAAGGCAAGATCGATGCGATTTGGGGAACCTGGGATGCGTTCAGCCAGGGGGCTTATAAAGCGCTAAAGGAGAACGGCCGCAGCGAAATCAAACTCTACAGCATTGATATTTCTAACCAGGATTTGCAGCTGATGCGTGAATCCGGCAGCCCGTGGAAAGTGAGCGTGGCGGTGGATCCGAAGCTTATCGGCGCCACTAACGTGCGCCTGATCGCCAATAAGATTGCCGGGGAGCCGACTCCTGCAACCTATGACTTCAAAGCGGCGGCTATTCCGCAGGCGCTGCTGGCGGCGCAGCCGGGGGCGGTGAACGTTGCCTCGCTGGGTAAAATCATTCCGGGCTGGGGCCAGACGGAAGACTTTATCGCCCCGTGGTTTGCCACGCTGGAAGCAAAAAACAAGTAACGCCCGTTGGCGCTGCGCTTACCGGGTCTGCGGTTTCGTCGGCCCGATAAGGCGCTGCCGCTATCCGGCAAAAGGAGCTCAAGGTGACTGAGACTGAATTACCGCGCCCCGACTACAGCCGCAATATGCGGCTGATTGGGCATAGCGATCAGGGAGGACGCCCGGACGGCGTCCAGCTCATGGTGCACCGTGGCTTTGCGTATATCGGTCATATGGTATCGCAGGGCTTTTCGGTGGTCGACGTGCGCGATCCGGCGCGTCCGAAAGCGGTAAACTACATCGCCGCGCCGCCGGGGACCTGGAACGTGCATTTGCAGGCGCATGATGATCTGCTGCTGGTCATCAATGCCCGCGATCTGTTTGCCGACGCTCGCTTTGCCGACGAGAAAGTTTACTACACCCGTTCGGTGGGCGAGACGGTCAGCGATGTGCAGGATAAGGGCTGGAGCGCCGGGCTGCGGGTGTTCGATATTTCGCATCCGGAGCATCCGCGCGAGATAGGTTTTTTGTCGCTCAGCGGTATCGGCATTCATCGAATCTGGTACGTTGGCGGTCGTTGGGCCTACGTTTCTGCGCTGATCGACGGTTTTAGCGATTATATCTTCCTGACCATCGATCTGGCGGATCCGCGCAAACCGGAAGTGGCCGGACGCTGGTGGTTGCCTGGGATGAACCTGGCGGCAGGGGAGACGGCGGACTGGCCACAGGGCAAGCGCTACGCGTTGCATCACGCCATTATCGCCGGGGATACCGCCTACGGTAGCTGGCGCGACGGTGGTCTGACGCTGCTCGACGTGAAGGACAGAACACAGCCGACGCTGATTAGCCATCGCAACTGGAGCCCGCCGTTTGGCGGCGGAACCCATACGGCGCTGCCGCTGCCGGACAGGGATCTGCTGGTGGTGCTGGATGAAGCGGTGCTTGATAACCAGCAGGATGGGGAGAAGCTGATCTGGCTGTTTGATATCCGCGAACCGACAAACCCGGTGAGTATCGCCACGTTCCCGCCGCCGGATGAAGCCGACTACGTGGCAAAAGGGGCGCACTTTGGTCCGCATAATCTGCATGAGAATCGCCCCGGTAGTTTCATTAGCTCAACGCTGATTTTTGCCACTTACCAGAATGCGGGCGTTCGCGCTTACGATATCTCCAACCCTTATCGTCCGGTGGAGACCGGGGCGCTGGTACCGGCCGCACCGGCGAAAATGATGGATACCCGTCCGGGTCGCCCGCAGGTCATTCAGTCCTGCGATGTGTTTGTTGATGCGCAGGGAATTATCTACAGCACGGATTACAACGGCGGGTTGTCGGTGATTGAGTATCTCGGGTAGTTTTTTGCCGGGTGGCGCTGCGCTTACCCGGCCTACAAAACCCCGGACGAGATGCCGGATAAGGCGTCAGGCGCGTAGGCTGGAGAAGGCGTCAGGACCCTATGCCGGGAAGATGTCAAAGAGCCGTAGGCCGGGTAAGGCGTCAGCCGCCACCCGGCATACAGACTGCGCTTAGCTGTACTGGCGCACCCGTGCCACCAGCTCTTCGACGCTGTCGATACGGTCGGCAATCACAATCAGCGCTTTACCCAGGGTGATTGCGTGGCGCAGGCACTCGTGGCGCATGGCCTCATCCTGAATCGTCTCTATATCGGCGACGTGGGACAGGCCGACGCTGCGGCGAATCAGCTCGGTGCCGCAGAAGCCAATCGCGTCGTTCCATACTTTTTTCAGGAACGCGGAGGCATAGCCGGGCCAGGCCAGCGCCGCATCGCGCGTTTTCTCCGCTGCCAGAGAGTGGAAGCGTTCGGCAAAAGTATTCCACAGCGTCTGAATATCGTGTAGACGCTGTTCGCGAGCCGCGGCGGCATCGCGAATGCCCAGATGCCCTGGCAGGCCGCAGTAGTTCAGCAGCAGGTTGCCGATGGCGGTACCGATATCAAAACCTATCGGGCCGAAATAGCCGAACTCCGCATCGATGGCTTTAAAACTGTCCTCGGCAACAAAAATGGAGCCGCTGTGAATATCGCCGTGTAGCAATGCTTCGGTATGCGAGAAGAAGCGATGTTTCAGCGACGCGACTGCCAGCCTGAGCGACGCGTCGTCACGCAGGGCGGCCACTTCAGCTTCCAGTTCGGCCGGGTAGTTATTGCGTTCGTGAACCTGGTACGGGTCGTTGAAAAACAGGTCTTCGGTGATTTCGCACATCTCCGGATTGATAAACCGGGCGACCTGAGCCTTTTTCTCATGCGGATGGAGGTAGAAATCACTGGTATGAAACAGCGCCTGGGCCAGATATTCCCCCAGCTGGCTGGCGGCCTGCGGATAGTAAACATTGTTAATCAGCTCGCCGCGCCAGATACGATGATCGGAGAGATCTTCCATCACCATCACCGCCAGTTCGGGGTCGAAGTGGTGGATTTTCACCGTGTGCTGCGGGGCGTGCTGGTAGTGTGCCACCAGGGTTTGCGCCTCGAGACGAGCGCGGTCGAGGGTCAGCGGCCAGGATTCACCGACGCAGCGAACGTAGGGTAGGGCCTGCTTCACGACAACGCGGCTCACGCCGTGGGTATCATAAATCTTAAAGACCAGGTTGAGGTTACCGTCCCCCACTTCCTGCGCGGACACCAGCTCCGACGGGTCATCGATGCCGCCAAATTGTTGTGCGTATGCCACGGCATCGCCGGGGGTGAAGGTATGGTATTGCGACATTGCCTCGATCCTCAAAAGTTCTGATTAAGCCGTTCAGACGTCTATACTTCTGGATTTCATCCTGACACAATGTGATACAACAACGCAACAGGGATTTAACGATATGCAGACACTACAGACCACCAGCCTGCGGGTAAGCGAAAATCAGCTTTTTATTCTTGATCAGCAGGCATTGCCGCAGGAAAAACGCTGGCTGGCGGCGGATAACGTTTCGTTGCTGGTGGACCATATTCACGCCCTGCGGGTACGCGGGGCGCCGCTAATCGGCCTGTCGGCCAGCCTGCTGCTGGCGCTTCTGGCCCGGCGCGGCCTCAGCCGGGATGAACTGGCCCAGGCACTGGAAACGCTGCGGGCCGCGCGCCCGACGGCGGTAAACCTGATGAATAATCTCGATCGCATGAAGCTGGCGCTGGCGGAAGAGAATCATGCCCAGGCACTGGAAGAGGAAGCGCTGCGCCTGATCGCAGAAGATAAACAGCTATGCGCCAGCATCGCCGAGGCGGGCAGCGCACTGGTGACGCCGGGCAGCCGCCTGCTGACGCATTGTAATACCGGCGGCCTGGCAACGGCGGGCGTAGGGACGGCGCTGGGGGTGATTGCGCTGGCCCATCAGCGCGGGCTGGTGGAAAATGTCTGGGTCGACGAGACGCGACCGCTGCTGCAGGGCGGTCGGCTGACCGCCTGGGAGCTGGGTGAACTGGGGGTGCCTTACCGGCTGATTACCGATTCGATGGCCGCCAGCCTGATGGCCAAAGGAGAGGTTGACGCCGTATGGGTCGGGGCTGACCGGATCGCCGCTAACGGCGATGTGGCGAATAAGATCGGCACCTATTCCCTGGCGGTACTGGCGAAGTATCACGGTATCCCGTTCTACGTGGCGGCACCGCAAACCACCCTCGATCGCCACTGTCCGAACGGCGAGGCGATTCCGATTGAGCAGCGGGCGCCAGCGGAAGTGACCGGCGTCGCCGGCAGCTTTGGCGCGGTGCAGTGGGCGCCGAAAGATGCCGCCGTTTACAATCCGGCATTTGACGTCACCCCCGCGGCATTAATTAGCGGCTGGGTGCTGGATAGCGGCGTGGTCACCCCGGAACAGGTGGCGGCCGGGGCGTTTGCAGCGGAAAAAGCCTGAGTTAAAGCGCAGTGATTCCCATCGCTTCCTGTCAGGCTATATGAGTAACGCGCCTCTTTAAAATACCCGGCGGCGGCTGACGCCTTACCGGGCTTACGGGGCGGGATCAGATCGGCTTTTGTCGGTCAGGAAAGGCGTCAGCCGCCGCCTGACAAGCGTGCGGGCACGATCGCCCAATCACGGCAGAACCATATCGACCGCCGGAGCCGCGTGCGGATCGATATGCCGGCCGAGCGTTGTCAGCGCCGCCTGGTAAGGGCACAGGGTTCCGACTTCGGTCGTCTGGCAGTCCGCTTGACGCCACTCCTGGCGCAGCAGTGGATGCTGGCTGTCCGGGATTTGCAGACGACGTAAATCGTCCAGACTTTGCGCCTGGAAGTAGACGCGCAGATAGCGTTTACCGCTATGGGTATCGCGCCAGCGTTCCAGGACCAGGCTGCTGCCCGGCGGGATATTGCCCCGGCTGTACCCCGGCAACTGCCAGCTAAAATCCATTAACGTACGCACCATGGCGATATTGGTGTCGTGCGCCACCAGCAGCAGCCAGCGCACGTCCGGCGTGGCGCCTTCTTTGACCCCCTCCAGCATGGCGTTGAGCAGAATCGAACCGCGTTTTTGCGCGGTATAAAACACATCGTTGCTCAGATCGTAGTTCTCCGTCAGCAGCGGCAGCAGGGCGGTGATCTGGCTGGAGCGGGTGATGTTACCCCACGCCAGTTGGCTGAGAGGCAGATTTTCGCTCCAGCCCAGGCGTAGCGTCTCAACCATATTGGCCATCACGCTCAGTCCACTAATCGACGTTTTGCCGCTTTTGCTCTGCTCGACCTGCCACGGCTGGTCGAACGCCGGACAAGGTTTGTCCGGCACGCAGACCGCATTTTTCAGCAGCTGAATCACCGGAGCCAGCGCCTGCCGACGCTGTGCCAGATCGCCGGCTTTTTCTTTCACTGCCGCCAGTTGGCGGGCGGGATCGGTTTGCGTGGCGGCAAACTTATCGGTCTGAAACAGCGGATCGGCGTCGCCGCTGACGTAATGAATGGCTACGCCGCAGCCGGGAAAGGCGCCGTCCACCAGCGCCTGGGCGGTGGCCCGCGTGCGCTGCAGGGGGCTGGCGCGAACGTAAATTTCGCCGTTCGCCGGGCAGCCCGCCGTCAGCAGGCCCAGCTGGCGAAAGCGCACGCCCTCTTCGCGCCCTTTATTGACCACCGCGGCATAGCCATGGCCGGTCAGCTCGCCGTCGCGGGTGGTCCACTGGGGCCACGAACGCTGGGTCGCGGCATCGATGGCTTCCCGGTTGCCCGGCGTCGGCGGGCGAATGCCGTGGCGGCTGAGTTCAACCACTTTTTCCAGCTCAAACTGCGCGGCGGCATGCCCCGGTGCGACCAGCAGCGGCAGGGCGCAGGCAAACAACAAGCGTAGTAAAACCTGATGTCGTACAGGCATCATAAAATATTCCTTATAGATTAAATGGTTACGACGAGAATGAGGTCTGGCGTTCTATCGCGTGTCGTCTGGCGACAATCGCAGCGGTGGTAAAACAGAATAGCGCGGACATCAGGCCGGCGCCTACCCAAAACAGCGACAGCGTACTGAAGTCGTACAGCGTTTTGCCATTTTCGATAATCGATGTTTTATCGATGATGATGCCGGTGAGAAACTCGCCGAGTCCCGCACCCGCGTAGCTGGCGATACCGATGGTGCCGAGCGCTGCCCCCGCGGCTTTGCGCGACGAAATATCGACCGCAATCAGTCCGCCAAGGAAGCAGGTCAATGCGCCAATGGTGGCGCCGAAGATAATCATCGCCAGAATGTCGGTGTAGTAGCCGTGCGGCGACCAGAGCATCAGCGCAAAGCCTCCGGTGTTGAGCAGGCTGATAAACCCGGCCATCACGCTGCGGTTACGCGGGAAGAGGCGGTCGGAGAGCACGCCGGCGATAATGGTGCCGGCAATACCCGCGATGGCGTTAACCCCGATAATTCCGGAGGCTTCAAGGGTAGAGTAGGCTTTATCCTGCTCGAGAAAGAATATCCCCCACGAGTTCACCGCGTAGCGATCGATATACATAAACGCCGAGGCCATTGCCAGCGTCCACAGGGCCGGATTGCGCAGCGCCAGCAGCTGGTTTTTAAACACCGAGCCGCGGACTTCCGCCTCTTCCTGCGGTTCGTCGCGAATCACGTTGATTGACGGGAAGCCGCAGCTTTGCGGTGAGTCGCGCATAAACAGCAGCAACAGCGCCACCCCGACGGCACCGAGCGCTGCCGTGGACAAATAGCCCATTTGCCAGCCAAAACCCGCAATGACGGCGGCGATCACCATGTAGGTCAGCGCTTCGCCGATGTTGTGGGCGGTTGACCAGATACCATAAAAGGTGCCGCGCTCTTTATAACCGTACCAGCGGGCCAGCGATACCGCACAGGGACCGACCCCCATCGATTGCGCCCAGCCGTTTATCCCCCAGAAAACCGCCAGCAGCAGGGCATTGCTGGTCATCCCCATCATCAGGTTCATCCCGGCGCTCAGCAGCAGGCCGAGACTCATATAGCGAACCACATTGGCATGATCGGCAACGAAGCCATTAACCAGTTTGCCGATGGCGTAGCTGAAAAACAGCGCCGAGCCGATCATGCCCAGCTCGGTAGGAGAAATACCCAGCTCGACGAGCGCGCTTTTGGCGACGGTAAATGACAGCCGGCAGACGTAAAAGGTCACGTAGGCGACGGTCATGGCTAAAAATGTTTGCCAGCGTACGCGGCGAAAGCGTTGTTCATCGAACTGCGCGCCTGCTTTGGGCGGCGAAGCGCGAAAAAATGCGATAATTCTTCCAGACATAATGGTATCTCCGAAGGTCGGAGGCCTGACTGATTAGCGTGGTTCGTCCGTGAGGTTTATCCCCGTCATACTTCAAGTTGCATGTGCGTTGGCTGCGGTCTACTCGACCCATTCATGGGCCTCGCCCTTACGGGCAGCCGCTACACGGCGTTCAAATCTGTTCCAGACAGATTTGTCGTTCACCCCGCTCACTTGCCGCGTTACCCGGCCTCGCCCCTTCGGGGCCAGCACAAGCGCTGTTCACGGCAAAAGTGCCTTGTCCTGCAACTCGAATTATTGAGGGCATATTGTCTTTGTGTAGAGTACATAATCAGATAAAGCCTGACCCGATACGGGTTAAGGTAATGGGTGATAAAGCATGTTTTTTAATTGTGGATAGAGCGTCTTGCTGGCCAGCAGCAGCGGGTTGCCATGACGAATCCCATCCTCCGCCAGATAGTCATTGCTCAGGCCGCCGGCTTCGCGCATCAGCACCAGCCCCGGCAGCCCGTCCCACGGGTTCATGTGCGGTTCGTAGTAACCGATGAGCCGGCCAGCCGCTGCCCAGGCACTCATCAGCGCTCCGGAGCCGTTGCGGATAAACATGCCGCCGTCGCTAAGCAGCGCATTGAGAAAGGGCAGAAAAACCGCTGGCGTCACGCGGTGCGAAGTCCCGACGCCCATCACCCCCTCTTTGACCGTCGTCGCCGGATGCGGAGCGATGGGCGCATCGTTGAGCCATGCGCCCTGGCCTTTCAGGGCGTGGAACAGCTCGCGATGGTTGGGGTCGTACACCACGCCGATAACCGGTTCGCCATCGGCGACGATGGCCATCGACAGGCACCAGGTGTGCAGACCGTTAAGAAAACAGCTGGTGCCGTCGATAGGGTCGACAACCCACAGCACGCGGGCGTCAGGCATCTGCGTTCCGCTCTCCTCGCCGAGAAAACCATCCTGCGGAAAGGCGCTGATAATGCGCTGCTTAACAAACGCCTCGACCCGCTTATCGGCGACGCTGACCACGTCCTGCAGGTCGTCGCCTTTATGCTCCACCGCCAGCCGGTCGCGCTGCTGATAGTATTCGAATGCCAGTTCAGCACCGGCTTGCGCCAGCTCGCAGGCCAGGCGATAGCGGGCCTGCAGCGCATCTGATTCCAGGGATTTCATGCTTATTCTCCATTTTGCACACGTGTGCATTGTATGTGAAAAAAACAGCCCCGAAGGGCGAAGTGAGTGTGGATGGATTAAAAATAATATTCTGTGATCGTGCTGGCATAAAATGAATTTTTCATTTCGCGCTCTGACGAACAATTAGTTTCACTGGCACTTCGCGATGACGTGACGGCAGGTTGAATTTAGCGATCCTCGTGACCAGGAGATCCACCGCATGGTGGGCGAGCAGAGCGGTATTCTGCTGCACGGTGGTCAGCTGGTAGGGCTGCCAGTCCGCCTGCGGGATATCATCGAATCCGATAATGGCAGGTAGCGAGGCGGCAGGATTGTCCGCCCGCAGACCGTCCAGCGCGCCGAGCGCCAGCATATCGGTGGCGCAGAACAGCGCCTGCAGCTGCGGATGCGCGGCGAGCAGCTGCCTGGCGGCGCTAAAGCCCGCCTGATAGCCGCTGCTTTCGCAGAAGTGCGCGGCAACGTCGATGCCTTGCGCATGGGCAATGAACGCGTCGTAGCGCTGCCGGGTGCTGAAGTTATCCAGACTTTCACCGATAAACCCGGCCTGTCGCCACTGGCGCTGAACAAACAGGTCGGCCACCAGCTTCGCCCCCTGCGCGTTGTCGCTGCATACGCGATCGCAGCCGGCCAGATCGGCGTGGCGGTTGATCAGCGTCACCGGGATTTTTCGCTCCAGATACTCCTCCGCCAGCGACAGCGGCGGCGCTCCGGAGGTGATAATGACGCCCGCGACGTGATAGCTCAGCAGCTGCTTGAGCGACGGGGCGAGCTGCTGCGGATCGTCGGCGTTCATCAGCAGCGGCATAAACCCGTTGAGCGCCAGCTGGTGGACCAGCGGCGACAGCAGCTTGCTGCGGAACGGGTTATCAAACCCGGCGGTGACGATGCCGATAAAGTTGCTGCTGCCGGTATTCATCGCGCGGGCGATGATATTGACCTGATAGCCCAGCGTTTCCGCCGCGGCGAGGACCTTCTGCCGGGTTTTTTCCGCCACCGATGCGCCGGGCGTAAAGGTGCGGGATACCGCGGAACGGGAGACCCCAGCGAGCCGGGCAACATCCTCAGCCTTAATCCATTTTTTTTCGCTCATAGTGTCAGGGTACGGGTTGTTCTTAGTAAGCCCATGCCGACGCGGGAGCCCATGGTCGGCACAAAAAAGTAGTAAGAAGGTATCACATAAATCCCTGCGCGAGCAGCGGGTTGACGCGGGATGCGTACCGCGTCAACGTTGCGCTTAGGCCGGGTAGTGAATCTGTTCCGCCTGGCGCTGCATAATGATCTTGCCGTGACGAATGGAGGTCAGCACTTTGGCCTGACGGCGCACCGCGTCATAGTCGTTATGCGCATCAAGGATCAGCAGGTTTGCCGGGCGGCCTTCGGCGATACCGTAGTTGTCGCCGAGGCACAGCGTACGGGCGCTGTTGTCGGTAATGAGATCGAGACAGCGCTGCAAATCTTCATAGCCCAGCATATGGCAGATGTGCAGCCCGGCGTCGAGAATGCGCATGATGTTGCCGTTGCCCAGCGGGTACCACGGATCCTGAATGGAGTCCTGAGCAAAGCAGACGTTAATCCCGGCGCGGTCCAGCTCCGCCACCCGCGTCACGCCGCGGCGTTTCGGCCAGCTGTCGAAGCGCCCCTGCAGGTGAATGCTTTCGGTCGGGCAGGAGATAAAGTTGATGCCCGAGGCCTTGAGCAGACGGAACAGTTTCGAGCAGTAGGCGTTATCGTAGGAACCCATCGCGCAGGTATGGCTGGCGGTGACCTGCGCGCCCATGCCGCGCACCCGGGCCTCTTCCGCCAGCACTTCGAGGAAACGCGACTGCGGGTCGTCGGTTTCATCGCAGTGTACGTCCACCAGGCAGCCGTGGCGCTGGGCCAGGTCCATTAAAAAGCTCAGGGAGCTGACGCCCTTATCGCGGGTGTTTTCGTAGTGCGGAATGCCGCCCACTACGTCGGCGCCCATTTCGATGGCGCGGGTCATCAGCTCGCGCCCGCCGGGGAAGGACTCAATGCCCTCCTGCGGAAAGGCGACGATCTGCAGGTCGATAAGATGGGCGGCCTCTTTTTTCACCTCCAGCATCGCTTCAAGCGCGGTCAGGGAGGGGTCGGTGACATCGATGTGGGTGCGCACGTGCTGTACGCCGTTATCGCGCAGCATACCGATCGTTTTCAGCGCCCGCTGGCGCGTATCTTCTACCGTGACGCTCTCTTTACGCTGGCTCCAGCGGGCGATACCCTCGAACAGCGTACCGCTCATATTCCACTCCGGCTCGCCCGCCGTCAGGGTAGCATCCAGGTGGATATGCGGCTCGACGAACGGCGGGATAACCAGCTTTTGCTGCGCGTCGATATCGCTGGTTTCAGCCGCCTGCGCGGCGGCCTGCGGAGTGATGTTGTTAATCAGACCGTCCTGTAATTCAAGGGTATAGAGCGCTTCTTGATGGCGCAGACGCGCGTTGATGATTTTCATGGTTGTTCCCGTAAATGGTTTTGCGACATACGCCAGATCGCCAGGGCGACCGAAGCGTTGAGATGAAATTGCGGATGGCTGACCGGATTGCGGGTCAGCTTTTCAATACGTTGAATACGCTGATGCAGCGTGTTGCGGTGAATGCCCAGTCGCTCGGCGGCCCTGACCACGTTACCGCTCTCCTGAAGCAGCGTTTCCAGCGTCTCCATCAGCAGCCACGGACTTTTGCGATCGGGCTCGATCAGGCAGCCGAGGGTGTCGTGCATAAAATCGCTCAGCAGGGTGGGGTCGCTGACGGCGGAGAGCAGCTTGATAAAGCCCAGCTGCTGGTAATCGCTGATACGCTGGGCCGGACGCAGGCTATCGCTGAGGTCCAGCGCCTGACGCGCCTGCGACAGCGCCCGCTGATAGCCCTGCAGCTGCTGCACCGGCGCCGAAAGACCGCACAGCAGCGACAGCCCGTCGTCGCCTTCCGCCAGCGCATGCAGCCACGCCTGGAGCCACTTTTTGTGCTGATAAAACTCGCCTTCTTCATCCGGGAGCAGGAAAAGAAACATATTGCTGCGTTCGACCAGGGGAAAGGGGTTGCCCTGCTGATTGAGCTGTTGCTGCAGGCGCTGGCGCACGGTGCGGCGGGCCTGCTGGAGCCAGGCTTCGGCCTGCTCCGGCGGAAGCTGGCGAAACAGGCGCGGGATCCCTTCCAGGCGCAGGGCCGCCACTCGCAGCGGGCGGGTAAAATCCAGCTGCTGGTGGAGCGCGCGTTGATGCAGGATTTGCAGATCGGGATAGTCGCCGGTTAACAGCTGCAGCAGAATATCGCGCTGCGACTGCAGCGCGTTTTCGCTGCGCACCAGCGCGGTACCGATGCGTTCGGTGACGATCACCATTTTGAGCAGATAGGGCTGTTCGATGAGCGGAATGCCCAGCTCGTCCGCCAGCGCGATCAATCGCGGCGGGATCGTCTGAATATATTGGTCCCCGGTGAGGATCACCATGCCGGCGATCCCGCGCTGCTTGCCCTCCATCAGCAGATGGATCAGGTTGTCTTCATCGCGGGGATGGTTGATCCCGGTGATAAACACCAGCTCTCCGCCCATGATCCATTCGGCGATATTTTCATTTTCCGCGACGTAGTACCAGCGCACCGCCAGCTGGAGCCCCTGCTGCCCCGCGCGCAGCCGCATCGCCGAGAGTCCCTCGAGAGCGAGGATTTCGCTGACCGTCAGGCTCATAACTCCTGCTCCGCGACCGAATCAGCGGCGGGCTGGCGTTTGCTCAGACGAGTCAGCGCGATATAGACCAGCGCGGAAACGGTAATGCCAACCAGCGGGGCGATCCACGGCGACAGGTAAGCCACCACCGCGCCCACGGCGTAGGCGCTCAGCCCCAGCCAGTTAAAACGCGGTAAGCGGGCGGTGTGCAGCCGCGGATAGCGGCCGCCGCGATAAAACCAGTAGTCGGCGAGGATAACGCCACCGATGGGCGGAATGATGCTGCCCAGCAGCACCAGGAAAGGAATCAGCATTTCATACATCCCGCCAATGGCCAGCAGAATGCCAACGCCGGCGGCGACCACGGTCAGGGTGCGGCGGCGCTCGCTGCGCAGCAGGTGGCAGGCGGCCGCCGAGACGTTATAAATCGTCGGCCCCTGAATGGTCAGTAGGTTGAGGCACAGCATCACCACCGCGGCGACCGACAGCCCCTGCAAAATCAGCACTTCCACAATATCGGCCTGCTGGTAGACGATGGCGCACCAGGCGCCGGCCACAATCATCAGCCCGTTACCGATCAGGAAACTGCTCATACTGGCGAGGATAGCGGTGCGGCTGGAGTTGGCCAGCCGCGTCCAGTTGGTCGCCTGGGTGGCGCCGCTGGCGAAGGTGCCGAAGACCATGGTGATCGCCGCCGACCAGGTCATGGTCTCGCCTGGGGCGATTTTGGTCATTGCCTGCCAGCCGCCGGCGTGGTGGGCGGCCAGGTACATCGAGACCACCAGCAGAATGAACATCAGCGGCACCGACACGCGCGACAGCGCATCCAGCCCTTTGTAGCCCACCAGCGCGGTGACGCAGAACAGGATACCGAACAGGATCATCAGCGGGATGGTCATGGCGGCGGGCAGGGCGAGGATTTTGACCAGCGAGATGGCGACCGTCGCGGTACCCCAGGCGTACCAGCCCAGTTCGGCGAAGCCGAGAATAAAATCGGCGAGCTTGCTGCCGATTTCCCCGAAACAAAAACGGCCCATCAGTACGGTATTCAGCCCGCTGCGTGCGGCAATCCAGCCGAGGGAAGCGGCATACAGAGCCAGCAGAAAGTTACCGATCGCCGCAATCCACAGGAGATTGACGATCGAAAAAGAGACGCCAAGTTTGCCGCCGGCGAACATCGTGCCGGTAAAAAAGGTAAAGCTGAACAGAACCATGGAGATCGAAAACAGGCCCTTACGCCCGGAGGCGGGCGCTTCGACGAGCGGAAAATCATTGCTGTTTGACATTGTGGAACCTCTGAGTGGCTATCCGAATGGCGATGGCAGAGAGGTAGCAAGAGATATGCCAACAAAATCAAGGCATGGGTGACACAATGCGATGGGCAGTGTGCACATAAAAAGTCGTTTATCAGCCGATGTTTGCCAGAAGAGTGTGCACGGTGCAAAGTTTTGCCCCGCGATGGGGCAGCGGCCGGCGGATTACCCAGGCTGGCGCTGAGATTTAGCGATTGTGCTCGCGATTGTGCTCGCATTTCTGTTGGCTGGGGGCTGGCGTTACCGGGCAGTTTCCGCGACGCGGACGCGATCAACGATCGGACAGGGAGCGGCGGCGCTGGGTTGTTATGCCGGCAATCCCGCACCTGACGATCTTGTCGGGCATCACCGTCTCTACACATTTTGCGCCCGATTTTTGCGGACCCATCGCACTTCTTTCCTGCAGAACGATCCCCCGTCTTTTTGACCACCGGTAGTTGGTAATAGGGGCTTCATGAAAACGTTCGGTTATATCATTGTTAAAAGCAGTAATTTCATATGCATTTCTGATATAACCATTATCAATGTAAGCCTTTCCTGAAATATTGTTCACTTAAGCTGGCGGTGTTAGTATCGGGTAAATAGCCATTTAGACGGCTAAAGAACCTTTCTCCAGGCTATTTTATTGGCCATTTTGGACCTGGGCAGGCTCACCCTCTCACGTACCCGGTGTACGTTCCGGGTGTGCCGCGCTGTCGGTGTCGAGACTGCCTGCAACACCTGCCGTAAAGGTTCTCAAATTAACATCGCTAAACTAAGGAACTGCTATGTGGCAAGAAAGACTCGCGCAACTGGTCACCACCTGTCATTGGATCGGCGCGAAAGGCTGGGCGCCGGCGACCGGCGGCAATATGTCGGTGCGTCAGGATGAGACCTGGTGCTGGCTTAGCGAGTCGGGACGCGATAAAGGCAGCCTGACGACGGAGGATTTCCTCCAGGTCGAGATCGCCAGCAATAAAGCGCCTTCCGGGCGTAAACCCTCTGCTGAAACCGGTCTGCATACCCTGGTGTATCGCCTGTTCCCTGAGGCTAACGTCGTGCTGCACGTCCATACCGTCAACGCGACGGTGCTGTCGCGCATCGAGAAGAGCGGGACGCTGGCGCTGCAGGGCTATGAAATGCAGAAAACCCTGACCGGTCAGCACAGTCATCTCGATACCGTCCCGGTGGCGATTTTCGATAACGACCAGGATATCGACGCCCTGGCGGCGCGCATTGAAGATTATGCGCAGACCAATCCGCTGCGCTATGGCTTCCTGCTGCGCGGCCACGGCCTGACCTGCTGGGGCAAAGATATTAATGAGGCCCGCCGTCAGCTGGAAGGACTGGAGTTTCTGTTCGAGTGCGAGCTGATGCGTCGCCGCTACGAGCGCGACTAAATTTCACTCCACTAACGGGTCAGGCATGGATTTTTATCTCGGAATCGATATCGGCACCTCGCGCGTTAAAGCGGTGCTGTTTGATGAGCATTTTCAGGCACGGGCCAGCGCGGCGGAGAATACCGGCCCGCGCCTGTCGGCGAACGGTCATGCCGAGCAGGATATGGCGCAGCTGTGGCAGTCGGTGTTGACCATTTTGCAACAGATTGCCCGACAGCCGGAACTGAAGGCCGGACGTCTGCGGGCGATCGGCCTTGCCGGGCAGGGCGAAGGCGTCTGGTTGAGCGATGCCGAGGGCGAACCGGTGGGCCCGGGGATCCTGTGGAGCGACACCCGCAGCCGCGAGCTGATGAGCGAGCTGTTACGCCGTCCGGGTTTCGACCGGCGCTTTTTCTCTGACACCGGCACTCACCTGCAGCCGTGCAATACCAGCATGCAGTTGAGCTGGCTCCGGCATTATCAACCGGAGCGGCTGGCGCAGGCGCACTATCTGTTTTTCGCCAAAGACTGGGTGCGTTTTCGCTTAACCGGGGTGGCGGCGCTGGATGTTACCGACGCCAGCACTTCGCTGCTCAATCAGCACAGCGGCGAACTGTCGGCGGTTGTGCTTAATGAAATGGGGCTGGCCGATCTGCAGCATCTGTTCCCGCCGCGGCTGGCCCCCGATGCGCCGGCCGGCACGCTGCGCGATGAGGTCGCCGCCCTCACCGGACTCCCCGCCGCCACGCCGGTGGCCGCCGGCGCGCTCGACGTTTGCAGCGCCGCGCTGGGCTGCGGAGCGGTCAACGATGGCGATATCTACACCATTCTCGGCACCACCTGCTGTACCGGGATTGTCTGCCACGGTCGTCAGGCGGTGAATGAGGGGACTCGCTATGTCACCCACACCGAGTCGGGGAGCTTTATCAATCTCTTCCCGATGCAGGCCGGTACGCCGAATATTGACTGGCTGCAACAGCATATTTCCCTGACGGCGGACCTCCAGCTGCTGGAGCAGTCTATCGCCGATGTCGAACCGGGCAGCGGCGGCGTCTTCTGGCAGCCCTACCTCAACGGCGAACGCGCGCCGTTTTTCAGCCCCGATGCGCGGGCCGGCTATTTTGGCATCAGCCAGCATACCACTCGCGCGGAACTGCAGCGGGCGGTGTTTGAAGGCCTGGCTTACGCCATCGTCGACTCGCTGCAGGGCTATCCGCAGGGGGGCGAACTGTACCTGACCGGCGGCGGCGCGGCCTCGGCAACCTGGCTGCAAATCATTGCCGACTGTACCGGGCGCACGGTGGTCTCCAGTACCTTTAATGAACTCAGCGCGCGCGGGGCGGCGATTCTGGCCGCCCGCAGCGTCGGCGCGCTGGCGCACTATCCCCGGCTGGAGCAGACCCGCTATCAGCCCGATCCGCAGGCCCACGCCCGCTACGCTGCCCTGTACCCGGTTTACCGGCTGCTGCGCGAGCAGATGCTGCCGGTCTGGCAGGCCCGACAGGATGCTCTTCACCGTCTTTCTCAGGAACAACATTCATGAAAATCGTTTTTACCGCCGAACATTCCGGCGATCTCGCGGCCTTTCAGCAACTCGGCGAGCTGCTGGTAGAAGGCTGGGCGTTGGGCAAACCGAAACTGAGCGCGGGCCAGCTGATTGAGCTGGCCCATGATGCCGAGGTTCTGATCACCAGCTATGACGATGTGACGGAAGAGGTGATTGCCGCCTGCCCGCGACTGCAGGTCATCGCCTGCACCCGCGCCAATCCGGTGAACATTGATATCAAAGCCGCTCAGGCCCGTGGTATCCGCGTGCTCTATACGCCGGGGCGCAATGCGGACGCCGCGGCGGAGCTGACCATTGGGCTGATGTTGAGCCTGGCGCGGCATATTCCGCAGTCCCATGCGGCGCTGAAACGCGGTGAGTTTACCCGCGCCGAGAACGCCACGCAGGCCACGCAGAGCGGACTGCGCCGCGATGTAGTGTGGGACGTGAGCCCGGAGAGTCCCTATGAAGTATTTAAAGGCAGCGAGCTGCGCAACAAAACCCTGGGGTTGATTGGCTATGGCAATATCGGTCGCCGGGTGGCGCGTATTGCGCGGGCGTTTGGCATGGCGGTGCTGGTAGTGGATCCGTTTGTCGCCGCCGAAGAGATCAACGAGCCGGGTCTACAGAAAACAACGCTTGAGGGACTGTTCCGCGCGGCGGATATCGTGAGCTTACATCTGAGCAGCGGCCCGCACAGCGATGGTCTGGTGAACGCGGCGTTGTTGAATAGCATGAAGCCCGGCGCGTTGTTGATTAACACCTCGCGGGCGGCGGTGGTGGATGAAGAGGCGTTGATTCACGCGCTGCGTCATGGCCCGCTCGGCGGCGCGGCGCTGGATGTCTATCACCGTGAACCGCTGTGGCGCGACCATCCGTTTATCACTGAGTTTGCTAACGTGATCATCACGCCGCATATTGCCGGGGCGACGCGGGAGAGCATCGCTAAGCATACGGCGATGATTGCCGCCGACCTCCAGCGCTATGTCGCTGGCGAGCCGCTGCTCTATCAGTGGCGCTAAGCCGCGGGCCGGAGATTATCCGGCCCGGTTGGCCGCCATAAACGCCAGGGTATGATCCCAGTCGACCACTCCGGCGTCTGAGCCTAACCCGGTCGCCACCAGCGCGGCGACCGCGGAGGCGACTTCACAGGCCTCTTTCACGCTCATCCCGCGAGCCAGCGCGGCAATAAAGCCGCCGCAGTAGCTGTCGCCGCAGCCGGTAGTATCAACGGCATCGACCCGGTACGGTGCGATATGTTCGACGCCACCGTCGCCGCTCAGCAGCCACGAGCCGTTTTCGCCATCCTTCAGAATGCAGGTCCCGACGCCCAGATCGAAGAAGAAACGGGCGATGTCGGCGGGGTCGGTGCGCCCGCTGAGGTCGCTTGCCTCTTCCAGCGAAGGCATAAAATAGTCTACTGACGGCAGCAGCGGGCGCAACAGATCCAGAGTCTGCTCGTTGGGGGCGATCAAATCAAAGCTGGTGGTGACGCCGCGGGCCTTTGCCTCTTGCAGCAGCAGGGCGCTTTGCCCGCGATCCATCGCCGCCAGCAGGCCGCTGCCGCCGTGGTGCAGGAAGCGGCAGTTGAGAATCGCGTCAAATTGTTCTTCGCCGACGAAAAGGGCATCGGAAGCGCCCCGGCAGTGCAGCGCCGGGCGCTCGCCGTTGGGACGGATCGGCAGGATCGTCGCCGACGTTTCCTGCTGCGCCGTGCGCTGGATCAGCGAGCAGTCGATCCCCAGCCGCGCATAGCTGGCAAGGATAAAATCGGCTTTTTCATCTTCGCCAAGGCAGGCGACCGCTGCGGTACGAATGCCCAGCTTTGCGGCGTTAATATTGGCTCCGGCGGCGGTACCGGCAGGGTTAAGGCGAATTTGTTCGATAAAGGCCACCCCGCCGCGCGGCGGGATGTCCGTCACCGGGCGACCGGCGATATCAAGAATAGTCAGGCCGACAAAGACGGCGTCAAAGGCTGCCATAGATGCTCCACTTAACGATGGGTTTGGCGCAGACGCGCCTGCCAGAAGGAGAGGGCCAGCGCCACCACCAGAATCACGCCAACCAGCGCATCTTTCACCAGGTAGTTGAGCCCCATCAGGTTCAGGCCGTTATCAATAATGGCGAGGAACAGCACGCCGCCGAGGGTACCGGCGATGCTGACCCGACCCAGTCGGTTAAAGGCGGTGCCGATAAATACCGCGGCGATAGCGTCCATCAAATAGGCCTGACCGGCCAGCGGCGTAAACTGGCGCAGGTTGGCGGAAAGAATAACGCCGCCGACGGCGCACAGCGCCGAGGCCGCCACCAGTACCCACAGCAGAGTCAGGCGATCGCGGATCCCGGCGATGCGCGCCGCTTCGCCGTTCTGGCCGATGGCGCGGACATATTTGCCAAACAGCGTGCGTTCGGTTATCAGCCAGGCCGCCAGCCCCAGCGCGAGGACAATCACCACCGGCGTCGGAATGCCGGCGATATTGCCGACCGCCAGGTCATGATACTCAGGAGCCATTCTGCGGTAGGAGATAGAGCCGCCGCCGTCGGTATAGATGCGTTCGGCGCTACTGGCGATAAACCAGGTGCCGAGGGTGGCGAGGAAGGGACGAATCTGGCAGATAAGGATCAGGAAGGCATTCAGCAGGCCAATCATCACCCCGCCAAGCAGGGCGCAGCCCACCGCCGCCTGCCACGGCAGGTGCCAGGTTTTTAAGGCGACCAGCGCAAAGGCGGCACCGAAATCGAGCGCCACGCCTACCGACAGGTCAATGGCGCCGGCGCTGACGATTAAGGTCATCGCCATCGCCACAATCAGCAGAATGGCGCTTCCCTGGAGTAAATTCGCCCAGTTATCGAGGGTCAGAAAGACCGGATTTGCCCAGCCAAACAGGGCGACCGCCAGCAGGGTAATAATGCCGAACCCGGCCCGCGACAGCCACGCCAGCGGGCTGCTGCCCGACCGGTTGGCTGAGGATTTGAGCGTCAGCTGACTCATCAGCGGCCTCCTTGATGCCTGACCGCCGAGGCCGCCAGGACGATGAGGATCAGGCCACCCTTGATGGCGCCCATCCAGAAGATATTCACCCCCAGCAGGCCAAGGCCGTTGGAGAGCGCGTTGACCAGTACCGCCCCGAGCAGCGCCCCCCAGATGGTGACCACGCGACGCCGCGAGAACGCCGCGCCGATAAAGGTGGCGAGGACAGTTTCCAGCAGTAACGGCGTTGCCGTGCCGCTGGAGCTACCGGAGCCCTGGCTGAGCAGCGGCAAAATCGCCAGCCCGGCGGCGATCCCGGCCAGTAGCCAGACCATAATCGTCAGACGACGGACGTTGAGGCCGCTCATCTGCGCCATATCGCGGTTGCCGCCTACCGCCTGTAAGTGCTGGCCGAAACGGGAGTGATGGAGCAAAAACTGAAACAGCACGAATACCGCCAGCAGGTAGATCAGCGGCCAGGGAACCCCGAGCACCGCGTTGTCGCGAAAAGCGACCATGAGCGGGTCGTTGACCGCGATGCGCCGCTGACCGGTCAGCAGATCCGTCAGGCCGGTAAAGGCGACGGAAGTCGACAGCGTCGCCAGCAGCGGCGGCAGGCCGGCGGCGAGCACCAGTATCGCGTTCACCGCTCCGCAGGCGAGGGAGACCGCGATCAGCAGCAGTAACAGCAGCAGATACGGAGTGTTCCATTCGACCATCCCGAGGCTCAGCAGGGCGACGCCGAGCACGGCGATAGCGGGAAGCGAGAGGTCGATACCGCCGGAGACCACGTCATCGCCGCCGACGGCAATCACGCACACCAGGCCGAAGCAGAGGATCGCCAGCGGCACGCTCTGCACCAGCATCATGCTGATATTCTGCCAGCTTAAAAAGAAAGGCGACTGGAGGCTGAGCCAGACCAGCAGTGCAAAAAAGAGAATCAGCGGGAATTTTTCGATAAGCGTCGTTATGCCCGGAAGCGGGCGGCGCTGGATACCTGCACTCATACCTGTTGTTCCTGTCCACCGTTAATCGTCGCCAGCAGCGCGTCGAGCGTCAGCCCCCGGGTCGGAAGATTAGCCACCAGCTCGCCGCGCCACATCACCAGGATGCGGTCGCAAAGGCCCAGCAGCTCCGGCGCATCGCTGGAGGAGACCAGTACCGCGCGTCCGCGATCCGCCAGCTCGCGGGTGCGCTGATAAATATCGCTGCGGGCGCCGATATCGACCCCAAGAGTGGGTTCATCGAGAATAAAGAGCCGTGCGTCGGTACCCAGCCAGCGGGCCAGAATGGCTTTTTGCTGGTTGCCGCCGCTCATAAAACGCACCGGCAGTTCCGGACGACCGGGGCGGATCGAGAGCCGATCGATCCAGCTGCGCGCTTTTTCCAGCGCCCGGCCGCGATGCTCCCAGCCGAAGGTGGCGGTCTGCGGCAGGGAGGCGAGATTAATATTGTCGGCGGTGGAGAAGGGAAGAATCAGCCCCTGATGGCGACGGTCGCGCGGCACCAGCGCCATGCCGGCGCGGGTGGCCTGATACGGCGTACGCAGCCGCTTCGGCTGGCCGTCGATGCTAATCGTGCCGCTGCGGGCGCGGCGCAGCCCGTAAAGCAGATCGACCAGCACGTCGCGGCCGGCGCCCAGCAGACCGGCGACGCCGACGATCTCTCCCGGCTGAATATCAAAGGTAATAGCGTTTAATTGCGCGCCGTCGCTGAGCTGGCGTACCGACAGGACCGGCACGGCGGTATCGACCTGATGAGCGCTGCTCTGACGCGGGGTATAGAGCTGTTCGATATCGCGCCCGACCATCATTTTAATCAGCGCGTCGGTGTTCTGCAGGAGCGCCCGATCGGGGTAGCCGACGACCTCGCCGTTACGCAGTACCGTGCCGCGATCGCACAGGGCGGCGATTTCATTGAGATAGTGAGAAATATAGAGAATCGCGATCCCCTGCTGCCGCAGGCGCAGAATCGCCGAGGAGACCAGGCTGGCTTCCTGCGCTTCCAGCGGTGCGGTAGGCTCATCGAATACCACCAGCTTTGCCGCGCCGTCGATCAGCGCGCGGGCTATCTGCACCAGCTTGCGTTCAGCGAGGCTGAGGTCGCGGATCAGGCGGCGAGGATTGATTTCCAGCTGCCAGCTGTCGCGGAAAAACGCCGCGGTGGCGGCATTCATTCGCCGCCGGTCCAGCGCCCCCCAGCGGGTACGGTACTCCTGGCCGAGGAATACCGATTCCGCCACCGTAAAGTGGGGGATCAGATTGAGCTCCTGGTGAATGACGCGGATGCCCAGCGCTTCAATCGCCGCCGGATTACCCAGCGGCAGCGGCGCGCCGTCGAGGGTGGCGTTGCCGCTATCGGCCTGGTAAACACCCGCGAGGATTTTGATCAGCGTCGATTTTCCGGCGCCGTTCTCGCCGATCAGACCGTGAATTTCGCCGGGATTCAGAAGCAGCGTGACCGCATTTAATGCAGTCACGTTGGCAAAGCTTTTGCTGATCTGGTTCATCGCCAGACCAGCGGCGGGGTGAGTCCCGCCGGAGGATTGAGTGATCACTGCAGTTCGCCATATCCCAGCTGTTTATAGACTGCTTTCGCCTCCTGCGGCCCTTTGACCGGGACCACCGGAATAAAGGTCTGCAGCGGCAGTTTCTCTTTGGCGAAGTAGCGCGCGACGTTATCGGCGGAGGTCTGGCCAATCAGATGCGGCTGCTGAGCCACGTTGGCGACGAACGGGCTATTCGGCTCGGCCATGATCTCCAGCGTTTCCGGACCGGCATCGATAGCGGTAACCTTCACATCTTTATCGCGGCCGGTCTCTTCCAGCGCCTGAACGATACCGATGGCCGGCTGATCCCAGCAGGCGACATGAATGGCATCGAGTTTGCCTTTAGGATACTGGCTGAGTAATTCGAGGGTTTTCTTCCGCGCGTCTTCCGGGGAATTGGCAAACTGTTCGGCCAGCTCCGGCTGGATAATATGGATATCCGGATAATCCTTAAGGACATATTTCCACTGATCGTAACGAATCCCGCAAATACGCAGGGAGCTGGAGAACGCATTGAATACGGCAACGTTGCCTTTACCGCCTAATTCGTCCGCCATATAGCGGCCAATGGTTGAGCCCAGGGTGTAGTTGTCGGAAGTCGTGTTATTGACCGAGTATTTTGACACATGATCGACGGTAAATACCGGAATGCCAGCGTCGCGCAGCGCTTTGAATTTAGGTTCGACAGCGCTGTCGCCGAGAATACTAATTACCGCATCGACTTTACGTGACAGTAAAATATCATGGTTGTTGGCATGGACCTGATTATCGCGGCCGCCATCGACGCCGATCACTTTACCACCCAGTTTCTCTACCTGTTCGGTGGCGCCTTTATAGGCTTCACGATCCCAGAAGTGCTGGGTGCCAACCACGGCGACGCCAATGGTCTTCCCCTGGAGCGAAAGGGCTTCTGCGGCTGACGCGCTAACGGAGACGAGCGAGAGCAGACCCAGCGCGGCGGGTAATAATTTTTTTCTCTGCGACATTCTTATTATGATCCTGTGATGAAGGTAGCTGCGGACTCGTAGCATGACAATAACGAGCACGCAACCTCAAATACGAAATACGTCTAAGTTATTCCAGTAATGTTATATCGCAGGATTAGCCGAGGAAAACTTAATTTTATCATCGACAAGCTGAAAATATTTCATGATGGATAATTTAACCCTCTTTTATATTGTGGATATTAAAGCTGATGCGTTATTTTCAGTGCAAATAATCGTTGCTGCTTAATTATTATGGTTTAGCTGATGTGAAATCTGGTAAATAACCTGTCGGGCCGGGAAGTGTGAGGGGTTAATTGCTATATATCCAGCATATTATATGGCGGGTGGCGTTTTATCTTGCCGAGCATCGCGCTCTATTATAGCGCTCTTTAGCGGGTGAGAAGAAAACAGGCACTATGAGAAAACAGCATAATCTGACCGTGATGCACTGGGGAACCTGGCAGGTTCAGGCCCGCGATGGCCATATCGCTGCGGTCACGCCGGTTCCCTGGGATAAGTCTCCTTCACGTATCGGTCAATCGCTCCCCGATGCGGTCACCGGCAATGCGCGCATTCGCCGTCCGGCGGTGCGAGAAGGCTATCTGAAGAATGGCCCGGCTTCCCGCGAGGGGCGTGGCACAGAACCTTTCGTGGAGGTGAGCTGGGAGGTGGCGCTTGATCTGCTGGCCCGCGAGCTGACGTCGGTGAAGACGCGCTGCGGCAACGAGGCGATTTTTGGCGGCTCCTACGGTTGGGCCAGCGCCGGACGTTTTCACCACGCCCAGAGCCAGCTGCATCGTTTCCTGAAAACCTTCGGCGGTTACACCGCCAGCACTAATACCTACAGCAGCGCCGCCGGGGAACGCATTTTACCGCATGTGCTCGGGCCGCTCAGTCCGCTGCACCGCCAGCACACTCATTTCTCTGAGCTGGCGCGCGAGTGCCAGCTGTTTGTCGCCATCGGCGGTTTACCGCTGCGTAATGCGCAGGTCAACGGCGGCGGCGCCAATGACCATATGCTGAAGCACTGGCTGGATAAAATGCAGGAGGGGGGAACGCGCTTTGTTAACATCAGCCCGGTGCGTAACGATCTCAGCGCCGTGGAGAGCGCGCAGTGGCTGGCGATTCGTCCGGGCACCGATACGGCGCTGCTGCTGGCGCTGTGCCACGTGCTGATAGCCGAATCACTGTACGATGCGCAGTTTGTCGCCAGCCATACGGTAGGTTTTGAACCGTATCGTGACTATCTGCTCGGGGAGAGCGACGGGATAGCGAAAACGCCGCGCTGGGCGGCGGCGATTACCGGTATCGCGGAACAACAGATCGTCTCTCTGGCGCGGATGATGGCCAGCCAGCGCACGATGGTGAATATCTCGTGGTCCATTCAACGCGCGCGCCAGGGGGAACAGGCCTACTGGGCTACGGTAGCGCTGACCGCGCTGCTGGGGCAAATTGGCACTCCGGGCGGCGGGCTGGGCTTTGGCTACGCCTGCACCAACCTGGCGGGAGCCGCGCGTAAAGCGTTCTCCGGCCCGCGCTTACCGGCCGGGGAAAATGCGGTCAGCAGCGTGATCCCGGTGGCGCGACTGGCGGATATGCTGCTGCATCCCGGCGAGGAGTACGAGTTTGACGGCCAGCATCTGCGCTACCCTGATATCCGCCTGGTGTACTGGGCGGGGGGGAACGCGTTCCATCACCACCAGGATCTCAACCAGCTGTGTGAAGCGTGGCGGCGGCCGGAAACGGTGGTGGTCCACGAGCAGTACTGGACCGCGCAGGCTAAATTCTCCGATATCGTGTTGCCGGTAACCACCTCGCTGGAGCGTGAAGATATCGGCAGCGGTGGGCACGACGGCTTTATGATCGCCATGAGCGCCCAGATCCCGCCGGTGGGCGAGGCGCGCGACGATTACGCGATTTTCTGCGATCTCGCGGCACGGCTGGGCATTGGCGAGCGGTTTAGTGAAGGGCGGGATGCCGGTCAGTGGCTGCGGCAGATTTACGAAGACTCCCGGCCGCGGGCACAGGAAGAGGGGATTGAGCTGCCTTCGTTCGATGCGTTCTGGCAGCAGGGCGTGCTGGAATACCGTGCCCCGGAAAAACCGCAGGTCTTTCTGGCGGAGTTCCGCGCCGACCCGCAGCGCTATCCGCTCTCCACTCCTTCAGGCAAGATTGAACTCTACTCGGAAACGATTGCCGCTTTTGGCTATCGCGAATGCCCGGGCCATCCGTGGTGGGATGCAGAAGAGGCGGCCCGGCAGCAGACGGAGGCCGAGCGCTGGCCCCTGCATCTGCTCTCCAGCCAGCCGCGCACCCGTCTGCACAGCCAGTACGATCACGGCAGCGTCAGCCGGGCGACGAAAATTCAGGGCCGGGAGCCGCTGTGGATGCATCCGCAGGATGCGCAGGCGCGGGGCATCGTCGAGGGTAGCGTGGTGAAGGTGTATAACGCCCGCGGGGCGATTCTCGCCGGGGTGCATCTTAGCGAGCAGATTCTCGAAGGGGTGGTGCAGATGTCAACGGGAGCCTGGTACGATCCGCTGGATCCGAAGGTCAAAGGTTCGCTGGACAAGCATGGCAATCCGAACGTCTTGACCGAAGATCGCGGCAGTTCGCGCCTGGGACAGGGCTGTAGCGCCCAGACCTGCCGGGTGGAGATCGAACCATGGCGTGAACCGCTACCGCCGATTACCGCCTTCGATCCGCCGAGGTTTATTCGGGAGTAGGAACGGGGAATTGCCCGGCGGCGCTTCGCTTGCGCGGACCGACGGGAAGGAGGGGGTGCTGTAGGTCGGGTCAGGCGAAGCCGCCACCCGACATCTGTCCAGGGCCGGTTTATCGCCCGCGAGGAGTGCGCAGCAAACCCGGCGACGCTTCGCTTGCGCGGGCCTACGGGAAGGCGCGGATGCTGTAGGTCGGGTCAGGCGAAGCCGCCACCCGACATCTGTCCAGAGCCGGTTTATCGCCCGCCCGGAGTGCGCAGTAAACCCGGCGGCGCTTCGCTTGCGCGGACCGACGGGAAGGAGCGGATGCTGTAGGTCGGGTCAGGCGAAGCCGCCACCCGACATCTGTCCAGAGCCGGTTTATCGCCCGCCCGGAGTGCGCAGTAAACCCGGCGGCGCTTCGCTTGCGCGGGCCTACGGGAAGGCGCGGATGCTGTAGGTCGGGTCAGGCGAAGCCGCCACCCGACATCTGTCCAGAGCCGGTTTATCGCCCGCGAGGAGTGCGCAGTAAACCCGGCGGCGCTTCGCTTACGCGGGCTGACGGGAAGGAGCGGATGCTGTAGGTCGGGTCAGGCGAAGCCGCCACCCGACATCTGTCCAGAGCCGGTTTATCGCCCGCCCGGAGTGTGCAGTAAACCCGGCGGCGCTTCGCTTGCGCGGACCGACGGGAAGGAGGGGATGCTGTAGGCCGGGTCAGGCGAAGCCGCCACCCGGCGCTATTGAATTGCGGCGTTAGGCCAGCCGCGGGTAGGCGTCGGCGATATCGTTGCCGGTAAATTTCGCTACCCAGCCTTCCGGGTTGTCGAAAATGCGGATAGCGGTGAAGTCAGGCTCCGGGCCCATATCAAACCAGTGCGGCGTGTTGGCCGGTACCGAAATCAGATCGTTCTTCTCGCACAGCACCTGAAACACTTCGTTGCCGATATGCAGGCAGAACAGCCCGGCGCCTTCAACAAAAAAGCGGACTTCGTCTTCCCCGTGGGTGTGTTCGTTGAGGAACTTCGCGCGTAGCGCCTCTTTCTGCGGATTATCCGCGCGCAGGCTGATCACGTCCCAGCTCTGGTAGCCCTTTTCCGCCACCAGCTTCGCGATTGCGTGCTGATAGGCTTCAAGCACCGCCTCGGATGTCGGAGAGGGGCCTAAATCACGGTCGGCCTGCCAGCGTTCGAAGCGCACGCCTTTGGCGTTGAGCTGCTGCTGAATTTCATCGCCGTCGGTGCTATGCCACAGAGGGGTACCGGCGTCTTTTTCTGAATAAATCGTTAATGCGCTCATGCTGGGATCTGCTCCGGATGAATGTCGTCAAAACGCTGAACTTGCGGGTGATGGCTGGCAGGATCGCGGTCGCCGCGCACCAGCTGAATCGTACGAAAACCGGCGGCTTCTGCCGCATCCAGCTCCTGATGAATATCGGAGAGGAACAGAATCGTCGCCGGATGATGCCCCAGCTGTTCGGCAATATTGCGATAGGACTGCGTTTCTCGCTTGGCTCCCGTCAAGGTGTCGAAATAGCCACTGAACAGATGAGTAATATCACCTTCGTCGCTGTAGCCAAATAACAATTTCTGCGCCGCGACGGAGCCAGAGGAATATATATATAAATCAATTCCCTGGGACTTCCATTTTTCCAGCGCGGGCAGAACGTCCGGATAGAGATGGCCGGTAAAGTCGCCATTAACGTAGCCTTCGCGCCAGATAATACCCTGCAGCGCCTTGAGCGCCGTTGACTTGCGGTCTTCGTCCATAAAGGCCAGCAGGGTATCAATCAGTTCGGCGGTGCTGGCGGCGGGGTTATCGATTTCCGCTCGCAGATTATCAAGGATCGTCTTCACCGGCTCGGCGTACTGTTGCGCGGTGACAAAGGCCGCTAGCCGCTCGCGGGCGTACGGAAACAGAACGTTGTGGACAAAAGAAATGTCGCTGGTGGTGCCTTCAATATCGGTCACGATAGCGCGGATCATGGTTTCTCCAGAGTGGGCGGTGCGCCGTGATGGGCTGCTTCAGGCGAGAACCGGCATAACATTATCATTTAGACGTCTAAGCGTCTTGATTGCCAAATATTAACATCGTGTTATAGTGGCTTCAACAACAGCATTACAATCGGTAATTATAAAATGAGCAATAAGCCACTGATTCCTGAAAGTAAACTTCCTTCTCTTGGCACCACCATATTTACACAAATGAGCGCGCTGGCGCAGGAACACCGGGCGATCAATCTGTCGCAGGGGTTCCCGGACTTTGACGGGCCGCGCTACCTGCAGGAGCGCCTGGCGTATCATGTCGCTCAGGGGGCTAACCAGTACGCGCCGATGACCGGTGTCCCGGCTTTGCGTGAAGCGATTGCCGACAAAACCGCCGAACTGTACGGCTATCGCCCGGATGCCAACAGCGATATTACCGTTACGGCGGGGGCAACCGAAGCGCTCTATGCGGCGATTACCGCGCTGGTACGCGCCGGCGATGAGGTCATCTGTTTTGACCCAAGCTACGATAGCTACGCGCCGGCCGTGGAGTTATCTGGCGGCGTATTGAAACGTATCGCTCTGCAGCCGCCCCATTTTCGCGTTGACTGGCAAGAATTTGCCGCAGCGCTTAGCGAGCGCACCCGGCTGGTTATCCTGAACACGCCGCATAATCCGTCGGCGACGGTCTGGCAGCGCGAGGATTTTGCCGCGTTGTGGCAGGCGATTGCTGACCATCAAATTTATGTGATCAGCGATGAGGTCTATGAGCATATTTGCTTTGCGACGCACGGGCACGCCAGCGTACTGGCACACCCTCAGCTGCGCGAACGGGCGGTGGCGGTCTCTTCTTTTGGTAAAACCTTCCACATGACCGGCTGGAAAGTGGGGTACTGCGTGGCGCCGGCGGCGATAAGCGCCGAGCTGCGCAAGGTTCATCAGTATCTGACTTTCGCAGTGAATACGCCTGCCCAGCTGGCAATCGCCGATATGCTGCGCCATGAGCCGGAGCACTATCGCCAGCTGCCGGAATTCTACCGCGAGCGGCGAGATCTGTTTGTCGATGCCCTGCGCAGCAGCCGTCTGGAGATTCTTCCTTGCGAGGGCACCTACTTCCTGCTGGCTGACTACAGCGCGATTTCCGATCTCGACGATGTGAGCTTCTGCCGTTGGCTGACGACCGAAGTGGGCGTCGCGGCGATCCCGCTGTCGGTGTTCTGCGCCGATCCGTTCCCGCACCAGCTCATCCGCCTGTGCTTTGCAAAACAGCCGGCAACTCTGCTGGCCGCAGCGGAACGTCTCTGCCAGCTGTAGCTATTTTACGGTCCACGCCTGAGAAAATTGCCGGTCGCCAAACAGTTCGGCAAGACCGTTAATTTGTTTCAGGCGTAACACCTCGTCAGCGTCCATACCCAGCTCCTGACTGATTTTCGCGTCTGACCAGCCCAGGTTTGCCAGCTCATGGACGATCGCGGACATGGCGGGGATCTGATGGCGGCCCCGCGCGCGGTTATGGCGAATGGTGGCGGCCATCAGCGTATCGCGACCGGGAGAAGGGTTTTCCAGGCAGGTAACCGGGAGATAGCCGTTCAACTGCTTTTTTAACGGCGCTTTGTTTCTGGCGAGCTCGTGGCGATGGAATCCGTCAACGATGGTGTAGCGCGCCTCATCTTGTCTGAGCACCACAATGGGTTGCGTAAAACCATCCGTCTCCAGCGAAGTGAGCAGCAGACGTTTTTCCGGCGGGGCGAGGTTGTTGGGGTTGTAGTCATTTGGCGAAACGCTCTCCTGCTTGACCCACAGCACACAGTCAACGGGATGTGATTTGAACGGACTGTAATTGTGCAAAAGCTGGCGAAAAGCGTTCAGCGCCTCCACGCGTTCTGCATCCTGGAGAGTGTTCAGATAGCGCTCAAGATCCTGCATTATTTGTTGTTGCATAAGATTCCCCACTGCTGGCGTTTTTGACGCATTCGTTCGCGGTAGCGTCGGTATTGGCTGGCTTTGGTCGGACTGAAAGAGAGCATGCGGCACCAGTAATCGTTATTCAGTAGCACTTTGCAGATGCGTCGCCAGGAGGGAATATCCTTCACGCCGGTATCGGCCGTCTGGAGGTCAGGTATATCCACCATTCCTTGCTTTTGATACCAGTGCAGATAGACGGCAATTTTATTCCGGTAATGTTCGGCCGTTTTTTCCGGCATGCTGTCGAGTAAAAACAGGGCGTAGCTCTTCCAGGTATGATGTCCGGGTTTCTCCAGCTTGCGATGTCCGTAGAACTGGTTATCCTGGCCGGCGTAGATCCCGCCGCAGCCTGCGCCGCTCACCCGCTGGCACATAGCGGCCCAGCGCGCAGGTTCCAGTACGTGATAAAGCCAAAGCCCCTGGCGTTGTTCCGGACCGAAAGGTTCACAGATACGCATGTAGCGCAGCGGTACGCCGGCCTGATACATCAGGTCATAGAGTGGGTTACAGGCGAGTCCGCTTTTGGCAAACCAGGTCCAGATATCAGCGGTTTTCCAGTCATAAATAGGGTAGGCGTACCACGCGTGGCCCCCCGGCGCTGAGGTGGTCCAGGGCTTATCATCGGCAAAACGCTGTTTGCGACGCGATGAGATGGTGATAAATCGGTTAAGGGATTCATCCGCGCGGATGCCGACTAAGATCGCCGCGGGACGGTTAGCGGAAAACCAGTCGGCGAATTCGCGCACAAAGCTTTCGAAGCTCATCCCCGGGGCGTAAAAAGAAAAATAGCCGGGGTCGGTAATGGCATGCGGCGGAGGCTGGCGCACCCATGGGGTGTCAGGTTCCCAGCATTGCCATTCCGGCGCGAACTGACTGAGTGAGTTCTGCGTGGTTAGCGGCAGAGCAACCCAGAAAAATTGTTCGATGACATCCTGATATGTTTCCCGCAGCGCTTCACAATGGGTAATGGTGCAGGAAAACTGCGCCTCCCAGTCGATAAACAGCACGCTAATTTTGCGGCCTGTACGTCGTGCGTGAAGCGCGGTCAGATGTAACATCAGAGTGGAATCCTTGCCTCCGGAAAAAGAGACACAGATTCGGGAGAAATTATCCATCACCCATTCAATACGTTTCTGCGCGGCCTGCAGAACGGACTCGGGTAATGGAAGTTTTATTAATGCCACGATCTCTGTTCCTTAACTGCAGTTGACGGTTTGATTGCATACCATGCTACGACAGAAAATAACCACCGTCATTTTTTATGCTTTTACATTTGCGTGGATTATTAATTTAGACTTAATCATTCATGGCGTGAATTTTTGTCTGAGGTTGCGGATGGATTATCTTGTCGATCAGCGAAGAGAACAGGGGAGTATTTATCTGCGTCTGGTGATAAATCATGTAGATCATAATAGAGGGTAGCGGAACGGGCAGCACTCTTAATTTCAGATTAAAAAGCGGGGGAGTCAATATCGCTTTAGGAACAAAGCCGATAAGGTCGGTGTGGTTAATCATATTGATGATCGCTATCAGAGAATCGCTGCGAAAGGCAATCCTGCGGTCAGGAAAGCTTTTTTTCATTTGCGCATAAAAACTCTTTATCCCGACTTCACTGGAAAGATAAGCGGCAAAGCTTTCTCGCATAATGGCCTGCCGGTCGTTGAGTTCATCGGCCCGCGGATGGTGTTCGCCACAGACCAGTACCATTTCAGCCTCGTGGAAGGGCTGGCAGAGCGTCTCCGCGTTTTTACCGGGGGACAAACTGAGTATCAGATCCGCCTTGCGCTGTGAGAGCAAATTCTCCACTGATTCGCTGGTGAGCTGAAGGTCATGATGCTCAATCTGCATATTCCGGCTGTGGTAGAGGGCACGGATGAGTTGTGAAGAGTCGGGGGTAATAAATAACTGTGGGCTATAAATGACAAACCGTTTTTTTAAATTGTCCGGGTTGGCTATAGAAATCGTTTTCTCCAGCTGGCTTAAGTTTTTTTCGAGAAGATAATGCAGGTTGACGCTCATTTGGGTGGGGGTAATGCCTTTCCCCGAACGAATAAACAGCGGATCGTTAAGCTGAGTGCGCAGGCGTTGCAGTGACTGGCTTACGGCGGAGGGCGTAATAAATAATGTTTCCGCCGCCCGACTGATGCTCAGATGTTGATAGATGCATTCAAAAATAACCAGCAGGTTAAGATCGAATTTTTTCAGGCCGTAAAGGTTCGCCATGGCTAATTATCCGGATTACGTCGTGGTGATAAAAGTTATTAGTATTTTGTATTTTATTTTTTTGTAATAATTGAGTTGGTGAATTTATAATAGCGTTTATTTTTTGCCAATACTGAATGTATATGACTGGAGAGGCGTAAGCCAGGTTCTTTTTTCTCAGGAACCTGGCCAGGAAGAGGAGCTGAGCGGGCTACTTTTCTCCCATCATGACCTGCAGCTTGTCGGCTTCAGGCAGCCCGACCACCTGCTGCAGCATATTATCTTTGTTCATGTAGTAAATGGCCGGCGTTGCGTTCGCGCCGAGTTCATCCATTAACTGCTGGTTCTCGCTGACGATCTTCATTTTTTCCGGGGAGAGATTAGTCGGGATCTTAATAAGCATTTTTCCGGCGGATTGTTGGTAATCACGCCAGGTTTTCGCCGGATCCTCGGTAGCGAGAATTGCGGCGGCCGTCGCCGGGCTTTCGGGTTTGATAACGCCAACCAACAGCGTGCGAATCTGTACTTTGCCTGACTCTACCCACGGACGGGCCTGTTGCCAGAATTGCAGGCAGTACGGGCAGAAGGGATCGGCAAAGACATACAGAGTGACCGGCGCCTCCTTTTTCCCTTCCTGTAGCCAGCTGGCGGCCTCCATTTTCTTCCACATCGCCTGGCCTGCCGGCGTATAGAGCTCTTTCTGGAACAGCTGCTCGCTCAGGTTATTGCCATTTTCATCGTACATATAGCCGGAAATAGCGTGCTTGCCGTCGGGGGTCAGATAGATAGCGACCCCCATATCCTGATATTTCCCCAGCCATCCCTTCACCCCACCCGGTGCTTCAAAGGGCTTAATAATGGTAATTCCCTGTTTTTCTATCGCTTTTACGGGAGCCGGGAGATCTTCAGCCTGGCAGAAAAAGGGTAAAAAACTGAGAAAAAACAGACGCTTTAACATGATAATTCCTTGTTAAATCAATGTGTAAGGTGAAAAGATGACGAAGCCTATCACAGCTATAGGTAAGACCTGCTCGCGGGCGGATTGCCCTTTAATACTGCGGATGGTGTAATCGGCCTTGCTGTTACATTAAGGTAATGTAGAGCGCAACACATAGCCAGCTTGTCTGGCACTGAACCTACCTGCGGGTATTTCAGGTAACGGGGCCGCCTGAATAGGGTGGCCTTTTTACTTTCAGTGCCACGGGATGCAAAAGTAACGAAAAGCGGCGATCGTCGCGCCGGGTTCACAAAGCTGTCTTGTTCCGGTTGTTAGATATCGCTTATTGATTTGATAATGCAAACGCATTGGTCGAATCAGGAAAAGTTCGTTAACTTAGACCTCAACGAAAACACGGAGGAAGTATAGATGTCCTTGATTAACACTAAAATCAAACCTTTTAAAAACCAGGCATTCAAAAACGGTGAATTCATCGAAGTTACCGAAAAAGACACCGAAGGCCGTTGGAGCGTATTCTTCTTCTATCCGGCTGACTTCACCTTCGTATGCCCGACTGAACTGGGCGACGTTGCAGACCATTACGAAGAGCTGCAGAAACTGGGCGTAGACGTGTACTCCGTTTCTACCGATACCCACTTCACCCACAAAGCATGGCACAGCAGCTCTGACACCATCGCGAAAATCAAGTATGCGATGATCGGCGACCCGACTGGCGCCCTGACCCGTAACTTCGACAACATGCGTGAAGACGAAGGCCTGGCGGACCGCGCAACCTTCGTTGTTGACCCGCAGGGTATCATCCAGGCTATCGAAGTTACCGCTGAAGGTATCGGCCGCGACGCATCTGACCTGCTGCGTAAAATCAAAGCTGCTCAGTACGTTGCTTCTCACCCAGGTGAAGTTTGCCCGGCGAAATGGAAAGAAGGTGAAGCGACTCTGGCGCCTTCCCTGGACCTGGTCGGCAAAATCTAAAATTCACTACACCTTTCGCGCTACAGGTGCGTTGGCTACGCTTCATCCCCCGGACACTTACTTATGTAAGCTCCGGGGATTCATAAGCCTGCCGCCTTCCTGTAACACGAAATGCTTGCGAATTTATCCTCAAGCGGGTGCATCTGCGCCCGTTTTATTCCAGCACCATGATGCAAGCCGCATTCAGGCCGCCCGCAAGGCTGCTTGCATGATGATGTTTTTTAAGCAGGAGATTAAAAATGCTCGACACCAACATGAAAACCCAGCTCAAGGCCTACCTTGAGAAACTGACCAAACCTGTTGAGCTGGTTGCCACGCTGGATGACAGCGCAAAATCGGCAGAAATCAAGGAACTGCTGGCTGAAATCGCCGAACTGTCGGAAAAAGTGACCTTCAGAGAAGATAACAGCTTGCCTGTCCGCAAGCCTTCTTTCCTGATTGCCAATCCCGGATCCCTCCAGGGGCCGCGTTTTGCCGGTTCTCCGCTGGGACATGAATTTACCTCTTTGGTGCTGGCGCTGCTGTGGACCGGCGGCCATCCTTCCAAAGAGACCCAGTCACTGCTCGAGCAGATCCGCGATCTGGACGGTGATTTTGAGTTTGAAACCTATTATTCGCTTTCTTGTCATAACTGCCCGGATGTCGTGCAGGCGCTGAACCTGATGGCGGTACTGAATCCGCGTATTAAACATACGGCGATTGACGGTGGGACTTTCCAGAATGAGATTACCGATCGCAACGTGATGGGCGTTCCGGCTGTCTTTATGAATGGCCAGGAGTTCGGTCAGGGTCGTATGACGCTGGCGGAAATTGTCGCTAAAGTTGATACCGGCGCCGAAAAACGGGCGGCGGAAGAGCTGAATAAGCGCGATGCTTATGATGTGCTGATTGTTGGTTCCGGCCCGTCTGGTGCCGCGGCGGCGGTCTATTCTGCGCGTAAAGGTATTCGTACCGGTCTGATGGGTGAACGTTTCGGTGGTCAGGTGCTGGATACCGTGGATATCGAAAACTACATCTCTGTACCGAAAACCGAAGGGCAGAAACTGGCCGGGGCGTTAAAAGCGCACGTCAGCGACTATGCGGTGGATGTGATCGACTCTCAGAGTGCATCGAAACTGATTCCGGCTTCGGTAGAAGGCGGCCTGCACCAAATTGAAACGGCCTCCGGCGCGGTGCTGAAAGCGCGCAGCGTGATCATTGCCACCGGGGCAAAATGGCGCAACATGAACGTGCCGGGTGAGGATCAGTATCGCACTAAAGGGGTGACTTATTGCCCGCACTGCGACGGCCCGCTGTTTAAAGGTAAACGCGTGGCGGTCATCGGCGGCGGTAACTCCGGCGTTGAGGCGGCCATCGATCTGGCAGGTCTGGTAGAACACGTGACCCTGCTGGAGTTCGCGCCGGAAATGAAAGCCGACCAGGTCCTGCAGGATAAAGTCCGCAGCCTGAAAAACGTCGATATCATTCTCAATGCGCAGACCACTGAAGTGACGGGCGATGGCAGCAAAGTGACCGGCCTGCAGTATCGTGACCGGGTCAGCGGTGATGAACACCATATCGAGCTGGCGGGGATTTTCGTGCAGATTGGGCTGCTGCCGAACACCAACTGGCTGGAAGGCACCATCGAGCGTAACCGGATGGGCGAGATTATCATCGACGCGAAATGTGAAACTAACGTCAAGGGCGTGTTTGCCGCCGGCGACTGCACAACCGTACCGTACAAACAGATTATTATCGCCGCGGGCGAGGGCGCGAAAGCTTCCCTGAGTTCGTTCGATTATCTGATTCGTACCAAAAGCGCATAATAAAGTAAGACCACACCTGCATATAAAAGAGGCTACCCCAGGGTAGCCTCTTTTTTTAGCCTTCGGGGTTACCGAACGACCATTACCGGAATATGGGCATGGCGGATGACGCTTGAGGCATTAGAGCCAAGCAAGTGGGTGCTGATAGAAGGGTTGCGCGAACCAATCACCACCACATCGGCTTTAATTTCGTTCGCCAGTTCATTGACCATGTCCCGCACGTTACCAAAGCGGACGTGCATTTTAATCCGCGAAGGGTCGATGCTGAAATGACCTGCCATTGTTTTCAGGCGCGTTTCCGCTTCGTGCTGTAGATGCTCTTCAAAACGACGCAGATCGGCGGTAAAGCGGCTCATCGTGAAGCTGGACGATCCGGGTAAGACGTGGAGCAGGTGAATAATCCCATCCTGCTGGGCCAAAAACTCCGCGTGGCGGACGGCCTTGTCGCTCAACTCCATCTCAAAAACATCAACGGGCATAATGATAGTTTTATACATATGCATTCCTCCTTGTTCGACTGTTTCTATATCAACACATTATAGGAAAATATAGTGTCATTCAGCTCGCAAAACTGTCAGCTCAGACGAAGAGAGAGGTAAAATTTTGTCAGAACAAATGAGAGAGGGAAGAGGGCAGAAAGAGGATGCGAAGACATCCTCTGAATAAAGCGTGAAACGCCTCAGGCAGCGGGAGAATTAACGATGAAACTCACCTGCAGCTTCCGGCTGGTAAAGTAGTTCCAGGACTTCGAGATGAGCCGATGCCCCGCCCGGTAATTCCCAGTGGATCGCACTGCCGACTTTCAGACCGAGCAGCGCGGCGCCAACGGGAGCGAGCACGGAAAGCTGGGTGGCGCTGTCCGTTACCTGCGAGGGAAACACCAGTGTCCGCACGCGTTCTTCACCGCTGCTCAAATCGCGAAATCTGACTTTACTGTTCATGCTGACAACATCATGCGGCATCGCTTCGGGCGCCAGCATTTGTGCACGATCCAGTTCGTCGTTCAGCGCATCTGCCACCGGGGAATTAGCGAAAGCCGGCTGTTCGAGCAGCCTGTCGATGCGTTCTGCATCGAGCTCATTAATGATGATTGCGGGTCTGGTCATCGCATACTCCGTGTTATCCAGGAACCTGTCCGTAAAAGAAAACCCTCACCGAAAAGGCAAGGGTTAATGTCGTCCCATCATACTGAGACTTGTCGGCGGTTTGAAGTGATTAAACGCACATTAAGTGATGATCGCCGAAAGGGACATATGAAATTTATGATAATGCCGTCACAACCGAAAAATCTGTCTTATCCTTTTTAAGCTGTATCAGGTAGTACCCTTCCAATACAGGAGACTTAAATGAGCGGTTTTGACAAACTTACTCTTAACGACGGTAGTTATCTGTATTTTAAAGACTGGGGTAGCGGGCAACCGGTGGTATTCAGCCACGGCTGGCCGTTGACGGCTGATGCTTTTGAAGATCAAATGTTGTTTCTCGGATCGCATGGATTCCGCGTGATTGCTCACGATCGCCGGGGGCATGGTCGCTCGGCGCAGCCCTGGGATGGCCACAATATGGATCAGTATGCCGACGATCTGGCTCAGCTCACGGCCCATCTGAACTTACGTGATGCCGTTCATGTCGGACACTCAACCGGCGGCGGGGAAGTCGCGCGTTATATCGGCCGGCACGGAACTGACCGTGTGGCGAAAGCGGTGCTGATTGGCGCCGTGACGCCGATTATGATTCAGACGGACTTTAACCCGAACGGCGTTCCCAGGGCGGTCTTCGACAGCATCAGGGAGGGGGTTATTGAGGATCGCGGAGCGTTCTTCTATGAGCTGACGGCAGCATTCTACGGCTACAATCGGGACGGGGCCAAAGAGTCAAAAGCGGTACGTGAAGGGTTTGTCGAGCAGGGGTTGCAGGGGTCAATCAAAGCGCTTTATGACTGTATTGAAGCGTTTTCTGAAACCGACCTCCGTGAAGACCTGCGTAAGATGACGATCCCGACGCTGGTGATTCATGGTGATGATGACCAGATTGTCCCGTTTGAAACCTGCGGGAAAGTGGCGGCGCAGCTGCTGCCTGACGGCGAATTAAAGATCTACCAGGGCGGGTCTCACGGGATCTGTACGACCCATAAACACCAGATTAACCAGGATCTGCTCGATTTTATTCGCGCGTAATCTACCGGCGGCTTACGCCGCCGAATCATCAGTTGCCGGCTTTATCAATCACAAATTGTTTGCCGCAATTCCCCGGATGAGGCTGGGGCAAGAGGCTATTGGCTGAAAGCGGCTGATTGATGGCCTCCGCTTTGATGGCGATTTGCATTTCGGTTAAATAAGCCGGATTGCCGTTACAGGTCAGCTTAAATGCTTTCACGCTCTGCTTACCATATGCCTGCGCGACCGCGGCATCGAACTCATCGCGGCTGACGCTCTGCCCGTAGTGCTTCGCCAGAAAGAGGCCCAGCGGGCTCTGCTTCACTTCACTATCAAGACGTACCATCGTGCCAAAGTAGCTATCGGGATCGAAGCCAAAACAGACGCCGTGTTTCGCATACTCATAACGCTCGAGACATGAATTGCCGCCGGCTCCCGGCATCACGCTATTGAGTTTATTCGCCATCTCGAGCGACAGCCCGGTTTCAGCGGCCTGGCATTTACGCCCGGCTTTCACTTCAGGCATGTTGGGGACAGGGCGGGTGGCACAGCCAAAACGCATCCAGCGCCGATCGTCGACGCCCCGGGCAGCAATGGATTTTGGCAGGCCAGGCCAGAGGCCATGTACCGTCAGGAAATCCGCTTTATTCGGTAATTCCTGCTGCAAGCGACACTCTTCCGGCTCACTCCGGTTTCTGTCATGCATGCTCTGGCAGAACCCCGTTTGCCATGACAAAGCCAGTACATAACGGTCGAAATCGCCATATTGCGTTGCGGTGAGTGGTTCAGCGCCGGCCTGGGTTGCCGTCAACAAAAGGGCAATGGCGACGAAATCCTTCCTGAACATTTTTAATCCTGATAGTGGGTGACAATGATTTACAGGAAATGATTAAAGCATAAAAAAGGCGCCAGCTGGCGCCTTTTCGCGTTTATTAAAGCGCGCTACCGGGTACCAGAACTTCGGTGGCGATAATCACCACCAGCAGACCGACGATAACCGGAACAGAGGTCCGTTTCACCACTTCAAAGGGGGAGATTTTGGCCATCCCGGCAACGGCGACCACCACGCCTGAGACCGGCGAAATAGTCCGACCCAGGTTTGAAGCCTGTAGCATAGGAATGGACAGGTAGGCCGGGTTGATGCCTGAAGAGTGGGCTAATTTCGGGATCATCTCTACGAAGGCGTAAAACGGCGCGTTACCAGAACCGGTGGTCATTGCCGCCAGCATGGTCAGAATCACCAGCACCAGCATTAAAATAATGCTCGCCGAGCCAAATGATGTGGCGATTGAGATCAGGCTATTGATAAAGCCAATGGTGCTCAGGCCCTGAGCAAAGACGCCGGCGGCCACTAACAGCATGACGACGCCGGCGAAGGCATCGGCCATGCCGCGGTAGGCGACTTCCAGTCCGGCGAAAACATTTTTCGTATTAAAGCCGCGAACAAACTCCAGCACGGCCGCCAGCAGCATGCAGAGCACGAGGATAGCAATAATATGCAGCTCCGGGCCCCATTTCCCGTCGAAAATCAGGACGCCGATAATCGGCGTAAAGGGCAGAAGGGCGTAAAAGGAGGGAGCGGTTGTGGTGATCTCATTCACATCAAGCATTTCGTGAACGACATTCTCTTTTTTATCCAGATAGCGCTGCCAGAAGTAGTGGGCAATGGCCATGCTGATAATTGCGACGATGGAGATTGGCAGCGTGGTTTTAAACGCGAAGTCGATGAGCGGCATTTCTGCGGCTTTGGCGGCCAGCACCACGTCGCCGGAGGTCGGAGAGAGGATAATGGCGGCCGGCGAGGCGCAAATGGCCGCCGCGGCGCCGCGACTGATACCGACGTTCACCATCACCGGGAACAGCGTGGCCATCAGCAGAACGCCCAGACCGGTTGCCGAAGAGACGGCCAGCGACATCAGACAGGCGACAAAATAGGCGGCGATCATCAGCAGATAGGGAGAGTTAATATAGCGCAGCGGCTTTGAAGCCAGCTTTACCACCATATCGTTGGCGCCAATATGGGTCATATAGGTGGCGAATCCGCAGAGCATCATGATCATCATGCCCAAATCGCCGCCGCGGCTCATCAGGAGAATTTTAACGTATTCGATAATATCGGTCGCGGAGTACCCCGTGCTTTTTGTATCGCCGGGTAAAATTTTGTGCCCCATCAACGCGCTGACGATGAGTAACGTCAAACCGCCGACGAACAGCACGCCGGTGGCGGAATACCCTTTTATGATATAGCGGGCAACACCCACAATGACCACAATCCCAATCAGGATCTCAACTAGCGTAAGCATCTTTTACCCCTAAGCCTTTTACCCAAAGAATCTGCTAATAAATAAAGTGAAGATAAAATTAAGTGAGCGAATGTGCCTAATTAATGGGCGAAACATGCTGATGCAAATCAATAAACTGATGAGAACCCTGCAATCATCAGTGGAGGGGCGGCCGCTATCACAAAACGACGAGGTGAAAAGGGGGCTGTTTTTCCGATCATAAATCAGAAACTTACCTAATTTCGTTAAGGTAATATTAAGATTATACTTGTTAAATTATTGCGCTTTAAAATCGATATTGGTAAGAGATAAGTGTTGAGACAACGTCAGTTCGTATTGTTTTTTCTTGGTTTTTTAGGGGTAATGCTCTCTTGTGGCGCGGCTAACGCGTCGTTTACGTCGACGATTCGCGATGGGTATAACACCTTAAGTGATAACGTCGTGCAAACCTGGCAGGAACCTGAACACTACGATCTGTATGTTCCCGCGATTACCTGGCATGCCCGCTTTGCCTATGACAAAGAAAAGACCGATGAATATAACGAGCGTCCGTGGGGAGCAGGATTCGGGGTTTCGCGCTGGGATGATAAAGGCAACTGGCACGGCCTGTATCTGATGGCTTTTAAGGACTCTTTTAACAAATGGGAACCGATTGGCGGCTATGGCTGGGAGAAAACCTGGCGTCCGTTAGCAGATGACAACTTTCATCTTGGTCTGGGGTACACGCTGGGCGTGACGGCGCGGGATAACTGGAATTACATTCCCATTCCGGTCATTTTGCCACTGGCATCCATTGGTTATGGACCGGCAACTTTCCAGATGACCTATATCCCCGGGACCTACAATAACGGTAACGTCTACTTTGCCTGGGCCCGTTTCCAGTTTTAGAACTGGCATAACTTAGCAATAAAAGAGCTAAGTCGTTTGTCCTGTGAAAAAACAACAACTAAGGCGTGACCTCCTAAAAAAGATAGCGATATTTGTCACTTTTTAACAAAGTTGGACTGGACAAAAGGCATCACAATTGATGTACTGGTGTCCGACACAGTATCAGTGTCGTTTTTTCATATAAAGGTAATTTTGATGTCTAAGATTAAAGGTAACGTTAAGTGGTTTAATGAATCCAAAGGATTCGGTTTCATTACTCCGGAAGATGGCAGCAAAGATGTATTCGTACATTTCTCTGCAATCCAGTCCAACGGTTTCAAAACTCTGGCTGAAGGTCAGCGCGTAGAGTTCGAAATCACTAACGGTGCCAAAGGCCCTTCTGCTGCAAACGTAAACGCTATCTAAGCATTGCGTCAGTAGAATATAAAAACCCGCTCAACGCGGGTTTTTTTTTGCCTGCCGTTAGCGGCTGGCAGCGTGGGAAAAGAGCCAGAATGCCGTTGCCGTCATGGCGAATGAACCTAACAGATTGACCAGAATGTTCAGCAGCGCCCAGCTGAAACGGCCCTGTTGCAGCAGGAAAACGACCTCCGATGAGAAGGTTGAGAACGTCGTCAGCCCGCCGCAAAATCCGGTAGTGATCAGCAATTTCCACATTGGGTCAATGTTTGTCAGGCGATTAAACCATGCCAGCCCGGCACCAATGATAAATGCGCCCAGCAAGTTTGCCGCGAGTGTGCCGATGGGAATAGCGTGATGCATTGGATTGAACTTCATACCAAGCCACCAGCGCAATACGCTGCCGGTACCGCCGCCAACAAAAACGGCTAAAAGTAGTTGTGACACTCTCATTCCCTGCTATTTGGTTAATACAGGGGTTTGAGTGTAGCGCGCAAAATGCGTCATTGGCTACGAAATACCTGACGGGAGAAGAGAATGCGGGTTGCTGCGGGACAATTTGCCGTTACGGCGGACTGGCGAGTCAATGCGCGTACCTGCGTAGCGTTGATGAACCAGGCGGCCGGGCAGGGAGTATCATTGCTGGTATTACCGGAAGCATTGCTGGCGCGTGACGACAGCGATCCGGATCTCTCGGTAAAGTCGGCGCAGGAGATTGATGGCGGTTTTCTGCAGCTGTTGCGTGATGAAAGCCGGAATTATGGTTTAACCACGGTGCTGACGCTGCATGTACCTTCGGGTGAGGGGCGAGCGACGAATACGCTGGTGGCGATACGCCAGGGCGAAGTGATTGCCCAATACCAGAAGCTCCATTTGTATGACGCGTTTGCGATGCAGGAGTCGCGACTTGTCGATGCCGGGCAACAGATTCCGCCGCTGATTGATATCGACGGGGTACGCGTTGGCCTAATGACCTGTTACGATTTACGCTTTCCTGAACTGGCGTTAACGCTGGCGCTTAACGGTGCTGAAGTATTGGTTTTACCCACCGCGTGGGTAAAAGGGCCGATGAAGGAGTATCATTGGGCCACGCTACTGGCGGCCAGGGCTCTGGATACGACCTGCTATATCGTTGCGGCAGGCGAATGCGGCACCCGTAATATTGGTCAGAGCCGCATTATCGACCCGATGGGAACGATAATGGCGGGGGCAGGGGACGAGCCGCAGATGATTACTGCCGACATTTCGACAGCGTCGCTGCGTCAGATTCGCGAGCGTTTGCCGGTGTTGAAGAACCGCCGCTTTGCGCCACCGCAATTATTGTGATGTTTTTTTAAACAAGGCTTGATTCACCTTGTTACAGATTGCTATTGTGTCCGCGCGTCAAATAGCCGTTAATTGTTCGCGTGTATGATGGCGTATTCGCAGCTTGTTTTAGAGAAGAAGGTTAGCTATGGGTGAGATTAGTATTACCAAACTGCTGGTTGTCGCAGCACTGATTATTTTAGTGTTTGGTACCAAAAAATTACGTACGCTGGGTGGAGACCTGGGGTCCGCTATCAAAGGCTTCAAGAAAGCCATGAACGACGATGACGATAGCGCGAAGAAAACCAGTGCGGAAGAAGACGCTCCGGCACAAAAGCTCTCTCATAAAGAGTAATTAAAGGCGCTTTCCCCGACAGCGGGAGGGCGTAACCGACAGGCGAGAGTCTGGACGTTGAAGAGGCTGCAGCGATAAGCGTTGCGGCCTCTTTTTGTTGCCTGCTCGCGAAAATACGGAAAAAATGCAACCAGTTGTTACCAGCGGGCAGGGAAACATCAGACGGGCGGGATAAAAACAGATCGCCGCGCGAAAGCGTTCACGCGGCGATTGGCGGGCAGTGAGATTTACTTCACTTCCATCCCTTTGGCTTGCAAGTCGGCATGATAAGACGAACGAACGAACGGACCGCAGGCGGCATGGGTGAAGCCCATCGCCATCGCTTCGGCTTTCATCTCTTCAAACTCATCCGGGCTAACGTAGCGCTGAACCGGCAGGTGATGACGGCTTGGCTGCAGATACTGGCCCAGGGTGAGCATAGTCACGCCATGGCGACGCAGGTCGCGCATAACTTCGATGATCTCTTCATTGGTCTCGCCGAGACCGACCATCAAACCTGATTTCGTCGGGATCTCCGGATGCGCTTCTTTAAAGCGCTCCAGCAGCTTCAGCGACCAGTTGTAGTCGGCGCCTGGGCGAACCTGACGATACAGACGCGGCACGTTTTCCAGGTTGTGGTTAAACACATCCGGCGGCGTCACCGTGAGGATATCCAGCGCGCGATCCATACGGCCACGGAAGTCAGGGACCAGGGTCTCAATCTTAATCGTCGGGTTTTTCTCACGAATAGCGCTGATGCAATCGGCAAAGTGCTGTGCGCCGCCGTCGCGAAGATCGTCGCGGTCAACGGAGGTCACGACGACGTAACGCAGGCCCATATCGGCGATAGTTTGCGCGAGTTTCTGCGGTTCGTTGGCATCCGGGGTCACCGGACGACCGTGCGCAACGTCACAGAACGGGCAGCGGCGGGTACAAATCGCGCCGAGGATCATAAAGGTGGCCGTTCCGTGGTTGAAGCATTCCGCAAGGTTTGGGCAAGAAGCTTCTTCGCACACGGAGTGCAGACCGTTCTTACGCATCGCTGCTTTGATTCCCTGGATACGGGACGAGTCAGCCGGAAGTTTGATTTTCATCCATTCCGGTTTTCTGAGCAGAGCTTCACGCTCAGTTGCCACGTTTTTCACCGGGATAAGGGCCATTTTATCGGCGTCGCGGTACTTAACACCGCGTTCCATCACAATGGGTTTACTCATAGCGTGCGTGTTCCAGTTGCGAGTCACGAAGGAAAGCGAATCAATTCAAGGAAATGTTGTATTTATCAACTATTTTTGAATTAAGGACAGGCAGTATACCATTGATATGGGACAGAAAGCAGCCTACCTGTTCGGCAAATTGTAAAATAGTTGTTGTTTTATGCTTATCCTCACGTGCTTTATTGTTTAAACGACTGGCAAACGACCTCGATGACCTGATTCAGCAACGGTTCCTGCGCGCTCTGCCGGTTGTAATGCAGTGCAATCTCAATGCGCTCTTCGGGTAATTGAGCGTAGTCGAGCCTTGCCAGCGACCACGTTTGCGCCAGCAGAGAAAACATCCGCTCCGGCATCAGCCCGAGCATATCGCTTTGGCTAATCAGCGCAGCCTGGGCAAACAGGTTGTCGCTGCTGAAGCCACAGCGGCGTTCTCCCTGGCGTTCCTGCCGCTGCCGGTATATTGCCGGATAGCGTTGGCCCGGCGGTAGCTTCAGCGCAAACTCATACTGGCGGAGATTCTCTTCGGTTAACGGCCTTTGCAGCGCCGGATGTCCTTCGCGGCAATACATCACCAGCCGCTCTTCAAACAGCAGGTGATACGCGATGGTCTGGCTACTGTAGGTATCGCTGTCGATCGCTAAATCGACCTGGCGTTGGTTAAGCTGACTGCTGGCATCGGTAATGGCGATGTTGTGTAACCGGATCTGGGGGAAACGCGGTTTGAGCGCGTGCGCAATCGTGGGGATGACCAGCGCCCCGATGAGAGGGGAGGTCGCGATGGTGAGGGCGCGTGGCTGAGCCGCCCCGCAGGCCAGGTCAAGGGCGCTGAGGAAGGATTCCATTCCCTGGCTGATGTACTGGTGAAGATGGGTTGCGTAGGCCGTAGGCCTCACCCCCTGGCCTTTACGAATAAACAGTGGGTCGGGGAATACCGCACGCAGTTTGTTAAGCGACTGGCTGATCGCCGATGGTGTAATGTTCAGCACTTTAGCGGCATTTACGATGCCCTTGTGGACATACACCGCTTCAAAAATGGTCAGCAGGTTCAGATCCACATTGCGTAGAATACGCAACACCTGGCGGTCGTGGTGCGGTTCCTGCGGTGCGGGCGACTCTGATGACGGCGTGTTATTTTCCACTCAGCGCTTCCTGTTATCGGAAATAGCGCAAGTATAGCGGCCGGCGGCAGCGTCGTGCGTGACGTTTAATTGCAAATATAATGGCTTAACTATCGATAATGCGAATGTCGCGCCCGGTGACAGGGGCGCGAGCGGGCGGGAGCTAAGCGGCAGCAATCATCTCGTGGGGCGGGTTGCCGAGCAGGGCCAGCAGGTTGGCAACCAGATGTGGCGCCACCATCTGCGGTTGAATATCCGGCTGCCACTGGCGCATTTGGGTCATCTCCATCCCGGCATAGCCGCAGGGGTTAATCCGCAGAAACGGCGACAGGTCCATCGCAATATTCAGCGCAAGCCCGTGAAACGAACAACCTTTCCGGATACGTAAACCCAGCGAACAGATTTTTTGCTCGCCGACGTAGACGCCGGGCGCATCGGCGCGTGGATGTGATTCAATCGCGTATTCCGCCAGCGTATTGACCACGGTCTGTTCCAGCAGAGTAACCAGTTCGCGCACGCCCAGTTTCCGGCGCTTGAGGTTCAACAGAACATACATCACCTGCTGCCCTGGCCCGTGGTAGGTCACCTGGCCGCCGCGATCGCTTTGAATGACCGGAATGTCCCCCGGAACCAGCACGTGTTCGGCTTTTCCCGCCTGGCCTTGAGTAAAGACCGCAGGGTGCTCTACCAGCCAGATTTCGTCCAGCGTGCTGTCGTCGCGGGTATCGGTAAATTCATGCATCGCCTGCGAGACCGGTTCGTAAGGTTGCAGGCCAAGTTGACGAATAAGGATTTTGTTATGCTGCAAAACAACGTCTCCGCAGAGAGAGAAGTGACTTGAGGGGGGAGTATATCACAGCATAGCGGGGAGAGATGACCCGGCGCAGGACCGGGTCTGGGAATGGGTTACAGCACCATCCGGACGATATCGATATTGCCCAGCTCTTCGTACAGGGTTTCGACCTGCTCGATATGGGTTGCGTTGATGGTGATAGAGACCGAGTGGTAGTTCCCCTTGCTGCTCGGTTTTACCTGTGGAGAGTAATCACCAGGCGCATGGCGCTGTACCACTTCCACCACCTGATCAACCAGCTCAGGCAACGCCTGCCCCATTACTTTGTAAGTAAATGGAGTAGGGAATTCAAGCAGTTCGTTAAGTTTGGTTTTCATGTCAGCTCCGGTGTTACGACAAAAAATAATAACTCCCACGAAGTGTGGGAGTTATCAGGTTACTTTGATGATTAGTATATGGGGATGTAAATCACACTTTCAAGTGTTCGATTTTTAACCAAACCAGTGGTGGAACATTAACTTGATGTAATCAATCATTTTTCCGAAGAAATTGCCTTCAGGAATTTCTTGCAGGACGACCAGCGGGCGCTGATCGATCGTTTTACCGTCCAGCTGGAAGTTAATGGTGCCGACAACCTGATTTTTCTGCAGCGGGGCGTGCAGTTCGGTATTGTTCAGCACATAACTGGCTTTCAGATCTTTCATGCGGCCACGAGGGATAGTCAGATAAACGTCTTTATCGACACCCAGCGAAGCGCGATCGCTGTCGCCAAACCAGGCTGGTTCGGAAGAGAACTCTTTCCCGGCTTTCAGCGGATTAACGGTTTCGAAGAAGCGGAAGCCCCAGGTCAGCAGTTTTTTGCTTTCGGATTCGCGGCCTTTGTAGGTGCGGCCGCCCATGACGGCGGAGATCAGACGCATCTGGCCTTCGGTCGCCGAGGCCACGAGGTTATAGCCCGCTTTATCGGTATGCCCGGTTTTAATCCCGTCGACGTTCAGGCTGTTATCCCACAGCAGACCGTTACGGTTCAGCTGACGAATGCCGTTAAAGGTGAACTCTTTTTCTTTATAGATGGTGTATTCGTTCGGTACATCGCGGATCAGCGCCTGGCCAATCAGCGCCATATCGCGCGCGGAGCTGTACTGGCCGTCGGCATCGAGGCCGTGAACGGTCTGGAAGTGGCTGTTTTTCAGGCCCAGCGCATTGACGTAGCTGTTCATCAGGCTGACGAAGGCATCCTGGCTGCCGGCAACATAGTCGGCCATGGCGACGCAGGCATCGTTACCTGACTGCAGGTTGATGCCGCGGATCAGCTGAGAAACCGGAACCTGCATACCCGGCTTCAGGAACATCAGTGAAGAGCCTTTAAACACCGGGTTACCGGTTGCCCACGCATCGTTACCCACCGTAACCAGGTCGGTTTCTTTAAACTTGCCCGCTTTCATGGCCTGACCGATGACGTAGCTGGTCATCATTTTGGTCAGACTCGCCGGGTCGCGGCGGGAATCGGCGTTATTCTCCGCCAGCACTTTGCCCGAATTGTAATCAATAAGAATCCAGGATTCGGCGTCAATCTGCGGCGCGCCTGGGATCATGGTTTTGAGATTCAGGTCATCGGCGTGGGCAGCGGAGGAGAGCGCTGCAACGGAGAGGGCCGTAACGAGTAAACGTGCGGTGAAAGAGGTCTTCATGGTCAGAACAACGGCATCCGTGATGGAGTTAAAAAAAGTGCCTTACTATAACAAATGCTCTGTGGACCGGCATCCGACATTGCGCATGACTTTGTTAATGACTTTTTCATGCGCATCACAGTACGGACAACGACCCTACCTGTTTAGTTGGCGTGAGTAATAAATGATTGCAGCTGAGCTTCGCTTTGCAGGCGCTGTTGTACCGTGCTGGCCTGCGATTTACTGGCGAATGGCCCTAGTTGAATGCGCCACACTGCGCCGTTCTGCACGACGCGGCCAGGCACGGAAAACTGCTGGCTCAGACGCTGCTGATATTGCTGCGCGCGGGCCCGATCGCTGACGGCGCCGACCTGGACGACAAAATCGCCGCTGGCGCTGGCCGAAGAGGCGGCGACAGCCGTGGTTGCCGCCGCAGCCGGCGCTGCTGGCGTGACGCTGCCTTGCACAGAACCAGGGGCGGTAACCGGCGCGCTTTGGGTGGCAGTCTGAACCGCAGGCTCGCTGCTTTCCAGTACGCCGCTATTCAGGGGCGTCGGCGCGCCGAGGAAGCCGCTGCTGTTCACCGGAGCGCCAACGTTGTCTTCCGGCTTCAGCGTGGCATTGCTGATCGGGCGAACGTCGGTTGGCGCCGTCGGTTCGCTGGAAACACCTGCGCCGCCGTCAAGATCGGGACGAGCAGGCAGCGCATAGGTCTGTTTGGCGACGGTAGTACAGGCCATGCCCGGGCCGGAAAGCGAACCGTCCGGTGCGACGATGATCGGATCGATACGCACTTTGGTGTTGTTGGAGGTGTTCAGGCGATCGGCGGAGGCGCGAGAAAGCGAAATCACGCGATCGGTGCCGTACGGGCCGCGATCGTTAATGCGCACGACGATCATGCGGCCATTTGCCACGTTCGTCACGCGCACGTAGCTCGGGATCGGCAGCGTCGGGTGTGCTGCGGTCAGCTGCGTCGGGTCGAAGGCTTCGCCGGATGCCGTCAGGTTGCTGTTGGGCTCCGCATCATAAATGGCGGCCAGACCGGTCTGGGTAAAGTTAGACGGATCCTGGACGATTTTATAACTTTTACCCTCGCGCTCGTAATCCTGATTCGCCGTCGCATTTGGCGTCTCATAATGCGGATCGGCGCCGCTGATTTCCACGCTTGGGCCATTACAAACGGCCGGCTGTGGAGTGCTGACCGTCTTCTGTTGAACGTCTTCACCCGAACATGCCGCCAGCAGCCCCGCTGCTATGCAAATCCCCAGCCATTGCTTACGCATCGCAAACCCCTTAAACGCTTTTCGACAACATTTTTCTGTGGGTGTGGATCGACATCACGATACCAAACCCGGCCATCAATACGATCAGGGCTGAGCCCCCGTAGCTGACCAGCGGCAACGGTACCCCCACCACTGGTAAAATACCACTCACCATACCAATATTTACGAAGACATAAACGAATAAAATCAACATTAAACCACCGGCCATGACGCGACCGAAGGTGGTCTGCGCCTGGGCGGCGATCCACAGCCCGCGCATGATGAGCAAAATATAGAGCGCCAGTAGAATCAGCACGCCAATCAGGCCGAGCTCTTCGGCCAGGACCGCAAAGATAAAGTCGGTATGGCGCTCCGGCAGGAATTCAAGCTGCGACTGGGTGCCGTGCAGCCAGCCTTTGCCGCGTAATCCACCGGAGCCAATGGCGATTTTCGACTGGATAATATGATAGCCGGCACCCAGCGGATCGGTTTCCGGGTCGAGCAACATCATGACGCGCTGACGCTGATAATCATGCATCAGGAAGAACCATAAAATCGGAATAAACGCCGCAACCAGCACCACCGCCACGCCGATCAGGCGCCAGCTCAGCCCGGAAAGGAACAGCACGAACAGGCCAGACAACGCAATCAGAATCGATGTTCCGAGGTCAGGCTGGGCGGCAACCAGCAGGGTTGGCAGAAAAATCAGCACCAGCGCAATGGCGGTATTCTTCAGCGAGGGTGGGCAAACGTCGCGGTTGATAAAGCGCGCGACCATCAGCGGGACGGCGATTTTAGCAATTTCCGACGGCTGAAAGCGCACAACCCCCAGATCCAGCCAGCGCTGGGCGCCTTTGGAAATCGCGCCGAAAGCGTCAACCGCCACCAGCAAAATGATACAGAAGATATAGAGATAGGGCGCCCAGCCTTCATACACGCGCGGCGGGATTTGCGCCATCACGATCATGATCACCACGCCCATGGCGATCTGGCCTATTTTGCGCTCCATCATCCCGATGTCCTGGCCGCTGGCGCTCCAGATGACCAGCGCGCTGTAGGTCAGCAGCGCCAGCAGAATCAGCACCATGGTCGGATCGAGATGGATTTTATCCCATAGTGATTTTTTGTTCGGATTATCGGTCATTATTGATCCTCACCCGCCGTGACCGCCGGGTTTTCACTCGGCAGGTTTGTGTTGTTATCACCCAGCATAATGTGGTCGAGAATCTGGCGCATAATCGTGCCGACCGCCGGGCCAGCACCGCCGTTCTCAAGAATGATGGCAACAGCAACCTGGGGATTGTTATAAGGGGCAAACGCCGTCATGAGTTTATGGTCACGCAGACGTTCCGCGATTCGGTGCGCGTTATAGGTTTCATTGGCTTTCAGGCCAAATACCTGGGCTGTACCGGATTTCGCCGCAATTTTATAGGGCGCGCTGGCGAAGTATTTATGCGCGGTCCCGTTGCCACGGTTAGCGACGCCGAACATCCCGTCCTTGGCGATTTCCCAGAAGCCGGAGTGAATGTCGCCGACCGGCGGCTCGTGCGGTTGAACCCAGGGAACCTGTTTGCCGTCTTCGACGGTGCTTTGCAGCAGATGCGGCACTTTCACCAGACCGTCGTTTATCAGGATCATCAGCGCTTTGTTCATCTGAATCGGCGTGGCGGTCCAGTAGCCCTGGCCGATTCCGACCGGGATGGTGTCACCCTGATACCAGGGCTTCTTAAAGCGTTTCAGCTTCCATTCGCGGGTCGGCATATTCCCGGAACGCTCTTCCGACAGATCGATACCGGTATAGTGGCCGTAACCGAATTTGCTCATCCACTCAGAGAGGCGGTCGATACCCATATCATAAGCGACCTGATAGAAGTAGGTATCCGCAGACTCCTCGAGCGCTTTGGTCACATTCAGATGCCCGTGACCCCATTTTTTCCAGTCGCGGTAGCGCTTGTCAGAGCCCGGCAGCTGCCACCAGCCTGGGTCGAACAGGCTGGTATTGCGGGTGATGACGTTCGCGCTGAGGGCCGATACGGCGACATAAGGCTTCACCGTCGACGCCGGCGGGTAGACCCCCTGAGTCGCGCGGTTGACCAGCGGAGTATTCGGATCGTTCAGCAGGGCGGAGTAGTCTTTACTGGAGATGCCGTCCACAAACAGGTTCGGGTCGTAGCTCGGCGTGGAGACCAGCGCGAGGATGCTGCCGGTACGCGGGTCGGTGACGACCACGGCAGCGCGGCTGCCGGCGAGCAGGGTCTCAATGTACTGCTGAAGCTTGAGATCGAGGGTCAAATAGATATCGCGCCCGGCCTGCGGCGGCACCTCTTTGAGCTGGCGAATGACGCGGCCGCGGTTGTTGACCTCAACCTCTTCATAGCCGGTCTGACCGTGCAGTACGTCTTCGTAATAGCGCTCGATTCCCAGCTTGCCAATATCATGCGTGGAGGCATAGTTGGCCAGCTTGCCCTCTTTATCCAGGCGATCGACGTCTTTATCGTTAATTTTTGAGACGTAGCCGATAACGTGGGTCAGCGCGGAATTATAGGGGTAGTAGCGGCGTTTATAGCCTTTTACTTCGACGCCGGGAAAGCGGTACTGGTTAACCGCAAAACGGGCCACCTGGACTTCGCTCAGGTTGACCTTGACGGGAATCGAGGTGAAGCGATGGGAACGCGAGCGTTCTTTCTTGAAGTTTGCAATATCATCATCGGTCAGATCGATGACGTCGCGTAACGCATCCAGCGTCTGCTGCACGTTATCGACTTTCTCCGGCATCATCTCCAGCTGGTAGATGGTGCGGTTCAGCGCCAGCGGCGTACCGTTGCGGTCATAGATAATGCCGCGACTGGGCGGAATGGGGACCAGCTTAATACGGTTTTCGTTGGAACGCGTTTGATAGTCGGTGTAGCGAACAATCTGCACGTTATAAAGATTGGCAACCAGTATGCCGGTAAGCAGCAAAATCCCCAAAAAAGCGACCAGCGCCCGGCGCACGAACAGCGAGGATTCAGCCGTATAGTCGCGGAAAGAATTCTGTAATTTCATTCGCTGCTTAGTCTACCCTGGTCATCATTATTCACGGTGGTAAGGGTGGTTGGTGGTAATGCTCCACGCACGATACAGGCTCTCAGCGACCAGTACGCGTACCAGCGGGTGAGGCAACGTGAGGGTGGAGAGTGACCAACTCTGTTCCGCTGCTGCTTTACAAGCCGGAGAGAGCCCCTCGGGACCGCCGATAAGCAGGCTGACGTCGCGGCCATCCTGTTTCCAGCGCTCCAGCTCTCGTGCCAGCTGCGGCGTATCCCACGGTTTTCCCGGAATATCCAGGGTCACGATGCGATTTTTGCCTGCGGCTGCCAGCATCATCTCCCCTTCTTTGTCGAGGATTCGCTTGATGTCGGCATTTTTACCGCGTTTACCGGCAGGGATTTCCAGCAGCTCGAACGGCATATCTTTTGGAAAACGGCGCAAATATTCACTAAAGCCGGTCTGAACCCAGTCCGGCATCTTGGTGCCAACGGCCACCAGCTGCAGCTTCACGCATTAACTCCAGAGTTTTTCCAGCTCGTACAGACGACGGCTCTCTTCCTGCATAACGTGAACCATGACGTCGCCAAGGTCGACAACAATCCAGTCAGCGGCGCTTTCACCTTCAACGCCAAGCGGCAGCATTCCTGCGGCGCGAGACTCTTGTACTACGTGGTCGGCGATGGACATTACATGGCGCGTAGAGGTGCCGGTGCAAATAATCATGCAATCTGTAATGCTGGATTTGCCATGAACGTCAATGGCAACGATGTCCTGACCTTTCAGGTCATCAATTTTGTCGATAACAAAATCCTGGAGTGCTTTACCCTGCAAGAGTTCCCCCTGGGTGAGTGAAGATTGATAATAATAAACAGCCTGACAGTATACCTGAACTCGTCGAAAAGTCGGGATAAATGTCGGTCAGCAAGCGATGGCGGCGGCTATCATCCCATCCATCGCCCGTGATTGCATCGCCATTTTTGTAAAACAATTTCTGGAAACATCGTTTAGCCGATACGTCCAGGCTGCGGAGAATAACAGCCTGCTCTGACCTGTCAATGGTCTGCACGGAATTCTTCTTCCTTCTGCCAGCGCGCCTGGCTATTTAATACCCGCAGCGTGGCAAAATCAGCGTGCAGTTCGAGTTCGCTCCATGTGCCATGGGCGACAGGAAAATGCCACATGGCCTCCGCCGGCAGCTTCAGCAACAGCGCGATAAGCAGACTCAGCCCACCTTTATGGCCCACGATCAGCAGATGATCTGGCTGCGGATCGTGCGTCAGCTTCTCGGCAAACGTGCGGACGCGGTGGGCGAAATGCTGAAAACTTTCGCCGTTGGTCGGCGCCGCATGCTGCCAGTCCGCGCACCAGGCGGCATAGTTTTCCGCGTCTTCGAGCTGTAAGTCCCGATGATGGCGCATTTCCCAGTCGCCAAAAAACATCTCGTTGAGTTCGGGGACAATCTGCCGGGGGATATGCCGTGTGCCGAGCAGCAGGTCGGCGGTGATGTGGGTGCGTTCCAGTTCGCTGCAGAGCACGCGATCGAACGTTACCGCCTGCAGCAGCTGGCCGAGCGTTCTCGCCTGCATCATGCCGCGTTCGGTTAGCGGAGTCGGGGCGTGTCCGCTGTAAAGGCCGGCAACATTGGCCTCAGTTTCACCATGTCGAACTAACCATAATTTCACTGAATATACGCCTTCTGACATCATCAAGGGATGAGGGAGAGTATATGCGAATCGGCGCGCTGCTATTGTATCCGGCGTCACCAACGCTGGGGCAACGGCCGGTTAACAGTAGAGTTTTTGCTGATGGATATACGCCAGTACCGCGGCCGGCAGCATGTCAGCGCAGGATTCTCCGCGTTCAAGGCGCTGGCGGATAATCGTTGCCGAAATATCAAACCACGGGGTTTCCGCCAGATAGATGACCCCGGCGGGACGGCTGTGCAGCTGTTCTGCGTCGTGGGTTAAATGTTTGTCCAGCCACCGCTGATCCTCTTCCCGTTTCATCACCAGCGGGTAGCCCGGACGACGGCAAACGATCAGATGGACATTATCCAGAATCGAGGTGTAATTGTGCCAGGTCGGGAAGGTGAGCAGCGAGTCCTGACCAATAATGAACGCCAGCGGCTGGTCCGGCCCTTGTTCCTGCCGCCACTCTTCGAGCGTTTGTGCCGACCAGGACGGCGTCTGACGCCGAAGCTCGCGTTCATCGAGCACGAACAACGGTTTATCGGCAATGGCCAGCGCCAGCATCTGTTTACGCTGGGCGCTGGTGGCTTCAGGCTGCGGGCGGTGTGGCGGAACATTGTTTGGGACGATAATGACTTTGCCAAGACCGATCTGATTCGCCAGAACCTCGACCGGTTTGAGGTGACCATAGTGCACCGGATCGAAGGTGCCGCCGTACATTGCCTGCAACTGAGTCATATCAACCATCAATAAACACGTCTGCCAGCGCTTTATGGCAGAGCAACAAAGAAAGGCTCTCTAATTCCGGCCAGATGGCGCTGCCGTAATCCTGCTTGAAGGTGAGCTCCGCTCGGGTCAGCAGAGTCACGGCCTGGCGTAACTGGTCCGTGCTGAGGCGCGCGAGCGCATCGCTCAACAGCTGTCGACGGTTCTGCCATACCCGATGTTTATCGAACAGCGTACGCAGCGGCGTATGGGCCGACTGGCGTTTCAGGTTAACCAGCAGCAGCAGCTCGCGTTGAAGCGTGCGCAGCAGAATAGCCGGTTCGCTGCCTTCCAGCCGTAACTGCTGCAGGATATGCAGCACCCGTTTGCTTTTGCCAGCCAGCAGCGCATCCACCCAGTGATAGGGCGTGAAGTGGGCGGCATCGTTGACCGCCTGCTCGACGCGCGGCAGCGTGAGCTTGCCATCCGGCCACAGCAGAGAGAGACGTTCCAGCGCCTGCGCCAGCGCCAGCAGGTTGCCTTCGTAGCAGTAGCACAGCAGCTGACTGGCGGCATCATCAAGATGCAAGTGGTGCTGTTTTGCTCGCGCCGCCAGCCATCGTGGCAGCTGCGCATATTCCGGCGTCTGACAGCTCACCTGAACCGCGCGGCTGGCCAGCGCGGTAACCCAGGCGGCATTTTCCTGCGCTTTGCTGAGCTTATTACCGCGAACGATTAACAGCAGGTCGTCATGGAGCATGCTGACCAGGGTGGCAAGCTGTTCGTTAATCGCCGCGTTAGGGCCGTTTTCCGGCAGGACCAGAAGCAGCGTCTGACGGCTGGCGAACAGGCTCATGGCCTGGCTGAGTGAGAAGAGGGCGGGCCAGTCGGTGCTGGCGTCGATGGTCGCGGTATGGTGTTCGGTAAAGCCCTGGGTAGCAGCGGCTTCGCGAATCGCGTCCTGACTTTCCTGCAACAGCAACGGATCGCTACCGAGTAATAAATAGGCCGCGCGCAGCCCTTCGGTGAGCTGCGCGCGGAGTTGCTCTGGGTACAGCCGAATCATCAGTTACCCAGCGTGGTGGAGACGCGGTTGCCGGAGGTGGAAGTGGCGTTAACCGGCTTCTCTTCCCCTTTCGTGGCTTCGACATCAGCAACGTGGACGCTTGGCAGCTTACGAATCAGCTGTTCAGCGGCTTTGTCGTACATCTCCTGGACGATCATATCCTGCTCAGCGTCTTTCGCTAACGCCGCCTGCGGGTTATCGAAGAACGAGCGGTAGACTTTCGTCGAGATCGGATAGATATCATGACCCGGGATTAGCACGCTTGCCTGCACCGTCAGCACCATCTGATATTCAGCGGTACGACCATCCTGGAAAATGGAAGCCGTATCTTTCTGAATGGATGACGCATCCAGACGCAGGGACGGAATATCCTTGCGCAGCGTGCTGCCGTCGACGATCTCGACGCCATTCAGACGCAGCTGATTACGTACCGAACGACTTAACGGACCATTCGGATCGCTCGACTGAAAGATCATGGTTTTCATCGCGGTGGGGACCTGAGTGGTACTCCGCAGATGCCAACCGCATCCGGCGGTGATGAGCACCGCCAGAGATAACAACAATGTTGCCAGATATCGCACGCTTCCTCCTGCGCTTAGCCAACGACCAGGTTGAGCAGTTTACCCGGGACGTAAATCACTTTACGTACGGTTACACCGTCGAGATACTTCGCAACCAGATGTTCCTGGCCCGCACGTGCACGAACCTGTTCTTCGGTTGCATCGACAGGAACGGTAATTTTACCACGGACTTTACCATTAACCTGAACAACAACCAGGGTGGTATTTTCAACCATAGCGCTTTCATCGGCGACCGGCCACGGCGCGTTGTCGATATCGCCTTCACCGCCCAGCTCCTGCCACAGCGTGAAGCAGGCGTGCGGGGTGAACGGATTAAGCATGCGCACAACCGCCAGCAGAGCCTCACGCATCAGCGCGCGATCCTGTTCGTTTTCCTGCGGCGCTTTCGCCAGTTTGTTCATCAGCTCCATGATCGCGGCGATCGCGGTGTTGAAGGTCTGACGACGGCCGATATCATCGGTCACTTTGGCGATCGTTTTGTGGACATCACGACGCAGCGCCTGCTGATCTTCGCTCAGGCTGGCAACGTCCAGCGCGGCAACCGGGCCCTGAGTCGTGTGCTCATAAACCAGTTTCCAGACACGTTTCAGGAAGCGGTTTGCCCCTTCAACGCCGGATTCCTGCCATTCCAGAGTCATATCTGCCGGAGAGGCGAACATCATAAACAGACGTACGGTATCCGCGCCGTAGCGTTCAACCATCACCTGCGGGTCGATGCCGTTGTTCTTCGACTTGGACATTTTGCTCATGCCGGTATACACCAGCTCGCGCCCCTGCGGATCGTAGGCTTTTACGATACGGCCTTTTTCATCGCGCTCCACGGTGGCATCAACCGGAGAAACCCAGTTGCGCTCGCCGTTTTCGCCAACGTAATAGAAGGCGTCAGCCAGAACCATCCCCTGGCACAGCAGCTGTTTCGCCGGCTCGTCAGAGTTAACCATACCCGCGTCGCGCATCAGCTTATGGAAGAAGCGGAAGTACAGCAGGTGCATAATCGCATGTTCGATCCCGCCGATGTAAATATCGACCGGCAGCCAGTAGTTGGCGGCGTTTGGATCCAGCATTCCGTCATTGTACTGCGGGCAGGTATAGCGCGCGTAGTACCAGGAGGATTCCATAAAGGTATCGAAGGTGTCGGTTTCACGCAGCGCAGGCTGACCGTTAACGGTGGTTTTTGCCCACTCCGGATCGGCCTTGATTGGGCTGGTGATGCCGTCCATGACCACATCTTCCGGCAGAATGACCGGCAGCTGATCTTCCGGGGTCGGCATTACGGTACCGTCTTCCAGGGTGACCATTGGAATCGGCGCGCCCCAGTAACGCTGACGGGAAACGCCCCAGTCGCGAAGGCGATAGTTAATTTTGCGCTCGCCAACGCCCATCGCCGCCAGTTTGTCGGCGATAGCGTTAAAGCCCGCTTCGTAGCTCAGGCCATCGAACTCGCCGGAGTTGAAGAGGGTGCCTTTTTCAGTCAGCGCCTGCCCGGAGAGATCCGGTTCTGAGCCGTCTGCCGCCAGAATAACCGGCTTAATGTTCAGGCCATATTTGCTGGCAAATTCGTAGTCGCGCTGATCGTGACCCGGAACGGCCATGACGGCGCCGGTGCCGTATTCCATCAGCACGAAGTTTGCCGCCCAGACCGGAATTTCTTCGCCGGTCAGCGGGTGAATCGCTTTGTAGCCGGTATCGACACCTTTTTTCTCCATCGTCGCCATTTCTGCTTCGGCGACTTTGGTGTTGCGGCATTCGTCGATAAATGCAGCCAGCTCAGGGTTGTTCGCTGCCGCCTGCTGTGCCAGCGGATGACCCGCGGCTACGGCCAGGTAGGTACAGCCCATGAAGGTGTCCGGACGGGTGGTGTAGACGGTCAGCTTGTCGGCATACTCGTTAACGTTGAAGGAGATTTCTACCCCTTCGGAGCGGCCGATCCAGTTGCGCTGCATGGTCTTAACGGTATCAGGCCAGTGATCCAGTTTATCCAGATCGTTCAGCAGTTCGTCGGCGTAGGCGGTGATTTTGATAAACCACTGCGGGATCTCTTTACGCTCAACTTTGGTATCGCAGCGCCAGCAGCAGCCGTCGATAACCTGTTCGTTGGCAAGAACGGTCTGGTCGTTCGGACACCAGTTCACCGCAGACGTTTTTTTGTACACCAGGCCTTTTTTATACAGCTCGGTGAAGAATTTTTGCTCCCAGCGGTAGTATTCCGGGGTGCAGGTCGCCACTTCACGGCTCCAGTCATAGCCAAAGCCCAGCTTTTTCAGCTGGTTTTTCATGTAGGCAATATTGTCGTAGGTCCACGGGGCCGGCGCGGTGTTGTTTTTTACCGCGGCGCCTTCCGCCGGCAGACCAAACGCATCCCAGCCGATCGGCTGCAGAACGTTTTTGCCGAGCATACGCTGGTAGCGGGCAATCACGTCGCCGATGGTGTAGTTACGCACGTGACCCATGTGTAGTCGACCAGAAGGATAAGGAAGCATCGACAGGCAGTAATACTTCTCTTTGCTCTCGTCTTCAGTTACTTCAAATGTACGATGATCGTCCCAGTGAAGCTGGACTTTCGATTCTATCTCTTCCGGGCGGTATTGCTCTTGCATGGCAGCCAGTGGTCCTGTTTTCAATACAGCTACAAAATGTAGCCAATGGATGTGTTATCAGATCGGCATAGCATAGCCCAAACGCCCACGTCAAAACAGCCTTTCGCACATTAACATCGGCAAAAGCGGCGGAGACTATTTCGTGACTCTGTGGGCTAACTGGCAAAGCAGATGGCAAATAAGGTCTATTATTAGAAGAAGTTAACCACACCGGAGGCGAAATGATGAACAAGGTTGCTCAATTCTACCGTGAACTGGTGTCGACGCTCAGTGAACGGCTGCGCAATGGAGAACGTGATATTGACGCGCTGGTGGAACAGGCGCGGATGAAAATTAGCCAGTCTGGTGAGTTAACGCATCGCGAAGTTGAGACGCTGACCAAAGCGGTCAGGCGCGATCTGGAGGAGTTTGCCCGCAGCTATGAAGAGAGCCAGGACGAACTGACGGACAGCGTGTTTATGCGGGTGATAAAAGAGAGCCTGTGGCAGGAGCTGGCGGATATTACCGATAAAACCCAGCTGGAATGGCGCGAAGTGTTCCAGGATCTCAACCACCACGGGGTTTACCATAGTGGCGAAGTGGTGGGGCTGGGAAACCTGGTGTGCGAACACTGCCATTATCACCTGGCGGTCTATACCCCGGATATTCTGCCGCGTTGCCCGAAATGCGGCCATGACCAGTTCCAGCGTCGTCCCTTTGAGCCTTGATACGCCGCGCTGAGGTGGCTGAATGAAATCAGGCGCGCACCTGCCGATGCGCGCCTGTAAAGTGACCCGTTAATGCAGAATTTTGGCGAGGAAGTCTTTTGCGCGATCGGATTGCGGATTGGCGAAAAATGCTTCTTTGTCAGAGTCTTCGACAATTTTCCCTTCATCCATAAAGATCACCCGGTTGGCGACCTTACGGGCAAAGCCCATTTCGTGCGTCACCACCATCATCGTCATGCCTTCGTTGGCCAGTTCAACCATGACATCCAGCACTTCGTTGATCATTTCCGGATCCAGTGCGGAAGTCGGTTCGTCAAACAGCATAGCAATGGGATCCATACAGAGCGCACGGGCGATAGCCACGCGCTGCTGCTGGCCGCCGGAGAGCTGGGCCGGATATTTATCGGCATGGGCGGAGAGCCCCACGCGTTCCAGCAGCTTCAGGCCTTTTGCCCGGGAAGCGGCTTTATCGCGGTTAAGCACTTTGACCTGCGCCAGCGTCAGGTTATCGATAATCGACAGATGCGGAAACAGTTCAAAGTGCTGGAACACCATCCCGACGCGGGAACGCAGCCTGGCAAGGTTGGTTTTTTTATCGTTGACCCGGGTACCATCCACGGTGATCTCACCCTGTTGAATAGGCTCCAGGCCGTTGACGGTTTTAATCAACGTTGATTTGCCCGAGCCGGAAGGCCCGCATACCACCACTACTTCACCTTTTTTCACTTCCGTGGAGCAATCGGTCAGCACCTGAAAGTGACCATACCATTTTGAAACGTTTTTCAGGGTAATCATTACACAGTCCTTTTCTTCAACCAGCTGACCAACAGCGATGCGCTGAGACTAATGACAAAATAAACGGCGCCTGCGAACAGGATCATCTCGACCTGGGTTCCGTCGCGCTCGCCGATGCTAGAGGCGGTACGGAAGAAGTCGGCCAGGCTGAGAACGTAAACCAGAGAGGTATCCTGAAACAGTACGATCCCCTGGGTGAGCAGCAGCGGCACCATGGCGCGAAACGCCTGCGGCAGAATAATCAGCTTCATGGATTGCCACTGGGTCATCCCCAGCGCCAGCGCGGCGCTCGACTGGCCGCGAGAGATACTCTGGATACCCGCGCGGATAATTTCCGAATAGTACGCCGCTTCAAACATCGAGAAGGCCACCATCGCGGAGATCAAGCGGATATCGCTTTTCGGCGACAGGCCCAGGACGTTCTGCAGGAAACCGGGAACAATCAGATAAAACCACAGCAGGACCATCACCAGCGGGATCGAGCGGAACACGTTGACGTAGGTCTTCGCAAACCACGCCAGCGGCAGGAAGCTGGACAGACGCATAACCGCCAGCAGGGTGCCCCAGACGATACCAAAAATGATGGCGGTCACGGTGATTTTCAGGGTGATAACCAGCCCGGCCAGCAGGTAGGGCATTGATGGGACGATAGAACTCCAGTCAAAATCGTACATGATTATTTGCCTCCCATATTGCCCGGCAGGCGGACCTTGCGTTCAACCACATACATCACCAGCATAATCACCGCATTAATAAACACATAGGCGAGGGTAATCGCGGTAAAGGATTCCCAGGCGTGGGCTGAGTAATCCAGCAGCTTGCCTGCCTGTGCCGCCATATCCGCCAGCCCGATGGTTGAAGCGATGGCCGAGTTTTTCACCAGGTTCATCATCTCCGAGGTCATCGGCGGCACAATGACCCGATAGGCGTTGGGCAGCAGTACGTAACGATAGGTCTGCGGCAGCGTCAGGCCCATGGCCAGCCCGGCGTTTTTCTGTCCGCGCGGCAGTGACTGAATGGCGGCGCGCACCTGTTCGCATACGCGAGCGGCGGTAAACAGCCCCAGACACATCATCGAAGAGAGGAAGAACTGAATATTCGGATCGAGCTCGGATTTAAACCACATGCCGATGTTTTCCGGCAGGAGCTCCGGCACCACCAGGTACCAGGTGAAGAACTGAACGATCAGCGGGACATTACGGAACAGTTCAACGTAGCAGGTGCCGATGCTGGATAACCAGCGGTTGGGGGCAGTGCGTAAAATGCCGAACAGCGAGCCGACGAAAAAAGCGATAATCCAGGCGCTAATCGACAGTGCGATGGTGACCTGAAAGCCGCTCCAGAGCCAACCCAGATAGGTGGTATTGCCGAACGGGGCCTGTTGCAGGAAGATTCCCCAGTTCCAGTCTATTGACATAAATGACTCCTGGAAAAAAAAGGGTAGCATCGCTACCCTCGAAGATCATTGTGCAGCCTGTTTCGGTATTCGCGGCGGCTGGGGAACGACCAGCCACCGTATAGTCTGTCCGTGCTGTCACAACAATCGGGAGGGCAGGATGTCCTGCCCCTTGTTTTTTTAATTAGTTCAGAGCTTTGTCGTTAGGGGTCTTGAACAGCGCCTTCATGTCGTCGGAGAGTTCGAAGTTCATATTCAGATTTTTCGGCGGGATGGGGTTTTTAAACCACTTATCAAACCATTTTTCCGCTTCGCCGGAGGTCTGGGCCGTGGCGACGGTGTCATCAATCAGCTTTTTAAACTGCGGATCGTCTTTGCGCAGCATACAGCCGTAGGCTTCTTTCGACTGGGCCGTGCCGACGATCTCCCAGTTATCCGGCTTCTTCGCTTTCGCACGTTCGCCGGCCAGCAGCGCATCGTCCATCATAAAGGCCACCGCACGACCGCTTTCCAGAGTACGGAAGGAGTCGCCGTGGTCTTTGGCGCTGATAATGCGCATGTTCATTTTCTTCTCGTCATTCAACTTATGCAGCAGAACTTCGGAAGTGGTACCGGACGTGACGACAACCGCTTTGTCTTTCAGGTCCGGGAAATCTTTAATTGCACCGCCTTTTTTCACCAGCAGGCGGGTACCCACGACGAAAATGGTATCGGAGAAGGCGGCTTGTTTCTGACGTTCAAGGTTATTGGTCGTGGAGCCGCACTCGAAGTCGTAAGTACCGTTCTGCAGCAGCGGAATACGGTTTTGCGAGGTCACCGGAACCAGTTTTACCTGCAGGTCAGGCTTATTCAGCTGTTTCTTGATGGCGTCAACGATAGCGTTGGAGTAGTCCTGAGAGTAACCGACCACTTTTTGTTGATTGTCGTAGTAAGAGAACGGAACGGAGGATTCACGGTGGCCGACGACGATGACGCCGTTTTTAGCGATTTTGTCCAGCGTGCTGCCTGCTGCCGGGGCGGCATCTTCCGCATGCGCCAGACCGGCGGTCATACCCATGACCAGCATCGCTGTGGCCAGTTTACGTAATTGCATATCCAACTCCTTATCCTCAGCGTCATTGACGCTTTTGATACCCATTGTGAATGTGTGTGTGCGTTATTATGGCTGCGACACTGACACGCAGCATTTGTATGTGTTTGTTAGCATTTAGTTTGGCTTAATGTAAAGATTTTGCTGCTTTATTGTTTATTTTTGCGAAGTGCTCCGCACCATTTAAAGGCAAAAATCGTCCATTGCACCATGTTAGTGCCTGAGGTGAGCGATGCTGGTGCAACCGGGTTATACCAACAATAAATGTCGCCGCGACCTGAGAATATTAAGCAATGCTCGTGCCAGGTTGGCGAGTAGAGAGAGGTCAGAATGGTCAGAATAGAGAGAAGGGCGGCCCCGGCGACGGCTGCCGGCCGGGGCTATGCGGATCGACAATAAGATCCGCAGGCTATAACGATTAGCGACGACGCTGGCGCAGGCTCATGATCAGCGCGCCAAAACCCAACAGTGCGGTCAGCGCCCACAGCGGCCAGTTACCGGTACGGGCGTACGGGGTCAGGCCGGAAGTCGGAGTGACTTTCGTGGTCAGCACTGCGCGGGTGAACTGCGGGATCATGTCCTGAATTTCCCCACGCGGGCCGATGACGGCGGTAATACCGTTATTGGTGCTGCGCAGCAGCGGACGCGCCAGCTCCAGGGCGCGCATCCGCGCCATCTGGAAATGCTGCCACGGACCGATGGACTTGCCAAACCAGGCATCGTTGGAGATGGTCAGCAGGTAGTCGGTATCCGGGCGGAAGTTATCCCGCACCTGCTCGCCGAGAATAATCTCGTAGCAGATAGCCGCCGTCAGCTTCATGTTATGCGCCACCAGCTGCGGCTGCACGTACGGACCGCGGCTGAAAGAGGACATCGGTAAATCGAAGAACGGAGCCAGCGGGCGTAGAATGGACTCCAGCGGCACGAATTCACCGAACGGCACCAGATGATTCTTGTTGTAGCGATCTTTGGAGTCGTAACTGTAGGGGTTATCTTTGCCCAGCGTAATGATGGTGTTGTAGGTATTGTAACGGTTCTGCTTGTTAAGCCGGGCGTCGACAATACCGGTAATCAACGAGCTGTCTTTCGCCCGCAGCAGGTCGTCCATCATACTCAGGAAATTCTGCTGGTTGATTTCCAGATCCGGGATCGCCGACTCGGGCCAGACGATTAGCTGGGATGAACCCATATGCGGCTGCGTCAAATCCAGATAGATTTTCAGCGTATTCACCAGCTGATTTTCATCCCATTTCAGCGCCTGGGGAATATCACCCTGTACCAAAGATACCTGGGTAGCCCGTTCCGGCAGCAGTTGATACCACTGGATGTAGCGCAGCGGGAAGGGCAGCGCGAACAGCACGATAGCGGCAACCAACGGTTTCCAGCTGCGGTGAATGAGCGCAAGGACCAGCAGGCCGCTGACCACCATCAACAGGAAGTTAATGGCTTCAACGCCCATTACCGGCGCTAGCCCTTTCAACGGGCCGTCAATCTGGCTGTAGCCAAACTGCAGCCACGGGAAGCCGGTCAGCACCCAGCCGCGCAGGAATTCGGTGATTTGCCAGACAACCGGGGCAGCGACGGCAACGCGTATCCAGTTTGTTTTGGGCCACAGGCGCGACAGCAGACCGGCGAACAGTCCGGTATACAGCGACATATAAGCCGCCAGCAGTACCACGAGGAATACGTTGACCGGGCCGGGCATGCCACCGAACTGGGCAATGCTGACATAGACCCAGTTGATGCCGGAACCGAACAGTCCCAGGCCCCAGAAAAAGCCGATCCAGGCGCTTTGCAGCGGACGTCGGTTGAGGGTTAATCCCTGCAGGCCGATTAACGAAACAATCGCCGCAGGCCAGATGTCATAAGGAGAAAAAGCCAGCGTTCCGCTGGCTCCGAATAATAGCGCCAGCAGCAGACGTACGCGCTGGCGTTCGATGAGAGAGGCAAATACCATTTAGGTTAATCGTCCCGTGTAATTAATCTTCCAGCTTCGGCTGTGGCGCGTCATCAGGAAGTTTGACATGTACCTGGATGATACGTCGGCTATCGGCCATGGCGACTTTGAATTGGTAACCATCGATGTCAATAGACTCACCGCGCGCCGGCAGATGGCCGAAGGCCTGCATCACCAGCCCGCCAATGGTATCCACCTCTTCATCGCTGAAGTGAGTGCCATAGGCTTCGTTGAAGTCTTCAATGGAGGCCAGGGCGCGCACCGTCCAGGTGTGGCGGCTCAGCTGACGAAAATCGATATCTTCTTCTTCATCGTATTCGTCTTCGATCTCGCCGACGATAAGCTCGAGAATGTCTTCAATGGTCACCAGACCGGAGACACCGCCGAACTCATCGATCACGATAGCCATATGGTAACGCTGGGAGCGGAACTCTTTCAGCATGCGGTCAACCCGCTTACTTTCAGGCACGACAACCGCCGGGCGTAACACTTTTTCCATGCTGAATGCTTCGGAATCGCTGCGCATAAACGGCAGCAGGTCCTTGGCCATCAGAATCCCTTCAATGTGATCTTTATCTTCGCTGATGACCGGGAAACGCGAGTGGGCGGACTCGATGATCACATCGAGGCATTCGTCCAGGGTCTGATTGCGTTTCAGGGTAATCATCTGCGAGCGGGGGATCATGATATCGCGGACGCGCTGGTCGGCGATGTCCATTACCCCTTCGAGCATATCGCGCGTATCTTCGTCGATAAGGTCGTTTTGCCCGGAATCACGGATCAGCTCCAGCAGTTCATCACGGTTTTTCGGTTCTCCGTGAAAAAGCTGGCTGAGTAACAGGGAGAAGAATCCCTTTTTGCTGTTTACTGTGTCACTACTGTGTGAATTGTCGTCGCTCATGGCGTCGTGTGGGTTCTCATGTCAGTTAATTTGTCGCTCGTCGCGCGTGTGTTCAGCGCCGGACGGCATGGGGGCCGCTCGCCGGTTAAACCGGCGGCAGGCTATTCCTTCTCGGCAATGTACGGATCCTCATAGCCCAGAGCAAGCATTATCTCTGTTTCGAGGCCTTCCATCTCTTCCGCTTCTTCATCAATGATATGGTCATAGCCCAGCAGGTGCAGACTGCCGTGAATCACCATATGCGCCCAGTGCGCCTCCAGCGGTTTGTCTTGCTCTTTGGCTTCCTGTTCAACGACCTGACGGCAGATGATCAGGTCGCCAAGCAGCGGCAGTTCGATACCCGGCGGAGCTTCAAACGGGAACGACAGCACGTTGGTCGGCTTATCCTTGCCGCGATAGGTCAGATTCAGCTCATGGCTTTCGGCTTCGTCTACCAGCCGCACGGTCACTTCTGACTCCTCCTGGAACTGAGGAATGACGGCATCGACCCAGCGTTGAAACTGGGCTTCATCCGGTAACCCGGCGCTATCTTCGCAAGCCAGCTGTAAATCGAGAATAACCTGACTCATTTCTGCTCCTGTTCCTGGGCTTCGCGTTTGCGCTCGGCGGCCAGCTCTGCTTTACGTTTTTGGTCAGCTTCTTCCCACGCTTCATACGCATTCACGATGCGGGCTACCACCGGGTGGCGTACCACATCTTCGCTATGGAAGAAATTGAAGCTGATTTCATCGACTTCCGCCAGCACCTCAATGGCGTGGCGCAGACCGGATTTGGTGCTGCGCGGCAGGTCTATCTGAGTGACGTCGCCGGTGATCACCGCTTTTGAGTTAAAACCGATACGGGTCAGGAACATCTTCATCTGTTCGATGGTGGTGTTCTGGCTTTCATCGAGAATAATAAACGCATCGTTCAGCGTACGGCCGCGCATATAGGCCAGCGGCGCGACTTCGATCACGTTGCGCTCAATCAGCTTCTCGACCTTCTCAAAGCCGAGCATTTCGAACAACGCATCGTACAGCGGGCGCAGGTACGGATCGACTTTCTGGCTCAGGTCGCCGGGCAGGAAGCCGAGCTTTTCCCCGGCTTCGACGGCAGGGCGGGTCAGCAGAATACGGCGTACGTCCTGGCGTTCGAGCGCGTCTACCGCTGCGGCTACCGCAAGATAGGTTTTCCCGGTCCCGGCAGGGCCGACGCCGAAAGTAATATCATGATCGAGAATGTTGGCGATGTACTGCGCCTGGTTTGGCGTACGCGGCTTAATCACGCCACGCCGGGTCTTGATATTGACGGCCTTACCGTACTCCGGCACGCTTTCGGCGCTTTGTTCCAGCACCCGTGCCTCTTTGATGGCCAGATGAATCTGTTCCGGTTCAATATCCTGAATCTGTCCGCGCATCGGCGCAGTATCGACGTACAGGCTGCGCAGGATATCGGCTGCCGCGTTCACGCATATCATGCGCCCGGTCAGTTTAAAGTGATTGTCACGGCGATTAATTTCGATGCCTAATCGGCGTTCCAGCTGTTTGATGTTGTCGTCAAACGGGCCACACAGCCCCAGCAGGCGTGCGTTATCCGCTGGCTCCAGGGTAATTTCACGGGTTTCTATGTTCAAGCTGTTCCTCTTTACGCGTTTTGCCGGACAGCGAACGTCTCCGGCCAGTAAGGAAATTATTCACGTCATGGGAATATGGCGCAAGCATTGCGATGAATATTGGGTCGGGGAGAGGAAATACAAGGCCTGCCGGGGCGGCAGGCCTGAACGGATCACGGCTGATAGGTTCCGACGCCGAGGTCGTTTTCTTTGCGGGTGCGGGCGATAACGGATTCCGGAGATTCCGCGATACGCAGCCCCATTTCCTCTTCGGTACGCACAATTTTACCGCGCAGCGAGTTGGTGTAGACGTCAACGATTTCGACATCGACGAACTTACCGACCATATCCGGAGTGCCTTCGAAGTTGACTACCCGGTTGTTCTCGGTGCGTCCTGAGAGCTCCATGATGCTTTTACGGGAGGTGCCTTCAACCAGAATGCGCTGGGTGGTGCCAAGCATGCGGCGGCTCCACGCCATCGCCTGCTGGTTGATGCGCTCCTGCAGAATATACAGGCGCTGCTTCTTGTCCTTTTCCGGGACGTCGTCGACCATATCCGCCGCCGGAGTGCCCGGACGGGCAGAGAAGATAAAGCTGTAGCTCATGTCATGATTGACATCGGCAATCAGCTTCATGGTCTTCTCGAAATCTTCATTGGTTTCGCCTGGGAAGCCAACGATAAAGTCGGAGCTAATCTGGATATTCGGGCGCGCTTCGTACAGCTTGCGGATAATCGCTTTGTATTCCAGCGCCGTGTGGGTACGTCCCATCAGGTTCAGCACCCGATCGGAACCGCTCTGCACCGGCAAGTGCAGGAAGCTCACCAGCTCCGGCGTATCGCGATAAACATCGATGATGTCATCGGTAAACTCGATCGGGTGGCTGGTGGTAAAGCGAATGCGGTCGATACCGTCGATCGCCGCCACCAGACGCAGCAGATCGGCAAAACTGCCGGTCGTTCCGTCGTAGTTCTCGCCACGCCATGCATTGACGTTTTGACCCAGCAGGTTGACTTCACGGACCCCCTGAGCGGCCAGCTGAGCGATTTCAAACAGAATATCGTCGCAGGGGCGGCTGACTTCTTCACCGCGGGTGTAAGGCACCACGCAGTAAGTACAGTATTTATTGCAGCCTTCCATGATGGAGACGAATGCCGTTGGGCCTTCGGCGCGCGGTTCCGGCAGGCGGTCGAATTTTTCGATTTCGGGGAAACTGACGTCTACAACCGGACTGCGGTTGCCGCGAACGGAGTTGATCATCTCCGGCAGGCGATGAAGCGTCTGCGGCCCGAAAATAATATCGACGTAGTGGGCGCGTTGGCGAATATGGTGACCTTCCTGAGAGGCGACACAACCGCCGACGCCAATAATCAGGTCGGGATTCTTCTCTTTCAGTAGCTTCCAGCGGCCTAACTGATGGAAGACTTTTTCCTGAGCCTTCTCACGGATTGAGCAGGTATTGAGCAGCAGCACATCCGCTTCTTCCGCCACTTCGGTCAGTTGATACCCGTGCGTGGCATCCAGCAGATCGGCCATCTTTGATGAATCATATTCGTTCATCTGACAGCCCCAGGTTTTAATATGGAGTTTTTTTGTCATCGACTTGCTCATGCTTAAGTATATATACCCAAAGCTATTTTCTTCACCGGGAATGACTCTGCAATGTGAAGGATAGCGGGTATAAAGCCAGGATTGCAGGGCGCGTATTGTAATGCTTTGGTCGCGCCCTGACCAGTGCGAGCGTTATCACCACGAGGTGGGAAAAAATCCGGTAAACTTAACGGATTCAGGTTTAAGGATAATTGCCATGACAATTCATGCAACAGATGTCGCCATTGTGGGTGGCGGAATGGTTGGCGGAGCCCTGGCGCTGGGGCTGGCGCAGCACGGTTTTACGGTAACGGTTATCGAGACATCGGCACCGCCGGCATTTGCGCCTTCAGCGCCGCCGGATGTGCGTATTTCGGCAATTAGCGCCGCTTCTGTCGGGTTACTAAAAAGCCTCGGCGTCTGGGATGCGGTGCGCGGCATGCGTGCGCATCCCTATCGCCGGCTGGAGACCTGGGAATGGGAGGATGCGCATGTGACCTTTGATGCCGCCGAGCTGAAGCTGCCTGAGCTGGGTTATATGGTGGAGAACAATGTTCTGCAGCTCGCCCTATGGCAGGCGCTGATGGCGCATGAGCGCATCACGCTCGAGGTTGGCGCATCGTTACAGGAGATGAAGCGGGAGGAGACCTGTACGACATTGCGTCTGAGCGACGGTGGCGAGTGCGCAGCCAGCCTGGTTATCGGCGCCGATGGCGCCAACTCGCAGGTGCGCCAGTTGGCCGGAATTGGCGTTCACGCATGGCAGTATCAGCAATCCTGCATGTTGATTAGCGTGCAGTGCGCAGAGGAGCCTGGCAACAGCACCTGGCAGCAGTTTACGCCATCGGGCCCGCGCGCATTTCTGCCGTTGTTCGACAATTGGGCATCGCTGGTGTGGTATGACACGCCCGCGCGTATTCGCCAGCTGCAGGGGATGAGTATGCCGCAGCTACAGCAGGAGATTGGGCGCCACTTCCCGTCCCGACTGGGGCAGGTCACGCCGCTGAGTGCGGGAGCGTTTCCACTAACCCGTCGCCATGCGCTGCAGTATGTACAGCCGGGGCTGGCGCTGGTGGGAGATGCTGCGCATACCATTCATCCGCTGGCGGGGCAGGGGGGGAATCTGGGCTATCGCGATGTTGACGCGCTGCTGGATATTTTGAGCGAGGCGAAAAGCCAGGGTGAAGCATGGGCCAGTCTTCCGGTGCTGAAACGCTACCAGGCGCGACGCAGGGCGGATAATTTTATTATGCAGTCGGGTATGGATCTGTTTTATGCCGGCTTCACCAACGATCTGGCGCCGGTGCGCGTGCTGCGCAATATCGGCTTAATGGCTGCGGCACATGCGGGCGTTTTAAAGCGTCAGGCGCTGAAGTACGCCCTGGGATTGTAAGCGCAGTTCCCGGCTGGCGCGTCGCTTAGCCGGGATATTAGCGCTAAGCGTTGTCCGTCGTCGCCTGAGTATGGCGTTAACGTCGCGATCCGGATTGAACCGAATGCAGAAAACAAAAAAGCTCGCCGAAGCGAGCTTTTTTGCTATTAAGTGGCTGGGGTACGAGGATTCGAACCTCGGAATGCTGGTATCAGAAACCAGAGCCTTACCGCTTGGCGATACCCCAACGGGTGCGTCCACAGTGTGAACGACTTTTTAAAATTGGCTGGGGTACGAGGATTCGAACCTCGGAATGCCGGAATCAGAATCCGGTGCCTTACCGCTTGGCGATACCCCAACAATTCTTTCTGGATTTATCGAAATGAATCAATAATTCCTTTATATGGTGGCTACGACGGGATTCGAACCTGTGACCCCATCATTATGAGTGATGTGCTCTAACCAGCTGAGCTACGTAGCCAATTTTATCATATTCTTCGATGGCTGGGGTACCTGGATTCGAACCAGGGAATGCCGGTATCAAAAACCGGTGCCTTACCGCTTGGCGATACCCCAATAACCGTCGCGGTGAACCGCAAACATCGAAGAAAATGGCTGGGGTACCTGGATTCGAACCAGGGAATGCCGGTATCAAAAACCGGTGCCTTACCGCTTGGCGATACCCCAACAAAAAATCTTTTACTTCCAGAAGAGGTTATCTACAAACTTATTACGGCAGCCTTTATGGCCATCTTACAGCCTGGATATACCCCATCCGTGCAACGCTTTGGGTGAATGGTGCGGGAGGCGAGACTTGAACTCGCACACCTTGCGGCGCCAGAACCTAAATCTGGTGCGTCTACCAATTTCGCCACTCCCGCAAAAAAAGATGGTGGCTACGACGGGATTCGAACCTGTGACCCCATCATTATGAGTGATGTGCTCTAACCAGCTGAGCTACGTAGCCATCTTTTTTTCGCGTTACCTTATCGGCGTTGCGGGGCGCATTATGCGTATTGGGCCTGCGAGCGTCAACCCCTTTTTCAATGAAAATCGCCGGAATGTGACTGTTTGGTTAGGTTGCGAACAGCGTGATGGAATAATCGGCAATTATTGGTTATTTATCGTTTTTCTGCGGTAAAAAAAGCAATAAAAAAACGGACCCCGAGGGGTCCGCCGATCGTACAAATTGGTTATTTATAAGCTGACTGGTGAACGCCAACGGCGCGTCCTGATGGATCGTTCATGGTTTTGAACGCTTCGTCCCACTCAATCGCCTTAGCCGATGAACAGGCTACTGACGGGCCGCCAGGTACGCATTCGGCAGCGCTAGGAACCGGGAACAGCTCCTCGAAGATTTCACGATACAGGTACGCTTCTTTGGAAGACGGCGTGTTGTACGGGAAACGGAAGCTGGCGGTTTCCAACTGCTGATCGGAGACCTGTTTCGCCGCAACCTCTTTTAACGTATCGATCCAGCTGTAGCCTACGCCGTCAGAGAACTGCTCTTTCTGGCGCCATGCGACGCTGGCCGGCAGATAGGATTCAAAACATTCACGCAGGATATGCTTTTCCATTTTACCGTTGCCGCACATCTTATCCTGCGGGTTGATGCGCATGGCGACGTCGAGGAACTGCTTGTCGAGGAACGGCACGCGGGCTTCCACGCCCCACGCCGACATCGCTTTGTTGGCACGGGCGCAGTCAAACATATGCAGAGCCTGCAGCTTACGCACGGTCTCTTCATGCAGCTCTTTAGCGTTTGGCGCTTTATGGAAATAGAGATAGCCGCCGAACACTTCATCAGAACCTTCGCCTGACAACACCATTTTGATGCCCATCGCTTTGATTTTACGCGACATTAAATACATCGGCGTCGAGGCGCGGATGGTGGTCACATCATAGGTTTCGATGTGATAGATAACGTCGCGAATGGCATCAAGGCCTTCCTGCACGGTGAAGTGGATCTCGTGGTGGACGGTACCCAGATGGTTTGCCACTTCCTGCGCGGCTTTCAGGTCCGGCGAGCCCTGCAGGCCGACGGCAAAAGAGTGCAGCTGCGGCCACCAGGCTTCGCTGCGTTCCTGATCTTCAACCCGGCGAGCGGCGAATTTTTTGGTGATGGCGGAGATAACCGACGAATCGAGGCCACCGGACAGCAGCACTCCATACGGCACATCAGACATCAGATGGCTTTTGACGGACTCTTCCAGCGCCTGACGCAGTTCGTTTTTATCCGTGACGTTGTCTTTAACCGCATCATAGTCGAACCAGTCGCGCTGGTAGTACTGGCGGATTTCGCCATCTTTGCTCCACAGGTAGCTACCTGCCGGGAACTCTTTGATTGTCCGGCAGACCGGTACCAGCGCTTTCATTTCTGAGGCGACGTAGAAGTTGCCGTGCTCGTCGTGGCCCATATACAGCGGAATGATGCCGATATGGTCGCGACCAATCAGATAGGCGTCCTGCTCGCTATCGTACAGCGCGAAGGCGAACATTCCCTGCAGATCGTCGAGGAATGCCGGGCCTTTTTCCTGGTACAGGGCAAGGATGACTTCGCAGTCGGAGCCGGTCTGGAAGGTATAGCGGTCGCCATATTCCGCACGCAGCGCCTGATGGTTGTAAATTTCGCCGTTTACCGCCAGCGCGTGGGTTTTTTGCGCGTTGTACAACGGCTGGGCCCCGGCGTTCACGTCGACGATAGACAGACGCTCATGGACCAAAATGGCTTTATCGCTGGCGTAAACGCCGGACCAGTCCGGACCGCGGTGGCGCATCAGGCGGGAAAGTTCCAGTGCCTTTTTACGCAGCTCGACCGCGTCAGTTTTAATATCCAGTACGCCGAAAATTGAACACATAACCTTCTCCATTACCCTGTCGTGTTGTGATGTTGTGCAGACGTCGTCTTATCGCGAGGTCTCAGTGCATGTCTAAGAAAATGCCGCAAAGGAGAGGGAGGCGCAAGAGATTTACGGTCAGTAAAAGAAAAAACGCAATGACGATTGCTGAATATTAAAAAAAGAACATGTTTTGAGCGTCTTTATTGATGAATGTGCAGTGATAAGCCATTTCTATTAGATGAGGTTCTTTTTTCAGGTGCGATAAATGAAAAACCACGTCCTGGGACGTGGTTTTATTCAGAAAATATCAATTTCGGCAACGGACGGATAGATCCACGACGGTCGGAACGGCAGGCTGTCGATATCGTCGAGCGTCGAGACGCCGGAGAGAACCAAAATAGTTTCCAGACCAGCCTGGAAACCGGCCAGGATATCGGTACGCAGGTTGTCGCCGACGATAACCGTCTGCTCGGAGTGCGCCTGCATCTTATTCAGCGCAGAGCGGATGATCCACGGACTGGGTTTTCCCACGTAGAACGGCTTGCGGCCGGAGATTTTCTCAATTCCGGCACAGAGAGCGCCGCAGGCCGGGTAGAAGCCGCGGCCGTGAGTATCCGGGTTGGTGGCAATGAAGCGTGCGCCGTTGGCGACAAAGAAGGCCGCTTTATGCATCATCTCCCAGTTAAAGGAGCGGGTTTCACCGACGATAACAAAATCCGGATTGACGTCGGTAATGGTAAAGCCGGCTTTATAAAGCTCGTGAATCAGTGCGCCTTCACCGACCACGTAGGCTTTCTTGCCTTCCTGGCGGCGCAGGAAATCAGCGGTGGCCATCGCGGAGGTATAAAAGGCGCTATCCGGCACGTCGATGCCGGCGGTCGCAAAGCGGTTTGCCAGGTCCTGCCCGGTCTGGGAAGGGTAGTTGGTCAACATCACCAACGGCATATCTTTCTCAAGAATGCGTTTGATAAATTCGGCAGCGCCCGGCACGGCCACATTGTCGTGCATCAGCACGCCGTCAATATCACAGATTACGTTTTGAATGGTCATGGACAGTCCGACATTTTTGAAGAAAGGCGAAACTATATAGCCGCGTTAGCTTTCCAGCAAACGCTGGAGCAGTATACCGTTGAGCATGGCGCGCTTCACCAGCGCAAAAGCGCCGATTGCGGAGCGGTGATCTAACGTCGAACGCACCACCGGCAGGTTCTTGCGAAACGCCTTCAGTGCCTGAGCGTTAATGCAGCCTTCAATCGCGGGTAACAGTACCTTCTCTGCTTCGACAATTTCGCCGGCGATCACCACTTTTTGCGGATTAAACAGGTTAATGGCGATAGCAATGGTTTTGCCCAGGTGACGTCCCACATATTCGATGACCTCGCAGGCCAGGGCGTCGCCTTTGTTGGCCGCTTTGCAGATAGCTTTGATCGTGCACTCATCCGCAGTCAGTTTACTCTGGTAGCCCTGCTCAAGAAGGTGACGCACGCGTTGTTCGATGGCGGCGTTCGCCGCGACGGTCTCCAGGCAGCCAAAATTCCCGCAGTGACAGCGTTCGCCCAGCGGGTCGACCTGAATATGGCCTATCTCGCCGACGTTGCCGTTACGACCAATAAAAATGCGTCCGTTGGAGATGATTCCCGCGCCGGTACCGCGATGGACGCGCACCAGAATAGAGTCTTCGCAATCCTGACTTGCACCAAAATAGTGCTCTGCCAGCGCAAGGCTGCGAATATCGTGACCAACAAAACAGGTGACTTTAAAGCGTTTTTCCAGCGCTTCAACCAGCCCCCAGTTCTCAACCTGAATATGCGGCATATAGCGAATCACGCCGCTTTCCGGGTCAACGAGTCCGGGTAAGATCACGGAGATGGCGATAAGTTCGCGGATCTTGCGCTGGCAGCGTTCAGTAAAGGCCGCAATGATGTTCAGCAGCGCATGTTCCAGCGTCTCCTGGGTGCGTTCAGGCAGCGGAAAATGTTCTTCTTCCAGCGTCTTACTGCTTAAATCATACAGGGTCAGCGTCGCGTCGTAGCGACCAAGGCGTACGCCGATAGCATGGAAGTTGCGGGTTTCCGCAATAATAGAGATGGCGCGGCGGCCCCCGGTGGAGGCCTGCTGATCGACTTCTTTGATCAGCCCGCGTTCAATCAGTTGGCGCGTGATTTTGGTCACGCTGGCAGGGGCAAGCTGGCTTTGTTCCGCGATCTGAATGCGCGAAATGGGGCCGTGCTGGTCAATGAGCCGATACACGGCCGCGCTGTTCAGCTGTTTTACGAGATCAACGTTACCAATTTGAGCATGTCCGCCTGCTGTCATTCTTTACTTACTCAGTGACGACCTCGTTACCATTAACGATGGTCTTGATGATTTTATAATCGCGGGTAAAGGCGGTCAGGTTAGCGACCATTCCCGGTGCGATGCTGCCAAGCTGTTTCTCTACGCCAATGGCGCGTGCGGGATAGAGGGTTGCCATACGCAACACTTCGTCCAGTGCGATACCGCAATGCTCGACGAGATTGCGGACACCTTCAATCATGGTCAGCGAAGAACCGCTGAGGGTACCATTTTCATCCACGCACAGCCCGTTACGGTAGTATATTGTTTTACCAGCAAAAATGAACTGGTCAATATGCGCGCCGGCGGGGGCGGTTGCGTCAGTGACGAGGCACAGCTTGTCGCCTTTCAGGCGTTTTGCATTCCGCACGTTAGCATAATCCACATGCATACCGTCGACGATAATACCGCAGTAAACGTCCGGTTCGTCGAAAATCGCGCCTGCCAGGCCCGGTTCGCGCCCGGTGATGTACGGCATGGCGTTGTACAGATGGGTCGCGAAGGTGATGCCCGCGCGAAAACCGATTTTCGCCTCTTTCAGCGTGGCATTGGAGTGGCCTGCGGAAACAACGATCCCGGCAGCCACCAGTTTACGAATCACCTCGGTACTGACGCGCTCAGGGGCGAGAGTCACTTTGGTGATCACATCGGCGTTTTCACACAGAAAATCGACCAGCGCAGCGTCCGGCTTACGCACGTAGTCCGGGTTGTGGGTGCCTTTTTTCACGATGTTCAGCCACGGGCCTTCAAGGTGCAGACCCAGCGCCTGGTTCGGATGTTTTTGCAGGTACTCGCGCATGACGCGCACGCCCTGTTTCATCAATTCATCGCTGGAGGTAATCAGCGTCGGCAGATAGCTGGTGCAGCCGGAACGTTCGTTGGCCTTCTGCATAATTTCCAGCGTTTCGACGGTGACGGCGTCAGGGCTGTCGTTAAACTGCACGCCGCCACAGCCGTTCAGCTGTACGTCGATAAAACCGGGGGCAAGAATGGCGCCATTGACCGAGCGTTGCTCAATCTCAGACGGCAAATCAGCCAGTGAACAGATACGTTCGATAAGGCCATCAGCGATGATAATCGCATGGTCATCCAGAATTTCATGACCGGTATAAATCCGGCCTTGGGTTAATGCATACATTACGACCCCCGGTTCACACATGCTCCGCGGCAGGCTGGCTTCTAAGGGTTGGTCTGATGCCGCCTGGCGGAGCTGGTGTAGCAAAAAAATGAAATGTCCCGCGGACAAGCCGCAGGACGAGACTACCTTACAGCCCTTTGACGTTTTCGGCTTCTAATTCATTGAAGTATTTCAACGTCTTCACTTTCAGCTCCATGGTGGACGGCTCGTCGCAGACGATCACCGCTTTCGGGTGCAGCTGCAGACAGGTAATGGTCCACATATGGTTAACGTTGCCTTCAACCGCCGCCTGCAGCGCCAGCGCTTTCTGGTGACCCAGTACCAGAATCATCACTTCTTCCGCATCCAGCAGGGTGCCCACGCCCACGGTCAGCGCATATTTCGGCACCAGATCCACATCGCCGTCGAAGAAACGGGAGTTCGCTACGCGGGTTTCATGGGTCAGGGTTTTAATACGGGTACGGGAGGCCAGTGAAGAGGCGGGTTCGTTGAACGCGATATGCCCGTCGTTGCCAACGCCGCCCATAAACAGGTTGATTTTACCGTAGGAGCGGATTTTTTCTTCATAGCGGCGGCATTCTGCATCGATATCTGGCGCATTGCCGTTCAGCAGGTTAATGTTTTCCGCCGGAATATCAACGTGATCAAAGAAATTACGATGCATGAAGCTATGATAGCTTTCCGGATGCTCTTTCGGCAGACCGACATATTCGTCCATGTTGAAGGTCACAACATGTTTAAAGCTAACCTGGCCTGATTTGTGCATTTCAACCAGCGCTTTGTAAGCGGTCAGAGGCGTACCACCGGTAGGCAGACCCAGGACAAACGGACGGTCCGCCGTCGGTTTGAACGCGTTAATGCGGTTAACGATGTGGCGAGCGGCCCATTTGCCGACTTGTTCAGCAGTTACCAGGGGGATCAGTCTCATTCTTCACCTCTATAGTTAAATTAGAACCTGGCGGATTGGCGCCGGCATACTATTAAGAGTATTACAGTCACTACGACGAGCGGGGTCAATCCGTGTTGATTTTTTGAATGATAAAATAAGTTTTCGATGTTAGCCAGTCACAGGGAGGGGTTAATACGATATTTGGTGATTATAGTCACAAAAAATACGCATTTAATTTGCGATACGAATTAATTTTCCACACACTTTGCAAGTAAGTTAAAAAACCAACCTGGTTACACAATAAAAAAGTGGCTTTGAATGAGCCTTATCGGGGTCTCATAGGGGGAATAAAGTGAGTATTCTAGGTTATCTACAAAAGGTTGGCCGCGCGCTTATGGTGCCGGTCGCCACGCTGCCGGCGGCAGCGATATTAATGGGTGTCGGTTACTGGATTGACCCGGTAGGCTGGGGTGGAAGCAACGCGCTGGCCGCGTTCTTCATTAAATCCGGTTCCGCGATCATCGACAATATGTCCGTACTATTCGCCATTGGTGTGGCTTATGGTATGTCGAAAGATAAAGATGGCGCTGCGGCGTTAACCGGCTTTGTGGGCTTCCTCGTGTTGACCACGCTCTGCTCTCCGGCTGCGGTTTCCATGATCCAGAAGATTCCGGCGGATCAGGTTCCTGCAGCATTCGGTAAGATCAGCAACCAGTTCGTGGGTATCCTCGTGGGGATCATTTCCGCGGAGCTGTATAACCGCTTCAGCAGCGTTGAACTGCCGAAAGCGCTCTCCTTCTTTAGCGGCCGCCGTCTGGTGCCGATTCTCACCTCTTTTGTGATGATCGCCGTTGCGTTCATCATGATGTATATCTGGCCGGTTATCTTCGACGGTCTGGTAAACTTCGGTGAGCATATCCAGAAACTGGGTTCCGTCGGTGCGGGTGTGTATGCGTTCTTCAACCGTCTGCTCATTCCGGTCGGTCTGCACCACGCGCTGAACTCCGTGTTCTGGTTTGACGTTGCTGGTATTAACGATATTCCTAACTTCCTCGGTGGCGCTCAGTCTATCGAAGCAGGTAAAGCGGTTGTGGGGATCACCGGTCGTTACCAGGCGGGCTTCTTCCCGATTATGATGTTCGGTTTACCGGGTGCGGCGCTGGCTATCTACCACTGCGCGCGTCCTGAGAACAAGGCAAAAGTGCTGGGTATTATGATGGCGGGCGCCTTTGCCGCCTTCTTTACCGGGATCACTGAACCGCTGGAGTTCTCCTTCATGTTCGTGGCGCCGGTGCTGTATGTCATCCACGCCGTGTTGACCGGTATCTCCGTGTTCATCGCTGCCAGCATGCACTGGATTGCCGGTTTCGGCTTCAGCGCCGGTCTGGTGGATATGGTGCTGTCGTCCCGTAACCCGCTGGCGGTCCACTGGTGGATGCTGATCCCGCAGGGTCTGGTCTTCTTCGTTATTTACTACGTGGTCTTCCGCTTCACCATCACCAAATTCAACCTGATGACCCCGGGTCGCGAACTGGCCGTTGCCGGTAGCGAAGCGGATGGTCAGGATGTGAATGTCAGCAGCGGCAAAGAGCAGGATGTTGCAGGTCTGGCACGTCAGTACATTGCTGCAGTCGGCGGTTCTGACAACCTGACCGGTATCGATGCCTGCATCACCCGTTTGCGTCTGAACGTTAAAGACTCTTCTCTGGTGAACGAAGCGCTGGCGAAACGTCTGGGCGCGTCAGGCGTTATTCGCCTGAACAAAACGAGCGTACAGATCATTGTCGGCTTCGTGGCGGAAAAAATCGCTAACGCGATGAAAACGACGGGACCAGTAGCCGCAGCAGAAGGCAACGCTGCACCTGCCGCCGCCGCTCCGACTGCAAAACCGCAGGCCGTGGCTAACGCCAAAACCATCGCGGCGCTGGTATCGCCGATTACCGGTGATATCGTTGCGCTGGAGCAGGTGCCTGATGAAGCCTTCGCCAGCAAAGCGGTCGGCGATGGCGTGGCGGTGAAACCGACCGACAAAACCGTCGTAGCTCCGGCTGCCGGTACCGTCGTGAAGATCTTCAATACCAACCATGCGTTCTGCCTGGAAACGGAAAATGGCGCGGAAATCGTCGTCCATATGGGCATTGATACCGTGGCGCTGAACGGCCAGGGCTTCAAACGACTGGTTGAAGAAGGTGCGGAAGTGCAGGCTGGCCAGCCGATTCTGGAAATGGATCTGGACTACCTGAATGCCAATGCCCGTTCAATGATCAGCCCCGTCGTGTGCAGCAACAGCGACGATTACAGTGCGCTGGTGATTCTGGCAACCGGTAAGGTGGTGGCAGGTCAGACGCCGCTGTATGAGATTAAAGGCAAGTAAGGCTCCTGAGTAGCGTTTATGCCTGAGCGGCGGGGGGAAACCTCCGCCGCTTTTTTTTAGCCCATCTGACCCCATAATCTTCTTCAGATACGTATTTTCAGTAACTAATAGTTGTCTCTACGCCCCGCTTGTAAGATCATGTGCCGTTATACGTTGTTTACGCTTTGAGGAACCCACGATGAGTGAGGCAGAAGCCCGCCCGACTAACTTTATTCGTCAGATCATTGATGAAGATCTGGCTACTGGTAAGCACACCACCGTTCATACTCGTTTCCCGCCGGAACCGAACGGTTATCTGCACATTGGCCATGCGAAGTCTATTTGCCTGAACTTTGGTATTGCTCAGGATTATCAGGGCCAATGCAACCTGCGTTTCGATGACACCAACCCGGTGAAAGAAGATATCGAATACGTGGAGTCGATTAAAAACGACGTGCAGTGGTTAGGTTTCCACTGGTCCGGGGATGTTTGCTACTCGTCTGATTACTTTGACCAGCTGCACCAGTATGCCATTGAGCTGATCAACAAAGGCCTGGCCTATGTTGACGAACTGTCGGCGGATGAAATTCGCGAATACCGCGGTTCGCTGAAAGCGCCGGGTAAAAACAGCCCGTATCGCGATCGCAGCGTGGAAGAGAACCTGGCGCTGTTTGAAAAAATGCGTGCCGGTGGTTTTGAAGAGGGGAAAGCCTGCCTGCGTGCAAAAATCGATATGGCCTCGCCGTTTATCGTCATGCGCGATCCGGTGCTGTACCGCATTAAATTTGCCGATCATCATCAGACCGGCAGCAAGTGGTGCATCTATCCGATGTACGACTTCACGCACTGCATTAGCGATGCGCTGGAAGGCATTACGCACTCCCTGTGTACCCTCGAGTTCCAGGACAACCGTCGCCTGTATGATTGGGTGCTGGACAACATCAGCATCCCGGTTCACCCGCGTCAGTATGAATTCTCCCGTCTGAATCTCGAATATACCGTGATGTCCAAGCGTAAGCTGAACCAGCTGGTTACCGAGAAGCACGTAGAAGGCTGGGATGACCCGCGTATGCCGACCATTTCCGGTCTGCGTCGTCGCGGCTATACCGCCAGTTCTATTCGTGAATTCTGCAAGCGCATTGGCGTGACCAAGCAGGACAACACCATTGAGATGGCGTCACTGGAATCCTGCATCCGCGAAGATCTCAATGAAAACGCGCCGCGCGCCATGGCCGTTATCGACCCGGTTAAGCTGGTCATTGAAAACTACCCGCAGGGTGCAAGCGAAATGGTGACGATGCCGAATCATCCGAACAAACCGGAGATGGGCAGCCGTGAAGTACCGTTTAGCGCGGAGATCTGGATTGACCGCGCCGACTTCCGTGAAGAGGCGAATAAGCAGTACAAGCGCCTGGTGCTGGGTAAAGAAGTTCGCCTGCGTAATGCCTACGTGATCAAGGCCGAGCGTGTAGAGAAGGACGAAGAGGGGACGATCACCACGATCTTCTGTACCTATGACGCCGATACGCTGAGCAAAGATCCTGCCGATGGTCGTAAGGTGAAGGGCGTTATCCATTGGGTCAGCGCGGCACACGCGCTGCCGGTGGAGATTCGTCTGTACGATCGGCTGTTCAGCGTGCCGAATCCGGGCGCGGAAGAAGACTTCCTGACGGTGATGAACCCTGAATCGTTGGTGATCAAGCAGGGCTTCGCTGAACCGAGCCTGGCCACTGCGGAAGCCAGCAAAGCCTATCAGTTTGAGCGTGAAGGTTATTTCTGTCTCGATAGCCGCTATGCAACCGCAATGCATCTGGTGTTTAACCGCACCGTGGGTCTGCGTGATACCTGGGCTAAAGTCGGCGAGTAAATTTTTCGTCGCGGCCCGGCCGTCGTCTCTGTGTCAAAACGCCGCATTTAGCGGCGTTTTTTTTTATTTTGGAATCAGTGAATTAAGTTCGTTATTTTCGCGATGCGAATTAATCTTGTTTACTGTTTGTCATATCTGTCAGCTCTGCCACTCCTCCCACCGGTACACAAAACGGCTGTAAGCGCTTTCATTCTGTATTTTCTTTCTATTTAGTAATTACTTACGTATAAAAAAGGATGAGGCCTGATATTGTTACAAAAAGAAATAGAATATGTGCGCTTTGTCATAATCTTAAGCTTTGATCGGCGAAAGAGATTGATAATTCGCGTCACGAAAAATAGTCTATCAACAGTGGTTACGCGGCTTTTACCGCTCCACCTTTTTAGCAGTCTTATTTATTTTTTCGCGGCTTGCCTTTGGCTCCGCGTTTTTAAAACGTCAAAGAGGATATGCACATGCGTACGTTTAGTGGCAAACGTAGTACGCTGGCGCTGGCTATTGCCGCCGTCACCGCGATGTCGGGCTGGATCGTTGTTCCGCAGGCCAGCGCAGCAGGTTTTATTGATGATTCCACCTTAACCGGCGGCATCTACTACTGGCAGCGTGAGCGCGACCGGAAAGATGTGACCGACGGCGATAAATACAAAACCAACCTTTCCCATTCGACCTGGAACGCCAATCTGGATTTCCAGTCCGGCTATGCCGCTGATATGTTTGGTATTGACGTGGCTGCCTTCACCGCAATTGAAATGGCGGAAAGCAGCGAAAGCGGTCACCCGAACGAAATTGCCTTCTCCTCAAAGAATAAAGCCTACGACGAAGATTACTCTGGCGATAAGAGCGGAATCAGCCTGTATAAAGCTGCGGCGAAATTTAAATATGGCCCGGTGTGGGCTCGCGGCGGTTATATCCAGCCAACCGGGCAAACGCTGCTGGCTCCGCACTGGAGCTTTATGCCGGGTACTTACCAGGGGGCCGAAGCCGGCGCCAACTTTGATTACGGTGATGCCGGCGCGCTGAGTTTCTCCTATATGTGGACGAACGAATACAAAGCGCCATGGCACATCGAGATGGATAATTTCTACCAGAACGACAAGAAAACCAAAGTCGATTATCTGCACTCCCTGGGCGCCAAATACGATTTTAAAAATGACCTCGTGCTGGAAGCGGCGTTTGGCCAGGCTGAAGGCTATATCGACCAGTATTTTGCCAAGGCCAGCTACAAATTTGATATCGCGGGTACGCCGTTAAACACCAGCTACCAGTTCTATGGCACGCGCGACAAAGTCAGTAACGGCGGCACGAACGATATCTACGACGGGACTGCCTGGCTGCAGGCGCTGACCTTTGGCTACAAGGTTGCTGATGTCCTCGACCTGCGTCTGGAAGGCACCTGGGTGAAAGCTGAAGGCCAGCAGGGCTACTTCCTGCAGCGTATGACCCCAACCTATGCCTCTTCCAACGGTCGTCTTGATGTATGGTGGGATAACCGTTCTGACTTCAACGCCAACGGTGAAAAAGCGGTGTTCTTCGGCGCGATGTATGACATGAAAAACTGGAATATGCCGGGCTGGGCGTTTGGCGCCTCTTACGTCTACGCATGGGATGCCAAACCGGGCAGAATGTCCACGCCGGACGCCTATTACAATCCGGACAAACGGCTGGAAGAGTCCGCGTATAGCCTCGATGCCATGTACACCGTACAGGACGGCCGGGCAAAAGGAACGCTGTTTAAACTGCACTTTACCCAATACGACAACCACTCCGACATCCCGAGCTGGAGCGGTGGCTATGGCAATATCTTCCAGGATGAGCGTGACGTGAAGTTCATGGTTATTGCTCCGTTCACTATTTTCTGATGCCGCGGCGGCAGGCGTAAACCTGCCGCAAACCTGAGAGGTCAATTATGAAGAAGCTATTGCTCATCGCGGTTATGGCATCGGGCCTGGTAGCCTGTACGCAGTCCCCCGCGCCAAAAGAAGATACGAAACTAAAAGATGCTTACAGCGCCTGTATCAATACGGCGGAAGGGAATCCGGATAAGGTTCAGGCCTGCCAGAGCGTTCTCGACGTGCTGAAAGAAGATAAACAGCATCAGGCGTTTGCCAACCAGGAAAGCGTGCGCGTTCTGGATTACCAACAGTGTATTCAGGCGACCCGTACCGGCAATGACCAGGCGGTGAAAGCGCGTTGCGATCGTATCTGGAAAGAGATTCGCAGCAACAACACCAGGCCCTGATCGCGGGCGCCAGATCCTGTCAGTAAAAACGCCTGATGTTAACCATCAGGCGTTTTTTATGGCGCGCCATCCTGTGGCGATGTTCAGGCACTGATTGCCGTGGCTGCCCGGGGCTACGCATTCCCCACCAATCTTGATACCGACCCACCATTAGGTGGAATGGTACCGAAAACCCAACAGGCTCTGGTACGAGAAGCGCTGGCAAACCGCTGGGATGAGGAACCGTTTACCCGTGCTCTCGACGAGCATACCGCGCGCAGAAAAGGGCACATAAAAAAAGCCAACCGTCAGGTTGGCTTTTTGTGGTCCACGCGGTGGGAAATTACTTTTCCAGCGCGTCGTGTGCATGTTCATCTTCGCGGCAGTCGCCTTCCGCACAGTGACCGTAAAGGTACAGACTGTGGTTGGTCAGACGGATGCCGTGGCGGTGGGCGATTTCACGCTGACGCGCTTCGATAGACTCATCGCTGAATTCGATCACTTTGCCACAATCGAGGCAAATAAGATGATCGTGATGGTGCTGCTGGGTCAGTTCGAAAACAGATTTACCGCCTTCGAAGTTGTGGCGAGTCACAATGCCAGCATCATCAAACTGGTTCAGCACGCGATAAACAGTAGCGAGACCAATCTCTTCACCCATGTCGATCAGGCGCTTGTATAAATCTTCCGCACTGACGTGATGGTTATCCGGTTCCTGCAGGACTTCCAGGATTTTTAATCGTGGAAGTGTGACTTTCAGGCCAGCCTTCTTTAATGCGGTATTGTTGTCAGTCATGCGGAATCTGTCCTGTTGCTAAACGATCTACTTCCATCAGCGGAAGTAATACAGAGAATCACCCGATGCAATGCGTCTCATTATAGAACTGCCATCGTTAAATGAAAACTGCAAGTATCGGGCCTTGTATGCTGTCAAAAACGAGGTCCCAGCTACAAACTACGTCACCTGACCTCGTTAAATCAGAGGACATTGTACAGATATGTGATTAAAAGTTAAAAACTTGTAGCTATTAGTTTGATTGCTTCTATCTATTAATGCGGCGAAACTTAACGGTAACGCCGCACAATCATCAGGCGTTTTTGATTTCTTCGAGGTGCAGCTCTTCAGAGACCTGCTTAACCCACTGAGTCACGCGTTCGTTGGTCAGTTCCGGCTGGCGGTCTTCATCGATAGCCAGGCCGACGAAGTGATCGTCATCCGCCAGGCCTTTAGAGGCTTCAAAATGATAGCCCGCGGTCGGCCAGTGGCCAACGATGGTGGCGCCGCGCGGTTCAATGATGTCGCGGATGGTGCCCAGCGCGTCACAGAAGTATTCCGCGTAGTCTTCCTGATCGCCGCAGCCAAACAGCGCAACCAGTTTACCGTTAAAGTCGACCTCTTCCAGCGTCGGGAAAAAGTCATCCCAGTCGCACTGAGCTTCACCGTAGTACCAGGTCGGAATGCCGAGCAGCAGGATGTCGTAGGCTTCCAGATCTTCTTTGCTGCTCTTGGCAATGTCGTGAACATCAGCAACATCTTTACCAAGCTGCTTCTGAATCATTTTTGCAATATTCTCGGTGTTGCCCGTGTCGCTGCCAAAAAAGATGCCGATGATTGCCATGAGTAAAATAACCTCTTGAAACTTAATGATGTGGTAGTGGCGTAATGCCCGCAGATAACGGCAATCATAGCAGAACAGGGGAGGGCGCGGAAACAGCAATCACGCCCGACTGCACACTCTGCTACATGAAAGTGTTTTTTTGAGGATTTTCAGGCTTTATCCCGGCTGTGCAGGGTTGCCAGCTGGTTCATCAGCATCTCTTCGATCAAATCGCTGCGGTTCATATTGCGAGCTTCCGCCAGCTCGTTGAGCGCATCAACCGCTTCAGCGTTGAGTTTTAACTCCACACGCTTCAGGCCGCGAACTTTGTCGCGTTTGAGCTGATTGCGTTTATTTATGCGCAGTTGTTCATCGCGCGAAAGCGGATTGGTCTTTGGTCTACCCGGGCGACGCTCGGTTGCGAACAAATCTAATGTCGTACGGTCCGTTTGTTCTTTTGCCATGATTCAGAGTGACTTCGGGGAAACAAGTTGCCGGGCTATAGCCGACACAGATAGCGCGCCATAATACATCAGGCGAACCGCTGCGCCAACGACCGCGGGCATTCTGCAGCGCGGTCGGGCAGTTTTTAGCCAGTTAAGCCTGCAAAGCGGTCAGATAGCGACGAATGGCACGCAGGACGGCTTCCGGTTTCTCCGCATGCACCCAGTGGCCGGCGCCGGCGATGACGTGCGCTCGCGCCTGTGGGAACTGGGCGAGCAGGGTATCGCGATACTCATCGGTGACGTACGGCGAGTTGCCTCCCGGGATGAACAGGGTCGGATGAGGCCAGGCAGGAACCGTTTGCCAGCCCACGATGTGCGGATATTGATCCCATAATACCGGTACGTTGAAGCGCCACTGGCCATCAACGAAGGATTTCAGCAGAAACTGAATCACGCCTTCTTCCTGCAGATGTTGGCGCATCACCGTGGCCGCCTGCTGACGGGACGCGGCGCCGGCGTCGGTGACGGCATTGATGGCGTTGAAAATTTCATCATGACGGCGCACGTGGTAGTCCACCGGGGCAATATCAATGGCGACCAGGCCAGCGATGCGCTCCGGCGCCAGTGCGGTAAGCGCCATGACCGCTTTCCCCCCCATCGAATGACCAATAAAGGTGGCTTTCTCTATCTGCCGATCGTCAAGAGTATCGATCAGATCCTGCGCCATCGCCGCGTAGGTCATCTCCGGCGAACGGGGGGAAAGACCGTGGTTGCGCATATCAACCTGCAAAATATCGTAGTCGTTCACCAGGTCGCGGGCGAGGATGCCCAGGTTGTCGAGACTACCAAACAGACCGTGAACCAGGACAACAGGGGAATTATTGTGCGGATTTTGTGCAGATTGCGTGCGGCTATTTAATTTCATGGCAAAGTTCTTTTTTTCGCTTCGTCGGGTTAGGGTATTATGTTGGACATTCTGCCATCCGGCTGCAAGACCCAGAGCTATCTGAGTTTTACCGCCATCCTGGTTTGACGCTATCCGCGGTCAGGATTTGTCCTTATAATCCTGACAACTTGTATTCAGAATAAGATATCGCACTGGATTAAGATGAAAACAATTGAAGTTGATGATGATCTCTATCGCTATATTGCCAGCCACACCCAGCATATTGGCGAGAGTGCATCCGACATTTTACGGCGCATGCTGAAATTTTCCGCCGTTTCCCAGACTGCCGCACCGGTCGTAAAAGCTGCGCCGGCGCCGGCTGCGACGCCTGCCGTCGAAGCGAAGCCCGTGAATCCGGCGAAAGATAAAGTCCGCGCGATGCGCGAGCTGCTGTTATCTGATGAATACGCCGAACAAAAACGCGCGGTAAACCGCTTCATGCTGGTCCTGACCACGCTGTACTCCTTAGATAACAAAGCGTTTGCTGAGGCCACCGAGTCTCTGCACGGGCGCACCCGCGTGTACTTTGCCGAAGATTCGCGGATCCTGCTAAAAAGCGGTAACCAGACTAAACCGAAACAGGTTCCTGGTACTCCGTGGTGGGTTATCACCAATACCAATACCGGTCGTAAGTGCAGCATGATCGAACACATCATGCAGTCGATGCAGTTCCCAGCGGAATTAATTGAGAAGGTCTGCGGCACGATCTAGTTTTATTCACCTTGCATCAGAAGGATCAGGCAATGGCAATCGATAAGCGTGCGGGTCAGCCTGCACAACAGAGTGATTTGATTAACGTCGCTCAGCTGACCGCGCAGTACTACGTACTGAAGCCGGAAGCGGGCAACGCGGAGCATGCGGTGAAGTTTGGCACCTCTGGCCATCGTGGCAGTGCAGGGCGCCATAACTTCAATGAGCAGCATATTCTGGCGATCGCTCAGGCGATTGCGGAAGACCGCGCGAAGAACGGGATTACCGGTCCCTGCTACGTGGGTAAAGATACCCACGCGCTCTCCGAACCGGCCTTTATTTCCGTACTGGAAGTGCTGGCGGCCAACGGCGTTGATGTTATCGTGCAGGAAAACAACGGTTTCACCCCGACGCCGGCCATTTCCAATGCTATCCTGGTGCACAACAAAAAAGGTGGTCCGCTGGCGGACGGCATCGTGATTACGCCGTCTCATAACCCGCCGGAAGATGGCGGTATTAAGTACAACCCGCCGAACGGCGGCCCGGCTGATACCAACGTCACCAAAGTGGTAGAGAATCGCGCTAACGAACTGCTGGCCTCGGGTCTGCAGGGCGTCAAGCGCATCTCCCTCGATGCGGCACTGGCATCCGGTCATGTTAAAGAGCAGGATCTGGTGCAGCCGTTTATTGAAGGGCTGGCGGATATCGTCGACATGGCGGCGATTCAGAAAGCCGGCCTGAAGCTCGGGGTCGATCCGCTGGGTGGTTCCGGTATCGAATACTGGAAACGTATTGCCGAGTACTACAAACTCGACCTGACTATCGTCAACGATCACGTCGATCAAACCTTCCGCTTTATGCACCTCGATAAAGACGGCGCCATTCGCATGGACTGCTCTTCTGAGTGTGCGATGGCAGGGCTGCTGGCGCTACGCGATAAGTTCGATCTGGCTTTTGCTAACGATCCGGATTATGACCGTCACGGCATCGTCACGCCGGCGGGTCTGATGAACCCGAACCACTATCTGGCGGTGGCGATTAACTACCTGTTCCAGCATCGTCCGCAGTGGGGCCAGGATGTCGCCGTTGGTAAGACGCTGGTCTCCTCCGCGATGATCGATCGCGTGGTTAACGACCTGGGCCGCAAGCTGGTGGAAGTGCCGGTGGGCTTTAAATGGTTTGTTGACGGTCTGTTCGATGGCAGCTTCGGTTTTGGCGGCGAAGAGAGCGCGGGCGCATCGTTCCTGCGTTTTGACGGAACCCCGTGGTCGACCGACAAAGACGGTATCATCATGTGCCTGCTGGCGGCGGAAATCACCGCCGTCACCGGTAAAAACCCGCAGGAGCACTACGACGAACTGGCTGCCCGCTTCGGCGCGCCGAGCTATAACCGTCTGCAGGCTTCGGCTACATCCGCACAGAAAGCGGCGCTGTCTAAGCTGTCGCCGGAAATGGTCAGCGCCAGCCAGTTGGCCGGCGATCCGATCACCGCACGTCTGACCGCCGCGCCGGGCAACGGCGCATCGATTGGTGGCCTGAAAGTGATGACCGACAACGGCTGGTTCGCCGCGCGTCCGTCAGGTACGGAAGATGCTTACAAGATCTACTGCGAGAGCTTCCTGGGTGAAGAACATCGTAAGCAGATCGAGAAAGAAGCGGTGGAAATCGTCAGCGAAGTGCTGAAAAACGCCTGAGTCAGGTGAAACGAACAGGCATTCTCAGAGGAGCGTCGTCCCGGTAAGGCGCGGTTGTTCCTGTTGAGTGGCACAGAAGGGTTCCATGGTCATCATGGGACCCTTTTTTATTGCCCCCACTCATCGGTTCGCTGTTTTTAATCGGTGGTGCCCGCATGATGACGACAGGCGTCGCGCTATGGCATAAACCGATAGCCGATCCCCGTTTCGGTCAGTAAATGCTGCGGGCGCGCCGGGTCAACTTCCAGCTTTTGCCGCAGATGCCCCATATAAATGCGTAAATAATGGCTGTGTTCCACCGCATTTGGCCCCCACACCTGATTGAGCAGCTGGCGCTGGGTGAGGACCTTGCCGGGATTATTTAACAGCACCGCCAGCAGACGGAATTCAATCGGCGTCAGGTGGAGCTCTTCGTCACCGCGGACGATGCGGCGGGCGGGAATATCGACTTCAATATCGGCGAAGCGCACCAGCGGCTCGTCGGCTTGCGCGCCGGCATGTCGGCGCATCGCAACTCTCAATCTCGCCTGCAGTTCGCCAATGCCAAAGGGCTTACTAAGATAGTCATCGGCGCCGGCGTCAAGCGCGGCAATTTTATCGTGCTCCTCGGTGCGAGCCGACAGCACGATAATTGGCATCTGACTCCACTGGCGCACGTCGCGAATAAATTCATTGCCGTCGCCGTCGGGTAGCCCAAGATCGAGGATGACTAAATCAGGTTTGCGGGTTGCAGCTTCAATAAGACCCCGCTGCAGGGTATCGGCTTCAAATACGCGCATACCGTCGGCTTCCAGCGCGGTGCGCAGAAAGCGACGGATTGCATGTTCATCTTCAATAATCAGTACGTTTATCACCCGTTCTTCCCGTTCAGACAGATAGGACCCTCTCCTTCAGAAACGCCTCCCGGGCTACTCGCGCGCAAGACCGGTAGCCCGGGCAGGCGCACAGCAGCGCCGCGCGGGCATCTGGCCGGGGCAGCGTTACGCCGCTCCGCTCCATTCATCCAGCCCCGGGGCCGTTTCCCTGGGGAGTGTAACACGGAAGCAGGCACCGCCCTCTGGCCGCGTATAGGCGCCGATCGTACCGCCGTGTACTTCAACGATCGCCCGACAGATGGCCAGACCCAGCCCGACGCCAGGGATCGCCGACTCTTTATGTCCGCGGGCGAACTTATCAAAGATAGCCTGTTCCTGGCCCGTTGGGATCCCGGGGCCATTATCCCACACCTCTAAGCGCAGCTGCTGCTCATCAGCCTGCGCCGCAATGCCGATCTGCGCTTTCGAGCCGGCATATTTCAGCGCATTCTCCAGCAGATTAATCAGCACTCGTTCAAACAGCGGGCCGTCGACGTGAACCAGCAGCAGCGGATCGGGTAGCGCCAGCTGAATATGCTGCCCGCCGAGCCCCGGTTCCAGCATCCGCAGGGCGCTGCCGATCACCTCTTCGAGCGTCAGCCACTCTTTATGTAAGTTAAATCCGCCGGACTGAATGCGCGCCATATCCAGCAGATTATTGACCAGCCGGGTCGTATTCAGCACGTGTTGACGAATCTCATTTGCCTGCGGAGCATGTTTCGAGCCTTCGCTGGCGAGGTCGAGCGTCAGAATTTCCGCCTGTCCGAAGAGAACGGTCAACGGCGTACGCAAATCATGGGAGAGTGCCGCCAGCAGCGAGTTGCGCAGGCTTTCCCGCTCACTGTTAAATCGGGCCTGCTCTTCGCTGGCGGTGAGGGTCAGCCGTTCCAGCGCGCTGGCGACCAGTAGCGTAAAGGTTTCCAGCAGGCGCTGCTGTTCAGGAATCATCAGCTGACGCAGGTTTTCGGGTTCCACCACCAGCAGTCCCCAGGTCCGGGCGGCGCTTTTCAGCGGTAAGATTTGATAGGGAACGCCGGGCAGCGTATCGGTGCCGGCGCCGGCGGGCTGGCCCTTATCGAAGCTCCAGCGGGCGATGGCATCGTCCCATGAGGTCAGCCCCGGCTGGTGGGTGAGCGGGTGCAGTTTGCCGCTACTGTCGGGGAGCAGCAGCTGCCCGCGGGCCTGGAAGGTGGAGGCGATAAAGCGCTCGCTGGTCGCGGCAATGTCATCCTCGCTGCGTCCGACCGCCAGCGCTTTTGACATCTCATACAGATGGCGGGTGCGCTGCTCACGATAACGCGCCACGCGGGCCTGATAGCGGACGCCGGCAGTAAGATTCCCGATCAGCAGACCGACGGTCAGCATGACGCCAAAGGTCAGCAGGTATTGTACGTCGGAAACCGCCAGCGTACCGCGCGGCGACACAAAGAACAGGTCGAAGCTGACCACGTTGATAACCGTCGCCAGCACCGACGGCCAGCGGCCGTATAGCAGCGCAATAATCACCACGCCAAGCAGATAGAGCATGACCAGGTTGGCCGCTTCAAAGGCCACCAGCCACTGCATCGCCACCAGCGTAATGATCGCGCAGAGCGCCAGCGCCACGAAGCAGCCCTGGATTTGCACGCGCCACTTCTCCATAGCGGTACGGCTATCGCTGGCCCGCGTGGGCAGAGGGGCGCTTTTCTCATCAAGGGCGATGACCACCAGATCGAGGTCGGGCGCGTCGCGCGCCAGGCGATCGGCGAATCCGCTGCGGTTCCACCAGCGGCGTTTTCCCTGACGGCCAATCACGATTTTGCCCAGATTATGCTCGCGGGCGTAGTGCAGTACGGCTTTCTCTTCGGACGGGTTGGAGAGCGTGGCGGTTTCCGCCCCTAACTCCTGCGCGAGCCGCAGGGCGGCGAGAATGGCCCGCCGCCTGGCTTCCGGCAGACGGTGCAGGGAAGGGGTTTCGACATAAACCGCATGCCAGATACTGCCAAATCGTGCGGCCAGTCGCGCGGCGGCGCGTACCAGTTTTTCACTGCCGGTATTATGGCCGATGCATAGCAGGAGGGTGTCGCGGGTATGCCAGACTTTTTCCTGCCCCTGACGGTCGCGCCAGGCGCGCATCTGTTCATCGACCCGATCGGCGGTCCGGCGCAAAGCCAGTTCACGCAGGGCAATCAGATTTCCCTTGCGGAAAAAGTTTTCGATAGCCCGCTCCGCCTGGCCGCCGATATAGACCTTGCCTTCATTCAGGCGCTGACGGAGATCGTCAGGAGGCAGGTCGACCAGCACAACATCGTCGGCGGCGTCAAAAAAGGGGTCGGGGACGGTTTCGCGCACCTGAACGCCGGTAATGCCGCTGACGACATCGTTCAGGCTTTCGAGGTGCTGGACGTTCACGGTGGTAAACACGTCGATACCGGCATCGAGAAGCTCTTCGACATCCTGCCAGCGTTTGGGGTGGCGCGAGCCTGGCGCATTGCTGTGCGCCAGTTCATCAACCAGGATCAGCGCCGGCCGGCGCGCCAGCGCGGCATCGAGATCGAATTCGTGGACGTAGCGTCCACGATGAGAGAGGCGGCGCTGGGGGAGGGTACTGAGCCCTTCCAGCATCGCCGCGGTCTCTTTCCGACCGTGGGTTTCCGCCACGCCGATCAGAATATCCAGCCCCTGGGCGCGCAGCCGCTGCGCTTCCGCCAACATTGCCCAGGTTTTACCGACGCCCGCACAGGCGCCAAAGAACACTTTTAGCTTGCCGCGATGCGGCTCGCTGGTATGTTGCAGCAGGCGGTCCGGGTCCGGGCGCAGCGGCTCGTCACTCATTTTACTTATCCTTCAGGGCATCCAGCGCCATATTCAGTTGCACTATATTTACCACAGGCTGTCCGAGAAAACTGGCCAGCGGCGTTTGCGTCGCCTCATTCACCAGGCGGGTGACTTGCTCAATACTCAGATTGCGGGCCTTCGCGACGCGAGGGACCTGCCAGAGCGCGGCCGTCGGCGTGAGGTTATTGTCCAGCCCGCTTGCCGATGTCGTCACCAGCTCTACCGGAACGCGCGGGTCAGCGTCCGGGTTGGCGAGACGTAGCGCCTGCACGCGTTCGCTGACGGCCTTATCCAGCGCCGGGTTGCTGGCGGCCAGATTACTGCCGCCGGAGGCGAGGGGATTGTACGGCGTTTCAGCGGTCGCCGAAGGGCGTCCCTGGAAATAACCCGCCGCGGTAAAATTCTGGCCAATCAGGCTGGAGCCGCGGACTTCGCCGGCGATGCGGATCAGTGAGCCGTTTGCCTGCTGCGGGAACCACCACTGCCCAAGCGCCGTCGTCAGCAGCGGATAGACGCCACCGGTGAGGAGCGTTAACAGAATAAATAGCACAAGTGCCGGTCGAATGAATGACATGGTATTTTCCTCACAGCAGCCCGGTCAGGGTCAGTAACAGATCGATAGCTTTAATACCGATAAACGGCACCAGCAGCCCACCCAGGCCATAGACCCACAGATTACGGCGCAGCATGGCCGAAGCCGACAGCGGGCGATAGCTCACGCCCTTCAGCGCCAGCGGGATCAGGAAGACGATAATCAGCGCGTTAAAGATAACCGCACTCAGAATCGCCGAGGCAGGCGAATGCAGGTGCATGACGTTGAGCATGGCCAGCTGCGGGTAAACGGCGGCAAAGGCGGCCGGAATAATGGCAAAGTACTTCGCCACGTCGTTGGCAATACTGAAGGTGGTCAACGACCCGCGGGTCATCAGCATCTGCTTACCGATGTGCACCACTTCGATCAGTTTGGTCGGGTTGGAGTCGAGGTCCACCATGTTGCCCGCCTCTTTTGCCGCCTGGGTACCGGAGTTCATCGCCACCGCGACATCGGCCTGAGCCAGCGCCGGGGCATCATTAGTACCGTCGCCGGTCATCGCCACCAGACGACCTTCGGACTGGTACTGACGGATCAGCGCCAGTTTGGCTTCCGGCGTCGCTTCGGCAAGGAAATCATCGACCCCCGCTTCAGCGGCAATCGCCGCTGCGGTGAGGCGGTTATCGCCGGTAATCATGACCGTTTTAATGCCCATCTTGCGCAGTTGAGCAAAGCGCTCCTTAATTCCGCCTTTAACGATATCTTTCAGCGAAATAACGCCCAGCACGTGTTTGCCTTCCGCGACCACCAGCGGTGTCGCCCCCTGGCGGGCAACATCTTCCACCTGTTTGTCGACGTCCGCCGGGAAGTGGCCGCCGTTGGCCTCGACATGGCGACGAATGGCGTCGACGGAGCCTTTGCGGATCATCCGCCGATCGATATTAATCCCGCTCATGCGCGTCTGGGCGGTGAAGGGGACGAAGGTCGCTTGCAGCGACTGCAGATCCCGCTCGCGCAGGTTAAAGCGCTGTTTTGCCAGTATCACGATGCTGCGACCTTCCGGCGTTTCATCGGCCAGAGATGAGAGCTGGGCGGCGTCGGCAAGGGTTTTTTCTTCTACGCCTTCCGCAGGTAAAAACGCGGAGGCCTGGCGGTTACCGAGGGTAATCGTCCCGGTTTTATCCAGCAGTAAGACGTCAACGTCGCCGGCGGCTTCTACCGCGCGTCCGCTGGTGGCGATGACGTTGGCGCCCAGCATACGGCTCATCCCGGCGACGCCGATCGCCGAGAGCAGTCCGCCGATCGTGGTCGGAATCAGGCACACCAGCAGCGCCACCAGCACCGTCACGCTGACCGCATTGCCGCTCCAGGCGGAGAACGGCCAGATGGTGGCGGTGGCCAGCAGGAACACCAGCGTGAGGGCGATCAGCAGGATCGTCAGCGCAATTTCATTCGGCGTTTTGCGGCGCTGAGCGCCTTCGACCATGGCGATCATCCGATCAAGGAACGTTTCACCGGGGTTCACGCTACAGCGGATCACCAGCCAGTCAGAAAGAATGCGCGTCCCGCCGGTGACCGATGCAAAGTCGCCGCCGGATTCGCGGATCACCGGAGCGGATTCACCGGTGATGGCGCTTTCGTCCACCGAGGCGCCGCCTTCAATGACCTCCCCGTCGCAGGGAATAATATCGCCTGCTTCCACCAGCACCACGTCGCCTTTGCGTAAGTCATCGGCCGGAATATGGTCGACAGGCGCGTCATGCTGCGGCGCGCGCAGCTTGCGAGCAAAAGCGGTTTTTTTCACCCCTTTCAGACTGTTGGCCTGCGCTTTGCTGCGGCCTTCAGCCATCGCTTCGGCGAAGTTGGCGAACAGTACGGTAAACCACAGCCAGATACTCACGGCGGCGGTAAAAGCGGCGCTGCCGGCGAGATGCCCGCTGGCCATCGCCACGGCCAGCAGTGTGGTTATCAGGCTACCCGTCCAGACGATGAACATCACCGGGTTGCGCCACTGCACCGTCGGGCTCAGTTTTTTCACTGCATCCAGCAGCGCCTGGCGCACCAGCGTCGGCTCGAGCAGGGCTAATTGTTTGCGACTCATAACAGGGTGCTCCGCATCACTTAAAGTAAGGAGAAGTGTTCCGCCAACGGGCCGAGCGCCAGGGCAGGAATAAAGGTCAGGGCGCCAACCAGCAGCACGGTACCGATCAGCAGACCGATAAACAGCACATCGTGGGTGGCAAGGGTGCCGGAACTGGTCGGCTGGATCTTTTTACTCACCAGAGAACCGGCGATAGCCATCACCGGCACGATGACCGCGAAACGACCGAACAGCATGCAAAACGCCAGCAGCAGGTTCCAGAATGGCGTTGCTGCGCCGAGGCCGGCGAAGGCGCTGCCGTTGTTATTGGCGGCGGAGGTGACGGCATACAGCACTTCGCTAAAGCCGTGCGGTCCCGGGTTAAACATCCCCGCGCGTCCGGCCTCGGTCATCATCGCCAGCGCGGTACCCAGCAGGACCAGAGTGGGCGTCACGAGGATGGCCAGGGCGATCATTTTCATTTCGCGCACATCGATCTTCTTGCCGAGATACTCCGGCGTCCGGCCGATCATCAGCCCGGCGATAAAGACCGCCAGCATGACGAACAGCAGCATGCCGTACAGCCCCGAGCCCACGCCGCCGAAGACCACTTCGCCGATCTGCATCAGCCACATCGGTACCATGCCGCCCAGCGCAGTGAAGGAGTCGTGCATGGCGTTGACCGCGCCGCAGGAGGCGGCGGTGGTGACAACCGCGAACAGGCTGCTGGCGAGAATGCCAAAGCGACTCTCTTTGCCTTCCATATTCAGGCTGCTGTCCGTCCCCAGCTGCAGCAGGTGAGGGTTACCGTGGGTTTCTGCCCACATCACCACCGCGACGCAGACGATAAAGATCAGCGCCATGGCCCACAAAATCGCGTGTCCCTGGCGGCGATCGCCGACGACGTCGCCAAAAGCAAAGCACAGCGCGGCCGGGATCAAAAAGATCGCCAGCATTTGCACTATGTTGCTCAGCGCCGTCGGGTTTTCAAACGGGTGCGATGAGTTGGCGTTAAAGAACCCGCCGCCGTTAGTACCCAGCATTTTGATCGCTTCCTGCGAAGCGACCGGCCCCATTGGCAGCGACTGGTGCACGCCTTCCAGCGTGGTGAAGGCCTGATACGGCAGAAAGTTTTGCGGCACGCCCTGCTGAATAAAGAACACGGCGATCAGCAGTGAAATCGGCAGCAGCAGCCATAGGGTAATGCGGGTGAGATCGACCCAGGCGTTGCCAAGGGTGCTGACCTGCTGACGCGACCAGGCGCGGGTGAAGGCAAAAATCACCGCGATGCCGGTTGCCGCCGACAGGAAGTTTTGCACCGTCAGACCGGCCATCTGGCTGAGGTAGCTCAGGGTACTTTCTCCGGCATAGGCCTGCCAGTTGGTGTTGCTGACGAAACTCACCGCCGTATTCAGCGCCAGATCCCATGAGAGGCCGGGAAGATGCTGAGGGTTGAGCGGCAGTGCGCCCTGAGACATCAGCAGGGCGAACAGCCCCACCAGCCCTACGCCATTAAACAGCAGAATGGCGAGCAGATACTGGCACCAGTTCATCTCCTGGGGACGAATCCCCGAGAGCCGCCAAATGCCGCGCTCAATGCCGGCAAGCACCGGCAGCGGGGTATCGTTGATCATTCTGGCCAGCAACGTCCCCGTCGGGCGAGCCAGCACCATCAGCAGCAGAAGAAAACTGGCGATAAGTAAAAATCCTTGTGCGGCCATCAGAATGCCTCCGCATTTATCAGGGCATAGACCAAATAGGCCAGCAACAGGAATACCAGCGCCACGCCAGCAATTACGCCTGCACTCACAATCCACCTCCGGGTGTTTTTACGATTTACCCGGAGGATAGAAATTCTGGTGCAAAGATTTTGCAAAAATCAGAACCGGCGGTGTAAAAAAAATATAAAAATCAGCAAAACCACAAATTAACCAATGATTAGTATTAATTTAACTTTTTTGTAACTCAATTACCGGATGAATGTAAATAAAGACGAAACGAGCTGTTTTTAGTGGTCGGATGAGTAGTAAAATTACATACAAAGCGGTATTATTTTAGCCAGAGATACATTGACACTTTACCGGCGTCGCTTGCCGGCCTGACTAAGGGAGAGAAATTATGGCGTTGTATAAAACTTATCCTGCTCACGTTGTCTTTTTACGTCGTGCTTTCGCCGTCGTGGCTGGCGTAGCAGCACTTCCGGTGATGCTGTTCTGGAAAGACCGGGCCCGCTATTACAGCTGGCTGCACCGCGTATGGGCAAAAACCAGCGAACAGCCGGTGTGGATGGCGCAGGCTGAAAAAGCCGCCGCTGACTTTTACTGATCGCGCCTCCCAGACTGCATAACCGCCGGTTCTCCGGCGGTTTTTTTTTGCCCGGTCAGACGACCTCTGCTTGCGCCTGCGTGCCTCCTGCAACACTCTATATCTGAATTTCCTGATGCTTCCCTCGCGGGCTACGTACCCGGCCGGGAGGTATCGAATCCATGAATGTTACTGATTGCAGGAGTTTTATGGCCACTCATCTGGTTTGGTTTCGCGCTGACCTACGTATCCATGACAACCTGGCGCTTGCCGCCGCCTGTCGCGATCCGCATGCCCGCGTGCTGGCGCTGTTTATCGCCACGCCGGGCCAGTGGCATCAGCACGGTATGGCGCCGCGGCAGGCGGCATTTATCGTCCGCCATCTGCGTAGCCTGCAGTCAGCTCTTGCCGAGCGAGGAATTGCGTTGCAGGTGGCGGAGGTGGAGGATTTTTCGGCCAGCGTCCAGCTGCTGGCTGACTATTGCGCGCAGCAGCAGGTCAGCCACCTGTTTTATAACTACCAGTACGAAATCAACGAGCGTCAGCGCGATGCGGCGGTGGAAAAGCGGCTGAGCGGCGTGGTATGTCACGGGTTTGACGATGCGCTTTTACTGTCCCCAGGCAGCGTGCTGACCGGGAATCACGAAATGTATAAGGTGTTTACGCCCTTTAAAAATGCCTTTCTCCGTCGACTGCGCGAGGCGCTGCCGGAGTGCGTGGCCGCACCGACGGTACGTGGTCACGGCCCCCTGACGCCAGCGCCGCTGCCGGAGATCCGCTATCCGCAGGAGGCTTTTGATCCCCACCTTTTTGCCGACGATGAGAAAACGGCTATCGCCCGACTGCGCCGTTTCTGCCAGCAAAAAGCCGCAGATTATGACCAGCAGCGTGATTTCCCCGCCAGGGAAGGCACCAGCCGGCTGTCGCCATGTCTGGCCGTAGGCGTTCTTTCCCCGCGCCAGTGCCTGCATCGACTGTTGGCTGAGCAGCCGGCGGCGCTCGACGGTGAAGCAGGCTCCGTCTGGCTAAACGAACTGATCTGGCGGGAGTTTTACCGACATTTGATGGTGTTCTACCCGGACTTATGCAAAGGTCGCCCGTTCATTGCCTGGACCGATAACGTGACATGGCGTGACGATGTGCAAGGATTAGAGGCGTGGCAAGCCGGGAAAACGGGTTTTCCGATCGTCGATGCCGCGATGCGCCAGCTCAATGCCACGGGCTGGATGCATAACCGGCTGCGGATGATTACCGCCAGTTTTCTGGTCAAGGACCTGCGTATCGACTGGCGCGCGGGCGAGCGCTATTTTATCAACCAGCTGATTGATGGCGACCTGGCGGCGAATAACGGCGGGTGGCAGTGGGCAGCGTCGACAGGCACCGACGCCGCCCCTTATTTTCGTATATTTAATCCGACCACCCAGGGAGAGAAGTTCGATAAGGCCGGGACATTTATTCGGCAGTGGCTGCCAGAGCTGGCGGATGTCCCTGATAATGCGCTGCATCAGCCGTGGATCTGGGCCGATAAACAGAGGGTGAGCCTGAACTATCCGCGTCCGCTGGTCGATCACAAGCAGGCGCGACTGGAGACGTTGGCGGCCTGGGAGGCCGCCAGTAAAAGCCTTACTCCACGGCCAGGGCGCGGGTCCTGACCCGCAGGGCGTGATACAGCCAGATTATCAGCACCAGGCCGACACAGGCTAAAGCCCCCCAGGTGATTTGGCTGAACACGTTGATATAGGCATCAATGGCGTAGCTGGTCGCACCGGCTTCATCGAACGCACCCTGTGCTGTCTGGTCGGCAATCACGCCGGCCAGATAGTTGGCGATGGCGCCGGAGAGCAGCATATAGATGCCGGTCAGCACGCCGGTCACGCCGGGGATTTCGATACGGGTGATTTGCGACATCGCCACCGGGTCGATAAACAGTTCGGCAAAGCCCATTACCGCGAGGCCCAGTACCATCAGCGGCATCGACGATTGTCCGTAGGCGGCCGACCAGCGTGCGCTCAGGGTCAGAATGCAGAAGCCGGCGCTCATTAGCCCCAGACCCAGCGCAAATTTACCCCAGATCCGCACGGTACGGTTGCCGTTGATATTCTCTTTCACCAGCCAGGCCAGCACCATTCCGCAGAGCATGACCGCAAAGGCGTTCACCGACTGGAACATCGCGGTCGGGACCTCATAACTCATGATATGCCGGTTCACGAAGCGGTCGATATACAGGCTGATGGAGCTGCCGCCCTGCTGAGCGAAAGCCCAAAACAGCAGGCTGAATCCGGTCAGGACGATAATGAGTCGCAGGTCTCGACGCTGTTTGGCCGTCTCTGCCCGCCGATAAATTCTGGCCAGTACCACCAGGCCGACAATCGTCGCCACGATCAGCGCATAGACCGACCACTCCTGCCAGAACAGTACGGTGATCAGCAGCGGGGCCACGATCAGCAGAACCAGCAGCCAGCCCCAGTTGGGCAGCATAAAGCGGCGCGCGCAGAGCGCCTGGCGATTGACGCCCGAGGTGTGACGGAAATGGCGACTGCCGCAGAGGAAAATCACCAGTCCGGCAATCATCCCGACGGCGGCGAGGGCGAAGCCCATGGCCCAGCTGTACTCTTCCTGCACATATCCGCAGGCGATGGGGGCGACGATCGAGCCGATATTCCCCGCCGCATACATCAGCGAGAAGCCGCCATCGCGGCGTGGATCGGTGGGTTCGTACAGCTCTCCCAACAGGCAGCTGACGTTGGATTTAAACAATCCGTAGCCGCAGACGATGATGGCGAGCGACAGATAGAGGAAGGTTGGCGCAATTTCGCTGGCACCCAACACCAAATGGCCAATGGCCATCAACAACGCGCCGAGCATCACCGCCATTCGGTTGCCGAGGAGCTTATCGGCCAGGAAACCGCCGAGAATCGGCGTGACGTAGACCAGAGAGCAGTATGCGCTGAAGAGGGCGTAGGCGTGGCTATCGTCGTACTTAAGCTGATTGGTGAGATACAAAATCAGCAGCGCCCGCATCCCGTAAAAACTGAAGTATTCCCAAATTTGCAGCGCGACGACGTAATAGATTGCGCGCGGTTGCGATGATTGTCTGTTCATGTAACGCCTGGTTCCTGCCGTAAAACGAAAGTCGATCTTTCTGCATGAATAGCGGTTTAGCAGTGTTATTCATGGCCTTAAAGGCTTTCTGGTTATTTAATATGCTTTTATAATGCATAAATATACACGAATGCATCACGGGGTGGGTAGACAAATTGCGGGATTAAGCTAAAAGTCAAACGAGCGTCTCTCACGCAGAGGCTATCGACGATCTACGCGGATACCGCTATGTTATGCCTGTGCACAAAATGATGACCTGATGGAGCGGCAATGAAAAATAGCGAACTGGAACAACTGATTAACGAAAAGCTCAATAGCGCGACATTCAGCGACTACGCGCCAAATGGCCTTCAGGTGGAAGGGCGTGAGACGGTGCAAAAAATTGTCACCGGCGTCACCGCCAGCCAGGCGCTGTTGGACGAGGCCGTGCGCCTGCAGGCAGATGCGGTGATCGTCCATCATGGTTATTTCTGGAAAGGTGAATCGCCGGTGATTCGCGGCATTAAGCGCCAGCGCCTGAAGACGCTGCTGGCAAATGATATCAACCTCTATGGCTGGCATCTGCCGCTGGATGCCCACCCGGAGCTGGGGAATAACGTCCAGCTGGCGCAGCTGCTGGGGATCACCGTCATGGGGGAAATTGAGCCGCTGGTCCCGTGGGGAGAGCTGTCGATGCCGGTTTCCGGGCTGGAGCTGGCTTCGTGGATTGAGGCGCGCCTGGGGCGCAAGCCGCTGTGGTGCGGTGATACCGGGCCAGATAAAGTGGCCCGTGTCGCCTGGTGTACCGGCGGTGGCCAGAGCTTTATTGACAGCGCCGCTCGCTTTGGCGTCGATGCGTTTATTACCGGTGAAGTCTCGGAGCAAACTATCCACTCCGCGCGCGAGCAGTCCCTGCATTTTTATGCTGCCGGACACCATGCCACCGAACGCGGCGGTATTCGCGCGTTGAGCGAATGGCTGACGGAAAATACCGATCTGGATGTGACCTTTATTGATATTCCCAACCCGGCCTGATGAGAGAGAAAGAAAAGTGCAGCGAGCGCGTTGTTACATGTTAGGCGAAACCGCCGTGGTTCTGGAGCTCGAACCCCCGGTCACGCTGGAAAGTCAAAAGCGTATCTGGCGCCTGGCTCAGAGACTGGCGGATCACGAAGAGGTCCTGGATGCGATACCGGGGATGAACAATATTACCGTGGTCCTGCGCCATCCGCAGGAGATGGCATGGGATGCGATTGAGCAGTTGCAGCGCTGGTGGGAGGAGAGCGAGGCGCTTGAGCCACAGTCGCGGCTGATGACCATTCCGGTTATCTACGGCGGCGAAGACGGCCCCGACCTGGCGAACGTGGCGCTTCACAGCGGGTTGACTGAACAGCAGGTTGTCGAACTGCACGCCTCCGTCGAGTACGTGGTGTGGTTTCTTGGTTTCCAGCCGGGATTTCCTTATCTCGGCGGACTGCCGGAGCGTTTAGCGATGCCGCGACATGCGGAACCGCGTCTGCGGGTCCCCGCCGGCTCTGTCGGCATCGGCGGCGCGCAAACCGGCGTGTATCCGCTGGCGACTCCGGGTGGATGGCAGCTGCTGGGCCGTACGCCGCTGGCGCTCTTTGATCCCACGCGTCAGGAGCCCGTGCTGCTGCGTTCCGGCGATCGAGTCCGCTTTGTGCCGCAAAAGGAGGGGGTATGTTGAAGATGATCCGCGCCGGAATGTACTCTTCGGTACAGGATGGCGGACGTGAAGGACAGCGACAGTCGGGGATCAGTCTCTGCGGTGCGCTGGATAAACCCTCGCTGGTGATTGCTAACCTGCTGGTCGGCAACGCGGGAAATGCTGCCGCGCTGGAGATTACGCTCGGCCAGGTGGATATTCAGTTTGAACGTGACTGCTGGTTTGCGCTGACCGGTGCCGCCTGTGAAGCAATGCTGGACGGCGAGCCGGTATGGGTCGGCTGGCGAATGGCGGCGAAGGCCGGGCAGCATCTGGTGCTTAAAACCCCGCAGTATGGGATCCGCAGCTATCTGGCGGTAGCCGGGGGCATTGACGTTCCGGAGGTGCTCGGTTCGCGCAGTACCGATCTGAAAGTCGGCATTGGCGGCCTTGAAGGGCGACGCCTGCAGGATGGCGATCGGCTGAAGCTGGGAAAAGCGTCCCGACGATTCAGTACGTCGCGGGGCGTTAAGTCACTGCCGATCGGCAATCGCATCCGCGCGTTGCCGGGGCCGGAGTACCATGAATTTGATCGGGCCTCGCAAGGGGCGTTCTGGCGTTCCCCCTGGCAGCTTAGCGCCCAGAGCAACCGGATGGGATATCGTCTGCAGGGCCAACCGCTTACGCGCACCACCCATCGCGAAATGTTTTCGCACGGCCTGCTGCCGGGGGTGGTACAGGTTCCGCATAACGGTCAGCCGATTGTCTTGATGAACGATGCGCAGACCACCGGCGGCTATCCGCGAATTGCCTGCATTATCGACGCTGATATGTACCAGCTGGCGCAAATTCCGCTGGGCCAGCCGATTCATTTTGTTCCGTGCACGCTGGAAGAGGCGTTGAAAGCACGTGCGGATCAGCAGCGCTATCTGGAACAACTGGCATGGAGACTGAGCGATGATCATTGATTTAAATGCCGATCTGGGGGAAGGCTGTGCGAGCGATAGCGCGTTGTTACAGCTGGTCTCCTCCGCCAATATCGCCTGCGGTTTTCATGCCGGCGATGCGTTACTGATGCATAAATGCGTGCGCGAGGCGTTGAAAAACGGCGTGGCCGTCGGGGCGCATCCCAGCTTTCCCGATCGGGAAAATTTTGGCCGCACCGCAATGCAGCTGCCGCCGGAGACGGTCTATGCCCAGATGCTGTATCAGATTGGTGCGCTGGCGGCGATCGTGCGCGCGGAAGGCGGCGAACTGAAGCACGTGAAGCCGCACGGTATGCTCTACAACCAGGCGGCAAAAGAGGCGCCGCTGGCCGATGCGATTGCCCGGGCTGTGCGAGATTTCGATCCTGCGCTGATCCTGGTCGGGCTGGCCGGCAGCGAATTAATTCGCGCCGGACAACATTACAAGTTGGTCACGCGGCAGGAGGTCTTTGCCGATCGCGGGTACCTGGCTGACGGTAGCCTGGTGCCGCGTTCACAGCCCGGGGCACTTATCGACAGCGAAGAGCAGGCGTTGGCGCAGACCCTGGAAATGGTGCAGCATAATCGGGTACGCAGTCTCACCGGTGAATGGGCGCATGTTATCGCTGACACCGTGTGTCTTCACGGTGACGGTGAACATGCGCTGGATTTTGCGCGCCGTTTGCGTGCGGCTTTTGCCGGACGCAATATTCAGGTCAGCGCGGAAACAGAAGAATAAAACAATAATTATTAAGGCATTACAGCACTCACAACAACACTCACAACTAACAGGACGTTATCATGGGAGAAGCGATATCTCTCTGGCCGCTGATCGGCATTGCCGTGATTGTGGTCGGATTTGTTTTGCGTTTTAATCCGGTTTTAGTGGTCATTATCTCTGGAATTGTTACCGGCGTGGCGGCGCAAATGCCCATCGCCACCATTCTGGAAAAGCTGGGGGAGGGGTTTCTTAACACCCGCAACCTGCCATTTATTCTCTTGCTGCCGCTGGCGGTCATTGGGCTACTTGAACGGCATGGCCTGAAAGAGCGCGCCCAGGCGTGGATCGCGAAGATCCACAGCGCCACCGCCGGACGTCTGCTGATCGTCTACCTGTTCGTGCGCGAAGCGACGGCTGCGCTGGGGTTAACCAGCCTGGGGGGCCATCCGCAAATGGTGCGTCCGCTGCTGGCGCCGATGGCGGAAGGGGCGGCGGAAAAAACGTTAGGTCCGCTTCCCGGCAGCATTCGCTATCGCTTACGCGCGATGTCGGCGGCGACGGACAACGTCGGCCTGTTCTTTGGCGAAGACATTTTCGTCGCCTTCGGCGCCATCATCTTTATGCACAACTTTATGCTGGAGTCCGGTGGGATCCAGACCGAACCGCTGCATATTGCCCTGTGGGGGATCCCGACGGCGATTTGCGCCTTCGCGATCCATTCCGCGCGTCTGTGGCGACTCGATCGTCACCTGCAGCGCGAGCTGGATAAACTGAACGCCGCCGCACAGGCGAAAGGCGGTGTCGCATGAATTTTCAACAAACCTGGCTCTACTGGCTGGCGGGTGTCGTTCTGCTGGTGGTCGCGGTCATGTCATGGCGCGACAAAAGTAACCCTCGTCGCCTGACCACCGGCCTGTTCTGGGGGCTGTATGGTCTGCTGTTCCTGCTTGGCGACTGGACTTATCAGCTGGTAGACGACAAGCGCTCGGTCAATATTGCCGTCGGCGTTGCCGTCGTGGCGCTGGCGCTGATCGCCGGTTTTGGCGGTGTCAGGCTGGGTAGCTATCACCAGCGCACCGAGGAAGAGCGAACCGCCAGCGCGACCCGCCTGGGTAACCGACTGTTTTATCCGGCGCTGGCTATTCCGGTTGTCACGGTGATCGGGGTGCTGCTGTTTAATAACCTGCCATCGTGGCAAGTCCGGGTGTTTGGCCCGGGTAATCATGCCACGCTGATTACGCTGTTTTCGATGACCGCCGGGACGCTGATCGGCCTGATGATGGCGATTCGCATGACCCGGGAAAAGGTCGCGCAGCCGCTGCAGGAGGCGCGTCGTCTGCTGGATTCGGTAGGCTGGGCGTTTATTTTGCCGCAGATCCTGGCGGTGCTGGGGCTGCTGTTTACCACTGCCGGAGTGGGTAGCAGTATTGCCTGGCTCACCGAGCATTATCTGGCGGTGGACAGCCGCTTTGTCGCTGTGGCGGTCTACACCATCGGCATGGCGCTGCTGACGATGGTCATGGGCAATGCGTTTGCCGCCTTCCCGATTGTCACGGCGGGGATTGGTATTCCGATTCTGGTGCTTCAGCACGGCGGTAATCCGGCGGTGATGGCGGCGATCGGTATGTTCTCCGGCTACTGCGGCACCCTGATGACGCCGATGGCGGCAAACTTCAACATCGTGCCGGCGGCGCTGCTGGAACTGCCGGATAAAAATGCGGTGATTAAGGCTCAGATTCCGACCGGCGTACTGCTGCTGATCGTCAACGTATTTCTACTCTATTTCCTGATGTTCCTGTAAGGAGGAAAGATGGCGGGCGTATTAATCACCGGGTTTGAACCCTTTGGCGGTGAGGCGGTGAACCCTTCATGGGAAGTGGTGAAGCAGCTTGATGGCGCGATGGTGGCCGGTGAGCGTGTGGTCGCGCGACAGCTGCCCTGTGTATTTGGTGAGGCTCTGACGGCGCTGTATGCGGCGCTGGATGAGCATCAACCGGTGTTAACGATAGCGGTCGGGCAGGCGGGTGGTCGTGTCGATATTACCGTCGAACGTGTCGCGATAAACGTCGATGATGCGCGTATTGCCGATAATAAAGGCCAGCAGCCGGTTGACGTGCCGGTAGTGGCCGACGGTCCGGCGGCCTGGTTCAGCAGCCTGCCGGTGAAAGCAATTGTCTCGGCGCTGCGCGAGCAGGGCATACCGGCATCGGTGTCGCAAACGGCGGGGACATTCGTCTGCAACCATGTGATGTATGGTCTGCTGCATGCATTAAACGGGCGAAGCGGGGCAAAAGGCGGCTTTATCCATATTCCGTACCTCCCGGAGCAGGCGGCCGCCCATCCGGGTGAGGCGAGTATGGCGGTACAAACGGTCCGTGCGGCGCTGGAGACGGCGATTGCCGTCTCCCTGCGCCAGGAGGGGGATGTGAAAATTGTCGGCGGTGCGACGCACTAACAGAAGGACGCTATTATGCCGGAAGGTCCGGAGATCCGCCGCGCGGCGGATAGCCTGGAGGCGGCGGTCAAAGGCGAACCCCTGACCGATGTCTGGTTCGCTTTTCCGCAGCTACAGGTGTATCAGGCTCCGCTGGTGGGCCAGCGGGTAACCCACATAGAAACCCGCGGCAAAGCGCTGCTGACGCATTTCTCCGGCGGGTTGACGCTCTACAGTCATAATCAGCTGTACGGCGTCTGGCGCGTGGTGGAGGCGGGCGAACAGCCGGTCAGCAACCGCGTGCTGCGGGTCAGGCTGCAGACGGCGGAGAAGGCGATTTTGCTCTATAGCGCGTCGGATATCGCTATTCTGACGCCGGAGCAGCTGGCTACCCATCCGTTTTTATTGCGGGTTGGACCCGATGTGCTGGATATGACGCTGACCGCGGAATCGGTCAAAGCTCGCCTGCTGTCGGCCAGATTCCGCCGACGGCAGTTTTCCGCTTTGTTGCTGGATCAGGCGTTTCTGGCCGGACTGGGAAACTATTTACGGGTGGAGATTCTCTGGCAGGTCGGGTTGAGCGGGCGGCATAACGCATCGGCGCTCGATGATAAGCAGCTCGACGCCCTGGCCCATGCGCTGCTGGATATTCCGCGCCTGTCGTATCGCACCCGCGGGGCGGTGGATGAGAATAAACATCATGGCGCGCTGTTCCGCTTTAACGTTTTCCATCGTGATGGCGAAATCTGCGAGCGCTGCGGCGGGATTATCGAGAAAACGATGCTCGCGTCGCGACCGTTTTACTGGTGTCCGGGGTGCCAGCATTAGCGATACGTTGTTCGCTTTTTAAGCTATCGTGCCCGTCTTTCGTGCCGGGCGTTTACGGGTCGGTTGACCAATCCGGCAGTGGTGTGGCAGTGGTGTAAGAGTCAGTTATCTCAATGAGATTGCCGATTTTTTATGCGACGCTGTCAGGTTTTCAACATCTTTACAGGAGTTTCTGTCCCGTCGTTCGCTGTTAAGCCAGGGATGTTGTTTTTACGCTGGTTTGTGCGAAAGGGGTCTATCGCGTGGGTTCCGTGGAGTATATCGTTCACTTTTGTGGCATGTTCCGTTCACGGTGAATCCGCCACTTTTCTTACGCCCGCTGCGGGTGAACGGCATGGGAGGCGTTTCGCTCGCCCCCCATGCCCCCCCGGCATTGCGCTGAAAACGGCCGCTACGCGGTATGCTCCACTCCGGCTTCATCTGGCGGACCGGGCCGGACTCGACGTCCCTATCTCGACCGATCCTCTGACCACCGTCATGGCGGTCAGTCCTGGATGTGCGCCTGCGTTCCCGCCCGTTCACCTGTCGCGCAGGAAACAGTCGCGTGCGGAACCTCACGTGAACGGAATATTCCACAGAACACATGCCCCGAAGTACGAAAATTACTTTCGCGCCAACCACCGTTTACCGGCATCGCCCTGGTCCACGATAAACAAAAAAAAGCTGGCCACCTTAAGTGGCCAGCATGACGTTCGCAGACGCGTTTTTTGTCTTCAGGATCGAACTTAGCCTTTGGCCACGTCGGATTTGAAGTCGCGTTTTTCGTAGCCGGTATACAGCTGACGCGGACGCGCGATTTTCATGCCGTCGCTGTGCATTTCGTTCCAGTGAGCAATCCAGCCTACGGTACGCGCCATCGCGAAGATAACGGTAAACATGGAGGACGGAATGCCCATCGCTTTCAGAATGATACCGGAGTAGAAATCGACGTTCGGGTAGAGTTTCTTCTCGATGAAGTACGGGTCGTTGAGCGCGATGTGCTCAAGTTCCATGGCCACTTCCAGCAGATCGTCTTTGGTGCCCAGTTCTTTCAGCACTTCATGGCAGGTTTCACGCATTACGGTGGCGCGCGGGTCGTAGTTTTTGTACACGCGGTGGCCGAAGCCCATCAGACGGAAAGAGTCGTTTTTGTCTTTCGCGCGACGGACAAATTCCGGAATGTGCTCAACGGAACTGATCTCTTCCAGCATCTTCAGCGCAGCTTCGTTCGCGCCACCGTGCGCCGGTCCCCACAGGGAGGCGATGCCCGCAGCGATACAGGCGAACGGGTTCGCGCCAGAAGAACCTGCGGTACGGACGGTGGAGGTGGATGCGTTCTGTTCGTGGTCAGCGTGCAGGATCAGGATACGGTCCATGGCGCGTTCCAGTACCGGGTTAACCTCGTAGGTTTCACACGGCGTGGAGAACATCATATTCAGGAAGTTGCCCGCGTAAGAGAGGTCGTTGCGCGGATAAACGAAAGGCTGGCCGATTGAATATTTGTAACACATTGCTGCCATTGTCGGCATTTTGGACAGCAGGCGATAGGCGGCGATTTCACGGTGGCGCGGATTGTTGACATCCAGGGAGTCGTGATAGAACGCGGCCAGCGCGCCGGTGATGCCGCACATCACCGCCATCGGGTGAGAGTCACGGCGAAACGCGTGGAACAGACGGGTAATCTGCTCGTGGATCATGGTGTGGCGGGTAACGATGGTCTTGAATTCGTTGTACTGTTCCTGGTTCGGCTTTTCACCGTTCAGCAGGATGTAACACACTTCGAGGTAGTTGGACTCGGTCGCTAACTGATCGATCGGGAAACCACGGTGGAGCAGGATACCTTCATCACCATCGATAAAGGTGATTTTAGATTCACATGATGCGGTGGAAGTGAAACCAGGGTCAAAGGTGAATACGCCTTTTGATCCAAGACTACGAATATCAATAACATCCTGACCGAGCGTGCCCTTTAGCACATCCAGTTCAATAGCAGTATCACCGCCTAGGGTGATTTTTGCTTTAGCATCAGACATTTATGGTCTCCTTAGCGCCTTTATTGCGTAAGACTGCCGGGTGTGGATTTGCCTTCGGCCCGTGCCTGACTACGTTACCAGTTTGTTATGTTGCACACAGCTCTGCGTCAGCGGAAATTGCAGGGTACAGAGCAAAGGCGCTTGATGGTACGTCTTCAGCCTACGACGAAACAGCAGCAAATCAGCGTTTTAGCAGTCCGAATTTAAAAATCTGTATACCACTAATAACTGTCCTGATTACATCGGTCAATACCATCACACTGTTGCATAACTTATTCTCAGGTGAAAGAGTGACCCCATAACTTTTGAGCATTATTGCATTTATCTGGTAATGGTTGTAACAAGAATGTTTAATATTTGTCAAATCAGGTGATTAAAATTTAAAATAATGTTGTTATCGTGACATCGATCACTGTTCCGGACAAAACCCGACAAACTATATGTAGGTTAATTGTAATGATTTTGTGAACGGCCTATACTGCCGCCAGGTCTCCGGAACACCCTGCAATCCCGAGCCACCCAGCGTTGTCTGGTCACGTTTTAGCTCTTGAAAAGGGGTTTTATCATGACCACAGGTTATAGAAAGGACGCTGTCTGACCCGCAAGCAGACCGGAGGAAGGAAACAATAAGAACAGCATGTGGGCGTTATTCATGGTAAGAAATGTGAAAAAACAAAGACCTGTCAATCTGGATCTGCAAACGATCCGGTTCCCAATCACAGCGATAGCGTCCATTCTCCATCGCGTTTCCGGTGTGATCACCTTCGTGGCGGTCGGGATTCTGCTTTGGTTGCTGGGCACCAGCCTTTCCTCTCCAGAAGGTTTCCTCGTTGCGTCTTCCATCATGGATAGCTTCTTTGTGAAGTTCATCATGTGGGGCATCCTGACCGCGCTGGCGTACCACGCCGTTGTCGGTATCCGCCACCTGTTGATGGATTTTGGCTACCTGGAAGAAACCCTCGAAGTAGGGACACGCTCCGCTAAGATTTCTTTTGTTATTACTGTCGTGCTTTCACTTCTCGCAGGAGTCCTCGTATGGTAAGCAACGCCTCAGCACTGGGACGCAACGGCGTACATGACTTCATTCTGGTTCGTGCTACCGCCATCGTTCTGACCCTTTACATCATCTACATGGTCGGCTTTTTTGCCACCACCGGTGAAATTTCCTGGGAAGTCTGGACGGGCTTTTTCTCCTCCGCATTCACTAAAGTCTTCACCCTGTTAGCCCTCGTGTCCATTCTGATTCACGCCTGGATCGGGATGTGGCAGGTGTTGACGGACTACGTTAAACCGCTGGCTGTACGCTTAATTCTGCAACTGGTTATCGTTGTTGCGCTGGTGGCTTACGTTCTTTATGGATTTGTTGTGGTGTGGGGTGTGTGATGAAATTGCCTGTCAGAGAATTTGATGCAGTTGTGATTGGTGCCGGTGGCGCAGGTATGCGCGCGGCGCTGCAAATTTCCCAGAGCGGCCAGACCTGTGCGCTGCTCTCTAAAGTGTTCCCTACCCGTTCCCATACCGTTTCCGCGCAGGGTGGCATCACCGTGGCGCTCGGTAATACCCATGAAGATAACTGGGAATGGCATATGTATGACACGGTGAAAGGCTCCGATTATATCGGTGACCAGGACGCCATCGAATATATGTGTAAGACCGGCCCGGAAGCGATTCTGGAGCTTGACCATATGGGGCTGCCGTTCTCCCGCCTGGAGAATGGCACCATTTATCAGCGTCCGTTTGGCGGCCAGTCGAAAAACTTCGGCGGCGAACAGGCGGCACGTACCGCTGCGGCGGCTGACCGTACCGGTCACGCGCTGCTGCATACCCTTTATCAGCAGAACCTGAAAAACCACACCACCATTTTCTCCGAGTGGTATGCGCTGGATCTGGTGAAAAACGCCGATGGCGCGGTGGTAGGTTGTACCGCGCTGTGTATCGAGACCGGTGAAGTGGTTTACTTCAAAGCCCGTGCGACCGTGCTGGCAACCGGCGGCGCAGGCCGTATCTACCAGTCCACAACTAACGCCCATATCAACACCGGTGACGGCGTCGGGATGGCGATTCGCGCCGGCGTGCCGGTGCAGGATATGGAAATGTGGCAGTTCCATCCGACCGGTATCGCCGGTGCGGGGGTTCTGGTGACAGAAGGCTGCCGCGGTGAAGGCGGTTATCTGCTGAACAAACACGGCGAGCGCTTTATGGAGCGTTATGCCCCGAATGCGAAAGACCTGGCGGGTCGTGACGTGGTGGCGCGTTCCATCATGATCGAAATCCGTGAAGGTCGCGGCTGTGACGGCCCGTGGGGCCCGCATGCGAAGCTGAAACTGGACCACCTGGGGAAAGAGGTTCTGGAATCCCGTCTGCCGGGTATCCTGGAGCTTTCACGTACCTTCGCCCACGTCGACCCGGTGAAAGAGCCGATTCCGGTTATCCCAACCTGCCACTACATGATGGGCGGTATTCCGACCAAAGTGACCGGTCAGGCGCTGACCGTGAACGAGCAGGGCGAAGACGTGGTGATTCCTGGCCTGTTCGCCGTCGGCGAAATTGCCTGCGTATCGGTCCACGGCGCGAACCGTCTGGGCGGCAACTCCCTCCTTGACCTGGTGGTGTTCGGTCGTGCGGTCGGTCTGCATCTGCAGGAGTCGATTGCCGAGCAGGGCGATCTGCTTGACGCGACCGAAGCCGAAATCGACGCGTCCCTTGAACGTCTGAACCGCTGGAACGGTAACCGTAACGGCGAAGATCCGGTGGAAATCCGCAAAGCGCTGCAAGAGTGTATGCAGCATAACTTCTCGGTATTCCGCGAAGGCGATGCTATGGCCAAAGGGCTTGAGCAGCTGAAAGCGATCCGCGAGCGCCTGAAAAATGCGCGCCTGGATGACACCTCCAGCGAGTTCAACACCCAGCGCGTTGAGTGCCTGGAGCTGGATAACCTGATGGAAACTGCCTATGCCACCGCGGTTTCTGCAAACTTCCGTACCGAAAGCCGCGGCGCGCATAGCCGCTTCGACTTCCCGGATCGTGATGACGAAAACTGGCTGTGCCATTCCCTGTATCTGCCAGAGTCGGAATCCATGACGCGTCGTAGCGTCAATATGGAACCGAAACTGCGTCCGGCATTCCCGCCGAAGATTCGTACTTATTAATGCGGAGACAGGAAAATGAAACTAGAGTTTTCAATTTATCGTTATAACCCGGACGTTGACGATGCTCCGCGCATGCAGGATTACACCCTCGAAGCGGAAGAAGGTCGTGACATGATGCTGCTGGATGCCCTGATGCAGCTGAAAGAAAAAGACCCGTCGCTCTCATTTCGTCGTTCCTGCCGTGAAGGGGTCTGTGGCTCCGACGGTCTGAACATGAACGGTAAGAATGGTCTGGCGTGTATCACGCCGATCTCCGCGCTGAATCAGCCGGGTAAGAAAATTGTCATCCGTCCGCTGCCCGGTTTGCCGGTTATCCGCGATTTGGTTGTAGACATGGGGCAATTCTATGCACAATATGAGAAGATTAAGCCTTACTTGTTGAATAATGGGCAAAATCCTCCGGCTCGCGAGCATCTGCAGAAGCCAGAGCAGCGCGAAAAACTCGATGGTCTGTACGAGTGTATTCTTTGCGCATGTTGTTCAACCTCTTGTCCGTCGTTCTGGTGGAATCCGGACAAGTTTATCGGCCCGGCAGGTCTGCTGGCTGCGTATCGTTTCCTGATTGACAGCCGCGATACCGAAACCGACAGCCGTCTGGAAGGGTTAAGCGATGCTTTCAGCGTATTCCGCTGTCACAGCATCATGAACTGCGTCAGTGTATGTCCGAAAGGGCTTAACCCGACGCGCGCCATCGGCCATATTAAGTCGATGCTGCTGCAGCGCAGTGCGTAAGTAACCCGGTCTGTCCCGGATGGCGCTATCGCTTATCCGGGCTACCCGAAGCAGTAGCCCCGGCAGCGTTTGTGCCGCCGGGAAATGAATACCCTAAATAATTCGAGTTACAGGAAGGCGGCGACGCCGCGAATCCCCAGGAGCTTACTCAAGTAAGTGACTGGGGTGAGTGAGGAAAGCCAACGCACATGTAACTTGAAGTATGAAGGGGATGGCAGGAAATCTTTAAAAACCGCCAAATATGTACCAGTAATCAAGGCGTTCAGAGCGAGGTAAGGCGGCAACTGAACGCATCCCAGGGAGCATAGTGAACTATGTGATCGGGGTAAGTGAAGGCAGCTAACGCAACCGCAGCCTGAACGCCGAAGATTAATGGCAGTTTTTAAAGGTTCCTTCGCGGATGCAGAAGCCACAACTCGTCCGCAACAAGTGAACCCCGGCACGTACAATTGCTGTGCGTGGTAGTTTCTACGGCGAAATAAGCATATAAATGCTTAAGGGATCACGATGCAGAACGGCGCAATGAAAGCCTGGCTGGACTCTTCTTACCTCTCTGGTTCGAACCAGAGCTGGATAGAACAGCTCTATGAAGACTTCTTAACCGATCCTGACTCTGTTGACGCCAACTGGCGTTCTATGTTCCAGCAGTTACCTGGCACCGGAGTCAAACCGGATCAATTTCATTCGAAAACGCGTGATTATTTCCGTCGACTGGCGAAGGATGCCTCACGTTACACTTCTTCGATTTCCGACCCTGATACCAATGTGAAGCAGGTTAAAGTCCTGCAGCTCATCAACGCATATCGCTTCCGTGGTCACCAGCATGCGAATCTCGATCCGCTGGGACTGTGGAAGCAAGAGAGAGTGGCGGATCTCGATCCTGCATACCACGATCTGACCGAGGCCGATTTCCAGGAAAGCTATAACGTAGGTTCATTTGCTATCGGCAAAGATACGATGAAACTGGGCGATCTGATTGCCGCGCTCAAACAAACCTACTGCGGCGCTATCGGCGCGGAATACATGCACATCACCTCTACCGAAGAGAAACGCTGGATTCAGCAGCGTATTGAGTCGGTAGCAGGGAAAGCCAGCTTTACCGCTGACGAGAAGAAACGTTTCCTGACCGAGCTGACAGCAGCCGAAGGCCTGGAACGTTACCTCGGCGCGAAATTCCCGGGCGCCAAACGCTTCTCGCTGGAAGGCGGCGATGCGCTGATCCCGATGCTCAAAGAGATGATCCGTCACGCTGGCAAAAGCGGCACCCGTGAAGTGGTGCTCGGCATGGCGCACCGCGGTCGTCTGAACGTGCTGGTTAACGTTCTGGGCAAAAAACCGCAGGACCTGTTCGACGAGTTCGCGGGCAAGCATAAAGAACACCTCGGCACCGGTGACGTGAAGTACCACATGGGCTTCTCTTCTGACATGGAAACCGAAGGCGGCCTGGTGCACCTGGCGCTGGCGTTTAACCCGTCACACCTCGAAATCGTCAGCCCGGTGGTTATCGGGTCGGTTCGCGCGCGTCTCGATCGTCTCGACGAGCCGAGCAGCAACAAAGTGCTGCCGATTACTATCCACGGCGACGCCGCAGTGACGGGTCAGGGCGTGGTTCAGGAAACCCTGAACATGTCCAAGGCGCGTGGCTACGAAGTGGGCGGAACCGTACGTATCGTTATCAACAACCAGGTGGGCTTCACTACCTCGAACCCGCTGGATGCGCGCTCCACGCCATACTGCACCGATATCGGTAAAATGGTTCAGGCGCCGATCTTCCACGTGAACGCGGACGATCCGGAAGCCGTTGCTTTCGTTACCCGCCTGGCGCTGGATTTCCGTAATACCTTCAAACGCGATGTCTTCATCGACCTGGTGTGCTACCGCCGTCACGGCCATAACGAAGCCGACGAGCCGAGCGCAACGCAGCCGCTGATGTATCAGAAAATCAAAAAACATCCGACCCCGCGCAAAATCTACGCCGACAAACTTGAGCAGGACAAAGTGTCGACCCTGGAAGATGCGACCGAACTGGTTAACCTCTATCGTGATGCGCTGGATGCCGGCGAATGCGTGGTTGAGGAATGGCGTCCGATGAACCTGCACTCCTTTACCTGGTCACCGTACCTCAACCACGAGTGGGATGAGAGCTACCCGAGTAAAGTCGAGATGAAACGTCTGCAGGAGCTGGCTAAACGCATCAGCACCGTGCCGGACAGCATTGAAATGCAGTCTCGCGTGGCGAAGATTTATGGCGATCGCCAGGCGATGGCCGCCGGCGAGAAGCTGTTCGACTGGGGTGCGGCGGAAAACCTGGCTTACGCCACGCTGGTTGATGAAGGGATTCCGATTCGCCTGTCCGGTGAAGACTCCGGTCGCGGTACGTTCTTCCACCGCCATTCCGTGATTCATAACCAGGTGAACGGTTCGACCTACACGCCGCTGCAGCATGTGCATAACGGCCAGGAGCATTTCAAAGTCTGGGACTCCGTGCTTTCTGAAGAAGCGGTGCTGGCGTTCGAATACGGCTACGCCACTGCGGAACCGCGCACCCTGACTATCTGGGAAGCGCAGTTTGGTGACTTTGCTAACGGCGCTCAGGTGGTGATCGATCAGTTCATCAGCTCCGGCGAGCAGAAGTGGGGCCGGATGTGTGGCCTGGTCATGCTGCTGCCGCACGGCTACGAAGGCCAGGGCCCGGAGCACTCCTCCGCGCGTCTGGAACGCTATCTGCAGCTGTGTGCTGAACAGAATATGCAGGTTTGTGTGCCATCGACTCCGGCTCAGGTTTACCACATGCTGCGTCGTCAGGCGCTGCGCGGTATGCGTCGTCCGCTGGTGGTGATGTCGCCGAAATCTCTGCTGCGCCATCCGCTGGCGGTCTCCAGCCTGGACGAACTGGCGAACGGCACCTTCCTGCCGGCCATCGGTGAAATCGATGACCTCGACCCGAAAGCGGTGAAGCGTGTTGTCCTGTGCTCTGGTAAGGTTTATTACGATCTGCTGGAACAACGCCGTAAGAACGACCAAAAAGATGTCGCTATCGTGCGTATAGAGCAGCTCTATCCGTTCCCGCATCAGGCGGTACAGGAAGCGCTGAAGCCTTACGCTCACGTGCATGATTTTGTCTGGTGCCAGGAAGAACCGCTCAACCAGGGCGCGTGGTACTGCAGCCAGCATCACTTCCGCGAAGTGATTCCGTTTGGGGCCTCTCTGCGTTACGCAGGCCGCCCGGCCTCCGCCTCTCCGGCGGTAGGGTATATGTCCGTTCACCAGAAACAGCAACAAGATCTGGTCAATGACGCGCTGAACGTCGATTAATTAAAGGATACATAATGAGTAGCGTAGATATTCTGGTTCCCGATCTGCCTGAGTCCGTAGCTGACGCGACGGTTGCGACCTGGCATAAAAAACCGGGCGATAGCGTCCAGCGTGATGAAGTGCTGGTGGAAATCGAAACTGACAAAGTGGTACTGGAAGTACCGGCTTCAGCGGACGGCATTCTGGATGCAGTGCTGGAAGACGAAGGTGCAACCGTACTTTCTCGCCAGATCCTCGGTCGCCTGCGTGAAGGCAACAGCGCGGGTAAAGAGTCTGCGGCGAAAGCCGACGCTAAAGAGTCCACCCCGGCTCAGCGTCAGCAGGCCTCTCTGGAAGAGCAGAGCAATGATGCCCTCAGCCCGGCGATTCGCCGTCTGCTGGCTGAACACAACCTCGATGCCGCAGCCATTAAAGGCACCGGCGTCGGCGGCCGCCTGACCCGTGAAGATGTTGAGAAACATCTGGCGGCGGCACCGGCTAAAACCGAAGCCAAAGCGCCTGCCGCTGCGGCAGCACCGGTTGCGCAACTGGGCCACCGTTCTGAAAAACGCGTTCCGATGACCCGCCTGCGCAAACGCGTTGCCGAGCGTCTGCTGGAAGCGAAGAACTCCACCGCCATGCTGACGACCTTCAACGAAGTCAACATGAAGCCGATTATGGATCTGCGTAAGCAGTACGGCGATGCCTTCGAAAAACGTCACGGTATCCGTCTGGGCTTTATGTCCTTCTACGTGAAAGCCGTGGTTGAAGCGCTGAAACGCTATCCGGAAGTGAACGCCTCTATCGATGGCGATGATGTGGTGTATCACAACTACTTCGACGTCAGCATGGCGGTCTCTACGCCGCGCGGTCTGGTGACTCCGGTTCTGCGTGATGTTGACCTGCTGGGCATGGCGGATATCGAAAAGAATATTAAAGAGCTGGCAGTGAAAGGCCGTGACGGCAAGCTGACCGTAGATGACCTGACCGGCGGTAACTTCACCATTACCAACGGCGGCGTATTCGGTTCTCTGATGTCCACGCCAATCATCAACCCACCGCAGAGCGCCATTCTGGGTATGCATGCCATTAAAGATCGCCCGATGGCGGTCAATGGCAAGGTAGAAATTCTGCCAATGATGTACCTGGCGCTCTCTTACGACCACCGTCTGATCGATGGACGTGAATCGGTAGGCTTCCTGGTTGCTATCAAAGAGCTGCTGGAAGACCCGACTCGTCTGCTGCTGGACGTGTAGTCAGCAAGAGTATTACCTACCGTAGGCCGGATAAGGCGTTTACGCCGCCATCCGGCGTTGATGAGATGCCTGATGGCGACGCTAGCGCGTCTTATCAGGCCTACAGGTTTAAAGATAATTATTCCCTGAAGGATGGACTGAACACATGAACTTACATGAATATCAGGCAAAACAACTGTTTGCCCGCTATGGTTTACCGGCGCCGGTGGGTTATGCCTGTACTACTCCGCGCGAAGCAGAAGAAGCCGCATCAAAAATCGGCGCGGGTCCGTGGGTAGTGAAATGTCAGGTTCACGCTGGTGGCCGCGGTAAAGCGGGCGGTGTGAAAGTAGTTAACAGTAAAGAAGACATTCGCGCATTTGCTGAGCACTGGCTGGGCAAACGCCTTGTGACCTACCAGACAGACGCCAACGGCCAGCCGGTTAACCAGATTCTGGTTGAAGCAGCGACAGATATCGCCAAAGAGCTGTATCTGGGTGCGGTTGTTGACCGTAGCTCCCGTCGCGTAGTGTTCATGGCCTCCACCGAAGGCGGCGTGGAAATCGAAAAAGTGGCGGAAGAAACCCCGCACCTGATCCACAAAATTGCGATCGATCCGCTGGCAGGCCCGATGCCTTACCAGGGACGCGAGCTGGCGTTCAAACTGGGTCTGGAAGGTAAGCAGGTTCAGCAGTTCACCAAAATCTTTATGGGTCTGGCGACTATCTTCCTGGAGCGCGACCTGGCGCTGATCGAAATTAACCCGCTGGTTATCACTAAGCAGGGTGACCTGATCTGCCTCGACGGCAAACTGGGCGCCGACGGCAATGCGCTGTTCCGCCAGCCGGATCTGCGTGAAATGCGCGACCAGTCTCAGGAAGACCCGCGTGAAGCGCAGGCTGCACAGTGGGAACTGAACTACGTTGCGCTGGACGGCAACATCGGTTGTATGGTTAACGGTGCGGGCCTGGCAATGGGCACCATGGACATCGTTAAACTGCACGGCGGCGAACCGGCTAACTTCCTCGACGTTGGCGGCGGCGCAACCAAAGAGCGCGTGACTGAAGCGTTCAAAATCATTCTTTCCGACAGCAATGTTAAAGCCGTACTGGTTAACATCTTCGGCGGTATCGTGCGTTGCGACCTGATCGCTGACGGCATCATCGGCGCGGTAGCAGAAGTTGGCGTAAACGTACCGGTTGTCGTACGTCTGGAAGGGAACAACGCCGAACTGGGCGCGAAGAAACTGGCTGACAGCGGCCTGAATATTATTGCAGCGAAAAGTCTGACGGACGCAGCACAGCAGGTTGTTGCCGCAGTGGAGGGGAAATAATGTCCATTTTAATTGATAAAAACACCAAGGTTATCTGCCAGGGCTTCACCGGTAGCCAGGGGACTTTCCACTCTGAACAAGCCATTGCTTACGGCACTCAAATGGTCGGCGGCGTTACGCCAGGCAAAGGCGGCACCACTCACCTGGGTCTGCCGGTGTTTAACACCGTGCGCGAAGCCGTTGAAGCAACCGGCGCAACCGCGACCGTTATCTACGTTCCGGCCCCGTTCTGCAAAGACTCCATTCTGGAAGCTATTGATGCGGGCATTAAGCTGATCATCACCATCACCGAAGGTATCCCGACGCTGGATATGCTGACGGTGAAAGTGAAGCTGGATGAAGCCGGCGTACGCATGATCGGCCCTAACTGCCCGGGCGTTATCACCCCAGGCGCATGCAAAATCGGCATCATGCCGGGTCATATTCATCAGCCGGGTAAAGTGGGGATCGTTTCCCGTTCCGGTACGCTGACCTATGAAGCGGTTAAGCAGACCACCGATTACGGTTTCGGCCAGTCTACCTGCGTTGGTATCGGCGGCGACCCGATCCCGGGTTCTAACTTCATCGATATCCTGAAGCTGTTCCAGGAAGACCCGCAGACCGAAGCGATCGTGATGATCGGTGAGATCGGCGGTAGCGCGGAAGAAGAAGCGGCTGCTTACATCAAAGATCACGTCACCAAGCCGGTTGTCGGTTACATCGCCGGTGTGACCGCGCCGAAAGGCAAGCGTATGGGCCACGCGGGCGCCATTATCGCAGGCGGTAAAGGCACGGCTGATGAGAAATTTGCTGCGCTGGAAGCGGCGGGCGTGAAGACCGTTCGTAGCCTGGCGGATATCGGCGAAGCGCTGAAATCAATCATTAAGTAAACCCTCTCTGCTCAAGCTGAGCAGTTAAATGTCCGATTTCGACATGGTTGGCCACCGTCAGGTGGCCTTTTTTATGCCTCTCTTTGCCGCCGTTTCAACGGTCCCCGCGGCGCACTTTTGCCGTGGCAGATCGCAGTCATCCGGAAAAACCACTTCTATTGTATTGATTTAACACCTTTTTTTAAAATAATAACCCGCTATTTTTCGGCAGAAGAGGGAATGATTCTCACTGCTATTTCTTACCTGAAAATGAAAAGATAAAAATGATGATTTAATTGATGCTGTCTATCAGGAAAAAATACTGTGAAGCGTCTAACATTAATCAGATCGCTATTTTTTTTCATACGATACGACTTAAAGTTAAATCATATTACCTATACTTCTCATATCTCTCTTTTTAGTAACCATTATTGGTATGCTTTAAACATATATTTAACATTACCTTCACCATTATTCTTTGTTGGGATACATAATTAACATGAGCGGGAAAAATTGATTTATATCAATACTTAAAGCTTGGAAAAAACCACAAAAAAACGTTAAATTGTCGCCAATCAAATTGGCCTAAATCAGGCATTTTCGCTATATATTGATCACCGTCGTAAATGTAAAACTGATTCAATAAAATCCTGTTTATTGTAAGGTTATTGCGGCGTAATATATTGGGGAATCAATTGGGTTTTTCGTTAACGTATTTGTAACCTTTGCGAGGAGCTGTTTCATCTGGCGACGAAACGGTAACGAAGCGGGATGCAAGTTATTTTGTATTGGGGCATGCGTATGAACCCGGTGTGCAGGGTTCATTCTCGGAGTCTTCATGCGATGAGCAAGGAGTCATGATGTTAGATATAGTCGAACTGTCGCGCTTACAGTTTGCCTTGACCGCGATGTACCACTTCCTTTTTGTGCCACTGACGCTCGGTATGGCGTTCCTGCTGGCCATCATGGAAACGGTTTACGTCCTTTCCGGCAAACAGATTTATAAAGATATGACCAAGTTCTGGGGCAAGTTGTTTGGTATCAACTTTGCGCTGGGTGTAGCAACCGGGTTGACCATGGAGTTCCAGTTCGGGACAAACTGGTCTTATTATTCTCACTACGTGGGCGATATCTTCGGTGCGCCTCTGGCCATTGAAGGTCTGATGGCCTTCTTCCTCGAATCTACCTTTGTAGGTCTGTTCTTCTTCGGTTGGGATCGTCTGGGCAAAGTTCAGCACATGGCGGTGACCTGGCTGGTGGCACTGGGTTCCAACTTGTCTGCATTGTGGATCCTCGTGGCGAACGGCTGGATGCAAAACCCGATCGCCTCGGATTTCAACTTTGAAACCATGCGTATGGAGATGGTCAGTTTCTCCGAGCTGGTTCTGAACCCGGTTGCGCAGGTGAAATTTGTCCATACCGTCGCATCCGGCTACGTCTGCGGCGCAATGTTCGTCCTGGGTATCAGCTCCTACTATATGCTGCGCGGTCGCGACTTCGCTTTCGCTAAACGCTCCTTTGCCATTGCTGCCAGCTTCGGTATGGCGGCGATTCTCTCCGTTATCGTGCTCGGTGATGAATCCGGTTACGAAATGGGTGACGTGCAGAAAACTAAACTTGCGGCCATCGAAGCCGAATGGGAAACACAGCCAGCTCCGGCTGCCTTTACCCTGTTTGGTATTCCGGACCAGGATGCGCAAACCAACCACTTCGCAATCCAGATTCCTTATGCGTTGGGCATTATTGCCACTCGTTCCGTGGATACGCCGGTTATTGGTCTGAAAGACCTGCTGGCACAGCACGAAGCGCGTATTCGTAACGGGATGAAAGCTTACACCCTGCTGGAAGAGCTGCGCGCAGGCTCAACCGATCAGGCTGTACGCGATGAATTCAACAGCGTGAAGAAAGATTTGGGCTACGGTCTGCTGCTGAAACGCTATACCCCGAACGTCTCTGACGCGACGGAAGCGCAGATTGCTATGGCGACGAAAGACTCTATTCCTCGCGTTGCGCCGCTGTACTTCGCGTTCCGTATTATGGTGGCCTGCGGCATCCTGATGCTCGGTATCATCGCGGCGTCGTTCTGGACCGTTATCCGTAACCAAATTGGCGAGAAGAAATGGCTGCTGCGCATTGCGCTGTACGCAATTCCTCTGCCGTGGATCGCTATCGAGTCCGGTTGGTTCGTCGCGGAATATGGTCGTCAGCCGTGGGCGATAGGTGAGGTACTGCCTACCGCGGTAGCGAACTCGTCCCTGACCGCCGGTGACCTGATCTTCTCGATGCTGCTGATTTGCGGTCTGTACACCCTGTTCCTGGTCGCGGAGCTGTATCTGATGTTCAAATTCGCACGCCGTGGACCAAGCAGCCTGAAAACCGGTCGCTACCACTACGAGCAGTCTTCCACGACTACTCAGCCGGCACGCTAAGACAGGAGTCGTCAAATGATCGATTATGAAGTATTGCGTTTTATCTGGTGGCTACTGATCGGTGTTCTGCTGATTGGTTTCGCCGTCACCGATGGCTTCGACATGGGGGTGGGCATGCTCACCCGTTTCCTCGGTCGTAATGACACCGAGCGTCGAATCATGATTAACTCCATCGCTCCGCACTGGGACGGAAACCAGGTGTGGCTGATCACCGCCGGCGGCGCACTGTTTGCTGCCTGGCCGACGGTCTATGCCGCCGCGTTCTCCGGCTTCTATGTGGCGATGATTCTGGTGCTGGCCGCTTTGTTCTTCCGTCCGGTGGGTTTTGACTACCGCTCGAAGATTGAAGATACCCGCTGGCGCAACATGTGGGACTGGGGCATCTTCATCGGTAGCTTCGTTCCGCCGCTGGTGATTGGCGTGGCGTTCGGGAACCTGCTGCAGGGCGTACCGTTCCATATGGATGAATATATGCGCCTGTACTACACCGGTAATTTCTTCCAGCTGCTCAACCCGTTTGGTCTGCTGGCCGGTATTGTTAGCGTGGCGATGATTCTGACGCAGGGGGCTACCTACCTGCAGATGCGTACCGTTGGTGAGCTGCACCTGCGTGCCCGCACGACCTCTCAGGTTGCGGCACTGGTGACGCTGGTTTGCTTCCTGCTGGCCGGTGTCTGGGTGGTATACGGGATCGACGGTTATGTGGTCACCTCGGCTATCGACCACTCTGCGCCATCTAACCCGCTGACCAAAGAAGTGACTCGTCAGGCTGGTGCATGGTTGGTGAACTTCAATAATATGCCTTCGCTGTGGGCTATCCCGGCACTGGGCGTGGTATTGCCGCTGCTGACTATCCTGACCTCGCGGATGGAGAAGGGCGCTCTGGCGTTTATCTTCTCTTCTCTGACGCTGGCCTGCATCATTCTGACCGCCGGGATTGCGATGTTCCCGTTCATCATGCCGTCCAGCACGATGATGAACGTTAGTCTGACCATGTGGGATTCAACCTCCAGCCAAAGAACGCTGAACCTGATGACCTACGTGGCGATTGTCTTCGTGCCGATTATTCTGGGTTACACCACCTGGTGTTACTGGAAGATGTTCGGTCGCATTACCCGCGAAGACATCGAAAAGAACACCCACTCGTTGTATTAAGGTAAGGAGCTAGATATGTGGTATTTCGCATGGATTTTGGGAACGCTTCTTGCCTGTGCCTTTGGGGTTATCACCGCGTTAGCGCTTGAGCACGTGGAAAGCACCAAAGCAGGTAAAGAAGAACACTGATGAGTAAAATTATCGCGACCCTTTACGCGATAATGGATAAGCGCCCGTTAAGGGCGCTTTCCCTATTGATGGCACTGCTGCTGGCGGGCTGCATTTTCTGGGATCCGTCGCGCTTTGCGGCAAAGACCAGTGAGCTGGAGATCTGGCACGGCTTCCTGCTGATGTGGGCCGTGTGCGCCGGGGTTATCCACGGCGTGGGCTTCCGTCCGCATGCCATTCACTGGCAAGGGATTTTTTGTCCACTTATCGCTGATATTGTACTCATCACGGGGCTGTTTTTTTTCTTCTTTTGAAAGAGAAGAGAATAAGAGAACTCTGTTAACCTCATGGGCTTGCATAAGCCCATAAAAATTTACTCGCTGTTTACTTTCCCCCATTCCAAACCACGTTCCCCGCGCGTATAGTAGCGAAGTTTGAAAGCACTAATCTTTTTTTGCATTACCGGGATGTAAAGTGAATACAACGCTGTTTCGATGGCCGGTTCGTGTCTACTATGAAGATACCGATGCCGGTGGTGTGGTTTACCACGCCAGTTACGTCGCTTTTTATGAAAGAGCACGCACAGAGATGCTGCGCCACCATCACTTCAGTCAGCAGGTTTTGCTGGCTGAACGAGTTGCCTTCGTGGTTCGCAAAATGACGCTGGAATATTTTGCGCCCGCCAGACTCGACGACATGCTCGAAATCCAGACGGAAATCACCTCGATGAGAGGTACCTCTTTGGTTTTCACGCAGCGAATCGTCAACGCAGAGAATACAGTTTTGAACGAAGCTGAGGTTCTCATTGTGTGCGTTGATCCACTCTTAATGAAGCCTCGTGCGCTTCCCAAGTCTATTGTCGCGGAGTTTAAGCAGTGACTGACATGAATATCCTTGATTTGTTCCTGAAGGCGAGCCTTCTGGTTAAACTTATCATGTTGATTTTGATTGGTTTTTCTATCGCTTCCTGGGCCATTATTATTCAGAGAACGCGCATCCTCAACACGGCAAGCCGCGAGGCGGAAGCCTTTGAAGACAAGTTCTGGTCGGGTATTGAGCTTTCTCGCCTGTATCAGGAGAGCCAGGGGCGTCGCGATAACCTGGTGGGATCGGAACAAATTTTCTACAGCGGTTTCAAAGAGTTTGCTCGTCTGCATCGCGCAAACAGCCATGCGCCAGAAGCGGTGGTTGAAGGGGCGTCGCGCGCCATGCGCATCTCGATGAACCGTGAGATCGAGACGCTGGAGACGCACATTCCGTTCCTCGGAACCGTGGGGTCCATCAGCCCGTACATCGGTCTGTTCGGTACCGTCTGGGGGATCATGCATGCCTTTATCGCACTTGGTGCGGTGAAACAGGCGACTCTGCAGATGGTTGCACCGGGTATCGCCGAAGCGCTGATCGCCACGGCAATCGGTCTGTTTGCGGCAATTCCGGCGGTTATGGCCTACAACCGTTTGAACCAGCGTGTGAACAAACTTGAACTGAACTATGACAACTTTATGGAAGAGTTCACCGCGATTCTGCACCGTCAGGCGTTTACCAGCAGCGAAAGCAATAAGGGGTAAGCCATGGCCAGAGCACGTGGACGCGGACGTCGCGAACTGAAGTCCGAGATCAACATCGTTCCGCTGCTGGATGTCTTGTTGGTGCTGTTGCTGATCTTTATGGCGACCGCGCCGATCATTACGCAGAGCGTAGAGGTCGACCTGCCGGATGCGACGGAATCACAAGCGGTCAAAAGTAATGATGAGCCGCCGGTGATTGTTGAAGTTTCCGGCGTCGGGCAGTACAGCGTAAAAGTGGGTCCGGAAACGCTGTCGCAGCTGCCGCCAGAGCAGGTTATTGCCGAAGCGAAACGCCGACTCGAAGCGAACGAGAAAACGGTGTTCCTGATCGGCGGTGCGAAAGACGTACCTTACGATGAAATTATTAAAGCGCTTAACCTGTTGCATAGCGCAGGGGTTAAATCGGTTGGCTTAATGACCAAGCCTATTTAATCGCTTCGGATATGTGCGCCCGCCGGACCGCTGGCTGCGAGAATAACAGACTCGTGGCCGGCGAGAGTAGCGGGGACAGGCGAACAGTTTTTGGGAACCGATAGTGTCAAAGGCAACCGAACAAAACGACAAGCTTAAACGAGCGATCATAGTTTCAGTCGCGCTGCACATCATTCTGATCGCGCTGCTGATCTGGAGTTCGTTCGACGAGCATCTGGATGCCTCAGCCGGCGGCGGCGGAGGTTCTTCCATTGATGCGGTGATGGTTGATCCTGGGGCGGTGGTAAATAATTACAACCGCCAGCAGCAGCAGCAGGCCAGCTCGCGCCGTGCCGCCGAGCAGCGCGAAAAGCAGGCTCAGCAGCAGGCTGAAGAACTGCGTGAAAAGCAGGCCGCTGAACAGGAGCGTCTGAAGCAGCTTGAGCAGGATCGTCTGCAGGCGCAGGAAGCGGCTAAGCAAGCGAAGGAAGAGCAGAAGCAGGCTGAAGAAGCGGCGGCGAAAGCGGCGGCAGCGGCGAAAGCCAAAGCGGATTCTCAGGCGAAAGAAGCACAGGAAGCGGCAGCGAAAGCCGCTGCTGACGCGAAAGCGAAGGCAGACGCGCAGGCTAAAGCGGCGGAAGCTGCGGCAGCGAAAGCCGCAGCCGATGCGAAGAAACAGGCAGAAGCCGAAGCGGCGAAAGCTGCGGCGGATGCCCAGAAGAAAGCCGAAGCCGATGCGGCGAAGAAAGCGCAGCAGCAGGCTGAGAAGAAAGCCCAGCAGGAAGCCGCTAAGCAGGCCGCGGCTGAGAAAGCTGCTGCGGAAAAAGCCGCTGAGAAAGCAGCAGAAAAAGCAGCGGCGCAAAAAGCCGCCTCTGAGAAAGCGGCAGCAGAAAAGGCCGCCGCAGCAGAGAAAGCCGCCGCGGAGAAAGCGGAAAAAGCTGCCGCAGCGAAAGCCGCAGCAGCGGAAAAAGCCGCAGCCGATAAAGCCGCCAAGGCTGCTGCAGCTAAGGCCGCCGCAGCGAAAGCCGCGGCAGCGAAAAAAGCCGCGGCAGCGAAAGATGCTGATGGCGTAGACGACCTGCTCGGCGATCTGAGTTCAGGTAAGAATGCGCCTAAAGGTAGCACCAGCGGTAGCAATGGAGGCTCATCTCCTGCTAAAGGAAGTAAACCGGGGCAGGGGGGCGCGTCTCAGGCTGAGATTGCCAGTTATATTTCGCAGGTTCAGGCGGCGATTAAAGGGCATCTCTATGACTGGGACACGTACAAAGGTAAAACATGTACGTTACGCGTGAACCTGGCTCAGGACGGGACGTTATTGAGCGTGAAGTCGGAGGGAGGCGATCCTGCTTTCTGTCAGCAGATGCTGGCGGCAACCAGCCGGATGAGCAAGTTCCCGAAACCGCCTTCTCAGGCTGTGTATGAGACGTTCAAAAATGCACCACTGGACTTCAAACCGCAGTGATGTGTTTCCCGGCGCGAGCGGGGGAACACAATCCAGGGCTGACGCCGGGTTTTGGTAGTTTTGTGTATTTGAGTTTGTTAACATTCTGCTAAATTATCGTGGGCTTTCCGTCCGGATAAGGGAGATATGATGAAGCAGGCATTACGAGTAGCGTTTGGTTTTTTAATGCTGTGGGCGGCGGTGCTGCACGCAGAAGTACGTATCGAGATCACCCAGGGGGTGGACTCGGCGCGCCCGATCGGTGTTGTACCGTTCCAGTGGGCAGGGCCGGGTGCCGCGCCTGAAGATATTGGCGGTGTCGTTGCGGCTGACCTGCGTAACAGCGGTAAGTTCAACCCACTGGATCGCTCGCGTCTGCCTCAGCAACCGGGGACGGCACAAGAGGTTCAACCTGCGGCATGGTCTGCGCTGGGTATTGATGCGGTGGTTGTCGGTCAGGTGACCGGGAACCCTGACGGATCGTACAACGTGGCTTACCAGCTGGTTGATACCGGCGGTGCTCCGGGGACGATTCTGGCGCAGAACTCTTATAAGGTGACTAAACAGTACCTGCGCTATGCGGCTCACACCGCCAGCGATGCGGTATTCGAGAAGCTGACCTCTATTAAGGGCGCCTTCCGTACCCGTATTGCCTACGTTGTGCAGACTAACGGCGGCCAGTTCCCGTATGAGCTGCGCGTCTCCGACTACGATGGTTATAACCAGTTTGTTGTCCACCGTTCACCGCAGCCGCTGATGTCTCCGGCATGGTCTCCGGATGGTTCTAAACTGGCTTATGTGACCTTCGAAAGCGGTCGTTCTGCGCTGGTGGTCCAGACTCTGGCAAATGGCGCGGTGCGTCAGATAGCCTCCTTCCCGCAGCATAACGGGGCTCCGGCCTTCTCGCCGGATGGCAGCAAACTGGCATTCGCATTGTCGAAAACCGGTAGCCTGAACCTGTATGTGATGGATCTGGGTTCGGGTCAGATTCGCCAGGTGACCAATGGTCGCAGCAACAACACCGAACCAAGCTGGTTCCCGGATAGTCAGAATCTGGCCTTTACTTCCGACCAGGCTGGTCGTCCGCAGGTGTATAAAGTCAGCGTCGGCGGCGGTACTCCGCAGCGTATCTCCTGGGAAGGTTCTCAGAACCAGGATGCGGATGTCAGCAGCGACGGTAAATTTATGGTAATGGTCAGCTCGGCCAACGGTCAGCAGCACATTGCCAAACAAGATCTGGTAGCGGGTGGCGTACAAGTTCTGTCGTCAACGTTCCTGGATGAAACGCCAAGTCTGGCACCTAACGGCACTATGGTAATCTACAGCTCTTCTCAGGGGATGGGAT